>Ga0123337_10000137_pt1 | contig 147476 bp, 106 predicted proteins | sample frozenSSSSmetaG_FD_89792 | JGI IMG/M metagenome (GOLD analysis project Ga0123337, IMG submission 89792) | Glacier valley bacterial and archeal communities from Borup Fiord, Nunavut, Canada, to study Microbial Dark Matter (Phase II) -... | ecosystem: Environmental > Aquatic > Freshwater > Ice...
AGCTATTAAAAACGATATTGCCATTTATGCAGGACACACCAATGTGGATTCAGTACTTGAGGGAGTTAATGGCAAAATGGCTGAAAAACTTGGATTGATTAATTGCCGTATTTTAGCTCCAGTCAATATTGGTAGCACGGAAGAATACGGCTTGGGCATGGTAGGGGATTTGCCGGTAGGAGAGTCTGAAAATGAATTCTTACAGAGGGTTAAAACCACTTTTCATTGTGAACGGTTAAGACACTCTGAACCAACAGGTAAAATAGTTAAAAGGATTGCTCTGTGTGGCGGTGCCGGAAGTGAATTTATTCAACAGGCAAAAGCTGCTAGAGCAGATGTTTTTTTGACAGGTGAGGCCCGTTTTCATGAATTCTTTACCCAGGGCCAAAATATTATGATGATTGATGCCGGGCATTATGAAACAGAGCAGTTTACAAAAGAGGTTTTTTTAGATTTATTTTCAAAAAAAATACCTACCTTTGACGTTCGCATTTCAAGGGCTGAAAAAAACCCTGTTCATTATTTATAACAGACTATTAAACAAGAAATTATTGATATGAGTGCTGAAAATACAAAAGCAGAATCTAAGGAAATAACTGTAAAGGAAAAGCTAAAAGCTTTGTACGATTTACAGATGGTTGTTTCTGAAATTGACAAAATTAAGATACTTCGTGGTGAATTACCTTTGGAAGTTCAAGACCTGGAGGACGAAATTGCCGGATTGGAAACACGTATCGAAAATTTCAGAGGTGAAGTCAAGGAATGTGAAGACATCGTTTCAGGACGCAAATTGGATATCGAAAACTCCAAAGCTCTGATCATCAAATACAAAGAACAACAGGACAATGTCCGCAACAACCGTGAATTTGACTTCCTGAGTAAGGAACTTGAATTTCAGGGACTGGAAATAGAGTTCGCAGAAAAGAAGATCCGCGAAGCTCAGGAAATCGGCAGAATCAAATCGGAAGAAATGAATGCTGCTGAAGAACACATTTCCGAACGTCGCAAAGATTTGGTACAGAAACAAGGTGAGCTTGAAGAGATTATTTCTGAAACACGTTCCGAAGAGGAAAACCTTCGTGAAAGAGCCAAAGAAATTGAAAATCAAATCGAACCACGTTTGCTGGCTGCATTCAAACGCATCCGCAAGAGTGCCAGAAACGGTTTGTCGGTTGTATCTGTAGAGCGTGATGCTTGCGGTGGCTGTTTCAATAAGATTCCACCTCAACGTCAAATGGATATCCGCATCGGTCGAAAAATCATCGTTTGTGAATATTGTGGTCGTATCATGATTGATTCCGATCTGACAAGAGTTGAAGAAGCATAATATTCCAACAATACCACAAAAAAAGCCATCCTTATCGGGGTGGCTTTTTTTGTGGTATTTAGTGTTAAGTTGTTAATTTACAAATCTATATAATTTGGAATCGTTTCCAGATAGTCCACTTTTTGATTTTCATAATCCATTCGGCAACAGTAATGATTCAGTCCATTGCTAACGATCAGGTACTTTACCTTAAGAGCCATGTTATAAGCGGCAATTTGATTAAAAACAGCCTGATTGACAGTGATGGTGGGTGCTTTGTATTCAACGATGACAAGGGGCTTTAAAAACGCATCAAACAGGACGGTGTCGCATCGCCTCTTTAAGCCATTCAAGTTGATGATGCACTCATTGCACATTCGGCCAGCTGGAAATCCTTTCTCATCGATCAGATAGTTCACGAAATGCTGTCGTACCCATTCTTCCGGTGTCAGAGCTACAAATTTGCGTCTTAACGGGTCGAAAATCCGATTTTTTCCTTGATCCTGTCGGATTTTATACTCAAAGGCAGGTAGGTTTAAAGCAAACATTTCGTATTTTTGTTTAATAATGTTTCAAAGATACAAAATCGTCCAGAATGTGGAAGGTTGATCCTAAAAGATTCAAGGAATGAAAACAAAAAAGGAAATCGTAGACAATTGGCTTCCACGTTACACCAAACGGCCTTTGGAAGAGTTTGGCAGCTACATTTTACTGACAAATTTCAATCAATATGTCAGAATGTTTGCCGAGAAATTCAATGTCCCAATTTATGCTTCCGAGGGGAATATGCCCAATGCTTCTGCCAATGGTATCACCATTATCAACTTCGGTATGGGTAGTGCCAATGCAGCTACCATCATGGATTTGCTTTCTGCCATTCAACCAAAAGCAGTCTTGTTTTTAGGTAAATGTGGTGGAATCAAGAACAATCTTGTATTGGGTGATTTTGTTTTACCCATCGCTGCCATTCGGGGGGAAGGAACGTCGAACGATTATATGCCTCCGGAAGTGCCTGCATTACCTGCTTTTAGCCTGCAACGCGCCGTATCCAGTACCATTCGCGATTTTCACAAGGATTATTTTACCGGTACTGTCTATACGACCAACCGCCGGGTTTGGGAATACGATGTTCAGTTCAAGGAATACTTACAAAGAATACATGCCATGTGCGTTGATATGGAAACAGCGACTTTATTTACAGTCGGTTTTGCCAATAAGATTCCCACCGGGTCGTTGTTGCTGGTTTCCGATCAGCCTATGATATCCACCGGTGTAAAGACCGAGCAAAGCGATCAGCAAGTCAACCATCTGTTCGTGGAAGATCATTTAAACATTGGAATAACAGCACTGGACATCCTTCTCCGTAATGGCCGCTCCGTCAAACATTTACGTTTCTAATTATGGCAAAATCCGTTCTTACTCCCCAGGCAGTCATGGCCGACGTTAAACAGGGAAATCTCAAACCCGTCTATTTTTTGATGGGTGAGGAATCGTACAACATCAACCTGATTACGGATTTTATGCTGGAACAACTCCTGACAGATTCTGAAAAAGAATTTGACCAGAACATCGTGTATGGCAAAGATATCTCTATGCGCGAAGTTATAGGCCTTGCCAGGCAATATCCCATGCTCGCCAAGCATCGGGTCGTTCTGGTGAAAGAAGCCCAGGATATCAGGGATATGGACGAATTGTCGCATTATCTAAAAAAGCCCATGCCATCCACCGTTCTCATCATCAATTACAAGAACGGGAGCCTGGACAAAAGGAAAAAAATTGCCGGAGAATTGGAAAAAACAGCGGTGTTGTTTGAGTCCAGAAAGCTGTATGACAATGAAATACCCGGTTGGATCATGAGCTATGTTAAGACAAAAGGGTTAGGCATAGACGACAGGAGTGCTGAAATGCTGGCCGAATACCTGGGAAGTGACCTGGAACGCATTGTCAGTGAGTTGGATAAGCTTTCCATTACGATGCCAAAAGGTGAGAAGCGAATCACTTCAGCAGAGATTGAACGCAACATCGGGATCAGCAAGGAATACAACGACTTTGAATTGCAGAATGCCATATTACGAAAGGATACACTTAAGGCCTACAAAATTGCTGCCTATTTTGCCAAAAGCCCCAAAAACAATCCCATCATAAAAACAATAGCGTTGTTGTCCGGATTTTTCAGCAATTTGATGCTTTATCATTACCTGGTGGATAAATCCCAGGGTACAGTGGCCAGTGAATTGGGAATCTCTCCATTCAGAACGAAAGATTTTGCGGAAGCCGCAAGAAATTACAATGCCTTCAAGACAATGAACATCATCGCTCTGTTGAGAACATACGATGCCAAGTCAAAAGGCTTTGAGTCAAGGAGCATTCCGGACTCTGAATTACTCAAGGAGCTACTTTTCCAAATTCTTCACTGATTTTTCATAATTCTTCCATTTTTCCGGTTTTTTCCGAATAATTCCCCATATTCTTTAGATTCGCGAGAGTCAAATATTTCAACCTAAGTGACAGATTGAAAAAAAATAGACGATTCTCAGCGATTGGCTTTTTTGAGGTCCATTTTGCAGAATTCGCACACATTCAAAAATTTCATCCCTTTTTCCATTTCTAGTGATTTTGAACCCGAAAGTTCAAGAATGTAAAGTTGTCAACACCTGTTGAAAAAGTGTTGATTACTTTAATGTGCAATTCACATTTCTACATAGCACAATTGTAATCTTTTCCAACACATTTGTATGCATATAAACCAAGCGATGGAAATTGCCGTTTGTAAATCCAGGCATCTTGTATAGAATGTACGTATGTTAACTGCGCATTCACATACATATGGAAATCAGTAAACCTTAAAGCATTTGCGTTGTAATATAGTGTTATACTATTAAAAACCAGTACTATAATACGTTTATATGAAGCTAAAATGCAAATAAATGAACGTTTAGCTAATAATTAGCCTTAAAATACTCACATTAACCACTATTAATGCATATTAAAGTACTAATAACCAGTTATATAAGCGATATATATAAAGTTTAAACTTCAATCAGTTACGAGCTGTTTATTTCTGTTTCTAAATGTAAATTAACAACTGTGTGCGGAGTCCCCTTTTGTAGATAACAATTGTAACTACTTCAAAAATTAAGATTTGTTTCAGTGGTGTTGCATATGTAAAAAACATTAAATACATTTGTGTCTGTTATTCAAAATGTAAACTATTGCAGTGTTGATAAACAGAACGATCATAAACCCCCTAAAAAAGGGTTTTTCTAACTTTTTATTCTTATGAAAGACCGTATTCAAAGGATTATTGATGATAAAAGCCTGACACCATCGCGTTTTGCTGATGAAGTTGGTATAAACCGTCCCACAGTATCCCACATTCTAAACGGACGTAATAATCCGGGTCTTGAAGTTCTGCAGCGTATACTTTCCAGATTTAAGGATGTAAATGCCGCCTGGTTGATTTCTGGTGAAGGTCCTATGTATAATTCGTTGCAAAGTGAATCTACTATACCCTTCTTATTTGATGAGAATGGCTCATCTGTGGATGATTCCCGTGGAAGTATGGAATATCCCAGGGAAATGGGGTCAAATAGTACGGTAAGTGGCATTAAAATTACAGATAATCAAGACAATACACCTAAAATTGTACCTACTGTAAAAGTCAAGAAAATAGCAATATTTTACTCTGATAATACCTATGAGGAGTTTATCCCAATGCCCAAGTAGTTTTTTTTCAAACTGGAGCAGACTTCAACAACTTCTGTTTACAAATGAAGCATTATCTATACCAAGTATTCTACCGGTGAAAAGGAGAATTTGAGTGACCGTGATTTGCAGGATGCAGGCGGAAGTCTTATCTTTGTGCGGTTAATGATAATGCAAGAATATGCAAAAAGCAACAAGCTTTATATTGGATCTGGAGTTGACGGAAATAAAGTCGCTCAACGCTCAGTACGTCCTGATGAAATTCCGGGATGAAAACCCCTTACCACCCATGCAACCCGGTCAGTTTGCCGAGGTACGTGTCGATGGATCTCCAAATACCTACTTAAGAAGACCTGTTTCCATCAATTTTGTGGATATAGAACGCAATGAGGTGTGGATGTTGATACAAATTGTAGGTGATGGTACCAAAACACTGGCCAAAGCTCAGGTTGGTGATAAAATAAACATGATTTTGCCCCTTGGTAAGAGCTTTACCTTACCACAGCCCAACGAAAAAGTGTTGTTGATTGGTGGAGGTGTCGGAGTCGCCCCGCTTCTGATGCTTGGACAACAGCTTCAGGAATTGAATATTCCCGTATCTTTCCTTTTAGGGGCCAGATCTGCCGGTGACTTGCTTGAACTTGATGAATTTTCCAAATATGGTACGGTATACACCACAACCGAAGATGGCAGCGCCGGTGAAAAAGGATATGTCACACAGCATAGCCTATTAAATACAGCTGCTTTTAACCGAATCTACACCTGTGGACCTAAACCCATGATGCTATCCGTTGCTTCGTATGCCAGAAAGCATGCGATTGAATGTGAAGTATCCCTGGAAAATATGATGGCGTGTGGAATTGGAGCCTGCCTCTGCTGTGTAGAAGATACCACCGAAGGCAATCTTTGTGTGTGTAAAGAAGGTCCAGTATTTAATACAAATGTACTCAAATGGTAAATCAGAAAATAAATTTAAATGGTCTGGAACTAAAAAATCCTGTTTTAACGGCTTCCGGTACTTTCGGTTTTGGTGAAGAGTTTACAGACTATATGGATTTATCACGAATAGGTGGCATTGTTGTAAAAGGTACTACCATTCGCCACCGGGAAGGCAATCCTTATCCCAGAATGGCAGAAACTCCCAGTGGTATGTTAAACGCTGTGGGACTGCAAAATAAGGGTGTAAGATACTTCTCAGAGAACATTTATCCCCGCATAAAAGACTACGATACAAATGTGATCGTAAATGTATCCGGATCGACCATAGAAGACTATGTAGAAACGGCTGAAATCATCCAGGAACTGAGCCAGATACCAGGAATTGAGCTCAATATTTCATGTCCGAATGTCAAACAGGGCGGTATGACATTTGGTACATCCTGTGTGGAAGCAGCCAAAGTTGTTGCTGCTGTCAGGAAGGTATACAAAAGACACCTGATGGTTAAATTGACCCCCAATGTCACCGATATCACAGAAATAGCCAGGGCGGTTGAAGCAGAGGGTGCGGATTCTGTTTCGCTCATCAATACTCTTTTGGGAATGGCAATCGATGCAGAAAAACGCAGACCTGTACTTTCAACAATCACAGGAGGCCTTTCGGGAGCCTGTGTTAAGCCAATTGCACTTAGAATGGTATGGCAGACAGCCAATGCGGTTAAAATCCCCGTAGTGGGCTTAGGCGGCATATCTTCAGCAGCTGATGCCATTGAATTTCTCCTGGCTGGCGCTTCTGCCATTCAGGTTGGTACGGCCAATTTCATTGATCCGGCAATATCACCTAAAATTGCAGAAGGTATTGTTGAATACTGCGAAAGACATGGTTTTCAGTCTGTTTCTGAGCTGACTGGTGCTATGATAGTTGGATAAGTAGTCATTTTCAAAGGATCCGAAAAAGGTGCTTAGTTTTCACTTAACAATTTATCGATTTTCTGAATCGTTTCTGGGTTTGATGGGCTCAAATGGATACCTGAATCAGTAATTAGGCCTTGTTTGTTGATTAAGACATAGTACGGTACTATGTTTATTTCAAAGCCTTTATTTAGCGAAAAGATTTGATCATAGTTGCAATAGACGTGGCTTCCCCTAATCTCATGCCACATCAATTCCAGTTCTCCCTCAACAACATCCGGTTCCAAACCAATATAAACGAATTCAATATTCTTCCCCATATAGTCTTGCATGAGCTTTTTTGCATAAGCGAAATCGTCCATACATGAAGGAATACCTCTATACCATAAATCCAGGTATAAAACTTTTCCCTTGTGCGAACTTATGATGGAATCCAGCAAAAGTTTACCCGTAACATTTCCCATTCGTTTATAAATGGTAGCGCTCGCTATTTGTGGATTTTCTGATTCCTCTTTCAGAGTCTTAAAAAAGGTGTCTAAGGGTTTTTTTATAAAAGGCTCCTGGATGTTTTCATCGAACAGGGTTTTATTGGCCGCAATAAAATGGAGATTTTTTACATAGAGTTTATGATAGAGAATGTTGCCTATTAGTGCTTGTTTAAATATTGAATTATGCTGATCTTGAATGATTTGATTCATGTAAACTAAAATACTACTGTCATTATTTAACATGAAATCATTTAAACTTTTAATGTTTGCATTCAATATATAACTATTCAATAATTCGTAAACTTCCGTATTTAAGAGGGTATTTGAAAATACAGATCCAACTTTATCAAGAAAAGTATAATACTCTGAAGATGGATAAAATACTTTATTTTCCTTCATCAACATTGCGTTCATGCATAATGGATATTCAAGCAACGCTTTATAGTAACTGATTTTAATGTAATCGTTGGTCCATTTTAATACTTCCGAGCCGGGATTTACAACTTTGATAAACCTTTGCCTCTGTTTGACCATTTGGTTTTTAACACTGTCGCAATAGTTGATGTAACGCTCTTCGGCTAATGCTATTTTATGAGCATCGTAACTGACCGATAGGTAATTGCTGTTCAAATACGTATAAAGATCCTGATTTGTTTTTCGACCATCGCCTGAAAAACCGACATATCCAATATTCTTATAATCAATGGCTAATTGAATGTTGTCTCCTGGATGAGCAATGAATTTACCGACTATGGGTTCAACACTGATGTCCTGAGCAATGTATAAGTCAAATTCAAACTGAAAGGTTCCATCCCTTTTTATAGAATCTTTCAACACCGTTTCTTTACCTCTGAAATCAATGATTTTAAGGGTAAAAAATTTGGTTTTTGGATACACACTCAGGTTTTTGATATTCCCTTTTATGATTGTACGAGTAGTACCGGGAATGGCTTGTAATGGTAAGCAGATGCAAAAAAATGCTACCAATAAACTGAATAATAGTGTAGTATAGTGTTTATTCATATAGGTTTAGATGTTTGATGATTTAAAGATACAAAAAAAGATTGCCTTTTGAGACAACCTTTATTTAATAATTACTTTTTTTGCAGCAAATCCGGCCTTAACCTCTTCGTTCGCTCTACGGCCTGCTCATGTTCCCATTCCTCAATTTTTCGTTGATGTCCGGAAAGCAATATTTCGGGAACTTCCCAGCCATTATAGATAGCAGGACGCGTATAAACAGGTGGAGCCAGCAAATTGTCCTGAAAAGAATCGGAAAGAGCAGATTGTTCATCCGAAATGGCCCCGGGTATGACACGGATTACAGCATCTGAAATGATGGCTGCAGCCAGTTCCCCCCCTGTCAGTACATAATCACCAATAGATATCTCCCTGGTTATAAAGTGTTCACGAATACGGTGGTCAATGCCTTTATAATGTCCGCACAGAATGATGATATTTTTCATCAGGGACATGCTATTGGCTATTTTTTGGTTGAAAGTATCACCATCGGGGGATGTATAGATGACCTCGTCATACTGTCGTTCACTTTTAAGCTTCGTAATGATACGGTCTATTGGTTCAATCTGCAGCACCATGCCTGCCGAAAAACCAAACGCGTAATCATCTACCCGACGATGGCGTTTATCCAAGGAATATTCCCGTAAGTTGTGTATGTGTATCTCCGCAATACCCTTATCCTGAGCACGTTTTATGATGGAGCAGTTCAAAGGACCCTCCAGAAGCTCAGGAAGTACTGTAATAATATCTATGCGCATTTTATCCCGTATTTATGGAGGACTTATTTTGACAAGAACTGTCAGAATAGCCCTTATTTTAAGGCCCAAAAGTACGGAAAAATCCCTACTGCGGCAACATAAAAAAAAGGATGTCAACTCCACATATGTGAGTAACACCCTTTTCTAATAAAGCTGTCGGCAGATAGCTTATTTTATATTTTCCGGTTGTGAGTAAATGATATTGTCCATGCAGGCATAAGCCGGAGTATTCATACCCCATTCCCCTGTATCGGTAGAAGTCAGCTTAAATGTCAATGTTTTAACATTGCCCAGGGATGTCAGATCCACTTTAGTCCAGTCTTTGCAAATAAAGGTTTTGCCGTCTCTGAAGTCTGCCAGATAAAAGTCCAGACTGTTCGTTTGCAGACTATCGGAATCATATCCGGTTATTGTGATGTAAAAATAATCACCTGCAGCGAATTTTTTGACTGAACCATATCCATCTTTACCTTCTTTAAGGGCCCAATAGGCATAGGTTGCATTGTTGATCATCAAGCTTTTGATCTCAACTTCTCCCGAAAAACTACACGATGAAAGGTCAAAAGGACAAAGCACCGCAAAATTTTTGGATTGTTCTGCCCCTGTTGTTGCATAGACGCTGTATTGGTTGCCATAGCCGATGCTATCCATATTCGTCTTAGAGGAGCAAGCCATACCATTCCAAGAGCCATAAGTCTCATTGTAAACATTTTGGCAATTGATATCTCCGGATTTAAAGCCTCCGGTATATTCTGTGACACTTCCCCAGGTCGATTCACTTACGCTTTTCACTCCACTCAGGTCATTGCCATTCCAATAGCCTGTTTCACCAAGATTGACATCCTCGAACGTAATGACCTGATCTTTCACTTCATTTTCTGATTCACAACTTGTAAAAGAAACGCAGGTTAGAGCCATCAACACACTCCCTAAAAATAAACGATTTTTTTTCATAACATTTTATAAATTAAACGTATAGGTTTAAAAAATCGGGAGTGTCTACCTCAAAGGCACGACTTCAAATCAAATCCGGTTGTGGAAAAGGATTGAATATCATACATTTTTGCTTTATCTCCCGAAAGCATTCAAAATATAGGTTCAGGCAGGTTTTCTGACTTGGCTCTCCTTGTATGGCCTTCCCATTCTATGAACAGTGGCTAGTGGTAACAAGTTGTTTGTTTGAGCTTTACAGCAGCGGGTACTGTTCCGGATTCTGACCGGATTCCCTTTTATGCAACGAATGAATTTCGATGCATCACCAAAACGATGCAAAAGTAAGAATAATATAAGTTTTTCCAAACGACTTAGTCCCAAAAAAAAGCGTCTAAACGGAAAAAACCGCTTAAACGCCTCTGAATGTTAGTAAAAAGTAGTGTAAAAAGGTCTAAACTACTTTTTCAACAATATCCATTCCCTTTTGCAACGCCTTCTCATTCATCGGAATCATGTGATGATGTCTGGCTGGCAGGGATTTTTTCAAACCTTTGATAACTCCAGCCATGTCAACGATGGGTTTCACTTTCAGGTATGCACCCAAAACAACCATGTTGAAAGCCTTGGAATTATCCATTTCAGTAGCAGCATCCATGGCACGAACAGTATAAATACGGATGTCGGTACGTGTTGGAGCCTTATTAATGCCATGTGGGTCGTAAATCAATATACCACCAGGTTTTACAGTGCTTTCAAACTTGTTCATGGATTGTTGGTTCAGGATGATAGCTGTATCAAACCTGTTCAGTACAGGTGAGCTGATCATTTCGTCGCTGATGATAACGGTCACATTGGCAGTACCTCCGCGTTGTTCCGGTCCATAAGCTGGCATCCAGGATACTTCCTTGTCGTGCATCAACCCTGCATAAGCAAGGATTTTACCCATTGACAAGACACCTTGTCCACCAAAACCGGCTATGATTATTTCTTCCTTCATATCTTTGATTATTTATCTTTCAGATCTCCGAGTGGGTAAGCTGGAAACATATTTTCCTCCATCCATGTGTTGGCTTGAACAGGAGTCATTTTCCATCCGGAGTTACAAGTGGATAGTACTTCAACAACGCTCGTCCCTTTGTTTGCCATGGAATTTTCAAAAGCTTTCCGGATGGCTTTCTTCGTTTTCTTGACATTGTTGGCTGTATGTACGCTTTGACGGGTAACATAGCAAGTGCCTTCCAACTGGGCAAGCAATGGGGTAATATTCAATGGGTAACCATTCAGCTCAACATCACGTCCGTTTGGACAGGTTGAGCTTTTCATGCCAACAAGGGTCGTTGGAGCCATCTGACCGCCGGTCATACCATAGATGCCGTTGTTGATGAAGATGATGGCGATATTTTCACCACGGTTGCAGGCATGAATCGTTTCACCGGTACCTATGGCAGCCAGGTCACCATCGCCCTGATACGTAAAGACCAGGTGATCCGGATTGAGACGCTTGATGGCTGTCGCCAAAGCGGGAGCACGACCATGGGCCGATTCCGAAAAATCAACGTCAATGTAATTGTATATAAATACGGCACAACCTACAGGAGCAACACCAATGGTTTTTTCCTGCATGTTCATTTCTTCGATCACTTCAGCAACAATACGGTGTACTGTTGAGTGACTGCAACCCGGGCAATAATGCATGGTATTATCGAGTACCAGACTCGACTTTTGATACACCAGATTTTGGGGATCTATTATTGGATTAGACATATCTTACAGTTTTACTATTTTTTATATTTGCTTTTTCAAAGCGTCCACAATTTCTTCCGGATTTGGAACGATACCGCCCATACGACCATAATGAAATACTGGAACTTTACCGTTCACCGACAATCTGACGTCTTCAATCATTTGGCCGGCGTTTAGTTCAACGGTAAGCATTGATTTGACATTTTCAGCGTATTTGGCAATGACTTTGGTAGGGAAAGGCCAAAGTGTGATGGGGCGTAACAGGCCAACCTTAATGCCTTCTTCACGCAATAATTCCACTGCTTTTTGGCTGATACGTGCAGCAGAACCAAAAGCAATAATCAGATAATCAGCATCTTCACACTTATATTCATCGTAACGAACTTCGGTAGCCTCCACAATTCGAAGACGTTCCTGGCGTTCAATGTTTTTCATTTCCATTTTCGCCGGATCCATTTCCAGTGATGTGATGATGTTGTGTGAACGACTTGCCGGCTTACCAAATGCAGCCCAGGGAGTCTGTTCTGCGATCTCTTTTGCAGTGAATCTGGGTTTGAAAGGTGGTAAAACGACTTTTTCCATCATTTGACCAATCACTCCATCGGATAAGATCATCGCTGGTACCCGGTATTTAAAGGAAAGCGTGAATCCAAGATCTACAAAATCAGCCATTTCCTGCACAGAATTTGGAGCAAGAACGATCAATTTATAGTCACCGTGACCACCACCCTTAACGGATTGGAAATAATCAGCCTGACTGGGTTGAATGGTTCCAAGACCAGGTCCACCGCGCATGACGTTCACAGTCAAACAGGGAAGGTCAGCACCGCAAGCAAAGGAAATACCTTCCTGCATCAGACTGACACCCGGACTGGAGGATGAAGTCATGACCTTTTTACCAGTGGCTGCACCACCGAAAACCATATTTATAGATGCTACTTCACTTTCAGCTTGCAAAACGACCATACCGGTAGATTCCCAAGGTTTCAAATCCATCAGGGTCTCCATGATTTCGGACTGAGGTGTAATGGGATATCCGAAATAGCCATCACAGCCGCAACGGATGGCTGCATGTGCAATCGCTTCGTTGCCTTTTAACAATGATACTTCTTCCATGTCTTAAATTTTTATCTTAAATACCCGGATACATCCATCCGGACAAACATAACCACAACTTGCGCAACCGATGCAGGCATCCGGATTGAGCATATACGAATAGGGGTAGCCTTTTGTGTTAGACGACTTTGAAATCGCCAGGACACCTGTGGGGCAAACACTTACGCAGACTTCACAACCTTTACAGCGTTCTATGTCTACTTCTATTGCTCCTTTAACTTTAGCCATTTTTATTAAATTTAGTTCAAAAATATGTTATAAATTAAGCGAATGTGTTTAATATTCAAGCACTTCACTCCAATAAAAACAATCCTTAAAGGATTGACGTAAATTTAAAGGCTCTCTAAAGAGCCCGTATACGGAAGAGCCACTTCCTGACATGGAAGCATATACAGCTCCATTGAGGTACATTTGCTCCTTGATTGTTTTGATCCTGGGGTATCGTTCAAACACGGATATCTCAAAATCATTGACAACAGTATTTTTCCAGGTAGTGACAGGATTACTCAGAACGTCTTTTAACGGTGTTTCCGGTCGGGCCGGGCGAACCAAGGAGTACGCTTCAGCTGAAGAAACGTGTATGTCCGGTTTAACCAATATCAAATAATACCCTTTCAAACTCAATGATATAGTATCAAAAACGGTTCCGATACCTGTTGCAAAAATAGGCTTATTTTTTATAAAAAACGAACAATCTGCCCCTAAAAGTGCCGATTTTGCTTCCAATTCATTATCAGAAAGCCCCAAATTGTTCATTTCATTAATCATTTTCAAAGTAAATGCTGCATCGGATGATCCCCCACCAAGACCCGCACCGGTAGGTATAGCCTTGAATAAATGACAATCGACAGACTGTAGCTTGTTTTCGCTTTGAAGCAGCCGAAAAGCCTTGGTAATAAGGTTTTTTTCAGGGTCTTCGGTTGGATCCATGCAATCCAGGCCGCTGACATTCAGCGAAAAATCGGTGTGATGAGTGTTGGGGACAAATTCAAGGGCATCTTTCAGACCGATCGGATAAAATACCGTTTCCAGGTTGTGGTACCCGTCGGAACGTTTCTCTACGATTCGCAATCCCAGATTGATTTTTGCATTCGGAAAACAGATCATATCCTCTATATAAGTGTATAAGCCATCTTTCTAAAAAGATGCACAAAGATACGTATAATAGAGTGAAAGGACAAGTTGTGAACAATTCAATGTTGATAGGTTTTTCTCCATTTATTAGTTTTTCTTTTTTACCTTTGAGCTCAAAGAAACAAGTGTATATGGAAGATCGGAAAAACTATCGCAATACCCGTGGAAAACAGTCACCTATGAGTTTATCAGAAGTTGGCAAACGCCCACCTGAAGCCAAGGAATTGGAAGAGGCGGTGCTTGGGGCACTCATGCTTGAGAAGGATGCCTATTCCATTGTGAGTGATATTCTGACACCTCAGAGTTTTTACGAACATTCTCACGAACTGATTTATACAGCGATTCAGAACCTGGCCATCATGCAGAAGCCAGTGGATATGCTAACCGTTCAGGAGCAACTTAAAAAACAGGGAGACCTGGAAGATGCCGGTGGTGCCTATTTCCTGGCTCAGTTGACCGGTAAAGTCGCTTCCACTGCCCATTTGGAATATCATGCCCGAATTGTGGCTCAAAAATATCTGGCCAGACAGCTGATACATTTTACATCCCAGATTCAGGGAAAAGCTTTTGACGAAACCCTGGATATCGATGACCTGATGCAGGAAGCGGAGGCAAGCCTTTTCGAGATATCTCAGAGAAACATGAAAAAGGATGTGACTCAGATTAATCCCGTCATCAAGGAAGCCATTGAATTGCTGAATATTGCATCTAAAAGGAAGGATGGTCTGAGTGGTTTGCCTACCGGTTTTGCCGGTCTTGACAAATTAACTTCAGGTTGGCAAAAATCGGATTTGGTGATCATTGCTGCTCGTCCTGCCATGGGTAAGACGGCCTTTGTCCTGTCCATGGCCAAGAATATTGCCGTCGATTTTAAACATCATGTGGCGGTATTCTCTTTGGAAATGTCAAACGTTCAGCTGGTCAATCGTTTGATCGTGAACGTATGTGAGATCGAGGGTGAAAAAATAAAAAATGGTCAATTGGCTGAGCATGAATGGATTCAGCTGGATCAAAAAATTAAGGATCTGTACGATGCACCCATCTTTATAGATGATACACCCAGTTTGTCCATTTTTGAGTTCCGTACCAAAGCCAGACGTCTGGTGCGTGAAGAGCATGTAGAGATCATCATCATTGACTATTTGCAGCTGATGAACGCCAGTGGCGCTGCTTTCGGTAGTCGTGAACAAGAAGTAAGTACCATTTCCAGATCGTTGAAAGGTTTGGCCAAGGAATTGAACATTCCCATCATAGCCCTTTCTCAGTTGAATCGTGGTGTTGAAAACCGTACAGGCAACGGGCCGGACTCCAAGCGTCCTCAGCTAGCGGATTTGCGTGAATCCGGAGCCATTGAGCAGGATGCGGATATGGTTTGTTTTATCCACCGTCCTGAATATTATAAGATACTGGAAGATGCAGATGGAAACAGTTTGGTCGGTATGGCCGAACTCATCATTGCAAAACACAGAAATGGATCGGTGGGTGACGTTCGACTCCGATTTAAAGGTCAGTTTGCGAAATTCTGCAATCCCGATGAAGACAACGATTCAGGTATGGGAATGACGCCCATTATCAGTTCCAGAATAAACAGGGAGTCGCAGTTTGCGGATAATGTACCGTCCAATTTTCCATATAGTGGTGGTTCTGACAACAGCGTTCCCTTTTAAAAAGAAATTTGTAGAAATAATGTCATTTTATGCATCTGTATAAGTCTGTCAGATAGAGCGCTTTCCGCATGGGCAGACCATTTAATGCTATTTTTTTTAGAAATAAATGATAAAAGAGTTGGTCGTTCCGTGAAAACAACCTATATTTGCACTCGCAAAAGAGATAAGGCTGCGTAGCTCAACTGAATAGAGCATCTGACTACGGATCAGAAGGTTATAGGTTTGAATCCTATCGCGGTCACAAAGAGAGACGATATCAATAACGGATATCGTCTCTCTTTTTTGTGTGCTTTTTTTTTGAAGAGACCGTGGCTCGATCTGCATTCGCACTATTCAATCAATCGCTTATTAAACAACAGGAAGCCAATATTGATCCCGAAATTCCAGTTGCCATTTGGATAACTGTAGTTGTTTATGAAAAGACTGATTGAAGTGAAAGGCAGACTATAAACCATTGCAGATTCGGCAATATATTGAATGTTCTTTATGGAGTGGTTCACCTGAGCTTCCTGATTCGGCCCTCTTTTCAAAGTGGACAAAGGGAAAAACCCATAAATCTCATTGCGCAAATAGAGGTTTGGTTTCAGGTTCCAGATAGGCAATACCCCTAAAGCCAGAAATTGATTCGAACGATAGGCTTCATTGAAGGTAGACATGCTGTGTGGTGTGGGATTGAATGCCGGAGCTTGTACAATACTGGAAGTATAATTGTCCAGATTGCGCTTGTTGTTGTAGACAAATTCACCTTTGAAACCCAGAATAAACTTCTCATTTTTTGTTTTATAGCTTTCAAAACCTCCGGATAACTGAGCATATGTGAGATTCTTATTGGATTTGGACAAGTTTCCGATCGAATCCGGATATCGATAACTTTCAAGTCCCTGGACGAATTGGCCCATCAGAAAGCGCTTGAAACCAGCAGTTGCGAATTGCTTGTTATTCAGGTTGTTCTGTTCAAAACGTGCAGATGGAGTCCATAAATAGTAAATGCTTCGGTCAAAACTCTTGGAATCGAAAGTCTCCATTTTGGTTTTCATGTATGAATCGATCAGGAACCCGGCTGCAACTCCAACCTCAAATTTACCGATGTTCTCATAGGGTGAACCAATTCTGGCTTTTAGGAATGTTTCATGTTGTTTGATAAATGCAGGTCTGTCGTCCTGGTAAAAAAGTTTTTCACCCTGAAAAAAGTTATAGTTCATGGTCGAAAGGTTCACTGACAGGTATTTGGAGGTTTCATCTGTAAAATAATATTTCATGCCAAAATTGAGTGCATTCAATATTTTACCCATATAGGCATCTGCGAAATAATTCTGTGAAAACTGGTTAAGAAGTTGGTAATCAATACCTAAATATAGTTGATTGGCCGAAGATGAGGATAGGTTGGCTCCAATGGAAAGTTGAATATCGTCTTGAATGTCAACGTCCAAAATCAATTTGTAGGATTCATCCAAAGCATTGTAGGTAGCGTGGGGGATGATTTCTTTAATTTTTGAATCGAGCAGCAGATTAAAATAGCCGACTTTAAAATCTTCCAACGAGAAATAGGTTTTGCCATCCTGTTTGAGGACCTTGTGGATATACTCTTTTTCAATGGCTGTTGCCCCATGAATTTCAATATCCCTGAAGCGAAGCAAGGGTGTATTGCTGCGAAACATATAACGCCTCAGATTAACGGAAAAGGGGTCTGACCGCCTTTTGACCAAGTGTTTGATGGAGTCCATTTTAGCCATGGCGCCATCGTATCCGACCTTGTAAACAGAGTCGGCTTGATTAAAGGCCAACAAGGAGGTTTCCTCCAGGTGAAACTCAAGCTGAATTCCCTTTTCATTTGGAATGGTATAGTTACTCGGGTGCATGATCATGTTCTGCATTTGAGCGACAACATCGTAATCCTCAATCTTCTTTTCTTTTTCGACTACGACGCTACCAAGAATACAGTCCGGATTAAAGTCTGAAGTCATTACATCCACCGGATAGTTGTTGTATATACCTCCATCGTAAAGTAATTTCCCATTGACTTTGATGGCTTTAAAGACAAAAGGAAAGGTCATGGAAGCGCGAATGGCATCACCCAGATCACCATCCTTAAAAATGTATGATTTCCGGTTGTTGATATCGGCAGCAACACTACGAAACGGTACAAACAGATTGTTAAAATTACCTCCGCACTGAGCAGTGGCTTGCGAACAAAGTTGCAGGAACGCAAAGTTCATCTGGATGGGATTCATTAAGCTGGTTGGAAGCATCTTGGCACTGTTGAAAGTCGTATCCTTCAGTGAGATGGAGGCTGTCAGAAAATCCGGCTTGGGATCCCGCTTGCGAAAAAAGTCAATGTATTGATTTTCAATGGTCCCGTTCATCCAGTTGTAAAATTCTCTGGATTTGATCAGGGTGAGCATGTCTGATGGTGAATAACCCATTGCGTATAACCCACCGACTATGGCTCCAATGGAGGTGCCGGTAATATAGTCAATAGGGATTCCGTTTTCTTCCAATGCCTGTATGACACCGATATGTGCAACTCCTTTAGCACCTCCACCACTCAGTACCAAACCCACTTGTTGTGCATTCATTACCTGAATGAAAAGACAAATAAGGAGCAATAAACTTGTAAGACGTTTCATCCGGCGTAAATTTAAAGAAGGTGTTTCGGCAGAGGTAGAATTACATTCAACCTTTTGAATACCGAAACACCTCTATATACTTGTGAAAACCATTTGCAAGACCTTTTGGTTCAAGCAAAAAATTGATTTACTTCAAAATTAATCAGAAAATTGAAACTTCTGATTGTTAAATAAATTAATCGATCAGATCAACGCTTCTTTTAACAAAATTTGTCAGAGCTTCTCCCTTTAACAGGCCATTTGACAGCAATGCAAGGTCAATGAGCTGTTTGGCTTTGGCATCCTGATTCTCTGCAGCATCCGCATCCAGAAATCTTTTCACCAATGGATGATCTGCATTTACCACCATTGAATAGCTGGTTGGCATTTCACCGTAGAAATTCATCCCTGGATTCATCGCGGCCATTTCTTGCATACGACGCATGAATTCGTTCAAAGTGACAATAACTGGTAAAGCCTTTTCTCCCAGATTCTCGAGTTGAACCTTGAATTCTGTTTTTTCAATGACTGGCAGCTGCGCAGTGAAAAGTTTATTCAGGATTTCCTGTTGTTCCTCGGGCAATGTCAGGGCTTCTTTTTCTTTCTTGACGATCAAATTGTCAACTACATCACTGTCAACTCTGACAAATCGGCTCTTTTCAAATTTCTGTTCAAGCTTCCCAACAAAATGGACATCCAGTTGACCATCCATTAACAATACATCGTACCCTTTTGCTTTGGCAGCATCGATATATGGGTGCTGGGCATCGCTATCCGATGCATACAGGCAAATCAGCTGACCATCTTTATCTGTTTGATTTTCAGTAATCAACGTCTTGTATTCCTCCAGGGTGAACTTTTGTCCTTCCACATTCTGCACCAGACAGAATTTCTCTGCTTTTTCCCAGAATTTTTCTTCGGTCAGGATACCGTATTCAATGAAAACCTTCAGGTCGTTCCATTTTTCCTCGAATTGCTTGCGGTCATTCTTGAAAATCTCCATTAAACGGTCAGCTACTTTCTTCGTGATGTGTGAGGAAATTTTCTTTACATTGGAATCGCTTTGCAAATAGGAGCGCGATACGTTCAAAGGAATGTCGGGAGAGTCGATCACACCATGAAGAAGGGTCAGGAATTCAGGAACGATGCCTTCAACGGAATCGGTCACATAAACCTGGTTGCAATACAATTGGATTTTGTTTTTCTGAATCTCAACGCTGTTTTTCAATTTTGGGAAATAAAGTATTCCCGTTAGATTGAAGGGGTAATCTACATTCAGATGGATGTGAAACAAAGGATCTTCAGACATGGGGTACAAATCCTTGTAGAATTTCAGATAATCCTCTTCCGTGAGATCCACCGGTTTTTTGGTCCAGGCAGGTGCTGGATCGTTGATTTGATTGTCTTCTTCTGTTTCTACGTATTTTTCTTCTTTCCATTCCTTTTTCTTGCCGAAAACAATTGGAACAGGAAGGAATTTGCAGTACTTACTTAATAAACCACTTATTTTGGCTTCTTCCAGGAACGATAAATTATCTTCGTCAATGTGGAGAACAATATCGGTACCGCGATCTTCTTTTTCAATAGTATCAATGGTGTATTCGGGCGAACCGTCACAACTCCATTTTACAGCTTCAGCACCTTCTTTAAAGGATTTTGTGATGATGTCCACTTGTTTGGATACCATAAATGTGGAATAAAAACCAAGTCCGAAATGACCGATGATGGCATTGGCGTCGTCCTTGTATTTTTCCAGGAATTCTTCAGCTCCAGAGAAAGCGATCTGATTGATGTATTTCTCAATTTCTTCAGCTGTCATACCAATACCACGATCGGAAATGGTCAGTGTCTTTTCTTCCGGATTGATGGAAATGCGTACCGACATTTCACCCAGTTCGCCCTTGAATTCTCCGACGGATGCAAATGTTTTTAGCTTTTGAGTGGCATCAACAGCATTGGATACTACCTCACGCAGAAAAATTTCGTGGTCACTGTATAAAAACTTCTTGATGACGGGGAAAATGTTGTCTGTTGTTACCCCGATGTTACCTTTTTGCATAATATGATAATTTTAATAAAGTAAAAGAATTTATGTCTTAAAGACTGCGTGTATATAGGGACAAAAAAAATGCCAGAGCTTAAACTCTGACATTTTTTCCATATTTTTCAATTGACATGACAAACTTGACATTATCAAGCTGGCTGGTCATTGACTGCACGTAGTATTTTCTTATTTTCTGCGTCAAAAGAGATGGTGATGCGGTCACCCTGTTTGAGGGTTCCACTTAGAATCAATTCTGCCAGTTCGTCTTCCAGGTATTTCTGGATGGCCCGTTTCAGTGGTCTTGCACCAAACTGAACATCGTATCCTTCGGAAGCGATGAAGTGTTTCGCTTCATCAGTGATGGTCAGCAAATAGCCCAACGTCTCTACCCGTTGATTGAATGAAATAAGTTCAAGATCTATGATCTGAATGATTGATTCTCTGGATAGCTGTTCGAACTGGATGGTATCATCTATACGGTTGATAAATTCAGGAGCGAACGTTTTGGACAAAGCTTTTTGAATGACACTTTTCGAGTAATTGCTGTTCAGGTCATTATCCGGTTGACTAAAACCGATGCCTTTACCGAATTCCTTTAATTGACGTGTTCCAACATTCGATGTCATAATCAGGACAGTGTTCTTAAAGTCGATCATGCGTCCCAGGCTGTCTGTCAGACGGCCTTCATCCATCACTTGCAAAAGCAGGTTGAAGACATCCGGATGTGCTTTCTCGATTTCGTCCAACAAGATGACAGCGTAAGGTTTACGACGGACTTTCTCCGTGAGTTGACCACCTTCTTCGTAACCGACATATCCCGGAGGTGCTCCGACAAGTCTGGATACGGTGAATTTTTCCATAAATTCACTCATGTCTATACGTAACAGAGCGTCCTTGCTGTCAAACATGGCTTCAGAAAGTAGTTTGGCCAGATGGGTTTTACCGACTCCGGTAGGACCCACAAAAAGGAAAGCGCCGATGGGGCGGTTTGGATCTTTCAATCCCACACGATTACGTTGGATGGCCTTGACAACAGCATCAACAGCTTTATCCTGACCAATGATTTTCTTCTTTATTTCCTGTCTCATTTTCAAGAGTTTATCACTCTCTGCCTGAGCTATTCGCTGAAGTGGAACGCCTGTCATCACTGCAACAACTTCTGCAATTTTCTCTGCATCGACTGGTTGTCGCTTGATGTCTGAAGTGGCTTCCCATTCAGCTTTCATTTTGGCCAATTCTTCGCTTTGAGTTTTACCTTTGTCTCGATAGCTGGCTGCCAATTCAAAATTTTGGGACTGAACGGCTTCAATTTTCATTCGATTGCTTTCATCTATTTGCTTTTCAAGCAATTCGATGCCTTCCGGTACCACAATGTTGCCTAAGTGAACCCTTGAACCGGCTTCGTCCATGGCGTCTATGGCCTTGTCCGGGAAGTTCCGGTCGGAAATGTATCTTTGTGTCAGTTTTACGCAAGCTTCAAGAGCTTCATCGGTATAAAGGACGTGGTGATGTTCTTCGTATCTGTCCTTGATGTTTCGCAGGATCTGCAGCGTTTCTTCCGGTGAGGTCGGTTCAACGATAATTTTCTGGAACCGACGTTCCAAAGCACCGTCTTTTTCAATGCTCTTCCTGTATTCATCGAGTGTTGTAGCTCCAATGCACTGGATTTCTCCGCGGGATAGGGCCGGTTTGAGCATATTGGCAGCATCCATGGAGCCGGTTGCATTTCCTGCACCAACAATGGTATGGATTTCGTCAATGAATAGGATGATGTTCGGATTTTTCTGAAGTTCGTTCAGGATCGCTTTCATACGTTCCTCAAATTGTCCGCGATATTTGGTACCTGCCACCATTGAAGCCAGATCCAGTGAAATAACCCGCTTTTCAAATAAGACACGGGATACTTTTCTTTGGACAATGCGTAAGGCCAGACCTTCCACAATGGCTGATTTTCCAACACCTGGTTCACCAATGAGTACCGGATTGTTTTTCTTTCGTCTGCTCAGGATTTGTGACAATCTCAAAATTTCATTCTCACGACCAACAACAGGATCCAAACGGCCTTCTGCAGCGGCTTTTGTCATATCGTTGCCAAAATTATCCAGAGCAGGGGTGTCTGTACCACCCTCTTGTTTGGTCTGTGTTTGTTTGGTGGAAGGAGACTTTGATGAAGAATCATCTTTGAGGTCATCGTCTTCATCTTCATTGAATTCTGTAAAACCCGGGCCGGCAAATGGAGTAGGGGACCCTACTATGACGTCCTGTAATTTTACCCATTCAAGGCCTTCATCACTCAGAATCTGAGCAGCCAGATTGTCGTTTTCCTTTAATATGGCTAATAGAAGATGCTCTGTATCAATCACATCCGACAAAAAACCGCGTGATTCCAACGATCGTGCTTCGAGCATGACCATTTTCAGAACGCGTTCAGCAGACTTATCCAGCTGAATGTCCATATTTTTGTTGGGAGCTTCGGGTTTGATTATTCTGGATTCTATTGAACGTTTAACACGCAGTGTGTCAATGTTTAGCTTTGATAAATACATCAGAGCTTTACTATCTCGTTCGCGGAGAATGCCCAGAAGCAGATGCTCAGGAGCTATAGACTCGTTACCAAGTCGTTGCGCCTCCTCACGGCTGAAGCCGATTACATCGCGCATTCCTTGCGAAAATTTTGCTGTATCCATAATCTTTTTTATAAAACTCTATTCTCTAATGAGAAACCATTGAAAACCGAGTCAAATTTAAGTAATATCTGTTAGATTTCAAATGAGTTACTACAAATACTTTGCCAGAAGACAAAATGTCAGTATTTATGGGTTTTTCGATGCCTGAAACAGTAAATTTATTTGAAAAATCCCTTGCAAAATCAGGGAAAAGCTGTACATTAGCATACTTTTTGAAGTAAATAGACTATATTATTAAAAGTTATATTAAATGATTGACCAAGACCGTATTATTCGAATAAACATTGAAGAAGAAATGAAGTCTTCTTACATTGATTATTCGATGTCAGTTATAGTTTCAAGGGCTTTGCCTGACGTGCGAGATGGATTGAAACCAGTTCACCGCCGTGTATTATTTGGTATGAATGAATTAGGAAACAATTCAGACAAACCGTTTAAGAAGTCTGCCAGAATTGTCGGTGATGTACTCGGTAAGTATCACCCACATGGTGATTCATCTGTTTATTTTGCCATGGTCCGCCTGGCTCAGGAATGGTCCATGCGTTATCCGATGGTTGATGGTCAGGGAAACTTTGGATCTGTCGACGGTGACTCTCCTGCAGCTATGCGTTACACAGAGTGTCGTCTAGGTAAGATTGCTGAAGAAATGCTGATGGATATTGATAAAGATACAGTTGATATGCAGCTGAATTTTGACGATACCCTCAAAGAACCGACTGTTTTACCGACCCGTATCCCAAATTTGCTGGTGAATGGTGCTTCTGGTATTGCTGTAGGTATGGCTACCAATATGGCTCCACATAATTTATCAGAGGTTGTGGATGGTATGATTGCATATATTGCAAACCCAGATATCACCATTCCCGAATTAATGAAATTCATTATTGCTCCTGACTTTCCAACAGGAGGTTTTATATACGGATATGCAGGTGTAAAAGATGCATTTGAAACGGGTAGAGGACGTATTATCATGCGTGCCAAAGCCAACATCGAAAACGATGGCAACCGTGAAAAGATCATCATAACCGAAATCCCATATATGGTCAACAAAGCAGAGCTGATTACAGCGATTGCTGATTTGGTCAAGGAACAAAAAATAGAAGGTATCTATCACATCAACGACGAATCCGACCGTGACGGTATGCGTATCGTTGTTGAAGTGAAGAAAGATGCCAACTCCAATGTATTGCTGAATAAGCTTTACAAGATGACTTCTTTGCAGTCTTCTTTCAGTGTTAATAATATTGCTTTGGTGCACGGTCGTCCAAAAATGTTGAATCTGAAAGATTTGGTTCATCATTTTGTGGAACATCGCCATGAAGTTGTGACCAGAAGAACTCAATATGAACTGAATGAAGCTTTAAAACGCGCTCACATTCTGGAGGGTTTGATTATCGCTTGTGACAACATTGACCGTATCATTGCCATTATCCGTGGATCTCAATCTCCGGATGAAGCACGCGATAAAATGATGTCAGAATTCAATCTGAGTGAAATTCAGTCACGTGCCATTGTTGAAATGCGTCTGCGTCAATTGACCGGACTAGAAATGGATAAATTGCACAATGAATTTCAAGCTTTGATGCAGAAGATCGATTGGTTTCAACAAGTATTGGCTAGTCATGAATTGAGAATGGATATTATCAAACAAGAACTTCTGGAAGTGAAGGAGAAATACGGTGATAAACGTCGTTCTGAAATCATTTACTCTTCAGAAGAATTCAATCCGGAAGATTTCTATGCAGATGATGAAATGATCATCACCATATCTCACCTTGGATACATCAAACGTACACCGTTGAGCGAATTCCGCTCACAGAACAGAGGTGGCGTAGGATCCAAAGGTTCAGAAACCCGTGATGCTGACTTTGTAGAATACATCTACCCGGCATCCATGCACAATACCATGATGTTCTTCACTCAAAAGGGAAAATGTTTTTGGTTGAATGTGTATGAAATTCCGGAAGGAACAAAGACTTCCAAAGGTCGTGCCATCCAGAACCTGCTCAACATCGATGCAGATGATAAGGTAAATGCCTTTATCCGCGTTAAGAATCTGCAGAAAGATGAAGCTTTCATCAACTCACATTATTTGATATTCTGTACCAAGAAAGGTGTTGTCAAGAAAACTTTACTGGAAGCGTATTCCAGACCAAGACAGAATGGTGTCATTGCCATCACTATTCGTGAAGACGATCAGGTCATCTCTGTACGTATGACCAACGGTCGTAACGAGGTACTTTTGGCCAACCGCAATGGTCGCGCCATCCGTTTCCCGGAAAGCGCCGTTCGTGTGATGGGTCGAACAGCAACCGGTGTTCGTGGTATGACTCTTGATGAAGATGCTCAGGATGAAGTTATTGGTATGATTTGTATCAAGAATCCGGAAGATGAAACAATCATGGTTATTTCTGAACAAGGATTTGGAAAACGCTCATTCATAGATGATTATCGCATAACAAACAGAGGTGGCAAGGGTGTTAAGACCATGAATATTACCGAAAAGACTGGTAAACTGGTTTCCATCAAGAGTGTTACCGATGAGAATGACTTGATGATCATCAATAAATCCGGAATCACCATTCGCGTTAAGGTTTCTGATTTCCGAATCATGGGTCGCGCCACTCAAGGCGTTCGTCTGATCAATCTGGAAAAACGCCACGATGAGATTGCATCCGTTTGTAAAGTGTTGTCTGAACCGGAAGAGGAAGAAATCATTGATTCAATTGGACTTGATATAGATACCGAATTAAATACGGATGATCTTTCAACAGTTTCTCAATCGGAGACTGAAATCCCAGATGATAATATTCAATAATTGAAGAAGTACACTCCATTAAAAGAAAAACAAATGAAAAAAATCCTTTTCTTGCTTTGTGCAGTTCTCATGATAGTGGGAAATGCTGGTGCACAAAAGAAAAATGTGTCAAAGGCCAAAGCTAAAATCCTTTCAGAAAATCCGGATACCAATGCAGCGAAAGAAGCAATTCTTTTAGCAATGAAGGATTCTACTACCAGTAATGAAGCTGGAACTTGGTTTACAGCCGGTGATGTGTTTGCTGCTATTTACAACGAGCAACAGAAAAAACTCTGGACTTCGAAAAATGCGGATCAACCTATGATGGCACAGTCCTTGAAAACGGCTTTTGATTCTTATCTGAAAGCTGATTCCTTGGATCAACTTCCGAATGAAAAAGGAAAAGTAAAACCGAAGTACCGTAAAAGAATCGTTGATAAAGTGAAGGAATTCCAACGTGGCTTCACAGATGCCGGTTCTTATTTTTACGAACAAAAAGATTACAAGACAGCATTGACAATGTTCTCTACGTATCTGTCCTATAAGGATTTACCAATCATGAAAGGGGAGGGGTTGGAAAAAGATACCCTGCTTCCGTTGATTACTTACTACTGTGGTTTATCTGCTACTCAGTGTCAGGATCCTGCTAAATCGGTGGTCTATTACGAGCAAATCAAGGATGTAATTGATCCAAAATGGGTGTATGCTCGTTTGTGTGACGACTATATGGCTTTGAAGGATACGGCTAATCTTATTCGTATGTATCAGTTAGGTGCTGTGAAATTTCCAGAAGAACCTTTCTATGTTCGCAACATGGTCAATTTCTACATCAACGAAAACAAGATGGTTGAAGCTTTGCGCTGGATTGACCAGGCAATTGCCCAGGAACCAACCAGTGCCATCTTATGGAATGTGAAAGGACGTATTCAGGAAAACGACAAAAAAATTGAAGAAGCAAGAGCTTGTTTCATGAAGTCAGTTGAGTTTGATCCAAACTTTGCAGAAGCTCTTGGAAACATTGGTCGACTGGATTACAATTACGCAGTTGAAGAACTGAGTCGTGTAAACAGCATTCGCAATGAGAAATTATACAGAGCTGAAAAATTAAAGTTGAAAGTTCTTTTTGAAAAGGCCAGACCATACTTTGAAAAAGCACACGCTTTGAGTCCAACCGAACGCGATTATGTAATTGCCCTAAGAGGTATTTATTACAATCTGGATATGGATACCGAATTTAAAGCAATGGAAGAATTACTCAAGAATTTGTAAGTTGCAGATATTTTAAGTAGGACAAATAATTTTTAAAAAAGCTGATCAAAATTTTTGATCAGCTTTTTTTGTACTTTGAAGTTGGAGGTGAAATCCTGTTTTTTAAAGGAGACAGTGTTTTCTGAAGCAGAGTGTGATTTTTGATTTTTAGGAGCAGGAGATGACTTCATCAATAGTATCTTCTATGTCTGCATTTCCTATTCAACATAATATTAATTATAACACTCAGGAGCCAAACTTGGTGATTAAGCCAAAAATGGCCGAACCTTTAAAATCCGACCATTTTACAGAATAAGTCCAAGCCTCTGAGAATCGCGTATTTGAAACGTTTTCGAACTAATACCAGGAATATTTAATTCTCAGCCGCTATATTTAGTTGCGAATTTATCCTCTTAAAACTAATAATGGCGTATCACTGTGGAAAATCATTTTATGTGCGATGCTTGGATTAAATAGTCTGGCGAAAATATTTCGCTTTTGTGCAGTGACAGTCAAGACATCAATTTTTCGGTCTGTGATGTATTCGTCCAGGTCCTTGATATTTTCACTATCGATAACACAATATGAATTTTCTATGCCTGGGTAGATTCTTGAAAAATATTCTTTGATGCCTGCAATTTGAATTTCATCCCATTTATTGGGTTCTGATGTTAAGTGTATAAAATACACTTTAAATTGATAGTTTTCCATCAATTGCATCAAGGATTCAAAAGCGATCAAATCGCGTTGATCAAAATTGGTAATGATTCCAATATTCTTGATTTGCTCAAATTTGTTGAATGGTGTATTTTCTGGAAAAGCAAAAACCGGAACATGTGAACGGTCAATCACTTCAGCTGTGACACTTCCCATTAGTGAGGCTTCTTTGGCATCCTTACCACGTGTACCCATCATTATGATGTATGGCTTGTGCTTTTTGGCGTAAACTAAAATCTGCTCTTCGGGCACACCTTCGCGGAATTTGCATATGAATGAAACATCCGGTAAAAGACCAGTTGCGATATCTTTATTCAATTGATCTGTAAGTATTTGCATATTTTCCTTATTCTTTTCATGTTGCAACCTGAGTGCTTTTTCACTGTTTTCATCGAAGGCTATTGCATCGCTAATGGGCATTCCACCAGTATAATACGGGCTGTAATACGTATGTAAAAAGACAATACTGGCATTGATGTTTTTTGCCATACTGAATGCAAATCTGGCCGCTTTGATGGAATAGTCGGAGAAGTCTACCGGTACCAGAATTTGTTTTTCTTCAGGTATTATTTCCTCTGGTTTTTCACCGAAATCGATATCCTCAATTCTTTTTAGAGCGGCGGCAAGATCACTTTCTTTAATTCGAACACGAACACCTGCAGAAATCATTGGTTGAATTTCATTCACGTTGTGAAGGTAGACTTCAATTCCTTCTGACTCAAGAATACCTTTTAGAATTAAGGCACGTTCATAAGAATGAATGGCGACAGTGACTAATTTATCTTCCATGATTCATATTTTTTAGGTCTTACCATTTCTATAATTTATAAACAGTCTAAACTCAAAATTGTTTTTTTAAACCGACATTTTTAAAAATTAAAAAGGGGAGCGTTCTCTTTTAGAACACTCCCCTCTCCTGCCCCGGATCTTTTCCGGAAATATATTTTAGTTTAGAAACTATACATCAAAATGGCGTAAATGCGATAGTTGTCTGATCTGTCCAGTTTCATGATAGTGCCATTGTCATTGGATCGTTTTCCCCAACCGGCATTGGTGTATTCCAGTTCAACACCCATACGCCAGTTTTTATAGTTGTAACTGTAAGTTGGTACAATTCTGAAAATATTGTTAATCATTCGCTCATTGTCGGCATTCATGTTGGCTACACCAAAACCGTAGAATTTGCTGCCAATAGGTAGATTTTTGGAAGGACCAAAATTTTCGGTATAACCAAGCATTAAACCTAGTTGATGGACTTTTCCGTAATTGAAATGTATATACGATGTTAAACTGTTGTATGGAATGTATTCATCTTTTGGTGTGATGGCATAACCACCGATCACGCAATGTTCAGTTAGATTTTGTCCGACGATGACTTTTGCTTTGGCCGTAAAATCTCCTTTGGTCGTTACACCGTAAACCATCAGAGCAGGGGTACTAAGTACATCGTGGTTTACATGACTGATACCATTCAAATCTTTTTTGTAACGGGTTGGCATGATGCTTTTATAGTCAGCACCCAATCCGACAAGCGAATTATTTTTTTTGTATTCAATACTGACATACAATTCAGGTGCGATGGCATTTTTCTGATAGGAAGAACTCGCACCCTCCGGTCCATAATTGGTATACATCATTTGATAGATGGCTGCGGCCGACAGATTGAGTTTACCTTTCTGGTAATTGAAGCGTATCTGAGGACTTCGGTTGAAAGGTTGAAAGGGCGATCCGGCATTGAGTGACAAAACATTTGGCATGGTTGCCGGTACAAACAATGGATGCCATGTTTGTCCGATCAAAAGGTTGGAATTATCCCACAACAATTGGGTATATGCTTGACGGATACGTAATAACATATAATTTGGAGATCCACCAAAGTCGGTTTCAATTTTTGCGAAAGCAGATTTTGCACCCCAAAAGCCAGCAGGTGCAGTGATGTCCAGACCAAATCTGGAAGCTATGCTCATCATGCTGGAGGAAGAAAGTGCATTCAAATCTTCGCCATCAGCATTTAAATCTTTGTACATGGGGTAAAAAGAAAATAAATCCTGTACGGAAGTGTACATATCCCTGGTATCTGTGAAAAAATCACTTCTTGCAAATCCGTACAGTTTAACCGGTTTTGTTTCCTCAGAAAAAACGGAAAGATTACAAGCTAATAAAAGAGTTACCAATAATTTCTTGTGTAAAGACATGGTTCTAGATTCGTTAGGTTTAAAATTATTCTACTATTTTTCCAAATAAGTCGTAAGGTCCAGATGATGAAATAAAAACATTATAGAATTGACCTGGCAACAATTTAATATCTTTAGTGATAAATACTTCCGGATCCACTTCGGGTGAATCAAATTCGGTTCGACCTACAAAAAAATCCTGTTCTTCGCGGTCGATGATTACTTTTAGGGTTTGGCCAATCTTTGCAACATTGATTTCTTCTGATATGGATTGTTGCAGGAGCATCAGTTTATCGAGGCGTTCCTGTTTCAATTCCATGGGAATTTCATCTTTATAGTGTTTGGCTGCATAGGTGCCCTCTTCCTCGGAATAGGTAAAAGTGCCCATGCGTTCAAATTTTGCTTGTGCTGCAAATTCGTAAAGTTCTTTAAAATCTTCTTCGGTTTCACCCGGGTGCCCAACCATCAAGGTGGTGCGTAAGTGAATGCCGGGGACTTCTTCCCGTATGCGATCCAATAATTCAAGAGTCTGAACCTTAGTGATTTTGCGTCGCATTTTTGACAGCATGTTGTCACTGATATGTTGAAGGGCCATGTCGAGATAGGAACAGACATTTGGACGTTCACGCATAACGCGCAATACATCGTAGGGAAAGTCGTAAGGATATGTGTAGTGCAACCTAAGCCATTCGACTCCAGGAATCAGGGATATTTGCTCTACCAGTTCTCCGAGTTTTTTTGTCTTGTAATTGTCTTTGCCATAATAAGATAAGTCCTGAGCTATGAGTTGAAACTCTTTGACACCCTGACTGACCAGCAAGCGGACTTCGTCCAGAATTTCCTCCATGGGTCTGGATTGGTGTTTGCCGGTAATGATAGGTATGGCGCAATAGGAACAGGTTTGGCTGCAACCTTCCGATATTTTCAGATAGGCGTAGTGTGGTGGTGTAGTGAGGTGTCGTTCCAGTTTGAAATCTTCGCGATAGGTTTCGCCCAGATCGGCAATGACTTCCTTCCAGTTGAATTTGCCATAAAAATGATCTACTTCTGGTATTTCGACACTTAGTTCTTTTAGGTATCGTTCAGAAAGACAGCCCATTACATAAAGTTTGCTAATAAGTCCCTTTTTACGGGCATCGGCATATTCCAGTATGGTTTCTATGGATTCCTCTTTGGCATCGCCAATAAATCCGCAGGTATTGATAATGACAACGCCACCTCTTGGTAATTCAGCAGAATCGTGCTGTATTTTATAACCGATGGCTTCGAACTGACGCAAAAGTTGTTCCGAATCGACCAGATTCTTGGAGCAACCCATGGTCACTAAACTGACTGTTCTTGTAAATCTCATTCTTATAAATTTGTTCCGAAAAGTGAATCCACAAATTCACGTCGGTTGAAAACCTGAAGGTGATCGATACCTTCACCCAGTCCGATGTATTTAACAGGAATCTGGAATTGGTCGGAAATACCAATAACGACACCACCTTTGGCTGTACCGTCCAATTTGGTGATTGCCAGTGTATTCACTTCGGTCGCCAAGGTAAATTGTTTGGCTTGTTCAAAGGCATTTTGTCCGGTGGATCCGTCAAGTACCAATAAAATTTCATGTGGTGCTTCGGGAACAACCTTTTTCATGACTTCTTTGATTTTAGTCAATTCGTTCATCAAACCGACCTTATTGTGTAAACGGCCGGCAGTATCTATCAGTACGACATCCGCGTCGTTGGCTACTGCCGATTTCAGAGTATCAAAGGCAACCGATGCGGGATCTGCACCCATTGCTTGTTTGATGACCGGGACTCCTACCCGTTCTCCCCATATGACCAGTTGTTCAACAGCCGCTGCCCTAAAGGTATCGGCTGCTCCCAAATATACTTTTTTGCCTGCCTGTTTGTATTTCCAGGCAAGTTTTCCGATGGTAGTTGTTTTACCTACTCCATTTACACCAACGACCATTACAACATAGGGTTTTTTATCCGCCGGAAGATCGTAAGCTTCGCTATCCTCGTTGGTATGTTTGATCAGTAAGTTGGTAATCTCATCCCGTAGAACGGAATTTAATTCTTTGGTATCGATGTATTTATCTCTGGCAATACGTTTTTCGATTCGTTCGATGATTTTCAATGTGGTGTCTACACCTACATCGGAAGTGATAAGGATTTCTTCCAGCTGATCCAACACATCTTCATCGACTTTGGATTTTCCGGCAATGGCGCGACTTAGTTTGGAGAAAACGTTTTCCTTGGTTTTGGAGAGCCCCTCATCCAGGATTGCTTTTTCTTCCTTCTTGTCTTTTGAAAAGAAATTGAAAATACCCATTGTTTTAATGTTAATCGCTAATTGGTGCAAAAGTACAGATTATTAATAAAATAAGCAAGTAAGAACCTGTAGTTAAAACCAAAAAAAGGGGTTGTAACTCAAATTGAGACAACCCCTTTCTATATCAGTAAATAATCAATTATTTCTTGAAGAAGTCATTGATTTTATCGTTGTGTACGATTTCTTCGTGGAATGAATAAGCTCCTGTTTTAGGAGATTTTACCATCTTGATAACCTTGGCGTAGGCACGACCTTCGCCTTTATTTTGCATAGATGCAACCGCTTTTTTAGCCATGACTTAAATTATTTAATTTCTTTGTGAACTGTCATTTTCTTTAAAATCGGGTTGTATTTCTTCAGTTCCAAACGACCTGTCGTATTTTTACGGTTTTTGGTCGTTATGTAACGAGATGTACCCGGCATGCCACTTTCTTTGTGCTCAGTGCATTCCAAAATCACCTGGATTCTGTTTCCTTTAGCTTTCTTTGCCATTTTCTTGATCTCCTACTATTAATTTAATACTTGGACATCCTGTACGCGCAGATATCCTTTTTCACTGGCGGCTTTCATTGTTGCGTCCAGTCCTTTTTTGTTGATGGTGCGCAAAGCTGCTGCTGAAATGGTCAGCGAGATCCAACAATCTTGTTCTACCCAATAGAACTTCTTTTTAAACAGATTGACATTGAACTTACGTTTTGTGCGTCTCTTAGAGTGCGAAACGTTGTTCCCAATCATTGCTTTTTTTCCTGTAATTTGACAAACTTTAGACATCTCTATCTTTATTAGTTTTGGATTAGCATTGGTGTTTTATAAACGGCTGCAAAGAAAGGCATTTTTTACAAATATTGCAAATATATTGTGCATTTATTTTTGGAAATCATTGATATACAATAGATATTGATTCGATTATATGTCTTTATAATGGTGGAGTAATAAACCATAGAGTAAATAAATATAATATAATGATTAATAAAACCACCGCAATAGAATCTTTACCTAAAAAGACTCATATGCAGGGCTGGAATCATTTGTTCGACAAGGTTGACAACAATGTTATTTTTTGATAAACTTGGTAGCTTCTGTATTTTGATCCGTTTTTACCAGGTAAAGTCCTTCCGCCAGATGACCGACAAACAATTGGTTGTTTATTGTTTTTTCGCTTATCAACAGTTTGCTGTTGGTGTCGTAAATCTGTACCAGCGCATCTTTTTGAATGTTATCCATCGTCAGAAAGTCCTTAACGGGATTTGGACTGCATTTCAGGTTCTCGGATTTGACTGAATGGATGGCTGTATTTTCGGTAGGGGTGACCGACACATTCTCATATATAACCGTTTGTCCACCATAAGCTCTAAGGCCAATGGCACCGGTTTTATAGCTGTTATCGGTAACAGATATTTTAGGTGTTGACATATCATCCACAAAGATTTTAATGCTGCTACCCTTGGTTACCACTCTTAAATGATAAGCCGTGGATTTGTTTATGATCGCACTGACCGACTTGATTTCCGACCAGGAATTGTTGGATTTTCCCAGAACAATTTGGCCGGAAGTATTCAGACCTGCGTAGTATCCAATGAATGCATTGGTACCATCGGCTGGTTTACTTACCCGAAAAATAACTCCACCCTGCGCATTATTGTCTAGGATGGAAATGGTTGCATCGTAGGTGAAATCGCCGAAACTGCTGTTGATAGCTACAGATTTCATGCCTCCTACTCCAAAAGACTGGGCATAGTATTTTCCGGATTTTTGTTGCCAGCCACCGCCAAAATTTACCCATTTGTTGGGGCCATTTGTTGGAAAGCTGTCCTTGAAGGTCGTCTCGGGAGCTATGGGTGTTCCGATAACCGGGAAATAAGTCAGTCTGATACGTTCTGCACCAAAAGGGATCAAGGTTATTTCTTCTTCCGGTTCGGTTGAAAGTACCGGACTGAAAGGTGGTTCATAGGGATGCATACCGTTGGTGACAAGTCCCCAGCCTGGAATTTTTCTGGCTTTTATTTTTAGTTTTACAGGTGTGGTATTGGAAGCAAAAGGGTTACCGGTCATGGACGTTTTTTCCACCCGAATGGAAGATGACGGATTTTCTCGGTCAATGACCAAACCGTAGTTCCAGGCGTTTTGGGGATAGACTTCGTATTCGCTAAAATCTTTGCCTGCAAAGTTGTGTTGGGTTTTTAGTCTCCAGTCTTCCGACATTTGAAGTGAATAGACCAACGGTCCCCGCTCGATACCCACTGATTGGTTTAACCATGTGGTCGCTTTGATGCTCATTGGCAGATCCAGAATAACGGCATCTCCATTGCTCCAATTTCGGTTGATGGTGTAATACTGACCCGGAACAACGTTGTTTTGGATTTCACCATTGACTTTCACTACTGGTGCTGAACACCACTCAGGTATGCGAAGTTTGACTGGGAAACGGATGATTTTTGCCGTTTGTATGGTAAAGCGGATTTGCTCTTCAAATGGATAATGGGTGTCTTCCAAAATGGTTACGCTGTCACCATCCGACACTTTTGCTTTTACCCTGGAAGGTGCGTAAGCAGTTGCTGCCAATCCGTTGTCTGAAGTTGCCATCCAACAAAACTGGCTGTATTTGGGCCAGCCCATGTGCAGGTTAAACCGGCAGCAAGGATATCCGGAGTAAGGACCTGGTACAGCTGCATTGTCGTAGTCTTGTGCAAAACCATGACTGCCTTTCTTGCTCAATACCTGATTGGGTATAGAATAATACTGATGTTGGTGGAAATCTTCACTCAGTGTTCCAGGAAGTTGGTTGAATGCTATTTTTTCTAAACCATCTCCTATTCTGGCATCTCCCAGAATTCTGCTGGCCAATTCGTCACAAAACATCCGTTCTACGGTAGAACAAAGTTCCACACCCTGGATGGAGGAATTACCCGAAAGCCTTTCTGTACCTGAATTCATACCGGTTATTTGGGTATGGTATGGAGTCAGATTCTGGATACCTGTCATGTATGCATCCTTATCCTTGTTCGTTTTTGACCGTTGATAAAAAACGGGTGCGTATTTGTAAGCCTGGGCTACATTTACCCCATGCATAGGGTATTCATCGTTGTTGAAATCGGTCAGGAAGGTATTGTCTGTAAAAATGCTGGTATAGTCGTAGCTTTGAGTTCGTATCCTGTCGATCAGGTCCAGGAGAAATGCATCACCGGTGCGGTTGTACACCCAAACGATGACGTCCACATTATCGGCGGCTCTTGCTTTGGCCCAGGAATTGAAGGGTCTGGACTGGATGTTGTCAAATTGGTACCTGAAATACTTGGTTAAAAAGGGAGCGACTCTCGCATCGCCGGTGGCGTCGCAGTAGTCCATCAGGGCTGTAAGCATGGGCATTCGTGCCCACCAGTCGTTGCTGGATGCTGGTCCGAAACTACCATTAGACAATTGGCTGTTGAGGGTCCAGTTTATCCATTTCTGTGCTTTTGTTTTAAGTGCCTGGTCGTTTAGAGAATAGGCTAACCCTACCAAACCTTTGACGTAATAGGTTGGCCTTTCCCAGTCTGAATCTGCACCATTACCGCCAAGCCAACCTGAATTGCTATTCAGTTCGTTGTATATCTGTTCAGCATAACCTGTCAGACCTTCCTTTTGCAAATGAAGTTGAGTGGCTAACCAACCTTGTGGCTCGATGCTTCCCAGGGGGAGACTGACAAAGGGTGTACTTGCCAGTGGTATCCTGTTGTTTATGTAACTTTTGTTTTGGGCACTGGTCATGGAGCTGCCTGCGAGCAGCATTGCCGCAAGGAAGAGTGTTCCGGATTTGTTCATCACTGAGATTTGTTTTGTATGGTTTTTCATGGTTTATTGACGTTTATCAGTTTTCAAGAGGTTCGTTAGCATTTAATTAAGACGAAATACCAACGCGTTTACACCAATAAAGACTTCAAAAAAAATATACCTTTTATAATGATGGAAAAATTAGTCAATATAAATAAATAATGCGAGTAATGATTAAATAAACCATCATAATAGTATTTTTGTAAAAAAAAAGACTCATATGCAAGACTGGAATCAACTGACCGATTTTGAAATTATAACAGAAATAGGTGTTCGTTTAAAAGCTTTCCGAATTTCTAGAAATCTGACTCAGCAGATGTTGGCCGATCATTCCGGATTGAACCGAAGTACCATTCGTGATCTGGAAGGTGGAAAACCATTGAATTTACTGAGCCTGATTCAAGTGTTCAGATCGTTGGATTTGTTATCAAAAATGGACGAGTTTTTACCTGGACCCGAGAATAGTCCTGTGCTGGCATCTCAACAGGTACAACGCAAAAGAGTAAAACTATCCAAAAAATCACTTTAGTCTGGTAAAAATGCGACAGTTTGTTCAAGTGTTTTTATGGAATGACCCCATGGGCATCATGCTCACTGATTCGGAAACCCATTTAGGTCAATTTGAATTCTACTCTTCTTTTTTGGAAAAGGGTAAGGAGGTCTCTCCCATTCATTTCCCTTTAGAAAAGTACAGGCAAATGTCTGAAACATTCCATTTTAAAAACGCAGCAGAGTTACCGGCTTTTCTGGCCGATGTTCTTCCCGGGAGTTATGCCAATGATCTTTTGCGGTATGCTTTAAAGCGTTCAACGCAGACACCGGAAACACTTTCCGCTCAGTCCTATCTTTCGTTACTGGGCAATCGGGGAATGGGTGCATTTAGCTTTGAACCCAGTGGCTATCCCGAATTGAATGCCACGGAATCCATTGATTTTGATTTGATGGTGAAATATGCACGCATACTCTATAATAAGGAGAGTGTACTCAGTGAAAGGCGGGTTCGCGAATTGCTCAGAAGTGGACTGTTTACTAAAGGTTCATGGCCAAAAGCTTTGGTGGCTATCAATGACTTTACGGGTGAAGTCGTTTCCGGTCAGGGGAATATTCCCGAGGGTTTTGAAGCTTGGATCATCAAGTTTGATGGTATTCGGAATGAACGCTCCGATGTGCTGAATCTGGAATACGAGTTTTATAAAAAAGCGTTGGACTGTGGTATCGAAATGGCTACTTGCCGAATGTTGAGAGACGGTCATCAGTTGCATCTCCTGAGTCAGAGATTTGACCGGGTTGGAAATGAAAAGATTCATGTCCAATCTTTTGCGGCTTTACGAGATGAAGCAGTCGATTCTTACGAGGCTGTTTTCCGGTGTATGAGGCAGTTACGCCTCCCCTACCCCGATACTATTCAATTTTATAAAAGAATGATATTCAATGTGTTAATAGGTAACAAGAACGACATGGGGGAGAAGGTTCTATTCCTTTGTTCGCGTAGAGGTGAATGGCGTCTGGCTCCGGCTTTTAACCTTAAACCAACGAAGGAACTGTCCCAACATGCCCTGTCTGTAGGTGGTAAAGTTCGGGATATAACCAAAGAGGATCTTCTTGAATTGGGTAAGAAACTCAACATCAAGCAGGCTAAATCTATTTTTACGATTTGTTCGGAGGCACTTCTGAAGTAATATTCAATCAGGCTTCAACATGAGTTTCATGTCTTTTGATGACATAGATCTGACCGGATTCATACCGGGTGACAATGACCTTTTCACCCTTTTCAATGTATCCGTATTCTGAAACAGCGTCGTACATTTTTTCATCAATACGAACTTTTCCGGAGAGTCTTAAATCGGTATCAGCTATCCCCATTCTACCGACCATTTCCTTGATTTCCATGGGCACACCGATAAAACCTTCTTCGTTATTCTGAACGGAGGTCAGTGCGATTTTTCGAAAGAGTCCGCTACCTGTTCCAATTTTGGTGGATATCCATATGCACACAATGACGGAGGCTGCAATGCTGATCGATACCAATAGCAGAGGTTCAGAAATGCCGCTCATCCCTTCAAGCGTAAACTGGAAAGTTGCGTTGTCAATAAGGGCAAATGTCAATCCGCTGATTATAAAAAGAATACCAAGTACCCCGGCCACCCCGAAGCCTGGGATGACAAAAAGTTCGACTAGAAGCAAGAGTAATCCCAATACGAAAATAATAATTTCCCAATTTTGGGCCAGACCGTCCATATAAAGAGGTGCAAAATAGAAAACGGCTGCTACAACTGCTGCCAATGTAGGAAGACCGATGCCGGGCGCCTGCAATTCATACCAGATGCCGGCAACGATGATCATGATTAAAATACCTTTAAGGGCTGTACCCATCAAGCTGCCTTTCACATAATCCCAACCCTTCATTTTAAAGACTTTCATGTTGTAGTCTGTATAGCCGACGTATTTGGTCAGGGCTTCATTTGCTGTTTCGGTTATACCATCGCAATAACCGTTTTCCAGCGCTTCATTGGCGGTAAAAGTCAGGACTTTGCCTGAGTCGATGATGTTGGGAATGTAGATGTCCTGATCGACCATGGCTTCTGCAATTCTGGGATTGCGGTGCCAAACAAGACTGGTATCTTTCCCGCTGACGATGGTATCTTTTCCTTGTGCTTCTGCCGTGGCGCGAATGATACCGCGCATGTAGGACTGGTATTTGTCAATGGCCGGGGCTCCTGTCTGGTCCACTACAGTCGATGCACCGATGGTACCGCTCGACCGCATAAAAATCTTATCACAGGCTATGGATATCAATGCTCCTGCCGAAGCAGCGTTGTTATTGATAAAAACATAAACAGGCATAGATGCATCGAGTATGGCTGTCCGGATGGAATCGGCATAGAGTACCTCACCACCGTATGTATTCATGTTGATCAGTACGGATGTATAGTTTCCATTGGTTGCTTCTTCCAGGCCTTTCTTGATTTCCATCCAGGATACACTATTTACTTCTCTGCGCAAATTAATCTGAAGTACCTGGGGAACGGTTGATTCTTTGATCGGTTTCTCTTTTGCGAAAAGAACGGTTGGAAACAGTATTAGACTGATCAGTAGGATATTGATGTGATTTTTCATAAATGGAGTATTTACGAGGTTTTTCAGGATAACTGAGCTTTCATCAAAGATATGGAAAATTCTTGGTAAGTTTGTGTTTAAAAAGTGAATGTATGAATCGGTTTATTCTACTCCTTGCGTCAAATTTAAATGCAAAATTTCAGATACATGAAGCCTGTGACTATTTGGCAAAGTCTTTCCCACTAGGTATTCGTTTTTCGGAAAATCACTGGAGCGATGCCGTAATCAAGCCTGGTCAATCTGTTCCAACAGGGGAAAGTGCGAGGTATTTAAATACCGTTTGCATGGGTTTTACAGATGTTGCTTTGGATGATTTTCAGGCTCTTCTCAAAAAGAAAGAAACGGATATGGGCCGAGATCGAGGAAAGAAAACTTATGGATGTGTAGCTATTGATATGGATTTGGTGGAATGGAATGGGGACATTTTGCGACCAAAGGATGCTGCACAGGATTATTACAGGGTTTGTCTGAAAGATTTATTGTTAAAATAAAAGAAAGCACCATACAGCTATCTCTGAGGGGTTTTTCTTTTATAGTAAGTGCTCAATTCCGGCATCAGGCAGGAATTCGTTATTCAGAAAAAAAATGATACATTTGTTGGATTTTTAGAAATAACTATCACACCTTTAAAAACATAACCAGATTACAAATCATGAAAAAAATCGGACTCTTAATTTTTGCCTTTTTACTGCTATTGCCGTTCCAGATCCACTTAATGGCACAAGTTACCAGCATCAATTCTGGTAGTATTTATACCATTACTTCCAAAGTGACCAAGAAAGTAGTGAATGTTTCAAATTCATCACTCGATAACAGTGCCAATGTCGACTTATGGACCGATACCAAAAGTGATGCTCAAAGATGGATGGTCACTTCTCTTGGTGACGAATTATATACTATCCAGAATGTGGCTAGTGGTAAATTTCTGCATATTGCCAGCTCTATCCCCGCCAATTTAACGAATGTAAATCAATTTATAGATGTCAACAACAATACCGTTAAGTGGAAAATTGTGAGCAACGGGGATGGTTATTTTACTATTCAAAGTGCAGCAAATCCCGCATATGTACTTAATATTACAAATGCAGGTATCGCCGATGGAACCAATATTTCGATCACTCAGTCCAATGCAGCCGATGTACAATCCTGGGCTTTTTATGTACAGGAACCTCAGGATGAAGCACCAACAGCAGCTACTGCTGATAAAGTTTTTGCAGCTTGGCGTAAAAAATATTACGACAACAACAGAAGTGGAAATGAAGTCATTGCCAAAGAAGGCTTTTGGGGTGTAGCTGAAATGATGGAGATTGTGGATGATGCTTATGAAGTTACTGGAAACTCCAAGTACTCTACCCTTTTTAATACGATGTATTACGCTTTCATTTCCAGGGAAGGCAGCGACTGGATGTGGAACGACTTTAACGATGACATCACCTGGATGGTCATTGCTTGTACCCGCGCCTCCTTACTGACAGGCAATACAATCTATCAAAAAAAGGCCAAGGAACAATTTGATAAAATGTGGGCACGTGCCTATACGACTTCGTATAGTGGCGGATTGCTCTGGAAGCAAGGCCAGATTACGAAAAATGCCTGTATTAATGGTCCTGCCATGGTCGCTTGTTGCTATTTAGCTCAGGCTTTCAATGATCCTTCTTATTATATGAAAGCCATCAATTTGTACAACTGGTCCAAATTGTACCTTCTCAATACAACAACAGGTAAAGTAAATGATGCTTACGACGGTACAGTACATGACTGGAGCTCTACATACAATCAGGGAACATATCTTGGAGCAGCTGTCATGCTTTATAATTATACCAAAGACCCGGAATATCTGTTGGTGGCACAAAGAATTGCAAAATTCACCAAGGTGAATATGTTTGAATCCAAGGTCATCAATGGTGAAACTGGTCAGGATTTGAATGGCTTCAAAGGTATTTATATGCGTTATGCACGTCGCTATGTGGTTGATTGCAACAGACCGGATTACATTCCATGGTTGCAGCTCAATGCTAAAGTTGCATACAACAACCGTAATTCAGAAGATCTGATTTTCACCAAATGGGGTACCAAAACGGTTGAAACTGCAAAGATGACCGTAACAAATGCCCTGGCTGCGGTTCCCGCATTTGCTGCATCAACTGCTGTTTCTCTTTTGATCAACTGTCCGTTATCCACCACGTTGGAAAAAAACCCGTATCTGACAGTTGAATCTGAAAATTTTGATTATCTCAAAGGTATACGAATTGAGGCCTGTCCGGAAGGAACATATAATTTAAGCAACGTTCAGAAAGGGTATTACACCGGATACAACAATCTTGATTTCGGTTATAAAGGTGCTGTATCGGCAGAATTCCGCTTGTCAAGCATCACTGCCGGCAATACCATCGAAATTCGTCTTGGTAGTCCAACTGGTACCTTGATCGGTACAGCTACGACTCCTGTTACAGCGGACTGGAATACTTATACAACAGTAACTTGTCCTGTAACAAATGTCAAAGGTTTGCAAAATGTCTATCTGGTTTACCAAGGATTGGGAACCGTCTGCAAAATAAACCATTTCAGATTTGTTGAAGCGTCAACAAGTGTTGAAAGCAATGGACTTTTGGGCAGCTATTACAATGGAATATCTTTTCAAAATCTGGTTCTGCAAAGAATTGATAGCACGGTCAATTTCAACTGGGGCGAGTTTTCTCCATCATCAAAGGTGAATGTTGACAGTTATTCAGCACGCTGGACCGGCAAGATTCAACCACGCTACACAGGAACCTATACTTTCTACATCAATTCTGACAATGGACGTAGAGTATGGGTTGACAATCAACTGATCGTCGATAAATGGACAAGTGATTTCGGTGTTACCTATTCTGGAACCATAAACTTAGTTGCAGGTCAGAAATACGACTTCAAAGTGGAGTATTATGAAACTAATGGTGGAGCCAATATCAAACTGGAATGGGCATCTCCCGAACAAATTCGCGAAGTAATTCCTGGTTCCAGATTCTTTTTACCGGAAGAACTGCCCTTGAATCTTATTGACAACAATGTTAATCCAACAGAAAACCTGTCGTTTTATCCCAATCCGGTAAAAGACCAACTCAACATGGTATTGGGTACTATTGAAGTCCAAAAGGTTTCCATTTATGATATTCAGGGAAGACTTTTGATCCATAGCAATGAAAAAACATCTGGAACAAAATCTTTTGATGTATCGGAATTACCCCAAGGCATTTATTTTGTCAAAGTGCTGTTTGTTAATGGTGAAACTAAAAGTTTGAAATTCATCAAATAAGAATTTAGAATACTTTTAAGTATAAGGGGCTGTATCAAAACACTTGATACAGCCCCTTTTCATCTTAAGTAAAAATTAGAGTCCTTTTAAGACATCTTCTATTCTTTTGGACATAAAGACCTCACCTCGCGAATCACCTTCTTTTGTTTTTGGATGTCCATGCCTATTTTGTTTAAAGCCTCCGGTTGTTCAAGCAGTTGACTGCAGATCACAACACCAATGTTCATCAACAATCGTTTTTCGTTAATGGTGAGTTTGGTCAGTACGGTAAGTGGAAAGATCTGTTCCTTATCGATGATATCCTTCAGGCCATTACCAATGGGATAGTCCCAGCTTAACAAATGCAATCCGGAACATTCTCCATAAGCTATGGCATCCGAACTGAAACGGGTATTTGTAACAACACCACCGTGAAAAGTGTATCCGGAAAATTCTGGTTGCTGGCTTCGTTTCCTGATGAGATCGTCTACTCTTGAACGGATGTAAAGCGGCACTTGTACATTGGCATTTTTCCCATTTCTCAGATAGTATTTGCATTCAATAAAATGTTGCTCCATACCCATTGTTGCAATGACATCCACTTCGTGTGTCACACAATGGCCTTGAAGCACTTGACCTACCTCCACATCGAAACCCTGAAGACGATAGATCTCTCCGACAAATTTCTCAAAGGGATAACCGGAAGGACCCATCTCCATCATAGCTTTTTTTAATTTATAACGGGCAGCAATACCCAGTTCTCTTTTTCGCAAAAGCGAGAATGAAAGGTCATAAATCGTTTTACTGGGAATGCCTTCAAACAATCTGGATTCAACTTCACGAACGACATATTCCACGGCACTCCTATCTGCACCTGATTGTTGCAAGGAATGCATCAATTTGTTCCTTGAGTAAAGCTCCAGATTTCCGGAAGCTTTCATGATCTTGAAAGTGTGTTTCATCTTTATATTCTGATTTCATTTAATGGTGGGCCCAGAATTCGGAATTCCCATAAACCACCTCGGAAGTATGTTTTGTCCTGACTGTAAATATGAATACGGATATATCTGGCCATCACCTTTTTTGAAATGAGAACCGGCCATTCCTTCGCTGTACTGTTATTTCCAATCCCGTAAGGATGCCATTCTTTTTTGTTCTCGGAATATTCAATGATGTAATCATAGTTTCCATCTATCCGGTCAAAAACAGGTGAGCAGGATTCGACGGAACGGACGGAGCCCAGATCGGCATTTAACCAGGCTGGAATATCCTGAGCCGATACACTCCATAATGTTCCGTTCTTGTCATCGAATGCTTTTTCCGGATGGTATTCTTTGCCTTCATAGGATGATGCAGTTGCTTTCAGGATATCCAATGGTTTGATTTCATTTGCAGGCGAAGTGACACCCAGTAGTTGAACCCCATCCAGATCCGGAACAATTTTTTTAATTTGTCCCAACTCGTCGAAATAGATTTCATCCAGACAGATTTGTCTTAATGGAATCATATTCGGAAATGAAACCGGAATGCCATGTCTTTGATAAAGGATGTAATCCTTTTTGTTTATACGGAAAATGGAGGGATGTCCGGGACCACGCACTTTTCCGTCTTCCGTTGTCGTTAGAATGGGACTTGTAGTGCCTTCCTTAAAAGGTCCCAGAGGGCTTTTCGATGTGGCGTACCGGATTTTATACGTATCATCGAGTAAAATACCATCGGAAAACAGGAGGTAATAGGTGTTGTTTCTTTTAATCATCCGAGGACCTTCAAAGAAATTCCTTGGTGTGATTAAGCGTGGTGCTTCACTGAATGAACACATATCATCGTTTAGTTTCACAACGGCACATTTGCCATTCCTGTAATCGAATCCTGAGCCCCAGTATAGATAGGCTTGTCCGTCATCGTCAATAAAACAATCTGCATGAATGGAATGCATATCGTCCCAAAATTGCTTGTTCCGGATCAATGGTAGTTCGTTTGGCAACAAATTGTGGAAAGGTCCCATTGGATGGTCAGCTACTCCCACGAAGATGTTGCTGGCAACCGTTGAAAAGAAATAGAAACGGTTGTCTTTTCCTTTCACTACATTTGATCCCCAGATGTATCTGCCCAGATCGGTCGTTGGCCAATTCAACCTTCGCATTCTCCAATTCCGGAAGTCTGTAGAATACCACACACATGCATGTTTCGAATCTCCAGGTGAAGCGTACAGGTAGAAGGTATCCTTATACTGGATAAAGCATGGATCTGCAAAATCACCAGGTAAAACAGGGCTGTTTACGATGTTACCCAGTTCTTCGCTCCCATTTTTTGAGATGTTGAAAGTGCATGAAGTGCAAATCCATGTGAATGATATGGTTATTGCAAATGTTAAGATTTTTCTTCTATTTCGGAACCGATTGTACATGGTCTTTTCTTTCTTATACATTAAAAGGCTACCTGACAGAAACTTTCAAGGTGGTGCGTTCTGTTTCGCTTGAAATGGTTATCAGATAAATACCTTTTAATAAAGATCGTACATCCATTTTGATTTCTTGTTCATTCTTGTTGAAACGACGGTTGAGAACACTTTTTCCCATCATATCCGTCAGTGTCACATCGGTAACCTTGCTGTCTTTATTCAATTTGACCGTGATAAAGTCCGTGGTTGGGTTTGGATATATCGAAACACCCAATGGATGATCTATGGATTCAATTCCGGTCAGATCTAGTTGTGCGGTTAAGCCAACACCTTTTACCCAAGATTGTAAAACATCCAGATTGGAAAGGGTGCCGTTGTTGGCATTGCTTGTTGAATCAATCACTACAGATGAGCCCGGTATTTCATTCAGCTTATAATATGCCACCAGTCCTGCTTCGTTTCCTTTCAGTCTGAAATCCTTGTATGTTTTGATTTGACCTGCAGTTAAAGCCCTGTTCCAGATGCGGACTTCATCAATACTGCCTTTGAATTCCCGACTGCCAAATGCAGGACTTGCGCCAAGTCTTAGCGGAGAATCAGAGGCTTTTATTGCACCAACACCTGTTTTTGTAGCTTTTAGAACACCATTCACATAAATCATGATTTTTGTACCATCGTAAACACCGGCAATATGTGTCCAGGTATTCAGAACGATCGTTTTGACAGGTATCACCGCTTCGTACCAATTGGAGGAACCGATGACAATCCGACCTGAACCATTACCACCAATATTGAGTGCATAACCACCATTGGACGATTCTTTACTCAGGACTGTACCTTCCCAGACGTTGGTTCTAAACTGAGTTGGATAGACCCAGGCTTCAATGGTGAATGCACTTGTTGGCATTAAACTACTGGTATGGGGGATGATTGCACTACCATCATTGCTTCCGGAAGCCACCAAGGCAAAATCCGTTTTATAGTCGTAATTGGTGACGGTTGTTTGACTCGAATCGTTCTGGTGAATCAAATCAGCTTTCAAAGCTGAAAACGCTGTAATCTGGTAGGTCTTGAATTCTGACAGATTGGCCTTTTGGGTAAAGGTATATGTGACGCTGCTTTGAGAAGCAATCTTTTCAATTGTTTCAGTGATAGCAACTCCCTTATCGATCTGATACGAAACGGGCACGCTGGACAATTCGACTTCACTGTGATTGAATACTTTAACTGTTATGTCTTCGTTTGTCAGACCCATTCCCGGATTCGGACCTTTTACGGAAACCATGGAAACATCTGTAGGGCGGGTACCGGATTTTGGTACCAGGTTTCTGCCTTTCATCCAACACCTGTCGTATTCCATATTTTCCAGTTTTCCGATTTTACCGGTTTCTGTGACTTCACGTGCAATGGTGGATCCAAAACCGTCGTTCATAGTGAAACAGGCTTTCAGACCGGATTCATTTCCCCAAAGAAGGGATTCTTTTTGCAAATTGATTTCTTCTTCGGTCAGCGCTTTATCCCAAATACGAACTTCATCGATACCTCCGATAAAGGAACGATCTCTTACTGCATACGATGTTTGTCCTATACACAGGTCACCATTTGATATTTGCATTTTGCCTGCCACAGTCCTTGATACCTCATTACCATTAACATAAAGGATGATGGATGATCCATTGTACACGCCGGCGATATGTTGCCATTCGTTGAGAACAAGTGAACCGACCGGGGCAATAGCTTGTTTTATGGAACCGTCAAAAATAGTGAATCGTCCCTGTCCATTGCCACCTATGCTTAAAGTGTAACCCTTATAGGAACCGGTTTGCTCTTTGCTGAGCACTGTACTGCTGTATATTTCCTTTTTAAATGCTGTCGGGTAGATCCATGCTTCTACGGTCAAAGCGGTGGTTGGCATCAGATCGGTGGAATGTTTAATTCTGACTCTGTTATCGTCACCGGAAAAGTATATTGCCAAATCGGATTGAGGGTTGGCGTTTATTGTTTTAACCTGGATGGTATCGTTCGTCAAACCGGATTCTAAAGCGGTATAAGCCATCATTGAATATTCTTTGGAGGAAGACAGGTTGGCTTTCTGAGTAAACTTGTAAATGGTTTCCATCCGGGCAGGAAGGCTGGCGATGATTTCCTTCACTTCAGGACCCTGATCTATTTTATAGGCTACGGGTACATTTGTTAAGGGAATATCTTGGTTGTTGTTGATGTTGATGTTGATCTCTTCGTTTTCTGTCAGTGCGTATCCGGAGACCGGAGACTTGACAGAAGTGATTGCGATTGGTTCAGTAATGGCTTTATAGGCTATTTGAGCCATAATTTTTGCACCATCTTTATTGGGGTGGATACCATCACCGAAATAACTGCCACAAGTGATCATTTTATGGAAGAAATCAATTTTTGAAGTTCCAAACGTGGTACACAAGGAATCAATTAAAGGTTGTATCTCGTTCCGTATAACGGAATCTGTTATACCAAAATTACCGATAAAAGCAGGTGGTGGAATACAGACAAAAATCTGTGGATTCTTCCCGTTCGTTCTGAATTCGCCAATCATAGCTGCATAATCGGAATAGAATTCGCTTTTTAATTTCCAGTTCCATGGTTTACTGTCATTCGTACCCAAGGCAATGATGACGATATTGGGGTCGTAAGCCTTTGCCTGACTGTATTTTGATTCATTCCAATAGGGTACATCTCCGTGTTTCAGCATGGTGCGTCCGCTGACACCACAGTTCAATAAGGAATAATTGCTTCCCAATAAATTGGCTAACTGAATGGGATAAGCTTCTACCGATGGATTCGATAAGCCTGCTCCTTCTGTAATGCTGTTTCCAATACATACAACTCGTACAGGCGTCTGCGCCATCAATCGAACCGGTAACAGACTGCAAAGCAGGAATAGTACCGTCAGAAAATTTATTTTACTCATTATTAGATCATTTAAGGTTGTTTAGTCGTTTGTGTTTTGTCAGATAGAGATAAGACAAAATTATTTTTAAAAATCCTTGAACAAAGATATTATTATATGTATTATATTGTAAATATATTTCGTCGATATTTTTTAACACGTTGAGAACATTACTATCAAGTTCTTTGTTACTAACAAAACGACACTAATCAGAACATATGAAATTTAATACCAATCGATTATTCAATGGGCAACGTATAGGACTTATCGCGATAATGAGTTTAGCTTTTACCATTGCAAATATATACTATTACTACCACGAAAAACGATCTCTTCAGAACGAAAAACACAATGAGCTTCAATCCATTGCAAACCTCAAATCAAAACAACTGACTCAATGGCATAGGGAAAGGCTATCTGAAGCCAGCTATTTTTCAATGAGTGAACTTCAGGCCAGGTATACCAATGAGATTCTGGATGGTAAAATGGAATCGGTTAAGCCTCTGAGGGATAATCTCCTGAGAATAATGACCAATCAAAGATATTCCGACATTTTTCTGCTCAACAAGGAAGGTGTTAGTGTCTTTAGCGCAATGTCCAGTAAAAATGTGATTGAACCCTCTATCCGCACATTCTCAAATGAAGTTTACAAAACCAGAAAAATTAAGGTTAGTGATTTTTATTACTGCAAAAGCCACCATGAAGTTCATTTAGATATTTTAGCCCCTATTTTTAACAAGGATGATCAGATTTCCGGTTTGTTGGTTTTTCGGATACGGCCATCGGATTATCTGTATCCACTGATTCAGGAATGGCCTGCTCCCAGTAAAACGGCCGAAACGGTTCTATTCCGTCGTGAAGGTGACAACATTTTGTATTTGAATCCCTTATCGGATTCTTCGAACCTGAAACTTCAGAAAAGAGTATCTGTCAAGGATACTGTCAATCCTGTTGTGCGTGCGGTTTTCGGCGAGACAGGGCAAGCAAATGGTCCTGACTATTCAAATCACAAAGTTTTCGGGCATATTTGTAAAGTACCTGAAACCCCTTGGTTCATGTTTGTCAAGATCAATTCAAGCGAACTATATGCTCAGTTGAACGAGCGAACGGTGTACCTGGTCATCATTTCCTTTTTATTTGTTTTATTCTTTGTGGCCATCTTGTCCTGGATTTACGACAACAGGGAGCGTAACATCCTAAAGGAGCTTCTGAATAAGAAGTCCGAATTGCACCAATCGCTGGAAGAGTTTGGCGCAACCATCTACAGTATTGGGGATGGTGTCTTGACAACAGATTTAAACGGATTGGTCAAACAAATGAATCCAATTGCCGAAAAATGGACAGGTTGGTCCGAAAAGGAAGCGAAAGGGGAACGTATAGAAACTGTATTACGGCTGATTGATGAGAAAAACCGCGAAACAGTGATATGTCCAGTCGGGCAGGTGCTGCAGGAAGGAATCAAGATGTATCTGAAAAATCATCCCATCCTGCTTTCCAGAAATGATCAAACAGTACCCATTGACATCAACATTTCTCCAGTCAAGGATAAAAGTGGTAAGTTATTGGGAGCTGTTATCGTCTTTCGCGATAAAACAGAAGAACGTTTAAGACACCAGTTAACTGAAATCCGGTTGAACCTCTTTGAATATTCATCCAGACATTCCTTGCAGGAAACTCTAAGATATATGCTTGACGAAATTTGCATTTTCACACAGAGTCCCATTGCTTTCGTTCATTTCTTTATGCCGGATCAGGAAAAATTATGGCTCCAAAGTTCTTCCACTTCCATGGAGAATCTATTCAGTGACAGCGGAGAGAATTTAAAAGATCTTTTTTTGAATGAAAATGGTTCATGGGCTGATTGTCTTCGTCTGAAAAAGCCAATCGTAAACAACGATTCTGACAAATCAAGCCGAGAGCTGGTCATACCTGTGTTTCGCAGCCAAAAGATTATTGCAGTACTAAATCTTCGAGATAAGCCAACAGATTATCTGGAAATTGATGTTGAAACCGTCAGCTATCTGGCAGATGTAGTATGGGAAATAGCGGAAATAAAAATCAAGGAAGAAAAACTACAGGTTAGCGAGGATACCATTCGTTTGCTTTTCAATTCTACCGCAGAGGGTATTTATGGCACTGATACGGAAGGTTTTTGCATTTTTTGCAATAAAGCGGCTATGGAAATCCTTGGTTATGAACAAGAAGAGGAACTCATTGGTCAGAAAATACACAATCTTATTCATCATACCAAACTGAATGGATCCCATTCACCTGAAGAAAAGTGCAAAGTAAAACAAGTAATGCTTGACAATATTGGAATACATATCAAGGATGAAATATTCTGGAAGAAAGATGGAACATTTTTTTCGGCTGAATATTGGTCCTATCCCATAATCAGAGATGAAAAAACATTGGGATCTGTTGTCACTTTTCTGGATATATCCCAAAAGAAATACGACGAGGATGTGCAACAAATAGTATACGATATTGCCCGATTTTCCATGAGTACGAAATCATTGGCAGAACTTCTGATCTATGTCCGCGAGAAGTTGAATAAAGTCATTGACACGACCAATTTCTATGTTGCTCTGTACAACAAAGAATCGGACGCCCTGCAGGAAATCATTGATGTCAATGAGAAAAAAGATCTGGAAGCCTGGCAAAAAGAAAAACCACTTTCCAGGATGGTTCTTAATGCTGGTAAAGCAATGATATTCAATAAGGAGGAACTCGTAGACTTTCAGTTATCACACCAAATAATACAAAATGGAGTGCCCATGCAATGTTGGTTGGGGGTTCCTTTATTGGTGGATGATGAATCCATCGGTGTCATTGTGGTCCTGAGCTACAAAAATGCCATGACTTACAATTCCAGTAATGCGAGATTGCTGGAAATTGTTGCTCACGAATTGACTATTGTCATTCAACGGACAAAAATGATTCAGGATTTAATCTATGAAAAAGAAAAGGCGGAAGAAAGTGATCGTTTGAAAACGGCATTTCTGGCAAATATGAGTCATGAGATCCGCACACCAATGAATGGCATCATCGGTTTCCTGGATTTATTGAATAAGCCAGACCTGGAGGAATCCGAAAAAATATCCTATATAGAAATTGTCAATAAAAGCAGTCAACGACTCCTGGAAACCATCAATGACATCATTGAAGTATCAAAAATTGAGGCAGGTGAAACCACTTTAAGCCTGACTGACATAGATATGGAGGAATTTATGCAGTTTTATCTGGACTTTTTCAAACCACAGGCAAATGATAAAGGTATTGATCTGATATTAAACGAAATGATAACAGGTACTATGGCGCAATTACAAACCGACAGGCAGAAAATGGACAGCATTCTGACCAACCTGATCAAGAACTCCATAAAATTTACGGAAGAAGGCCAAATCGAAATCGGTAATTACCTGGAAAATGACAAGTTGGTATTTTATGTGAAAGATACCGGCAGAGGCATTCCTAAAAATAGGGTTGATGCCATTTTTGAACGATTTGTCCAGGCGGATCTGAATCTGACTCGAAATCATGAAGGTTCCGGACTTGGACTGTCTATCGTTCAGGCCTATATTAAATCGCTCGGAGGTACCATTTCGGTCAAATCGGAACCAGGCGTAGGAAGCACATTCACATTTACAATACCCTATTTACCTTCTGAAAATCCCATCGAACTCGTACATAGAAATCTCATAACGTCAAAATCTCTCAAGAAAGGAATGACTATCCTCATTGCTGAAGACGACCCTTCAAGTTATCTTTTTCTGGAACTATCCTTAAAAAGAGAAGATATCCAAATTGTACACACAATAAATGGTGAGGATACCGTTCAGTACGTGATGGATCATCCGGAAACAGCACTGGTCCTGATGGATGTAAAAATGCCGGGCATGGATGGATATGATGCTACCATCAAAATCCGAGAGTTTAACCGGCGTATACCTATTATTATCGAGACTGCCTACGCGCTTGCCGGTGACAAAGAAATGGCTTTGAAAGCCGGTGCAAATGATTATATCGCCAAACCAATCCAAAAGGCGCTATTGATAGAATTAATAGATAAATACACCAAAGTTTATTGATTTCACCTTTCCAAGGCAAATTTAAAAGCATGGAATACGTGAAAGTAATAACCGGCATACCCGGATTACTTCCTGAGGGAATCTTGTTTTCATATGAATTGGATGTCATTTGATTGTGATAAATCCCATGACATTGCTATATTTGCTACATCATTGTATGAAGTATCCACTGTTTACTAATCCTGATGAAAAACCCGATCGTTCAAATGGTTCGTTTCTATTCCGAAGGCTTTCGGAATATGAAGCTTGGAAAAACACTTTGGTTGATTATTGTGATCAAGCTTTTTATCATGTTCTTTGTTCTGAGACTATTTTTCTTTCCGAATTTTCTGAATTCCAGATTTTCCACGGAAAAAGAACGATCTGAATTTGTGGGTAATGAGCTGATTGATAGAAAGTAAATTTTCGCTTGATTTTCTGTACGTATATAACCTTAAATATAAAATGAATGGAGTCTCTTGATTATTCGTTGGTTGACTGGTCACGGGCACAATTTGCTCTTACCGCAATTTATCATTGGTTGTTTGTTCCTCTGACTCTTGGTTTAGGTTTGGTCATTTCCATCATGGAAACCGTATATTACAAAACCGGTAAGTCTGAATGGAAGCGCATGACTCAGTTCTGGATGACGCTTTTTGGAATAAATTTTGCCATTGGAGTTGCTACCGGAATTATCCTGGAGTTTCAGTTCGGAACCAACTGGTCAAACTATAGCTGGTTTGTAGGGGATATATTTGGTGCGCCTCTTGCCATAGAGGGCATTTTAGCCTTCTTCATGGAATCGACTTTCATCGCTGTCATGTTCTTTGGATGGAACAAGGTCAGCAAGGGCTTTCACCTGGCCTCCACCTGGTTAACCCTTTTCGGTGCTACAATATCAGCCATCTGGATTCTGGTGGCCAATGCTTGGATGCAATTCCCGGATGGGATGACCTTCAACCCGGATACAGTCAGGAATGAGATGACCGATTTTTGGTCTGTGCTTTTCTCTCCGGTAGCCATCAATAAATTCTTTCACACGGTCACCTCAAGCTGGATAGTTGGCGCTGCTTTTGTGGTTGGGGTTAGCAGTTGGTTCTTGCTGAAAAGAAGAGAACTGGAACTTGCCAGGAATAGTATCCGGATAGCTGCTATCATTGGACTTGCAGGAACAGTTCTTGCCATCTTCACAGGCGATGGATCCGCACAACAGGTGTCGAAAAGACAACCCATGAAACTGGCTGCAATGGAAGGTCTTTACGATGGAAAGGCCGGGACAGGATTGGTGCTTTTTGGATTGATGGATCCAGCCAAGAAGAGTTACGACGATGGCATTGATCCTTTCCTTTTGCGGATTCAGGTTCCGTATGTCCTCTCCTATCTCGCTTTCCGTGATTTCAAGGCGTTCGTGCCAGGCATCACAGATCAGATGAAAGGTGGATATAGTGGCAAAAATGCCTGGGGAAAACAAGAAACGACACTTTCCGTGGAAGAAAAAATGGTGCGCGGACATAAAGCTATCCAGGCGTTGGCAGACTTCAAGCTGGCAAAAAAGGCGAAGAATGATTCGTTGGCCAATGTGCATCGACAGACGTTGGAAGCAAACTACAACTATTTCGGCTACGGTTTTATCAAGGACAAAAAGGAGGTGATACCAAATGTGCCTTTAACCTTTTATGCTTTTCACATCATGGTGATTCTGGGTTTATTTTTCCTGGCTTTTTTCATACTGGTCGGATATATGAACCAAAAAGACAGGCTGAAGCATCAGAAATGGTTGCTTTGGCTTTCTGTACTGGCTATTCCTCTGGCCTATATTTGCTCTGAAAGCGGCTGGATTGTTGCTGAAGCAGGTCGTCAACCCTGGGTTATCCAGGACATCATGCCCACTTTTGCCGCTGTTTCCAACATTGAAGTCGGAGCCGTCAAAACAACTTTCTGGCTGTTTACCATACTCTTTTTCATCCTTCTGTTAGCGGAAGTGAGTATCCTGATCAAGGCGATCCGAAAAGGTCCGGAAAATGTTCATTAACAATCTAATTTAAAGCGAATATGGACTATGTGTTTTTGCAACAATACTGGTGGTTTTTGATTTCACTTTTGGGCGCATTGCTGGTCTTTCTGTTATTTGTGCAGGGCGGCCAGACCTTGCTTTATTCCATCGGGAAAACGGATATGGAACAGACCATGCTCATCAATGCCCTCGGACGTAAATGGGAATTTACTTTCACCACTCTGGTCACGTTTGGAGGGGCCTTTTTTGCTTCTTTCCCACTTTTTTATTCCACTAGTTTCGGTGGTGCTTACTGGCTTTGGATGCTTATATTATTCTGTTTCATCATTCAGGCTGTTTCCTATCAGTTCCGTTCTAAAAAGGGTAATATTCTTGGAAAGAAAACCTACGATGTTTTTCTACAGATCAACGGTTTTGGAGGTACATTCCTGTTGGGTACGGCTGTTGCGACTTTTTTTACCGGCTCCGATTTTATGGTTGACAGAGATAATCTGACCAATCTATCCAACCCGGTCATTTCAAAATGGATGAATCCGCTTTACGGATTGGAAGCGCTGCTGAATATTCGGAATCTGATGTTGGGCCTGGCTGTTTTCTTTTTAGCCCGTGTCACCGCTTCCTTGTACTTCATCAACAGTATTCAGGATGAGAACATTTCCATCAGGTCACGCAGGCAAATACTTTTCAACTTTGTCCCTTTTCTCGTCTTATTTCTTGGCTTTGTTGTCTGGACATTAATCGGTCAGGGTTTTGCCGTGAATCCTGAAAACCAGGAAATCTACCTGGTTTCCGGTAAATATTTCCGGAATCTGATTGAAATGCCCGGAGTTTTGGTGCTTTTTCTGTGCGGTGTTCTGTCTTTGGTTTTTGGAGTTGTAAAGAGTCTGATGAAACCTGATTTTAGAAAAGGGGTTTGGTTTGCCGGGACTGGCATTGTCGCAACGGTGCTTTCTTTGTTTCTGATGGCTGGATTGAATCATACTTCGTATTATCCTTCCAACACGAATTTACAGAGCTCTTTGACCATTTTCAACAGTTCTTCCAGCTTTTTTACCCTCAAAGTGATGAGTGTGGTTTCGTTGATTATTCCGTTTGTGTTTTGGTATATTTTCAGGGTCTGGAGGATGATCAATAAAAAGGACATTGATCAACAGGAGATGCAGTCGGGGGATCATACCTATTAAGTCATTGATCAGTGACTTCTGCTGAGTTGTAAAAGCGAATAGCGGACACCTAAATGGGTTCGGTGTGGCAATTCTTTGATGTTGCACCATTCGATGGCATTGAATTCCTGGTTTGGACGAAAATCCAGATTTATATCACTGACATCAATGATGTACGTCTGAAATTGAAACAAAAACGGAATATGCATTTTACAAACGTTGATAATCCGCTTTGGGCTAACACTGATGACGCCTTTCTCGTTGCATAATATTTCCTCTTTGGTTTTCCTGAGTGCACATCTGAGAAAATCATTCCGGTCCTTTTTCTCCATGGCTCCACCCGGTACATCCCAATACTCTTTTTGAAGTTTATTGGACCTACTTCCTAAAAGGACTTCCATTTTTCCCCTTTTAATTCTGACAAACAAAATACCTGCTCCTTTGTACATTTTCATAAAATTTCTTTTAGTCATTTACAATCAGTCTTTGCTTAAACTGTATGCAAAACTAAGACATGTAAGTGTCAGATTCTGTCACTAAAAGAAATTATTTAATAAAAAGAACAGATTTATTCGAATTAGCTCAAAAAGTAGCTCTTGCTCCTCTTTTCGCTTCAATGAACTCCATAAAGGCATCGGATCCCAGCACCTTGATTTCACCCGGTAATCCCAGCACAAATCGACCGACACCCCGGTAATCGGCCACAGGAACCTGCAAGCTGAAGGTATTTGAAAGTCCTTTGATCTGTGTCAGATCTTTCTTTGATTCCGGAAATTCTTCCTTTAAGAGATTGGCCGCAGTCATGCTCATCTCCAGATAGATTGTATCCAGTACTGCTTTCCCGGACATGTGAAAAAGATCTTCGAATGGGAGATTGTGCAAATGCTCGTAAACATAGGACATTGTCAGGATTTCCACCCTTTCGATGCGATGCAATTTGAATTGCTTGCAGCATTTGTCCTTATGGTCCAGGCACCAGATGCCTTCGTATTCGGATATGAAGCGGAAAGGTTCCACCTCGCGGTCCTGGACGACATTGCCGTTACTGGAGCGGTAGTTGTAGAACTTCACGGTTCTTTTCATGCTGATGGCTTCCTTCAGCTGAGCGATGACTTCTGAAGTGGAAGATGGCAATTGATTCAGTTTACGGATATCGTACAGGATATCCAGTTTCTTCAGCAGTTTTTCCTTTTCCTTGTCCTGAACATCCAGTTTATCGAGCATTTGAAGCAGCATTTGCACATCATCCTCGTTGAAATGAAACAGGCTGTGAACAAACTTGCTGGAATCTTGAACCAGGTTGCAGGACCCGTCGCGCCGGTCCAGCAAAAAACCGGCGTTTTCGATATCCTGCAGGTATCGGTATAAAGTTCTCAGTGAAATGTCAAATTCAGAAGTTAGTTTCTGATAACTGATTCTATATTTTCCGGAAAGACGTGCAAGCATCTTCAGGATGAGGATGGTTTTATTTTCTTCCATGGTCACTCTTCAACTTTCATAATAAAAGCTTATTTTTTAATAAACAACCTGCTCTGTGAATTGGCTTTAAGCATATAGGAACCTGGCTGCAAATTGCTAACATCCAGCGAATTGCCTGGAGCGCTTTTTATCTTGACACCTGCCAGGTCGTAAATATCCAGCAAAGTATCACGATCCACCCCATTCACATACAACACCTCACTTACCGGATTTGGATACAGGCTCATAGCCAGACCGTCCTTGTTTTTAGCAGTGTTCAGATTGGTATAAGGAGATAAATTTCTCAGATTGGCCTTGAGGTAAATGGGTAAATACGTGCCCTTGTCACTTTTTTGCTGGGGAACAAAACCACCAAAAGGATAAAGGGAATAGGACAAAATGTATTCCCCATTGGGCGTTCCGGCACATTCGTGCATGTGTCCCAGGTACGAAAGAATACCCGCTTCGTTTGGCCTGTTGTAAAGCACTTTCTTGTTTCCCCAGGGACCCCAGGGAGTCGGTGAAAACCACACTGCCATTTCGAGACTCAAATTGGGTACGCCACTCATCACATAATTCCCTTCACCCAATTTTCGTACCGAAGCTGCTTCTACCCCCGAAACAATTCTTTTTGCCTGAGTAAAATCAGTACTCCAGGTATCGCTGACCGTGTAGTATTCCCATACTGTTGTAGCGATGTTAATGGCTCCCTTTGGTACTCTGGCTACTCTGGAGAATCGTTCAAACGGATTGTCCGTCCGTTCAACCATATAAATGTAGACAAAGTCACCATCGCTTAAAAGGGCATTGGGAATATCGGTGTGATTGTAGGATGGGACTGTTCGTTTAATCAGGGTCAGTTGTGGTAACCTGAAACAAGCTACACCCACCCTATTCTGAAACTCGCCAGTCCATTCATTGTACATCACCTTGAGGGTATCGTTCTCAACAATTCCATCCGTCACCCAATAAATATGTCCGGATGTGGGAGGCGTCACCAACGCTTTGGGGCTTGTAGTTGTGCCACCAAAGATGGACCTCAATGTATCTTTATTGACCCCTTCCTGCACCACAATCAGGTTGTTGACCATGGTACCGGATCTCAAATAGTATTCGTCGGGATAGTTTGTCCCCATGAAGGAATCACTAAAAATCCAGGCTGTCCTTCCATCAGGTAATAAAACAGAAACATCGTTGTCACCCGAAACCCATCCATACCCTTTCAGATTGTTTTGCCACATATATTGTGTTTGGAGATCCAGCACTTCGTGTGTGTCATCCAGTATTTCCACATCGTCTATCATATAGGTTCCGACGGTTCTGAAAACAAAATCCAGGGTGACCGGACTCTCTGGCGCCTTAAACAAAAACTGATACATCTGCCAGTCATTTGTCCATGTGCCAAAGACTTTGTCCACTTTAAACTTACAATTCATCGTTTTGGTTGCACTTGTCAGATTCATGGTGATTAAGCTGTTCGCCTGCCCGGCTTTGGCCCAGAAACGGACCATATAGATGCGGGAGCTGTTTGTTTCAAACGCATCGTGTGTGATTTTCACCGGATTTGATGGGGTACCTACGTTTGTTACCACCACATTCAGCATCTTGCTTCCAGTATGTATGCCACTGGATGCGATGGAATAAATGGCGTTTGTACCGGTCGTAGTCCAGCTGGTCAGATCGGATTCAAAGCCACCATTTGTTAGAGATATGGTTTGGGCGGTTAGTGGTAGTAAGGTTAACAAAATCAAGTATACCAGGAGCGTGAGTTTTTTCATGGGTGGACTGGTTCAAAAAATTAGTTGCAACAAAAGTAAAAGAAATTCCCGACAAAATCCCAATTGTCTTTTTAAACGAAGGTATATCCAAATTATTGAACGGGTCATTTTCAAGTAAGTAATTTAAAATATTTCAGGTTTTTGGGGAACAGAAAGAACTCTAAAGTTGTTTATACAACATCTTGCATTGTCTTTTCTTTAAATTGAAAGAGATATGATAAAATTTCCTAACATAAAAATTCCTGAATTAAAATATTTCAAACAGAAGTTGGATGAACAACCTCTGCGTGGAGAATTATTCAATCTGGAACTATTGGCGCAGTATGCTCAGAAATTAGCGACCAGGCAGAGTGTCATTCAAGGAGGAGGAAATGGGTTTCTGCTTGAAAAGCTTAATTTCAACGATGCAGTGTTGCGTGAGTTTAACCAATTGATACTTACCATCAAGCGACCAAGGAATATTACACCAGCCACTGAATGGCTGGTGGATAATTTTTATCTTATTGAAGAGCATATCCAGCTTGCCAGGAGGCATTATTCAAAAAAATACAGCAAGGAACTGCCTTGTATAGAAAAGGGCCCTTCAAAAGGTTTACCCCGTGTTTACGATCTGGCGCTGGAGTTAATTCTGCACACGGATGCAGAGTTGGATTCTGAATTACTACTTGCCTTTTTTGAAGCCTACCAAAAAGAATCGGTTCTTAAAATAGGAGAACTCTGGGCTATCCCGATCATGCTCAGGATTGCACTGATAGACAATCTGTATCGCATTGCCTCGCGAATAAAGATTGACCAGAATCATAGAGACATAGCAAATGCCTGGGTCGAAAGACTGCAAATCATAGCCGAGGAAAGTCCTTCAAAGTTGGTTGAAGTATTAGCCGAGATGGCCAAATCCGATATTCCGTTAACCAGTGCTTTTGTGTTCGAGTTTTGCCAGAGATTATCTTCTCAGAACCGGATGTTGCATATGGCACGCAGCTGGCTTGAACAACGTTTAACTGAAAATGGTATGTCCATTGAGGAGTTAATTCATAGAGAAAGCCAGAATCAGGCTGCCAATCAGTTGTCTGTGAGTCATAGCATCAGTAGCCTCCGTTTGATAGGAACCACAGATTGGACAGTCTTTGTGGAAAAATTAAGTTTGGTAGAAAGCACCTTGCGAAACGACCAGGAAGGAATCTATGGTCAAATGGATTTCACTACCAGAGATCATTATCGACATGTGATTGAATCACTTGCAAGAATGAGTCCCCTCTCTGAAATTCAGATAGCGCAGGAAGCAGTCAATCTGGCGAAGGAGGCTTATGCTCAAAAACTCGATAAACGGAAAACACATGTTGGTTTTTATTTGATTGGAGATGGATATGCGCTTTTAAAGAAAGTATGTAAAGTTAAAAAAACAATCAGAGCATCTGTTGAACAGTCTATCCATCGCTTTCCCCTATTTTATTATGTAGGAAGCATCACGTTATTAACTTTTCTGGGCACTTATGGTTTTGTGAAACTTTTAGAGTCTCTGGGCAATCTGGTCTATGAATGGAAGTCCATTGTTTTAATTTTTATTTTCCTTTTTTGCATCAGTCAATTGGCGCTTTCTCTGGTCAATTGGTTTGTCATGTTGATTTCAAAGCCAACTTTGATACCACGTTTCGATTTTTCTAAAGGAATAGCATCAAATTGCCGCACCATTGTTGTTGTACCTACGATGATATCAAATCAGGAAAACGTAGACAGACTCATTGAAAATACAGAGCTCTGTTTTCTTTCCAACCGCGACCAATTCCTCCATTTTGCCTTGTTGACTGATTATTGCGATGCCGAACATGAAGTGATGCCCTTGGACGATTTTTTACTTGACAGAGTACGCAGCGGGATTGAAAAGCTGAATAAAAAATACATGACTACTTCCACTTCCATTTTCTTTTTATTTCATCGTCCGCGTCTATGGAACTCAAGTGAAGGTAAGTGGATGGGCTTTGAACGTAAAAGAGGAAAACTGATGCAGTTCAATTCGGTTCTCAGAGGAGGCCCTACCGATGTATTCTCACTGATTGAAGGCGACATATCCATTCTGACATCCGTCAAATATGTAATTACGCTGGATACGGATACAACCCTGCCTTGGGGAAGTGCCCGAAAATTAGCCGGTGCGATGGCTCATCCGCTGAATCGTCCCGAATTTGATCCTAAGCGCAATGTCGTTGTCAATGGCTACGGCATACTACAACCACGAATAGCCATCAATATCATCAGCAGCCGGCGTTCGTTGTATGCCCGGCTTTTCTCGGGAGATACCGGTGTAGATCCCTATACACGCGCTGTATCGGATGTCTATCAGGATCTTTTCAGTGAAGGATCCTTTATAGGTAAAGGCATTTACGATGTCGATGCATTTGAACAAGTCCTGGCCGGACGATTCCCTGAAAACAGAATACTGAGTCACGATTTGATTGAATCGACGTATGTTCGTTCAGGTCTAATCAGCGACATTGAGTTGTACGAATCGTATCCATCCGGTTACAATATGGATGCCAAACGTCGTTACCGCTGGATCAGAGGGGACTGGCAGATTGCCAGGTGGATCATGCGTCGTGTACCGACGATGGGCAGAAAGAAAGAACGTAATCCCATATCGGGATTCGCAAAATTCAAACTATTCGATAATCTTCGTCGAAGTCTGGTTTCACCTGCCTTGTTACTACTTTTAACCGGTTTTTGCCTGTTTTTCCCACAAAGTACCTGGATAGGTCCCTTGCTGGTACTTATCATTGCATCGCTCCCCATCGTTTTAAACATGTCTATAAACGTTTTCCGTAAATCGGTGGATCAACCGTGGTCGCTTCATTTCCGGGAAGTTTTTCAGAATAGTGAACGACAATTGGGGCAAGTGTTGCTATCGCTGGCACTTTTACCTTACGAAGCATTCATTTGTACAGATGCCATCATCCGTACGATGTTTCGGCTGGTGATCACACACAAACATTTAATGGAATGGCAAAATTCCGCTGATGCCGATAGAGCATCAACGAATACCTTAACCGATTATTACTCCAGGATGTGGTTCGCTCCGGCTTTTGCTGTGACTGGTGGAGTGCTTCTGGCTGTCTTACAGCCACTTTCTTTGCTCTATTCCATTCCGGTGTTGCTTGTTTGGTTAGCTGCACCTTATTTTGTTTGGTGGATAAGTTGTCCCATTCAATTGGACGTTCCCGAATTTAATCCTGATCAAACGCTTTTGTTACGTCGGATAGCCCGAAAAACCTGGCATTTCTTTGAGACATTCGTTAATGAGGATGAAAGTTGGCTTCCCCCTGATAATTTTCAGGAAATTCCTGAACCCATCATTGCTTCACGCACATCGCCTACAAATATAGGTCTTTCCCTATTGGCCAACCTGGCAGCACTGGACTTTGGTTATCTGACTGCAGGTAAGATGATGGAACGTACCCAACATACTTTTTCATCAATCAGTAAGCTCAAAAAATATCGGGGGCATTTATTTAACTGGTATAATACCCGAACCCTTGAACCGCTGTTTCCTTTCTACGTTTCGAGTGTGGACAGTGGAAACCTTGCCGGACATCTGCTGACTCTTGGTCAGGGATTGAAGGAATTGAGGAATGCCCGGATTTACTCTCCCGATATTTTTAATGGGTTGATTGATACCTTGAGAATTTTAAAGCCCTTTGCAATCAAAAATAAAGAGCTGTTGCTGCTTGAAAAGGAGCTCGAGAAAAGACCACCTGAGACTTTGCAGGCTGCCTATGTCTTGTTGAAATCCGTTGAGAAAAAAATTGAATCAATTCTTCCATCCTTAGAACCTTTAAATGAAGAAGCGAAGAAATGGGGTCAGATTCTGAGACAATCGTGCGATGAACACCTGGAAGAATTGGAGAATCTTGCACCTTGGGTTGCAATCGAATATATACCCGACAAAAACAGGATCAGTGAAAGCACCAGTTCGATACTGGCAAAACTTGAGAAACTGGACCAAGTTCCAACTTTAAGTGAAGTGATCATCTTTGAAAAGTCAGTCAGTCCTTTAATCAAAACGGCAATAAATGAACTGTCAGGAAAATACGATACTTCCCACCTGGAAGAAAAAGAATTTCTTACTGCGTGGCTGCATTGTTTGCATGAAGCTTCAAAGCAGGCTATTCAGAGAAAACAACTGCTAAAGACTCTGAGACGCCAAAGTGAAAATCTGGCGAAAATGGATTTTGCGTTTCTTTTCGACGCTTCGAAAAAGTTGTTCATCATTGGATACAATGTCAGCAATCAACGTGCAGATGATGGTTGCTACGATTTGCTCGCATCAGAAGCAAGACTATGCAGTTATGTGGCCATTGCGCAGGGAGTGGTGCCTCAGGAACATTGGTTTTCACTCAATCGACTATTGGTTGTATCCCTGGGTAAACCCGCATTACTATCCTGGAGTGGCTCCATGTTTGAATACCTGATGCCGCTTCTGGTGATGCCCAATTTTGATAATACATTACTGGATCAAACTTGTAAAACAGCGGTTCAGGAACATATTCGATATGGAAAATCTCTGGGTGTGCCCTGGGGAATGTCCGAATCGGGCTACAACCTCACAGATGTGAATCTGAATTATCAGTATAGAGCATTTGGTGTGCCGAGTCTTGGTTTGAAGAGAGGGTTATCAGAAGATCTGGTCATCGCTCCATATGCTACCGTAATGGCATTGATGGTAGCACCCAAAGAAGCCTGCGAAAATATGCAACGTCTTTCAGAAGATGGAAAAGAAGGTTTTTATGGCTACTATGAAGCGATAGATTATACCCCATCTCACCTTCGTCAGGGAGTGACAAGTGAGAATATCAGCTCTTTTATGGCACACCATCAGGGCATGAGTCTTTTGGCATTGGCCAATTTGATGAAAAATAATTCCATGCAACGACGTTTTATGGCCTGTCCGATGCTCAAGGCTGCTGAGCTTTTGTTACAGGAACGTATCCCTCAAAGTGTTACGGCTAGTGTGATACCGGACGATTCGAAATTTGAACTGGAGGGTCTGCACCCACTATTGGTAGACACATCCGAAACAATGCGTATTTTCAAGGACGCAAACATAGATCCCCAGGTGCATTTGTTGTCCAATGGTCGTTACCACGTGATGGTCAATAATTCCGGTGGAGGATTTAGCCGTTGGAACAACCTGGCCGTAACTCGTTGGCGTGAAGATGCTACCTGCAACAATTGGGGATTGTTTATGTATTTGCGTGACAGTGATACCGGTGAATACTGGTCTACGGCCTATCAACCGACATTGCGCACAATGAAAGGTTATGAAGCCATTTTTACACAGGCGTATGTAGAATTCCGCCAGCGTCAGTCGAAATTGGAAGTTCATACGACCATCTGTGTTTCGCCCGAGGATGACATCGAATTAAGACGAATTAAACTCACCAACCATTCGCATGATGTACGAAACATTGAACTGACTTCTTACAGCGAAGTGGTCATGGCAACTCAATTGTCGGATGAAGCTCACCCTGTTTTCAGCAATTTATTTGTGGAAACGGAATTTAAACCTTCGTCCTCCTCCATTTTTTGTACCCGCAGGTCACAGTCGAAAGATGATAAAGGACCGCATTTGTTGCATATGATGCTTGTACAAGGAGATCAACAAGGTGAAGTTACATGTGAAACAGATCGTTCACGTTTTGTAGGCAGAGGGCATACGTTGGTAAATCCCGTTGCGATGAAAACATCAAGCCCCTTGTCCGGTAGTACAGGGTCGGTACTGGATCCGATCATTTCGCTACGTCGGTCTGTTGCTATTCAACCGGGCAAGTCCGTAACACTTTACATTGCATTGGGAATGTCTGAAACACGCGAATCGGTCCTTGCATTATCCGATAAATACCAAAACACCCGTATGGCTGACCGTGCATTTGAACTGGCATGGACACATAGCCAGGTTGTGATGCATCAGCTCAATGTGAATGTGGCTGAAGCTCAGCTATATAGTAAACTGGCGAGTTCTCTGATATATGCCAACCCAGCTCTGCGTGCCGACCCTATCGTGTTAAAAAGCAACAGACGCGGACAGAATGGTCTTTGGGGTTATAGCATTTCCGGAGATGTTCCATTGGTATTGCTGCGTATTAGTACTGCACGAGGACTCGAAATGGTCAAACAGATTGTTTTAGCTCACGCTTACTGGCGTATGAAAGGGCTTACAGCGGAAGTAATCATTCTGAACGAGGATGTTTCTGTCTATCGACAATCTATTCAGGATGAGATGATCAGCCTCATTTCCTCTGGGATTGAAGCGCCCTTGCTAGAAAAGCCGGGTGGTATTTTTATACGTAGAATAGAACAAGTGCCGCATGAAAATATACTTTTATTACAAGCCGCTGCTCGCATTGTTCTGAGCGACGACCAGGGTTCACTGTCAGATCAACTGAGTTTGTTTAAGACTTCTGAACTGCAAATCCCTGCTCTGATTCCATTAAGATCGACCATGCCTGAGGTTTCGAACCCGCTACCGGCAAGAGATTTGATTTTTTCAAATGGTTTTGGTGGTTTTACACATGATGGTCACGAGTATGTCATAACGCTTGAACCGGGACAAACGACACCTGCTCCCTGGTGCAATGTTTTGGCCAATGAACAGTTTGGTACGGTCATTTCTGAAAGTGGAGGATCTTATACCTGGGCTGAAAATGCCCATGAGTATCGCCTTACACCCTGGAACAACGACCCGGTAAAAGATACAACCGGTGAAGCATTCTATATACGTGATGAACAAACGGGCATTTTCTGGTCACCAACACCACTCCCCACACGTGGAGCGACACCTTATGTGATTCGGCATGGATTTGGTTATACTGTCTTTGAGCATAGTGAATACGGTATAGATTCTGAATTATGGGTCTATGTCGCTATAGATGCGCCGGTTAAGTTTGCTGTGTTAAAGCTTTACAATAAATCCGGACGTCCCCGCAGATTGTCTGTCACCGGATATTATGAATGGGTACTGGCCGATTTAAGGCAAAAAAGTCTCTTGCATGTCCAGACTGAAATTGATCATAAGACCGGTGCTTTGATGGCCCGGAATTTCTACAATCCGGATTTTGCAGAGAATATCGCTTTCATAGATGTTGGCGAAGTTCGAACATTGAGTGGCGACCGCAAAGAGTTTATTGGTCTGAATGGAAATTTGTCGCAACCCGCGGCAATGAAACACACCCGGCTTTCAGGTAAAGTGGGTGCAGGTCTTGATCCTTGTGGTGCCCTGCAAGTGGTTTTCGATCTGGCCGATGGACAGAATCGGGAAACACGTTTCAGGCTTGGTTTTGCGCACAACAAGGAAGAAATGCATCATCTGGTAACTAGATTTCAAAAGCCTGGTGCAGTACGCGATGCACTTGAAAAAGTATGGTCCTATTGGAACAACATGCTTGGAACTGTAAATGTGGATACACCTGATCCTTCAGTGAATGTGATGGCCAATGGCTGGCTGATGTATCAAACTTTGAGTAGCAGGATATGGGCCAGATCCGGGTTTTACCAATCTGGTGGAGCCTATGGTTTCCGTGACCAGTTGCAGGATGTCATGTCCCTGGTACATGCCGAACCGGCCATAACCCGTAAACAGATACTGCGTGCAGCTGGTCATCAGTATTCCGAAGGCGATGTTCAGCATTGGTGGCATCCACCAATGGGCCGTGGCGTAAGAACTCATTTTTCCGACGATTACCTCTGGTTGCCTTATGTCACTTGCAGGTATGTAACGTGTGTTGCCGATACGGGTATCCTTAACGAGAAAGTCTCCTTTATTGAAGGCCGACCCTTGCGAACGGACGAAGAGTCGTACTACGACATGCCCGGATATTCCAATGAATCGGCTACACTGTATGAACATTGCGTCAGAAGCATACAATACGGGCTCAAGTTTGGTATTCATGGATTGCCTCTGATGGGCTGTGGGGACTGGAACGATGGAATGAACCTGGTAGGTCAGGATGGACGCGGCGAAAGTGTATGGCTGGCATTCTTCCTGTACGATGTACTCACTCAATTTTCCAAAATTGCGATTATGCAAAACGATCATGCTTTTTCGGAAACTTGTCTGGCGCAAGCCCAGGAGTTGCAAAGAAACATAGAGCTTCATGGATGGGATGGAGAATGGTACCTACGTGCATTCTTTGATAACGGTGAACCCCTTGGCTCTAAAAACAACGATGAGTGTCGCATTGATTCCCTGCCACAAAGTTGGTCTGTGATCAGTGGTGCCAGTGGTACAAGACGCTCGGAACAAGCTCTGGAGCAAGTTTACAGGCAGTTGGTACATCACGAAGAGAAGTTCATACAACTGTTTACCCCACCTTTTGATAAAACCGACCTTAATCCTGGTTATATTAAAGGGTATGCTCCCGGTGTTCGTGAGAATGGAGGACAATATACCCATGGTGCTATCTGGGTTGCTATGGCTTATGCCTTGATGGGAGATAAAGATCGTTCCTGGGAACTTTTCAGTTTACTCAACCCAGTACAACACGGAATGACGCCTGAACAGATCGCTGTATATAAGATTGAGCCCTATGTCGTTGCGGCTGATGTCTATGCACGTGCACCTTATACCGGACGTGGTGGTTGGTCCTGGTATACTGGATCTTCCTCCTGGATGTATCGACTACTGGTTGAAATGCTTCTTGGCGTAAACCGATCGGGAAACAAACTGAATCTCAGCCCGCTCCTACCACCGAGTTGGAATAGTTACAAAGTACACTATCGGTTTGGACAGACCATGTATCACATCACATTCCATCGGATCACCGACAACTCCATGCTCCGTCTGATTCTTGATGGTAAAGAACTTTCGGAAAACAATGTACTTCCATTAGAGTCCGATGGTAAAGAACATTTTGTAGAAATGTGGGTCAACTAAATACGGAATTATGAGAACCAAAAACTTCAATCAAGACATGTTACGAAAGATAGATGCCTATTGGCGTGCAACAAATTATCTATCTGTAGGTCAACTTTACCTTTATGATAATCCATTGTTGCGGGAACCGCTGAAACCCTCCCATATCAAACCCAATTTGCTCGGGCATTGGGGTACAACACCGGGACAAAATTTTATATATGTGCATCTGAACAGGGTCATCAAGGAGAATGATCTGGACATGATTTATATATCGGGTCCGGGACATGGAGGACCTGCCATGATCAGCAACACCTACCTGGAAGGCACTTACAGCGAAGTCTATCCAAAAATTACCCAGGATGAGGCTGGATTGAAAAATTTGTTCAAACAGTTCTCGTTTCCAGGTGGCATTCCCAGTCACGTATCCCCTGAGTGTCCCGGTTCCATTCACGAAGGTGGAGAACTTGGCTATTCACTCAGTCATGCTTTTGGAGCTGCATTTGACAATCCCGATCTGATTGTCGCCTGTGTCATCGGTGACGGTGAAGCGGAAACTGGTCCCCTGGCAACCGCCTGGCATTCCAATAAATTCCTGAACCCCATTACCGACGGAGCGGTGCTTCCTATTCTGCATCTCAACGGATATAAGATAGCCAGCCCTACCGTGTTGGCCCGTATTCCGAAGGAAGAACTGGACCAGCTGCTTCGTGGCTATGGATGGATTCCATTTTACGTAGAAGGCAACGATCCAGACTATATGCACGAACATATGGCTACGACTTTAGACATAATCATATCGGACATTCAGCAAATCCAGGAAAATGCCAGAAACAATAATGACCCTACCAGACCGCTCTGGCCGATGATTGTCCTTCGTTCACCCAAGGGCTGGACAGGACCGAAAATTGTCGATGGTAAGCAAATTGAAGGATCCTTCCGCGCACATCAGATACCCATCGTTCTGGACACGGAACATCCCGAACACCTTCAGGAATTGGAAAGCTGGATGAGAAGCTACAAACCGGAAGAACTTTTTGACAAAAATGGAAAGCTTATTCCCGAGTTGGCTGAATTGGCACCCAAGGGAAACAGAAGAATGGGCGCAAATCCACATGCCAATGGTGGGCTTTTATTGAAAGACCTTAAATTGCCCGATTTCAGGAATTACGCCATAGACGTACCCTCACCGGGTTCCGTTCTGTCTGCCGATACGTCAGTGTTGGGTGAATTCTTATGCGACGTGATAAAACTAAACTCGAAACAACGGAACTTCCGGATTTTCGGACCGGATGAAACCCTATCAAATCGTTTGAATGCCGTTTTTAATGCCACCAACCGACAATGGGAAGGACAGATGGAGCATACTGATGAGTTCCTGGCCACAGACGGGCGGGTCATGGAAATGCTCAGTGAACATCAGTGTGAGGGCTGGCTCGAGGGTTATTTACTAACCGGAAGACATGGCCTGTTCAATAGCTATGAAGCTTTTATCCACATCGTAGATTCCATGTTCAACCAACATGCCAAATGGCTGAAAGTGACAGCAGAATTGCCTTGGCGAAAGGATATAGCATCTCTCAATTACCTCTTGGCTTCTCATGTCTGGCAGCAAGCACACAATGGTTTTACCCACCAGGATCCCGGATTCATAGATCATGTCGTCAACAAGAAGTCTTCTGTGGTGCGCGTTTACCTTCCGCCGGATACCAATTGCCTCCTGTCCGTTGGCGACCATTGTTTAAAGAGCCGGAATTATGTCAACGTAGTTATTGCCGGAAAATACTTGGCACCTCAGTGGCTCACGATGGATGAAGCCATTGATCATTGTACCAGAGGAATTGGTGTCTGGAAATGGGCCAGCAACGATCAGAGCGGTGAACCAGACATGGTGATGGCTTGCTGTGGTGACGTACCTACCCTGGAAACACTTGCAGCTGTTTCCATTTTACGCGAGTTTTTGCCCGAAGTCAAAGTCCGGGTGATCAATGTCGTTGACCTGATGAAACTGGAACCAAACACAGAACACCCTCATGGACTGAGTGACAAAGATTTTGATGCCCTGTTCACCAGAGACAAACCCATTGTGTTTGCCTTCCATGGATATCCCTGGCTGATCCATCGACTCACCTACCGGCGTACCAATCACGAGAACATCCATGTCCGCGGCTACAAGGAAGAGGGCACCATCACGACCAACTTTGATATGACCGTTTTGAACGACATTGATCGGTTCGATCTGGTGTTGGATGTCATAAATCGGTTACCCATACAGAGTTACGAGTCCAATAATCTGAAACTGTTGATGCATAATAAACTGATCGAGCACAAACAATACATAGAATCCAATGGTATTGATATGCCCGAAATCAGGGACTGGAAGTGGTGATTATTTCAACCTGGAAGCAGCATCGAGATCCAAAAACCACTTTAGCCGGCCGTGTACCGGACAAACCAAGGAAGCGGGGTAATCGTTTTTAGAAGTATTCAATACTCTGGAAACGATCTCCGCTTTTCCGGTTCCTGTGACCAGAAAGACTACATTGTCTGCATTGTTGATGACGGATCCGGTAAGCGTAACGCGCTGCTGACCTGTTTGGGGGTGTTTCACGGAATCGCAATAGCGTTCCGACTCAAAAAGATGCGTATTACCGGGAAAAATCGACGCCGTATGACCGTCTTCGCCCAAGCCAAGAAGTATCAGGTCAAAACAGGGCAAACCATTTCTTAAAGGTACGTTTTCTTCCAATATTCGGCTGTATCGTTTGGCTTCCTCTACGGGTTCACCTTCTCCGTGAATCCGGAAAATGTGTTCTTCCGGAATATTCAGCTTGTCCAGCAAACAAAACTTAGCCATGTGGTAGTTGCTGTCTACATTGTCCGGAGCGACGCAACGCTCATCACTCCAGAAAAAAAGGATTTTAGTCCAGTCGACAGACTTTTGTCCATGCAGGGCAAGATATTCAAAAATAATCCTGGGCGTGGTTCCACCTGACAATGCCACCGTGAAAAATTTATCCGTGGTCGCCTCTTTCATTTTTAAGGACATCCACTCCATTGAATACGCTGCCAACTCTTTGACAGACTGAAAGATTCTAAGATTTTTCTTTTCCATAATGTTCCTTTATTAAAGCTCACAATACAAACCATCATCAGACAGGTTTTTGCAGGGATAACGCCAACCGCCTGTATAATCTTCAATGAGATCGTCCACATGTTCCGGTCCCCAGGTGCCGGCCGGGTAACCATACACAATCAGGTCCGGATTGCTTGCCCAGACCTTTTGGATGGGTGCGACAAATCTCCATGCCGCTTCCACCGCATCTGCACGGGTATAAAGTGTTGAATCGCCCATCATGGCATCGTACAACAACCGTTCGTAGGCAGAAGGTAAGTGTACGTCGGAAAGTTCCGAATAGTGAAAATCCATATTGACGTTCTTCACATTGAATCCTGCACCCGGCTGCTTCATGCCGAATTTAATCAAAATACCCTCGTCCGGCTGTATCCGTATGATAAGCTTATTGCAACCGGTATCCGGTTGACAGTCCTTGAACAGAACCTGCGGTGCAGGTTTAAAATGCGCCACAATCTCCGTGACTCTCGTAGGCAATCGTTTCCCGGTACGTATGTAAAAAGGAACACCTCCCCAGCGCCAGTTGTCAATGTAGAATTTCATAGCCACAAAAGTTTCTGTGCGGGAGTCCGGATCGATGTGATCTTCCTCCCTGTAACCTGGAATGGACTGACCACGCACGTGTGAAGCTGTGTATTGGCCCCTGACCACCTGATGGATCACATCCTCCTCCCGAATGGGCCTCAGTGACTGAAGGACCTTAAAAGTCTCATTCCGAATGGCATCAGCATCCATCGAGGTAGGTGGTTCCATAGCCGTAAAGCCAACCATCTGCAGCAAGTGGTTTTGCAACATATCCCGCAATGCGCCTGAACTTTCATAATATCCACCCCTATCCTCCACGCCTATGCTTTCGGCCGAAGTGATTTCAATATGATGGATGTAATTGCGGTTCCACAGCGGTTCAAACATTCCGTTGGAAAAGCGCATCACCAGCAGGTTTTGTATCGTTTCTTTTCCCAGGTAATGATCTATCCGATAAAGTTGATCCTCACTGAAAGCATCGTGTAGATCTTTATTTAAAGCAAGTCCGGATTCCAGATCGTAGCCAAACGGTTTTTCAATGATGAGGCGTTTTAGTCCATCAGCAGTATCATTCAGCCCGACTTTGGCCAGATTTTTTGCAATAAGTCCAAACACACTAGGCACCAGGGACAAATAAAATAGGTAGTTCTTGTCGGTCGATTCCGAGCTATTTTCGAGCAGCGTTTTCAACCGAACATATTCTTCCGGATCGGTAATGTTCATAGAATGATAGGACAACATTCCTAAAAATTCCGCAATCTGATGCTCTTCCAAATGTATGGATTCAGAAAATTTCCGGATACCGTCGGCCATTTTTTCCCGGAACACCTCATTGGTCATCACTGTCCTGCCAATGCCTATCACACCAAACCTATCAGGGAGCATTTGCTGATTATAGAGGGCATATAAAGCCGGTATGAGCTTACGGTAAGTCAAGTCTCCAGATGCGCCAAAAATGACGATGGTCTGGTTTACAGGCTTTTCCATGTTCTATTTTTTGACTACTCCGTGACCTCCAAATTCATTGCGCAAAGCTGCCACCACTTTCATGGCGAAAGACTCGTCCTGACGTGACTGGTAGCGTGTATAGAGGGAGGCCGTGATCACATGGGCAGGCACATTTTCGTCCATAGCCGCTTCGACCGTCCAACGTCCTTCCCCACTGTCCTGAGCGTAACCTTTCAGTTCATCCAGTTTGGGATCTTTGTTGAAAGCCAGCACCAGCAGGTCCAACAACCAGGAACGCACCACGCTGCCTTGTTGCCAGCCACTTGCTACGGCCTTCAAATCGATATCGTACGGTGCTTTTTCAATGATTTCCATACCCTCTGCCAACGACTGCATCATGCCATATTCAATGCCGTTGTGCACCATCTTTACGAAGTGCCCCGCACCACTCTCTCCGCAGTACGTATAGCCACCCTCAGGAGCCAACGCCTGATAAATGGGATACACAAAGTCTGTAGCTTCTTTATCACCGCCCGTCATGAGGCTGTACCCATTTTCAAGTCCCCATAATCCTCCGCTGGTACCACAGTCCAGGTAATGCATACCGTGACTTGCCACCTTTAGACCTCTATCTTTGGTCTCTTTATAGTTCGAATTGCCACCATCTACGATAATGTCGTTTTTATCTAAAAGCGTGAGCAACTGATCGATCGTGTCGTCCACCGGTTTGCCTGATGGCACCATCATCCAGACTATTTTTCGTCCGGACAGCCTGGACACCATATCGACAAGTGAAACCGACCCTATGGCACCTAATTTCTGCAACTCGTCAACAACGTCTGCGCTCCGGTCGTAAACAACGACTTCATGTTTGTAAAGCAACAAGCGCTGAACCATGTTCCCGCCCATTTTACCAAGTCCTATAAATCCAAGTTTCATGGTGCTGTGTATTGGTGATTTTTTGAAGAATCTGTGTTTACCAAATATAGGGATTTTGGGGTGGAAATGAAAGAAATAAATCGATTTAGCAGGAGTTGTTTGAAACTAAAATCCCAAAGAGAAACTAAATGCATTTCGCTGCAAATCTCCATTGGTAAACAACGCTGTCGGATAATAGCTGTATGCCACCTGAGCGCCAAAAATGATCAGAAAACGAAATTTGGTACCGACCGTCCATCCAAACTGCGCATTCTGAATCTCGTCGAATCTGTATCCGTCCAACTTTGAATTCAGGATCAATTCAAACACTGGACCTGTATAGACTTTCATACTCCTCGTAAATTTCTTATAAACCTGATATCCAGCTACAACAGGTATGGAAAGTGATCGCGTTTTAAGTATGGCTTTATCTTCTCCCATCGCGAAAGCCCCATCGGAATAAAGGGAGTATTTCCCCCAATTATAGTCCAGACCAACCAGCCAGTAGGCTTTTTCATCAAAGTCGAAATTCTCCCCATATCCGGTTCCTATTGCTAAGTTACGCCAGCGATAATCGTCTGTTCTATAGACATCCCAGGATATATGGGTATTTTTCCAGAGTTGCCTGCCGATGGTGGGTTTTTCTTTGGCCAGTAGGGAGGATGTGATGGTGAAGATGGTTAGGATTAGGAAGAATACTTTTTTGGTCATGGGAGGTCGGGTTTTAGTTTAAGATGAAACAATGGAGAGGATTTATTGGTTCATTTTGGAATTTGAAAATCTTTTTTCGGCGCTGTCACTATCATTTTGTACATAAAGTCTTTTTTACCTCAAATTTTGATTTTTCTATCGATTAATATATTCTCTGTCTATTTAAGCGCTATTTAATCTTTTTATTAATCGTAGAACCCTTTATTGTGACCGAAATAAAAATTGCAGCTCAACAAATTAAAATAATGCCATGGAACTGCAAAGCCAAACATTTTCCAACATCTTGGTCTGCGTGCCAAGATTTATTTGGAATTATTTAAGGTTTATCCGGAAAAATTATGAAAATCACTACCTGCATCCTATCAATGTTAGTTATGTTTGAGAGTGTTAATTGTCAGAACCTTAAGGTGATGCAGTTCAATATTTGGCTCGAGGGGACCTCCGTGTCAAATGGGATGACTTATATCAGAGATGTAATCAATTCGGTGAATCCGGATTTGGTTTGTTTCTCTGAAGTGGCAAATTACTCAGGCGACTGGACAACGAAAATGGTCAATCAACTTGCTGGGCTAGGAAAAGTATATTATAGAGGATATGTCTCCGGTTCGGATGTATCAATTATCAGCAAATATCCGATTACTACATCCGGTCCTTTAATTGGTGGGGCGACCGTGCGTTTTGTTGTAAAAATAAACGATATATCTGTAGTTGTTTGTCCTTCACATTTGGATTACACCTATTATGCAACCTATTTACCACGTGGATATGCTTGCGGAGGTTCAGGCAAATATTCCGGATGGAATGCTTTATCCCCGTTTGTACCTGAGACCAGTCTGTCGATAATATCGGCTCAAAATTTGGCATCAAAAAGAGACGAACAAATCAAATCCTTTATCAACTATATGCTAAAAGAAACGCGTCCAGTTCTTTTAATCGGCGATTTTAACGAGCCTTCGTGTTTGGACTGGACTGCAAGACAATCAATGCTTTACGATCACAACGGTGTCGTTTGCGAATGGCCGACAACGCTTTCGCTCAAAAACAATGGTTATGTGGATGCATATCGTCAGGTTTATCCGGATGAGGTGTTAAACCCGGGAATAACATGGCCGGCAATTGCAACAGGTAAAGGAAATACCGGCTGGGCACCTTTAAGTGACGAAAGAGACCGCATTGATTATATTTTTTACAAAGGTTCGGGATTAAAGGCTACTGCTGCCACTATTGTTGGTCCGCAAGCAAGTTATGTGAGAAATGCAAAGACTTCCGAGGGAAATGGCAATGACACTTTCGAAGCATCCACACTGCCATGGCCGTCCGACCACAAGGCCGTAACCGCTACAATTAGTTTTCCATCGAATCCCAGTGCAATCGAGCCCATAAATAAAACGCATGTTGACTTTCGTGTTTTCCAAAGTCCGACAAAAGGACTTTTCAACATCGTATCCTCAGAGAACAAGGAGGCTCAAATATCCATTTCAAACCCTTCTGGCGGAGTCGTTTTAAATAGAAATCTGAGTTTATTGGCTGACCAAATGTCTTTAATTGATATTTCAGAGGTTCCAACAGGCGTTTACTTATTAAATGTCGTTTCTCAGAATCAATCTCACATCTTCAAACTGATTAAACAATAATAAGACAGAACCAGAATACTACATATTTGCTTTTATTTCATGCTTAAACACTTTATTATTTACCTTGAATTTGGATCTCAAATCAAAGAACAACTATGAAAAAACTTTTAATTATTCCTGTTTTGCTCCTGATGCTTGGAAATATCAGTGCTCAACAAGTTACTCTGAACAAGAGTTCGTATGAGATAGGCGAATCTATCACAGTGAACTTTTCGAGTTCCACATCATCTAAAGATTGGGTTGCCCTGTTTACTGAATCTACCGTACCAGGAAATCAGAATAATCTGGGATGGCTGTACACGAGCAACTCAAAAACGTCAAGTGCAACTACTATCGCGTCTGGTTCCGTTACTTTTAATGCGGGTGTTGCAATAGCAGGCAAATTCAAAGCCTGTTTATTGGCAGACGACGGTTATACAGTGGCTGCAAGTGTTAATTTTGATGTTGTCAATTCGTCTGGTTCTACAACTGTTCGTGTAGTCTGCATCGGTAACAGCATTACAGAAGGAGTCGGGGTTTCAAACCCGGCAGTTGAATCATACCCCGCTCAACTTGGAAAGCTGTTGGGTAGTAAGTACAGCGTCTTGAATTGCGGAGTAAGTGGCCGTACGCTTTTGAAAAAAGGTGACTATCCTTACTGGAATGAAGCAAAATTCACTGCCGCCAAAAATTACGACCCTCAGATCGTTACCATAGCACTGGGTACCAATGACAGCAAGGATTTCAACTGGTTAAAATTTAAAGGCGAATTCTATTCGGATTATGTAGCCCTGATCAATGAATTCAGAAAGAATGGCAAGAATCCGCAAATTTTTGTTTGTCTGCCACCTCCTGCCTATCTGGATAACTACCATATTACGGATTCAGTTATACGAGACGAAATAATACCGCTTATCGACTCCGTGTGTACTACCATGGGAACTTCCAGAATTGATTTCTTTCACCCACTTCTTCCTTGCGGGGATTATTTTACAGACGCAATTCATCCAAACCTCCAAGGTGCAACAGCAATGGCTAAAATGGTCTACGATGCCATAACCAAGTCTGTGGACATCACTTCCGTTTACACTCCTACATCCGCTTACTCACGGACGAATCACGAAAAAATTGGGATTACCATCAACAACAATTACAAAAACCCGTTGAAAAATGTCCCGGTTGCATACAGACTCGACAATGGCGCTATGGTCAAGGAAACCATCGATTCCATTCCTGCTTGTTCTGAAATAAAATATTCGTTTAAACAGTTAGCTGATCTGTCAGCGTTTAAAGAATACAACCTTCAGGTATTGACAGCCATTGACAGCCTGCAAAACAACGACACCCTCCAGGTAAAATTGACGAACTTTAAATCGGATTCGGATCTGGCATTGTTCTTTCCCGGTGATAATGGAAAAGTAAAAGTATCCAACTCAAGCAAGTTCCAGCCAAAGAAAGCTTTCACTGCAGAAGCGTGGGTTTATCCTACGGCTTTCCGGAATGCGATCAGCAAAGGAACCGTTATGAGCAACGAACAAGCATTACCAGGCAGAGGATTCTACATCAGCATCGGAAACGGTGGGCAAGTACGGTTTTCAATGTTTGACGCTACACAGAAATCGGTGGCAGCACCTAAGGGTACCATCGTACTCAACAAATGGCAACATATAGCAGGAGTCTACGATGGTTCGACGATCAAGCTCTATGTGGACGGAACGTTGAAATCGACACTTAATACGGGTGCCGCAAAAGTATCCGATGGAAACCTGTATTTGGGCCAAACAGCACTGGCATCGATGGATCGTGCTTTTATCGGAAGCATTGACGAAGTTCGTCTCTGGAATGTTGCTCTTACCGAAGCTCAGATCAATGAGAGAAAGGGTCATCAGCTCTGGGGAAATGAATCAGGCCTGGCAGCCTATTACAATTTCAATGACGGACTGGGATCTAAAACAGCCAACAACCTGACCGGAGGGAAAACGGGAGTACTTTCGAATATTGCTACAAATGAGGCCTGGATTGCCGGAGCTGGTACGACAGAGAATACAGGAACTGCTCAAAAAGATGTAGCCGTTTTCGACATTCTTTCACCCAAAAGTCAGAAAGGTCTGACCAATCTGGAAAGCGTCAAGGTGAAAGTTTTCAACTACAACGACATTGAACAATTGAACGTACCGGTGTCTTATGTAGTTGATAACAATGCAGCAGTTAGCGAAACCATCGCCCGGATAGCACCCCAAAGCAGCTTTGAGCATACGTTCTCGAAAAAAGCAGACCTGTCGGATTTCAAGTCTTACACCATAAAGGCCTACACCTCTCTGGTAGGGGATAACGTTACTTACAATGATTCCATTTCCATAAATTTGAAAAACATTGACCCGGCTACAAATTATGCACTGGTAGTAACCGGTGCCGGTAGTGGTATGGCCAGTATTCCTCATGCTGAAAGTCTGATGCCTATAACAGCCTTCACGGTGCAGGCCTGGGTTTATCCAACAACTTTCAGAGCAAACATTTGGCAAGGTTCTGTTGTCAGCAAGGAATCTTCAAATGGAGGTTTCGCACTTGACCTCGGAGGATCCGGACAAGGGAGGCTTGTCATCGGTGGCAGCACATGGTTTGACGCTGTCGTACCCGCCGGAACCTTCACCTTGAAGAAATGGGCCCAGTTTACCGGAGTCTACGACGGTTCAAATATGTATGTTTATGTCGATGGCGTTTTGAAAGCAACAAAGACCGGCGTGGGTGCAATTACCCCCTCTACCTCAGATATGAATATTGGAACAAGTTCCTATTTTACCGAACGTGAGTTCCAGGGTGGCATTGATGAGGTTAGTCTCTGGAACAGAGCCTTGACGGACAAAGAGATACTGGAAAAAAAGAATTTCCCGCTTACCGGTAAGGAAGAAGGTTTGGTTGCATACTATAAACTGAATGAGGGTCCTGGTTACACAACGGTTGTGGACTCGACCGGAAAAGGTAACAATGGAACCATTCAGAATATGAGTGTTATAAATTGCTGGATGCCTGGAGTCGATGTATACTCCGGTGGAACGGTTGCTGTTTCGCAAACCCCTCTTAAGCCGACGATACTCGTTTATCCGAATCCGACAGAAGACTTCATCAAGGTTCGATTGGGCAACAATGAAACGATGACGCAACTCTTTATGACAGATATGCTTGGGAGGACAGTATTCACAAGCAATTTGAAAGATTCCGGTTCGGAGTTCATTGTTGACGTTCGTACGTTCACAAAGGGCTTGTATCTGCTTACCCTAAAAGGAAGTTCAGAACCCTTCGTCACTAAGATCGTGGTAAAATAACCTATTGCTAAAACATAGCCTGTATTGAGCCTGAAGGGAAGATAAACCCTTCAGGCGTAATGCTTGTACTAACGCTTTCATTTCTGACTTAGACAATATAACCTTGAATTTTAAACACTAATTAAACCAAAGAACAACAATGAAAAAACTTTTACTAATTCCTGTTTTGTTCCTGATTTTTGGAAACATCAGGGCTCAACAAGTTACTCTGAACAAGAGTACGTACCAAGTAGGCGAAGCTATCACTGTGAATTTTACAGGTTCTACTTCAATTTTAGATTGGATCGCCCTGTTTAATGAAGATATCACACCTGGAAATCAGAATAATCATGGATGGAAGTACACGAGCAATACACAAACGGCAAGTGCAACTACGATTGAGTCCGGTTCTGTTACTTTTGGTGAAGGTCTTTCTGCAATAGGCAAATACAAAGTCTGCTTATTGTCAAACGACAGTTACACCGTTGCTGCAACGGTTAACTTCGAAGTTGTTGCTCAGGTTCCAACTACTCTTACTCCTGTAGGGGAATGGCTTTTCAACGATCCTCAGGATTTGCTTAAATCATCGGTCGGTCCCGCATTGGAACTGGTTGGGACTCATGCCGCTGTCAGTGGTCCTACTTTGACAGATGGAGCAGTACGTATAGGTGTTGGCAGCCATTATAAGCTTGTTCACGGAATAGCTCCAAACAATGGAACGAAGGTGAATACCTATTCCCTTTGTTACGATTTTAAGGTAAGTAGTATTGGAGTCTACTATAGTTTTTTGCAAACAACGGTTGAAAATAACGACGATGGCGAAATATTTGTAGACAAAACAGGTCATTTGGGTGTAAGGAATACCGGATATAGTCCAGAACCCATAGTGGCGGGAGAATGGAACCGTATGGTTGTAGTGGTGAATAATGGTGTTGAGTATTCGATTTACCTCAATGGCGTTAAATTCTTAATAGGCGTAGCTCAGGAAATTGATGGACGATTTGGTTTAAATCCTACCGCTTTGTTAATGGCGGATGAAGATGGCGAAGATAATGAAATGGATGTGGCACGTATATCCATATATAATAAGGCCTTGACTGAAGCTGAGGTTGCAAGCCTGGGTGGAGTCGAATTAGTTGTTCCTGTTGACGTTCCGCAAACCCCTCTAAAACCGATGGTACTCGTTTATCCGAATCCGACAGAAGACTTTATCAAAGTTCAGTTGGCCAACAATGAAACGATGACGCAACTATTTTTGACAGATATGCTTGGAAGATCTGTCTTCACAAGCAATCTGAAGGATTCCGGTTCGGATCTCACCATCGACGTTCGTACGTTTCCAAAAGGGATGTATCTTCTTACCTTAAAAGGAAGTTCAGAACCCATCGTCACCAAGATCGTGGTAAAATAGTAAAAAGCTGAAACAAAATCTGTAATGAGCCTGAAGGGACGAGAAACCCTTCAGGCTTAAACTTGTACTGTCCGAACTTGATTTTTAAACACGAATTATATCAAAGAACAACAATGAAAAAACTCTTACTAATTCCAGTTTTGCTCCTAATTTTGGGAAACATCAGGGCTCAACAAGTTGCTCTGGCTCCTACTCCTGTTACTCCTGTTGGTGAATGGCTTTTCGACGATCCTCAGAATTTGCTTAAATCATCGGTTGGTAATGCCTTGGAACTGGTTGGGACGCATGCCGCTGTCAGTGGCCCTTTGCAGACCGATGGTGCAGTACGTATAGGTCTTGGCAGCCATTATACGATTATTCACGGGATAGCTCCAAATAATGGAACAAAGGTGAATACCTATTCCCTTTGTTACGATTTTAAGGTAAATACAATTGGAATCTGGTATTCATTTTTGCAAACAACGGTTGAAAACAACGACGATGGTGAACTCTTTGTAGACAAAACAGGCCATTTGGGTGTAAGAAGTACCGGATATAGCCCAGAGCCCATAGTGGCAGGTGAATGGAACCGTATGGTTGTAGTTGTGAATAATGGTGTTGAATATTCGATTTACCTAAATGGCGTAAAATTCTTAACTGGCGTTGTTCAGGATATTGATGGGCGGTTTGCTTTAAATCCGACCGTTTTGTTAATGGCGGATGAAGATGGGGAAGATAATGAATTGGATGTGGCACGTATATCCATATATGATAAGGCTTTGACTGGAGCTCAGGTTGCAAGCCTGGGTGGATACCAAAAAATAACTGGTCCATTTCTGACCAAACCTTATCTCCAGAATGCGACAACGGAATCTATTGCAATACTGTTTGAAAGCAGTATTAACACACCTGCCACCATAAACTATGGTCCAACAAAGACCTATGGCAGCAGCGTGACTTCTACTGTTACTCCAACCATCACGAATACGTATATTCATAAAGCTGTTATTTCATCTCTGAAAGAGGCAGCCAACTATTATTATCAGGTAAGCTGTGATAATACGCCAAGTTCGGAGCAGAGTTTCAAAACAGCGACATCGGATGTCAACACACCTTTTACTGTCGGCATCTGGGGTGATAGCCACTATCTGTATCCGTTCTCAAAAATGGCTTCATACCTGGTTAAGGATTTGAACGTTGATTTCTGTTTTTCTTCAGGTGATGTTTCAAATGCAGGCAGTGATTATAGTGATTTGAAAAACGTCTTTTTATCCAATACATTGGACACCATTGGTTCAAAGGTTCCGTTCTACATCAGTTTTGGAAATCACGATGTGAATGCACAATTAAATGGTACTGATTTAATCCGCCAATATGTAGCTCAACCGGCCGATTACAATTCGGATGCTTCCAAAAAGAGTGGTAGCTTTGCCTATGTTTATGGTAACTCCGTGTTTATTGCCATTGATTATGCCCGATATTCCGCAGATTTGGCTCCTAATGGTTGGCTCGAAACATTCTTGAAATCGGAAGTTTCAAAACAAGCAAAATTCCGATTTATCTTTGTTCACTGCCCTCCCTATTTTGAACGTTGGCAAGCAGCAGAAGAAGCAGTTGTAAAAACGAATCTTCCTCCGTTGTGCAAAAAATATGGAGTTACAGCGGTATTTAGTGGTCACATGCACGGCTATGAAAGAGGAGTACTTGATGGAGTCCAATATATAACTCAGGGTGGTGCCAGTTATATGGATATTACTGAGCCAGTTGGTCCAACCATTTATCCACATATTATAGTTGGAACCAACAAGCCCAACAATCCGGCCAACTTCAACAATGGTCTGACAAATCATGTGTTGACTTTGGAAGTAACACCAACTACCGCAACCTCTAAATTGCATTATTTTGATGCCACAGGCAAATATTTGGGAGTCATTGAATCTGTTGAAATGACTCCTCGTGCTCCGCAAGAACCAAATGCCGTTAATTTGCCCGGCAAGCCCGAATTTTCTGTTCTCCCAAATCCAACCAAAGGAATGCTGAATATCAAAGTCTCCGGAAACGTTCATGCTACTGTGTTTGATTTGCAAGGCAAAAAGGTGTTTAGCAAATCTAATCTGGCACCCGAAAGCGTTTTGAATTTAACGAATCTGAACCAGGGTGTTTACCTAATCAAATTAGTAGCAGGACAAAATGAGTTCACGAAAACGATTGTTATTTAGGAAAGATTTTGCGAAGAATTGATTGATTTAAATCGGATTCATACGTTGCTGTTATAGCTATAAGTTTAGTCAATTACATTTCATTGCTGTTCCATACCAATTATCATTTTAAGGGGTATGGGGGAGCAATGATTTTTTTTGATTTATCGGGCGGCTTAATGAAGTTTCAAAAAACATCAAGACTGAACAACTAATAAATGGATTATTTTAGTAAAATGTTTTAGGTGTAGTTCATTCATGAAAGATTAACGTAAAAACTCCTACCCTTTATCACATAAAATCAAAATACCTTTATTCCTTAAAAATAAATTGTAATTTTGTGAGGGTGGACGTTTTCCAACCTCTTTTTTACCTTAAACTCTTAACCAATGGCATTTAATGAGAATACACGTGTAAAGATTCCAGCTATATTGCATTTATGCCGATTGGGTTATCACTATGTTTCTTTAAAAAATGCAAAATGGGATATTAATACAAACATCTTCACAGACATTTTTAGTGAAAGCATACTACGAATAAATCCAGAGTTAGAAATATCCGACCTAAAAAAGATTTTTGAAAATATATCTTTAGCACTTGATAATGAAGATTTAGGACAAGCCTTTTTTAAAATGCTTACCGCCACTTCCGGAATAAAACTAATTGATTTCAACAATTTCAGTAACAATTCATTCCATGTAGTAACCGAACTAACCTGTAAAAATGGTGACGAAGAATTTCGCCCGGATATTACCCTCTTGATAAATGGAATGCCTCTAGCTTTCATTGAAGTGAAAAAGCCTAACAATCACGAAGGAATACTTCAAGAGAGAGACCGGATTAATGTTCGGTTTAAAAACAAAAAGTTCCGGAAATTTATCAACATCTCACAAGTGTTGGTTTTCTCCAACAATATGGAGTATGACAATGATTCTGTCGAGCCGATTCAGGGAGCCTTTTATTCTTCAACCTCCCACTCCAATGCCAATTTCAACTGTTTTCGGGAGGAAGAAAAACTTGATTTACTCAAATTATTAAGTGCCGAAGATGATAGCCTTGAAAATGTAATATTGAAAGATAACAATCTCTCAATTATTAAATTTTCGCCAGAATTTATAACAAACAAAGACCCCAAATCACCAACCAATCGAATATTGACATCCTTGTTTTGCAAGGAAAGATTATCCATGATGCTGAAGTATAGCTTTGCTTATGTAAATGATTTCAAAGGACTTGAAAAGCACATCATGCGTTATCCTCAACTGTTTGCCACAAAAGCCATTGAAAGCACCATTGAACGCGGAATCAAAAAAGGCATCATATGGCATACACAAGGAAGCGGTAAAACGGCACTTTCATTTTACAATGTGCATTACCTCACCGATTATTTTCAACGGAAAGGCAATGTACCTAAATTCTATTTTATAGTTGATCGAATAAGCTTATTGGAACAGGCAAAGAGTGAATTCAGTATGCGTGGGCTTGTAGTGAATACTGTAGATTCAAAAGAGGAACTGTTAGCAAATTTTAGATTAAAGCAAGCTACACATAATTTATCAGGTCAGCGCGAAATCACTGTTGTAAATATTCAGAAATTTAAGGATGACACCGAAGTCCTGAGAGCAAATGATTATGATATTAATTCACAACGCATTTACTTTCTGGATGAAGTGCATAGAAGTTACAACCCTTCAGGCAGCTTTCTGGCAAATCTAATTAGCTCAGATAGAGAGGCCATCATTATTGGCTTAACGGGTACACCATTAATCGCCAACGACAGGAAATCCAAGGACATTTTTGGAGATTACATACACAAATATTATTACAACGCATCCATCGCTGATGGCTACACCTTGAAACTCATTCGTGAAGACATTGAAACCTCCTACAAAATTCAATTACAACAAGCTCTAAAAGACATCGAGATTTTAAAGGGAGCTTCAGACAAACGTATTGTGTATGCACATGAAAAATTTGCGGAACCCTTGCTCGATTACATTGTAGATGATTTTGTAAAGAGCAGAATACGCTTTGGTGATCACTCAATTGGGGGTATGGTTATATGCGACAGCTCCATCCAGGCCAGGAAATTGTTTGATATTTTTATCAGTAAATACAATCCTTCTCAAACAACAGTTGAAGAAGTTCAACCCTATTCAATAGCAGCTGAGCCATCTGCAGAGTATGGTTTTTATCAAAAGAAACAAAAAAGCTTAACCGCATCCCTCATTTTACACGATGTTGGCAGCAAAGAAGAACGAAAAAAAGAAGTTGACGATTTTAAAGTTGGGAAAATAGACATCCTCTTTGTTTTCAATATGTTGCTTACTGGTTTTGATGCAAAACGGCTTAAAAAATTATACATAGGCAGAATTATTAAAGAACATAATCTATTACAAACCCTCACACGTGTAAATCGTCCGTATAAAAAGTTTAAGTATGGCTATGTCGTTGATTTTGCAGACATCCGCAAAGAGTTTGATGCGACCAACAAAGCCTATTTTGATGAGTTAAAAGATGAGCTTGGCGATGAAATGCAAAACTTCACCAACCTCTTCAAAACGAAAGAAGACATAGAATCAGAAATTCAGGATATCAAGGAAAAATTGTTTCATTACAATTTAACGAATGCCGAAATATTCTCCCAGCAAATAAGCCAAATAGAAGACCGGAAAACAGTTTTAGATATTAAAATGGCTTTGGAAAATGCACGTAATTTGTACAATCTCATTCGTTTATACGGACATTTTGAGATGTTGGAGAAAGTCGATTTCAAAAAGCTGAATGAATTGTACAACGAAACGGCAAGGCATTTGGCGTTGATCAATCTGAAAGAATCGGTTCAGAACGATGTGGACACCACCAATTTGCTGAATGTGGCCCTGGAAAATGTGATCTTTATGTTCCGCAAAATATCGGAGGAAGAAATGGTCATTGCCGACCAACTCAAAGATACCCTTCGTAAAACACGGGAAGCCCTGAACGATAATTTCGACCAGACAGACCCCGAATTTATTTCATTGTACGAAGAACTGAAACGCCTATTCAATAAAAAGAACCTCGATGAAATAACTCAGGAGGAAATGAAAAACAATATCGGATCCTTGCAACAGATTTTTGACACAGTATCCGAGCTCAACCGCAAAAACAACTTGCTCAAAGCAAAATACGAGAACGATAAAAAATACGCTCGCATTCACAAACGCATTTTAGAAAATGGTACTATCTCCAAAAAAGAAAGTGAAATTTGCGACACCTTGTTGGAAATAAAAAAACAAGCCGACGACAAAGTTTTAATCAATACACAAATGCTAAACAACGAAAGTTATTTTGAACAAATGATGATTCAGATGGTCATTGGTAATTTCGGAAAAAGTAAAATGGAACTAAATCCGGAATCTGCCAAATACATAAATAATTGTTTAGTAAAAGAATATATAAACGAATACAAAGGAATACATCCATGGTAATGCAGGATTTTACAGCACAGACAAAAGCACTCATTGATAATTTAAAAGGAGTTTGTACATCGTACGGTTTAGGAAATGATGGGAATGAATTTAAAATTATCACCCAAGTGTTTCTCTATAAATTTATGAATGATAAGTTTGGCTATGAAGTAAAACAAATTGATTCAAAACTGAAGAAATCAGATAATTGGGAACAATTAATAGCCGAATATACCGACAATCAATACGAAATGCTGTTGTTGCAAATGAGCCCCGACAGTGCAAAGTTGAAAAGAGTGCATTTCCTTTCGTACTTGTACAACAAACAAGATGGTGAAGAATTTGCCAAATTGTTTGATGATACACTTCGAGACATCGCCATTTTCAACAACGATATCTTTTCGGTAAAAACCGCTACCGGGGCAAAAATTACTTTATTCGACGAATTGAGTAATTACATCACCGACAGCTCCCAACGTGATAATTTCTGCAAAGCCATTATCAACCAACTAGTTAATTTCAGTTTCGAAAGCATCTTCAACCAGAAGTTTGATTTCTTCTCTACCATTTTTGAATACCTGATAAAAGATTACAACAAAGACGGTGGTGGAAAATATGCCGAATACTATACCCCTCATGCTGTAGCCAAAATCATGGCCGCTATTTTGGTGGATGCTCCAGTAAGCAATGTTACCTGCTACGATCCTTCTGCAGGTTCAGGTACCTTGCTGATGAATCTGGCACATGCCATTGGAGAAGATCGTTGTACCATTTACTCCCAGGATATCTCACAAAAGTCGAGCGGTATGTTACGCCTGAATTTGATTTTAAACAATCTGGTCCATTCCATTCAAAACATTATTCAAGGCAATACCATCCTTGCACCCTATCACAAAGACGGAGAAAAGCTGAAGAAGTTTGATTATATAGTTTCCAATCCACCCTTTAAGCTCGATTTCAGTGATTATGTGGCCGATTTAGATGGCAAACAACATCATGAACGCTTTTTTGCCGGCTTGCCAAATGTACCCAAGAAGGACAAAGATAAAATGTCAATTTATTTGCTATTCATTCAGCATATTATGTATTCATTATCGACTACCGGAAAAGCTGCAATTGTTGTGCCCACAGGATTTATTACTGCTCAAAGCGGTATAGAAAGAAAAATACGGGAACGATTGATAGAAGATAAAATGCTACGGGGCGTGGTATCCATGCCAAGTAATATTTTTGCAACGACTGGAACTAATGTATCGATACTCTTTATTGACAAAGCCAATACTCAGGGTGATATTGTGTTGATGGATGCTTCTAAACTTGGTACGATGGTAAAGGATGGGAAAAACCAAAAGACTTTACTTTCGGAGGACGAAGAGCAATTGATTATCAATACTTTTAATGAACACAAGCCGGTAGATGATTTCACAGTTGTATTGTCCTACGACCAGATAAAAGAGAAAAATTATTCTTTTAGTGCTGGACAGTATTTTGAAGTAAAGATTGAATATACCGATATTACTGCTGAGGAGTTTGAGGCTAAAATGGATGGGTTTAAAAGCAATTTAACGAATCTTTTTGCCGAATCGAAAGCCCTGGAAATAGAAATTCAGAAACAGTTAAACAGTCTGAGTTATGAATAAACCAATTCAAACTATTTCAGGTTCATTTTTGCACGAAATAAAAACCATTATAGGTCAATCTCGCACCAATGCCGTACGCAGTGTAGAGTTTTACAGAGTGGAAATGTATTGGAAATTAGGTGCCCGCATTTTCGAAGAAGAACAACAGGGAAAAGAGCGTGCCGATTATGGCTCTTATTTGATTCAGAATCTTTCCAAAGAATTAGAACCTGAGTTTGGCAGCGGGTTTTCTGTCAGACAGTTGGAACGGTGCAGGCAATTTTATCGCAATTATCCAATTGCGTCCGCAGTGCGGACGCAATTGAACTGGATGCAATACAAAATGCTTATATCCATTGAAGATACTTCAAAAAGAGAGTATTACGAACTGGAAGCGGTGAAAAACGCCTGGACAGGTCGTGAGATGGAGCGACAAATAAACTCAAATCTTTACGAACGCTTGCTATTGAGTTCTGACAAAGAAGCGGTGATGGCAATAGCACGTAACGAGCGACTGCCCGAAACACCGCAGGAAATAGTGAAAGACCCCATGATACTGGAATTTCTGGGATTGGAGCGCAAGCCACATTATTACGAAATAGAGCTTGAAACGGCTCTTATCGAACATTTGCAAAATTTTATGCTTGAGTTGGGAAATGGCTATTGCTTTGTAGCCCGACAGAAACGTTTTCTAATTGAAGATGACGAGTTTTTTGCCGATCTTGTTTTTTACAACCGACTCTTGCGCTGCTTTGTTATTGTGGAAATTAAAACCAAAAAGATAACCCATAAAGACTTGGGGCAATTGCAAATGTACGTAAACCACTACGACCGACACGAAAGTCTACCCGACGAAAATCCTACCATCGGCATATTGCTCTGTGCCAATAAAAACAACGAAATGGTGAAACTTACGCTGCCCGAAGATAACCAAACCATAATGGCAAGCCAATACAAATTGTATTTGCCCACCGAACAGCAATTGTTGGAAGAAATTAAAAAGGAAATGGAAATTGGAGGGAATGAAGTATGAATAAGCATCTAACGAAGGTCTCTTCAATAATTGATGAAATTTCTATGGGACCTTTTGGTTCAGACATTAAAGTTGAGAATTTTGTAAACGATGGAGTACCCGTTTTGAATGGTTCTAATTTGACAGGATTCAAACTTAAAGAAGATGCATTTAAATATGTAACAATTGAAAAAGCTAAGACCTTTAAAAAGGCCATTGCAAAAAGAGGTGATATAGTTATTACTCATCGAGGAACTTTAGGTCAAATTGCCTTTATACCTGACAATTCAAAGTTTGACGAATATGTAATTTCACAAAGTCAGTTTAGAGTTGCATTAAATAGAAAAATGGTTGACCCAGCTTTCTTTGTTTATTTCTTTCATACGTCTGAGGGTCAAAAGAGATTACTTGCCAATAAATGTCATGTAGGTGTTCCAGCATTAGCACAAGCTACAACCAACTTTAAACTCGTTGAAATACCTCTGCCAAATTTAACTACCCAGCAACAAATCGCCTCAGTCCTTTCATCATTAGATTCCAAAATTGAACTCAACAACCGCATTAATGCCGAGTTGGAATCAATGGCAAAAACACTTTACGACTATTGGTTTGTACAATTCGATTTTCCAAATGCTGAGGGTAAACCTTATAAAAGTAGTGGTGGAAAAATAGTTTGGAGTGATGATTTAAAAAGAAATATTCCAGAAGGTTGGAAAGTTTTTGATTTAGATAAAATAGAAAAAAATATTGTCACAGGTAAAACACCTTCCACTTCAAATAAAAATTATTTTAATGGAGATATTCCATTTATATGTATTGGTGATGTTAGAGGTAATATGCATATAACAAAAACGGAGATGACTCTTTCAAAAGAAGGTGCTAAAATGCAAGCGAACAAATACATTCCCAAAGGAGCAATCTGTGTTACATGTATTGCTAGTCCTGGTTTAGTCGGTTTTACAACTAAAGATTCACAAACAAATCAGCAGTTGAATTCAATTGTTTGTAATAGTATTGAAAACAGATACTACTTGTATTTTTATTTAATTGATTATTTTAAATACGCAAAAGCCAAAACAGGCAATACTTTTGCAAATATGAATAAAGGTGATTTTTCATCCATCAAAGTTCTAAAGCCTCATAAAGAAATATTGATAAGTTTTTCAAATGTTTTAGATTCTTCAATAAATAAAATATTGAATAACAGTATAGAAAATCAACAACTCACTTCCCTTCGTGATTGGTTGTTATCGATGCTTATGAACGGCCAAGTAAAAGTTGGTGACGAGGAAAGATATATGTTGGTAGCTGCAGAGCCGAGGATAGAATATGGGAAATAGTCAAACCTAGAATATCAAAATCTAAATTGTTAAAAACTTAAAGCAATGTATGATAGCGAACTCTCGAATTTAATTCACATTGCAAATAATTCCAATATTTGGGTTCGAAAAGAAATATATCTGTGTTTCAACGAAGAACAATTCCAGGCATTATTAAAAGGCTATAAACCACATTGGGATATGAGGTATGGCATTTATCTTGAAAAAGATTATTTCTACAATTATCGAAGTGGTTTTATTGTAGGAAAATTTAAAGTAGAGAAGATAGAAAATAATATTTATCAGGTTACTGAAATGTACGATAATCCCGAAAAAAATGATTGGAATGTTGTTTTTGATTCTTTGCGTGAAGCGTGCGATCAAAACAAAGTAGATTTTGATCTTGATATGTATTTCAAGATGCGTGAGAAAACCTACGAAATGAATTTGAAAAAAAATAGATATTAGAATTAATCTTATTTTTTACACTTCAATCTTAAGAATGATTCTTTGAACCAAAAAACACAACATTATGGCCGAAAAATATCAATCCTCAAACGTTAGTATTGAACAAATCCTTATTTTAATCAAATTTAACGAAATAGCGATACCTGAAATTCAACGTCCATTTGTTTGGAAGCCTAAACAGGTAAGAGATTTAATTGATTCATTGTACACAGGCTACCCAACCGGCTTTCTGATTATTTCACAAAGTCCGAATATGCGTTTAAAAGATGGTTCGTTGTCTGAAGGCAAGAAAATAATGATTGATGGTCAGCAGCGTATTACTGCATTAATGACTGCCATAGTTGGTGAAGAAATTATAAACTCCGATTTCGAGAAAAAACGAATTAAGATTGCTTTTAATCCGCTGGCAAATGATGATGAAGAATTCTTTAAAGTGCAGGATAATGCAATTCTAAGGGATAAAAAGTGGATAGCTGATATTTCGGAAATATTTAAACCGACTTTCGATTTTTGGCAGTTTGTAAACGAATACTGTGAAAAAAATGACGAAATAAACGGTAGCGAATTAAATAAGATTCTAATGCGACTGACTGATATTCGGAATCGTCAAATTGGTGTTATTACACTAGATAAGGATTTGACTATTGATGAGGTTACGGAGATATTCATACGCATTAACAGTCAGGGGGCGAAACTGAATCAGGCAGACTTTGCCATGTCCAAAATTGCAGCCAATACAAAATATGGTGGTAATATGCTGCGCAAAGCCATTGATTATTTCTCGCATCTGGCCTTACAACCAGAATGGTTTTCGGAAATGTGTAAAGATAAAGAGTTTATGAACTCGGCATTTTCTCCTAAAATTAAATGGCTGAAAAATGATATAGGTGATATTTACGATCCGGATTATGGAGACATTCTCCGTGTGGCGTTTATGCATCAATTCGGAAGAGGTAAAATGAAGGATTTAGTAAGTTTGTTGGGAGGTCGTGATTTCATAACACGCGATTACAAAGAACAAATAGCCGAGGAATCCTTTGCGAATCTCACACAGGGTGTTTTTAATTTTATCAATGAGTATTCGTTTTCAAATTTTGTTTTGGCCATTAAATCTGCAGGTTTTATTTCAAATAGGCTGATTAATTCACAAATGACATTAAATTTTGCTTATACCCTCTACCTGCTTTTGCATGCAGATAAAGACATAGTGAAAACTCAGATAAAACACTTTGTAACTAAATGGTATGTGTTGAGTACGCTCACCAGTCGTTATATAACTTCCCCCGAATCGGCTATGGATAAAGATATTCGGAGAATTGCCGAAAGAGGATTTGTGGAATTTTATAAAGAAGTTGAAGCTGCAGAGCTTTCAGAAACCTTTTGGACTATTGGGTTGGTCCAAAATCTGGAGACTTCGGCTATAAATAGTCCGTATTTCAATACTTTTATGGCTGCACAGGTTCATAGTGCAGATAACTCTCTATTGATGAATGGTACGAAAGTGACTGATTTAATTACGATTATGGGTGATATACATCATATCTTTCCAAAAGATCATTTGGAAAAAAATGGTATTAAGGACAAATCAAAATACAATCAAATAGCTAATTACACATATTTAGACACAACTACCAATATTGCAATTGGCAATATGCCACCGTGTGATTATTTTGGTATTGCTTTTCATCAATGTGAAACGAAAGTAAATTTGTTTGGGAATATAAATAACAAAGAAAGCTTACTTGAAAATTTATCATGTAATTGTATTCCTGAGAATATATTGACGATGGATTTTAATCATTATGAAGACTTTCTATTGGAAAGAAGAAAACTGATGGCAAAGAAAATTGAAGAGTATTATTTTAACCTTTAATAATCAATCAAACAATACAAATTAATCACTAACAAGCACTTTGTATGAATAGAGCTGTTTATTTTAATACTGAGAAAATAATGTCAATTGATACTATTTTAAATAGATATAACAAGAATGAATTTAAATCACCGTATAGATCTACTATTCCATTATTAGCGCTATTTAAGCAGAATCCCAGTTGTTTTGATAAATTCGCCAATGAACTTTCTGATGTCAATGCTGATTTTATATTCGAAGCTAAAACGCCAGTAAAATATGGAAAAGGTCCGGCTTCGAGTACAGATCTAATGATTATAGGTCAAAATACCTGTATTGCCATCGAAGCTAAAAGAACTGAACCAAAATATATAACAGTTAATAAGTGGCTTAAGGAAAGCAAAAATGGCAAGGATGTTTTAAAGGGATGGTTGGAATATATTGAAGATTACACTGGAGTGAAATTGGAAAAAGATCAGATCATAAATTTTCCTTATCAAATGGTTCATAGAGTAGCTTCTGCCTGTTCAAATTCTAGTAAAAAGGCGTATGTATTTTATATTGGTTTCGATTTAAAAGACAACATGAAGGAGTATTATTCCCAAAAATTAAATGATTTTTCAGGGTTACTTCTGGATAAGATTCCAATGAAGCTAATCTGTTACAATATAATCAAGAATGACTTACAAGAGAAATTGGAGCACCAATGGGATAAAGGTGTAAGAGATTTATCAGGTCAGGTGATAAATGGAATAGTTAAAGATCAATTAATGAGTTTTCATGACGTGGATTAAACTTCTATATCTTTCAGCTTAATCTCATTCTTTCCCGGAAACTTAACGGTTAATTGTACTTGAGCCTTCAATGTTTCGATTGCCTGAAAGATAGTTGAGAAACTAACGTCTTTAGGATTGTTATAGCCGGGCGCGTTTGATTATTTCACCGGTTTCAGCAGCGCGTAAATCATATTCAAATTTATCTCGATTGGGTTCACCGAATTTACCATAAATTCATCTGTGATTTTTTCTATATAATTTTCAAAAATATTTAGGTAGTAGTCCTTTACTTGTCCAGTACTTGTACACGAACTTGTCCACTACTTGTACAGTCCCCCCCCTCTTCTGCCCATTCCACCAAAATAAAAGTCTACCTCACCAATCAAAAACACTTTATACAATATAGTTCTTCCTATTTTTGTACATTACCCCAAAAAACTCACCCCAAAAATGAAATTATCTCCAAACACCAAGAACCTCATCAGCGTAGCCCTCTTAACTTCGCCTGTGATAGGTTTGTTAATTTCGATTTCGCCATTCAAGCACATTGCATTTTCAATTCATGTTTTCTTATTAAGCATCTTTGTTGGAATAAGCTTTTCCTTCCTGATTTGGTTGTTGAATATCTATTTTATTCATATTCAGGAAACGGGTCATCACTTTCGATTAAGAAACATCGTACGATTAGTGTTAAGCTATTTAATAAACGTATCCATAATTGCCATTTTGATCCTGATTATTAAGGAATACGTTTTTAGCAATCAGAATCTGGAGTTGTATGGGGGGGGCGCGAGGAATCCGGTATCTTCGTCCCTATTTTAATGGGATTTTTGTTGAATACTGTTGTTTTGGTTATAGCGGAAAGTGTAGTATTGAAGAATAAAAAAACAATGGTGGAGCTGGAAAATGCACAGCTTAGGAACAAAAATACAGAAGCATTTTATCTGCAACTAAAACAGCAAATTCATCCACACTTTTTATTTAACTCGTTGAATATTCTCAAAACGCTCATCAAGAAGAATCCGGATGCAGCTGTCGATTACATCATCAAATTATCGGATTTTCTAAGGGTTGCCATTTCATCGAACAATTCAAACACAGTGAAGTTGGAAGAGGAATTGAAATTGTGCCTCGATTATTTAGAGATGCAGAAAATACGTTTTGGGAAGGCTTTAGAGTATTCATTTGACATTGCTGATGAAGTAAAAACACAGGGATTTGTTCCTGTCTTTGCCATTCAAATGTTGCTTGAAAATGCCATAAAGCACAATGCACTTACGGAAGACTTGCCATTAAAAATTGAGGTCATTCATCGGGATGGATGGATAAAAGTGAGCAACAATCTGCAAGCGAAATCCTATACAGAGAGTTCAAATGGATTGGGTCTGACAAATTTAACAGAACGCTATAAAATGCTATCAGATAGCAGTATAGAATTTTTTAAGAATGAAAACGTTTTTTCAGTAAGCATTAAAATACTCCCCCAATGAAAATTGTACTCATAGAAGATGAAGAACTCACGGCAAACGACCTTGCTGAAACCAAACAGAAAGTAGAGCCGGGTGCACGGATTTTAACGATTCTAAAATCAGTTGGTGAAGCGATTGATTACTTTAAGGATGCGTCAAATAGTCCGGATCTGGTCTTTAGTGACATTCAACTTGGTGATGGATTGAGCTTTGAAATATTTAAAAACATAGAATGTGCACTTCCCGTTATTTTTTGCAAAGCATACGACGAATACGCTTTAAATGCGTTTAAGACAAACGGCATTGACTATATCCTGAAACCCTTTTCAGAACAAACCATTTCCGAAGCGTTTACAAAATACAGAGCTTTAAAGAAGACCTTTTCCAAAAACGACCTGCCAATAGAAAACATTTTAAAGATTTTCGAGCAACAAAGAAAACAGAAGCCGGGTTCCGTACTGGTGTACCATAAGGATAAAATAATTCCGGTAAGCATCGAATCCATTGCCCTGTTTTACATCGAAAACGAAACAACCTTTTTGATCACTTTTGATAATACCAAATACAGCATCGGTAAAACCTTGGAGGAACTGGAGAAAATAACATCGACATCTTTTTACAGGGTAAACCGCCAACATCTGATCCATCGAAAGGCAATTAAAGAGGCATCGCAATACTTTACCCGAAAGCTATCCATTAGCCTGACAATTCCTATTGCCTGGAAAATATTGATTCGAAAAGAAAAAATAACTGACTTTTTGAAATGGCTTTCTGAAAGCTGAACTGTTTAAGTCAACTTCACCCCTATTTTTGTCTAGTTCGATCAAAATCGAGGGGAAAGAAACCAGAATTCTGCCGAATTTTAAACCAAAATATAAAAAGGAGGTTGCGATTCATATTTGGCAACACTGGAAGCAAATCAAAGCGCTACTATCCAGAAAATTCCTCCTAAAAAATAAGATCACTGCATTCACCTGTTTCGCATTTGTTTTGTTGATAGTTGGTTTACTTGCTTTTATGTGTGGTTTTACGGTCAGCACATTGCACATTCATAGTATGTTTGCTCATTTCTTCACCTTCCTGATATTCATACATCTTTTGACCAGGATTTTTAAGCTATTTGATACAGATAAATCACGTACTTCGTACATTCAATTTGATTCCCGGAAATGCAAGGCTTGTTGGAAATGCCAGGATATTTGTCCTGAAAATGTAATCGGTAAAATTGATATTAAGATTCATAAGCATGCTCTTTTAATCAATTCAGATAAATGCAGGGGTTGTATGAAATGTGTTAAGATTTGCCCATTTGAGGCGTACAGTAAAATAGTTAAATAGAGTTGTAACTAATACATCTGGTTTGAGCTTTCTATTAGGTCCGGTCAACGTTTACTTTCAACCCCACCCCTTTTTCCGTCAACCGATATTTCTGTTTTGAACTATTTGGAAATTCCGGAATGGTCATTTCCAACAAACCTTCTTCCATAGCTGGAATCAGGTAATTATTTCTGAAATTCTCTCTGTGTTTAAGTTGTAGAAAAGTTTGAATTTCTGAGCTTTTCAATTCTCCATCCACAACTATAAGTATTCTTCTGAGATTTTCCGACACTTGTCCGGTACTTGTCCGGTACTTGTCCACTACTTGTCCGGTAACTTGGTCGGTTACAGTCTCCCCTGCCCCCGGCCTCCAAATCGTCACCTTAAACCCCTCCGTCAAATCAATCACCGGCTCCAGCAATCCAAACTCCTCAGCCAACCTGTAGATTTCCCCCAACCCCGTTCCAAACCGCTCTATATATCCAGCCTGATACAAACATTCTGCCAATTTCGGATTGGTTGGATACGAACTATGCTCAATCTTCAACTGTGGAATACTCAATTCAGGAACTAGCCGACCAGGATTGACAACGACCAGACGATCGGTAAAAAGCATGACCTGAACACTGCCGTTGCTGTTGTAATCACGATGAGCAACCGCGTTAACGATGGCTTCAGCTACTGCTGCACGGGGTATTTCATAATGAATGGGTGCCTGATTGCTTTGATCGCGGGTACCTACTGAAACGCTTATTTTTGATAAAACAAAATCGACGGCTTGATCTACCTGTTCGAAAACATCACCTTCGTATACTTTATGGTCAGGAATGGGCTTTGCGACTTGTTTTCCGTGAAAATGCGCGCACTTTACAATGGCTGTGGGGAAATAGAACTGAGGATTCCTACCAAAGACTAAAAGGGCGCTATTGCTTATTAGTTTGCTTTTTGACATTTTCAGATGTTCCAGTACTTGTTTTACAGTAGAGCTTTCACTTAAAGGAAATCCACGTTTGAATCTGGCCAAACGGATGAAATTCTGAATCTTTTTTTCGTCGATGTCCTCAAGGGTTGCTGATTGGCTGTACGTGTCATCGAATAAGTGAGTGGTGATAAGGCCTTTGTGTTTTAAAAAGGTCAGACACGATTTGTAGACTTCGTGTTTAAGATCTTCGAGCGTATGGAATGATTTATAAGTTATTTCAGTAGTTACTTTCTGGATAAACTGTTGTTCTTTCGCATGACGTTCAGTACCGTTTATATCTTTGATAAATATCCAACGTTCCAGTTTTCGGGTTCCAGCATGATCGTATTCTCTTTCTGTCGGTGATACGCCGGCAAAATCTTCATAACCGTATTCTACCCCCATCAAGCCTATATAAATCTGAGACTGATCAACTTCATCCAGATAAACCTTGTCCGGTGTACGACTGGCTGCTGGTAATTTTTCAAATATAACAGGTTCGAAAAAGCTTTTTAGGAGTAAGTCTTTTTTCAGATATTGGTACAGTTCCTCCCTTTCTACTGCAAATTCAGCTTGAGCACTTGATATAAAAACTTTGTAAGGGGCCATCTGTTCCATGTTAATTTATTACTATCCAAAAATAGTTATTTATAAAGTATTTTCATCTTAAATAGTCATAAAAGTTCGTTATAAGAATCCATTTATTGGAATCTTTTTTTTATTTCCCTACGCTCTTTCGCATCCAATTTTTTTCCTATCTTTAAACCAATCAAAAACCCGTATCAACCTGTTATCTAATACCAAACACATGTCAATAGACCAGTACACCTTGTCTTTTTGTGTGGCTATAGCTTACTTGCTATTGGCTGTCACCATGTATTTTTTAGCCAGGACAAACAAAAAGTATCATGGAATAGATCTTTTGTCCAAGGGATGTATGGCTATTTCCGTCGGTTTTGCATTTATTTTCATGATGCAGGATCCGGCTTTCAGAATGGCTAAACTTGTTGCTCCCAGCTTGGTTTATATGGCAGGAATATTGATGTTATATGTTGGAACGCTGAAGTTTTTTGAAAAAAAGAGGAATGGTAAATATTTAGTCTTATTTGGATTGTTGTATACGGCATTTACCATTTATTTTACGCTGATAGACAACAATCTGAATATACGGAGAGTCGTTGAATCTGCCAGTTATGCCACTATCTTGCTTTTATTGCCGGGAATATCTACTTTCAATCATATTTCATCCATTAGAAAAACCTTAAAGCTAATAAACTTCATTATCTATTTTTCATCCACCTTCTTTATTATCCGCAGCATCTATTTTGCCTTTTTCAATAGTTTTTATCCGCAAGAAGTCACTTCGCTGATGCAGTCACTGACGTATCTGAATACCCTGATAACAGGCCTTGGATGGGGCTTTGCGTTGATTGTTCTCATTTATCAGCGTCTGTCCTATGATATGAAAGAGGCTTTGGAACACTTTGAACTGATTTTTCAAACGATTCCGGATCCCATTCTCATTACGGAAATTGAGAGTGGAGCTATAGTCAATTGCAATCAGAAATTTTTGGATATGACAGGTTATTCTACAGAAGAGCTGCAAGGTAAGTCCACCATGGATATTCTAAAAACAGTGCTGCAGGAGAAAAATTCGAGTGATTATGAAGAATTTAGTTTCCTGACAAAAGGCGGAGTGGAAGTAATCGGACTTTTTTCGGCCCGAATTATTTTGCAGAATGGTAAACCCTATTTGTTGAGTGTTATCACCGATATCACCTCAAGAATTCGCATTGAAAGAGAGTTGGAACAAAAGAATATGGAGTTGGAAAGTTCGAACCAGGAAAAAGATAAGTTCTTTTCCATCATCGCACATGACCTCAAAGGACCGTTTAGTTCAATGGTGGGTTTGACTGGCATTATGGCTGAAAATTCGGAAACCATAGATTCACACGATCAGTCTCAATTAATTAAGACACTTTATCTTACGTCAAAAAAAGTGTATGCTTTGATTGAAGACCTGCTTGAATGGTCCTTGATAAAACGTGGTAGATTTGATTTTCAACCGGTAACGCTGAAAGCAAAAGAAGCTATTCAGGAAGTGGTATCCGGTTTGTCGGAAATGACCAAAAAGAAATCGGTGAAAATCGAAGTGGATGTTTTGCCGGAACTTTTGTTTCAGGCTGACTTGAAAATGTTTCAGTCGATTTTAAGAAACCTGATTTCCAATGCGGTCAAATTTTCCAATCCAGACGGTAGGATCACTGTGGTGGCACAGGATACAAAGGAAGGTTCGGTTCAAATTTCGATAGCCGATAATGGCATCGGAATGGATCCAACTTTAATAGGACAATTGTTTCAGATTGATGCCAATGTGGGCAGACCGGGTACGGATGGTGAATCGAGCAATGGGCTGGGTTTGGTGCTTTGTAAGGAATTTGTGGAAAAGCACCAAGGGAGTATTTGGGCTGAAAGTGAAGAAGACAAGGGGTCTGTCTTTCACTTTACACTACCTTTGACTTTTTTAGAAAAACCTTGAATGTCCTCCTGATTTTTTTGCATATTTTTGTTGAAACTTTAATCTATCCATGAAAAGGTATTTCATCTTCCTGGCAGGGCTTCTTTTTTCAGTTTCAACGATTGCAAAGCAGGACATTAGCGACTTGTTGAATGAATTAGATCTGACAGTGGAGCAAAGTGATATTTATTCGACTCAAAAGGAAAAAAAGATCACTGAGCTGAAGGGACTTTTAAGGAAAAGCCTGACTGATAGCCTTAAGTACGATGTGTACAGCCGATTGTACGATGAATACAATTCCTTTAAGTCGGACTCAGCCATTAAATATGCCAGAGAAGAACTGATTATAGCCGAAAAGACAAATGATTTGCGGAAACTGTATGATTCTCGTTTGGACCTGGCCTTTATTCTGAGTGTGACGGGCATGTTTAAGGAATCGCTGGACGTACTTCAAAGTATAGATAAAGATGCTGTACGGGAAATGAAGTCCCGTTATTTTATTGTCAGTAATGCGATTTATGGATACATGGCCGTTAATGCTGTCAATCAAGAACAAAGCAGATACGACGTACCTGTAAATGCTTTTCGTGATTCGCTAATGGCGCTTAGCCCACCGAACTCAAGTGCATCAATTTTTGGGAAATCCTTTAAACTTTGTATCCAAAAGCATTTTGACGAAGCATTGAAGCTTCTGATGGACTATTATTCTACTTTGGGTAATGATAAACGGTTGAAGGCGAATTGCGCGTATATCATCTCTACCGTTTATATCCAAAAAGGAAATAAGGATATGCAAAAATACTGGTTGACCGTATCATCCATCAACGACCTTCAGTCTGTCAATAAAGAATACATTTCCTTGCAAAATCTGGCCTACATACTATACGAAGAGGGCGATATTGACCGAGCGTTCAACTATGTGAGACGTTCGGCCGATGATGCACTGTTTTGCAACGCCCGGTTGCGTACGCTGGAAGTTTCGCAGATGCTGCCACTCATCGATAAGGCCTATCAGGCTCAAACCCAAGCGAGACAGCGGCAATTGATAATCTTTTTGGTCTGTATCAGTTTCCTGACATTGCTTCTGCTTATATCCATCTTTTTTATTTACAGACAAATGAGGAAGCTGTCGATGGCCCGAAAAGGTTTAAGCCTGGCAAACGAAAAGCTGAACATTCTAAACGAGCAATTGGTCACCGCCAATCGTCAGCTTCAGGAAACCAATCAGACACTTCTTGAAACCAATCTGATCAAGGAAGAATACATTGGCCGGTATATGGACCAATGTTCCATATACATTGACAAAATGGACAATTACCGTCGTTTGCTCAAGAAAAAAGCGCTGGCCGGAAATATGGAGGATCTGTTGCGAACCATCAAATCCAAACAGAGCATTGAAGAGGAACTGAAAGAATTTTACAACAGTTTTGACAGCACCTTCCTGCAGCTATTTCCTACATTCGTCCGGGATTTCTCCGCATTGCTGGCAGATGATGAATATCTGCAATTGAAATCGGGTCAGCAGCTTAATACCGAATTGCGGATCTATGCACTCATGAGACTTGGTATAACCAATGGTGAAAAAATGTCGCAGTTTTTACGCTGTTCACTATCCACCATTTACAATTACCGCAGCAAAATCAGAAACAAAGCGATCGGTTCGAGGGAGCAATTTGAGGAGAATGTCATGAAAATTGGAAAAAACATCGAATCTTAATCTGAAGTAAAATTCAATGGTAAGGGGCTCCGTGGTAAATGGTGACCCTTTTTTACGTTTGTAAAACCTACATTTTATCTTCTGACTATCGCTGTATATGGCTGTCTATGTGTTATATATAGCATTTTTCAACTCCTGTTTACCTACATTTAATTTTCTCTCATAAAAGGAATTGAATACATTCTTTAATTTTACAAAATCGAATAACCAAAAACTATCAGATAATTTCAAAAACACCTATGAAAAACCCGTTAAGATTTCTTTTGATCTGTGGATTGCTGTTGACTCAAACAGCAATCAGCCAAAGTTATGCACAGTTTACCAATTCCAGTCATGGTATCCTAGTATCAGTCGATGGCAAAAAAGTGGAACTGGCTGTGGCCAAAAATGCTGCATTTCGCATCAGCATGAGTTATTCCGGCACCCCTGCTCCCATTTCAAGCATCATGATCGATACGATCGGTCAAAACCTGGCCGATTTCACCGTCGTTTCAGAAGCGCCTATTTATGGTATAAAGACTGCCTACGGTAAAATCGTGATCAATACCACGACTAAGGAATGGATGCTTTACGATGCCAACGATTTGGCCTTGGTACATCATGGTACTTTCACATCCACAAGTGTCACACAATCCATCAACGATGGTGCAAAAAGCGCTGGTACTTTCTACGGATCAGGCAACTTTGGCACTAAAAACCTCATAAAGACCCGTTCGGACGCCTTTTCTGGAAACGGTATAGCCGGTGTACCTTATTTTTGGAATACCACAGGCTACAGCGCTTTTGGTGTCAGCATTGATGAGAACGATCCCGCACAATGGACAAAGAACAATACAGCCGCAAACTGGAAGTTTAAGGGTGCCGCTGCCGACTTGTATATCTGGCCGGCAAAAACTCAATACGACGGCTTAAAAGTATTGTCACAACTGGTAGGCAAATCAGCAATGCCTCCCAAATGGGCTTTTGGTTTTTTACAAAGCCAATGGGGATGGAAAGACCGGGCGTATATCGAAGATGTGATCTCAAAATTCAGAACCAAGAAGCTTCCCGTTGACGCATTCATTTATGATTTTGAGTGGTATACCGTAACTCCGGACTATTCTTTGTCAAAAAACGGAACGGCTACCTTTTCAGATTTTGATTTCAACCCGGCCCTTTTTAATGAACCGGCGAAACAATTGGCAGATTATAAGAACCAGGGTATCAAATCCATTGGAATACGCAAACCCAGAATGGGAAATACAGCCAATCTGGATCTGGCACGTGCAAACGGTTGGTTGAAATTTCCAGATACCGACAGCAGGGACATGGATTTTAGCAACACCTCCTATCAGGAATGGTACAAGGAACATACCAAACCCTTGTTGAATGCCGGAATGGATGCCTGGTGGAACGACGAGGGTGAATCGTACTACAGCCTCTATTACTGGTGGAACAAGACTCAATACGATGTACTCAAGGCTGTGAAACCCGACCAGCGCAATTTTTCGATCAACCGTGCATTTTCACCCGGATCTCAGAAGTTTGGTTTTTGCACCTGGACTGGGGATATCCCGTCGGATTGGGTGGCTATGCGGAAAACACCGGCAGATCTGTTAAACTGGAGTTTAGCCGGGATGAGTTATGGCAGTTGCGATATTGGTGGTTTTTTTGGTACACCTTCCGACGAAAGTATGGTGAGATGGTATCAGGTAGGTTCTTTCCTACCCATTATGCGGGCACATTCCACCTTTGATGCAAAAGCGAGGTTTCCATGGTTGTATGGAACAGTTTCGGAAGCTGCCATTCGCAAAACGCTCAATCTCAGATACCAGTTAATACCGTATTATTACAGTTTGGGACACGAGGCTTATCAAACGGGAGCTCCCGTCATGAGACCCCTTGTCATGGAATTTCCCAACGATTCCTGCGTGGCAAATCTCACCGATGAATGGTTGATGGGATCGGGCTTGCTTGTGGCTCCTGTCATGAATGAAGGCGGTAAACGCAATGTGTATCTGCCCAATGACATTTGGTATGATTTCAAAAAAAATACGGCCATTCAGGGTCCTGCAACTTTCAATGTTTCGGTTGCTCTGGATGAAACACCTGTCTATGTTCGTGCCGGTACCATTTTACCGATTGGACCAGTGATTCAAAGCACCGAAAAGGATACGGTAACACCACTTGAAATACGGGTGTATCCTGGTCGCGATGGCTCTTTTACCATGACCGAAGACGATGGAAAGACCAATGCTTATACACTGGGAAATGTCAGAAAGACCCTCTACACCTGGAACGATGCGACCAAAACACTGAGTTGGAAAGTAAACGGAACCTACACGGACAAAAAGGTTTTTACCACGATTAAAGCTGTCATTGGTTCAGAAGTTCAGACAGCAACTCTTGGTGCGGAAGGTCAACTGGTTTTTACCAGCTTTCAGCTTCCTCAATTTAGCCCGGCTCCCGGTACGTATGAAACCTCACCTCAGGTATCCATAAATAATCTCTCGGGTGGAACCATCTATTATACCATTGACGGAACGACTCCCACAAAAGCATCTGAAGTTTATACCGGACCATTCAATATACCAGATAAATACATCGTGGTTGTTAAAGCTTTTATTTCAAAAGATGGAATCGATTATCCCGTTACACTGGCCCATTATTCCATCGTAAATGCTCAGGGCGAAGGTGCCATTTTAATGGAAAAATGGAGTGGACTCACTTCCACTTCGCCGGCAGTAACGTCCATTCCTGTTACTACTATTCCAACTTCAACATCGTATCTGACCGATGTCTTAGAAATTCCAGGCAGTAATGTTCCAAATTTCGGGGTTCGTGTATATGGTTACCTGACTGCCCCGGAAAGTGGCAAGTACACCTTTTATATTGCTGGCGATGACAATGTTCAGCTTCGTTTGGGTACAACTTCCGAACGAACCTCATTGACACGAATTGCATACATCAGCGGTTTGGGATGGACAAATTCAAGAGAATGGGAAAAATATCCTACCCAGAAATCGGCTCCCATTGAACTGAATGGTGGTCAATCCTACCCCATAGAAGCACTTTTGAAGCAAGTTTCCGGTGGAAGCAACATGGCTGTCAGATGGATTACCCCATCCGGCGTGGATGAAGTCATTCCCTGCAGATGGTTATCGACCATCAATCTGGATGCTTGTGCAACCAATAAGTCGCTGCAAAAAATGGCTACAGCATCCGGCCAGAAAATGGAGACCGAATCGCCTATTTATGCTATTGATGGTGATGACAACACAAAATGGTGTTCCACAGTTCCAGGTGATGAATGGATGGTCGTTGATCTGGGCGAAGAAACGGAGATTTGCAGATGGCGCGTGCTGCATGGTGGATCTGAAGCAACTGCCTATATTTCTAACGATTTTAAATTACAGAAAAAAGTAGGTACCAGTTGGGTCGATGTAGATAAGGTAACTGGCAATGTTGAAAACGAGACAAATCGCTCGGTAACCCCTTTCAAAGCGCAATTTGTACGTCTTTACCTGAGCAAACCGGAATTGAATAATGCGAATGGCCTTGCCCGAATCTATGATTTTTCAGTATACGGTTCCGGTCAAAAGCCCCATTTAAATTTGAATTTAACTGAAACTGAAATAGAAAGCATCGTAAACATAACTCCAAATCCAGCGCAAACAACTGTTCAGATTGAAATTGCAGATACGAAATTGAAGATCGATAAAATGGATATAGTTTCCATGAATGGCGTTTTAATTCGTTCATTTGCAATGAAATCCAGTAAGAAAACTTTGGATATATCCGGCTTAAATGCCGGTGTCTATTTCTTTAGATTTCATACAAACAAGGAAACGACGTTAGTTAAAAAGTTCGTGAAAAAATAATATCTCATATGCGAACATGAAAAGAGGCTGATCCATACGGATCAGCCTCTCATCTTTTTTTAACCGTACGATTCTGTATTATTTTGCAATTTTGCTGTAGCTGCTTTGTCCATCTACTACAAGACGAACAACATAAATACCTGTTGCGAAATCGGCTTTGATCGTTTTCTGATTGACTCCTGCATTGCAAGCAAACAATTCACTTGAAAGCAATTTGCCTTGTACGTCATAAACTTCAATCTGAGCTTCTGCAGCAGAAAGTGATTCAAATTCAGCCACCACTTGATTGTTGTTTAAATAAACTTTTTGATTCAATTTCTTGGCGGGTGCAATTCCGGTTACCGTTTTAGGACCGGCATTGAAAAGGAATGCTACGTTATCGGCTGTAAGCGCTTTGTCATAAACACTGATTTCATCAAGAGCACCAGTCCAGTTTGGATCAGGCCAGCCACCTTTTCCGAAATAAGCTAAATCAGTAGATACATCGGCAAGACTGCTTGCACCAATAGATACTGACTCAACTAAAAGGCCATCAATATAATAATAGAGAGTTGATGCATCAATGACACAAACGATATGATGTACTACACCATCATCGTATTCAGTGCCATTCACTCCAATTTCTCCATCAGTTGTCATGATCATTGCTCTACTCACGTCGTTACCACGAGCCGGAGTATAACCAGTCATGTTTGCACCATTTGTACCACTTTGGCCTCCAAAATAATACAGAAAGTGATAACCCGTATTCATTCCTGCCTCAGAAGTAAACCAGGCAGCAACAGTCAGTTCTGTATACGTGTTAATAGCCAGATCAACACCGTTCAGTTGCACAAAACCTACTCCAGAGTTTAGAACACCATCTGAGATAGTAGCACCGTCCATTAAAGTACCATGAACAGTACCTACTTTGTCATTGGCTGTTCCGTCAACGAATGTCCATTCATGTTTTAAATTGGCTGCTCCAGGATCGGTCTGAGCCAATGTAAGTGCGCTTATGCTTAGAGACGCAAGGCACAATAAGAAGTAACTTTTTTTCATAAAAAAAATAATTAAAGGTTAATAATAAATCATTGTTCATGGAAAAAAGAATTCTTTTTCCCTTTGAAGTATCACTGATTATATGATACAAAATATTAAAAAACTAAAATTAGATTTAAAAAAAGTATTCCACTCAAAATCCGGATTATTTTTTATTTAAATAAACGTTGAATCATTTATCGCAATTTAAAATAAACTACAACAATCTGGTTCATATAGATTTAACCTATGCCATTTGGGATGGTTGGAAGTGTGAATTTAAATTCACTTCCTTTATTCTTTTCACTTTCAACCCATATTTTACCACCGTGTTTTTCAACAAACTCTTTACACAATATCAAGCCTAGACCGGTACCGGATTCGGAGGATGTACCCTGAGTTGAAATATTCGTTTCAAATTGGAACAACTTATTTCTGTTTTCTTCAGATATCCCGACTCCATTATCACAAACAGATATTTCAGCATTGGGTTTCACAACACTGGCCTTTACGACGATCAGACCATTTTCGTAGGTAAATTTGATGGCGTTGGAAATCAAGTTTCGCAATATGGTATTTAACATGTTTTCATCGGCCATCACCAGTATGGATGGATCTATTTCCTTGGTAATCCGGATGTTTTTCATTTGCCCCTGGGCTTCCATGAAAAGAATATTACTTTCGACAATAGCGCTTAGGTTAATGCTTATGGGTTCGTAAGGCATTCTTCCTGTTTCTGTACGGGACCAAAGCAATAAATTTTCAAGCAGGTCACTCCCCTTCTTTGAAGTAGAATAGATCATGTTTAAGATTTCCCTGGCATCGTCCAGACTGTAGTTTTCCAAATTATGTATCAACACATCCGAGAAGCCCATCAATGTGTGAAATGGATTGCGCAGGTCGTGTGCAATGATGGAAAAAAACTTATCCTTTGAAGAATTTGAGGCTAACAATTGCTTATTTTTTTCCTGAAGTTCCCTGGATTGAAGCTTGATTAAATTCTGCTTCTCAACTAATAAGTCATTGGTATTTTCCAGTTCCGACGTCCTTTCTTTCACGAGTTCAGAGAGTTCAGCATCGTGACGTCTGTAATAGGAAAGTCTGACATAATAAATGAGGTAAACCAGAACCAATATACAAACGATAAAGATCGAATAAAACCACCAGGTTCTATACCAGGGAGGAAGTACTTTAAATGTATAGGAAATGGGACTACCCCAGACACCTTCCGGGCTCAGAGCTCTTACCATGAAGGTATGAGTCCCTTCGTAGATGTTTCCATACGTTGCACTTGTTCTCCATGTCAACGGACTCCAGTCTCTATCGTACCCATCGAGCATGTATTGGTAGCGAACCAGGGAGTGACGAGTTGGCAAAACAGCATTAAATTCAAAGGTTAAATTGTTGTGCTCATATGGAAGTATTAAGTTATGAGGAATTGGATAAAACCTGGAAATGCTGTCAAACTTTATATCGCCAAATTTTCGAAGCATGGTTATGAGTTCCTTGTCTGAAAACGTATTTGTAAAGGACAACAGTTCTTCGCTTTGGTACCCCATACAATTTTTATCAGTTCCACAACGGTCCTCATTCATTAACATATGCCAGCAAATATTCTCATTGTTGACTTTCAAGCTTTGAAGAACTAATGTAAGTGGTTGTTTGTTTTTGAGCACAGAATTGTGATCAAAGCGTACTAGCGCAGTTTTATCATTGCCTACACCTACCCAAATAATACCTTTACTGTCGCATAACATGGTACCATTGTTGCAGCCACCGTTTACATCTTTCAATGGATACCCGGTATAGGAGTTATAGATTTCCCAAACTGGCAGATAGTTCTTTAAATTTTCATTGCTGGTATTGAGCCGACCTGCAGGAATGATCTTTTTGACCGAACTGTTATGAATGTCCGGGATTTGAAAGAAGAGCCCTGACAATCCTTTATTTGTACCAACCCATATCGTTCCTTTTTTATCCTGTACAATGGCGTTTACATTGTTATCAGCCAGTCCCTCCACAACGGAAAAAGTAAGGAAGGTTTTCCCGTCAAAACGAGATATACCACCACCAGCTGTGCCAAACCAAAGGAATCCTGCCTGATCTTCCCTGATACTTAGTACCGTGTTGTTTGGTAATCCCTGGGCAGTCGTATAGTTGGTAAACGACTTTCCATCGTAGCGGGACACTCCCGAAGGAGTACCAATCCAAAGATTGCTGTTTTTGTCTTCTGTCAGACAGTAAATGAAATCATTTACAAGGCCTTGAGCTATTCCATAATTAACAAAGGATTTCCCGTCAAAACGAGAAAGTCCCTTACCGGTTCCAAACCAAAGGTTTCCGGCTTTATCACTCAGGATATTTAAAATCAGATTATCGATTAATCCTTGTGCAGTCGTATAATGGGTAAATGAAAGGCCATTCTTACGAAATGCTCCATTATTTGTTCCTATCCAAAGAATGTCTGCCTTATCTTCAATAATGGAATTGATTTCGTTATTGATGGGCTGCGATGGTATCTTAAAATTCGTATAATACTCCCCATCGTAACGGCTTAAGCCATTACCGGTTCCAAACCATAGGTCCCCGGTTTTATCCTCATAGATACTCCACACTATATTGTTTACAAGTCCCTGATCTGTAGTGGAATTGCTAACTGTTTCTCCCTCATAGCGGGAAATGCCACCACCAAATGTACCAAACCAAAGGTTTCCAGTCTTATCCAGCGTAATGCTATAAATGCAATTATTAGGGAGACCTTGTGCCATTGTAAAATTGGTAAAAGCCCCTGTTTTCGAGTCGGGTCTGTACCGTGTCAAGCCATTTGCGGTGCCAAACCAAAGGTTCTCTTTTGTGTCCTCCGTAATGCAATAGACTTCGTTGTCTATTAATCCCTGACTGGTCGTATAATTGGTAAATGTGCTGCCATCGTAACTGAAAACACCACTTGAAGTGCCAAACCAAAGGATTCCTTTTTTATCCTCAGTAATGCAATTGACGCACTTAATATCAATTCCCTGTCCTGCCGTAAAATAGGTCAGTGTCTTTCCATTGAAGCGCAAAATATCGCCTTTATTTGTACCAAACCAATAATTACCCGATTTATCCTCGATGATGCTAAAGATTTTTTTGTTGTCGAGTGCTTTGGCCGATAAGAATTTTCTGAAACTTCCTGTCCTGGATTTATTTTTTACTGACTTAGCGTTATAAACTGATATGCCATTTTCGGTACCAAATAAAAGATTCCCGGCTTTATCTTGCATAATACAATAAACAAAATTACTGGCAAGTCCCTGATCTGTTGTGAATTGTGAAAATGATTCCCCATCGTAACATGACACACCGTTTTCGGTGCCAAACCAAAGATTTCCTGCTTTATCTTCAGTTATACAGTAGATGTAATTATCTGCCAGACCTTGGTCTGTGGTAAAAGTGGTAAAAGATTTACCGTCGTAGCGAGATACCCCTCCACCGGCAGTTCCAAACCACAAGTTTCCAATCTTGTCGCAAATGGAACTTTTATCACCTCTGGAAATAGAACTATAGGATAAACCTTGTTCTGTACTGAAATTTTGCATGTAGGTGACAAAATTCGCAGGAATCTTTTTTAAATTTTCTGAAATTGTAAAAGAAGTAGACTTTGGACCGGTGTCGGTATTTACAATGATGGGATCTTTTATTTTAATAGATACCGGTGCTACTATACTTTCTTTTTGGTTAAGAGATTTATAGAGCGTTTTTTCATTGTTTTTCTTGTTTGTACATGAAACTAAAAAAGCTGCGATGAATAAAACAGACAATAGAGAAATAGCCGGGAAGTCACTGACTTTATAGGATTTGAGGTTGGTTCTTATTCGCTTTTTTCTCTTCATAGAAATGTGCTTAATGGCTGATATCCTCAAAAATACCACTAATTTCTTTATAATTCATGAATTTTAACTAAAATTTAAAAAGACTACTCATTTTAATTAGTATCGTAATAAAGAATTCTCATTTAATAAACAAGGCCATCAAAACATTTAAAAAAATGGTACTTTTGACTGATAAACGTTTTAAATAAGACACAAAAGACCTTTTCTGTAGAATAGCACAAAATGATAACCACCCTTTTAGTAACAATTGCTGTTTTATTACGAATTTTTTCGAATCCGTTAGGAAACGTTTTTCAGAAACAACTCACGATAAAAGGAATTCATCCTTTGTTCGTCAATTTTCTGTCCTACTTTCTATTAGCCATAGTCTGCCTTTTAATAGCTGCAAGTATTCATTGGTCTGAATTGCAACGGGATTTTTGGGTCTATTCTATTTTAGGAGGGCTTTTTGGAGCATTGGGCAATGGCTTTCTGGTTAAAGCGCTTCAGAAAGGAGACCTTTCCGTGCTTGGTCCTATCAATTCCTATAAATCGGTGGTTGGAATGGTTTTTGGAGTAATTCTGCTGAGTGAAATTCCTAGTCTTTGGGGAATTGCCGGCGTCGCATTGATCATTTATGGAAGCTATTTTGTACTGGATACGACGGCAGAGAAGTTTTCGTTTGCATTGTTTAAAAAGAGTGAAATACAATACCGCTTGTGGGCAATGATTTTGACCGCTATTGAGGCAGTCTTTATTAAGAAAATCATTTTGGCTTCGTCTACAACCATCGCTTTTATGAGCTGGTGTTGGTTTGGTGCTTTCTTCTCGCTTTTCCTGTTGTTCGTTTACCGGGTTCCTTTAAAAATGGAAGTCCGGAAAATTGGAACCGGCAACATTCAAAAATTCGCATTTCTGGTTTTATGTATAGGAATAATGCAGTTTACGACGAATTATACGTTTGAACATTTAGAGGTGGGATATGCCCTATCTCTGTTTCAACTTTCCACCATCGTCAGTGTATTGCTTGGTTATCGGTATTTTAAAGAGCGGGATATTCGCAAAAAGTTGATTGGTTCTGCCATCATGATTCTGGGTTCTATTGTAATTATTATCAGTTAAAAAAACAATTTCATGAAGGTGGGTGTTTAGTAAAAGATACTTCTCATAGTCAGGTTTTTTTATACGTATGAATTATGAAAAGACTAATTCTCACCCTATTATTATGTTCATTTTTTCTGAATGGATTTTGCACAACCTGGAACATTAGCAACGTCGACAATAGTTTTACACCCGATTCATTAACCATTGATGAAGGTGATGAACTGAGTTTTAATATTCAGTCGATCCACAATGCCGTTGAAGTTAGTCAGACAGTCTGGAATACAAACGGAAATTCACCCGTTATTGGATTTACAGTTCCTTATGGTGGCGGAATTGTTTCTGCTTCACAACTGACGATTGGTACTCACTTTTACGTTTGTACCCCCCATGCCTTCATGGGTATGAAGGGGAAGATTATTGTCCAGGCCATTTCAGGAATTGATGTGACAAAAAATGAAAAGGACATGCAAGTCTATCCAAATCCTGTAGAAGACAAATTCAGCATCCAATTTTATTTGACAGAATCAAAGATGTTGGTCATTGAACTTGTTGATATTCAGGGAAAGCTGGCCAAAGTTTTAGTCCCAAAAACCAGGGTATCCGGTACTTTTCTGAGATCTTTTGATCTGGAAAAAGGAATGGCTTCGGGCATCTACCTGATTCGAATGACGTTGGACAATAGTCCTTTTTTCAAGAAAGTGGTTGTTCTGTAATTCTCAATAAAATCATTGGTTTTTATGATTTGGAAAAAACTCACTTGCTTTTTTATGCTGGCGTTTCTTTTCCTTGGTTTATGCACGTGCTTTTACAACAAGGAAGAGGTATTGTACCCAAATCAAACCAATACTTGTGATACCACGAATATAACTTTCAACGGAAAAGTTGTTGCTGTACTGGAAGCAAATTGTTTCAGATGCCACGGCAATGCGGTGGCAATTTCCGAGGGAGCCGGAATCCGGTTGGAAGACTATGCCGATGTGAATGATCGAATGGACCAGATGTACGGTGCCATGGCGCATCTGGATGGATATTTACCAATGCCCAGAGATAAGTCCAGTAAAATTGACTCCTGCCAGATTAAGACATTTCGTATTTGGAAGGATGCAGGAGGACTTAATAACTGATTATCTCAAAACATTCCATACGATGAATTATTTTAAGAATCTATGTTTGTTCGTTGTTCTGAGTTTTTCCTGTATTCCTGTACAAGGTCAGGAAACTGATGTGCTCGAAATATCCGATAGTCTGGCCCCTACTCCATTTGTGGAAGGCACTTTTAGAGCCACCCGGGTTTTAAACGGACACTCAAACAAACTCTTGTCTGAAGGATTGCTTGATTTCAGGGTGGAACACCGTTTCGGGAGAATGAATCAGGGGTATTATGAGTTTTTCGGATTGGATCAAGCCACTACGTTTTTTTCGCTCGAATATGGAATTAAAGATTGGGTAATGATGGGTCTCAATCGTAGTTCTCTGGACAAAACGGTTTCCGGGTTCGCAAAATTTAGAGTGTTCAGGCAGCATACAGTTACGATGCCTGTTTCAGTTTCCCTCTTATTGGGTACAAGTATTGATGGTACCAGATGGGTTTATCCGGAGCGCAACAATTTGTTTTCTTCACGAGTTAGTTATACCGGTCAACTGATTGTAGCACGTAAGTTTAACGAGCATTTTTCGTTGCAATTTGCTCCGGTATGGATTCACCGCAATCTGGTTCCGACAAAATCGGATAAAAATGATGTTTTTGCATTGGGTTTTGCTTCCAGTTATGGCATTACAAGCACTGTTTCCCTAAATGCAGAATATTATCCGGTCATCAGCCCAACCTGGAATCATCAAAACACGAGTTACCGGAATGCACTCTCTTTTGGTTTTGACATTGATACCGGTGGTCATGTTTTTCAATTGATGCTTTCCAACACGACCGGTATGAATGAGAAAGCATTTATTACAGAAACCACAGGCAATTGGTTGAAAGGTGACTTACATCTGGGTTTTAATATTTCACGTTTGTTTTCAATAAAATGAAAGATAGGTTACCTATCCCTAAAACATGTTAAAGAACATATTTTTATCTCGAATAATTTGCATATGAAACAAAAGTCCCTTATTTTTGTACTGTGTTTTTCATGGTATTAGATTTAAGGTTAAGGAAGATTGGTTGTCGTGAGACAACCTTCTTTTGTTTATAGGCATTTCTAACTGTAAAACACTACATGTCTACCGGAGAATATCCTAAACCAAATGTCTCAGCGACTGCGAGATAACTTACTTTCCCTTTTACAATATTCAATCCCATAGCTAAACTTTCGTCCTCCTTGCATGCTTTTCTCCAGCCTTTATTTGCCAGCATCATCACATAGGGAAATGTAGCATTCGTTAGTGCCAGAGTAGAAGAATAAGGCACTGCTCCGGGTATATTTGCCACGCAATAATGCATGATTCCATCTACCACATAGACGGGATCATTGTGAGTGGTTGGTTTGGATGTTTCAAAACATCCGCCCTGATCTATGGCTACATCCACCATCAGACTTCCTTTTTTGAGAAGCTTGAGCATCTCTCTGGTGATAATGTGTGGCGCTTTTGCTCCGGGAATTAGGATGGATCCAATGACCAAATCGGTTGAAGGCAATTCATTCTCGATGTTGTGAGGCGAAGAATACAGCGTTTTAACGTTCATGGGCAGGATTTCGCTTAGATAGCGAAGACGTGGCAGTGAGATGTCCGTGATGGTCACATCTGCCCCCATACCGCCAGCCATCATCGCAGCATTGTAACCAACGACTCCTCCTCCGATAATAAGCACTTTTGCCGGCTTTACACCAGGAACGCCACTCATGAGAAGCCCTCTTCCCCCTTGTGGCTTTTCAAGGAAACGGGAACCCTCCTGTATGGACATTCTTCCTGCAATTTCCGACATGGGAATAAGCAGAGGCAATGACCGGTCTTTCTTTTCAACCGTTTCATAGGCTATGCAAATGGCCCCACTTTTCATCATGGCAAAAGTCAGATCTTTTTCTGAGGCAAAATGGAAATAGGTAAATACAACCTGATCCGGTTTGATCAAGCCATACTCCCGTTCAATAGGCTCTTTTACTTTGACAATCATTTCCGCAATGGCATAGACATCCTCTATTTCAGGAAGAATCATTGCTCCCGCTTCGATGTATTCTTCATCCGTAAATCCGCTATTTTCGCCAGCAGTATGTTGAACATAGACGGTATGTCCTGCTTTAACCAATTCTTTGGCGCCGCCAGGGGTTAGAGAAACTCTGTTCTCGTTGTTCTTGATTTCTTTTGGAATGCCTATAATCATTTGGATTGGGTTTTAAGGGTCTCAATTGTTTTATTGCTCAGGTAAACACGTACAATATACATTCCTTTTTTCAAACCTTCGATAGTGTATGAAGTATTTCGTTCAACGGATTTGTATACCAGCTGTCCAAAGGTATTGTAAACATCCAATCCAGACATTTCATTCTCATTGTTGACATACATGACATCGGATGTACAATAAATGGTGGTGGATAAATTGCTTTCGATCTTTTCATCCTGATCCGTAATGATATCACCATCAAAAGTAACCGATATCGTACCAGTATTTGCTGTTACTGAAGGTGTCATAAATACTCCGTTAACAACGCTGGAAGTAACATCTACATTGTTGTACATCACTTTTTTAATGCCTGCTCCTACATTTGGTACGATGTTAAATTTCAATACTTGATTATCCAGGACGCAAATGCGGGCACCTGAGATCAAAGAGGCTCCGAATGTTTCGCTTATAGAATCTGAAAGTGTCGCTGCAAAGCTTTTACTTCTGGCCATATTGGCTAAGGGTTTATTGACCAAGATTGAATCCGGATTAAAACTTTCGAATGAAATCGTTCCACCCGATCCTATTTCAACGTCGACTTGCTTACTCATCTGTACAAACGAACCCCATTGTGCCGCGTTCAAGTAAGTGTTATAGGCATTTTTAGGTATGGAAAGCACACATTTTTTAGTTTTGACTCTATAGAAAGTATTTTCTCCTAAGGTTGCCGGTGTTTCGTTCATTGAACTGATGTTTGCCAGCAATAAATTGTTTGAAAAGGCACGTGCTCCAATGTTCATCAAGACCGGTGATAGAGTGATGGTGACCAACGAAGTACAATTGGAAAAGGCTTCGTCACCCAATGAATTGAGTAATTTACAACCTGACAAATCAACATATTTTAAGGACGAACAATTGGTGAAAGCATAACTGTTAATGGCAGATAACGAAGTTGGATAGTGGATATTCGTGAGTTTGTAGCAATTGGCAAAAGCCTGATCGGATATGGTTCGGACTATACTGGCCAACTTCACGGTCGATAAAGAGGTGCAATTGGAAAATAAGGAAGATGGTATGTTTATGATATTTACACAAGTTGACATATCCACACAGCTGATTTTGTTGCAATTGCTGAATGCATAGTTACCAATCGTCTCCAGTCCTTTCGGGATAAACAGCGTGTCTTTTAAGGAGGTACATCCGGAAAATGCGTTGTTTCCAATATTTTTCAACCTGGTAGGTAATGCCAAAACCTGATCCATGGAACTGCAGCCGTTAAATGCATAATCACCGATAGACATCAGGAATTTTGAAAATTGGACCCCGTTGAGCGAAACACAATTATTGAATGCATATTGACCAATCGTCATGACACTTGGAGGCATATTCAACACTGCCAGATTGCTGCAATTATCAAAAGCATGAGGTTTGATCTCCACTAAATAATCCGGAGCGACAAAATTCATCAAAATTGTTTTGTCCTTGAATGCTCCTTCGGGAATGATCATTACATCAGAACCTGATAAATCCAGCGAACTGAGTAATTGCATATTGATTCGGATATTTTCAAAATCAACAGCATTCAAATCTCCGGTAACCGTCATGCCAGTCACTTCGCGAGGTGAAATACCAGTTTGATTCATAATGCAAGTAGCCAATGTGCCCGGTTGATCAACATTCACGGTCACAATCTTTTGACCACCCACTATTTCATAATCAAGCCAACCTGCTGCCGCTTCGTATGCAACCACACTTTCTGTAGGTACAAATACGGCAGACATGGTGGTTGGGAAGACTGAGCTACCAATAACCGGAGGTATTGTAGCATCAATCTTGCAGAAAAATAGTCGGTAATTATTAAAGAAAGCTTCATTACCAATAGTCTTTAAAGTGGCAGGTAAATCAATTGTCCCCACGATATTGCAACTATAAAATGCGTGTACACCGATTGATTGTAAGGTATTTGGCAATTTCACGGAGGATAAGGAATTACAGGAACTAAATGTATTTTGCTCAATGCTCAACAAACTGGTGCAACCGGATAGATCAATGGATTTTAGAACTGAACATCCAGTAAAAGCACTTTCTCCCAAAATTTTCAACGATACTGGGATTGATACAGTTTGTAATAAGTAACAATAGGAAAATGCAGTTGCGCCTATGGTTGATAAACTTTTACAAACCGAAAGATCAATGGTTTTAAGTGCAGAACAAGATTGGAAAGCGCTGCTTTCTATTGTTTCTAATGTTACTGGCATAGAAACAGACATCAGTTTATTACAGCTACCGAAACAATACGAGGGAATCGTTTTCAATGATGTCGCAGACAAGTCTACAGATTCCAAACTGGTATTATTGCTGAAAGATTGTTCCAATTGTTTCAATGAAGCAGGCATCACTATTGATTTCAATGATGTATTTGTGAAAGAACTACCTAAGATCGTTGATAGTTTAGTACATTCCTGAAAATTGACAAAGCGTAGATTGGAACAACCTCCAAATGCGCTATAACCGATAACAAAAGTATTCAGTGGTAGATAGATGTCTGTCAACGTTTTTTTACCCCCGGTCATTGTATTAAATGCACTCATCGGAATAACCGAAGTATTGGGGTCGTTACTTTGCATATAATCTGAGCAGGTAACCTGTCGTATATCTAAAACTGACAGCACTTCCATACTATCTCGCATCAGCATAAAGTCTTGAGCATTCAGCAAACCCGAAAGTGTCAGATTGGTTACACCCTTGAGATGGTCTTTAGACAAAAGCATTTTCAAATTGCCCGGCGTCGCTACATTTAAGCTAAAAACAGGATTTACCCTGAAACTAATTTCCACTTTACCAGTTGCAACAACCGATGAAATAGTGTACTGATTATTAACAACTTTGGTCGTTACATCTGTTCCATTATATAATACTTTGTAGAGCAAATAACCGTTATTGGGTTTGACTGTAAAAACAGCTGATGTTGCGTTTTTGATAGTAACATCTGTCACTGGCAATAAAGGTGTGTTGACATACTCTACATATCCGTTTTGGCCAGTTATCACATCCACTTTGTGCGAGATTCCTACATCACTTTTTGCTGCAAAATGAACAGATAAAGTCGATACACCAGTTATAAATGGTGTGTTATAAATGCTGTCTCCTTTTTGAACAACATTTGGAAGACCATTAAACTGGATTTGATTCGCTAAATATCCTTCATTCGCCAAAACAATAAATTTAGCGGAGGATGCACTGTCAATTGGTAATGAAATGATTGTATCGGATAAAAGAACATTGTTGTATTTCAGAGATCCAAGCCCTTCAATGGTAACAGACAGGCCAAACTTTTTCAGCTTAAAAGAGACTTCAAGTGTGCCACTTATTTTCCCTGCCGGAATTGTATATGTATCACCTGAAATGGACACCGCTTGTTTATTGAATTTTAGGACATCTATTTCATAACCGGGATTTGGATCTATGGTCAGATTTAAAGATTTTTCATTATGAAAGATCACTTGACCGTTATTAAATTCTTTTCCGTCCATCAGGATTTTCCCATTTGTACCAACTAGTGTCTGAATACCCATTTCTTTGATTGTTGTAAATGAAGCCCAGTTGCTTGCAAGTCCATAGGATTTTGCGGAACCTGTCGGTACGTAGAGTACACAGGTCGTCAGATTTACGTTTGAAAAATCATTATCTGTCAAACTTGGAACTGAAGTTGAAAATAATTTTACAGTGGCAAGTTGCGTACTGCCGACGAAATTATAACCTGAGAGGCTAAGAATTGATGATGGCAGATAAACTTCTTTTAATGAATTGCAATATGGAAAGGTTGCCCATTGTAAATCGGTCAGCAAAGTACACTGTGACAAATCAACCTTATTTAAATTGTAACAACTGCTAAAGGCATTACTACCTATGGAACTGATTGATTTCGGAAACTCAATCGATTTTAGTTGTGTGCAACCACTAAATGCGTAATAGGCAATTTGTTGCAGATTAATGCATTTTCCCAAATCTAGAGAATCAAGCCCGGTACAACCACTAAAAGCACTGGAGCCAATTGATATAAAACTTACCGGGAAAAAAATCTTTCCGTCCAACAAAGTGCAGGATTCAAATGCATTGGCACCAATCGATCTTATTTTGTCACCAAAAGGTATATCTTTCAAAAGTCTACAACCTGAAAAAGCTTTATCTCCAATACTTTGAATGGTTGTCGGTGCTTTGAATGAAAGTAGCTGAATTTTACCCTCAAAAGCACTTGCAGGTATTTCTGTGATGGTCGTTTGTGATAAATCGACTGTATTTAATTGTGTCATGATTTTATTCATCACTCTGAAATCTTCACTGTTCAATGTTCCGGTAACAATCAAACTGCTTACATCCGTTACATTAACGCCTTTGCTTTCAATTGCTGCATTTAAAGTCCCGGGAGTCGCTACATTTACCGTCAAAGGGCTTGCATTTTTACTTACCACGATGTAATTTTTCCAGATATTTGCTGCTTTGTAGGCTGCTAGCGATTGGTCTGGCACATGGATCAAGGTCATCGGAGTGCCGTTAAAAGCTCCTGGATCCAAAGTAGGTGGTGTCACAGCATCCATTGTTATTGTTGCTAAGCCGGGGCAGTTAGAAAAGGCGTCAGCGTTTATGCTTGTCAAAGAGGAAGGTAAATGTACTGTTGTTAAAGCTGTACAATTGGAAAAGGCATTGTTTAGAATTTGTGTCAAGGATATGCAATCCTGTAAATTGATGGTTGTCAATTTGCTGCAACTGTTGAAAGCACTAAAATTAATGGATTTTACGCCCCTTGGCAATAGAACCTGTGTTAATGACGAGTAACTGGAAAAAGCGCCTGAAGGTAGGTAATCTTTCACCCAATCAGCAGATTGAGCTACTTCTGTGATGTTTACATCGGTTAAATCTATGAAAGATAGATTATTAATGCTGTCCCGCATGAACATAAAGTCGTAACCGTTCAAATATCCGCTTACTTTTAGTTTGGTTATTTCTTTAATTTGATCTTTGGTCAAAGACAAAGCAAGTGTTCCGGATTCGTTCACAGTGACAATGGCTGTTGGATTTATCCGAAAGCTTACCTTAAATATTGAGGGACCTGTTACTGCTTCCGTTGTAAATACATTATCTACAACCTCATTTGTTACATCCAGCCCGTTATACAAAACCTGATTAATGACATAAGTCGCATTGGGAAGAATGGTGAATGATGCTGTTTCATCCTTTTTTACCGACACTTCCGTCTCAGTCAAAAGTGGTGTGTTCCTAAATTTAACATAACCATTAGCTCCTGTTAAAACCGAAATTTTATAGACACTTCCCATCGTTGAAGCTGAGATAAAACTGACAAACAAGGTTGAATGGGCATTGATCTGTGGTGCATTAAAGATACTATCTTGCTGTACAACGCAGGTTTGATCGTTAAAGATCAGACTATCTACAACATAGTCAATATCTGGCTGTAGAATGAATCTGGCAATAGATGCACTATCCAATGCCAAAGTGGTTGAAGTTTGTATGAGCTGATTATTGAATTTTATGGAGCCATTTCCTTTGACAGTAACATTGAGGTTGAATTTTTTCAACTTGAAGGCTATTTTTACTTTTGCACTTATTGCCCCGGCAGGTATAACAACATCTTCCAAATTGGTAACCCGTATGTCATTTATTGTCAGACTATCTACCGTATATCCGGAATTTGGTATCGGAACCAATTTAATCTCCTTGCTTTCATGAAAGAAAACTTCTCCATTTTTGAGTGAAACGCCATTGGCTGTTAATGATCCGTTATTACCAATTGTTGGCAATATGCCATTGCCGGTAACTAGATCAAAATATTCCCAGTAGGTGGCATTTTGATAAGTTTGTTCAGATCCAGAGGGCACATTTAATTTACAATAGGCATAGGGTACGGAAGCAAAAGTAGCTGATTCAATTTGTGGTGGTGTTTTGGACATAATGGTGATATTCTTAATGGAAGTACATCCATTGAAGACATTACCAATGTAATTGATTGAATTGGGTAAAAGGATTGTATCCAAAGCACTGCAATGGTTAAAGAGTTCGCCTTCCAGTCTGGTTAAATAGGTACATTTGGATAAGTCAATGGATTTTAAGGATATGCAACCCGAGAATTCACTCCACATAAAATAGTGAATTGAAGCAGGTAATAGTACTTTTTTTAAACCCTGACAATAGTTAAATGTGGTGCTATTCAATGATGTAATCTTGATGGATGTGGATAGATCAATTCCAGAAAGTAAAACGCAGCTTGAAAAGGCATTACCTCCTAAGTAAGAAAAAGTACTTGGAAAGACAATAGTTCCTATCATATTATTACAACCGGAAAAGGCACTATTACCAATGCTATCTATCTGATTGGAAAAAGGTATCGTTTTTAATTGGTAACAACCTTGAAACGCTGCGTTTCCGATTTTACGTATGGTAGATGTAGCAATGAATTCCTGAATCTGTGATTTGCCTTTAAACATATCATCCGGAATTACTGTAGCATTTGTACCGGATATGTCAATCGAACTGACAATGGGCATGGAAGTACTGATCGTATTAAGGTCCTTGTTGTTTAATTTACCCGTTACAACAATTTTTGAAATTTGAGCAAAATCTGTCCCTTGATTTCTCAAAACGGTGGATAATGTTCCTGCTGTTTCCAGATTTACAGTGACTGTAATACCAGTTTCGGCATTAGCCATACAGGTGATGATACCATACATCACAAAAAGGAAAGAAGTGATTAAGTGTTTCATAGTCTTTAGAGTTTAAGGCCAGATATTAGCAAGGACATAGGTATAACTGTAGCTAACTGTATAGAATACAACTAAGTTAAATAATGTCAAATATATTAATTTTTTTAAAATCTGCAAATTATTAGATGCTCAAAACCCTTCATGTTAACCTGGAATAGTTTACATGAAGGGTATCGAACAGCACTACAAAATTTCCAAACTTAATATTAGTCTGGAAATTGAAAGTTTTACTACCTACTCTTTTGACTTTGGATTCAAGCGTCTAAACGACATGATAGTCATTAAGTAAGCGATTACGGTAACAAACATCATGAAGATCATTGATACAACATCATCTAAATCAGGATTTAAAGAAGGTTCATGACCCTGAGATACCGTAATAAAACCAAAGATCAATATTGCCAAAAATATGCAACCGAATACGGCCAACGCAATGCGAAAACCAACAACCCAGGTAATGGCAAAATACCTTCGGATGAAGTCTTTTCCATCAATCTCCTTGTTTGTATCGAACACTACCTTAAGCCCCAAAATGGTAATGATAATCAATAGCACAAACTGAATACATGCTATGCCAAAGCCCGTATTATATTGCAATGCAGCAACCCCCGAAAAGGATGTTGAAATTATTGTTAATAAGGAATACCCCAATAAATAGTGAAAACCATCTTTTTCAGTTAATTCATTTTTGGAAATCTGTTCTTCAAGCGCTTTAAGGTTCAGCCAATACATAGTTGTGTTTTTTTAGGATGAGTATTTTATCGGAATAATTAAAGTACATGTTGTGCCAACACCTTCTGAACCTCATAAACATTCACCGACTTGTTGAATTGCTTGGTGATGCTTGGATTCAATTCGCTGGAGACCCAAATTTTCAACTCCGCATCCAGTTCCAGTGGTCCGGCTGTTTCGACGCTGAACCTGGAAATACTTTTGTATGCAATGGATTTGTATTCAGTCTTACTGCCGGTCAAACCTTGCTTATCCACCAGGATGAGCCGTTTAGTCGTAAAAATGAAGGTATCCCGAACCAGCTTGAAACCCAATTCAATATTTTCACCTTCCATCAAAAGAAGTTCGTATTTTTTGTATAAATCTTCAATAGAAACTTCACCGGCGTTACCGATGATTGCAGATAAAAGGCCCATGGTTTATATTTTTTAAGGTGCTTAATGCAGGTTTATTCATTTATCGTATGGTACGATTCTGAAACACAAAGTAAATTTATTTTAAATTAATATGCAATTATTTTGATTTCTTTTATTCAATCGAAGAGTTAATTTCAATCGGATTGCTTAGGATTCTATGCACGACACAGCTGTTTGCGATGGTCAATAACCTGGCTTTTTGACTATCATCCAGATCTCCTGACAACTGTATATGTCTGGTGAAAACCGTCTTGTTGGACTCCATTTTGCGTTCGAGTTCGACTTTTATCTTCACTTCATTCAGGTCCCATCCTTTCCGGTCGGCATACATCCGGAGTGTAGCTGAAGTACAAGCCGCCAGTGAAGAAGCCAATAGTTCTGTAGGTGAAAAACCAAGGTCCTGTCCACCAGATTCCAGGGGTTCGTCAGAAATTAGTGTATTGCCAGTCACCGTTTTAATGTCAATTTTGTAAAGGTCTTTACCAATTCGTGAACTAATCTTAGTCATATACTTTAGTTTTAAAATGTTGTTTCGTAAAAGTATGAAAACTACTCCATTTTCCTGATTCGAACATCAATACCGCTACCCTTCAACTTATCCTTCAACTTCTCGATGTCGGTATTCGCAAAATGATATGGATACAGAACTTTTGGTGTAATCATTTTTGCAGCATGAGCAGCCTGTGACACAGTCATTGTATATGGCTGATTGACAGGCAGAAAGACAACATCAATATCCTTTAAATCCTTTAACTCAGGAATATCCTCCGTATCACCGGCTATGTAAACCCTCAATCCATCAATTGTCAGCACATACCCATTATCCCGATTTTTAAGATGATACTGCTCCCTACCCGATGTCGTATTATATGCAGGGACAGCTTCAATAGAGATTTGCTCTGAAACCTTCATTTTATCTCCATTCTTCATCAAAACGCCCTTTTCCAGCTGTTTTTTGTATCCCTCGTTTATGATAAGCATTGTTCCTGTCTTCGTCAGCTTCTCTATGGCATTCAAATCCAGATGATCTCCGTGCTCGTGCGTAATCAATATGACATCTGCTTTTGGAAACGTGGAATAATCAGCAAATCTGGATACAGGATCTACCTGAATCGTTTGATTGTTGTAGGTCAGCATTAGGCTTCCATGCTTGATGAAGGTAATAATCAATTCGTGGTTGTGTTTCGTTTTAAAGGTATCGGTGGCATAAGAAGCTGCCGAAGCAAATCCAGCTGAAAGCATTCCAGTCAAAATCAATAAGTGTCTAAGTTTCATATCGATCGGATTTTGGAGATTCAATGTATTTTGTAAAAATAAGTATTATTCTGATGATAATCAATTTTTTATATGTGAAGCTTTATTATTGCTAATGGGCAAAGCAAAAAATCGGTTAATATTGAATCTTGCAAACGTTAGTAGAATTATTTCATAGATTATAATGGTCAGGATTCAACTTTTTCAATTTTCCTCACTTAGGCAAGAACCAGGTTCCGCATTCATTCGGAAGTATTCTTTTGAGGTGACGTACCAATACCCGGGCGATGTTTAGATTCGAGCCGTGACGAGTTAGGCTACTTAGGTCGTTCTGTGTTCATGGGCTGAGAATGAAATACATGGGGTGTTTTTTAAAAGTCAATGAAGGAAGATGCAATAGTCCTTGCTATTGATTTCAATTTTAAGTAAGTGACAATCATATTTTTTTAGATCTCTTCTAATAAAGTTAATAATCGTTAATATTGTAGAAATAAATGTATATATGTATGTACGTACGTACAATAAATATTTTACATTTGTAGATGTAAGTGCAACTAAATAACAGTTACAAATGAGCACAAACGAGAAGTTAATAAAAAGATTTTTATCACACCCAAAAGACTTCACGTTTGATGAAATGGTAAGACTTATGGCAATATTCGGATATAGAGTCAGTAATAAAGGCAAAACATCTGGGTCACGTGTTAGCTTCTTTAAAGAGGATTGTAAAAACTTCATAACAATACACAAACCACACCCGTCAAACTTAATCAAGACTTACATTCTTTTAGAAGTAGAGAAGTTATTTATTGAAAACGGTGATATTTAATAATTTACACTATGGATGCGATTAAATACAAAGGCTATACGGGCACAGTCGAGTATAGTAAGGAGGATAATTGTCTTTTCGGCAAAGTCTTAGGAATACCTAAAAGTTCAATTACTTATGAGGGCGTATGTGTTGATGATCTTATAAGTGATTTTCAAAATGCGATTGATGATTATATCGCAGAATGCGAAGTTCGTGGTATTGAGCCTGCTAAACCTTTTAGCGGAAGTCTTAATGTGAGAATTCCGGTGGAAATGCACGAAAGAATAGCAGTAATTTCCAAATCTGAAGGTATATCGATCAATGCGATTATTAAAAGAGCATTGGAGCGTGATTACAAGAAGACAAAATTCGCCTATTAATCTTTCTTATAAAAATCTTATTGTCTGTAAAAATAAAAGCCCGTTGATAAGCGGGCTTTTATTTTTACAGACAATTTCTCACGAATACACAAGATATATTTCCCTTTGTAATCTGAATTTTTCTTCAGGTATTCTGCATACTGTTCTGTAGTCATCAAATCTACCTGATAAAGATCTTTTACATTTTTCCGGGCATTTTTGGCTAACTTACTTACATAAACCGAAGCAAAGATTTCATCTTCCATTTTACCGTTTATGTAGTCCTCCCTATTGATGAAAATAAAGTTTAGAAAGCAATGAGGCGTCACTTTTTGATTGATTAAAATAATTTTAGAATTCTTTTTAAAGAAAAATGTTGATTTGTTTTCTGGGTTAGTTGGGTGAAGATATTCGCATTTCATGAAATAGGTCAAATATATAATTTGTAAAATTTAGAAAAGAGATACAAAATGCTAAGTGTTTTTGTACAAATGTTTCAGTTTTTTAAACGATTGTCACATGATTTCGTGTATAAGCAATTGCACATGTTAGAAGTGCGTATTCGTGTTTATTTCCATTTTGTTCTTTGTTTCTAACTTTCATAAGTCGCACCAATACAGGGGGCGACTTGCTTTTCGGTCCATTGCTAAAAATTTCATTGGTTTCAATGAACGCACCCACACGGGGTGCGACAGCAGAAGACGCATACTCTAATATTGGAGGCCGGTTTCAATCCACGCACCCACACGGGGTGCGACCTCTTCACACATATTCATTTGGTTGAGTAACATCGTTTCAATCCACGCACCCACACGGGGTGCGACACTACGTTTTTATGCATGATTCCTATCAGTACGGTTTCAATCCACGCACCCACACGGGGTGCGACATCTCCGGCTACTTATGACCTTTCCGGTATGTCTGTTTCAATCCACGCACCCACACGGGGTGCGACTAATTGGCGAAAATACAATTAATCTTTCTGATAGTTTCAATCCACGCACCCACACGGGGTGCGACCTTCTTGGCGTGCATTTCTGAGCTTGCGACTAATCGTTTCAATCCACGCACCCACACGGGGTGCGACCTTCGTGGAGTGATTTTACCGTGCCGCAAGTAAAGTTTCAATCCACGCACCCACACGGGGTGCGACTGCGGTTATCAAGGTGGTTATAGATTTGGTCGGTGTTTCAATCCACGCACCCACACGGGGTGCGACCAAGACCGCTGACATCAACGTCTTCTCTTCCATGTTTCAATCCACGCACCCACACAGGGTGCGACACGGTATTCAGCACCTTCGTTCTTTTCATCCTTGTTTCAATCCACGCACCCACACGGGGTGCGACGAAGTACTGCAAGACATTTACTCTACTGTCGTAGTTTCAATCCACGCACCCACACGGGGTGCGACCGTGTCCAGCCTTAAACAAAACGGGTTAGACAAAGTTTCAATCCACGCACCCACACGGGGTGCGACATAAGATAGCAAAATTATGCATCGACTCAGAGCTGGTTTCAATCCACGCACCCACACGGGGTGCGACCAACGGGAAACGGTTCAGAGGCATCTCAATTTATGGTTTCAATCCACGCACCCACACGGGGTGCGACCTTTCTCTTCTCTCTTCCTCTTCTCCCTCCTTGTTTCAATCCACGCACCCACACGGGGTGCGACATCCTCTTCGTGATTGTCAAACAATGGCAGACCTGTTTCAATCCACGCACCCACACGGGGTGCGACCCCCTAAACCGTTAAACCAACATAACGTCGTATTTGTTTCAATCCACGCACCCACACGGGGTGCGACAAACTATACATGATCACTTTGGATTAAGCTGTTTGTTTCAATCCACGCACCCACACGGGGTGCGACCCTTTCTGTTGTCCCTGTATGGAAGAACGTAGGCGTTTCAATCCACGCACCCACACGGGGTGCGACAATCTATTCAAAAGCATCAAAAAATACACTACAGTTTCAATCCACGCACCCACACGGGGTGCGACATCTAAATTAGTGTTGCCGATTTCGCTCCATAACGTTTCAATCCACGCACCCACACGGGGTGCGACTGAATTTGTTTATACGGTTAAACCACCCTTTTAAGTTTCAATCCACGCACCCACACGGGGTGCGACGCCGGCACAAAATCGGGAGAATCCCCCAGATGTGTTTCAATCCACGCACCCACACGGGGTGCGACCTGTAAACAGGCGGTCAATGGAGTGGATGTCAGTTTCAATCCACGCACCCACACGGGGTGCGACCAGGATAACAAACAAAATCAAATTAGCGTGTGCGTTTCAATCCACGCACCCACACGGGGTGCGACAGATTAAGGTCGATGACATACCAGTTGGGTATGTTTCAATCCACGCACCCACACGGGGTGCGACACTGGTTTCCGATTGCGATTCCTTCGATTTCAGGGTTTCAATCCACGCACCCACACGGGGTGCGACCTTGCAACAAAGGTAGGAGTCACCCGCACCGTTGTTTCAATCCACGCACCCACACGGGGTGCGACATGGGATTGAGAAAGATGGTCATGTATGGGATTGTGTTTCAATCCACGCACCCACACGGGGTGCGACATGGCAGCCGCTTTTAAGGAAAAGAGTGTAAGATGGTTTCAATCCACGCACCCACACGGGGTGCGACCCTTAAACATATTCGCTCCTGAATCGGTTGACATGTTTCAATCCACGCACCCACACGGGGTGCGACTCGTTCTCAATAAACTGAGTACCGTATACACCTGTTTCAATCCACGCACCCACACGGGGTGCGACTCCACCTTTAACATATGAGGTGAGGTCTTGCATGTTTCAATCCACGCACCCACACGGGGTGCGACACGGTTGACCGATTCGTGTATCGTGTGTAAGGGTGTTTCAATCCACGCACCCACACGGGGTGCGACCGCTTGTGACATTAGACAGTTCCAGTTCAGGATAGTTTCAATCCACGCACCCACACGGGGTGCGACCTGTGCATTCTTTTCTATTTCAAACACAAAGTAGTTTCAATCCACGCACCCACACGGGGTGCGACGGGCAAATTTATTCACTAATAATTAAATTTATGGTTTCAATCCACGCACCCACACGGGGTGCGACCACCATAATATTTTTAAGGCTTGATTCATATGTGTTTCAATCCACGCACCCACACGGGGTGCGACGCGGTTATCTATTTGGATAGTGAAATATGCAAAGTTTCAATCCACGCACCCACACGGGGTGCGACTACTACGTTTTTATGTATGATTCCTATCAGCACGGTTTCAATCCACGCACCCACACGGGGTGCGACTGAATAATATCCAGTTCTCTTCTACATCCGAATGTTTCAATCCACGCACCCACACGGGGTGCGACAGTACTTCGACCTTGATAAAAGGTCTATCGGTGGTTTCAATCCACGCACCCACACGGGGTGCGACGGAGTCTTTAAAGCTATGTCAGCTCAGGACATTGAGTTTCAATCCACGCACCCACACGGGGTGCGACCCTACGGGGTTTTCGTCAGTCTCAACATCAACAAGTTTCAATCCACGCACCCACACGGGGTGCGACGACGATATCGCGAATGCTTGATAGTTCGTAGATGTTTCAATCCACGCACCCACACGGGGTGCGACTATAATTTTCGTGCTTTGGTTAACTCATATACCTCGTTTCAATCCACGCACCCACACGGGGTGCGACCTTTATGTTCTTTGTAAATCGATTTGTTACTATGTTTCAATCCACGCACCCACACGGGGTGCGACTCCTCGTTCGATTAACAATTGATTTTATATTTAAGTTTCAATCCACGCACCCACACGGGGTGCGACTTTTAGTTGGAATGGTTGTCCAAATCTATCGACAGTTTCAATCCACGCACCCACACGGGGTGCGACTTCCGCCATGATAAAGGTCAATTCTAACTTTGAGGTTTCAATCCACGCACCCACACGGGGTGCGACCCCTCATCAGCATAGGAGTAGTACCCTGATTCGCAGTTTCAATCCACGCACCCACACGGGGTGCGACTTTTAGTGACATGGTGCGCTTTTCAGTCACAATCTGTTTCAATCCACGCACCCACACGGGGTGCGACTTTGAGTACTGATAGCTTATTGTCGGCAAATAAACGGTTTCAATCCACGCACCCACACGGGGTGCGACATGATTTGGATGTTACGGTTATCCGTTACCCAAAGTTTCAATCCACGCACCCACACGGGGTGCGACTCCCGTTTTTTATCGTCCGCATCTACAATGATTGTTTCAATCCACGCACCCACACGGGGTGCGACGTTTTATTAATTTTTAAATTCAAGTTTGTTATCGTTTCAATCCACGCACCCACACGGGGTGCGACGTCAGTGTTATAAAGTGCTTTAATCACTGATAAAGTTTCAATCCACGCACCCACACGGGGTGCGACTGCGATAGGTAATACAACATAATCGAGATAGCCGTTTCAATCCACGCACCCACACGGGGTGCGACTTGCGTAGCCAAGTACGGAGGTCAATTTTAGAACCTGTTTCAATCCACGCACCCACACGGGGTGCGACGATATCGCAATGTTAGCACCCTTACCAATAATAGTTTCAATCCACGCACCCACACGGGGTGCGACGCTTGGCCCCTGGGTCGCAGGTAAAACCTATTACGGTTTCAATCCACGCACCCACACGGGGTGCGACACGAACCTAAAGACGGGCTACCTTGATGTTTCAGTTTCAATCCACGCACCCACACGGGGTGCGACGTTGGTTATTTGGATTGCGTCAATGTAATCATTGTTTCAATCCACGCACCCACACGGGGTGCGACAAGTTTATAAGCGGTTTCAAGTTCTGTTTTATCTGTTTCAATCCACGCACCCACACGGGGTGCGACAGGATCAGCCAACATTCTTCGGTTTGCAGGTCGATGTTTCAATCCACGCACCCACACGGGGTGCGACCATTCGCCCCTCGTTGAAATGATCTGAGAATTTGTTTCAATCCACGCACCCACACGGGGTGCGACGATTTCACCAACGATAGTCTTTTCATTTTCAATGTTTCAATCCACGCACCCACACGGGGTGCGACATTGGACGGTACGCCTTGAATAGTGGCGATTTGCAGTTTCAATCCACGCACCCACACGGGGTGCGACAAACCGCTCGTTCATTCAAACACACACGTTGGATGTTTCAATCCACGCACCCACACGGGGTGCGACTAAGACGGGCAATGATAGCCTTGAATGAGAATATTGTTTCAATCCACGCACCCACACGGGGTGCGACAGATTTCACCAACGATAGTCTTTTCATTTTCAATGTTTCAATCCACGCACCCACACGGGGTGCGACAAGGATTATAGAGCATAATGCAAAGCTATCGGAGTTTCAATCCACGCACCCACACGGGGTGCGACATGCGGACGTGCATATAATTGTTTGTAATCAGATGTTTCAATCCACGCACCCACACGGGGTGCGACAAGCACTTGACCGTTTTCGGCAGTACCAACGACTGTTTCAATCCACGCACCCACACGGGGTGCGACTTCATCTTTCTCTTTTGCACAAAACGATTTATCAGTTTCAATCCACGCACCCACACGGGGTGCGACAATGCGATAGTCCTGTGTACTGAGTTGTGGAAAAGTTTCAATCCACGCACCCACACGGGGTGCGACGATGCTGGGTTATTAAAGAATATCCAAAATATTGAGTTTCAATCCACGCACCCACACGGGGTGCGACAAATCAGGATGGGAATCATTTATCCTTGGTATTGTTTCAATCCACGCACCCACACGGGGTGCGACTGAAAACAACCATCACGCTTTCAGGCATTGACTTTGTTTCAATCCACGCACCCACACGGGGTGCGACTCAGCCTTTATTGGCGTATTGGGTGGATGGTTGGTTTCAATCCACGCACCCACACGGGGTGCGACCCATATTTGGTGTGCAATGGTCAGGCCAATAATAGTTTCAATCCACGCACCCACACGGGGTGCGACATAGATTGGCACTTGGTTTAGCTGCCTTTCAATGGTTTCAATCCACGCACCCACACGGGGTGCGACATATCGCTATGTTTGCACCCTTGCCAATGATTGTTTCAATCCACGCACCCACACGGGGTGCGACTACAACTCCTGCCGCATAATGACTGACTTTGTAAGTTTCAATCCACGCACCCACACGGGGTGCGACAAGTGCAAAAACAGACGAGGAAAAGATACTAATTGTTTCAATCCACGCACCCACACGGGGTGCGACACGAATCTACCCCGATGCCGCAAAGATAAACAATGTTTCAATCCACGCACCCACACGGGGTGCGACAATGCCATTACAGATTTAGCTGATGGATTAACGGTTTCAATCCACGCACCCACACGGGGTGCGACCAGTTTTATCACGATGTGTATATTCCGTGTAATGTTTCAATCCACGCACCCACACGGGGTGCGACTCATAGCACGGCACACGCCATGCTCCTCTTTACCGTTTCAATCCACGCACCCACACGGGGTGCGACCCTAACAAGGCTGTGCCTGCTGTGATCTTACTGGTTTCAATCCACGCACCCACACGGGGTGCGACAATGGCTACGGTCATGTAACAGGTGTTAAGTATGTTTCAATCCACGCACCCACACGGGGTGCGACACGGATCTACCCCGATGCCGCAAAGATAAACAATGTTTCAATCCACGCACCCACACGGGGTGCGACTGCGTAACCATGTACGGAGGTCAATTTTAGAGCCTGTTTCAATCCACGCACCCACACGGGGTGCGACCTTGATATCCAGTTTACTGACCATTTGATTTTCACTGTTTCAATCCACGCACCCACACGGGGTGCGACAAATTTAGGAGCAAAGGGTTTGACCTTTGCAGGGTTTCAATCCACGCACCCACACGGGGTGCGACAACGTCTACAAAATGGACATTCAATCCATCAGATGTTTCAATCCACGCACCCACACGGGGTGCGACATAATTACCTCCTGCCCTAAACCCAGCCATGAATGTTTCAATCCACGCACCCACACGGGGTGCGACAGATTGTGTTGCCATTTTGTTGTGTTTATTAAGTGTTTCAATCCACGCACCCACACGGGGTGCGACATCCAAACGATGAAGGACACCGAGTTCTGACTGTTTCAATCCACGCACCCACACGGGGTGCGACTCTAAGTATACTAAAGTACTACATAATAACGATTTATTGCATGGATTCCGCGAAGTTCTTTTATTAGAAAAATTGTTATACTATTTTATTACCAAAATAATATAACAATTTGATTTAAAGCCATCGCGAATAAATATAGAAAAATAGAACCGCTTAGGGTTCGCGGAATTAAATAATAATCGTGTCTTCAGGATTATAAGTGTCTTTAGCCCCAACGTGGTCAACTCGTTTTTTCCAATTAGTACCTAAAAAATAAAATCTAAGACTGTCTTTATCTTTATCAATAATCGACTCAAGTCGATGCCTTAAATCCGCAAATTGTGCTGGATCAACTAAACACTCAAAAACTGAATTTTGAACTCGTTGCCCAAAATTAACGCACTGTTTTGCCACTCGACGAAGTCTTTTAGTACCACCTAAAGAGGACGTTTCCACATCATATGTGATTAATACCATCATATCAACTACTTATTTACAAAAACCGGATAATTTTCAATATCACCACGAACAAAACGAGCCATTAATAAAGCCTGGCAATACGGCAATAATCCTATTGGAATTGAAGTTTGCAAGAAGGGATGTACAATTTCTTCCTGCTTCCTCTTTTGCCAAGCTGCAATAACATCTTTGCGCGTCATATCATCCATTACGATCCCACCAGCTTCCCGTTTTACAAATCCCTTATTGTCAACTTGCTTGCGATTAATAAGTGTCAAGACCAATCGATCCGCCAGATAAGGGCGAAGTTCTTCCATCATATCTAAAGCCAAACTTTGTCTTCCTGGACGATCGGTATGAAGAAACCCTACACAAGGATCTAGCCCCACACTCTCGAGTGCAGATCTAATCTCATGCATTAACAATGTATATATAAATGAGAGTAATGCATTTACATTATCAAGAGGTGGTCGTCGATTTCGACCATTCATGTAGAAATAGTCCTTTTGCGTTAGAATCAGTTGATCAAAAACACTAAAATATTCCTGGGCAGCGTCTCCTTCAACTCCTCGTAGCATATCAAAACTTGTTGATCTGAATACCTGCTTTTGTTTGTTTGAAAGAATTTTTATTACACTTTCTACCGATACAGTATTTAAGTTTTTGGGGTGGTCTCTTAAAGCTCTCTGCAAAACCGTCTTACAATTTACGATCTTTCCAGCTATAAATATCTGTGACAAAGATAATGACGCAACATCATCGTCTGCCATTCTATATTGCTTCCTTCGAAGTAAAACATTACCGGAAACCTTACCTGTAACCCTTCCAAGAAAAAAACCTTGTTCAGAAAGAAAACTCAGCGAAATATTCCTCTCAGCGCAAAGAGCCATTAAAGATGGACTTGCCCCCATAAAACCAAAACAAACAATACCTTCAATATTGTGTATCGGAATTCTGAAACGCTCCTGATTTTCAACCTTAACTACAATATTTTCACCATCTTTAGACAGATAGGAACCAGTAGTGGTAACATACAATGTATTTAAAAGTTTTCGCATAGCTTAATCCATATCAAGTTCCCATTTCAAATACTCTGTCACATTTTGTGTATTGCTCATACTTTCAGGTAGACAAATATCAAAAAGTGAACACATTTTGCAATGATTTTTCACCACTGGTAGAGGTGTTAGTCCTTTATTAAAAAGTTCGTGCATTTTGAAAGCAAGTTCTTTGACCTTAAGCCTAAGTTCAAACGAAAAAGTAACATCAACTCGCCGTCTTGTTTCTCCATAAAAAATATAGCCATTTGGAATAATTATAGAATGCATTTCTTCTAAACACATTGCCTGAGCACATAATTGTACTTCATCACATTCTTCAGATTTTGGCTTTCCGCGTTTATATTCTACCGGTTGAAATCTCCAAAATCCACTGCGACCAGGCAATGCAATACCTGTTAATTCGTCCGTCAAAAGAATTTCAACAATATCTGCAATGCCTGTTAAACCTAATTCCCTTGATAAAAGGCTGACTGACCTTAGTGTAATAATCCCTTTTTTCCAGTCTTTCTCAAATGGGTCATCTACACGTTCATGAAGTTGATTGCCCTCAATAGTTCGTACATTTTCAGCCCATTGTTGCTCAATATGAATCAATGCCCATTGCCGTGGGCAAAAAGCTACATGCTGAATACCGGAAAGCATCAGCAATTCTTCATCATCATATATTTTCATTTATTTTCACTTAGGTTTTTCTTCTGTAATTCGAAGTTCTTTTAAAACCTTATCAAAATCTGATTCAAAAAGTTTATCCTGTACAATTTGATATTTCTCATACTCCTTTATGGCTAAAGATGTAGCTATTTCATGAGAAACAACCCCTTGATGCGTAAGCACCTCTTTCTCATTAAACTTCAAAAAGGCATCCAATTTTTCTACCCAATTTTTCATATACATTACAACTCCTTTTTGTGTTTGAGTTTCTGCATAATCAAGATACATGGTGACAATTCTGTTTAAATCGTCTAACTCTTTTTGATTCAGGAAATTCTTAGCTACAACGACATCAGATTTTCTAACAACACCTTTTGGTGCATTTTTCCAGTTAGTCAAACCTATATTATCCTTTGTACTGTCTGCTCTTGAAGCAATGATTTCAGCAGCAGTTTGCCCAGTAATTGCCCAATGCAACTTATTCTGAACGGTTGCAAAAAAGTCTCTTGTTATTTGGGTATTTACATCATAATCAGCACTACACTGAGAATAAATATCCGTTATTTTCTGATAAAAACGTCTTTCACTGGAACGAATATCTCGAATCCTGGCTAATTGCTCTTCAAAGAAATCCTTACCAAAAAGAGTACTTGGATTTTTAAGACGCTCATCATCCATTGTAAACCCCTTGATGATGTATTCTTTTAATCTTTCAGTTGCCCATATTCTAAAATGAGTTGCCTGTGTACTATTCACCCGGTAGCCGACAGATATAATCGCATCCAGATTGTAGTATTGGGTTGAATAAAGTTTTCCATTGTTGGCAATATGTTCCAAAATGGAACATATTGAATCTTCTTTTAATTCAGACGATTCAAAAATGTTTTTCAAATGCTTTGTAATAGCTGGTCGCTGAACACCAAATAGATCTGCCATTTTTTGTTGAGTAAGCCAAATATTTTCATCATGTAAATACATCTCAACTTTCACTCTTCCATTTGGAGTAGTGTAAAGCAAAACTTCATTAAAACCTTCAAGAGCTGGTACGGCTATCTTTTTCATAGGATTCATTTTATTTGTGCCACGATTTGTGGCACAAATTTAAGATGATAATTACAACATTTCGATAAGTTCAATGCCTTGAGGCAAATCTTCTTGTTTTGGCTTTATTATGGTATAATCGTTAAAGGAACGTGGCAAATCTACCGTTTTAGAAATCTGCACTTTATCAAAAAGTTCTCCAGATCGTGCTGAGCCTAAATGATTATTATGCTTGAAAATAATCAGTTTTCTGGGATTCATTTCCCCACGAGCAGCGGCACGATCGTGTTCAAAGGCGTTGAGCAATGCTTCCCAAAGTAACTGAAGATCTTCTTCCGAGAATCCGGTTTTCTGAGCATCTACAGCCGAAACAAAACCATGCATACGATAGAGTGCATAAGGTACAGTCGATTTACGGCCAAAAGTAGATGCGTTTTCACGTTTTTCTTGTGCTTTGGCCTCTTTTTCTGTCGTTACTGCACAACGAGTAATTGAATGTTCCGCTTGATAGATTCGGTCTTCGGATCTTGAAAAGGTAAATTGAACTGGACCACGAACTGTACCAGCACCTTTATCACCAGTACTTAAGACTGCGCCAAAAGTACGAACATCAAAAAAGTTTTTACAGATATCGACTTGACGAACTTGAGGGGTACCGCCTTCCGCTGAATCAATAATATTATTCAAAATATTACCCTGACGAATAAAAATATCATAAGGTTTATTCATTTCATGCTTTAATTGCACATAATTTCTAACCTTTCTTTTGATACAAACATCCGTAATTAGACCTTCCTGATTTTCAGCATCTACCCTTGGTAAGTTTGCCTGATCGGGATCTCCGTTTGGATTACCATCTTTAACATCGAATAAAAACACAAAATCATAGCGATTTTTAATTGAGTCTGTTGCCATTGTTTATTCCCCCTCGTTTTCTATTAATAATTTTAATTCTTTATTGTTTTTTGCATTATCATAATCTTGTTGCTTTTGGTGGTAGTAACCAAGTGCAAATTGTCCCTGTTCCTCAAGTGAGAATATTGCAGGGAATCCATTAATTAAACTGCACAATTCCTGTAACTGCCTATCAAGTATTACTGCTAATCCAGGTTTCTCATGCTTTAATTTAGAAATGTGATTTTGCGATAATTTCATCAATCTACCAAAAGCTGGCGCAGGACTTGTTGATGCAAACGAAAAAAAACGTTCACGAATACCTGCGTTCAAATCCTTACCTTGAGCAGCCCTTTGAATATTTTCCATGACTGCAAATATTTTACCACAAACGATTGCTGGACTCGTGTCATTTGGGTCATTTTGTTCTTTAATCATCTTACCTCCGTTTTTAATATTTCTGTTTAAAACAAATCTTATTAGCGCTGCCCTTTCGGGTGTCATTGTTTCTTTAGTTTGTCCATCTTCTGAATTTTCCACAAATCGTATCCGTTTTAGTACTGCTGATAATATCCAAAGTGGTGGTGTGGAATCTTTAAGTGCAGCATTCCAGAGTTGTGTTGCAACCCGGGAGTCGGTTGGATCATTGTTTGATTTTGCATTTTGACCTGCTTTGGCCAAAACATAGAATGGAGTGTACCTGATTTCACCAAAAGCACGAATTGCAATTTCTTCAAACCATTTGGCAATATTTAATTTGTAATCATCCAAGCTAATTTCAATCCAATCGCGTATTGCTATGCGTGCAGCTGCTCCAGAAAGTGTGCAAGAATAAAACTGATTGCTTTTTAGGTATTTTGTTTCGTTATTCTTGGCTTTTACAACAGAGTCAATAAGGTTAGATACCTGGCCTACAACAGGTTTATCGAGTAGATTTAATTCATCTAATGATTCTTCTTCTCTTGTCCAATATATCATTGATGTATCTGAACCGAAATTTTTGCGGTTTGAATAACTACTGACACCTTTTATATAGCCATTTGATAACAACCAATTTAACCCCTCAACATAATTTTTTGCACAATTTGTACAGATAGAGGAATTGTCGTTCCCTTTCAAGTTATAAGATTCGAAGGCATTTACGTTGTACGATATTAATGCACAACCAGCTGATTGCCCCTTAGGTACGTTTTTTATTGAACCATGAGGTTTATCAATAACTGGAAAATCCGATTTGCCACAAATAGAACATAGCTTGGGGGGGCCTTTAAATTGCTCCGATTGATCTTTCTCAAATCTATCAATGATTGCATCATAAACACTTTGCTGTTCATGTAGACGCACATCATTCACACGAAAAGCTATATTTCCTGCTCTTTCCTTTTCTCCTACTTGAATTTCGAACTCACGTATAGCCTTATCTAAACCATTCACCTTATTTACATTGTAAAAGTCAAAAACAGGTGAAAGAATTTCAAGTTCTTTGTAAAGTAGGAGTTTTGCCAGAAAAAGTTGATGTTTAGAAGACGTTGCAACTTCAGCTTTTAATTGAATTGCAGTTTTATCTTCTTCTAAAATTTCCAGATTGAAACCGGAATAATTTAATACCTCTTCCGCTTTATCGAGCAATAAACGTGCTCTACCTTTTTTGGCAATAACTGCCTCAGCAGGCCTACTTATTTTATCTATTACAGAAAACGAATGAAACGATCCATCGGAATTAATCACTAAATCTATTGAAATAGGTTCATCTTTTAAAGCATCATGACCAGTGCGAATACGCTTTCCAAAATCTGCCAATTCTTTAATCATTCCACAACCTCCTTTTCTTCATTTTGATTAAATTCATAAATCACAGCAGATAATTCACTATCCATTTCGGGCTGTACATGTGATGAAGTCATCATTTTGTCATTTTCTGCTTTAGGGCATTCCAATACACCATTTATTACAGCCACGTCGTAAAAAAAAATGGGTGAAGGTTTGCCTTTTGGGTCGTAAAAAATATCAAAAAGCATACTTCCAACAGGTAAAATTTCCTGAATGGGTAGTTCAGTCCCATCAGGAGTAGAAAATTCTGCTGCAAACTCTCTGGTACCTAAAAATGGTCTTCGCCAACATTGTCCTTTTATTACTCGACGTTTAAACATTTCAGCATACTTTTTCGGGGGATTTTTTGCATCAAATTCTTTTTGATAGACAGAAGCTTCTATAATATAGGAGACGTCTTTCAATAGGATACTATTTCGCTGAGCCCTCCTTTCTTCGATAATAATGGGTGTTCTGCCTTGTTTGGCATTGATCTCATTACGCTTTATTGAAAAGAATTTTACCGGATTTAGAATCAAAATCCGATGTACCCACCATTGAAATTCTGGCTTCCAAAGTATTGAATCAAGTATCCCCCTTGCTGCTGATGGTGTCATACAAGGGTAAGTCATTCGTTCAACTTTAAGGTCAGGCCGCGTAAAACAAGCAAAATCACCTGTGACTTTAATTCTTACAATTTCATTATCAATCATATAGTTGTCTTTTTATTTTTATACGATAAATGTATCAAGTTGTGGATTCTTGGATAATCCGAAATCCCTGTCATAGATTCCATACCATAGCCAATATCCTTGAGGCTCTTTTCCCATTTTACCAATATTTTCTTTTATAAAATTGTCATAGACTTGAACTGAGAATTGTTGCATAGATCGGTAATCAGCTCGGGATAATATAGGTTTATAGCGTATACTTTCATACAAACTGACACTTTCATCACAAAGAATAAAAATAGGGGTTGTTGTATTTTCTATTAAATGGTATAATTCAGCAACCGTTTTAAAGTTGTAACTCAACCTATTTTTTTCAATATTCTTTATATCATGTGGAATAAAAAGCTTAAATGCTTTTCTATAATATTCACCAAAAAAATCATGTTCAAATAAAAGATGTTCATTTCCATTGTATAAACTATTGGCAAAATCGGCCAACGAACTATATTGTTTATTTGGAGACCCAGCTCCTTCAATTGAAAAAATAAATACTTTACCAAATTCAGGCATTTTCCCTTCCCGATTGCAACGTCCGGCAGACTGGATAATGGATTCCAATGGAGCTCTTTCCCTGAAAACACAAGGGAAATCAAAATCGACACCTGCTTCAATCAACTGTGTAGAGGAAACTAAAATCTTTTCATTTTTTTTCAAACAGGATCGTATATCCTCAATAACCTTCTTTCGGTGAACTGGATACATGCTTGTAGATAAATGGAAAATACGGAAAGTAGAACCTTTCTGAATTTCATTGAAGAATAATAATGCTTGCTTCTTTGTATTGAAAATGCACAAAGCAGACTCGTCTTGTTTAAAAACGGATTCAGATAGTTGTTCAATTGAAACAGGCAAGTAATTATTGATAGAATGGTATTCAACTCTACGCGTAGCATCAAAAATTTTCTTTGGATTTTCCACCAACGATTGAATAGCTTCTATACCATTAAAATCAATGCTTTTCTCAAAAGCTGGTTGCGTAGCTGTACAAAAAAGTAACGATGTATTCATTACTTTTTGTACATTCTTCAACATCGTTAATGTGGGTAGTACGATTTCTTTTGGCAAAGTTTGTACTTCGTCGAAAATTACTACTGATTGAGCAATGTTATGAATTTTTCTGCATCGGGAAGGTTTATTTCCAAACAATGATTCAAAAAATTGAACAGATGTTGTTACTATAATTGGATAATCCCAATTTTCAGTGGCCAAACGCCTTGTATAATTGCCGTTCTTTTGCCATTCATTAGCAATAACTTTGTTTGATTCCTCGTCTTCGTTAAAATTGGAATGATGTTCAAGTACCCATTCTTCGCCAAAAATTCGTTTTAATTCTTTTGCAGTTTGGTCAATGATACTTATAAACGGCAATACAATGATTATTCGTTTTAAGTTATTATACTCAGCATGATGCAAGGCCCAACTAACTGAAGCTAATGTTTTTCCCATACCTGTTGGAAGAGTCATTGAAAAAAAGCCTGTATCCGATTTTGATTTGGATATTGCATAACGACGTACCTCATTTCGTAAAATGTTTATATAACCAACTTTACTTTTATCTTTTAGTTCAGCTTCCAATTTTTCGAGTAAATACTTCGAATCAAAAACTCTTGAATTTCTATTTTCTGATATAGAGCTATTAAAATGCCTCTCTGTATCCAACCAGTCAGCATCAGTGAGTGAACTAAATAACATTCTGATAAATAACTCTTTATCAGCACCCCGCAAACCTGTATCTTCGTATGTTAAATCAGACTCACGAATTTTGTTTTCTTCTAAAAATTCATTTTTTAGAGTTGAAAGAAATGTATGTTCAGGTTCATCAAACTCATTCAAATCGGATTTTAAATCACTTAAATCTGGTAAACCTTTATGATGACCGTCAATAGCAAATGCAGCCTCAATTTGATTCAATCTTTTAGCGAAAGCTGCACCCCAACAAGCATGTGGAACACTACCTCTCCGACCACCTTCTATAAGGTATTTCTGAAAATCGGGTTGATATTTACCCATGTCATGCAAAAGTCCAGTTGTTTTGTAGATTTTTTGAAATAAATTATTTGATGAATAAACATTCATTAGTTTGGAGACACCTTGCGTATGATCAACTATTGAATGGACCTCGCCTTTTTCATTTTCTGTATGTGCTATCTTCATGGAAAAATTATTTACAATACAAATTAATAACATGGTAATGGTTCTTATTATTTACAAAAAACACACTTCAAACTGACAAATTCTGTCATTCTTACTTTTTTATTGCATATTTTTAAATATATTTTAAAAGATAAAGATTCTCGCACCACAATTTCACCAGGTAACCCCATTACAAAGCGTCCAATTCCATGATAATCAGCTATCGGTACAACCAATTTATACCGGAAAGCAGCATCACCTAAATCAGCCATCATATTCAAATATTTTTCCGCTCGCGGAAACTAGTCCCTCAACAAATGTTATTTAAATCGCGATAAACCGTTCGTTCGGTAATAGAAAACCGTTCAGAAAGTTCGGTGATACTGTATCGAACCCCGCTGGAAAGCATTACCAGCATACGTAGAATTGCTTCTGTTTTTGGTTGTTCCATGGTCGAAATAAGGTAATTTGTAATATGTTTTTAAGGACTTGTAAAATAGCCTTTTATTTCTAATAAAGAACAAGTAAACATTAAATGTTTACAACTAAAATAATATTCTATTTTTTCTTTGAAAAGAAATGTATCCGCAGTTTAACACACATTCCGTTAAGCGAACATTGAAAAGGGGCATGACCGATGTCGACTTCGACGGCCGAACGCAGTGAACATGCCGAGTCCGGCATACAAAATATTGACGGCTCGAATGAGACTAAATTTTTGTGCCGGAGTCGGTACGTTCACAAGCGAGGACTAGGGAGACAGAGGTCGTGTCCCTTTCCAATGGAAGCGCAGCCAAAAAAAGCGCTGCAAACTATTCACTTATGCCCATGCCTATGATGCAAATCCGGATAATGCGCATGTTCGTGCGACATCTCCTCATGCGTATGCACATGCGAATGCCACTTCCCTTTCGAAACAATTTCCCCATCATGCAAATGATTGTGGTGTCCATCATTGTGCTGATGAAAGTGAACATGCGTCAAAGCCTGATGCAAATGCACATGACTGTGTGATGAAATGCTCGTCATATAAATGGCTAACGCCAGAAGGAACATAGAAATTAGATGGACCCAATGAAACGAATCCTGGAAGAAAAGATAAGATAAAGCTACGCCCCAAAGCGGAGCAGTTGAAAACAGAATTTGACTTCTGGTTGCACCAACGTTTTGTGCAGAAGTAACATAAAGTACGATGCTTAAACCGTAAGATAAAGCACCAAGCAAAATGGCAGGGCCGATAGTTCCAAACGACATTGGTTGAGTGGCTACAAGGCAGCCAATAATTAAATTGACCGACCCCGCTCCTATCCCTTTGACGAAAGTGACAGCCTGAGGGGATGCCCCATCTGTGATTGCTGTCAAATGATTGTCCACGCCCCAGCAAAAACAGGCAGCCGTAATGAGCAGAGCTGAGACGAAACTGCTTGAACCTTCCCCGAACGATGTGATGACCCCTGCTAAAACGGTTAAAACGACGCCAGTCCAGGTAAACCGGTCCAACGTATCTTTGAAAAGAAAAACTCCTAAAATGGCAGTGGCAACGAGTTCCATATTGAGCCAGATGGAGACTGATGCGGCGTTTGCTGTTTTTAATCCGGCCAATAAAAGCAATGGACCCAGGATACCACCGAAGAAGATGATTCCAAAAGTTTTGGTCTTACTGCCCGATTTGAAAAGCATTTTTAGTTGGTTGTCCTTTTTCAGAATGAAAGGTATCATGGCTATACCTGCACCCAGATAGAGCAAACCAGCTAATTGAAAGGAATTTAGACCATTCAAAAGGAGTTTACTGAATGGTGTGGCTATGCCAAAAAGCAAGCCTGAAAGTAAACCTGTGATGAGGGCGAAACGTTTCACTTTTCAAATGTTCAATGGCAATGAAAAGAAAAAAGTGGATCCGGAGCCAATTTTGCTTACCACCCAGAATTTGCCGTTGTTTTTTTCAACCAGTTCCTTACAGATGATTAAACCCAACCCGGTTCCTTTCTCATTTTTTGTGCCTGGAGTGGAATAGCTTTGATTCAATTGGAATAATTTGCTCAACCGATCTTTTGGTATTCCAACACCGTTGTCGCAAACGGAAACGATCAACTCATTTTGGTTGTCAATAGTAGAAATGGCAATACTCCCTGTTGGGTGCGTAAATTTTATGGCATTTGAAATCAGATTTCTCAATACCGTACTAATCATTGCTTTATCAGCGTTCACTTGAAAATTATTGGTTTGAGTGTTTATCAGGATGGATTTTTGATCTGCTATACTATTTAATAATAGAATTTCATCGTTGATTAGAGTTGCCATATCAAACGATTCCGGATTGTAGACCATTCTGCCAGACTGCGATTGAGCCCAAACCATTAGATTCATTAACAGGTCCATAGCCCTGTTGGAGGATTGTACTATGATGTTGGCAAACAACCCGATTTTTTCGTAATCCTTTTCAATAACCCGCTCTACAAGTAGTTCACTAAAACCGATGATGGAATTGAAGGGACTTTTTAAATCATGTGCAATGATGGAAAAGAATTTGTCTTTTTCAGCGTTAACCTTTTCAAGTTCAAGGTTTTTTGATTTTATCTCTTGTTCAGCTCTTTTCCGATCGCTGACATCGATTAAGGTGCCTGTCCAAATAATATCCGTATTTTCCAAAACACGGGGAATGGATTCAAAATGAATCCAAATAACGTCGTTTTTAATTTTCAGTCGGCCTTCCCAAATAAATGGAGTTTTATTTATGTTGGCTTCGACATTTAAGCGAACAAATTCTTCTTTATCCTGATCAAATAGAAAATCATATATGACGCCTGGATTTTTTTCAATGACAGTCCGGTCTAAATTTAGTATTTCACAAAAGCGATCGTTAAAAAAATCGAGTTTGTAATACAGGTTTGCCGTGCAGTAATAGTCTTTTTCCTGGGTTGGTTTTTCATGGAAAATACGTAAACGGTATATTCCGGATGGCAGAGCGTTAGCCAAATCTGAATACAGTTCCCGTTCATTGATTAATGCCTGATCCATCTCTCTCTGATTTTCATCAGATTTTTTCTGATTGAACATTTCGATTTCCAGTAGAGTTAAATCACTAGAATATTGATCTTCGTTTTTAGTTGGCGTGGTCATTATTTATGATTTAAGGGTCCCGAAAAAGGTTTTGTAATATACTACAAAATTCCTTTAGTACTCGGCAAATTGTATTTATAAATATCCCTCCTGATCGCCATTTTGATCGATCTGGCAAAAGCCTTGAAAATTCCCTCAATCTTGTGATGTTCGTTTTCACCCTCCGCTTTAATGTTTAAATTCATCTTGGAGGCATCACTCACAGACTTGAAGAAATGCAGAAACATTTCAGTAGGCATATCTCCTACTCTTTCCCGCTTGAATTCAGCATCCCAGACCAACCAGGGTCTACCACCAAAATCCAGTGCTACACTGCACAGGCAATCATCCATAGGCAAGCAAAAACCATATCGTTCGATGCCCCGTTTGTCGCCCAATGCTTTTAGTAAAGCTTCACCAAGCGCAATACCGGTGTCCTCAATGGTGTGGTGTTCATCCACATTTAAATCGCCTTTGGTGTGAATGGTCAAGTCAATTCCGGAATGTTTGCCAATCTGATCCAGCATGTGGTCAAAAAATCCCAGACCAGTATCGATATCCGTTTTTCCATTTCCATCGAGGTTGACTTGAACATAGATATCTGTTTCATGGGTCTTGCGAGCTACAATAGCTATTCTTTCACCTGCAAAAAGAAAAGTGGTAATGTCGTCCCATTTATCTGTGATTAAGGCGCAGATGCCTTCTAAACCGGCAGCGATCAGTGAAGCATTAATTTCTTCAGTTGCAGCTTTGAGAAATATAGCCTTGCAACCCAGATTCTTAGCCATCTGGACATCTGTCAACCGATCACCGATGACAAAAGAACCGGTCATGTCGTAATCGTCCGTCAGATATTCCTGAAGCATACCCAGTTTGGGTTTACGCGTCGGAGCATTGTCCTGTGGCATGGAACTGTCTATGTGGATGGCGTCAAAAGTAACACCCTCATTTTCAAAGGCCTTCATTACCTTATTGTGAGCTGGCCAGAATGTTTCCTCCGGAAAAGAGCTGGTACCCATGCCGTCTTGATTGGTCACCATTACAAACTTAAAATCCAGTTTGGTACGAATGAAATTCAAATTTCTGAAAACATGTGGGTAAAATTCCAGTTTTTCCAGGCTGTCCAGTTGATAATCAACAGGGGGTTCTAGCACCATGGTGCCATCCCTGTCTATAAATAGTACGCGTTTTTTGGTATTCATTGCTGTCAATTAGTTCATGTTTTTCAAAGCCTCGATCAACAAGGTATTTTCTTCGGGAATGCCTACTGTGATGCGCAGACAACCCAGACACAAGGAAACATTGTTACGGTTTCTTACGATAATGCCTTGTTCCACCAGGTAACGGTACGTTGCGTTGGCATCGTTTACCCGAACCAAAACAAAATTGGCATCCGAAGGATAAACTTTCACCACCATCGGAAGCGATTCCAGTTGGGCTACCAGTTCGGTACGCTCGGTCAACAGCATATCCACCCAGTCGTTCTTGCGTTTCAGTTTCTTGATTTCTTCTCCCACGAAATATTGAGTCAACAGATTGATGTTGTACGGATATTTCACTTTGTTGAAGAAGCTGATGATCTCAGGACTGGCAAAAGCCATACCCAGTCGGATGGCTGCCAAACCCCAGGCCTTGGAAAATGTTTGCAAAACGATGAGATTTGGATAGGTATCCAGCAAGGTCAGGAAGCTGGGTCGTGACGAAAAGTCGATATAGGCTTCATCAATGACCACGATGCCGGAAAATCCATCCAGAATCCGTTTCATTTCGTTGATGTCTAAATCGTTGCCGGTCGGATTGTTTGGTGAACACATGAAAATGACTTTGGTGTGCGCATCCACTGCAGAAAGCACTTGTTCCACATCCAGTGAATAGTCTTCCAGCAAAAGCACCTTGCGGTATTCAACGTTGTTGATGTCGGCACAAACCTGATACATTCCGTAGGTCGGGTCGATGGCCACAATGTTGTCCACTCCCGGTTCGCAGAAAATGCGGACCACCAGGTCAATGGGTTCGTCGCTGCCGTTGCCGAAAAACAACTTTTCGGAGTCAATGTTCTTCAGTTTCGCCACTTTTTCCTTCAGGTCCTTTTGAAGAGGATCCGGATACCGGTTGTAGGGTGCGTTCAAAGGGTTTTCGTTGGCATCCAGATAAGCGGTGGCCTCACCCTTGAACTCATCTCTGGCACAGGAATAAGGCTTGAGATGGTATATATTTGGTCGGACTAAATCTTGTAAATTCATTGTACTGGTATTTTATTTTTTTCCAAGCCTCAAAGACATGGCATTTTTGTGGGCAAAAAGGGATTCTGTTTCTGCCATGATTTCCACAGCTGGTCCGATAATTTTCAAGCCTTCCGGTGTGATTTCCTGAAAGGTTATTTTCTTGCGAAAGCTATCCAGATTCACACCACTGTAGGCTTTGGCATAACCGTTTGTAGGCAGTGTATGATTTGTTCCCGATGCATAATCGCCTGCACTTTCGGGTGTGAGGTGTCCCAGAAAAATAGAACCTGCATTGATGATTTGTTCTGCCACTTCCCTGTATTCCATCGTTGAAATGATGAGGTGTTCGGGAGCGTATTCATTGGTGATGCGGATGGCTTCCTTCATGTCCTTGACCAGAATGATCTTGCTGTTCTCCAGTGCTTTTTCAGCGATGTCCTTACGTGGCAGTTTAGCTGTTTGAAGGACGACTTCATCCACGACATGTCTGGCCAGCAATTCACTTGTGGTGATGAGAATGACCTGACTGTCAGCACCGTGTTCTGCCTGTGAAAGCAAGTCGGAAGCGACAAATGCCGGATTGGCTGTTTCGTCTGCAAGGACTTCTACTTCAGAAGGACCTGCAGGCATGTCGATGGCAACGTCACGAAGGCTGACAAGTTGCTTGGCAGTGGTGACATATTGATTGCCGGGGCCGAAAATCTTGTAAACCTTGGGCACACTTTCTGTACCGTAAGCCATGGCACCGATGGCTTGTATGCCACCAATCTTGAAAACTTTGCTTACACCGGCTATTTTAGCTGCATACAAAATGGCTGGATTGATATTCCCTTCGCTGTCTGGTGGTGTACAAAGGACGATCTCCCTGCAACCGGCTATTTGAGCCGGTATTGCCAGCATCAGCACCGTTGAAAATAAAGGGGCTGTTCCACCTGGAATGTACAAACCGACTTTTTCGATGGCTACCGCTTTTTGCCAACAGGTGACACCTGGTACGGTTTCCACTATGGGCAGAATCGTATCCTGAGCCTGGTGAAACGCGGTGATATTTTGTTTGGCAAGGTTAATAGCTTGCTTTAAATTGTCAGGTACAAGTGAATCAGCATCAGTGAATTCCTTTTCTGAAACAAGCAGGTCTTTAAGTACAACCTTGTCAAATTTCAGTTCGTATTCTCTCACGGCTTCATCGCCACGACGCTTGATTTCAAGCAAAACACCACTGACCAGATCGTTCAGCTGTGTTGTGTCGTAAGCTGGTCTTTCAAGCAATGCCGGCCATTCACTTTCCGATGGATAGTTGCAAATTTTCATTTTTGAGAATTCTTAGGATATCATTTTTTCGATGGGTAAAACTAAAATACCTTCGGCTCCCAAAGTCTTGAGTTTCCCGATCACTTCCCAGAATCTTTTTTCTTCCAGCACTGTGTGCAAGGAACTCCAACCCTCTTTTGCCAGCGGCATCACTGTTGGGCTTCTCATACCGGGAATTTCATTGACAATGGCTTGAATCATATCGTTGGGTACATTCATCAGGACGTATTTCTTGTTTTCCGCATACTGCACTGCCTGTATACGAAACAAAAGTTCATCCAGAATGTTCTGCTTTTCTTCTGTCAAAGCGGTGTGGCCTATCAGCAACGCTTCTGATTGCATGATGACTTCCACTTCTTTTAGCTGGTTGCTCACCAATGTACTACCTGAGCTTACAATATCAAAGATACAGTCAGCCAGGCCAATCCCCGGTGCTATTTCTACGGATCCGGTAATGGTGTGAATATCTGCTTTTACACCATTCTTGTCCAGAAAATCTCTCAGGATAACGGGATACGAAGTGGCAATTTTTTTATCTTCCAACCATTTTACACCAGTGTATTCGATGGCTTTTGGAATAGCGATGGATAATCGGCATTTGCTGAAGCCAAGTCTTTTGATGATGTTGGCATCTTCCTTCTTTTCACAGAATTCATTTTCGCCCACTACGCCTACGTCTGCGATGCCAGAAGCTACGGACTGTGGAATATCGTCATCCCTTAAGAATAAGATTTCTACCGGGAAATTCTTAGATGGGACCAGAAGTGTCCGTTTACCGGGAGCCAATTTGATACCAGCTTCCTTGAGCAGCAACATGGTGTCCTCATTGAGACGACCTTTGGATTGTACAGCTATTCTTAGCATAATGATTGAATTAATATTGAATAAAAAAAGGCTCACCACATAACGGTAAGCCTTTTGAAATATTTTTAT
>Ga0123337_10000139_pt1 | contig 146623 bp, 155 predicted proteins | sample frozenSSSSmetaG_FD_89792 | JGI IMG/M metagenome (GOLD analysis project Ga0123337, IMG submission 89792) | Glacier valley bacterial and archeal communities from Borup Fiord, Nunavut, Canada, to study Microbial Dark Matter (Phase II) -... | ecosystem: Environmental > Aquatic > Freshwater > Ice...
AGTGAAGACAGTGATTTAGATGAATTAGGATAGTAGCAATTAAATTGTTTTCATTTTTTAGGATGGCCCCAACCCTACTATACCCATTACGCCATTGTACCCATTACGCCACGACCTACGTTAGTTATTACAATGGGAAATAGGGTTTTCTGTCCTAATAGCCTCAGTCTACTATATTTATTTAATAACATGTCACATCGCATCTTGAGCCTCAATATGCCAAGTCGCTAAAGCCCCTTAGGTAGTTGTGGCATTTTCGTCATTTATGATAATTTGGGTGGCATTCTAGACATTTGCTGTAAATTAATAAATTGTGATTTTCTTCAATTTTTTGGATTTCATTGAATTTGCACCTAATAGATCAATATTTTAACAGCAAATGTCCGAAATACTATTTAAATTACAGCAAATGTCTGAACTGCTACCCAAATTATCGTAAATGACGAAAATGCCACAAAAACATACATTAATGACGAAAACGCAAACCCCAAAATTTACCAAAATGACTGAAATGCCACGACTTTTTTTTCACCGCCTTTTTCACTGCCTTCTCTAAAAAAAAATCAAATGCCACATTTTGCTCCCCACTTTAGGGACAAAGAGTCCAACAACGAGCTTAAAGATGAACTAGAAGAGTGAATTTGGGAAAGGGATAGTGTTGTGACAAAAAACGAGAGTAACTATCGAGTCTTGGGATGATAGTGAATTAGATAACTATTGATCCACTATGTAAGTGGCAGAAAAGTCGTGGCATTTGAGTCATTTTGATAATTTTTAGGGAATTGTGGCATTCCAGTCATTTATGATAATTTGGGTGGCATTTCAGACATTTGCCGTAATATAAATAACTTACGGTAAATGTCTAATCTGCCATCTAAATTTATAAAAAATCACTTATCTAACATCTAAATTATCAAAAATGATTAATCTGCCGCTCTTTTTATCTTACCTATTTTGTTAATCTCACTGCTTTGTGACTTCCAACTTGCTTACTCATGACACTATGTTAGACACACTTGACGAGCTCTTACAACAGGTGTTTTTCCTACCTACAATCCACTCAATATACATACTCTTTTACAATGTTTAAACTTGATAACTATTTTAATACAACGGCAAATGACTGGAATGCCACCCAAATTATCATAAATGACTAGAACGCCACAGAAAAATATTTTAATGACGAAAATGTCACAAATCGTCAAAAAATATCAAAATGACGAAAATGCTACGACTTTTTCTTCACCGCCTTTTTCAGCACTTTTTTAATCGCCTTTTTTCAAAACAGTCAAAATCCTTAATTGGTTCACCGCCTTGACCTTTAGCGACTTAGCATACTGAGGGAGCTAGAGGAGGCTAATTTGAGAGGGGAAATGGAGGCTATTAGGATAGAAAACCCCATTTCCTGTCACAATAGTTAGCCTTGTTTCCTCTCAAATTTCAGAGAGTACTGAGTCTTGGGACTCTAGTAATACTCAATTAAATACTGATCCCATTGCATAACTACAGTAGGTAGAAACTGCGTTCTCACATTAGTTGGAAAAATTGTTGCATTTCCGTTATTTGTATTTTTTTAATATTAGTAGAAAAGTTATGGCATTTTCGTCATTTTGATGATTTTCAGCGGTTGTGGCATTTTCGTCATTAAAATATTTTTCTGTGGCATTCCAGTCATTTACGTAACTTTGAGGGAGGTTCCAGTCATTTGCCGTTAATACAATAGTAGAAGCTAAAGAAGCTACAAATAGGGTAATTGTATAATAATGTTAGACTATACAGAAAGAACTATAAAACACAGCTAAGGATCTGACAATTAATGGAATTTCCTGCTGAATAATCGGTTTTTTGCGGTAACCCAACCCCCCCCCCCCCCAAAACAACAAAAAATCATTATCTATGTAGAATATTATTCTTGTAATGAAATTCCAATAGGGCAGTATATGAACTAATTTGAAATATCCTCGTAAGAAAACCGCAGGATTCGTAGAGGAACCAGCAGACATTTAGGCCTAAAGAGTTGTAGGAGGAGAATGTACATGTTCTGAAATTACTTAAATCATGCAGTAAACTTCTGATCCAGACCGCCGATCGAGCTCTCTAAGAGCAAGCTTCGGCAGTATAATTAATGAAATGTAGATTGTCTGTTTTCAAAGATCCCTCTTAAGTCTGCTGTCGCCATGCCCGAAATATAATTAGTAAAGTTTAATCTCTAGCAAAACGAATACTAATACTAACTCTGGAGAATCCAGAGCTCGTAGTTGGCGTTTATTAAAAGTTATCTGATGTCCATAGGATTAACGCCTGAATTAGAAAGTATCCCCTGTTCAGTCCCTCAGGGTTTGCTGGAGAAGTGGTATCCCTTCCCTTCTAACCCGAGTCGAGAATGTTGAAACAAGCTAACTATACGAAGTTCTCTAGTTTCGAGAAGATCTTCGTAAATTCATCTTGCAATCTCATGAAGTCACTTATTACCCATCCAAGCCCACGACCTGTAGCTGATACCATCTCGTTAAGAGGTGGATCTCCTAATCATGAAAACTCAGGATCACCAGCTGAATAGTCACGGATGACTTGAATAGCATAGATCTTTAGAGAAACCATCGTGATAGCTAGCTCTGATACATGGACAGTGAGATCGAGGTAGGAAGAGTTACCCATATTGTTGTTGATGATGTTGTAGGATGGAAAGGTAAATAAATAAGTAATACAGAGGAGGCGTTGAATACGAAGGGCGAGCAGTGAATTGGAAATGGAACAGTGAATTATAAAGGCAAGAGTGCATCGTGAAGGGAATGTTAAAAGTGAATAATTACAATATGCGTGAATGCGAATGGGCAAAAACTTCTAAATGGATGCCTAAAGACAATGTGAATAACAAGCAGCGAATCTAAAGTGAATGTCTAAGCAATCAAGCTGAATTTGTTTTTGTTTTAACATTCTCACCAGTTCCCTTTCTAGATAAATATTCAAATCCTTGTTACCATTTAAAAAACCTCTTCTTGCTCTCCAAAACACCGACTTGCTCTAAAAGTAAGCTCCGTGCATACAATTCCTCGTCATCAACTGCGATTGCAGAGTCCAATATAAGTTCTCGCACGATGCTCCTACTAGGAATATCGTACGATGAACCCCGTGTGGCAAGAATTGGCAATATCACATCTCCAAGCAAACTGAATTTCGCCCAATTTATCCGTGACCCAATGAAGGTCTTTGAGCCCTCTTCAGCGGACGCGAGATCACGCCTGGAAAGAGGCACGTATGGTATTCGAGGCAGAGGAGAATTTTGCCATGCCAGACGGTATGCAAAATGGCTCTTGCGAGGGCCCATCAGAATCTCGAGACGCATAAACTGCTTCCTACAATCATCACTGATCAAAGCTTGCGTCTGTGCTAGTCTGGCCACAGCAGTGTTTTGAATCCCTGCCATAACAGCCGCCAGACCATTATAGTTGTTCAGCTGTCGTAATTTCCAAGCAATACGCATGAACTTTTCCAGAATCTGCGCTCGATGCTTTGCCTTGTCTCTCATGAGAATCATATTGGTTACCCAACATGCAACATGATTAAAATGGCTGATGGCGCGAGTGACATTGACGAGACTCCTACACCTCGCCTTTTTATTTGATGAGAGACTCACATCACGAATGAGGTCTCGTACTCTGACCGAAGAGAACATGACCCAATCGATCCTGGTGATCTCATCCGCGAAGTCATCGTCCGATATGTCCATGCAGCTATGATAAATTATTTTCGTCAGAGGGCGCTTCCGGTACGGAACCATAGTAGCTGCTTCGATTTCATAATCTGCCACGGTATGAAGACCAGAAGGCCGGCCGCTGAACATGGACACTTCCCCAGACGAGACTGAGACAGCCTCAGAATGGCGAAGATCGGCTCTTTCCTCGGTAAGGGATGAATGGCTTGTGCTCTTGCTTGCATTAGCTGCACTCCGCAAAGATGTCGTCCCAAGGCTTTCATCTATTTCGTCGACGTCAGATTCGACATCAGGATCGGTTCGTTCCCATCTGGTATCGTCGTCTTCGGCTACATATGAGCGAAGCGTTTTCTTCATCTCATGAGCCGCATAGCTAAACGCTGGTTCCATTGAAATTTGTTCCAGAAATGTATTGAATTGCTGACTTGTATGAGGAGAGGCGAAGTCACCTGGATAAGTCGAAATCCATTTCGTAAGGACGGCCACAATCCTTAACTGTGCGCTGGTTCTGGTAAGGAAATGCTGGCTCTTGTCATCCGCAGTCTTCTCCAACCGAGTCAAAATTGCAGATAATAGTATACCAGGGGCGGCGAACTTCCTATATAGACAGAGAAATATTTCTGTAAAATTCATATCCGCTTTTGACATAGGTTGACTAAGTAAACGATCCACAAGCTCATCAAAAGTAGTTCCAGAAGCCTTGGACGGATCTGGGATAGCGTCATCACTGCGTTGGAGTATTGGTATATCGTCGGAATAGCGATGTGAAGAGTCTGCGTCTGATTCCTCCAGGTCAAGGAATGAACTGCCACCGGCTTTGGATCCTTTGCCATCCACATTGCCGGAGTTCTTGTCATTCTTTGAAGATCTCACGGATATATCTTTTCCAGATGATTTATGAGACACTGACTCCTGGGAAATCGGTTGCCCATTTGTCTTGCTTGAGAAGTCTTGGATTGTTCGTGGAGGTAACTTTTGTCGAATCTGAATAGTCATATTGCTGCTGCTAGACATTGGAGGCGAAGGAAATACCTTGGACACAGAAAATTCTGAACTGGCACGATTATGTCTGCTTGGACTGGAACCCCGTGTTTGGCACGAACCATTGTTTGGCTCTGCTGTTGCTGATGAAACCGCTCGACGCCTAGCAGTATGTGTGTCTGAGCCCATTGCTATAAGCAGGTTAGTATAAGATATATCCATATATAATTTGTTTGTTCAACATATCACAGAATAGAAGACTGGAATTTTATTTGATACAGTAACGATGAAGTAGGGAAATCCAGAGTTGTCTTGATAACTATCTCTCGAATCCTATCAAACATCCGCCGTCAAAGGCATTATTATACCCAAGCGGATCGATCGCTCCCGAGAGACCTTTCCAACCCTCTGCACCCGGAGGAAATACAGTTATGGAAAGACAAAAACTTACCATTTCTGTTTGCTATTATAGCACGCAACATTGCCCCAAGACAAAGCCGGGCACTCTCAGGGGCATTTGAAGCCGTCTTCACCGTCTCTACTTCAGCCAGAGAAGCAGCCTGTATACTCTCTGTGTCTACCTCTCGAGTTTCAACTGGATTGTCGCATTTGCAAGATACCAGTATAGTTGGCATATCAGAACTGACAAACGCATCTAAAGGAAAAATGTTACTCCATGTCTCAACTTGGCCGACTCAAGGAATGCAACGAAGCTGCTTTGTACAAAGAGAAGACTCACTCAATATCTGGGGTATGTCAATAATGCTCGCCCTATTCATGACATCATATAAGAATAGGCTCCCGTCCATTCTAGGTATGTTTTGTCCAAGTATTTGTAGTGGCCATTGAATTGGGTGATCAGGATGGAACTTCACAGAGTCCACGCCTAGCTCTATCAAGCTTACACTGTAGATGACATTATCGACTGACATTTTCTGGCTTGAAACAGGTGTTGAAGGCAGTCCTCTTAGGTCGAGAGCTCGCTGTATGAGAGTCGATTTGCCAACCTGAGCCGTTCCGAGAACGGCAATGTTGATGTTCTCCATTGCAGATTATGTGTATGGCCAAACTGCAAATGTCCGAACCCTTTGTGGTGTATTGCGTATTGATGGGACGTGTACAAAGAGGAACGAATGTTGAGCCCACTCTGAAGGAAGATATGGAAAGTGCTTTGGAAGCAGCGGAGGCTGTATACAAATAATTTACAATAAGTCCATGCTTGGTATTCTATTCCCTCGTGCTTAGACGTCTCTGTGGTCGTATCGAAAACTGGAGGGCAATCTTGTGACACATGTAAGAATATATGGAAACTCGTATTGTTCTGGAAGGATTGAGTCTTGGTAGGAGGGATTCTGCAGTGCTGTTGGTGTGAGAGCTTGGTGCTCCTTTGTCGTAACTTGAATCGTGTTCGTGCTCGCCGCAGAGGTGAGGCACATTCCCAGGCCTGAGGGAGAAGAGGTGACGAGAAGTATCGATGCGACAAGCTCTAGGATTTGGAGGTAGAGAGTATCTCAAGATGTCGATCACTGGTCCACCAGCTTCCACCAGCTCCCAAGGGCTCTTTCGTAAGCTCCCACGTCTTACAATAGGGTCGACATAATGGCGGACAGACAGAGTCGAGTAGAGTATAGACCGTTGACTCGAGTTGAGGACTTAATGGGTATTTTCACAGTTTGTTTGTTTGCTTCTTGTAGGATAAAGCTATGTTGACGGACACTGTGTTTGTAATCTTGGAACAATGTCCGTGAATTGGGTTGTATGTAGGTATGTAGGTTGACATGATGAGGGTAAGGCAAGTAAGTTCAGATCTGTGCGATATTGCGATATTTTCATCTCTCATCACATTGATCGTTGTTTCGGCCGGATTGTTCGTCAGACACGTGAGACCGACACATCACAATCTCCGTAACAGATGTTGGGCACTCATGTTGGCTTTCGCCTTAGAAAATATATACTTTTATATTTTCTAAGATAATATGTAATATTGAATGGAACTTGTGTATATATATATATATATATATATACACACACGGACGGCTCGAGCTTGGCATACTACTCTATCTAAGAGGACCCTATTCTAGCCCTTATGCTTAGGGGGCATTAATAGGTTTAAGAGCTAGCCTTAGTAGCACTAAATACACAGCTTATAGTAACCCCATTTTTAGTTATATTTTTCATATTAAATTCACGCGCATTTTATAGATGCTTTTTAGCTTTATGATTAAATTTAAGTAGCATAATGGTAGTTAAATCATTAATAGGGTAAATTCATTTTCATTAATAGCGATACTATAGAGTCTATAGTACAAACAGCATCTTATGAGGTGTTCCATCTTGCTTAGACGTTTCATCTTGCTTGAACCAACTAACTGTACGCAGGTACAGTTTGTCGAAACCAACGATTATAAGGGTTGCCACTACAACCACAGCATTTCAGTGTGGCACAATATGGCGTCTGTGTGGCACAAATTGTGACATGGATTTTTACACGGCGCATTTGATGAGCATCTTTCCTGATTCATTTTCCTTTTTTCCCTCCCAAGTGTACGTAGACTAGTAAATGCCCTGTAGGAATAACCACACGAATAAGAAACCCTCCTTCCCATGGCTCTCATCACACTCAAGACCCCATCCTCACACGATCTGTACCACAGACGCCAATACCGCTTATCAGCCGCCCCTAATTAGAGACATTTCCATATGTGCTCAATTATAAAGTCCTTCCCAAAGTACTGGCATGGTTAAGATTGCTATAGGAATGTCAGCCTCAGGGACGCGTTGTAGTCGTAGCTACTCGAAAATGAGGGCAAGGGATAGCATGTATCATGATACGACGAAATAACGAATCAAATGTCAATGCCGTTAGCTTGAAAGAATCTTCATATTTAATATGGATCTCCATTGAGAAGCTGTGCTATGATCTTCGCATTCTCCTCCGCAACCTCGTCTTGGACCAGTTGTGCAACATCAACACCGTCTGCTGCAACAAGCTTCAGGACGAGATTAGCGTATTCTCTTACACCTTCTCCCCCCCTTCCATATTCCAACTTTGCCCGACTCAGCGCGTCGATACCTTCCTGCGTGCCTCGATCGCTATTCCAATGGCCTTGCTGTCTCATTGAACCACCCCTATTGATACCGCCTCTTCCTCCTCCTCGGCCTCTTTGAGATTGCTGATGAGACCCATCATGACCAGACCCAAAACTCGGGGAATCCTCTGTTGGCGGAAGAGTGGCATTGTAGATCTCTCGTAGCTGGGTTCGCAGACGCGGGTACATCATAAAGAGTGTTTGCAACTTTTGAGAATTTTCCAAGACTGAAAATATATTACCGGAAGCTGCTGCTCCGACAGTACCTGGCAATGGTCTCGTTGAACCGTTCAAAATCGCAGATTCAAGAGCAGGAGGAGTCAGACTTCTGGCCACGGGTGCCTCACAAGGTGTTGCTCTGTGCAGAGTTGCGCAAGCGACGGAGCAGCTGGCAACCGTTAGATACGAGGGAGAGACTGGTAAGAAAATGACCTTACTAGGGAATTTCACATCGAGAACATTTATACTTGGCCTGATGTTCGTTGCACACGCCACACGTCTTATTGGAACTTGCTCTTGGCGGGCCATGTTCTCCCTCCGACTTTATGACTTGGGGAAGAGCTTCAGCCATCACTTGGGAGCGGTTTGCCTCTTCTCCTGTCAGAGCATTGTCAGGAAGAGCAGACATATCAGTGTCGTTGCCAAGATCAATGATTGATGGCATAGCGGGTCTTGGATCTGTGGGAGCTTTCAATCTTCGATAATGCGTTTCGAGGTGTCTGTGAAGTACGTATCTATCACGTGGACAATCTTTCCAATAGGAAGCTGAGTCATCATACCGTCATTGCCGAGACAGCGATGAGACGGACGGAATATGCAAGGTAATTCCTAAATGTGCCTAATGAGCATTATTATCTCCTCCCATACATGAACAACACTTCCACAAAGCGGTAGAGAACATGAAGGCATCAAACCAAGTACCGCGTGCTGTGTCCTCATGCCTCTCAGCATTGAAATCGAGCAAAAGGTTTCCAAAGCTTCAATCTCTGTCTACATCAAGATGCATTCACCAAAGCAGAAGACTGCCATCTATGGCAGCGTCGAATCCAACTAAGAGGCCGACTCTACAGCCTTTGCATCAACCTTCGATCATGCTTCGGCCCGCTGCTGCTGTTGGTGGTAGTCGCAGCATATTTATTCAGACGGAGAATACTCCCAATCCCGACGCTCTGAAGTTCTTACCAAACCATCCTATTTTGCCCGAGGGTCTTTCAACCCCGTTCATCGAATATCTAACTCCGCGGTCGACGCTCGCACCTCAACATCCTTCGCCGTTGGCAGCAAATCTGATGAATATTGACGGGATCACCTCAGTATTTTACGGGACCGATTTCATAACGGTGACAAAGGCGGCGGATGCGAATTGGGCGCACATAAAACCGGAAGTCTTCAGCCTTATCACTGAAGCTGTGACTTCCGGGCAGCAGATTGTCAACTTTGTAGAGAACAAACCAGGCGAGCAGCGGCAGGTTGATGCGGAAGAGGACAGTCTGGCCTACAACGAAAATGATAGCGAGGTTGTTGGCATGATCAAAGAGCTCCTCGAAACACGCATAAGACCTGCGATTCAAGAAGATGGCGGCGATATCGAGTTTCGCGGATTCGAGGGAGGCAATGTCCTGCTCAAGCTTCGTGGCGCCTGCCGTACATGTGATTCCAGCACAGTCACTCTAAAGAATGGGATTGAAGGGATGCTCATGCATTATGTTCGTGGCGCTTCATCCGCAGGTTAGGAATGATTTTGCTAACTCATATTCAGATCGAGGAAGTCAAGGGAGTCGTTCAAGTGCTTGACCAAGAGGAAGAAATCGCCATATCCGAGTTTGCAAAGTTCGAGGATAAATTAAAGCAACAGAAAGCACAAGTACTTGCATCGACGGCAGGTAAGGAGGGCTTGGATAGTGTGCCAGGTTAAAGGATGGGATATATTGCTGTAGAATAAGCCAAGAAATCGAGGATGATGTACATATGTATGATACAGAGGAGCAGGGCTCGGGCATGCGTGTAAATACCCAAATGAGGCATTATTGTGCACTGATAATTGACAGGAGGCCATTTCCCCGCTTTCTTGGTGTGCTAGGAGGGCGCAGGGTCTCGTTATTCTTGAATACATGGGCAGGAAGAGAGGGCCTAGGGGACATGGAAAAGGGTGAAGAATGGACGACGCTGTCATGACGTGGAATCTGTTGGACATGATTTGGATGTTCAAATTATGGCATTACCAAGATGGAGTTCTCCTTTGCTCCATTTCTGGTAAGGCAACATTCCAGTTTCCACCATCTGAGAAGATGTGCGAAGACGATGAAGCAGACACAAGTATGTATAACTAGGAATTTAAACATGGCACGGCCATCCACGATACTCGCATGTACAACATGCGGTCGGCCTCTTCCCCCTCTGCTCCGTTGATGGCACATGTACTGTACGAAGGATGTAGTCAGCCGATTCATCTGTTGTTTGTAGAGTTGTGACTTGTAGAGTAGAGTCGATGCACAGTTAGTTAACTACCCGAGTATTCTTTATGTCTATATATGTCCCTATATGTAGCTCTATGTGCCTATATGTATGTACCTAGTACTATGTATTTACGTACCTGTGTATCCATTTCTTTGTGCTTGAGCAGGAGCAAGAGAGTCAACCAATCAGCATGCATTGCCATGCTTTGCCATTCACGAAGATGGTGCGCCGATGAGCCCCGTGCAGGCTGGACGAGGCTGCAGGCCGCTGCCGCCAAGCTCCCCCGCAGTTCAACGCAACCTCGACGCAGACTAACACAGTAGCGCCATCACCTTACCATTTAGGCATAGTACTACGGTGCTATGGTGCTATGCTATGGTGCTACGGTGCTACGGTGGGCCCCTGATCCCCTCCTCTCCGCATGTCTTTTGTGTCTTTTGTTGTCGAGGTACTTGTGTGTGTATGTATGTATGGTATGCACTCACATTTTGGGTCTCTAAGGCTTAGATGTATATTGTCTATACCATGTATATAAGGTAGACATCTTCTGTATAACTATAGACTACCTCCTAAGGAAACCATTCGACGAAAGGCAATATTCAATAACTGTCGTTGAAGACAGAGAGATACTCTACTACGTACTGAAGTCTGGGGTACCTGTATGGTACTTATTCTAAGTACTCCCGCCGCACTAAAATGAAGAAGGCCGGATCAGACTAGCATCTGCCATCTGGTGGAGTACTCGACCCCGTGCTCTACTTACTCCGTACTTACTGTACCACCAGCACCAGCACCAGCGCCACCACCGACTACCATTACTCTCTACAGTGCTCTACAGTACTCTACAGTACTCTATAGTACTCTACAGCGTGAGTCCTCTATAGTTCTACAGCGTGCTACTTAGGTACTCTAAGTACTCTACAGTGTCCTAAGCAGGTACTCCAAGTACTCTGTAGCGTCCTACCAGGTACTCTACAGTACTCCACAGTGCTCTACAGTACTAGCCGCCTCCTCTACCCAACTCCGTACATACATACACACGCACAGTTACCAGCAGTTTTCGGAATCTCCAGATCGTCTTCTCCCCCCTCTCTTTCAAATCCCTTCATCCATCTCATCTCATCCCATCCCATACTATTCCATTCCATTCATACATTGTGGCAATCGTCGTCAAAACAATACTCCCACTGGCACTCGCACTCTCTCCGACACGATCACTGTTCTTCAGGCCCTTAAAGTCGCACCACACTTCTCGTGTGCATCCTCCAAAGCTTCAACCTCTCCAGCCGCTGTCCGCTGATTGCGCCGCCACTCCAGCCTTTCTCAAAGAACCTCATCAATACCCCGAAACCTGACACTTCGACTTCCCCATACGAGATTCTCGCCCAGAGAGTGGGAAAGTATTTCCCAGCGCCAACTGTCGCATCCGTCGTTGACGACAATGGGCAACGAATAGCTGGGGCGAATTCAGCCTTCCCCATCTACGCAGGAGGCTCGAAATAATTTCTTTCAACTTATGAAGATTGATGAATCTAGAACATTAGAGGATTGAAATTCATACAAGTGAAGGAGAAACGCAATTAGACATTCTTTGACTGTAAAAAAAAGGTGGGCTGCCTTGTGTTTGCTTTGGAAAAGGGCCAGGCTGTGTGTCGTAAGATACGCTTTTTATATCGAGTGTAAGCCCTTCACATCTATATTGACCAACTGATCATGTTGGTCGATCGCATGGCCCTTGTTGCTTGAATTGGAACATAGGACTGACATCTTAGAAACTTTCTTCTGCACAAGAGCCAGTATCCAGCTTCACATCAACCGACAACACCTAGGTCTGTGGCCCTCCACATTCTGGCAGTTCTCCTGCCCTTATCTGTTCCAGGCGATTTTAAATTGGCGGAGAATGATTCAAGTGGTCTATGCAATCTGCAAGTGCTTATGATGTTGGCACATTTAAGAACGCTGGGAGAACTCACATCACCAGAAGTCCGTGTGCCTTGATATAATATTGGAGATGAACGTTGTCCATTTTGAAAGGACAATGAGTTATTTCCATGCCATGAGATCCTGTGGAAAATGGCTCTTAGGTCTTCCTAGTACCTAGCATTGTTTGCTAACCTGAGAGTGAAGACTATTCACTATTCTCTCAGAATCGCTCCTAGTTCATTTTCAAAATCATATAGACTGACATGCCTCTACAGTATTTTCTTCTTATATCATCATTATATATCTCCATTGGGGATCTCGCATCGCCTTTCACCAAAATTTACCCCTCACTGTCGCTGGCTGCACTTAGTGCCTCACCTGGAGCGGTTTATAAAGTCAGTTGGAGCCTTTCTCCTGCATCCGATCTAAAGACTACTATTCGCGTTCTCTTTGAACCAGTTAGTCAGGTGAAGCCGAAAGTCAATCCTCTGATATCCAGATCTTACTAGATTTTCAACCGATCTTTAACCTATACTTGTCGATATTTGCTTTGGACGTAAGATGACTTCGACGACGAAGCCTCAGCAAGCCGGAAAGACAGGTCAATCAACATATTCAGCCATGTCGACAAGCAATCCATCAATCCTACTCGACAAATTCAATGGCAGGCGGTCAACTCCCGATTCTGAAGCATTGGCGAGTTCTGATGATGAGGGCGAGACGCATCGGCAAGAAAATGTTCCGCCAACAGCAGCAGCTCACAAGCCTGTTCGCCGTGCCTCTTGGCTCAATGATACGATGCAGCCTTTGAGCCAACCCCGGAAAGGCTCCTTTGCAAGCAGCTCCATGTCTCCAACAACCTCACATCCAAGTACACCATCTGCGGAAACTGGCGCTTGGGGATCTCATGCACCGACGTCTTCGACTATTGCAGCTGGGCGTGGCCCTCCCGGCTCCGCTTCCTTTCCTTGGGGTGCTGGTATTTGGAACGCCGAATCTAGAAAGGACCCCCCTCCGAGGTTGACTGAGGTTTTGCCATCGCCTACAAGCCTGACAAGCGGCTACGGAAGCAACGGACTCTTTGGCATCGATAATAATGGCTCGTCTCCGGAGATCACGATCCCTTTCGCCATTCCACTCCATCCAACTCCTAAAACATACCGTTCACAGTCATACTCAGTTGGCCAACTTGACCCTGATACCAGTATCGCAGGCTCTGCCATTTTATCTGGATCTGGCTTCAGCGGTCGCGGTCGCGGGCTACATCATTCTGGTCTCCAACACAGACCATCAAGGCCAAGTATGCTGAGTGAGATGTCAAGTGATGGAGCTGGGCTTGAAAAGTTGAAAGAGGTCGAGGACGATGAACTAGAGGATCTTGACAGTGCATCCCACGGTTCTCAACTACAAGACCAGGCAAAGGTACTGCAGGCTTTAGCAAGAGAAAATGCCATACTTCGTCAACAGAGTTACCAAAACTCAAGACTCAGACCGAGGTCTGCCACATCTCTGGCGACATATTCAGCTGGAAATCCATATGGATTGCAGGATAGGTTGGTGGAGGAATCGGACTATGCTATCGATGAAATGGACGAGATTGGCGAACTGCAAGAGCTCGGAAATAAAAGTCTGATCGGACGCCGACTAAGCGAATATGGCGCTGGTCAACCAGGAAGAGGAGTGTATGGCTCGCTTGAGAATCGAAAACTGGAAAATGTGAAAAAGGCTTATTGGCAAAGTTCACTCGATTTCGGTGGACTGTCGGATATCCCTCAGAGCCGAAGACACTCCTTTGCAGATATTCCAACTCGTCACCCTTCCATAAGCTCTGTCGGAGAGCAAGTAAGCGGGCGTGAAAACGGTTACCAAGACCTGACCACATCACAGGACCTCCAATCACGCTATGCTGATTCAGTTGAATATTCGTTGAATGACCATGGTAAGGCGGAATCTTCTCATGTTCCTCTCCATCTCCATTTCCTTCATTCGAGCCATCGTGGCCGAGCAGTGTTGGAGCATCTCAAAGAAACTCAGTATTCACATGAACGTTTTCCAGCAGCATCGTACTTTGGCGGCGCGGCTTTGCAGCCAAGAAATTCTGATGCATTTGGCGTATCGGCATATCCATCGCCAGCCTTCCAATCTTACGCCATGGCATCACCATACGCTGGCATACAGCCAACTTCCCCACATCGCAGCATGTACAATGTGCCGCAGCCACGTCACAATCAGTTACTCCATATCGTCCTCTTCAAATGTTCGAGAGCAGATGTTTTCTACGTTCAAGAAGGTACGGGCCTTTCAGTTAAGCCTGGCGACCTTGTAATCGTGGAGGCAGATCGTGGAACGGATCTTGGTACTGTTGCTCAAGACAACGTCGACTGGGCACAGGCCAAAGAGCTCAAAGAACATTATGCTGAAGAGCATTATAAATGGTTGATGATGTACTCACAAGGGGCAGTCGGAACCGCTGACGGAACAGGTGCTGGCTTGATGGCCGCCTCAAATGGACTTCAGGGAAGCGCCGTCGGTGGTATGGGTCCTCCCACCCAACATGGAATGCAAGAACCAAATCCTGGCGAATTGAAGCCAAAGATAATCAAACGCTTGGCACAGAATCATGAAATCCAGGCTCTTCGTGATAAAGAAGGAAACGAAGCCAAGGCCAAGAGAGTGTGTATGCAAAAAGTGAAAGAGCATGGACTCCACATGGAGATCCTTGATGCCGAATTCCAAATGTAGGTCTCACCTCATCCATTACGATTCTGTACCTGACCATATGCCAGGGACTGGAAGAAACTTACCTTCTACTACTTCGCGGACGCCTATATCAATTTCAACTCATTAGTGACCGATCTGTTCAAAGTTTACAAAACTCGAATCTGGATGTCTGCCATCAATCCGGCATCATTTGCCAGTCCTAGTTTGGGACTCCAAGCTCCAAGCGGTGTCGGACCAGGTGCTGTTGGTGCGAATAGACAGTCCCAGATCGACAGAAGACAACAGCAGCCAGAGCAACCCAACTATAGCAATCTGGCGCAAGGCGGCCGCGGTTATCCGGGTGGTGCTGCAGGAGGTTTCCAAACATCTCTTGACAGGCCCAATGTATCGCCAACTTCATTCCAGCAGCCATTTGCATATGGTTATTCCGCGTTCGCTGCAACCCCGAGGAAGGGCTCTGGAAATTACGGTCCAAATATGCCGCAGCAAATCGATTCGTTTGTTACCTTTGCGACAGCGCCCGATTACCACGGCATTCCTGGCCGATTTCCATCACCGCATAGCGTCGGCCATGGGCAAGACCCTGGTGATTATGCCCGACAAGGAAACAACGATGCTTTCATGAACTCATTTCAGGGCTTGTCCCTTAATAGTCGTTAATTGAGATTATCCGTGTCTCATTTCCATCTCGACATACGCATACGCCTGGTGTTCAACCGCGTGATCTTCTCATACATGATGTCTTACTTTTTTGATGGTGCGCTATATCTTAAGCTCCACGCTGGCGTGCCTTCGAGCGTTGCTATGGGTGATTATTTCGGTGCTGCTTGGCAGCAAATGAGAGATTATGAGGCGAAGACTGAGCTTTCTAGATAGATTTTCAATGGGATGGTGTCTGTGGCAAAGAAGGTTGGGTACGGGTCCAAAATGGATATTGCATGGTGCTTAACCAAATGGCTCTAGATAGTTGAGTATATGGCAACAATGATTTTACTGGAGTGGGACTCGTCTGGCTCAGAATAGAAGACGGTTCCTTATTGAGCCTCACACGTGCAGAACTCTGGTAGATGTTCATGATATTTTGGAACTCTTCTGGGCATTCGACGTCGAGAATTCGCAGTGAAATCACCACATGTCACATACATATGCTAGCAATTATATCAAATCTGTGAAGGTCATTGGGAATCACAATAATGGTCATAACTCATGATATAGTTTAGACGATCAATCTGAATTGTTGAAGGTCTAGTGCTCGTGAAAGGTGCTTCATGCCCATAAGCAGGGTGCAAATAAAAGCCCGCCCAGTGCTGGCCATCGCTGCAAAACTACCCGACGAAACCTCCTCCACATTACATCTATCTGTAGCGCTGGAGGTTGAGGGTGTTGTGGCGCTTCCAGGTCTTGCGGCGACCGGCAGTGGTCTTGTTGAAGCCGTGTCCCTTTCCGAGACCACGGGACTTCTTGCCAGTGGCGGTGAGACCACGAGACTCGCGGTGCTTGTGAACTGGGGCAACGATCCAGTTGATGCGAGGATCGCGGCGGATGGCCTTGTGTTGAGGGTCGACGAGGATGACCTCGAAGTATTTGTAGGTCGAATCCTGGTTAATCCAGTAGGAGTTCAAGACGCGCAAGTTGGCGCAGCGGCGGCCGACACGTTCCTCGGCAGTCGACTTAAGGGAGCGCTGGTACTTCAGCTGGTTAACACCCTGGTTGGTTGGCTTGCCTAGAGAAGAAAAATGGTCAATTAGTTCATACTCATCGCTCAACGCTGATGGATAGACAAACCGTAAGTTGCACCCTTTGGCACTGGCTTCTTGCGTCCACCGCGACGGACACGGACACGGTAGATGACATAACCCTGCTTGGCCTTATAACCAAGACGGCGGGCCTTGTCTGGACGAGATGGTCGGGACGCACGGTGAATGACGTTCAGTTGGCGAAGCTATATTTTGCACTCTCAGCAATGTTCAACGAGTGTATAGCAGAGACACAAAAATGTCCACAGTATGTATGTATGCGACCTCGAAAACTAGATTGTAAAGTCGCAGCCATCGAGGTCTTCGGACGAGGTATTATCTTACCTCCCAGCATCGGACACGGAGAAGGAAACGAAGCACATCGGACTGCTTCTTCTTCTGCAGCTCTTCGACGTATTTGAGGGCACCCATCTAGATCGAACGTCGTCAGTGATTGTCCCAATAGTAGCAGTTACTTCGTCATGGAAAACTGTAATGGATTGGACTCACTTTGACTTGTGAGGAGGGTCGTTGGCGGTGGTCGTAGGTTGTCGTGTGGTATCTCGGTATCTCGAGAGGAAAAGACAATTTTCGCGACAGGAGATTGTGTGCAGCTCGCTTGGGCGCGCCAAATGTTAGGGCACCTCTAGTGCAACCAAGGTAGCCGCGCTTAATGTCAAGCCTGTGATCGAGGAGTCACGACCCAACGCACGTCAAAATAGGAGTAACCCATATACAATCCTACAGCAACACAACAGCTCAATTTCAGACTCTCTGGTTTCTGATGTCTCGGTAACATGGTTAATGGGTAATTTATTTGTACATGTCGGTATTACCTTTGTGCTCGACTTGAGATATGTATGTAAAGTCATATGTCCATCCTAAAACAAATTGCCCTTTGTTTTTCAGAGCCATACTTGTATTTCTATTTCTATTTATCCTCTAGAGGACTAGCATGGCAACTTTGCTACAAACAGTGCTATGCATCTCCTCAGCATCCTCCAAAACCCAATAATCCATTGTCTCCTCTCCCTCCCGTTGAACTGTCTTACTGTCATATCATAATGGTGCCATATGTGGAAAAGCCATCCTCAAGCCCAAATATCCGATCAAATTACTCTCGTGGCAAGGTGGCAATCAGCCTCTTCACCAACCTTTCTTGCTCCTTAGCCACCTCCGCCCAAGTTACATTCTCGGCATTTTCATCTGTGGCAAAGAAGAGTGTCTCAGAAACCCTCTTGTAGTCTAGTCCAGCTTCCGATGCCTGAGGTCCAGCCAGTATGACGGCAATCTGGTTTTCTCCCCCTCGCCTTCCCATCTCCAGCATGCTTTCTGTATCGTGGAACTCCTTGGCCCACCTTTGGTCGAAGAGTAGAGTGGATGGCTTGTGAGAAGAAAGCTTCACTACGGACTTCTCAAATCCTTCAAGTACTTGACGAGCATTCCTGACTGCTGACTTGGTGGCATCTTTCAGGGAGTGAGATTCCTTATTGTTTTGTCCTGCTGTTAGGCCATCGATCATGATTGAGTGGTGTATGCTTTGGAAGGCGGCAAGGAATCCATTGTCATCGGCCAAACTATTGGACATGGTCAACGATGATGGTAAGGCTGTGAACGTGCAGACTAACCGTTGGCTCACTAAATCCCCAAATTCCCTCTTTGTATCAAAGCCCTGACTCTCTACGGTTTGTTTGAAGTCTTCCAGGTATTTGTTGACCTTTTTCTTTGCTGCTAGCTTCCTGCTCTGGAGTCTTTCGAGGTTCAAGGACTGCCTAATAATATGCTGTTAGTAATGTTTATTGTCCGCGCAACGTATACAGATAATATGCACTTGTTGTCTGTTTTCCTCCCATCCTCTTCACTCTGAGCGGCGAGTTGACTATCTGGCTTTGGTCCACCCAATGCATCTATCCGTGTCAGCCTCTGGCCCTCAGGTCCACAACTGCTGTCATAATGCATACGCCCCGAATCTTCTGATCGGCGGTCATAAAAAGGATTCGGATTTCAGACCAACCTTCTGCTTTTCGTTTTTGCTTCACTCTTGCCATTGTCATGACGATGGATCGTGGTCTGGAGCTTCCTTACAAATAATCTAGGGCTGTTCTCAGTTGGGTGTACCTAGACAGTTCTTGTTCGCGTCTGGAAAGTCCTGCCAGATGCGGCGGAAGTCACAGACTCGCGTGACACAGAGGCAGCGTCTGGATAACCTGTGTCAAGCGCTGTCCAACTATTTCACAAATACATAGACTTGGTTTTGCTTACTTCGCATATTCTTTATTGCGCTCCGAGATTGGACTGATCAAAAGAGCACAGTGCTGATCGATTCCTTCGATGAGATTCAGAAATCAAAAATATTGCATGAGGCTCAGAAAAAGAAAACAACGTGGGAAACCGGGAGAGTGCCACCACAATGAAGGTGGAATATGGCTGACAATACAGCCTTATAACATATCATATGCGGAAATCTTTCAATGATGCTAAACCTTGGAGGAGACTCGAGTATAAAAAGACATCGAGTACGAATTTACGAACGGACCCCAGCTGTTTGGATAGGTAGACAGTATCGTATGTGAAACAGTCAGCCACGCAGAGGTTGTGAATAAGGAGCCGAGTCCCATATGGCACAATAATAACTACAACCAGTCATACAATAGAGCTCCATGATTGTTGCAATGTGCCGTCTTCCGTATAGATTTATGATGTTGGAGGTAACAACTCACAACATCGTTTTCGTGTAAACAAGAATATCTCGACGGAAGTAGCATGGCCATGGCTATTGGGACATCTAATCCCTAGCGCAACCATAAAACAGTCATCACATTACATATGCACAGATCGTTACCTGTTCTTGAAGCAGGAACAGTGTATTTATAGACATTCACTCGTAGCTAGAAGGCATTCAATGGATGAAGCTCATTGTGCTATCTGACAGTTGTGCGAAGTGTCAACTTCCTGCTCCGACCTATTCATGTCCCCGGCGATTTCTATCACTCAACCAAACGCGCTACTGTTCAGCCCAACCTTAGAAGTATGATGATGGTTTCCTGTCCGATGCCAAAGAGCAAAAGAAAACGATTATCTAAGCAGCAGGCGGGGCACCACGTCCACGTCCGAAACCACCACGGCTGGAAATATGTTAGCAAATAGATCGGGCGTGAGGCAGATTGTCAAGGAAACTCACAACGAAGGCGCAAACTCTCCTGGAGCACCACCCTCCTTGCCCTCTCCGGCCTCGCGTCTACGGTAACCACCCTCACGGTCACCACCCTCACGACCACCGCGGCCACCACGTCCTCCAAATGGCTTGCGCTCTGGGCGATCCTCACCACCCATCATGCCGCGAGGAGGTGCGTGGGAACGCTGCTGCTTGATGTGCGTGGCTGGCACGATCTCAGCTGGGAGATGGAGCCATTCGCGGAGGTAATCCAGACCCTCTGGGGTGAGAGTGTAGTAGTAGTATTGCCATGAGAACTGGGTCTTGACGTATCCGCGGGAGGTGAGGGACTGGCAAGCCTTGACAACGTAGAGGTTCTTGGTGTCGATGTCGTTGTGCTTTGGAAGGTTGTAGTCCTTCTTGGCTACGAGGACACCCTCACGGAAGAGGTACTCGTGGATCTTCTTGCGGTCGGCCTTTGGGATGAGCCTATTCGGAAGGAAAGAGTTAGGATATCATTTCTCATCGAACAATCGAGACTCGGATTGTTCTGATCATATCTCGTCTTTGCGAAGACGACATATGATCAGAGTAGAGCAGAATGGAACGTACATTTTGGCGGTTGGTTGGTCGATGGAAGGTAGAGACCGTTGTCGAGTTGTCGTGGATCGTACTGTAAGGGTAGAATTTCAAAAGTTCGCGATTGGGGTTTAGGAGCCCTGACAGGAAATATCCTCGCCTAATTCACCTAGTGCCGTGAGCGGAGGCGGTGGTAGAGAAGAGGCTGGTGATTTGGGTAAAGAGTGTGGCTAGTGTGGCTAGTGCGTATAAAGCAGTGGCTGTCGATTTCCTTATCGACTAGGTAGGTACCTACCGGCTGAGCGATAGAGGTACTCCCTCCTAATACTACAACTGCTACTATTGTGCATGAAGGCAACGACAATATTACAACGTACCCAACAACATCGTCGAAGGCCGTCCTGCCAGCGTCCTCATCATGGCTCCCACCACGATTAATGTGCTCCTGACCTCGTTTCCGGGTCTCAACCTCCCGGCAACCCTTGCTCTTCCAGTTCCTTCAACGACCTCAGTCGCCGAACTTCGTGACCGCCTGGCTGAACGCATCGTTGTCTTCAATGACCGACTCATCATTACTACCCTTTCCAACAAGCAACTTGCACTTCATTCATCTGAGTCGATTTCAGACCTTCTCGCCAATGACGAAGATGAATTCTTATCTCTGCGCCTTTCGGCTCGTCTCTGTGGTGGCAAGGGCGGCTTTGGTTCTCAGCTGCGAGCTGCTGGCGGCCGTATGTCATCCAAAAGAAAGAGGAACCAGGGTGACAACAACGGATCAAGTCGAAATTTGGACGGACGACGATTGCGAACTGTTACAGAGGCCAAAGCTCTCGCAGAATATCTAGCAATCAAGCCTGACATGGAGAAGAAGGAGAAAGAGCAACGCCGGAAACGCTGGGAGCAAGTAGTCGAACTCGCTGAAAGAAGAGAGGAGGAAATCAAGAGTGGCTCTAAGGGCAAAGTTGATGGCAAATGGGTTGAAGACAAGGAAGAGGCTGGAGAGCGAACCAGAGAAGCTGTCTTGGCCGCAATGAGATCAGGCGATTACAGAGACAACTTGCTGAATAGATCTGCATCATCGGCAAGCAATGGCTCTTCCGACGGAAGTTTCGGGAACGAGGATTTGTTAATGGCTGGGACGAGCTCCAAAGATACAACACCGCCCTCAGATATTGAGACATGCCAACCTCATGCTAGGAAATTTTTCGGCTTTGATGAGGACGATGAGTTCATGAGTGACGAGGATGGGGATGGGGATGGCGATGAAGGCGAGGATGAAGAAGAAGAAGATGATGTTCCGGAGATGGTAGCAACGCAGAATAAATCAAGTATAGGCAAGGGCAAGGCGAAGGAGAAACCACAAACGATACCAAAGACTACGTCAAAGGCCAAACGTAGGACAAAAACCAATGCATAAAACACAAGTTAACATGATATTTGAGTGTCTGGAGCGGAGGCTTTGTTAATATGTGTTGGTGGATCACCATACCTTTAGGTGTAATGGTGTAACAACCAACTGAGTGGGATCCGATGCTATGCTAGCAATTTATCGTCTTTCCAATTGTATGGACTGATTTCTCAAGTGTACCTCTAGTTTGTAATCGTTCTGTCAAGTACTTATCTGTATCCCATCTGTAGAATGGGATCTAAGAGTATCTTGTGCTTTGGCCCTAGTCGATCGAAATCCGCACGACCGGATTTATGTTAAGGCAGTCTCATTATGCGAAGCACCTTCATTTGCTATGCATTGTAGATACAATAAACAAATAACTCTAGTTACAGATGTTTTGCGTAAAATGGATATCGATCGAGGAATCTGTGGAATAGAAGGGGCATTATGAGGAAAATGGAAAAGATACAGAGAGAAAATGGCAGAACTATTGAAACAAAACCACATAGGCGTTGATTATGATACAAAGTCAAGCAGGACTGCTATAGAACTGGCATTCAATAAGTTTCATGCATCCAATGGTGTACATAGAGGCAGCCGACGAATTGTTCCTAACGACGCCTAACATACATAGCTCAACCTTCCAATTCTTGACCCTTCGAGCCAAACGTCCTTGCGAAGTGGTTCATCCAGTTCGTTGCCGAATTGTCCACTACTCCAACTTAACTGGGAACGTGTTGCTTGCTGTGGCATACAGTCAGTTCCTAGTGGGTAGTTGACGTCGGAAAGGGAATCATACCGCGTTGATCGTCCCAGCGCTCAATCCAGCCGGTTGGGCAGAGAGATCGGTAAGCCAAGAAGAACTGTATTTGTAGTGAGCAAGAGCTTTTCCATCCACAGAGTGTCAACGAACTTGACGGCAAGGGGCGAAATCCTCTCCCTTGGCTAGGATGCACTTGTGGTAGTCGACATAGTTTTGCCAGCAGTGCTTGGTCTGGTTTTGGTTGGGGAAACGTGCGTCAAAGCCTGTGGCAACGGTGAGCTCCAAGACAAGATATATTGATACCAACCGAGTTCAATTGGCGTGAAAAAGGCATACCAGCTACAGATATCAATCAGCATTTGCGAATCTTCGGAATCAGCCCACATGCTGAACGGCCTCCCCTCCTACGGGACGGTCGGAGGTGCCACGGTGCCACTTACCAGTGACGAACTTGAAGGGTTTGGTTTCGCGCTCTTCGTCGGACATGTTTGCTAAATTCCGCGCAGATGGTAGACGGATATAGAGGAAGAGAGGAAGAGAAAGTCGGTCAATTGCTGATCGTTTGAGACGTAGAGGGCCAGGTACTGAGGTGAGTTCGGGACTTTGGAGCTCGGCTAGCCAATGGCGTTAGCGTCTAAAAGCTTCCCATCGTCAGACCACAGATCCCGCTTCCCGATCAACATCACGAAGCTCAGAACGTCGGGTGTATCTGACAAAACTCCAACTCCAACTCCAAATACTCAAGATGCGGCCATCTATCTCTCTCAGAATGTTCCAACCCACAAGGCGCATGATGTTTCCTGTTCCTGTAAGCCCCCATTACCTCCCAATCGCTCGTTGCAACGTGCTGCGTGGAACCGGACCACTAACGTACGTGCCGAACAGAAAGAGGACCAAAGTGGTAAGCTGCCTACCTTCTGAACGACTTGCTGGACAACTCCCTTCCAAATACTCCGAAATGCCTGGCACCGGCCAATTCCCCAATTCTTCCACGAGCTGCTGCGGGCGGATGGCGAAAGCTGACCTCGAATCTTTCCAGCCCACACTATCTCGCAACGTCTCCGCAGACTGAAGCAGGTCCCTCCCGAGCTCTTCCCATTGGGTATGTCAACAACTAAGATCTATGCGATGGCACTCAGAGGATCACTAACTAATAATTTCCACACAGGATTTGTCGTCAGTGTTGCACTCTGCTTCGGCATCTACTCCATGGGAAAGAAGTTGGTTGTGGACAAGCAGATGCGCCTTTCCCGCCAGAACAGGGAGGAGTAGATGTCGACATATATATGGAGAAGGTTGAAACCGTAGGAGAGCGGTCTACTTGTATTTACCAAGAAAGTCGATCCCCGGTGTGGGCTTCGATAACATCTTCAATATGACAGTGGTCCTAATGTCGTAAATACTTCATCGACTTTGTATAGCAAATGGCATTTCGTTAATGCATTTACCATTGCTTCTAAGGATTTTTGCATTCGCTCTCCTCTCTGTGATGAGAGGGTTCAGAATCCTAAGGTGAATATCTGATGTAAACGTTCAATAGCAGACCGGAAATTCCACCATAAACGCCATACAATGCTATGTATCCTTGCCACGCCACGCCATGCCATATATCCTATGCTATGCCCTGCAATTCATCATTATTGATCTCAGCCCCTCTCAGCCCCTTTTAGGTCCGGCAACATCCAAGCCCTCGAGTCCTTGCATGGGATCCTCTGGCCTCTCTTCACTTCCGGCACGTGCGCGGTCTATTGAAAGCTTGTCTTCTTCACTGACAGCATTCGCTGCCAGCCATCCTTCCTTTATATGAAGTCAGCAAAGTTCTTTGAAGATCCAGCAGGCACAAAATTGAGATATTCACCTGCTCCCACACTGCAGTTTTGCTTCCTAGGCCTTCATTTGCATTCTTCTGGGGCTTGGCGGCCGAGACTTTGATGACCCTCCCAAAAAGCTCAGCCTGGTCCATGTTGTGGATAGCTTCCACGGCGTCCGACGGATCTTCAAATTCGACATATCCAAACCCTCGATGCAGCTCCGTCGAGGACGGGGTTTCTGGCTTGGGAAGTGAAATGTCGACTATTTCTCCAAAGGGTATGAAGGCTGCATGGAGACTTGCGGCATCGACTATCGGGGCAAGTCCACCCACATAAATCGTTCCTTTCAAGCGTGCCTGTTCAGTCATGCTTGAGATAAAACGCTTCTCGCGAGCCTCTGACTACTTCGTGGTTGGCGTTGTATCAAAGACTTTTCGGAGGATGATAAAAGACCAAGGAGGAAACCAGCGTCACGTGAAAGATGGGAGGCGCAGGGTTGTTGTCTGCGTCTGTTAACCGTCGCTACCTTACTCGTAGAGTCGTAGACTGTTGGAGTACAAGTACCCCTTGGCTTGGCGAGCCAAACGTGGCTTTAATTCCAGAGAGGGACAACAACTTATTATATTACCTGCTTTACCGACCTACATTTTGACGTCGATATATACATACCACTTGTTACACCCGTACTGCTCAACCGCCGTCTAAGCGAACATATCGTCTTCTTTCCACGTTAGGAGTTGTACTGCGATTTTCACGGCCTTTGAGCAATAGCTCAGACATACATCCTAGCTCTACGACCATTGCAGCTGGGACGTCGCCATGGTCCGGTTGCGAGAGATACCCCGAACAGCAGCCTTCGCTTGGTCGCCTGGCGCTGGACTTCCGCTGCTGGTGACAGGAACCCGAGCAGGAGCTGTGGATGCAGATTTCTCGGATGAGACCAAACTAGAGCTCTGGGATTTGAGCCTGGACAGCTTGGAGCAAGTGCTGGAACTACAACCGATTGCTAGCATTAGTACGGATTCGAGGTATGTGAGACGGTTATGCCGATTCATTACATTTGGCTGACTGTTCCTGTCTCTACCAGATTCCACGACATTGCCTGGGCCCCCCCGAACGCTGAACATCCGAAGGGCATCATTGCCGGAGCTCTCGACAATGGTTCTCTGGATCTATGGGACGCTCAGAAGCTCCTTGATGGATCCAACGATGCCTTTATGTCTCGGACGACAACTCATACCGCCGCAATCAAGTCTCTTCAATTCAATCCTCTGAGATCTCATATCCTAGCCACTGCGGGCGCTAAAGGCGAGCTTTATATCTACGACATTAATGATATGTCGAATCCTTCCCGACTTGGCAATCCACAAGCACGATCCGATGACCTGGAATGTGTGGCTTGGAACAGAAAGGTCCCGCATATTCTCGCCACTGGTTCAGTCGGGGGATTTGTGACGGTATGGGATTTGAAGACGAAGAAAGCATCGCTGAATTTAAACAACAATCGCAAAGCTGTCGGGGCTATTGTATGGGATCCGAATAATCCTACGAAGCTATTGACAGCCACGCCGGACGATTCAACACCAGTCATTCTCCTATGGGACCTTCGAAATTCGAATGCCCCAGAGAGAACGCTGCAGGGCCATGAGCAGGGCGTCCTGTCGCTTTCTTGGTGTCAGCAAGACAGCGACCTCCTGCTTTCCTGTGGAAAGGACAATAGAACATTATGCTGGAATCCTCAGACCGGAGAACTGCTCGGGGAGTTTCCCGAGGCTACGAATTGGACTTTCGAAACACGATTTAACCCACATAACCCAAACTTATCAGCCACAGCGTCGTTTGATGGCAAAATCGCCATCTATACCTTGCAAAACGCCAATCAACCGACCAGTCAAGGGGTTGTCAATGGCCTGGCTGACGGAGAGGACTTTTTCAACAAGGCACAAATTCAGCCTCAAGGATCGTCCTTCAACCTAAAGAAGACTCCTAAATGGCTCGAGCGTCCGATCGGTGCCTCATTTGGGTTTGGTGGAAAATTGGTCATTTTCAGTGAACAACCATCTGCGGTTGGGGCGCACCGTTCGTCTAAAGTTGAAATCTTGCAATTCTCTGTTGATTCTGGCATTGGCACGGCGACGGAAGCGTTTGAGACGTCGTTAAAATCCGGTGACATCGTGGGCATTTGCAAATCTCACATAGAGAGTGCTCATACCGATGAAGAGACGGCTGACTGGGAAGTCATCAAAACCCTCGTTGCCGAAAACCCGCGGAAGAGTGTCACCGAGCATCTTGGGTTCTCAGAGAATGGAGATAGTTTGGATGGGACGAAGGATCTCAATACATCCGATGTGGATACGACCAAAGATTCGGAACAATCACAGGATAGACCATCTGTCCCCAAAAGCAATCGTCTATCAACTTTCTTTGGCGACAGTGCGGATACCGATGATTTCCTTTCAAACTTAACACCAACAAAAGCCGCGCAAACGAACGACCCGTTTGAATTACTTTCAGACTCTGATCCATCATCAGATCGCGAAATAACGAAGGCTCTGATGCTTGGGCAGTTTGATCATGCCATGTCAATATGCTTAAAGGAGGACCGAATGGCTGATGCCTTCGTAATTGCTAATTGTGGTGGCGAAGACTTGCTGGCGAAAGCCCAAAAGGCATATTTGGCGCGCACAGCTAAGGGGCCAAAATATCTACGCCTTCTGGCTGCAGTGATTGGAAAGAATCTCTGGGACGTTGTGTACAATGCAGATTTGGTAAACTGGAAAGAGTCAATGGCTACACTGTGCACATATGCCGATCCAAAAGAATTCCCCGATTTGTGCGAAGCTCTCGGAGATCGGATACTCGAATCGGGGTCTCGCAAGAACGCCTCATTCTGCTATATGGTCGGTTCGAAGCTAGAGAAAGTCGTCAACATCTGGATTTCCGAACTACATGAGCAAGAACAAGCTGGAGTACAAAGCCCAAGTAGTGACTCAACCTTTTCTGTGCATGCTCGCTCGCTGCAGAATTTCATTGAGAAGGTGACGGTCTTTCGAAATGTCACGAAGTTCGAAGATTCAGAGCAAGGCTTGACTGATGATTGGAAACTTCTCCCTCTATATGAGAGATATATAGAATACGCAGACATTCTCGCCTCGCACGGGCATCTTGATACAGCGGACAAATACCTTGATCTTCTTCCGGCTAGGTATCCAGCGGCTGATGTTGCTCGAAATCGCGTAAAACAGGCTTCAAGAAAAACAACAACCCCAATCCATGCTCGTCAGCAGCAGCCAACAACTGCCAGGACGGTTCCGAGAACTCAACCAACGAATACGTTCCAGCCTCAGCAACTCGCTCCGACACAACCTCCTGTGCTTGGAAATCCTTACGCCCCGAGCACCCTTTCGCTCACCCCAAACCCTTACGCTCCCTCCGCTCATACGTATGCACCCCAACAGAGTTATTTGCCACCGCATCAATCTCAAGCAAACTATGGCTCACCGGCTCTCCCAATGCCAACAGAATTGTCTCAAGCTAGCGCGTATGGCCAGCTTGGGGGCCCCCCTAGAAATCCAGCGCCATCGCAGCCACCACCATCCAGATCTAAGGATATGGCCAACTGGAACGATACTCCAATGGTGACGAAACCTTCTATTTCCAGAAGAGGAACGCCTGGCATGACACCGGCTCCGATAACTTCGCCTTTCCCTAACCAACCAAATCCTGCCATGCCACCTTCTGCTCCACCTTTTGGCGGACCTCCACGAGGGACACCTACACCTCCGCCCCCTCCACCGAAGGGACCTGCAGTGCCTCCGTTCGCCCAGCCACCCCGATCATCTTCAGGATCTAGTGCCTATTCTCCCTCACCCTTGCAAGGTGGGCAATTATACGGCCAACCAGCTCCGCCGCCCACGATTGCTCGAGGACCCTCTCCGTACAACCCGCCACCTACAGCTCCACCGTCCACGAATCGCTATGCTCCAGCTCCAGCGCCTCACCAATCCTCTCAACAGTTGCCGGCCCAGATAGCTCCACCACCCCAGGGCGGAATGCGACCGCCACCACCCTCTAATCCATATGCACCCCTCCAAGCTACACAGGGTCAGTATGGGCAGAATCAACCGCAGCATCATGAACAGCCGAGACAAATGTCTACAGAGCCGCCTCGAAGCATCCCGCCGTCTTCAAGGCCCGGAACCCAAGCCCAGGCACCAAAATCTTCTATCTCTTCCACGTCAAAGTACCCACCTGGTGACCGATCACACATACCAGCGGATGCGCAGGAGATGGTGGATGTGTTCAGTAATGATATGCAGAGAGTTGCTGGGAAGGCGCCTGCCAATTTCGCTGCCCAAGTGAAGGATACGCAGAAAAGATTAAACATCCTTTTTGATCATGTGAATAATGGCGACCTGCTTAAACCAGATACTGTTGAAAGACTCAGCGAACTTGCCAGAGCTCTTCAGGCAAAGAATTATGATGCAGCCGCAAAGATGCAAGTGGATATTCAACGGGAGAAGCTGGATGAATGCGGAAACTGGATGGTGAGCAAGTAATCATATCTGTTATCTCATCAAATACTGACAATGAGTCTAGGTTGGTGTGAAGCGACTCATAAGCATGAGCAAGGTAACTCCATAGGACATAGTGGTTGCTGGACCTGCTAAAGAGCATGCTGTGATTCATTCGCGACTTGGTATAGGGCCGGAATAATACACTGGACTAGAGGACAATAAACGAGCCCGCATAAAAATACAAGCTTGGCCGTGATGAGATTGATGTAGAAATATCATTGAGAGTCATACATTTTTTGATTCGGAAGGCAATACTGTAGTCGATCTCTGTTGGCACGTGTTTGCCTGGCTGTATCAACATCTCAAACTGGTGAATATGACGATATAAGTAGAATAAATGCAGGGACCTAAAGCTTCGTCTGATATGGTCCATTTAATCATTTCATTGCAGATATCCAGTTGCCTTATTTTATGAGCAAAGAGACCATACTTGTTCCTTGCCTATCTATATCGTGCAATGATACAGTCCAGAACCAGTGGTTTTATGGTTGACTGGATGTGCTGAGCTGTAGTTGCACAGGGCTACCCGGCTGGTTTCAAATAACGGCGTAAAAGTATTTCCGTCTCGGGCAACTACTGTATGTACAGTACATACATACTCTCTCTAGCAGTCAGGCACAAGCGACTTTCCACACGACATCTCTACTCCGTAGTTACATACAAGCATCCCATCCTCGATATATTGGATTGATTAACATTTGCTTGAGGGGAGGGCGGACTTGAAGACAGTAAAAAGCTATCGATAATGGTCAGCCGTCCAGTCTATACTGCTTGTAAATGTAACCAGGGAGAAACAGTTCCACTGTCGCTATGTAAGAATGAGTTCCAAAATCAAGAGACAAGGCAGGACAATATGCTTTCATATTGCTCGTAGAGCTGACTATTTGCTTTAGAGTCTTTTGACGGACGAGAAATTTAAGGAGGTTGGACAATCTACCCAGGGAATCTGGTGTAGCAGACCAGTTGGGAGTCCACGGTCGATCCTGCCAAAAGTAATGGCACCTTGGGAATCGAGACTATTTTCGACAGACTCTCTCGGCCATGGCACGCCAGCTAATATGAGCGCAAGTCCCCTTCCAACAGGGCGCGGACGAGGCAGCTCTCAAATATCCGAAGCGGACTTGTTGCAGCATGCCTATGGAATACCTGTGCTTTATCCGACGGACTCGAGAGCGACGCCCTTCCATGGCACGGATGAACAACGGCCATCGCGGCATGGCAGATCCATGAGCCATCCTTTTCCATCCATATTCCACAGCAAGAAGAAACTCGACAGAGGCAATGTGGCCATGGGGTGCGACACGGGAGACAGCGACGGTTCTATGGCTTTCATATCTCATGGCCAATCGAAATCTACGACAAGCAAACCTGCCAAGGCCGCAGACCGAGATTTGACGACTGGGAAATGCATGACTTGCGATTCGATGGTTCGATGGCCGAAGGACTTAGCAGTATTTCGATGTACTGTGTGTCTGAATATAAACGATCTGACTCCGGTTGGTTCAAGGGGTGCCGATTATCGTAGACCTGGACATGGCACGGCGGATTCCCCATATTCTCATAATATGCCTTCATCAAGAGGTAATATAAGACTGCTTCTTCTTCGCCTTATCAGCATGACGTCTTGGATCTAACAAGGCTTTAGTTCTTCCTCCTATCTCTATGGATAGAACGAGTACTCTGATCGAGCGATGCATCAAGTCTTATCTCATGTCGCGTCTACGGTATGAAAATGCCACGGGCATTGAAAGAAGCACAGCGCCCGCTCATTCTTCAGGTCATGGCTGCAGAATCAGTGAGATGAGTCAAGAGCATGACATGGCTTCAGAAGATAATGAACATGAAGTGTCGCAAGTAGCCGGTCTCTCGCAACCCATGCGCATTGATGCGAGAGACTCAGAAAGCTCAACTGCGTCGAGAGCGAACTTCTATTCCAGATCAACCCCCGTGGACCACGAACGCCATCTATGCATGGGAAGTCCCAAGATTTCAAGCATGGGCAGCCAATTTGAACACTCTATCAGGACTCCTCCGCGGTTATCTGGTGTTGCCGAGATTCCGTCGAGTGATCGCAACGAGAACAGGCAGCCAGTAAACTCAAATGAGGCTTCGAAAAATATTTTTAAGCCGTTGGAGGATTACATAGCTGCCTCCTTTAAGTCTCATCACTGTATAAATCGCTCCTTTTCTACGCAGCGACTCGTCTTAGGCCCACGTGCTGCCAGTGAAGGAGGTACGGGGTTTATGGGCCCAGTAGTCGATGAAAGACGTTTCCGGACGGAAGATATGCTCTCGCCAATGGATGAAAAGACACTTCTAATTGGAGATTTTGCAGAGAATGGTGCATGGTGGACTGGCGGTCGTGATATTTCGAAGCTGCCGCACAGAACGCGATCTCACAGAGGAAATGGTGCGCACGAAAACTCCACCGTTACACTCGACAGTGTGAACAGCAGATCACCAAAGATTGATTGGGCGGAGCTCTCCGAGTGGTATGCTTTGATAACACATGCTGGCCATGACTGGGAGCGCCATCTGGCCGAAATACTTGCTTCGGACGCCACTGAGATAGATCATCTGCCACTGAGCGAAATCAACTCGATACGAACCCAGATTACCGAGGCACAATTGCATACAAGGCGAGTTCTGCTGAAAGCCACGGAAAGCCTGTTGAAGAGGCCCGGAGGCTTTCTGGTTGAACCGGGCGATATTCGTTTTCTGCTGATTATCTTGGCTAATCCACTTCTTTATCCTTCATCTTCATTATCTTCTGAGGATCACCATTTCATGTCCCGACCGTCTTCAAAGAATCCTCATTCCGTCAAGAACACATCGTATCTCGATGCTTCGAGAAACGAACGACATCCGAAATCTCCAATAGCATCGGCAGACAGTAGCGGACCAGGAAAGAATTCTGGAATCACAAAACGAGTTCTTGGCCTGCTCTCCAATCTTTCCAATGAATCTCATCACCATCTCGTAGCTTGGTTTTCTAGATTCTCCGAAGTCCATTTCCGGCAGATAACTGAGCTAGTAGGCAGTTTTGTAACGTATCGGTTGACCAGACAGCACCGAAGGCTGCGTGATACCAACCACGATCCTACTGGTGGCCTAGTTCCTAATGTGTCGGCTTCAGGCCATGGCGCTTCAGCTGCATTACATGCAGCACTGGGTGTCTCTGGGCACAGTGCGAAATTGGCAGATGGGAAACCAAAACCGGTCGTGTATAATGATGACTGGCAAATCAAAGCAGCAGCTCGAGTCATGGCGTTGCTATTTGCAGCAAACAATAGTGGCACCAGTCGTCACAGTGATGCAAGGTTTCGCCCTTCAGTCGAGAAGCCGCACAGCCTTGCATTGGCGGAGCGTGAAAGAGGATATCGACATGGCCAGGTACTATGCACAAGCGATTTCTACAATACTTTGCTGGACTATTCCGACCTCATAGCAGATTTCGAGGCATGGGAAGCAAAAAGAGGAAAATTCACATTCTGTCAATACCCTTTCTTCCTTAGTATCTGGGCGAAGATCCAGATAATGGAGCATGATGCTCGACGCCAAATGGAAGTGAAAGCTAGGGAGGCATTCTTTGACAGCATCATGACTCGTAAGAGTGTTAATCAGTACTTGATATTGAAAATACGACGGGAATGCTTAGTTGAGGATAGCTTGAAAGGAGTGAGTGAAGTTGTCGGGGCAGGTGGTGAAGAAATAAAGAAGGGGCTACGCATAGAATTTAAGGGCGAGGAAGGTATCGATGCAGGCGGCTTACGAAAGGAATGGTTCCTTTTACTTGTCCGGGACGTCTTCAATCCTGATCACGGTATGTCAAATGTTGAGTGCAGTTGGCTCGACACCGCTAACACACTGCTCAGGTATGTTCGCTTACGATGAAGATTCGCATGTCTGCTATTTCAATCCAAATAGCTTCGAGACATCAGACCAATTCTTTCTCGTCGGCGTGGTATTAGGCCTTGCCATATACAATTCTACTATTCTAGACGTTGCGCTACCACCATTTGCATTCAGAAAACTGCTAGCTGCAGGCCCAAGTGCTCTTCCAGGGGCGCCATCTCACGCAAAACCCACTATGGTGTATACTCTTGAAGACCTTGCGGAATACCGTCCATCACTCGCGCAGGGTTTACGGCAATTACTCGACTTCAACGGCGACGTGGAGGAAACGTTCTGTCGAGATTTCGTTGCGGATGTGGAGAGATATGGGCAAATCCATCAAGTTCCGCTTTGCCCAGATGGAGAGAAAAGAGTTGTTAATAACTCAAACCGTAAGGAGTTCGTCGATTTATATGTGAAATATCTTCTGGATACAGCCGTCATTCGGCAATTCGAACCGTTCAAGCGTGGGTTCTTCACCGTATGCGGTGGCAATGCTCTTTCACTCTTCCGCCCAGAAGAGATTGAATTACTTATTCGAGGTTCGGACGAGCCTTTGGATATTTCGTCACTGCAAGCAGTGTCTGTATATGATAACTGGGGCGTGTCAAATCCCGCCGAAACGGAGCCGGTGATTCTATGGTTCTGGCAATCGTTCGAAAACGCACAGCCTAGAGATCAGCGGAAGCTTCTTAGTTTTATCACAGGAAGTGATCGAATACCTGCCGTGGGTGCGGCGAATCTCGTCATCAAGCTTTCATGTCTCGGGGATGACAGCATGAGATTTCCGGTCGCACGGACTTGTTTCAATATGTTATCACTCTGGCGATATAACTCTCGGCAGAAGCTTGAGAGGATGCTCTGGCGAGCTGTCAACGAAAGTGAAGGCTTTGGCCTGAAATGAGGCCTCTCAATACCGCAACTGAGAACGATTTCAAGTCGGCCGTGCTGGTCAGAAGGCAAAATTTGATTCCTTCGTGGGAGGTATAGCATAGCGTACATAGACATAGCGTCTCCAACCTCGGACCTCTATCCGAATAATACAAAAATCCATAATATGTTCCCTAGTCCACACATATTCTCAATATGGGATGCCATTGCTAATATACAATCAACGCCACTGTCAATGCATCTACCTTCATGCCCCGTGAACAATTTCTCCTATGCGGTCTCACGTACTTGCAGCTCTGGCTTGGGCCAAGATAGCTTCCTTTCGTTTCTTGGTCTCGTTGTAGGCCTGATGTCTGGTGGAGTCCTTCTCGCTCAGTGTCTGCTGTTCTTCAAGCTCCCTGAGTTGCTCTAACTCTTCGGGTGTAGGATTGATGGGTACAGCCTTTGCGACAGCCAATAATTGAGATAATATCTCGGACTCGTGCCTATGCTTCATGTTGATAGTTACGACGCGTTCGGCTTGATCGATAGATGCGGATTCAGATGATGCTTTCCCTCCTGTTGCTGAAGGTGTCTGGGACGATGCGGTGTCATTGAAGTGAACAGTCATAAGTGCCGGACCTTCCTGGTTCGTAGTCCTGTTAACAGTCATGGACACTGCCGGATTATGGTACTTCAGCCGCGGGAGATATGTGTGCCAGAATTTCCTGTGTTGTTTTCAGCGAATTGCGATATGGAGGATTGGAGGATTGGAGGATTGGAGGATTGGAGGAACTGCGGCATACCTTGGCCCGAAATGCCCGTCATTGATTCTCTTCGCAAATTCCATATGGATCTTCGAGACATTCGGAGGTAACTCCGCGGCTCCTGGGCCCAGCTTGATAGCAAGCAACTAGATGTATATATCGTCAATTCTACGCTCTGGTGTCCGCTGAGGAAGTTGTTCGCGTCGGAGATAAATACCTTCTGTTAAGCATCAAAGTCAGTAATGGGCAACGGGTTTTTAGCAAGAGATGCGAAAGGAGGAGAGAAAGCGAGAACAGGAGACACTCACAGCTCGCAGCTTAGTCATGCGCCTTACTACGCTGACCATCTTGATGGAATTGAGGCTTCAGGACGGTGGGAGTGTTATATGTATGCTGGCAGAGGCTGGCTAATATATTTCCTCCCTCGTTGAAGTTGGTTGACTGTTCATGGAAATTATTCGTGTTTCGGCACGAAGATGGTCTCTCGGTGCCCGGAGCATTTCCCCGGAGTTACCAAAAATTATAGGACGCAGAGTAGCGCGGTCAGTACCACCAAGGGTCCAAAATACTTTCTCGACACGCCCTACCTATACTCTATCGACATCACAAGAATCCAATGGCTGCTGCTGTGCGCACAGGACCACGGCTCGCTCGATCTGCAGGAAGACTCGAAAGCCTCCTCCTTACGCTCGAATTACCTCATTTTCTTTGTCCCGCTCTTCTCCAAGCTGGACCAGGCCTCGTCCCTTTCGACCGATCTCCTCGCCTCTTGCGAACCACTTCACATCGGTCACAGAGAAGATGTCTTCACACTCAGAAGCAGGATGTACCGCCCCGGGAATCCGTTTCCTCAGAACATACTGTCTCGAAATTGCCGGTACAATGCGCTGGCTGCGGTGCTTTTTCCCAGACCTCTGACGCCACCGAACCTGGCTTTTATACCCTGACGAGAAGATCAGTAGAGACCTATATTCAAGGAGGCCCAAGGAGGCGCGCCGAGGAAAGATCCATAGACGGTCAAGCACTTGAAGCCGCCGTGGGAAGAGTCGATAGCACCATCCTGGAGTCGCTACAAAGCGAGACCGATCATCAGCTCTTGTCGTCGCAAACACTCATACCTCCTGTCTGTGATCGTTGCCATAAGCTCCGACATCACCATGCCGGAATATCAATACAACATCCGTCCATCCAGTCGATTCAAGAGACGATACTGGAATCACCTCACAAATACAACCATATATACCACGTAATTGACGCAGCCGATTTTCCCATGTCCCTGATACCGGGCCTTCATCGGCTGCTTCATTTAACCCCCCAACGATCGCTTAACCGCCGAGCGAAGATGGGGAAATTCTATCATGGAAAGAAGACCGAAGTAAGCTTCATTATCACGCGGTCGGATCTCCTTGCTCCTGTGAAGGCTCAGGTCGATTCCATGATGCCATATCTGGTTGAAGTCTTGCGAGATGCGCTTGGATCCTTCGGCAAAGACGTCCGCCTGGGAAACGTAAGATGTGTTAGCGCCAATAGAGATTGGTGGACGAAGGACCTGAAAGAAGACATTTGGAAACGGGGTGGAGGCGGATGGATGGTCGGAAAGGTTAATGTTGGAAAAAGCCGACTTTTTCAGAGCGTCTTTCCCAAGGGCAGACGTGAAGCCGTGAAGCAAGATGGATCTGTTTCACAACTTTCTGCGGATCATTATCCAGCAGCAATCGATCAGGATGTAGGTCCTGAGCTGGAATCACTTGATTCTTTGTCCCTTCTCCCCCCAGCGCGAGCAGAAGTCGATTATCCTGCCATGCCGTTGGTCCATCCACTTCCAGGTACAACGGCTTCGCCAATACGCGTACCATTCGGTGGAGGAAAAGGCGAGCTGGTAGACCTTCCTGGACTTTCCCGTGGTGATCTTGAGATGTTCGTTCAAGAACCACATCGTCTCTCGCTAGTAATGCGATCTCGGGTGGTTCCAGAGCAGAAGGTCATAAAGACTGGGCAATCGCTTCTCCTGGGAGGATTCATTCGCATCACGCCAGTCACTCCAGACACTATTATTTTGGGTTATGCATTCACGCCAATATTGGCTCACTTGACAGCGACAGAAAAGGCCATAGCAATCCAGAAGCAAGAGCGGGAGACAGGAGTCGAGAATATTTCTTTGCCCGGGACTGGTGAGAAGATCGCATCAGCGGGAAGATTCCAACTTAAGTGGGATGTTACAAAGAAAAGATCTGGACCTATCACTGCACCTGCAGCAGCCGGCCTCAAAGTTGACAGGCTGGCATATCGGGTATTTTCAACGGATATCCTCATTGAAGGATGCGGATGGGTGGAACTCGTTTGCCAAGTACGCAAGAAGCAGTTGGATCCTTTCGATGCCATGAACAGAGCCGGAGAGTATAACGATGACCATCCTGAACCCAACTTCACGGATTCACAATGGCCCGAAGTTGAAGTTTTCAGTCCAGAAGGGAAATTTATTTCGTCCAGGAGACCCATGAACGCCTGGTTGCTCGGAGGACCAAAGAAAGACGGCTCGCGTGCCAAAGGCCGTCCCAGAAAGAGTATGAAGGGGGCAAAGAAGATGGCGAAGGCATCCATGAGAGCAACATTTTGATAGATTACTAAGATCCCCAATGAGCGTTGATAAGCTATCGTACTGCGATTCAGGCCCCATGTGTTCCATACTTGAGCATCCTAATATTTTACATGTAAATTCATACAAATTCATACTCTATCTCATGCAACAGGAGAGATTGGTCCGGATGCCACAGGTAACGCATCAACAACAGGCACAGCAGGTTTGCTCGGGAGAGGTATTGCCCGCCGAGGTCTCTTCAACTCCTCCATCGTAATGCCATCCAATTTGGTAATTCCTACAACGGCTGGGTCTCCCTTCTTGACAAACTCATACATACCTATTGATCCTTGTCAGCCTCTGGGGTAACTATCAGTCAGCTGTAGCAGAACTTACCTGGCATCTTGTTCCCAGCCAGTCTGAATGCATCGCGTGCAACTTGCTCGTGGATGTCTCCCTTCAATTCGAAAATCACCTTGCTGACGGCAATTCTCGATGCCCAATGATCAAATGATCCCTTGCCCTTTCCCATACGAACCTAATATTGTCAGTAACAACATCCGGCACCAGGTTGAAGAATGCATCGCGAACCTCATTACCACTGCTATACACACCAATGTTCGCGCAGACCCTCTTATACAAGCGATATCGCATTCCACGGAGTCGGACCTTGATAGCCTCCTCCCCGTTCTTCAGTTGCGATGCGCTGACTCTACGGTGGTGATCACACATCCTCAAGCCATAGTCGCCCCATACGACGGTGGTACCGCGAGAGGATCCGCCGGTGGGAACACGGGGACGGCCTTTGCGAGATCGCTTCTTTTCGGGCTTCTCAGGCAAAAGCCAATTTGCGAGAGCTGCTGGTGTGCTGGAGAACGACCTGTGGGTTGTGGCCGTGGCCGAGGCCAAGAAGGAAGGCCGGGTAGAGCGAGAGATGGCTGAGAGAGGAGTTGTTGATGGACGAATGGCAGAGGAATTGAGCGTTAGACGCTCAAAACATGCTACTAAGGCAAACGGCCGTGTTGAGACCTTCATAATCATTGGGTTTCGAAGGATTGACTGTTGGTGCCGTTTGGGCCCGTCGTCTGCGTCTGTAGCAGTGGTGGTCGAGTTGGAGCCGCAAATGATTTACTCCATAAGGTTTCGAGGCGGCTTTGTGAGGCAGAAAGGGGTACACAGGTACAGAGCATTTACATAGGCTTAGCGTGCTCCATCCATCCTCGACCTCCGACGACCGACGCGACGTACCTGAACAAAACGTAGAAATAGCGACTATGGAACTTGCTGTCATAATTGACTTTACATAGGTACCTATACATAGATCATAGATATGTACATCCTTTCGCGCGCTTAATGAGCTTTGACGCGTCAACCCGTGACAAACACCAAACCCGTCAGTCAGTCACGTCAACGATTTCAGCGGTTGGTTTTACCTGCGCAGGTGATAGCCTCGTTCAACGACTCGGCGATTTCCCCGTTTACACCATTAACAACTCCCGCTCATTCACTTACTTCCATGAGGCATGTGAGGACGTGTAGAGTTGTAGAGTTCAACAAATCAACTGATCTCCGAGCGACTGTTCTGCTGTTCTGCTCTCTGCGCCTGCTCTCCAGGCACTGAATTCGCCATCCGCTCACTATTCGCCCACTATTCACCATGCCTCCGGACATTAGGAGCTTTTTCGGTGGCCAGGCAGCTGCTCCAGCGGCGAAGCACGGCAGGGCAGCTTCAAGCAAAGATGACAAGGTCAGTGCTATTTTGCATGCGCCATCACTTCACTTCCATTAGCCCTCTTTGCCCATATGTTTTCAGTCCTGAGGCAGTTCTAGCTGCCACAAATTGAAGCTTTACATTGGTATTTTCTTCGTGTATAGATCCTTGCCAGTACTAATTCTTCTCATACGAAGGCCAAGCCCTCCAACTCACGTCGAAGCAATGCACGCAAGATCATTGACGATAGTGATGAAGATGAACCAGCAATGAAGAAGCCTGCGACACCAAAGAAGGCTGTGTCAAAAAAGCCGGCCAAGAAAGAATCTCCTAAGGGTGAAGAAACCACAACGACAGACTACTTCGCATCCAGTGGAAGGAACAGAAGTGCGAAAGCTGCACCAACCCCTGGCAAGCACACAACATTATCGCCACGCCCAAAGACAGAAGCCTCAAATATCAATTCCGTTTCACAGGCTCCACCCAGAAGCAAACGGCAAACGACGTCATACAAGGAGCCTGGTGATGATGCAGATGTGTTGATGGATGACAGCGAGCTGGATGGAGGAGACGACATATTTGCGTCAGATGTGAAGACGGGAGGCCGACGCAAGGATGATAACTACATGGAGATTGACAGTGACGATGACGAAGATGTTAAGCCAACCGCCCGAAAACAATCTTCAAGGGTGACAACAAAAGGCAATAATAAGGATATTGGTGTGAAAGACACCCCACCAGAAAGCCCCACTATGTTGTCTGATGATGATGCGGTTATGACCAAGTCATCAAAAAATGGCAAGCCAACTCCAGCTAGCAGGAAACGAAAGTCCACGTCGATAGATCTTGATGACTCAGATGATTTTGAAGCACCGAAGAAAGGATCCAAAGCAAAAGCTGGCACGAAAAAGCCGCCCGCCAAAAAGCCTCGTGTTTCAGCGAAGAAGGAGGAACTTCCCGAAAGTGCAGAGATGCAGGCTATCTTTGATAGTATTCCAACAGTCGAGGCCCCTCCTCCGCCTCTCAAAGATTCAAACGAGAAATTTAATTGGAGAAAAGCTGCTGGAGGAGCCAATGCTGGCCCTCCTCCGGCTGCTGGTTCGAAGGAAATTCCCGTCGGTGCCGATAACTGTCTGGCAGGGCTCACTTTCGTTTTTACTGGGTTGCTCGAGACGATTTCCCGCGAAGAAGGGCAGGAATTAGTCAAACGATATGGTGGAAAGGTCACTGGTGCACCTAGTGGTAAAACGAGTTATGTTGTCCTTGGTACGGACGCTGGCCCCAGCAAATTGGACAAGATTGCCAAGCTCAAGATCAAGACTATCAACGAGGATGGCCTATTTGCTTTGATTCGCGCGACCTCACAGCATCTTTCTCAAACTGGAGGAACCAGTAGAGCAGCTGAGAAGGCACTAGAAAAACAGAGGGAAGCGGAGGAAACGATGAAACGCGAAGCAGAAGAAGAGGAAAGACAAGAAAAGATTAGAGCAGCTGATGCAGAAAAAGCAGCTCGGAAAGCAGCGGAGGCCAGAGGGCTCGCTGCACCTGCCAAGAGCGACCCTGCGAATTCTCAGCTATGGACTGTCAAATATGCGCCTTCTCAAATGAATCAAATATGTGGAAACAAAGGCCAAGTCGAGAAAATTCAGAAATGGTTGCAAGGCTGGCCTAGGGCTCATAAGCTTGGCTTTCAGCTCCCCGGAAAAGATGGCTTCGGCACATACAGGGCGATCATCATCCACGGCCCTCCAGGTATTGGTAAAACCACAGCAGCTCATCTTGCAGCCAAGCTCGAGGGTTACGATGCTATCGAAAGCAATGCCAGTGATACTAGGAGCAAGAAGCTAGTAGAATCGGGCTTGTACGATGTACTCAATAACAACTCATTGCTTGGATTCTTCGCTGGAGATGGCAAGACAGTTAGCTCTCAGAAGAAGAAGATCGTTCTGATAATGGACGAGGTGGACGGAATGTCTGCCGGCGATCGTGGTGGAGTTGGCGCACTTGCCAAGGTCTGCAAAAAGACTGATATTCCCCTCATACTTATATGTAATGAGCGAAGGATACCAAAGATGAGGCCTTTTGACCATGTAGCTTATGACATTCCTTTCAAACGCCCCACAGTCGACCAAGTCCGCTCTCGCGTCGCAACCATTTGCCACAGAGAAGGGCTAAAGTTGTCGAAGGAGGCTATGGATGCCTTGATTGAGGGCAGTAACAAGGACATAAGACAAATTGTTAATATGCTCTCAAGTGCTAAATTGGATCAGACCGCTATGGATTTTGACCAGAGCAAATCTATGTCTAAACAATGGGAGAAACATGTTGTTTTAAAACCTTGGGACATCTGCCATAAGTTGCTGGGAAGTGGATTATTCGCGCCATCGAGCAAGGCTACTCTCAATGAAAAGATTGAGTTGTATTTCAACGACCATGAGTTCAGTTACTTGATGGTTCAAGAGAATTATCTCAGCACCAGACCTCTACTAGCCTACAATCAAGGCTTGACACCCAGAGAACAGAAACTCAAAGTTCTAGAGCTTGCGGACGAGGCTGCTGAGAGTATCAGTGATGGAGATCTTGTTGATCGCATGATACATGGCTCTCAACAACAATGGAGCTTAATGCCTACACATGCTGTCTTCAGCGCTGTTAGACCTGCTAGCTTTATGTCTGGTGCTATGACTGGTCAAACAGCATTCACATCATGGCTTGGCAATAATAGCAAGCAGGGTAAACTGAGTCGTTTCGTCAAGGACATTCAGTCTCATATGCGGCTACGAACTTCGGGTGACAGACATGAGATCCGGGAGCAATATCTGCCAGTGCTTTGGACCGAGCTTATCAAGCGGCTGGAGGTGGAGGGTAAGGAATCTGTGGAAGAGGTTATCGACCTTATGGATAGCTATTTCTTGACAAGAGACGATTTTGACTCGATCATGGAGCTGGGAGTGGGACCTCAGAGACAGGAGTTGGTAACCTTGGAGACACAGACAAAGTCTACCTTTACAAGGCTGTACGTATTAATCCTGCTAGTTGGAACCTTTACTGACTTGGTTGGACTAGATACAATGCTCGAAGCCATCCTATGCCTTTCATGAAAGGCACCAGTGTCGTGGCTCCGGCTAAAACTGCAAAAGAAGTGCCAGATCTAGAAGAGGCGATTGAAGAAAGCGACGATGCCGAGGTGCTAATTGAAGCGCCAAATGAAGATGACGAGGACATGGATTTGTCCAAAGATCGTTATATCAAGAAGCCGAAAGCAAAGAAGACGACCGCCCCGAAGAAAGCAGCTGCGGCCAAAAAAAGGAGCAAGGCTGCAAAGAATAGTGACGATGACGATCTTGAAGATGAGGATGTAAAGCCAAAGAAGCGAGCGAGCAGGGCCAAGCCAGGAAACGTGAAGAAATAGAGCTTATCTCTTTGTAAGATTACTTCAGATATCGATGTTTATTGCCCCATACTCCAGCCTCCGCTTCGTCCTTTTGGAGAAGGAGAATTCAGGACTTCTATCGACGATAACCCTCTCTTTGATTTAGCTTTAGAAAGAACAGTGTTGCTTTGGGCTTCTTCATAGCTGTATCTTACTGAATGGACGTTCGATCACTTCTATTATGATGCAGTGCTGATTTTCGCCTTTTGTTAGCTTAAGATTTATTGTTTCTTGTCTTCTACGTTGCATTCTGCACACATGATGGAAAGTTGCTTCCGTAAGGTGTTTTTAGAAAGTTTTCTGGAAATATCCCCCTTCAGATTTCCTTCCTTCTTGCAATAAATTTGACCCACAACTGGGCAATTCAGCAAATATGATATAATTCACTTTGTTTTCCGCAGTCTGCCTTAATTATCTATCATCTGAAAGGCAGACGAGCAAATTTTTCTGCCATCATCGAAGGGTTCATAATCATGCCGATCCAAAATCCAAGGAGATCGGCCCATCGTACCAATGGTAACCTAGCACCTCGTCCTTCTCTACACGGACTTGGAGTCATCATTCCACAAGAGTTCAAATCCAATGACGATTCTCAATTTTGCGATCCAGAATCGGAAGGCGACGAGAGAATGCATAATGGAGACCAAGACGACCAGCCAGCAGACTTCCAAAACAACTTGTATCCCAGGAAGCCCAGATCGGCAGCAGGAAAGGCACCAACCAAAACAATGTTGAATGCTTACGTGCTCATGCGTGGAAGGCACGACACGGAAGAGCGTGGACCGTTGTATCGAGAGGGATTCATCCAGCCACCGTGGGATCAGAAGCCAGAAGATGTCCGTCCCGGGGAACCCAGAATTTCACCTCCACTCCCGTATGGTAACTTGTAAGATTCCTTGCCAGTAACATTGCTCAAAGCTAACAATATCAGCGTCTACGCAGATAAGGATCCAGAAGAGAAGGGATATGCGGCAACTCCGGATCTGAAGAAAATCAGCGAGTCCAGGCGAAGAAGTTCCTCCGAGGTCTTGAATATGATGGGGTATATGAAGCTCAATGGCAAGATTACGGATCCTGATAGTAAAGATGACGTATTTCGTGCTCTGAATGGAATCCGCGGCGATACACCGCCTATTCCAGGCTTGAACGATCGCGTTATGAAACATATACACATCATGACGCCATCAGAGCTGCAGAAGTTCTACAACCGCTTCGTCCAGGATGTAAGCGATGATGAAGGCAATCCACTTCACCAACGCATAAGCCCGGGGACCTTTCGTGACTGGGCCGAAGGAGCCAAGGAAAAAAATAATCCTAATACCGACAGAATCGAAGAGAGAGTAAAAGCGGCGGAGATGAAGGGAGAGAAGCCCCCCGGGAATTCCAAATATAAGAAGTGGTCGATGCACAGCCCGCAGTTTGACCAGGAGACAGGCGCCATCTTGACTCCAGCATATTCAATCGATGAGTTCCCAAGTCCGTTGAGGTCGCCGCAGAGTAAGAGATCCAAGGACACTTGTACACGAGTCAAGTGGCTGACTGTTGCAGGGGTTGATCTCGACAACGTCCCTAGTATGTTTACTTACATGTTGCCTGAAGTTGGTAGGATGCTCGCCCGAGTGACTCTCTACGATGGCGGTGATATAGAAGACCCGGGAGAGCCTCCTTCAGAACCAGAAATTATCACAGATGTAAGCAAGCAACAAGGCCATATAGCAACGTGGTCAAAGCTAAATATGTTCACAGCAACTGTTGGCAGACACCCTTGGCGATGGTGACCAAGCGCTGGGAATGCGGAGAGTCGCAGAAGCCAGACAAGCATTCGAAGTGCTCATGGCCGAACGTGATGCTCGACTCCGAGAGTCATCCCAATTGACGATGGTATGGCAGTCGCTTCATGACGAGATCGACAAGCTAGCGAGAGCGTTCATCAGTCGTCGCCAGGAGGCAGAGGCCCCAGCTCGTCGAGCGCGGGCTATTTTTATGATACAAGATTGCGAGGAGACCCTGCGTCAAGATATCGCAAGAGTTGAGCATGGCAACCGGCTACTCAGACGCTCTATTGCCAATCTGCGAGAGACAGCAGGCCGGTTGGTTGCGCAGATAGAAAATCTCGAAAAACAAATCGATGTTGGATTAAGATGACCGAGACGACGGAGACAACCAAAACGATCCAGACGACTGGCGTGAAGATTGGGGCGTGGCTTGAGAATGATGGCAGCAACGTATACGGAATTATGATCAGCCTTTTCGCAGCAGCAGTATCAGAAAGGATGAGACAACAGAGAGAGAACAAGGAAATGAGGAATCCTTCGGCTATTGGATTCCACTTGGGCCAGAGATAAAGATGACAGGAATCACGGCGCTCAGTTTCTGATTATGAGGAAAAGTTCGCCAAGGACTTCATTGGCTGTGTTGTTCATCTCGACTCTACTTTTGTATTTATGGCATAAGCAGCTCTTCTTCAAGTTCTCTTTCTATCTTCCAAGGTTCATTAGACAGTGATCAGAAATGCCCCCAAATGATTTCGAACCCAACACATCCCTTAGATGCCGCTAAAGAGGGGAGGGAATATATATATACACATGCGAACGCCACCCACCCACAGATGTTTTGTTCAGATACAGTAAAAGTACACTCCAAATGACGGCTGACTTGCCGGATCCCGGAAATCCCATCGCTTTAGTTATTTCTCACAACCCCGACTTGCGCAGCCCGCATGGTGCGGCCATTCAACTTCCATCCCTTGCGCTGAGTCAGCATCACGGTGTTGTCCTCCTTTCCTTCCAATGGTGCCATGAACATAGCCTCCATATGATTTGGATCGAACTTCTCCTCAAGAGCTGGATCGATGCGCTCGAGTCCGTGCTTGTGCAGAGTCTGCATCAAGATCTTCTCGGTCATTCTCAGGCCCTCGTAAAGATTGATCAGATCGGCAATGTGCTCGTTCTTCTCGGCTGGCGTAAGCTTCTCTTCAGGCACCATTGCCAGGGCCCTATCGAGGTTATCGATGCTCTCGACTAAGTCTTTGGCGAACTTCTGGATTGCGAAGTCTTTTGCCGACTGGACCTCTCTCTTCGTACGCTCTTGGAGATTGCGATAATCGGCGACAGATCTCAGGTATTTATCCTGAAGAAGCACAATCAGCAAGTTGTAACAAAATGGTGCTGTAGCTAGCTAGAAAGGGCAACATGGTGGGAAAGGAAAGGTCTTCCTAGATGCTCGCTCTGCTGGGGAGGGTATGAGACATTGGGTGGCGGCATACCTTCAGCTCAACAATTTCCTTATTCTTAGCCTCCAAATCCTTCTTGGCCTGCTCTTCCGCAGATGCCTCGGACTTTCCGGTCTCTCCTCCCTCCTTCTTGGCCTCTCCCTCTGTTGCGTACCATCTCGCAGCTGTGGCCTGCCGTGAGACTTGGGTGAAGGTTTGCGCTGGTCTAATTACTGGTCCGGCGAAGAAGGACTTTGGCGCAGACCGCGCTGCCACTGCTCTGCATTGCCTAAGGAGTGTTCGTTGAATCATGACTGTTTATCTTGCGTGAGAATGATGAGGATAGTGAAGATAGGTAGTCTTTTGGAAATTCGCGACGACATGGGGAATTATTTTAGCGTCACTTACTTAGTTACTGCCTGAGGAGTTCAACAGGCGAGCCACAGAGCAACATGAGCCACACGCCACATATGAGGGAAGCCAAGCACGTTACCACCATAACCAGATTGTGGAGAGCCGAGAAAATACATAATAATGATTACCCCTAGCGTTATATTGTTACAGCTACTATTTACAGCGAGGAGATTCTATTTTGCGTAAAGCCAAGTCTTATCTTCGTTTTGGCAATAAATATGCCAAAGATGGGCTCAAACTATAGCCGACCTGTGGCCATCTGCGAGTTTTGCGCGGGCCGAGACGAGCCGAAAAGGTGAAGCTTCAGGTCATGTTAGTTGCGTTGCTATGTTGCCCCTATCTCAATTCAACCCCTAACTTCTCTACCAGAGCCTTTCGCACAAGTGTGTGGTAATTGTTAGTCTCGGCGTTCGTCAAGGTCTTCTCCAGACTTCTATAATTGACCCTATAGCACAAGCTCTTTCTGCCGGTCTTAGGATGAGTGAATTGATCGATCATTTTGACATCCTCCACCGAGTCGCCGGCAATATCTCTCACAATCTCCATGACATCATTTTCGTGGAAGTCTTGGCTGTTCGCACTCGAACCGCCGCCTGCAGCAGATGAGGTTGACCGTAGCCAAAATGCCACATCCTTATAGCAAGCCGGATATTTGGAGAACGGAACGAATCTCTTCATGAGCGAAAGATCGTCCGAAACGCCCTTAAATTGTCCGAGGAACCTCTCATCCCTTGACCAGAATAAGCGGATATCAGGAATCTCAAATAATAGCATGGCTATCCGTTCCAATCCGATTCCGAAAGCCCATCCTAACTGGTCTGGGACTCCCGAATTGGTAAATATCTTCTGGTTGATGACACCAGAGCCGAGAACTTCCAACCAATCTCCTTGCCAAAAAACCTCCAATTCCCATGAAGGACTTGTGAATGGAAAGTAAGCCTCGACCCAGCGGACCCTGAGCGGTTCTGCGCTGGCATCCTGGTCAGTGCTGCTTGTGGCTGCTTTGGCACGCGAGAAAATCTCTACAACCATCAACTCCAATGACCTCTTAAGATGGGCCGCAATAGCTTCGGCTTCGGCAGCTGTGTGAGAATCCTGTAAAGGATTTCTCTCGGCATGATATGGCGGGTTTGGATCTTCGACATTGATGCTGTGCTTTGGAAGCTTTGCAACATCTTCCCAAACGGCCTTGGCTATATCTCCATTGGGAACCTTTGTCCTATCCCACATCCGGGCACCTTCCATTTGGTGGAAAACGGGATAATGACTGCGGTCGATTTCATCTCTCCTATAGACGTCGGCGCTTATGAGAAATCCTTCACTCTCGCTGGCGCGAAATGTGTCTGCTTGATGTGCGCTAGTATGCGTGCGTAATACTGTATTTTTGTTGACATAGTACGTGTCCGTCTTGCTTCGGCCTGGGTGATCTTGTGGAAATTCGAGTGAATCGAAGTTTTGATGTGTCGTAACAACGGGAAAGAAGTTGTTATGGTATTTGTATGTCGGAGCAGGAAAGACAGATTCTATTATTTGGCGGGTTATAGAGATTGGGTGATCCTTCTGAAGGTGAAGTTGTCGTCCAACAGCAGCATTGATCGTTGGAGACACATTGTACCATTCGTCTGTTGGATACTTCTTGCCGCCAATCTCCACGGTCCTGGGCTCTCCTGTGGATTGTGTGGCTTGTGAAGTTGCTAGAGATAGCTATCAACGAATATCCTTCTTCATGAGCAGAATATGTACCAGTTGTCATGCGCCGGCATCCCAAGCATAGCCCTGCACTCCGTGCCGTTGAGCTTCCCAACCCCAATCCCAATTCCATAAAAATGGCCAGGACATCACGGCCCGTATGCATTGGCCGTCTCGCCATAGATATTGGCCTCATGATGCCGCTGTAACCACCAACAGGCAGTTTGTGTAGGTCGCTCAGGAGAAGTCGTCGACCCTGGCGCTCAGGAACTCCCAGAGTCCCAAGAATTCCTCCTGGAACTCCTGGAGTAGCCGCTACAACGTTTATCCGCCCGCTCCTATTTCTTCTCCGATCCCGGAATTGCGCAGAGCTCCAAGGCGCTTATCAAAGGCTGGGATTGGATTATTTGGGAACGGATTATTTATCGGAAATATGTATCCTGGTATCCTGGATTTCCACCTTTGGCACCTCGATAAGAAAGTCTCCATCTCCACCTCCACACCTCTGCATTCACGTCGTCGCTCGCGTTGCGATACGGAATGCCGCAGGTGTATCAATTGAAATCATGACGCTCCGCACCGCCAGCTCGGCGCAGCAACAAGAGCTCTCGAGGAAGCAGGCCTGGGATCGAGCTCACATCCGCTACCCCTTCTGGTTTGGAGGCAGCGCCAGTTGTTTCGCGGCATGTGTTACGCATCCATTGGATCTTGGTAGGTCGTTCGAGCTACTCTCAGATATCCCATATGTGCTAATTTGATGCTTAGTGAAGGTATGTTCTCTCCTGACTCTATAAGGATACATCAAAGCCTATCCCTCAAAATCCCCCTTAACGCCAAGATCAGGTCCGTCTCCAGACCCGTAGCGCCAATGCCCCGAAGACGATGGTCGCGACGTTCGTGCACGTCGTCCAGAACAATGGCCTTCGCGGCCTCTATAGCGGGCTCTCCGCCTCTCTCCTCCGCCAGATCACCTACTCCACAACACGGTTCGGTGTGTACGAGGAGCTGAAAGCCTCCGCCACAACCGCGACTTCCACTCCGTCCATGCCTACCCTCATTGCCATCGCGTCAGCATCCGGATTCCTAGGAGGCATCGCTGGTAACCCGGCCGACGTCCTCAACGTCCGAATGCAGCACGATGCGGCCCTCCCCCTGGCCGACCGCAGGAACTATAAGAACGCCATCGATGGTCTGATCCGCATGACGCGCGAAGAAGGGTGGAAATCCCTTTTTCGCGGCGTCTGGCCAAACAGCATGCGTGCGATCCTCATGACAGCATCGCAGCTCGCCTCTTACGACGGCTTCAAGCGGCTGCTAATCCTACACACGCCCCTTAGCGACAACCTCACCACCCACTTCACGGCGTCGTTCATGGCCGGCTTCGTCGCGACCACGATGTGCTCGCCCGTCGACGTGATCAAGACGCGCATCATGTCAGCGAGCCACAGCCACAGCATCGGAAAGCTGCTGAAGGACGTGTATAGGGTCGAGGGCGTCGGCTGGATGTTCCGCGGCTGGGTGCCGAGTTTCATCCGCCTCGGCCCGCATACCGTCGCTACATTCCTGTTCCTTGAGCAGCACAAGACGATATACCGCAGCATTCGGGGATTGGACGATGTCCAACTAACCTAGAGTCGGTTCATGCACTCATCTGTAATTTAAATTATTTGCAGCGACTGCATAGAAGCATGCTCGGCGTTTGATCTTACATAGAAGCGATACACTTCGCGCACTGCAAGTTGCATATCCGGGCGTTGAATAGACTATTGGATATCAAGAAATTTTGTTTTTTATGATGTCTCTCTCTAATGGTTGTCCCTGTATGTGACGTGATAGATACGCATCTATTGGCGTGCCCAACCCAGTAACTGGTCCTTTTTGACGCCCGCTGTCATGCAAAAAAATGATGTCGGTAGAGTGACTATGAGGCGGGATTCCTGCGAAAATGCCCCTCTTGATGCACTTCCGGCTCCAAGAACCTCCTGAGGTGCTCATGACCTGACATCTGACGAGGATACATCGATCTATGTTGACCAATAGACAAGGCGAGATAATCTGCCAGACGTTTTGTCTCTGTCACTGGGGGAGTGCTCATATGGATGTGACATGCGCTTATGCCCGAATTCGGGCTCCGGAAGCCCTAGCTGAGCTTGACACGATCTCAGTTCCAACCATCAGCCGCTGCAGGTGCACCGTAAGGCGTCGCGCCATATGGCGTAGCCGCACCCTGACCTCCCCAGGCACTTACACCCCCACCGTTGCCATATGGCGTCGTGTATCCGGCATCGCCCCATCGAACATTTCCACCTCCGAACTCCGGGCTCCGCGGCGCAAAACTGTCTTCTCCATTCATTCCAGTATCCATACCACCTCCGTCACTGAGGCCTGCAATAATTCCTGCCAGCTTTTGCTGCAGGACTTTGATGCCCTCCTGGACGACAGCGTCGGGTTCAAGATTGCCTGCGCTTTCAAGCTCGAAGTAGAATCGGCCCGGCACGGCATCGTAGTCGAAGGGCTCGCCTTCTTGCGCGGGCTCTTCCCAGTCTGCATATTTGGACTTTGGCCATTCCTTCGCCGGATCCTCTTCATACCAAAGGTCCATATGGCGTAACTTATTGTGAGGGTCATATTCGAAGCCCACCGCAGCCGTAGGAGCCCATTTCGCATGCTCCTTCGCAATTCCCTTCTTGGCAATGCACTTCATCCTGAGCTCTTGACCCTTCCTCAGCTTGCAGATCACTGGGCCCAGTCCCTCGGCGTCCGTGATCACCGGATTTCCCACCCATTGATTCGCCTTCGCCGCATCAACCACGAGGTCCCGCGCATACACCTTCATGATTTCATCGCTGGTGCACTTTGCATTCAGAAGTAGTGTGACGCTGCATAATTCGCAGTATTGCTCGCACTCACAGTCGCGGGAGTAGTTGACATCAGCGATGTTCTTGGAGTTGAGGGGCACGAGACCAAGGCGGTGGGCCAGGAACTCGTCGGCGAGGACGGAGGTGTTCGCTTCGATTTCGACGAGATCGATGGCCATGATTGGGACTTCGGCGAGAATGACGCGGCGGAGGGAGTTGGCGAAGGAGAGATCGACGTTGGAGAGCTCGAAGTCGACCTTGAGGTTGTCTGCCTAGAGTTGCGCATTAGTAGCTGTGGCGCAAAGACGACAGATACAATAGTGGACATACATCTGAGATCTTGACCTGTGGGCCGGTCGCCTCATCCAGATTCATAGCATCGTAATCCATTTTGATGGCAGCTGGAGGCTAGATGGACGGGCAAGTTGCGGAGGAGGAGGAGAGGAGAGGAGAGGAGGAGGAAGAGGACAAAGAATCGCAAGGCCTACCCCAGACCTGTCACCAGAGGAGGTCACGCTGGGTAGTGTAATGAAGGGCAAAGCTGAAGGAGGCTGACGAGCTTCGTAGACTGGTGATCAAACTTGCGTGGCTTGGCCTGCGAGTGTGGCTTATGATTGTCGTCGTCACAGAAGACGAGTGGATCGGTTAAGTGGTGGAGTGTTGGAGTGTTGGAGTGGTGGAGTAGTCGAGTACTGCAGCGGGGATGAGATGAGATGTTGAAGCTGCGGCGAACGATGGCGAGTGTGAAGATGAAGATGAACATGAACATGAGCATGAACATGAATGAACATGGGTAAATCAGTTTTTATGGATCTCGCGTTCCCACCCACCTGCAGGTACCTAGGTACCTTGCTCTGCAATGCGCTGCTAGCGTGTTTATTGAAGGAAGCCCACGTGACTGTAGAGTCCATCTATCAATCGAGCATCTTCACCGATCAAGGTCACGTGACTATAGACATCAAGGCCACGACACGACCAGCATCAGCGGCATTCTTTTCATTTTCTCGACTTTCAAAGAGCATTGCTATCGTCTATCATACTCATTGGCAATAACGGATCATTTTTCTATTGCCAATGTCTCTCGGATGAGGCTGTGGGAGTGGGAGAGAAAGATGTTGAGAAATATTGCGGCGGATGAGAGAGAGGCCAGGGCAGGGCAGCGCAGTGCAGTACAGTCACTCCGTATAGTACTTATAGTACTTATAGGTATCTTATACAAGGCATATCCTGTACTTTCGTAACTCACCAAAAGCACCATAACAATTGCCACTAGCCTGTCATCTAGCCGCCGCAATCAGTCATCATGGATCTTCCTTTTTCCATCGGTACGCCGTAAATTCCGTTGGAGGCGCAGCATGGAGCGCATGCATGCAGCACCCTTTCCCACCACGTGACATACAGGCAGACTAGTAGAGAGTACCGTACAGTACTTATTGCACCTACCAGAATGTACTGCACTTTATGTACTCTACTGTACTACGGTATCGCCTTGCCGCCTTCTCATCCTCTTGCTCCTGTAACAATCATTGAACCATTATTCGTATGGAACCATGGAACCATGCAACCATTGAACCATTGAGCAAAGAACTATATAGTCCCTCTTCTGCTCCTTCGTCATCGGCCATTATTCCTCTTTCCCAGCTACAGTACAGAACCACAGAATCACAGACTCTCGACTTTACCACTCTCTCAACTCTACCCCGCCTTCATTCCACCAACTCCTCCTCCCTCCTACACATTCTCAAATCTCCCTTTGATTCGGAACCTCGCATTTTCATATTCGACATACAGAAACACTTCGATTCTATACGAAAAAGAGCCAGTATTGCACAATAACATACTCTGCCTCTACAAGATGTCCCTGTCGCTCCAGTCGACGCCGAACTCCTCGCGGCCCTCGTCCCGCTCACCCACTCCCCTCTCACTCGACCTCTCCAGCATCCCACCTCTCCAACAGCCGACTCCTCCATCGAACACCCTTATAATCACAAACCTCAATGACCTCGAGATATTCCGTCCAGATAACCTCCAGACCATCAAAGACCTCATCAACACATCCGCCCCCATCCACTCCTGGGCGCCCCTAAAGTCCTTCCGCCGCATCATCGTCTCCTTCTACACCGACGATGCCGCGATCTCCATCCGCCACACCCTCGACGGCGAGGCCATCATGGGCGAGCGCGTCAAGGTCTACTTCGGCCAGCCGACCCCGATCGAGACGAAGGACGAGCACCTCACCCTCCCCGACGCCGGCAAGCTCTTCTTCATCTCCCCTCCCCCGTCGCCGCCGCATGGCTGGGAGATGAAGCTCGAGGACGCGCCGAACAAGCAGGTCCACGCCGATGATCTGGCCGAGGCGCTCGCAAAGCTGCACCACAGGCCGGTATACACGGATTTCCCTTCCTCGCCAATCAGCGACAACGAGGGCGAGGGCAGGAAACGCAGCGGCAGCTCGACGATGATCTATCACCCGGGCGACCATGGTGATAGTCCTGCGCTACCGGCGATTGCGGTCGAAGATTTTACGGATGAGCCGAGTCCGGTCGAGCCGGAGAGGACCATTTTGGCGCACACGGCGAGGCCGCCGGTGGAGCTGATGCATGACTTGTAGCTGGGAGGGAATTCGGCATTTTAGGGCGTTGGGAGATACTTCATATGGCGTGGCATTAGAAGCATTGTATTTTGCATGGCGTTGGACGACGGAGTCCAGGGTTGGGATTTCACCACTGACGGCCAGATATGGCCAAACCTTTTCTTTACTCATGAGAAAGAGCAAAAGGAAGAATCAGATCAATAAAGTATATTAACCATCATCATCCGTTCATATGACTGAATCTTCCATTTTCGCCCATCCAAGAACAATGTTGTGATCGATACATAAAAACTGCAAGAATGAAAACAGTTACTTATACCTAGCTAACCATAAGGCAGCTTTTTGCAGATATCAAGCACATTTCAGGGATCAAGGAGATAAATGGAGCAGTAGATTCAGATCTCCCAATCATATACATTCCGGCATCTCAACCAGGTCACTCTGCTAGACTAGTGATACACCCCCTTCTCTCATCCAACTGGCATCTATACCTCATCCTAATCCCACCCCCTGCTCCTGACTGTATTTACAAAGTATCAGTGAGCATCTTGTTCATCTTGGTAATGCGGGCCGCGACGCTGAGGTCGATGGTGCGGTCGCCGATCTCGACGACGAGGCCGCCGAGGATGTCGCTGTTGACCTTGTTGGTCACCTTGAGCTTCTTGCCAGCACCGACGTATTGGGACTTGGAGACAGCGGCCTCGAGGCGGGAGAGGGTCTTGTTGTCGAGTGGCTGCGGATTGTGTTAGCTTCTCTCCGTGATACGAAAAATGGGGAGCGTGGTAATGGCGTAGATAATCCCAGATTCGGCCAAATACGCATCGGCTACTAAGACAGCAGGAAATGCTCGGTTTCTGAGAGTAGCCAGACGATTCGATATGATGCATGTGGGATTATTGGTGCCTCATGCCACGGGGGATTCAGTGGGCAACGTACGGAAGCGCTGGTGACAGTCAACTCGACCTCGCCCCTAGCAGCGCCCATCAGCTCGCCGAACTTATGGCAGACGCCCTGCAGGAGACCCAATCTGTTGTTCTCGGCGAGGGTGGTGAGGAAGTTCTTGACGGTGTCGGCCTTGTCCTGCCCGCCGGTGTGCTTCTGGAGCTCGGCAATGATGGAGGCTTTGTCCTCGGCGGAGAGGGTTGGCGCAAGCATGATCTGGGCCAGCTTTGGGTCTCTGCCGTAGACGTCGTTGAGGGCACTGAGGGCCTTGGCGACAGAGTCGAGCGATTGCGACTTCACTGCTGCGGTGTACTGGTCTCTGTCAGCCTAGCTCCCCACGCCGTCCGGTATCCGCCATTGGCCCACGGCGAGCAGTTCTGGAGATATGGGGGTATGCAATTGACGTACCAGAGCACTGGCATAGGTGCCATCGAGGCCGTAGAGGGCCACGGGTGGCTTCGAATCGACACCGGCTGGGGTTGCGTAGCTGCGGATGGCCGGCAGAGCGACAGCTCTGGGGGCGAATGCCGCGCCTGCTGCGGAGGTGCGAGCTGCACGAACGAAGGCCCTGGAAACGTTCATTTTGATGACTGCGAGAGTATGCCTGCGTGGAGGAGAGAGTAGTCGTCAGAGGGGAATATGATGGGTGTTGTCCGGCTACAGCTAGGTTTTCGAGGTCTTGGCGTTCGGCGACGGAAGTGGTGGTGATGAGCGCTAGGGCGGATTTGGCTAATTTGCTTGGCGAGACAGAACGCATATCAAGATTACTGCGTAGCTTCTACTTAGATATCAAACGACAATAATATGATACCTTTGGGATCAACAAGCAATTATAGAACGAAATATTGCAGCTGCCAGCTTTTAATTGTGCGAAGAGTCTCGTTACGCTGTAAATTCTCTGGAGGAAATCAGAGACGCATGCCACCCGTCATGATTCGTCACCAGCTCATCCATACCAGTACGCCAGAGCCAGAAAACCCTCTCAAGACCCCAAGCATCATCAATGCCCTCTTAACTCCTGAAAGCTTGACCATACTAATCACTCTTGAGCTAATCACTCTTGAGCATGCTGTCGACAAGATCACCCAGCGGACCCCAGAAGTCCTTGCCGCTTGCTAGGTTGTGCTCATCAATAAAGAGAACATAGTGTTTGAAGCTTGTGTTCAGATGAGCCTCTAAGCCCAGCTCGCGCACAACAGGGTAGTGATGGCAGTAGATATGCGCATAGACGCGATACATCCTCTTGAAGACTTGTCGAATCATGGAGGGGAAGGATTTTGGAAATGGAACCCCTGGTAGATTTAGCAGATGCACCGAAGAAATTCTGGGCTATATGTACATACCAATGCGACTTGGAAACACATCTTCGTTATCAATGTTGCTCTGGACCCATCCCATCAAGTGCTCGATATAAGCAGGAGCGGGCATCTTGGTCGGCCGCTTATAATTCTCAGAATCCTGCCAAAGATATTCGAATCTACACCTTATCAGTACCTATAGCCCGCCATATGAATGGAAATATGTACTCGTCTGTAGCCTTCATTTCAGGACATGACTGTGGAGAGCAGAACTCGGTGATTGAGCCGTAAAGCAGATTGATATGGTTGTAGAAGTCGACCACTGTCAGGAACGTTAGCCTCATGGTGGTATTGTTCGGAGAAAAAAAAGATACATACTATTAACTGCAAGCCATTCGTTTTCATCTTCTCCCTCAGGAAGCTTCACAATCTTGCGCAGACTCCCACCCCCGAGGGTAGCTTCGGCATACTGGCGTAGCTGGTAGCTGCTAGTTCCCTTTGTTGTATTTCTGGGTCTGAATTGATTGCGGGTTCTCTGGTTTCTATATAATCCCATATGTGAGCCTTGTGACACATATGCAGCGGGTGGTGGCTTTGGAAAGCAGCTCAAATCGATGGCCGAGGACACTGTCATCGACAACGACGCCGCCTTTGATGCTTGTTTTGGCTGGATTTGAGGAGCACGCCAAGTGAAATATTGAAATAGCATGATGATAGTTCAAACGTCAATACTGACACTGTGGTGATGAAGGAAGTCATCTTGCTTGTCTTCTTGGGGGGATCCTCCCGCGTCTACCATTCCTCCTGTTAGCACAGCAATTGTACATATTTGGAGCTAAGGACGAATGAATGAATAAATGAATGAATGAACGAATTAATGAAATTGCGACTATTGCTGTGAGAGAAATTACCTTGAAAGGGCAGGACTTTTAGGACCGCCGGTCTTGAAAGTGGAGGCGTGCAGTTGAATGTTAATGTGAGCGAGGTACACTTCTGTTTACTTAACCCTGTTGGTCCCCCAGAGCAACAATCGCGATGCGACAGACGGACATGGTGCATTCGAGCCTAATATGTGAGGCATCAGATCGCTGAGGCTCCCGAAGAGCTATCTATGTACCTATGTACCTAGTACATACGGTAGCACTTCTTTGTACCGCGGATGCTTACTCTCCTCCTTTCGAGCAGACAGCTTGCTCGAAGGCCACGCGCCTCCCTATTACATTTGAAAGTCTCTTTATATATCGCAGTTATGTTAATATACGAATTAACCACAACGCTCCTGCAATTGCATCCATGACTGTCGTCACATATCTCCTTCGAAAGGAAGGAGTGCTATTCCTCAGACTCCCAAGATGTCTTCAACGTCCAGCATTCGAGTCTATGTACAGTGGTTGGAACCGACGGTCTTTGCCGGCGAAGATGTTGGATGCCAGATAACATTTAAGAATATTGCGGCAGTGCCAGGGACTCCGCGCATACCATCAAATACTTCGACAGACAGTGGATCAGTCTCTCTCGCAGAAAGGCACAGAAAGCCACTCATTCCCTCACAAGTGACGGATGCTCGAGGAAGTCCCAGCAATGTTTCCATTTCGCGATCTTCGCGATCATTACCTCCAAATCGTGGACATCGCTCGACTTTGTCGCTGAATGTTCCGGCGTCCGCTAGATTCCAGCGGGCGGATGCTCAATCGATCAATGATGCAGCTTCCGAGACTGGATCCAAAGGCCGTGGCCATAGCCATCGACGATCCGTTTCCATCATATCTCTAGGACCTTCTGAAATGGCACCCAGCGAAGTCTCAGGTACTACTGTGAATGAGAGCCCTCGTATTCCATTCAGAAGACATGGGAGGGCTGCGAGCCTGCAGATTGCTCCTCGTCGTGCCAATCCGAATGGAAATGGCCCTCCATCAGGTATACTAATATCTTTACGGCTCTTCAAAGCTCATTTACTGACTTTATAATGTTTAGCATCAGCATCCTATCGGTCAACAACGCAGCCGTCGCCACTCTTTCAAAACCATTCCTCCTCTGATATCCCGATTGTGCAGGCAGATCTGCTCTCACCTAAATCTACGAATAATTCGGGCGCTCCAACACCTTCGGGTAGCTTGAATACACAAAATCTTCGAACGCTCAGAAGGAAAGGATCAGCGTCACCTTCCCATCAGGGCTTTAAATTTCCAAATACGACATTTCGGTTTCCAGCCACGCCAGCCCCACCAAATGACCAGCAATCACCACAATTTATCGTCGATGATGCTCGCTGTGATAGCCTCCATGGCCAAACGTCTTCTAATGGCCACCTTTCGCCGCAACCGAAAGACGATATGGTTTCCATAAAGGACTCCGCAACCCTCTCAGCCCGCGTCCTTTCCCCTATGAATGCTGGCGAAACGCCCAGAAGCAGTGGCGAGTTTTATTCATTAAGTAATAATTCGACCGAGACTCTAGCATCTGAATATATTCCCCAACGGACTGGGTTGCTTGCCCCCCGCTCAGGTCATGTTCGCCGAGCTTCGACAATAAGCCCAACAAGTCAGTTCCGACCGGCAGCAGAGACGCTTATGATGGGTTATGCTCAGATTCAAGGTTCTTTCACATTGGATGGCTCGTTGGTTGATCAAGAACCATTTGAAGAAGTGAAGAGAAAAGGGGTTGTTGGTGGACAAGGCGGTGGTGTAATTGGCGTTGAAAAAAATAAGAGGGAGAGTGGCTTGCTTCGTGGCTTCGGATGGGGAAATATTTCTGAGTCTCTTGGCGGGTTCCTAGTAGGAGGCGAACTCAGCAGTATCAGAGAAATGCGAGGCATTGCTAGTTTAAGGTCGATACCTCTTTTGTCAACGCCACAGTCGATACTTTTCGTTGACTTGAGACTGGCGCCGGGCGAGTCCAAGACTTTCCATTATAGCTTCAAATTACCAAGAGGATTACCGCCAACCCATCGCGGAAAGGCAATCAAGATATCCTACCAACTGGTACTGGGAACCCAAAGGCCTGGAGGATCAAAAGAACAACAAATAAAGTCCGTGGAAGTGCCTTTCCGGGTATTGGGAAGTGTCAATGAGCATGGCGAATTACTTGGCCATGATCTTATGTCGCCATACATAATCTTGCGGGATCAAGCATCGGTCCGCGCACTTCCTACTCCATCTCAAAGTGGTGGTGGTACCCAAAAATTGTCGAAGGCAACAGCATCAAATGAGAACAAAGAATCAACCCTTGATGATTTTCTCACTTACGTCGACGATTTATTGGCTAGGCCTCAACAGCATTCTGGTGTCTCACTCCTTTCACCTACTGCTAATCCGCTACAACGTCGACTCTCAAGCATTCCCGAGCCTACGTCAGCAAAGGAGGCTATAGATATGGCAATTTTAAGGAGTAATCTTGCGACAGACATGCAGCAAAGTGCAAATCGCTTCGAGATCGCTCGAGGTGGCCAAAGGGTTGCTGTGGTCATGCTAGCCCGGCCCGCATATCGGCTTGGAGAGACAATCACTGCCATTATTGAGTTCGCCGATGCAGAAATTGCATGCTATGCGGTGCATGTGTCGCTGGAATCATGTGAGAAAGTGGCCCAGTCCCTAGCACTACGATCGGATGCGAGTATAAATCGTGTCACTCGTAGAGTGCACGCCTCTCATTCAGAATCAGCATTGTTTGCGCGGAGAATAGTGTTCTCGCCATCGATACCAGTCACTTCCACGCCAAGTTTCATCACCACCGGCATCTGCTTGGACTGGAAAATAGTGATAGAGTTCGTGACTCCACGTGTTGGCCATTTGGATGGAGGCAGCAGCCCAGCGCCTGATGGGGAGTTACTTGAAGAGGTATCACGAGATGAGCGGGGTGCTGTTCTTGCAGCGGCAGAAGTGCTGAATTGTGAGAGCTTTGAAATCGCAGTTCCTCTTCGCGTCTACGGTGCGCTGGCTGGTTCTAACGGCAAGAATGAGGAGGTAGAGGGCCTTAAGGTGTAAACAAAGCTATAAACAAAGGTGTAAACAAAGACATTCTGGGGAGGTTGGGATGGATATGGCAGACCCATAAATGGTCCAGAGACATATATATAGATACAGTGATGATAGGGTACTAAATATCGCAAGAAGAATTAATACCTAAAGTACTGGTATATGACATACATTGTGTCCATTTTGTCATTGAAATATCTAGAGATGCAGTGAGGTACCAATATTAGATCTTGGCAAATCTGAAATCGTTATGTGGCAGGCCCCCCCGGAATTGCAGGCATTCACGGCAGCACCTCAGACCGACCTCTCCACCTTTAAAACACTCGCTTGGTGGACAAACTCGCCAGCCTTGCCCCACCACGAAGGACCATAACGACTTCATCACCAACTGAACTCCAGAGCCGCATCTTCTTCTTAACCAAAGGATTAACTATTAACTTCAGCGCAAGCTGCACGAGACACATACTTTGTTGAACCCACCACGGTCATAGTAACCTCTGCGAATACCACGAGCATCTTCGAGCTGTTGACGCGATGGCGCTATCCATCCCCGAGCTGGACGCCACTGTCCGAACCTTCTACGAAGGCCGAGGAGAGCAGGTCCGTTTTCTTTCTCAATATCTTGGGGAACGCTGTAGCCATTTCGTGTAGTTACTGACCTCTTGATGCACAGCAAAAAGCTGCCCAAGTCACTCTGAACCAGGTATGCTCACTTGCCCCTCCGTCCTTCGCCTCCGAACCTCTTCGAACTTGTTGACTTGCTGACCTGCCGTCTAGTTTAAGGAAGATCCAGACGCATGGTTGCTCGTCGACAAGATACTGCAAGATGCTACATACCCACAGACAAAGTGTAAGCGTAGCCCTGGAGGCAAAGTTGGATGCAGACCGGCTAGGCTAACATCTACAGACCTTGGATTACAAGTTCTCGACAATGTCATCATGACAAGATGGAAGGTCCTTCCCAAGGAGCAATGCCAAGGTTTGTCATCCCGTGGTGTGACATGTGTACCCAGTTCTTCGCTGATCATGGCACAGGTATCCGCAACTTTGTCGTCAACTTCATCATCCAATGCTCCTCATCTGAGGAATCGTTAAAGTCACAGCGAACCCTCCTCAACAAGCTCAACCTCGTACTCGTCTCTATACTGAAGCAAGAATGGCCTCACAACTGGCCTACCTTCATCAACGAAATCGTTTCCTCTTGCCGCACCAGCTTATCTATCTGCGAGAACAATATGTCGATATTGCGATTGTTGTCCGAAGAAGTGTTCGATTATTCAGCGGATGCTATGACATCTACAAAGACAAGGAATCTAAAGACCACGATGTGTCTCGAGTTCTCTTCGATTTTCCAGCTGTGCAACGAAGTGCTTAGCACAGCCAATCAACCCAGCCTCATTAAGGCCACCCTCGAGACCCTCCTCCGATTCCTCAACTGGATTCCCCTAGGTTATGTATTCGAGACCTCGATTATCGATACCCTTCGTAACCGATTCCTAGAGACACCGGAGTTCCGCAACATCACTCTGAAATGTCTTACCGAGATTGGTGGTTTAAAGACCGAGGGGCAAGGCCTTTACGACGAAAAGCAGGTGCAAATGTTCACCGAGGTATTGACGACCATTTCGACAATCATTCCGCTTTCGTTGGACTTGAAGTCTACCTACAGTTCCAGCAATTCAAGAGATCAAGAGTTTATTCAGAACTTGGCTTTATTTTTGTGTAACTTCTTCAGCGTGCATCTCAACCTTATCGAGAACTTGCCTAATCGGGATTTCCTCACGCACGCCCATTTCTACCTTATTCGCATCTCTCAGATAGACGACCGCGAAATATTCAAGATCTGTCTGGAATACTGGACGAAGCTTGTCCAGGAATTATATGAAGAGATGCAGTCGTTGCCGATTACTGACGTGAACCCCTTGGTAAACATGGGCGTCATTGGGATAGGGAACGGTGGAGCTATGAACCCGAGCATGTTGGCCAATTATCCGTTACGAAAACACAAGTACAATGAAGTTCTCTCAAACCTGAGAACGGTCATGATCGAGAAGATGGTCCGACCAGAGGAGGTTTTGATCGTTGAGAATGACGAGGGAGAGATTGTTCGTGAATTCGTCAAGGAGAGCGACACCATCCAGCTGTATAAGACGACACGCGAATGTCTTGTCTATCTTACACATTTAGACGTCGTCGACACCGAGAACATCATGACGGAGAAGCTCTCGAGACAGGTCGATGGGAGCGAATGGTCATGGGCGAACTGTAATACGCTCTGCTGGGCCATCGGTTCGATTTCTATGGCCATGAACGAGGAGACCGAAAAGCGTTTCTTGGTCACAGTGATCAAAGACCTTCTCGGCTTGACGGAAATGAAGAGAGGAAAAGACAACAAGGCTGTCGTCGCTAGTAACATCATGTACATCGTTGGACAGTACCCACGTTTCTTGAAGGCTCACTGGAGGTTCTTGAAGACAGTCGTCAACAAGCTGTTCGAATTCATGCACGAATCACACGAGGGTGTGCAGGATATGGCTTGCGATACGTTTATCAAGATAGCTCGGCAATGCAAGCGTCACTTTGTTGCATTGCAGCCCGACGAGTCAGAACCATTCATCGAGGAGATTGTCAGAAATATGCGCAAGATCACATGCGATTTGTCTCCACAGCAAGTCCATACTTTCTACGAGGCGTGCGGCTATATGATCGCTGCTCAACCACAAAAGAACGCCCAGGAGAGGTTAATTGCCGAACTGATGTCTTATCCTAACGCTGCTTGGGACGCAATCATCGCTCAAGCCACAGCGAATCCAGCAATTCTTCAGGATGGAGAGACCATCAAAATCATCGGTAACGTTATGAAAACCAACGTATCAGCATGCACGTCGATTGGAAGCTATTTCTATCCACAGATTGGCAGGATTTATCTTGACATGCTGTCTATGTACAGGGCAACAAGTCAGATGATCTCCGAGGCTGTTGCTAGAGATGGCGACATCGCTACGAAGATGCCAAAGGTCAGAGGGTTGCGAACCATCAAGAAAGAGATTTTGAAGCTTATCGAGACCTACGTTGAGAGAGCCGATGATCTCGAAATGGTCCGGACAAATATCGTACCTGCCTTGTTGGATGCCGTCCTTGTCGACTATAATCGAAATGTTCCAAATGCACGGGACGCAGAGGTTTTGAAGGTCATGTCGATCATTATCCAGAAGCTTTCTGGTCTTATGGAGGATCAGGTGCCTGTCATCATGGAGAATGTTTTCGAGAGCACTTTGGAGATGATTAACAAGGATTTCTCGGAATTCCCAGAGCACCGCGTTGAATTCTTCTCGCTCTTGCGCGCCATCAACATGCACTGCTTCCCGGCACTTCTTAAGCTGGATAACAGGCAATTTAAGTTCGTCATCGATTCGTGTATGTGGGCTAGCAAGCACGACAACCGCGAAGTCGAACATGCTGGTCTGAGTATGTGCCTCGAACTTGTCACCAACATCGCCGATACGGATCCGCAGACCTCGAACGCTTTCTTCCAGCAATTCTTCGTCCCCATTCTCCAAGATGTCTTCTTTGTCCTCACCGACACCGATCACAAAGCCGGCTTTAAGTCCCAATCCCTGCTCTTATCGAGGATGTTCTACCTCGTTTATCCGGCAGATGGAACGCAGCCGAAGATTCAAGGACCAGTATATACCCCTGATCAAGCACCAGCTGGCACCAGCAACAAGGACTTCCTTGGAGGGTTTGTTGCAAATCTCTTGCAGACTGCGTTCCCAAATCTTGTACCGTAAGTCTCATCCCCTTTCATATTTCTTGGCCATTACTGACACCTATTGTATAGACTCCAAATCAAGAACTTTGTCGAGGGTCTCTTCACTCTGAACAATGTCCCAGACAGATTTAAGCTCAACCTCCGTGACTTCCTCATCCAACTGAAGGAGTTTGCAGGCGACAACGCAGAGCTGTATGCGGAAGAGAAGGAGCAGCAGGAGACAGCGGCACGGGCAGCCGAGCGCGAGCGTCTCTCGAAAGTCGGCGGACTGCTCAAACCGTCGGAGCTGGAGGATGATGAGCTATGACTAGATGCGGAGTTACGGACAGAATACCCCAAGGAGCAGGGCTCATCGTCCGTGGGCCACAAGCCGTATAAGAGCGCAGCAGTCTCGCAGGGCTTCGACGGCTGGGAGTTTTATGGACTATGAGCTGAGCTAAGCTGAAGAAGTTGATCTGAAGGAATGCTCGGATGCGTAGATTTTTTTTTTTTTTTCGTTTCGGCGGAAAGAAGGCGGGAATGATGAGGAATGGATACATTTCATGATATCACACACAAACAAATGAGGAGGCGTTAATTGAGGTTGAATATATTCCCTTTTTGAGCGCAGAAAAGGTCGTTTCGTCACTTTTCATGCTCGCTTTCTAGAATTTCTCGAATCTTGCAAGGTAAGTATGAGGGGGAGACAGGGTCACGCCATACCAATTCTCATTTTGTGGGACTTGAGTGAGAGGATGGCTGACGATGGTGATGGCGATGAATGTTATGAAGTCGATTCTGCGAAGATACATGTAGTAGAACGGCAGACGAGTCAGATGAATCTATCCACGTAATCATGAGCTCTAGCATGCATGAAATGTGTGATTCTTGATGTCATTCGAAGTTAGCTACTAGCTATCCTGCGTTGCCCCTATAACCCCTTATTTATCCCTCAGCCATGCTATGCTATGCCAAGCAACAGAAACGCCCGTCGAGGACTCCAAACCCAACAAAGCTAGCCCTGCCCCCCCTCTCTCCCCCCTTATTCCTTCAAAAATCCATGCTTAGCAAGTATGTTTCCAGTATCCTCATAAACTTCGCCACAAAAGCCTCGAGATGAAAGATCACCTTCGTACCCAGCCGAATCCTATGTTCGTAGAAAGCAGACCATTTTATGACCTCGGCCTTCAGCTCATCGTCGACTTTAGGGATCAGTTTGAAAGTGAGCGTCCTCAGAATTGTGGTCGGAGGGATGCAGTGAGTCAGCAGATCGTAGAGTTTGGCACGCACTTGCAGGATGCGCTGCGGCGTGTGTTCGGTGAGTATGTCGGAGGCGATCACGGAGATGAGGGCCTCCCAGTCAGGAGGGGGTATGGGGGTTGTGTCTGTGACTTTTTCGCTGGAGAGGGTGTTAGTGTTAGCTAGAGGTTCGGGTTTGAAGTTGTCATTCCGGGATTCGGGGCAGGAGAGGGAAGGGCTTACTTCTGCGCGTGCACAGCTTCAAACATCAGCAGTGCCCTGCGGAGATTGCGACCGCTCTCTTCTGCGACTCTCTGGTTCAACTTCTCCATCACCGGCCACCCCTCCTTCTCGCCCGTCTTCGCAAGAACGTCGCATATCTCCTTCTCCGTCGGCGCTGCAACCCTCACCAGCAGCGTCCGGCTCCTGATCGGTGCAATAATATTCGCCGTGCTATTCGCCAGCAGAATCAGCCGCAGATTCGGACTGTACTTCTCCATCGTCCTCCTCAGGGCCGCCTGCGCATCCCGCGTCAGATGGTCCGCCTCGTTGATAACCACGACCTTGAAGCGCTGCCGCGCGGTCTGGTCGACCTGCTGCGTTTGCGCGACTTCTTTCAGGAGGTCTTGGATCACGACGCGGTCGTAGTTGCCGACGTCTGAGGGTGTGATCTCGAGGTGGTATACGGAGGTGACGATGTTGAATTCGAGCTTTCGGTTCGAGCTGGTCTGGAAGATGCGAGAGTCGATCTTGATCTTCTCAACGCCGGGGCCGAAGAGTTCTTTGAGGGTCGCCACGATGCGGGTTTTCTTGCCAGCGCCGGATGGTCCGTATACTAGAAGGTGGGGGAAGTCGCCGCTTTGCGCCTAAAAACGTCAGAATTGCTGGGAGAAATGGAAAGATGTATGCATGCCAGTGATCGTAGACGCTCGGAGAGATTTGTGTGGTAGCTCAGTGCTTCTAGGGAGCGCGGACGGTGTTTATCTACGAGAAGCGCCATTGTGTTGCCCTAGTTTTCTTCTTGGAGATGCTCTCGGAGGATCCGACGACCGGGGGGTTCAAGTTTGAGTTGTGTTGGATTTCTGAAGAATTTGTTATGTACAGTTAAATGGCGTGTTGGGAAGCTCAAATGGATAATCGCAAGGCATAAATGTCAAGGAGAGGATCAATCTCAAAGCTGCCAACTGTCTCGAGGTAGAGCTTAGTTTCGGCAGACGCGTATCCCAGCATCACGCGTAAATTATTGCGGGCGCGCCGAAGGCCTTTATCCGTTCCGGTGAATGTCCCCGAACTTATAAGAGCAGAGTTCAGAACTTAACTTTTAAACAATGATTCGCCTTAATTAAAATGAGATATATACACAGACAACCACTTAATCCGCCTCAACCAGCCATGGTTACGCCGGCTCGTCTCAGGACAGTCACTTTGATGTGAGAGACTGTCGTCGCCAATAGCTAGAATAGTAATGAGAAGAATTCTAAATCGTCAAGCGCATTTTTGGGCGGTTCACGCCGCAGGATTCCTGGAAGCAACTTGCCAAAACCTGACTAAGTGTGCTCGAATGCTGGCGTTTGAGCAAAGTATTATGCCCTATTTGGCTCTTGTCTGCATGTATCTTTATGCGTCCAGGTCTTTTGATGGTATTGGTGGAGGACTGGCGAAGAAGACATCTAGCAAGCAGCAATAGAATTCGCAAGATTGTTTCTACTTCAATGACTGACTACGGAAGAGATGGCCATATACTCATTTCTATTCAGCCTATGGTCGTATGTGACATTATTATGCTCGAAGTGCCACAAAGACGGCCTGTTGTTTTGGGACATACTTTTACACATTTAATTCATATCACACTTGCAAATCTTAAATAGCATTCATCGCTAGTCGCAGCGCAGCAGAGGCACCATGGAAGTCAAGACTCGATGCAACGGGAGTGTATATTTTGTTTTATATGGATACAAAGGGAGGCAGGTGAAGAAGCTATGTATAAGAAGAGTAGTAAGGTTTGTGCTTTGGGCGATGAGGGTTTCCTTTTAAAGGGCGTTGAGGATGGCAGTGTAAGCCGCCTTTGGCTGGTAGTTGCTGTCGAACAGAAGTGGGTTGTTCTGCGATCTCCAGGAATCTGGGTCCCTGATGCCCCAGACGGTGATGCCGACGCACTTGGGCTGGTTCAAGCAGGCGTTGACGACGTTGACGTAGTCAGTGGTACCCGCGTTGACGATATCGATCTCGGTGAAGGCGACCTCGGAGACTCCGGAGCCGGCAAGCGCGTTGATGGCGGCGGCCGCCGCCGCACCCTGTCCGGCTTGCAGATGACCTTGCGATCCGATTCCGTCGATGGGGATGCCGGCAGCGATCCACTTCTTAACGTGGTTGATCATGCCGGTCGTGACCTTGGCATAGTTTGCGGAGTCGAGGCTATGAGCAGTGTCAGTTATTCATCTTCCAGTCTTGGATTTTGCTGTCTGCGGGGAAAGGGATGACGAACTTGTAATCGTTGATGTAGAGCTTAGCCGCTGGATCCGCAGCACGCGCAGCCTCGAAGGCGATGCGGACGAAGTCCTCGCCGAGGACGTTCTGGAAAACGGACGAGCGCATGGAGCCATCCTCATTGAAGATCTCGTTCACGACGTCCCAGTGGTGGATCTTGCCCTTGTAGCGGGTTACCACTTGGGTGACGTGGTTTTGCAGGACGGACGTCAGCGTCGCCTTGTCGGTGATCTGCGACACCCAGCTCGGGAGCTGCGAGTGCCAGCACAGCGTGTGGCCACGAATCAGCTTGCCGTTCGTCGTCGCCCAGTCGACGAGGTAATCGGCGGTGGCCCAGTTGAAGCTGCCCCTGCTTGCTGTATATTTATCAGTCTCGTACTCTCCTTCCTCCCTCTCGTGGTTTGAAAAAGGACTCACGCTCAATTGCATCCCACTTCATGCTGTTCTCTGGGGTCACTTGACCGAAACGCTGCGGGATGATCTGCGCGTTGCTGCCGGTCTGCAGGAGGCCCCGGTCGGTGGCCACACCGAAATATTGCTTGCCGCGGAGTTTGAACTTGGCATCCACGCTGGTGGAAGTGCTTTGGGGAGGGTTGACCACTGTGGCTACTGTAGTACCGGCCGGGGGGTTGACGACAGTGGTAGATGCGGCCGGGGGGTTGGCGGTGCCGGGAATGCATTGCGAGTACCCTTTTGGGGGATTAGCGGAGTGGATTGAAATAAGATCTGCATGATTAGAAACATACAGTTGCTATCGAACAGTTAGCACGGTACATTTTGTTTGTGGTGGGGGGGGGCGGGGGGGAGGATGGGAGTCAACTTGCTTAGAAAACGTGCAAACGTATCCTGAGACGCAGGTTGTATCTCCACTGAAGTTGATTCCGCCGCCTAACACAATCAGTTTCAGTTGCCGGCTTCGGAAGGTTGAAAACTTACATTGACCCCATGCAGGAGTGGCCGCGAGAGCAAACGGCTGCAGAACGGCCGCAAGAGCTACCAGGGCTTTCATGTTAAGCATTCTGACCTATATACAAGATGGCTTGAAGAAGAAGAACAAGTATTTACAGAAAGATGCGTTTGCGGTCTGGAAAAACAAACAAGGTACGGCAGAGAATGAAGATATATATATATATATATGTCTTTCGCATTGTGGGGAGCATATATGCGCAGGATCTTATGATCCTGATCTCCATTCTATCGATTCCTCTTTAGGCTGCAGGAGCGCGGCGGCACTGCCGACCCAGGGGAATACCGTTGCCATATGGCATACAAATCAGGCTGAAATGGTAGTCTTCCATAAAGATATATAGTATACCAAGCTTTGGAGATCAGATGGGCAGCGGAGACAGCTGAGAAATGCTTACCTATGGCAATCATGGAGCCGCGAGTACCTACATCAGGAAGCAAGTACCGCACTTGCGGGGGCACATAGGCTGTGAGACTATAATCGAGACAGCCCTAATATCCGGGCAACGCAGAGACAGCGAGGGAGATCGCGGCTTTCCATGCTCCATTGCATATTGCATGGTGAGACCTTCTCCACTCGGACTCGGAGAAGCAAGAGGAGGGAGATGTACACAGTAACATGACCGACTTGTTAATATAAATGTTAAGGCTAAATGTCGCGTGGTCGTCTCATCAGCGGTGGAGATGGTGGGATGGTGGAGATCCCGGCTGGACGGAAGCCATGAGGACGGCGCGAGATGAGAGATGCCAGGAGAGCCAAATGGAGGAGAGGAGGAGAGGATGAGATGAGGGCTAGGAACAATGTCTGGGAAGTGGAAATGGGAATAGGAATGGGAATGGGAATGGGAATGGGAGTGGCGAAGAGAGCATGAAGAAACTAGGGAATGATACATAGACGTGGCCTTAATGAATATGAGATATGAGACAGGATGCTGTATAATGTATATTATATTTAATATATTTAATATATTTAATATACGTCTAGGACCGTGCATCCGGCACGTTACGACGTAGAAATAGAGTAGGTCGTGTTTTAGCCTAAGCCTTACCCCACGTTTCCCTTAATCTTGGGATGGCACCCGATTGACTCCCGATCAACCCGGCGAATGCTGAAGATGGCGAAAACGGACCACTGATTTATGATGTGTTCGTCGTGCACAATACTGTACATCAAGCCAGTTGAAGAGTTCGTCTTCGAATCCCAGATGGAAATGCCAGACAGAGAAGAAGAGAAGAGATTGAGAAGAGCAACCCAGGCAAGAACGCCTGCTGCATTCACGCATTGAAAGATGCAGCCATTAGACCATACCAAGCGACGTCCGTGTTCAGGTTGCTTCCTCTCGCTGCGCGTGTTGGTAGACTTCAGAAGGAGATTTAGAGGACAAAGTGTTTGTTCTCGACAGCATTGGTGTTATGCTGGAGTTGACTCCCTGAATACAGAGATCTACTGAAGACCATCACATGGTATATTGATATACAAGACCCCAAACACCCGCTAAATCCAAACCCAACCATTATGCTTCAGGTGATCCTCATGCTCTACATATGCATTTCATGCACCATCATCCGGATCCCAAGCCTCCGGATCGATCACCGTTCCCAAGTCCCTCTCTTCCATAAATACTCTTCCCTTCAACCCTTCAGGCAGGTATTCTTGCTTGACTCTGCCATCCCTATAATTAGGGTTATACTTATACTCCGCCCCATAGCCAAGCTCCTTCATAAGCTTCGTCGGCGCATTCCTCAAATGCACCGGTATGGGCAAGCTCGCTACGCCCGGCTCTCTCAGCGCCGCATACGCATTATTCAGACTGCGATACGCCCTCGTGCTCTTGGGCGCCAGAGCTAGCGCGACAGTCGCGTGTCCCAGTGAGATACGACATTCGGGCATTCCAATCTTCTCAGCTGCCGTGTATGCGGCGGTCGCGAGGGAAAGCATACTGTTGTCCGCGAGTCCGACATCCTCAGAAGCGACGACCACGAGGCGACGAGCGATATAGAGCGGGTCCTCACCAGACTGCAGCATGCGTGCCAGATAATACAATGCTGCCGAGGGATCTGAACCGCGAATGGATTTGTGGAATGCCGAGATGGTGTCGTAGTGCTGGTCGCCGGCCCGATCATACACCAAGGTTTTGGTGAGGGCACTCTTGATGTCGTCTTTTGTGGTGTTGGGCCGCTTGGAGAGGGAGACGGCGAGTTCCAGAAGATTGAGCGCTGTTCGGGCGTCACCGTCTGAGAAGGCGGAAAGATAGGTTATGAGTTCTGTATCGACCAATTCTGATGGCTTCATGTCTAGTGCTCCCTCAGTCGTGAGAGCACGCTCGAGGATCTGCCTTATATCGTCATCTGTGAGTTTCTGCAGCGTAAATGTGCGACAGCGCGACAACAGCGCATTCTGAACTTTGAAGGAAGGATTCTCGGTCGTAGCCCCTATCAGCGTAATCTGACCCGACTCGACAGGACCGAGAAAGACATCCTGCTGGGATTTTGAAAATCGATGTATCTCATCGCAGAAGATGATGGTCTTGCGGCCGGTGAGACCGAGCTCACCGCGCGCTTCGGCGAAGATCTTTTTGCATTCGCCGACGCCTGAGCTGGTGCTGTTGATCTCGACGAAGCGGCTGCCCACCATGGAGGCGATGCAGCGAGCTATTGTGGTTTTTCCTGTTCCAGCTCCTCCCCAGAGTATCATTGATGGTACTCGGTCTTGTTCGATGAGGTTTCGAAGGACGCCCTGGGAACCGACTAGCTCTTGCCCGCATACCTCGTCGAGAGTTCGTGGCCGCATGCGCTCCGCGAGCGGGGCGGCCTTTTGGAACGCGTTGACTTTTATCTTCTTCGCTGTCGGCTCACTTGGCGGGTCTGAGCTATCTGATATCGGGGCTCTAGCAACCTTTATATCGTCTGGCTCTGCTTTAACAGCCACATCATCGAAGGCATCTAGTGGTCGTTTTCTCTCCGTCGAGGAAAACGGAGTCCTGTGGGCCGAATGGCTGTAACTGGGCGTTCTCTGTGAATCTCCTTTCGAGTCTAATTTCGGAGTCGTGAGCGACAGCGTGCGTTTAGGTGCTGGTGTTTGAAAGAAGCTCGACACACCACCAAGCTTCTGAGATACCGCTGGTTTCTGCGCGGCGTTGCCATTTTGTTGAGTCAGTGGCGGGGTGCTAGCATCGATATGGCTCTGGCAATTGGAGTCAATATGAGCATTGATGTCCTTCGACTTGACCGGCTTATCACATATTGGACAAGCGACCATGGCGAATGGTGAAGATTACCTAGATATCCAAATGACAAGCTCTAAGTCCCCCGTATCATGGAAGGAAGCCATGCATGGCACTTTGCTTGTCCTACGCGGCAGGGCAGACGCGACGTGTCGGCGGTGTAGTTTGGCAGAATAGCTAATGAGCGGAACATAATCGTTAGTTTCGACAAACTGTACTTGGGTACCTCCGAGAGGTGGTTCGGTAGAAAACCAATGATTATATCCTTATCTTTATTATTATTTTTATAGTTGTTATATAGCTATTCATAAAAATTGCATTATGACTTATATCTAATGTTCTATAACAAGACAAACAGATAACTAATATAATTGTCTATAGTACTAATATAACACTATTCTTATTCCTAAGTGCATTTTAATTTTACTTATCAATTTATCATTTATATTTTCATTTCTGCATATAGCTATATAATTAATATATTATATAAGGAAGGCATCTTTGTTTCTACCTAGGTATTCTACTATCATATACATTTATACAAGGCCATTATATTCCTAGTTACGACAGCTTATTCACGAAAGATCATATTGGCGAATTCGGCCACTTCGTGATTACGTTCGTGCAGAAGCCATTCTTTGTCAGACTGCACGTCGGTGCATGCAGCATGCTTCAAACGTCAATCCCAAGTATTCAGCACTTAAAGCTAAACATTTCATCATGAATCTGCATATATCACATTTAAACAGCAAAATTCATTAAGCAATTATATTCTTTTAGGCTCTACCAGCCCAGATTCAGTATTCAGTAATCAGTAATGCTTGCGTCTTAGCAATGATGCAGCATGGGTATCTATCATACAGACAATAATCCAACGAAAACGCCCTCCTCCAAAGCACCTCCGAAGCATCCCCAATCCATCCCCCCAATAATTCCGCCAACGCCCCTAACTCCAACTCCGGACGCCGGCCCCCCTTACTCCGCCTTATCCCCCTTTCCCTCCTCCTCCGCCTTCTTCAACGCCGCCAAGACCAAGTTCCGGTACTTGTCGTTGAGCTCCGGCTCGTAAACGCTCGGCTCTACCCCGTAGTAGCCGGCAGGAAGGATCCCGTTTGGGACCGGAAGGCCCTCGACAAAGTCGGGATCCTCCACATCGCCCCACATCGTCCCCCCAAACCGAGTCCAGACTGAGCTCTTGCGCTGTCCAGTCCACTCGCGCGCTGGATCATCACGGCACCAGGCGCGCAGCAACGGATGGATGCACTCGAGGTGCAACACGTCAGACTCGATCTCCTTCCACTCGGAGGCGAACTCAAATTTGTCTTTTTGGCAGACAAACTCCCCGGCCTCTGGGAACTCCTGTTGAAGTTGGCGGGACAGGAGCACCTTCTTGGCACGGGCGGAGAGGAGTCCACCAGGCATTGACGCAACAGCGTCGAACAACATCCGATGGATGAAGCTGACAATGCTGGATTGCCGAGTGTATAAGGCGGCATTGAGGGCGCGATTGAAGGTGGCGCGCTCAATGCCGGGAGGGAACGAAATGACCTCGCAGACCATCGGAAAACAGTCTGGGATCAATGTGGAATGGGCGAAGAGGAAATAATCGCCACGTTCGACCATCTTCGGGATGAACATCTCCCCACGCTCCTCAAGGGTAAGGTTTTGCGCGGCCCAAGTCCAGACGGGGTTTCGGGTTGGCTTGTTGTGCGCCAACATCGAGAATGCCATCTGACGATGACACTCGGCAGAGACCGAAACTCCAGTAACCGGACGAAGGAACGGCACCATCTTGTGGTAGCGCTGTGGCATGCGCACCCAGAAGACAACGCTCGTCGGAGACCCAGTGCCACACACCTTCGCATGGTTGAGGGCATCAGCCAACAGACAGCCCTCGTCGCAATATCGAACCTCGCTGGCCGGGCCACATCCGGGGCAAGCCAGCGACTGTGTACGCTCGGGACCCTCCTCGAAAGATTCGGAGGTGAGCGAACCACAGTACGCGCAGTTGATTCTGGCACGCAGGAATTCATTCACCGCACGATGATCCTGCAAGGTGAGAGGACGGGGGAGTCGTGGGCCGAGGGCCGATGCGACTTCGGCCGAAGTCATAAGCTTGCCGTTCCAGGAAAGATGCCCTGGAAGCCTGGTCTCAAAATCCTGAGCCGGCTCTTTGAAGAGATAGCTGGCAACTAACTCTTCGTCTTGCACGAGCTCAGAAGATCGAACGGAGCGAACGACGACGACGGCCGAAGGAAAGGTGGCGGCAGCTGGCGAGGCGATCGGAGCGGCCATGACAGGAGATCCAAGCTCAAGCGAAGAGACTTCCGGAGATTGACGGATCGGAAGTTGTGTCGAGGATTCTAATGGATGGCCGACCGAGGAGACGTTAAGAACCGGATCGACGATGGCGTTGCTGCTGGCTGTGCCGGAGCCAGAACTGCCATTTTCCGGATTTACGCTTCCGGCAGCGTCTGAGATGACGGAATCGTCTATGTCGACGACAGATTCCGACATCTCGGATCGCGCATCACGATCAAACAACTCCGGCATGGAGCGCGTACGACGATGTACACGGCAGCATCCACGCGGAGTCGCGAAAGCGATCCCGTCAATAGTAACGGTCTCGAATTCAAGAACCCGAACGACAGCTACTGGCAATTGATGACCAGGTGTCTCATAGGTCTTGAGACTTGACCCGTCACCAAAGGACGAAAGGGCGGAAGGCGACACACCGGCTCCCATGAGCTCGGTGATAAGGTTGTGGGTCGTGGAGGGAGCGGCCCTGGTGAGAGTGCCTTTTGCACGCTCAACCTCAACACAACTCTGGTCCGCAAGAGCAGATCCAGAATCCTCCACAATTGACTCTGTCAACTTCGGCTCATCCTCAGATTGAGGCCGAATTGACTTTACGCGGGAAGTGACAGATGGTGTGGGCTCGGTATTGCCATGTCCCACAATCTCATCTTCACAGCTTGGTTCTGGATTCGATTCAGAACCGAAGCTCTCCGCAATTGGTATCCCAACCTCTGAAGTCGGAACAAGGCCAATGTCAGTCGGCAAAGCCGATGACTTCTTTGATGATGCGCCTGATTTGGCAGCACCACGGCCCTTGCCCTTCTTCTTGGGAGCTGAAGGGGCAGCTGGAGCCACTGAACGTACCGGGGCAGGAGAGATGACTCTCCATTCCTGGTCCTCCGGCAATGGTGCGACCCATTTGCCACGCTTCGGAGCTCTACCAGTCTCCGAAGCGCCAGTAGACTCGAGTTGAACCAAAGAAGAAGGCTCAACCTCACGCTCGCCACCGACAACATCGCCAATAGGAGGTCCGGCGGGCTGCTCCACTGCCTGAGGCAAGGCTGGAGACGCCGGAGGGATGGGTGAGAAGGAAAGCGGGGAGGGGCTTCCGCCTGAAGCGCGAGAGGTGGTGCGAGATCGAATGAAATCGATGTTGGCCCGTCTCTCTTGTTTGATCGAAGCTCTGTGAGCTCTGGCTTCGGCCATGCTTGGAGGTGGTGGCTGGGCTCTAAGCTCAGCGATGACTCTAGCTCTGTCACTGTTGGTGACTGAAGCAGAAACACCGTGGCTTGGGACGTCTTGAACGCCAGCCGCCTTCGGGATGGCAACACCAGACTGGTGTGCCCTACCCACCTCCTCAGCCGCGACTGCGACCAGAGACAGCACTGGGTGATAAGCAGTTGCATCATCCGGAGCAGTGATGAATTCCGGAAATTTGCTGACTGCTTCCTCAGCATTATCCTCCTCCAGGGCGTCGATCACCGCTGCAATGCCCTCAGCCACAGGCTGCCCTTTTCCCTCCTCCTGAAGACGGACCTCGGGGTTGGTGGACTCAGCGTGATGCTCAGTGTCGTCATCCCGAGCACCAGCGAATTTTCCAGTCTGCCTCTGGGCAGCACCGGCCTTGCGATTGACTTTGCGGCGCTTTTTCTTCTCTTTCCTAGCTACCTGAGCCTCAGATTTTCCGGTGGGAGCAATGGATGGCTCTCCACCTTCCTCAATCTGGAGAGTCTCAGTGCCGTTTTGAGCCTCGGTTGAGTGCTCATCCTCCAACAATACCGCGGGTGAAAGTGGGATCACCTCCGAGTTCCGGAAAAGGTCAGTGACGAAATTGAAGTTGCGGCCGGAGTTGAGGTTCAAGTCGCTGGTGACCGTGCCATTGCTTGCCTGGCCCTGAATACGAGAGACACATTCATTGAGCTCATTGTTGAGGCAGAGGTCGATGATGAATTGGCGATGGTCCAAGAAAAATTTGCGGACTGCATCGCCCAGCAGCCACGGGACAACCAAAGAGTATTGGCCGGTGGCATCCGGCACAGCAGCAGAAGAATTGCCACAGAGTGTGTGGATTGACTCCGCCAAGATCCTGTTGGATTCGGCATCAGAGGTTGACCAGAGGGCGTTCTGGATAGCACCAAGAGCAGCGGTCATTCTCCAAGACATGGTATTGGCGGTCCATTCCGCATGTCCTACACGTGTGCCCACAAGAATATATGGCGTCCTGACTGGTCTTTTTGGGGATAAACGAGCAGTGGCTGCAAATTGGTCATTGTGGAAGCCCTGGAAATGTCAGTGATATCGTTGCATTGCCATGGACAGGGAGACAGCATGTGGCTTACCTCAGTCCAGATAATGACATCGACTTCGCGTTGCAGCTTCTGATGGCCTCCATCTTCAAAAACAGCCCCATAGTCGTTCTTGACCCAAGTATGGTAAGGTTGCATTACGACATTCGAAAATGAATCAAAATTGCATGAAAACATCAGATCTCTGAAAGGATCCATTGTGCTGTGAGCCTTTGGGGGTCCCTCAGGCCGGTTTGAATAGGTGAGAACGGCTAGCAAGAATTTCTGGTACTCTTGATCCAACTTTCTCACAATATCGGGGTTCCGTCTCTCGGCTTGATGCTCCAAAACAGCCCTTATCTTGTCCAGTATGTGTCCTGGAATGTTGTAATTCGTCGTATTGGTGATTCTCTCGCCGATGAAGAGCCGCTTCTGATAAGAAAGTGGAGGTTCTGGTCTCACACCCTGCCTAGAACTGATGCACCACATAATTAGCATGGCTGAAAATGAAAATGAATAGGCCAGCAACCAGGCATTCAAAGGTGGCTCCGTGGTCTCTGATGTAGACTCCATGTTGACCATTTTGGGGGGGAGGAGCGATATGGCACCAAAGCCTTCAAGGTTTGAAAGAGTAAAAACAAGAAAAGAGAGATTAGGATTCAAAGCTGAATGAATCAGCTCTGCTGAAAGATGTATGAAATATGTATTGATTGTGGTGTTGATAGGTGATAGATCGAGGAGAATCAGGCATTGAATGTGGTGTTGACAACAAGATCGACTGCTGGCATCAACTGTCGAGCAGGATTGTATTGACAGCAAGCACCCGAGCGAGACCTATACCCTCTGGTGAACTCGATCTCGAGAACCACTGCGGGCCCTCAACCTAAGAGCCACTGCGGTCCTTCAACCTAAAAATCCACGTGAAATTGCCAGCCCCAAACGCTAGTCACCTTGCGCCGAGGAGCTAGTGGCAGGTGTTGCAGTATAAATCCAACTATAAGAAAGAGATACACAGTATTTACTCACTTTTAATGTTATGGGTCTTAAAACGACGCCGGCGTGATGGCGTTGATGAAACAGATGGATACGTTGTGTCTTTTGTAAAGTTGAAGACGAAAATGAAGTTCGAACTATTTTATGTAGTATATTATTTGTGCGCTAGATGGGTAGGGAATTTGGTGATACGCGGAGCAGGTAGGCCAGAGTACACTCCTACAACTAAAGCCCTAAGATACTTCTTGCGAGACTTAAGAAATAATTAAAGATATCCCAAAATACTACATGTCTTTCATGCCACTACTAAGTTTTATCAAGAGGATACAAGATCACTGCTTAAAAACGTACTACAATGTGCCATGATTGTTAAACCAAGCCAATGGAATGAGCATCTGCCGTCATGGCCTCCCTAACCAAACTAGTCTTATAACCAAAGCTTTGCAATTGAAGGTCCAGTTAATTCTGTAGCCACTGCACAATTAATCAACTGTTGCATGTGGAGCATTCCAATTTGCTGAATACACCATCTCTAGATCTTTGAGAACTAGGAGAGTATGAGTGTTTCTATTAAGATATGTTGCTTAGAGATGTGATGATCTGTCTTAATAAAGCACAACAGAACAAGTAAAATACTTCGTTATATCAAAGAAATGTAGTCATAAAGCCACAATCAAGTCAGCAGCCTGGCAAGCCTTGACGACAAAGAAACAGAAACCATCAGATTCAATGATTTAAGAGAGGCGCATAGTTGTAAAAATGGAGGGCACAGCAACGCCACATAGGATATATGACTTTATTGAATTTGGCCATGGATATATATGTTGAAGTCTTTAAGAATACGAATAATAGAATTCCATCACACCATTTCAGAGCAGGATATGGAATTGAAGGCCACAATCACTAGATTTGGCCTGACTAGAAATGATTCCATTCACATATTAAAATGTAATTTGTAAAAGTAATATAATGTCTTTATTATCCTGAAAAGGCAACTGCAATTTCTATGCCTTGATGTAGACATAGTTAACGATGCTCAAGTAGTGAAGTAACAACAGGGAAGGATGCTGAAGCACTTGGTAATTTCTGGGCACAAATGAATAATGAGTTTTAAACACAGAATATCTAATTCAGCTTAACCTTAGTAATGGTAGACTTATTACACTTGTAACTCTCATTTGACTAGGTCATTGCCATCATAAGTAGGGAATATATATTCATTCGTAGACAGGTGTCGTTGAAAGATGCGTTCCGGTGGCGCCTATGTCGTCTAATAGCCGCAAAGTGCATATGGTTAGCGTGGTTTGAGTCTTAGCCGGTCGCAAAACCTCCACAAACTATCTAGCTGACCGACTGACTTCAGCTACCGCACCATTCTTTTTTTCCTCTCCAGGTCACGGATCCTCAAGTGGCCAGCACATAATCAGAATCAGTGAATCAAACACTGTTCTGGTCTCCTTTCATCGATACATCAACACTTGGCTTTGCACCGTGGAATTCAGCCAGCAGAACAACATCACGCCAAAGCGTCTTTGGCTTCGAAGAAAGAATCATCCAAGTTCACACTCTTGGACCCCACGATCCTAGCAACAATGGCTGAACAACCAAGCATTACATCAATTTTAGCAGCTCTAGGTTAGTTTGAATCTGTCGATAGTTGCATGACCGATCTAACGCTGTTCAGCTGCTCAACATGGCGCACCTGCACAGAATCCTCCAGCCCAATCGCAGCCATCATACCAAGAACAGCAATACCAGCAGCAACCGCAGGCCCAACCCCAGCTGGGATATCCTGTTGCACAATTCTCATTGCCCCAGCCGACACATTCTGGCAATCTCGACCTCAGCAGCATCAAGCCTGTCAATTCTGGCACAGTCAGTATCGCCGATGCCATTGCAAAGGCGAAAGCTATAGCTGCCGAGAAAGGCTTGTCGTATGACAGATCAGGGTCGTATGGTGCTGCCGATCCAAGAGCGAGTGCCCCACGGGCTCATATCCAATCAAGGTCGAGATCACGATCCCCGCCCCCTGCCCGTCGTGAGCCATTCCGCGACAACTACAACCCTTATCGAGACGAGCGAAGACCTGAAAAGGCACCTATCGGAAGAGATCAGTATGGAAGAGAACGCTCCTTCTCCCCAGTTCCGCGCGCCAGAGGTCCACCTGGCACCTTTTCGCCCCCTCGCTCTGGAACTGGTGGCACTGGGTATCCGGTTCGCGACAGATCACCAATGGGTAGAGGTGGCGACAGTGACAATACAGAGTCGATTTCAATAGAATCCAATCTTGTGGGTCTTATAATCGGCAGACAGGGAGAGAACCTGCGACGTGTTGAGGCTGAGACTGGCTGCCGAGTTCAGTTCATCACCAACCCTGACGAGAATGGCCCTCTCCGTCAATGCAAAATCAGTGGTCCACGAGCTCGTCGTGCAGAAGCTATTGCAGAGATTAATCGCATCATCGAAGACAGCGGAATGGGAAGTGGTGTTCGAGCTGGGGCAGAGCGGCAAACACGAGACTCTGCACCACCCCGTGCAACTTCTCATCAGCCAGCACTTCGCGATGGTGAAGATAGCATGCAAATCATGGTTCCTGACAGGACTGTCGGTCTCATAATTGGTAGAGGTGGCGAAACCATTCGTGATCTTCAGGAACGAAGTGGATGCCATGTCAACATTGTTGGAGAGCAAAAGAGTGTCAATGGGCTGCGTCCAGTCAATCTCATTGGTTCACGTGAAGCTGCTGCCAAAGCCAAGGATCTAATCATGGAGATTGTGGAAAGTGATAGTAAGAGCTTGACTGAAAAGGGTCGTGGTCCTCCACAGAGAGAGCCTGCTAGAGATCCTGGCTATGGTGGAGCAGTCTCTGCTGGTGCTGCTGATAAGATCAACGACTCAATCTATGTCCCGTCAGAAGCTGTTGGCATGATCATTGGCAAAGGAGGCGAGACTATCAAGGATATGCAGAACACAACAGGCTGCAAGATAAATGTCTCTCCATCGTCTGGTCCAGGGGAGACGGAGCGCGAAATCGGTTTGGTTGGATCAAGGGATTCCATTGAAAGAGCCAAGAGAGCTATCGAAGATAAAGTAGAGGCTGTTGTATGTTTATAGCACTCGTTATCTGTGTGAAATTGCTAACATTTTATAGCAACTGAAGAATGGAACTGGTGGCCGGACCAGAGCGCCTCAAAATGCTTACACAGATCGTACCTATTCCCAACAACCACCTTACGGAGGAGCACAAGGACAACCTCAGGCACAGCAGGCACAGGCACAGGCACTGGCAGCTCCAGGTGGAGAGGATCCATATGCAGCATGTGAGTATACATCCTTGTTTTGCATTGACCACAAAACTAACTGAAAGTAGATGGTGGCTATCAAGCTTATGTCGCGCTTTGGTACCAAGTCATGGCTGCACAAAAACAAGGAGGACAAACACAAAGTGGCCCAACACAACCGCCAGGAACTTCCTAATCTCCATCCAGACTCACCACTGCCGGTCGCGGAATGTCGCCAATGTCGCCATCATCTTGATTGCATGATTGCATGATTTGCTTGAGACTCGTCTGACCGAAACTGCTCACTGAGACCATGACTTCGACATTGGCTGGTATGACATACTTGATTGCATGCATCTGTTGATTCACGTTGAAGCTACTGCTGAAGAATGATGCCGCATGCCCAGCCTGCAGGTCCTCACTTCCAAGATGATTCTTTGATGGATAACTGCACACTTTCTGGCTCGGCTTTGTCATGCTCTATTGCCCTGGATGATACCTATTGACTATATGACATGCTTCATGGTTCATTAGGATGCATCGTGGGTGCCAATTTTAGCAGTGATTACGCTGGTACATAATGCTGGTCGCTGTTTTGGCCTAGGCTGAACTAACACGATCTGTCAGCGCCATGGATCCGTGGATCAGTTTTATTTGGATGAAATTTGGTGCCTTGACGACAAAATTACATGCCCGGGAGTTGCACCTATTTTACTTTTCACACACTGCTTATTGACATGGCAAGAGGCCAACTCTGGTTCTGTGCATATCTTTTCTCCATTCATTCATGAGCTTCACCTTGGTCGTGGGGAGTTATGGGGATTGTTTGTCTCTGCACCGTAGGTATGGCGTTGAGGTGATTCTGCTTCTATGGGACACTGTATTATAGATTTGATCTTAAAAATGAGCATGCAGTGACTTTGCTGGTTAATAAAGGGACAAATATCACAGTCCAAACTTGACTGGGACTCCAAACGAAGAGATTTTGCCCTTTGCTTGGGTATTCAGGTTATGAAAATAACAATACACCATTTAGATCTACTATGAAGTAACTGTAACAAGAGGCTTATTACTATTAGAGAATGCATTCGTCGTCCCTTGACAATGCACAGGTCGGCCTAGTTCGGGGCTGATCATGTGACGTGATACATTTAATTCAGCCTCAGGCATAAATCGCGATTTCGAATAAGTTGAAGGTCTCAAGGCGCGTTCTGTGACGATTTTCTGCCAGCAATTTTACAGTATGAGAAACGATTGAAAGTATCTAGGACACATCTCAATTACATCAAGTCAAGCACTCATCAAATCCGACGAACAACAAAATATTCTCTTCCCAGCGAATTCGCCCTCACGATGGTCCAAATAACTGAAGTGAAGGGCAACACCCGCGAGAATCGCATTTCTGCCCATACGCACATCAAAGGCCTTGGTCTACGTCCTGATGGCTTAGCCGACAAGCAATCCGGTGGATTTGTTGGCCAAGTTGCTGCACGAGAAGTGAGGCGCTCCTGTGTTCATTTCATGTTAGGCAATCACTTACACAGTGTAATTAGGCATGTGGTGTAGTAGTCGACCTCATCCGCGCGCAGAAGATGTCGGGCCGAGCTGTACTTTTGGCGGGTGGACCTGGTACTGGAAAGACGGCACTTGCGCTTGCACTCAGCCACGAGTTGGGAACGAAGGTCCCATTCTGTCCTATTGTTGGCAGTGAGATTTATTCGGCGGAAGTCAAGAAGACCGAGGCGCTGATGGAGAATTTCCGGAGGGCAATTGGTCTACGTGTACGGGAAACCAAGGAGGTGTATGAAGGCGAGGTTACAGAGTTGACTCCAGAAGAGGCCGAGAATCCACTGGGTGGCTACGGGAAGACGATCAGCACATTGTTGATTGGGCTGAAGAGTGCGAAGGGCTCGAAGAAGCTGCGCCTAGACCCGAGCATTTACGAGGCGATACAGAAGGAGAGAGTGACTGTGGGCGACGTCATCTACATCGAGGCCAACACGGGAGCTTGCAAGCGCGTGGGACGATCAGATGCATTTGCCACAGAGTTCGACCTTGAGGCAGAGGAATACGTGCCAATACCCAAGGGCGAGGTGCACAAGAAGAAGGAGATTGTGCAGGATGTTACACTTCACGACCTCGACATTGCGAACGCACGGCCACAAGGTGGACAGGATATTATGAGCATGATGGGACAATTAATGAAGCCAAAAATGACGGAGATTACAGACAAGCTACGCGAGGAGATCAACAAGGTTGTAAGCAAGTATATCGACCAGGGTGTTGCGGAGCTGGTTCCTGGTGTTCTTTTCATTGATGAGGTATGTTATAACGTTACATCCGTCACGAGTTTTCGTGACTGACAGGCATCTAACACGTCTATTAGGTCCACATGCTTGACATCGAGTGCTTCACATATCTCAACCGCGCCCTCGAATCCCGCATTTCTCCCATCGTTATTCTCGCCTCGAATCGTGGCATGTGCACAATTCGCGGCACGGAAGATATTGTGGCAGCACATGGCATCCCACCGGATCTTCTCGCGCGCCTTCTCATCATCCCGACGCATGCCTATGATGCTGATGAGGTGAAGCGGATTATCAAGATTCGAGTCACCACGGAGGGTCTTTCCATCACCGAACCAGCGCTCGATAAGGTGGCTGAAGCGGGGACGCGCATCAGTCTGAGATATGCGTTGCAATTATTGGCACCATCTAGCATTGTTGCAAGGTGTAGAGGTGCACAACAAATCGATGTGCAAGACGTAGCTGAGTGCCAGGATCTCTTCTTGGATGCGGGCAGAAGTGCAACGAACATGAGTGGGGATAGCAACGGTTTCATCCTATAAGTTCAATTGTCAACTGGTGGAGGGAGGGAGTCTGGGAAAGGAAAATGGCGTTTGAGCACCCTATGGCGAAGGTCTTGTGTCTGTATACTAGGCGAGAGATTCAGACTCCATAAGAGATGATGGGATAATGGAAAGACCAGGTTGAATACTGGTACTTGCTATCAGGAGAGCTTGGCAACTTCAAAGATTTGTTTACTCGTCGAACTACGGAGAATGTGCAAAGAGGATGACAGCGGCATGATGTCTCAGTGACACGCTGTTGCCATCCGTTGACGTTGGCGATAAGGGGAACCCGGAGCAGGAATGTTTCAACGTCGTTCATGTCTTTTCTAAAGTGCAGGGAAGCTGTCAAGAGGAAGGAGCTTCATTCTCAGTAAGGGGCCGTCGGGTCGAAAGCAATTCAAAATTACCAGCTTTATTTGCAATTGTCAGGGTCCAGAATGAACCTGAGAATGGACGTTGATGTTTTTGTTTTCGATTTGTCTTTTTTCTTTTCTTTGCCACAGTAAAATCCCGAGACATCGGAATGACAACGGGCAAGGTCTCAGAGGCGGAGACATACCGTACATACCGTACATAGAGTACATGCAGAATTAACAGTTTGTTTGGTGTTGACAGGACACAACGCACGAGGCTATTTTGGCTGATAGGAATGAAGAACGATGAGATGTGCTTAGCTAAGCTTACCATCGCTTCGTTTACTTGGAGCGGTAGGTATGCGGGAAGTATGTTACAGTATACACTGTAATCTTACCTACGTTATACATACCTACCTCCTACATACCTCCTACGTATATACCTACGTATCTACATATCTACGCATCTTATGTACCTCAACCTCCAACTACCACAGCCACCGGTATGCATAGGAATGTTTATGTGTACACAGTATGGCAGACTCATGGCATGGCATGACATGGCATGGCATGGCAACATAGGGGAAGATCGGCAGCTTTATCAAATTGACAGGAGCACATCGGTCTCTCTCTCTCTCTCTCTCTCTGGATAAGGCGAAATCTGCAACAATGTTTCGGGAGCAAAGGATAATGGCGGGACGCGGTGTCGGTACCAAAGATCAGAGAGAGTCCAGTATGATTGATTGATGATTGATGATTGATAATCTCTCAGAAAGGACACGCCAAACAATGCCCTTCCTTCTGGGACAAAGACAAAGCTGGATACTTTCTTAGGCTTTCCCCTTACCAGACACGTACAAAGAGCACAGAGACGTCACCACACAATGACCGCAAGAATGCTCATAATGGATGCTTTGGGGCCTGCATTGTCTGATCGCGATGGCTGCGGGAGTTCAAAGAACCCTTGGAACTTGGAACTGGGGGCGCTGTCCGGCTGTCCGTTTGCGGGCACGTCCACATTCCACCTTCCACTCTCTAAACGCAATCCATTAGCCGCACGTTGACGCTCCTTCCGCTCCTTCCACGCGCACGATGGCCAATGGTCTTCTCAGATATGCTTGCGCTTGCCGCAGGATGTCACAAATGCTTCATAAATGCTTCATAAATGGTACCTTGCAGTACATGGTACATGGTACATGGTACATGGTACATATTCCAACAGTCGGTACCGACAACCTCTAGCTCGCTCTGAGCCCATCTCATATCTCATATCTCATATCTCATATCTCATGGCATTACATACAACTTCTCACCCCTCGCCCTTCTGCTGCTTTCACTCAGGTTATCACCTCCAAGCGTCCCTTGTTATTTATCCATTTCTTCATTTGCAGTAAGCCCTATCCGTGGTAACCTCTTCCGTGCCATGGCCCATGGCTGTTTACCCGTCTACATGTCTCGCGTTCTAGCCTTTCGTTCCCCCTGCTGCTTGCGTCGTGACGCAGGGCCCTTGTTGTCTTTGTTCGAAGTCTGGTTCTGGTGCTGATGACTTCCCGGTCCATAGCCGCATGGGATATGCAGAAAACAAAGAAGGTGCTGGTGCCCTGAGGGGAAGCTGGGGACAAGGTTTTGTTATAAGCGCATTTCTTTGCTTGAGAATTCCTTCCATTCATTTGCTCTCCTCTCTTGTTGCTATTATTTCCATTCATGAATGTTCATGGCCCCTGCTTTGTCATTGTTGATGCCATTATTATTATTAGAAGGAGAGGAAGAAGAGGAAGAAGAGGAAGAAGAGGAAGCAGAAGAAGGACACCGATCCGACCTGATTCTGGAGTGCTCAACCTCTTTGGCAGGATCTACTGAGGACATTCTAGCCTCAGCATTGCTGCGTTTGCGCTATACTATCAGATCTCTACGGATTGTCCCTTGGGACTTTACACCATGGCTGAAAGGTCCATAACAGCCTCCTCAAACACTCGGGCCAGAGAACTCCCAAGGTCACCAACAAGCTTATCACCAGCTTCAACAAGACGAGGCTCGCTCCGCTCCTCCAACACCACCGAGAGAGAATCGATCCAATCCTCACCGCCCGCCCGTTTGACCCGGAAACGGGCCGCCTCTATCGACACAGACACCGTGAACCATCCTTCAATCGAAGACCTCTCCATTCACAGTTCTGGCATCAACAGTCCGCAACCTGAATCAGGGAATCAGGTCTGTCTCTGCCAGCCGGATCCCAAAATTCCCCGACCACGAAACGGTACGTGCAATACAATATACTTTCTGCTCCCTCTTGCTCCTTTTGTTGCAGGTGCATCAAGTGTCCCTTGCCGTCTTTGTTCCGTTTGCTCGTTTCATTGGATGCTGATGGTTATTTAACTCTTTCAAGCTTTCATCCTTTATCGCCAACACTATCAAGGGCAAGTGATCTCGCAGAATCCAGGACTTGCAAATCCAGAGATATCGAAGATCATCGGAGCACAGTGGAGAGATCAACCTCTCGACGTGAAGAATGAATGGAAACGTCTAGCTGAGGTGTGCTTGAATCCTAGAAATCTGAAAGGAGAGCAGGAACTGACGAAGAAATTACAGGAAGAGAAACACAGACACCAACGGCAATATCCAGATTATAGATACCAACCTCGCCGTGCCGGAAAACTGAACGGCTCACGAACTACATCATCTCTAGACAATCCTCTCCGTTGTCCAAAGTGTAACGGGAGATACATCTCAACACCTAACACACCACTGACACCATTTCCACCAACTCCCTCGATAGGAACCCGCAACAAACGCCTCCCTTCTCCATTTTCACGTCCAGCCGGAGACGCTATGGATATCGACCGCAACTACTCCAATCCACCACCCTCCTCCACACCCCGCAACTCCCAAACCCATTTTCAACCACCCCAACGTCGTCCTCCCTTCCCCGTAGACCACCACTCTGGCCGTCCTTACCGAGAAGACGACGACATGATGCAATCACCGCGCAAGAGGCCCCGGCCAAATGACTTGCAAAGCTCCTATTCTTCGCCTGGACCGGCTTGGTTCAGCGGACCGCAACGTCTCGGGCGCCCTCCCATGTCCATCGTTGGCCCATCCTATAACGACCGCCCTCGCGGCGCCATTTACCAGCAACATCCCAACACAGGAATGATGGAGCCACCTCCGCGTCTCACGCCGTTAACTGGGCAGTTCCCGCATCCGAATACACCCGGCAACATCCGTCCACAAAACATGGACGATCTCCGCTTGCCCCCCTTACAGACACAGCTCTCTGGGCCCGGACAGGTGCCGGGACAACAGCCGCAGAGAAACAATAGTCTGAGCCATTTGCGCAGTATTGAGGCGATGGTCATGACGATTCCATTCCTCAACAAAATCAAAGTCCTCTCCAAGATTGCACCACCGCTGGCAACACCTGGCCCTACAAGTCCAGCAGTTGAAATACGCGGACCAGTTATAGCAGTCGAGGGACCTGATCGGAAGCTTGTGGCTGAAGTGGGCCGGTACATAGAAGAGTGCCTGAGCAAAGAGGGGGAATACATCGTCAAGACTTGGACGAGCGATCAGACCAAACGCTCCGAATCGACGAGCGGTGGTGTGGCAATGGGCGGGAGGAGCAAGGAGCCGCCCCCTGCAATCCCAGCTATCGATTTAACGAAAGACGAGGAGAAGGATCTCATCCTCCAGTACCTCTCCGACATCTCAAACTGGCACCACCGATCCGCCGAGATCAAGGAATTTATCACCACCCTCCCTGTCGCCTCTTCATCCTCCCCTGCACGCTCCCAGTCCTCCTCCTCCCGCTCCAGCTCATCGGGCGCCGCATCTAAGCCCTCGAACTCGCCCTCCTGCTCGCCCACCACCACACCCGCACTGCCTCCCAACACAACCACGACCACCCGTGCAGTTTGCACGCCGAGACTGCCAATCGCGCTCCTGCCAAACGGCTACTCACTCAGCATCTCGGACCGCGCCGCGTCCAAGATTCCCATCGTAGACGCATACGCGCCTGTGGACCACTGGCAGTGGATGGCGACGCTGTGGCGCGGCATCATTGGCGTGGATCTTACGATCTACGTCAATCCTACGGGGCGTAGCGATGAAGAGGTTGCTCGGGGGCTTGGGGCGCCGCCACTTGGCGGGGGTGTGGAGGTCAGAAATGATGCGAGGGCTATTGTGATACAAGCGCAGAACGGCAAAGTTGAGGAGAGAGTTCTGCGGCGGCTGGGATTTGAAATACTGGAGTTCATAAGGGGGGTTGGAAGTGGGTTAGATACGGCTAAGAGGTAAGGGGTTTAGCTGTTTGAGCAGGGGATGTCACCGACTGTTTGCCTCGCGCCTACTATTTTTCCAAGATGAAGAGAGAGAGAGAGAGATGGGAAGATATGGATGGGGGAAAAAACCAGGCAAATTGTTCAATGGAGAGCAACAGCAGCAGAATTGAGCGTTCTTTGATATTTTGGGCGAAGACATGTCGAAGGCTTGTTTAAACGAATGAAGGAACGATTTATTGGTCTTCATCCGCAATATTATTAAGAATGACACACTTTAATAGGTTCGGATTTTGGATTATGATAAATATTTAATTGTTCAAAAGAGGCAATATTGTCTGTTGTATTTACTGAACTCGTTGCTGCGTCACATACAGAAGGGAGTCGGGGACAGAGTCCCGGGAAAATATTGCGTATTCTTTCAGCTGTCTAACTAAGATTGTGCACAGCACACTATTTGACCTTTATTCAATCCATTTTGCTGTTTTTGACGATTTCTATCAACTTTGCAAGTGACATTGACAAAATTTGAAACTATCTACACTGTGACATGCCTCTGTTTACCTAACAATAATATATTCAAGGAAATGCTTGTTCCACGCATTCCCACGTTTTTGTTCTTTTAATCAACAAATAACAATGGTCAAATATGGCCATCATTTCTCTAGATATTTGTACACTTTCAATAAGAACAATTTAAACCTTCTCTTTGCAACGCCACATGAGCATTTTCAATACAAAGAACAATCTCCTTGCTACATAAATGGAAGGATTTACCAAATCCCATCCATCACAGTCTCGATAAATCCAGTCCCTAGCACTCAAAGCCGCCAGCCCACCCGCCTTAATCAAGGCCGCCTCTGCGTGGTTGTCAGCTTACCCACCAAAGGTCGGGGAGGGAGGCTTTAAGCCAGACCGTCTGTCTAGGTGCCTCGGAGGCTGGAGACGTCTCCAGGCAAGGGCCTGTCTGGAACTTCAGACGCGACTTGCCCAGCTGGTGCCAGAGCTCCGACGAACCAAGACGACGGCCACAGCGAAGACAACTTGGTGGCCACTGGCTTGTTTGTGCAAAGTCTGCGGCTGGGTGAGTGACGACAGCTCCGAGTACTGTGCTCAGTGACCGGATTTCCGAAAATCCCGACGGGATGTAACAAACCCTTCGGAATCCTAAGTCTTCTCAGCAGAATCACGAGGTCCTTGTCACTACCCTCGCCGACCTCACCTCCGTGACACGGCATCCGAGTCGAGCAAGCATGCACTCGCTGCTGTCAAAAACGCCCCGCGTCGGACTTGGGAGCAGTCTGGAGGTCTCGCCGATGCCTTAGGGGATCTTCGAGATGGAGGTTTGGCCGGGCACGCAGACATGGCCGACGCCTAGAGGATCTCCGAGACCGCGCCAACATAAACCATGAGACGTTAGGGGATGCGGCCGAGGATGCGAGGCAGGAAACGCGAGTTGCTCGGTTTCTGACTCAGTCGACTTGGGTTTGAGTACCGGCTCTCGAGAAGTCACTGAGTTGAGTCTGGGTTGCACGACGAATCCTCAATTGCTCAGCCCAGTTAGAGCCCTGTGGATGCATTGACGATATCTCAGCACTTCGCAGCACCTCCCACAATTGAGACTCTTCATTCATTTTATCATGAAGTTGCTAGACTTGCTAGACTTCACGAGTAAGGCCCTCTTCAGAAGGCAGGTACAATATGGGGTACATACACAAGTGATAGGCATGCATACGTCTCCTTCCCCTCCTTATATACATACTATCTAGCTAGCATCACCGATGTCCATCAAGCCTTCGACTTTGACCCCTTATGGCCTCACTTCTCATCAAGCTGCGCCTCATACTCATCGCTATTAGTCTCAAAGTCCAGACTGTCATTACTCACCACCCTCTGCAGCTGCTCCGATACATAATTCGCAATATTTATATTCGCCTCCCGGCGCTCACGCTCTCGGAGCGGATTATCCGGTTCGACCGAGTTGCCAGGCGAGAGTACGCCATCGTCGTAGGGGGCATCGCCGTTGACCGAGGTGTCGAAGTCGCTGCGAGCGCTGATCGATCGGCTCGTCGAGGATCGGCGGATCGGAGGCATTTTTGGCGATTTCGGTGGGCCAACATGCGGATGCCGATGGAAGACGTCGTCGAAGTAGTGCGCCATGCCCGTCGAGGGCGTTCGCGGCGTTTGTGGCAGCCGGCAGTTGATTCTTGAAGAATGTTAGCTCATCTAGATAGTTAGAAGGGGTTGAAGTGAGCTTACCCAGTATCATGGATCATCCGCGCAATGAGACCAGTCCAGCCAGTCTGATGTGTAGCGCCCAATCCACGTCCAGTATCACCATCAAAGAACTCGTAGAACCAAAGATGATCCTTCCAATAAGGGTCATAGTCTAGCATATCGTTGCCGTCATTGATTGCACGTCGCCCGTCGTCTCCGCGTTGAAATAGATGTTGGAGGCGATGCTGGAGCTCTTCCGATACATGCCCTAGATGCATGAAATCTCCAGAACCCGTAGGGCATTCGACCTGGAAGGATGGGCCGTAGAACATGTAGAAGCGCTGGAGAGATTCGACGAGCAGGAAGTTGACACAGATCCAGATGGGACCACGCCAGTTGCTGTTCCCACCGAACAATCCGCTGTCGGAATCGCCGGGAATATAACTGACTTTGAATTCCTGTCCGTTGACATCCATCGAATAGGGGTGTTTTTCATGATATTTCGAAAGCGATCTGATTCCATAGTCTCCGAAAAATTCACCTTCGTCCAACATTCGCTTCAAGATCTTCTCAAGGCGATCCTTACTCACCAAGGAAAGCAATATCCTATTATCCTTTCCACGCTTTCGTATACTTGCCATATTACGTTCGGCAACATCATGTCGATTCTCAATAAACCAATCAACTCGTTTCTTGAAATTTGGCAACTTATTGATAAGTTCCGGCTCAAGAGTCAAGGTCGCATAGAGCGGGATCAATCCAACTAAGGATCGAACCGGAAGTTGTTGTGTCCACGGCCCACCCCAGGAGATTGCATCATAATAGAAACCATCTTTTTCGTTCCACAGAGACTGTTCTTCTTTTTGCCCTGATTTATATGTCATTGCGTCACTAATGAGCATGAAATGTTCAAAGAACTTCGATGCAATATCCTCATAAATGCTGCGATGCTTGGCAAGCTCCAGAGCGATATTGAGCATGCTTAGACAGTAAAACGCCATCCAACCAGTGCTGTCCGCCTGCTCAAGTACACCTCCGGTAGGAAGAGGCTCCGAACGATTGAACAAGCCGATATTGTCGAGGCCAAGAAACCCACCCTCAAAGACATTCTTTCCATCCGAATCCTTGCGGTTGACCCACCAAGTAAAGTTGAGGAGCAATTTCTGGAATACACGCTCCAAAAAGTCGAGATCTTGTCTGCCGTACATTTTCCGCTCAATCTTGAACGTACGAAATGTGGCCCATGCGTGTACAGGAGGATTAACATCACTGAAGTTCCATTCGTACGCGGGTAGCTGACCATTCGGATGCATGTACCACTCTCGCGTGAAGAGATCGAGCTGCTTCTTTGCAAATTCCGGGTCAATCATTGCCAACGGGATACAGTGGAAGGCAGTATCCCATGCAGCGAAGAAGGGGTATTCCCAAGAGTCTGGCATTGATAAGATATCATCCAGATGCATGTGCTTCCACTGAGCGTTCCGGATAGCCTTTCGTTCAGGCGGCGGAGGCGGCTGTCCGGGGTCTCCATTTACCCATTGGTCCCAGATGAAGTGATAATATTGCTTGGTCCACATCATACCAGAAAAGGCCTGTCTCTGAATATTGCGCAGATCTTCGCTCGTTGGAAGCGGACTGATACGATAGAAGAATTCGTCGGCTTCTTCTCTCCGTTTCTCAATCACATTGTCAAACTCCTCCTCATCGAGATATCCATCGTACCTCTTAGAAAAACGAAAGCGTACTACGGCACATTCGCCAGGAGCAACGCCCTCATCCTCGTCAAATGCGAACCAGGCTGCTGCCTTTGTACCAGTCTTATTTGGATTGACTGCTCTTTTCTCTCCATCAACAATATAGCGATGGAAAGCATCCTTGACATATGGTTGTGGGTTCTTTTGGCCGTATAGCATGTCCACATTAGTATCATTTTCCGTAAAAATCAATTCCGGCCGAACATCTTGACCGCTGGCGCCAATTCCAGGAGAAGGTGAGAGTTGTAAATAACGATCGCCAAGCTTGTGATGCGTGCTATGAGCCGCCGTCTCTCCGAGCTTTCTGATTGATGGCTTTTTATCCTTGGACTCATAACCCCAGGCCCAGGTGTTTCTGAACCACATGTGGGGAACAATATGTAGAGGTGCCGGGTCTGGGCCGCGATTCCATGCCGTCACTCTGAACAAGAGCTCGTCTGGATCATCAGCCTCTTTCGCTGTCTCGATTATGATATCCCAGTATCGATCTTCGTCGAAAACTCCTGTATCTATAAGCTGATATTCTCGGTCTTCCTTGCCTCGCCTGGCGTTCTCGTCGATAAGATCTTTATATGGAAATGGCTTTTGAGGGTATTTGTAGAGGAATTTCATGTATGAGTGCTAATACCATTAGCGGCGGCGTACACCTCATGAACATGATCGACATACCGTGGGGACGTTGTCCAAATGAAAATGAGCTTCTTTGATACTCTCGCCATGGTTTCCTTCTGGATTCGACAAGCCGAACAGTCGTTCTTTCAGAAAGTCGCTGCCAACCATTAGCATGGTACCGAGTGAGGGGGTACACCCACATACTCTTTCTCGTTCCAGAAGGCGAATGCGATATTCTGCAGACCATGGGCATCGGAAACACCAGCAATGCCATCCTCTCCCCATCTGAATGTCCTCGAGCGAGCGTCATCATGCGTAAAGTCTGGATGCAATCAGTATGCATCATCTGGAGAAACTGTGCTGCACTCACGACTCCAAGCGTCACCGTCAGCACTGTAGTCCTCTCGGACTAGAATGTCTCGTCAGTGGGTTGTTCCAATTGCTCAGGCAGGATCCATGCAAAATACCCGTTGCCCATTGCCTCTCGGCGACATATGGCCCCCATTTCTTCCAGTACTTCGTGCGCGCCTTATCCTCCTTCAAGCGCTTCTCTTCTTCGGACAAGTATTCATGCTGATCAATGCGAACCATTTCAAACAAGATAGCAGGAGCAAATCTGGCTTACGGCCGGCGAGGCTGTCGCTGTGAAAGGTCTGAAGTGAGGATGGGATGTCGAGCGTCGGGCGCCGGGCGGCGAAGTGGCGTCGGCGAAACTGCGAAAGTACGAGGAATGAAGAATTGGATGGAAGTTTGGAAAACACCCTGAAGTTGATTATCGACGGTGAGGTGATCAGGGTTCGGGCCGTCAAAGTTCAGCACATGGAAGTAGCGTGAAGTGAAGATGGACTTGGTATGTATATGAGTATATGAGGTACATACGTACCGTGCGCGGTAAGGCAAGTAGGAAGAAAGTCGGTGGAAGGATAAGTAGTCAGGTACGGATTATCTGCGTTATGGGTACCCCTCCGATGACGTACATACAATGCAGTACATATCAGATAAGGAAAGCCGATAAAAGTGGCCCTGTGCATTGTGCATTGTGCACTGCATCTCCATCTCCACAGGGGCTCCAACGAAATAGGGGGAAACCGGAAAGGGCGCGGACTTCAGAGTTCTGCAACATTGCATTGAGCACGTAATTTCATATGGTAAATAGATATCATCGCCTCTATAGACTATCCCCCACATCTCGGTCTGTATATCAATACATCACATCTAAACCGTGTCCGAATCCATGTTTATCATTACACACAGCATACTCATACAACCCCTTACTCCCTATCCCCTTCCATCCTATCTACAATGCTTTCCCTCCCCATGCCCTCCCCTCACCAACCTAATCCCACTCATCAACAACGTCATCGCCGCCACCGTGCACCCAAACACCACCACCGCCCACGCCATCGGCCGTCTCCAGTCCTTCTTCTGGCTCAACTTCAGATAGCACAGCGGCGGCAGGATATACGCCAGGATGCTCGCCGACGTGGCGCCGATGATCTCAAACACCGCGCCCAGGTCGCAGACCTGCGTCGCAATGATCGTCGCGCCCCACACCAGCGCCGTCGTCAGCACCACATGCGCCGTCGTGCTCATGTGGTGCGCGGCGCTGTCGTGCGGGTCCGCGGCGGTGCTCGAGACACCGTCGGGTCCGGGGGCGGATGACGCGGCGGCGCTGGGCAGGAAGTAGTTGGCCATGACCTCGCGGCACACGAAGGCCTCGAGGGGCAGCGTCGTGAGCATGTTCAGGCCGAAGCAGAAGCGCGCGAGGTTGACGAGCGCCGACGAGGGGAAGTTGTTCAGCACGTTTCCGGACGTGAGCGAGCCAAAAGTGAGGAAGCCCGAGAGGGCCATGGTGAGGCAGGCCAGGAGGGAGATGCTGGTGCTGATGTGTGTGAGGAGCGAGAAGCGGCTGAGGGTGGGTGTTGAGAGGGAGGAGTAGATTAGGAGAGTGTTGTGGTGGCAGACGAAGGCTGCGGGTTGTTAGATGGCCAGAACGGGGGAAGAGGGAAGAGGGAAGAGGATGTACCGAAAGAGATTACGCCGATGGCTTGGAATATGCCATCGTTGATGGTCCAGAGACGGACGCTGAATGTGCCCCGTAATTCAGACGGGACTGTGAAGCCCTGTGTCACTACCGTGACGATGATAACTAACATGCTGATTAACGCCAATGTACTCGCTTTTGACAACTACACATTTATTAGCCTTGTTCTCTCATTCACAATTCCTTAAACAGCACAAATCCGCCCGGCCCACATACCTTAGAAATATCCCTATAGAGACTCAAAGGCCAACTGACTCCCCCGCAAAAAACAACAATCGCGCCATTCCTGCCCGCTAACCATCCCAAGACCCTGATATCCTTCAACCCCGGCCAAACAGCCTGCAACACCGGCGGTATGCTGTCCCCGACAATCACCGCAAACGCCACCATCCCACCAAACGCAAACGCCCACTGCGCAAAGCTTATAACCAGCAGCCCCCATCTGCCGAAGCAGAACTCCACGGTCCCTTGGAACGTGTTCCGGCCCGACATCTTCGAGTTGATGACGATCAGCCGGATGGTCCAGTCAACGACGACCGTGAGGATGACGAGGAGCGTGATGCCGGTGGCCAGGCCGGCCTCTTTGAGCGCGTAGGGCTGCCCGATGATCCCGGCGCCGAGGATGGAGTTGGACATGTTGGAGATGGCGGCCTGCAGCGAGGACGTCGGACGGTCGAGGGGATTGTCGAGGGCGAGCGTGGAGTCGATCGGGGTCGACGCGCTGGGCAGGAGGGGCGCAGAATGGCTCTCTTCGTCGTGCCGTGCATCGCCATCGTCGATCGAATCTCTGCTGTAATCTCGCGGCGGCTCATGCCCGGCATCCCGCGCTGATGTGTAGCCGTCGGCCCCTGCAGCCTCGCCGTCGTCGCTGCCAGGTAGATCAAACCGCACTTTCATCGGCGTCCTCGGCGTCCTCGCTCCCCCATTATCTCCCTTCAGCTTCCCACTATCACTCCTCAAACTCGGCGACCTCGTAGTTCGTCGACTCGAACCCGGATACTCGTCCAATTCTTCCCACGAATCACCTCCGAGCAGCCCATTTTCCTCGCCGTTCTCGCGCTCGCGGCGCATTCTTCCTAGCTTTTTTGCTGTGGTTGTCGTGCTAGCATTTGCTGACCATCACTATGGTATCATCGTCTTTTTTTCTCATAGATTATAGTGAGTGTATAGTGAGTGTATAGTGAGTGTATAGTGAGTGCTGAGGCTGGTCGTCGGAATGCTTGGAGGCTGAAGCTCAGCCTTTCGCGGATGGCCTCAATAGGTACGGATGCGGAAGGGGTTACGTCGGGGTTTCGCTTGAAAACGGTCCGGGATTCTAGCGGCCGCATTCCATTACGATCAGGGGGGCAATATTAGTGGGGTTCTGCACGATAATTCGACAATCGTTTCATTTACAAAGATGATGCGGAAATCTAAATTTAAAATAATCCCTTGCGGATGAATATTAAATATATGAGCGGCTTTTTTCTAAAGTAGACTAAAGAAATATCCAACAATCCAGTGCCATTGCTCCGTTTCTCCTGCTTCTGGATAGATAGTACTGTGGATCCTATCCTTTGGTTCATTGTAAGCTACAGCAAGTGAAAGTACGCGATGCTTTTGATGAATCTTGGAGTTTGTTCGATTGGCCTCTTTGTCTCTCTGAAGCAGCCTCTTTGCCCAGAAACCAAAAGATAAATAAAAGATCCCACACAAAAGGCGCCAGAAGATATCCTACCTTACACGAACTCCGGGGTATAAATCCAACAAGCGCGCCGCCGCCAAATACTTGAGTAGGGATGTGAAATCCGCCCGCCATGCTATGCAACGACAATATCAGAAGGCCCACACCAATGCATCCAACGAAGACAGAAAAAATAGCATATACGCCGGATTCGTCCAGGCGAAGAGATCGCACAAGGCCCGAAAATGGCGAGAAGAATAGGTTGTGGAGAGAATCCCAGGCCACGCCGAAGGAGTCGTGGTGGTGAGATGAAACGTATGGCGACCAAGAGAGACTTGGCACACATTTATTGAGTTGAGACAAGAATGATCAATAGTCGCGTTTGACGCCTTCCTTCATCTTATTCTCTATCTCCTCGGCACAAGCAGAATTCTGCCGTTGGGGCGTTGCCCGCAAAGACTTGTCAGATTTCGGAGTCTCATCGGATTTGCTTGAGCCGTTTTCCGCAGTCCCTTGCACAGATGTTGTGGCATTGTTGCTATTGGCACCATTTTCACTCGTTCTCCCGATTTCCTCTACTAGTCCTGGGCCCTCGTGTTGAGGGGTCTGAGGCATAGATTGAGAATGAGGCTCTAGTTCAGCGGAGTATTTTCCTTTCCCGTTAAGTTCCGGCTTGAGCTCAGAATATATCTCTTCGTTGGGGTCCACGGCGTATGCTATCTCGCCCCAGATCTTCCAGTGCAAGATGCCGACATGTGCAACGATCCTAGCAATGTTTTCCAAGAGCATGTTTCGGTTCTTCTCGAGCATCCTGCCATGCTCTGCGCGATCTCTATTTCCTAGCGATCGACTCTTTGGCCCTTTTGCGGCAGCCAGGAAAAGGTCATAACTGCTCAGATGCTCCCAAGCATTGATATTTCTCTCAATCAAATGTCCAAGACGAGCAAGTACAACTGTTTCGCATGTCTGAAAAGCTTCCGATGCAGGATTTGACAGTTGTCCAGTCAGTTCCTTCTCGACCCTAGACAACTCGGAGAGTTCTAAGGACGTGGTTCGCAAGATCTCAAGAGCGAGTGCTGGTGCGGCATTGTACCATCGATCGCAAGACAGGGGTGCCGAAGAGGGATGAGAGCAAGAACGGTTTCGAGGAAAGCCCGAATGATCATCAAGTATGGCAAATAGGGCGGAGCGCAGACATGGTTCGACCTTCATCTGGTCCCTTTGATGAGAACTTGTCGACAGTCCACGAATCAAGGAACCTGAAGCGTGTGATTGCATTGAGAGACTGGCGGTCATGCGGGAGTTTTCAGGGGCAGAAACCCAGGTCACACTGTCGCCCAGTGGTGATCTTGTGAAGTGGCCAGCATCTCGTGCCAAGTTCGTCTTTGCCGGGCGGCTGAAATCTCGAGGCGATGGTAGAGTCGGAGAGGAAAGCCTGTCGATAAGAGGACTTCCCACAAGGCTATTGCGAGAAGATGGCGTATCTCCGGAATTGATTGTTGGAGTCGATGGAGCGCTGGATGAAGCACTGCTCAAGGACGCCGCGCCAGTCATCAGTGAATCAAAGAGTGCCATACACACCTCCAGGTTGACAGCATCGACTAGATCTGAGCGCAGCTTGACTATTCGTTCCAAGTCGAACTCTAATGTGCCTGGCACACCCTCGACCCCATTCGCATTTGATAAACGAAGGAGATCAACAAATCCTCTGAAGAATATCCAGACATCTCCCTCTTGGGAGAATGATGGAATCATATTGCGGTTCCTGTACGATTCGAACCAGGCATAGGAAGCGCATATGTCGATATGTCCTTGTGCAATTCTCTTTAAAAAGAATGTCTGCTCAAATTCAACGGTGTCTTGAATGAGAAGAGGTCTCAAGCATCGGATTTGATGGTTAGCAACATCCTAAACCTCGTGAGCAAAAAATGTCTTTCGCTAGGATATAGCATGGACTAACCAGCCTCATCGCTTCGACGATGCCAAGGAGCATTTGCAGCCCCTGTACAAGTACAGCAATATCCCCGTTGCGATTTCCATTCGTCAATTGGACAACCATCTCATCAACCCAGACATCACGCATAGGGGCACAATGCGCTCGCAGTGTCCTCGAAAACCACAAGGCAAGCTGTTCCAAGTCGGCAACGCCCTTTGAGAATTGCTGCATGAGAAGTTCAACGTTCAAGGCTTCCTCGACAGTTGAGCGGTCTTCAGGCGGGACCAGAGTCATCAAAATCTCGCCAATCGCTTTCAACGTGGCAGGCAACGTCCAGGTAAGGACGCCATGTTTCGCTTGGAATGTCTCTGGATCTGCCAGGAACTGTGGAATCTGCGACTGTAAAGCATTCCAGAATTCGATCGCTTTCTGGTTCTTTCGTCGTCCTTTCTCGCCATCAAAATTCGGCCGGTAATGGAGGTCAGGATCGAAATTGACGTCGTGTCGAAGCTTCGAGTTATAGATAATCTTTGCGACGTCCAGTTCTGCAAGTGTTGCGCGAGTGACCGGTGGCTCTAAATGCTCTAGATGCAGCCGCAAATCTGACGGTGATGGATTTGTCGCCTTATTTGGCTGGCTTCCGGCTGATAGAGTGGTTTTCGATGTCTTTTGGTTGATGGTGAGAGTTAGGTTTCGTGCAGTACCACGATACTGGGCGCTACTCTGTGCAATGTCTGCTGCCTTCAATGCTGTTTGCTCTACTTCTCCTGCCACTGGAAGAACCTGTGGGCCATATAAATTGTTGCCCTTATGTGATTGCTCTGGTATGGCCGCTCGTTTTGGGACCTCATCCTCTTCTCCCACTGGGATGGGCGACTGGAGTTGTGTGCTTGAAGTCTCCGTGTCGACGCCGTCTCTCTTTGTGTTGGGGCTTGCACTATCAGTAGCCATGCTGTTTCCCCGCGATTGCTCGTCGGCACCAGGTGTTTGCATCGTATTTCTTCCAGCTACGCTGGACCCAGTTGTGCCATGTACTCCGGGTTGCGCACTCTTCAGATTGCTATGTGTCCAAAAGTCCAGTGATATCGCAACACGAGCTCGAACTTTCTCTTATTGTGGTGAGGTAAACGAGATTGTATTCTACGCTCATCACAGAGATTTAGTATTCTTTTCATCCTAATGTCTGGAAGGGACAACATATGAGACACAACTTTGGGTCTCATCCTCTTTTACACGGTTGCTTGCAGCCACGGATACACAAGCTTGCACGATGATTGATCCCATATAAGAATGATTCGGGATCGCCGCAAAGAGAAGTTTGTGCATATGTAGGGTCGCGGAGGACTTACACGATTAATTCGACTATAAAGCGCCCAGATACGCCTGGAAGTTGAAAACAGGATATCTCGACGTACTTACATACATAGAAGGAATCAAACAGAAGTGACCACAGAAACGAGAGTATATGCACTTCAGTAACGAAGTGAATGGAAAAAGCACAAAGGGATTGAAATGAGACAAGGTGCAAAGAAGGGCAATACTGTGTAATAATGTTCTTTTGGGAAAAGCAATGATACAAAAGAAAAAGGTTGATGCGATGAACGCGGGATACCGCTAACGGGCAAGGGGTATATGGATATGATGTATGTAGGTATATGTACTATATGTACATATGTATCTAGAGTACATTTTTGGAACAGTGAGAGTGCCCTTGCTTGTGTGGCGGCGTGCCATATTCGTATGTTGGTAATCCAAGATCCATCCGTGACGACTTTAGGAATATACAGTGCGGTGTAGTGTGGAGTGTGTATTATTACTGTGTACTGTGCGCTGTGCACTGGTACTTTGTAGACTACCATAGAGTACATCTCCCTGATCCCGAAGACGCCGGTAATGGACGTATGTACATACATATTATACATATATATGTATACATATGTATGTAGTAGCTGACCTCGAAGCCCTTGTGGGTGAGTGAGTGAGTAGTATCCATATGCACATATACATACAGCCTACCGAGTAGAGTACTTGTATCATGGCGACGCCTCTGCAAACAGTCTTCGCAACCAGACATTCCTCATTCCATAGGGGGACATACATACATACCTACATACCGATCGTACCTCACCGACTTCCACATACCCGCTTTTGGGGACTGACCTAGCTACGTACCTAGCTATGTACCTAACTATGTACCTCGCTCATACTCTAGCTTGATACTCTCTTAAGAGGCTGGAGCCGGCACTGGGCGTGCGTGGCTGAAAACTCCCAGTGCTGTCTCGATCGCCTCGTTTCCTTCTTACATACGAGCAATCACATTTCATAAACCAGACCACGTTACATACTACATACTACTGAGTACATACCTACATACCCATTCATGCTCTACCCCGTACATGTGTAAGCATCTCTCGAACTGATCATATATCGACTGATCATATATCGTCGTGCTCCGTCACCTCTTTTTTCTTTTCTTTTGTTGGCACGACTCCCCTTTTGTCTTCCCATTTCCCCCTCCTCTTCCCTCCTCCGGCTGCTCAACGTCTTACATAACCCAGCTCCATCTTCTCGCTGTCTCCACGTCCAAGTCGATCGCCAGCCTCATACGAGAAGTACCCAAGGCCGTCAATCCTGCAACTAACCTTTCTTGAGCACGCGATGAGACGAGTGAGAGTCGGATAGACCGATGGGGTAATGCGTCCTGTCGTCCTGTCCTCCTGTGTATGCTTGAGCAATAATGTAACGCAATATACATACATTATACATAGCGTGTCAAGTTTGTCGGTGCGTGCGTACCTCCCTGACCCGATGGGACGGAAGGGGATCGATGTTCCAACCGCGAGAGCGAACCTCGGGCTACTGCAATGTCCCGTTGATCCCCCCCAGAGACTCGCGGGGTATATGGCTTTGAAAGCAAACATTCCTTCCCAGTCTCACCGCGTCGAGTGAGAACTGTGTGCATATGTTTGTGGATGACCACTCAGATGTTGTCGCAAACCAGATGGACTCGGTCTTGGCTCCAGCGCCAACGCAAGATCTCAACAAACTCCCAAATCCCAATAATGCGGCATGGAGATGGAGACGAAGATGGAGATGGCCATAGACATGGACATGGACATGGACATGGCACCACAAACTCTCACCCTTGACGAAACATTGACAAATATGCTCGTATGCTCATTTCCATTCGTGGCAAATATTGAATGAATATTGATCCCAAAAAGTTCGAAAAGTGAGGCGGACGATATTGGATATTCCGGCGCTTTATATGCGCATTCCGACTGGACGGGAGAACAAGCCAAGCGAGGCACAGAGCGTATCATGTGACCTGGATCTTCCCCCTTAAATTAGATAGATGTGACGAGCGTCTACATAAATATCAGTGCTGAGGCTCAAGGATTCTTTCAAGGATTCTTTCAAGATGCATTGCATAGAAGCCTCGGAAAAACCGGACATGAAAAATGATTTGACGAGCAATGTACCTATCCAATGTGCCTACAGCGTACCTTCGTGTCGCGGACGAATGAACAACCTTGTCGGATACCGAGCTTCGACCTCAGCATCTGGCAAGGCTGAGCGATTGGGAGAAACTCGAAATCTCACACCGACGTTCTGCGGCAGGAGAATCCAGAACCATCACGCCTGTCGACAATCTTGAATCTCGCCGCTTCACGACATCTATTGCGTGGTCGAGAAATACGAGCACCGCCCTGTCCTCCCAGCTGAAAGCGATGCTTCCGAGGGGCTGAGGAATGGAGACTGAAAGCATCACGGCGGGCGGATCTCGAAAAGATGATTTTGCTGGTGCTGACAAGATATTGACGTTGACCACCGAAACCAATCTCCAATAGCCTATCCTCGAACACAGTCAAAGCAAAAGGTTAAAGGGCGTTATCGTCTTAGTTTCCACGATGAAATGTTGCTCAAATCCAGGGCTGTTATCATCATATCATCATGTATGTCGATGGCCAACCATATGTATTGGTCAGCAACAGATTGACGACGCTTCATGACACTTTTACGAGCGTCGTCATGAAGATCGAAGCCTCAGCTGTTGTTGGATGCTCAACGAATGAAATATTGACCTCGGAGACTCCGCTATAGAATAATGCCATCGCCCTGGCTGCGTTAGCAGTATGTAATGTTGTAGGTCGATCTGCAAGTCAAAAAGAAAATACCGTGCATTCTTCAAATATAAGAGGAGATCGCCGACGAACATGGCCAGTGAGGCTGATCAAGGTCACGAAGATGTACATACCTATGTATGAGGCATGTACATATGTATGAGGTATGTGGTAGGTATGTACTTCCCCAGACCCCACGCTCGTCGCCTATAGACGTCACTCACCGCACCAACTGCTAAATTTAGCTTTTGATGACACTGATCCATTGATAAGGGACCAGCCAAGGCATGAAGCAAGAGAGAGACTATGCTTATTAATATTGTGCTATTAATATTGTGCTTCTCAAGACTTACATATATTCCAATTCCCCTTACTAATACCCAAAGTGATGGTGGAAAAAAGAAAATATTAATATCGTTATAAATAGGCTGATTAGAAAAATAAATCCGGTTTCTTTTATTTTTACCGCCCTCCTGAAGCCTGAACATGGTCTGACGTAGCATTGCGCAATGCGCCTGAGCCCTGAGGCTCCCCTACGAAAGAGCGCCGAGGTTCGCACTCTTCTGGCGCCAAATTTATGGATGTATGACACATGTGCTGACCTGCATCTTCGCCCATTCTGAACTTCCTCAATTGTCTTCTCCGCAACATTCTTTTTGTGTATCTCTTGCGTGTCAATACTACACAATGCTTTCCACAGTCAGATTAGCCAGCAGACAGGCAGCTGTCCGTGGCGTTGCCTCCCGCAGTGCCATCGCTGCACGCCAGGGCTCAACCTGGGCCAATGTTCCCCAAGGTCCCCCAGTGAGTCGATTCTCCAACGGTTGCTTCGGATCAAACGCTGACATGTGAAATAGGATGTAAGAAGCTCATGATATGCATCTCAGAGGTCAATTGCTAATGATGAGCGTGTAAAAGGCCATCCTAGGTATGTGTGACCATCGCGACGAGACCCTGAATTATGCGCCTAACAACCTCCAGGTATCACTGAAGCCTTCAAGGCCGACAGCTTCCCAGAGAAGATCAACCTTGGTTAGGGATTCCGCAGTTGATCCATCTTTATGACGATTCTGACAATACGAATTAGGTGTTGGTGCCTACCGCGACGACCAGGGAAAGCCATACGTGCTCCCGTCCGTTCGCATTGCTGAGGACAAGATCGTTGCTGCGAAGCCCAACAAGGAATACGCCGGCATCACCGGTGTCCCGGAGTTCACCAAGGCTGCTGCCCTTCTCGCATATGGTGAGGGTTCCAGCGCACTCGACCGCCTCGTCATCACACAATCCATCTCTGGCACTGGCGCTCTCCGCATCGGTGGTGAGTTCCTCGCACGCTGGTACCCAGGCGCAAAGAAGATCTACATCCCCAACCCATCGTGGGCAAACCACAGTGCTGTCTTCAAGGACTCCGGTCTGGAGATTGCCAAGTACAGATACTACAACAAGGACACCATTGGCCTCGACTTCGAGGGCTTGATCGACGATGTCAAGGGTGCCGAGAAGGGCAGCATTTTCTTGCTCCACGCTTGCGCCCACAACCCAACTGGTGTCGATCCAACTCCGGAGCAGTGGAAGCAGATCAGCGATGCTGTTAAGGAGGGCGAGCACTACGCTTTCTTCGACATGGCATACCAAGGTTTCGCATCTGGTGACACCAACAAGGATGCTTTCCCAGTCCGTCACTTCGTCGAGCAAGGCCACAACATCTGCCTTGCGCAGTCTTTCGCCAAGAACATGGTAAGCTATTTACTGATTGAAGTGCAAGGGCAATGCTAACAGAATACAGGGTCTCTACGGCGAGCGTGTCGGAGCCTTCTCGATTGTCTGCTCCGACGCCGACGAGAAGAAGCGTGTGGACTCTCAAGTGAAGATCATCGTGCGCCCTCTCTACTCCAACCCCCCGATCCACGGCGCGCGCGTCGCCTCGGAGATCCTCAACAACGCAGAGCTGAACAAGCAATGGTTGGGCGAGGTCAAGGGCATGGCCGACCGCATCATCACGATGCGCGCCCTCCTCAAGAAGAACCTCGAGGACCTCGGATCCAAGCATGACTGGAGCCACATCACCAGCCAGATCGGCATGTTCGCCTACACCGGCCTCAACCCGGAGCAGATGGACGCGCTGGCGAAGAAGCACTCTGTGTACGCCACCAAGGATGGCCGGATCTCCGTTGCTGGCATCACGACGGGCAACGTCAAGAGACTCGCCGAGGCCATCTACGCCGTGAAGGGTTAAGGGATTCTTGTTCTGAATGGATGGCTGGAGGAGTGGATTGTGAATTACGGGGCTTCGTTCATATAGGATTGGGCTTTCTAGACTCGTGATAGGCGTCTGTCTGTAGTTATATGGCGTGAAATATCACTCTTCTCTAGACGCTGACGCTCACGCTGACGCTGACTCCTTAACGCTAACAGGGCTGCCATGATATAATTTGTGATGACACGTGATGCGTAAATATATCGCGAGTTCGCCAGCGTTCCTGCTCCTGCTCCTGCTCCTGCTCCTGCTCTCGCTCTCTTCAGTTCGTCGAAAATTACCAAAACCAGACACCGAAGGTCTCTTTCATCTTCCATCTTCCATCTTCATCTTCCATTCACAGACACAGCCTCACAACCAATCGCTGCCTACGCTCCACACCCTCTTCCCAATCCCAATCCCACTCACCCCTCAAGAGTGATGACGACGACGACGATGCCACAGCCCGCTCTCCAACCCGCCTTCTCGGCGTCTCCTCCCTGCTCACGACAACCCTGAGACTCACCAGCACAGAGCTGAAATGTCAAGCCAGCATCGGACTCCTGCCTCTGTCTGCTTCACACCATCTTTTTCCAAAATCGCTCGGCAACAACGAAGCACAGCTGCGACGTCGCCGATCATCATCTTGAAAGTTGAATCTTTGAATCATCATGAGCGGCAATGCCACTGTGCCAAGGACGCCTCGTCGCTCTGCGCCCCGACGCCCCGTTCGTTCGCTGACAGGGCAGGGCCATGGTGGGCAGCAGTCAACAACACTGGGTCAGCGCCGTGGATGTCAAAGATGTCAAAGCGGTGTTATGTACATATTCGTACAGTACCTATGTACCTTGGAGGGACAGAGGATGGCTTGAAGCTTCAGTGTTTCCTCAGATCTCGAGCATTTATTCTTCTATTTCTATCATATCGAGATGCTTCAGCAATGATGTATCTATGCTCTGAGCTCTCTCTGTTGCCAAACATGCAATACGAATAAGAGACAAGAGTACACGATGGCAGTGAGCCTACTCGTCGCTACCGAATGGAGCAGGGAGGCGCGTTTCTGCAGCGCACTGCATGCATGTCGATCAGCCGTCCATCGTTTGCGAGTCGGGGGCGTCTTCTTTACTCCTTTATTCCTTTACTCCTTTACTCCATAGAACCTGGGGACCGACTCGAGTCCTCTACCACACCTCAAACAGTATCCCGCAGTGTATGTATGTATGCAAATCTCCACCATTCGCTCCTTCGCTCGGGATGTTCCTATGGAGTATATACTGTATGTACATACATACATACACAGGCCCCTTTAGTGGTCACGATGGAGCAGATATCGCCACCAAGGCTCTCCAGTGGTTCGCGCTTGCGCCATCCGCCGCGCCCGCATACAGTAGTGACTGTATACAACACAACCTTGCTGGCTGGAAATTGGAATTGGAATGGCAACTAACTGTTTCGCGCTTCGTTCTTGATTTGATGCTTCGCAACGTCGCTGCTGGTGAGCGATTTCTTAGTTACATTGACCCTTCTCTATCCGTCTCTATTCTACTCTCTCTCTCCCTCTCTCTCTACTGTGCGACCTTCCCGACACGGCGAGTCTGCATTGCCTCTCTGATGCCAGGATGGCTCGTGGACGGATGACATAGACCGCTGCGAGGTGCACTCAACACTCACACTTGGAAAGACTTTGTTGCATATCCCTATCGTCAGCAGGGATCGGGCACAATTTTTCAACTTATAAGTCATATCGTCCAGTCCATATTCTTGCAGATTTAGTCGTCGGATTCCGCATCACAGGCCAAGTACGATACAGCACAAAGTTCCTCTCCACGCAAGTTGAAGAAGACGAGCGTACCTCTTGGAGTCTTTATCTTTATATATTACTGCTCCTCTGCACCGTTCTCAAGTCGAACATCGGATTCTGTCGTCTGCGTTCGATTCTTTGAATCCTGGGGACAACTGAGGGCTCTCGAGCCCCCGACGCCGATATGCTTCATCCATCAGGATCTACACCAACAAGCATGCCAGAAAAGCACCTCTGGATCCTCATGGGCCCATCTGGAGCTGGCAAGTCCAGAATCGGCAGGCATCTCCAGGACACGCACTGCCTGACCTTTCTCGAGGGCGACGATGTGAGTGGGATCTCTCTCTCTCTCTCTTAGCACTCCAACGATCCGAGACTACACGATCCCCCCTCTCCGTCATCCTCTCCAATCCCTTCTCTCTCACTTTTCACACCATGCACTCACGCTAACATACCTACAGTACCTCTCCCCCGAGGACAAAGAGCGCATCGCAACAACCCACACCCTCCACGACGCGAACCACCCGTACTGGCTTCACTCCCTCATCTGCGCCGCAATTTCCCACTCCCTGTATGGCGCCACCATCGGCGTCGCAGTCGCCTGCTCGCGCTGCGCCTGCAAGACCGCACAGCCTGGCGCGAAGCCGTCACCCAAGCCAACGAGGACAACGGGTACCCCATTCCCGCAACTGTCGACGCCCGTCTATACTACACCGACAACTACGAGCCGTATCCCGACCTGTCCGCCGGAAAGCCATTCATCCATCTCCACTTCCTCTACCTGCAGATCACAGAGCGGCTGGCGCGGCAAATTGTGGCGAACCGGCAGGCCCGCGACCGCCACTTCATGCCCGAGATGGCGGTGCCGGCGCAGTTCAGGGCGCTGGAGCCGCCAGATGGGAGTGAGCGCGACTGCGTTGTGTTGTTTAGTGAGGTCACGGCCGAACTGAAGGATATGGCTGAGCAGCATGTCGGGGAGGTATTGAGGGCGGGGTTTTGGATGCCTGAAGCAGTCGCAGGAGGAGGACGAGAAAGAGGAGGAGGAGGAGGAGGAGGGCGAGGCAGAGGGGGGGAAGAGACATTTTAAGTGCTATTTCACAACATCGCAACACCGCAACACCGCGGTGTGGGCTCATGCTTGTTCATTCGAAAATATGATCATCATTGTCATCACGGTGAAAAGGGTATAAACGGAAAACTGGGAGGATATACAAAACAAAATTCCAAAAGACACACAAACATCACTATCACCGAAGGGGCATAGAGGGAGACTATACACGGTACATGGGGCATACTCATTTCAAAGTTGCATCATGATATTGCGAGACGCATGTGAGAAGGGATCTCACGCATCATCTACGTCCACATGTCCACCTTGACAGAAAAGGGCGGGGGATTTATACAAGGCAAGACAAGACCTTGTGCATAGCTATATTATATTCCAGGTGGATCCGCAATTATTGTTAACGGTTTGTTCATTAGACGGGGTATCATATCGTAGCTGACCACATTTCATCATCATTTATCATCATACATTATCCATCATCCCCTCTCTCTCCCCCCCCACTCATATAGCAAATCATCGCCGTCGATCGAGAAAGATCCATACTCGCCTCGATCCCATGTATATATATGGAACGAAATTAAAAACCAAGAAACGAAGACGAAGACGAAAATCCAAAAGAACGAGTGAGCAAGGCAAATCGAGCAAGCAACAACGATCCATGCGATCGAGAGGTCCACTCCCCACCAGCCCAGCATCGAAGGCAAGCGAGCGGACCATCAAACATCCCTCCCCTATCCCTCGTCATCATCAAACATCTCTCCTCTTCTAATCACCATCATCACCTTCTCATTCACTCACTCACTCACTCACTCCGGAAACTTCCTCAACGGGAAGAAGCCCTCGGGCATCGGGAAAAGATGCCACTGCCTCTCGCCACCCTCCTCAAACGCCTCCTCCCATCCCCCTCGCAGCTCCCTCGGCACCTCCCAGCCGCGCGTCGCGCTGCGCAACCTCATCCTGACGAGATGTCTCTTCTTCGCCGCACCAGCGCCGTCGCCGTCGTCGTCGCAGTCAACAAAGGCGTTCCGCCGATGCAGGATCGCCATGTTGTTGATGAAGTGCAGGTCCCCGGGCTGTGTGGCGATCTCGAGCTGCGTGGCCCGCGCGACGGTCTCTAGGGCGGCGAGGGCGGCGTGCTGGGCCGGCGTGAGGGACGGGAGCGACGATGGGCGCGGGTGGGCCGCGGAGCCGAGGAGGGAGGTGGGCGAGTAGTTGATGATGAGGCGGGAGGCATGGTGGTAGAGGATCGGGCGGCGGTGGGGGGTTGGGCTGGGGGTGTTAGAAGGTTGGGGATGAGGAGGTGGGGGAAGGGGGAGGGAGGACGCACAATGCGAATGGCCAGTCGGGCTTGGCGAGGGTGCGGATGATGTCCGGGCAGGTGGCGGCGAGGATGTTGTAGACGGTATAGGCGGAGGAGATGATGCACTTGCCGCCAGAGGCGGCCGTACTGCGCGTCTGCCAGGCGAGAAGGTCGCCAGTGGCCTCGGTGTGGAAGGCCTGCCATCCATATCATGAGTGATTAGAACAATGGAGGGTGGGGACAGGACTGCTTACAATGCTCTTCCGGGAGTGTCGGGCGTGCAGGGCGCGCTGTGCAGAGGTGGCGGCGGCGTCGGAGATGATGTGGACTTCCTGCGTTAGCTGCGTGTCGGACGAGAGAGTTGGGAGGGGGTGAGGAAGGTACCGATCATGTTGCCCTGGCTGTCCTGTCTGGCCTTCTGCTCGGCGATGTAGGCCTGCAGGCCCATGAATATGACCATGGAGTCTTCGACGGTGTAGAGGTCGGGCCTGAGGCCGCGGATGAGGAAGAGGCCCTTGCCGTCGTGGACCTCGCGGCACAGGCGGTCGAGAGTGTGTTGGAGTCTTGGAAGAGGGAAGGTCTCTCTATCCGCGAGCTCGCCGTCGAGTTCGTAGCCTAAAGATGGATTAGTCTATCATGGGCGGGATGTGACATCGAATAGAGAGACGTACCTTTGAAGATATGCAACGCCGCGTCGATCTCTGCCAGATCTTCGGCGGTCAGTTGGTAGACGTATTTCCTCTCGTCGGCAAGGTCTGCACCGGTCCACACCAGGTCTGACGATATTGCTGCTGGGAACCCGTCAGGCAGGGAGTATGTGTCCGAGTCGTCTCTCGTGAAATTGACGGATCGGGGATGGACCAACGCCATGATGGATTTGAGTGTATCTGAAGACAGCGAAGATCGAAGAGAGCAAAGACCGAAGAGAGTGTGAGGTTATTCGAGAAGTATAGAGGCAATCGAGGCAGACTGGGAGGGTGAAGATGTCCTTAACAACTCGCAAGATATGATAACTCCTGCGACGAGGCTGAACTCGCGCCTGATGCTGCGTCTATTCTGATTGGACGAACGTCTGGGCGAAGACCTTGGAATTGAAAATGATGTCAGTGCTCAGCCTTGCAAGAGAGTCGACCAGTACCATACAAGACAATGAATGGTAAATTGATGTTGATGATAATGCTGATAATGATGCGATGATAGAGAAATCCTAGCTCTATCTGAGAAGAAAAGAGCCGCCTCTTATACACGCCTTCGAACCCTCCCTCCGCTTCAGCGCGCTGCTCCGAGCAGAGCTCTTGGAGACGGACGAAGGAGGCGGTCCTTGGCCTTGAGTCCGCAGAGCCGCATGCCATCGTCCCATCGACTCCAAAGGTTGGGTGGGGGGATCCCCTGTCGCCCGTCGATCGTCGCCAATCGCCAATGGGCGCTATATCATGCAGCGCTAGATGCTAGACTAGAGGCTACTAGAGGTTACACTATAGGCTAGACGAGGCTGACGGGGCGCTAGAGTGCACGAGTCCCATGACCTCCCGCGTCTTCTCCCGTCCCGGCCCGCTCTTCAGCCGCTCCAGTTGAGCCTCATCGCGAGATATGGCATGTCACTCAGTCACTGTGTTGGCGCTGATGCCGCATGCGTGTGCGACTGTGTGTGCGCGGTTTATTTACCGTGTCCCCATTCCCGTCTTGTCTTCTGGGCATGTGGTGCGTGGCGTGAGAAGGCGCCCATGAACTATAATCAATCCTGGACATCTTCCGATATCCAATATTACAAAGCATTATGCAAAAACATCTATTAGCCAGCCAATGGATAGAAAATGTATGCCTGGGACCTTGGTATTGCAATTTACGCCACACCAAGAGCCGGGAAGAGTGTGTAAAAAAGGAGTCACACGGCTCCCACTGCCCTATCCCGACTCTTGCTTGAGCCGCATATTGGATTCACAGAACGCATGAAAAATGGATGGTAGTTTTTTTCCAGCCCGTCAGACCTGTCCATGCATACTGCATATTGCATATTATATATTGCATACCATCTGCCACGCCGTGTTAGTGTGGGGGTAAAGAAGGGAGCCTCAGATCGTGCTCCTCGGCTTCCAGTTTTGTTCATACAACTGGGCAATGAAATAGTAGTCATTCTCATACGCCCCCTGCCACCGAAGATCCTCAAAACGCTCCGCTGTGGGTGACGAGGTAAGTAATCGGAATGGCCGAGTGAAGCGGGGTAGACACGTACCCTTGCTGTTGACAAACTTTCGCGTGCTCTGCACGAACCGCATTTGCTTTTCATTCAATCCTGCGACGCCCAGGATTTCCGACTTCTCGCCTTCTGCAGAAAATGGATAGGAGTTCTTGTTGCAGTAGTGGAAGTGGGCGAGGAAGATGTTGGCTCCGGCGTGGTATTCTGCCACCATGGCTGGTCTGGCAAACCGTGCCTGTAATGAGTTAGAAGGCTGGAATATCATTGACATGGAGAGGAAGGACTTGGCAGCGAGATCGCAACGTATGAGTGAAGGATGACTTGCCTCAATCCCGTGTTTCCTGGCGTATGCAGCGTCATGTCTTGTGATCATGGTACAGTTATGCAACAGAATAAAGACACACAGGTAAATAGTGAACCAAGATGTGGTCTTGTGTGAGTAGATGAGCTTCTGCAAGCTATCCAAGATTTCTGTGCGAAGCCGATCCTGAATGCGTCGCGAAAGGATCAATTCGATCTGGTTGCCCATAAGTGGAGGAATCGGGATACTACCATGGTTTGGATGTGTCTCGTCCAGGATATCTGCCGGCATCCCTAAAGTCTCAGAGCCGACAATGTTGGTGGCTCGTGTATTCAGACGGATGGCAACCCAGAGGCGGAGCACCATTTTCAGCAGTCTTCGATCTGCTTCCGGCTATCAAGTTGTTACTCTCTGCAGAATCTTCGGGAGGAGGTACTTACAACACTCATATCGTTAGAAGTGTCAATCGCCATGCTGTAAGTCATCCAAAGGAACTTGTCTTTTGGATCAAGAGCTCCCATGAAGAATTCGGCCCCACCATTGTTAATATAATCCTCGTAGGCGCTCTGGGCGGCTGACAGATCTGCAATAGCGTACGAAGGAACGAGTACAGACTTCTTGAGGCCTCCAGGAGCGACCCATTTACGGTAAACCACATCTCCTTCGATGACCTTGAATTCGCGAACGACCAGTTCCAAAGGAGTCGATGTATATCCCTCGCTGACGTGAATGACCTTTGTCTCGCTGGAGGCCCATGTGTTAATATCCTTCAATGTCCGACTCGTCCACCGTGAAGTCCATTCCAATCCAGGGACTTGGCCAGGTTTATAAAGCCTGACATCGGTGATCTTGTACCGAACGCACAGTGGTCTCTGAGGCTTACCACCCACTGCTTTCACCTTCTTGCAAGTCAAGCATATTCCTTTCAGGTCGGCGGGATCTGGCACGCACTACATCACCTGTCAGCATAGTATGAGACTGCGCTGGGGGCACATACACGTATTTTTTGCGCTCTACAACGAACACAAGAGCCATCCTTCCTGGTCTGTGCGGTTTGGGCGCGGTCATGTAGGCTCTTGAAAGGCCCACGACGGGCTGGCCCATCGTTGTTAAATGTACTTGCACAACGCATGCTTTGACCGCTGTCAGAATCCAGCTCAGTCTCTACTTTGAGATACGAATGACTGGCTTCTGAGTCTTGGAATGCCGAATCAGCATACATCGCTTGAGAATACGCTGGAAAATTGCTGCCGATCATGGTGGATTGATTCCATTCGCTGTAGCCAGCAGCCGAAATGGGTTGCGGATAGATCATCTCCTGCTTGTGCACAACGGGCTGACTATGTACTTGAGTTGGCTGCAAAACCGGGAACCACCACTGCTCCGCAAAAGGCGCAGTATCACATCCGAAAGCAGCCTGCTGATGCTGATAGATTAGCACGAGATTATGATAGCTGGAAAGGTAAAATACCATGTCCGGATCAACCTCATCCATTCTATTCATTTGACCATAAATTGCTTCTTGACCATGAGAATAAGGCATCATCGACGTCGACGACGTATGATCAAGCGCATTGCCCATTACCTTACTTTCGTATGTCGACATGTTTGGCGCCATATACTCACTCCCTACGAAAATTAGTTATGACCATGCAAATTGCAAATGTCAAGTGACTTACCATATCCGTTATCGAGCGATGAACGGCTCTCGTTAAGGCAGAAGTTGGCAAAGCAATCTGCAAAAATTCCTCCTTTTTGAAAACCAAATGTATTATCCCTTTCCCCAGTTGAAATTTGCAACGACGAGCTGGAGAAGTCCAAATAGCCATCATTGGCGGAGTTTGGGCCAGTCCATTGTTGGTTGGCATTCTGGCTTACATTTTGCTCGTCGATACCCGAATCGGTACCTACAGCTGACTTCTCGCCAGAGGAGGGCAGGTATAGTGATCCTGACTTTGGACTCGCTTTCATTCTGCTGGATGGCCGTCTCGTCCTTGATCGAGGTGGCTGTGGAGGGCAGTCATAAAAACCGATGGAAGTCAAGGATAAATCTTCGAGTTCGTTGATTCTTGAACGCAAGTTGGGCACGGGCACGTGCAAAATATCGGCGGCCTGAGCCAAGATAAAGTGTTCCTCGTATCGCAGAGTGTTGATGTCCAATCCGTCGGCTGCTGTAGATCTGGCCTTCTTGGTGGCATAGGATTCATTACTCTCTATCGAGCTGTATCTTCTCTTGCGAAGGGTGTCCTTCCTCGTGTTAGATCGGATCTTCATATGCATAAGCCAATGAAGATGAAGGTGAATGTGAGGAACAGGATGTAGGAGATGTAAGTAACCATTCGATAGTGCTACTTAAGTATGTGATCGAAGGCCTTGGCAAGAAATAGGAACAACAAAAAGAATAGAAGCAGTGAGACCCGGTGAGGAATAACGATCCGGAGAACGGGGAAAGGGTAAAGATTTGATGAAACGGCGTTAAAAGCTACATACCATTTTGCAAGGGAAGCTTTCTCCGATCCAGGTCTGAACCCGTCCGGTGACAGGGGCGTGGCTTTTTCCCTTCCTTCCTTTTCCCCAGTAGGACAGGAGGCAGGTGCGAGAGAGGGAGCGAGAGAGCCGAAGAGCAGAGAGTTTGCAGTACAGGTGGCCCCGTAATCATGCAAGAGCGGACAGAAGCGTACGTAAATGCACTCAATATAGGGCTGAAGTGAATGTTGGTCGTCCAAGGAATGTGCCAATGTAGCCGCTGACAGCTGACCCCAAAGAGGCAAAAGATCCAGTTGACGAGTCGAGTCGAGTCGGCTTGGGCTATAGTCTATAGATAGGTAGGGAGAAGGTATGAAAGGGAGTGGAGAGCGGCGAGGCTGTGAGGACGGATGGCGGAGGAGATGGACGGATACCAGCGTCGAAATGATAAAACTTGCACAGAATACACGGGTGACGGACACAGCAAGTCCTTGCGCTTACTTGCTGCCTCCCGAGCTGATGCTATACACTCGTGTTCGTGAGGATGATGATGATGAGGATGATGAGGATGAGAATTTCGTTGTGTGGAGGAGAGAGTGGTGAGGCATGAATGTGAGTGTCGGCACCTGCGTGCTTTCCAGACCGGTTGCAGGGATGACGGGGCAGTGCAGATGGTGCAGCTTCACCGGTCGTGCCAATTCCCCAACTCCCAACTCCCAACTCAACTGCCATTTCCCATTTCATATGCAACTCTTCAGCCGCAGCCGGAGCGAATCATTTGCATCTCCCAGCCGGTGAAAAAGGGGGAGGAAAGTGTTGATGGCAGCTTGAAGCTTGGACTGTAAGGCTCCTCTTCCCCTGCCACCTCAAACGCACGCCAAGACAGAAGAATCCATCACGTGCATGACATACATAGCAGGTCGGCTGGGCCTTCTCCTCCTCCACGTCGGCCGGTGAGGACAGACATGTTTGGTCTTCCCATGTACAGAGTCGCCGACCGGTGAGCTGCGACTCTGTTGGGTCTCACGGCCGAGCATCCCGGCATCCCGGCATCCCAGACCCGGCATCGTCGTTGTGCCCTGTCATCACGAGACTAATGGAATAGGTGACTTCATTCTACCCTTTGCATCATACCTTCGGAACGAAGTTAGCAGTGGAAAGGTAAGATACTTTGGAGAGCCTGTCAATTGTCTCCAATCTGCCTCTTCACTTCCAGACCGGTGGGCTGTGCCGTTTCAAGACCACATCATGGTGATGCAAGCAACCGAATATCATCTTCATTCTAGCTACTCAAACACCACAGGCAACTCTTCCTGCCGTGTCGTATTGAGAGGAGAAGCTGCTGATGCCCGCTCGCCGAAAATGATCTCTAAAATGACAGATCGGAGTCTGGCAGACGAGAACTTGGGCTCAGATTCGAAAAACTATCACTTCTCATAAACAGAGGAGTAGTTCATTGCTTCGCTATATCGCACTAACCTTCACCGGTCCCTTGAACCGTCCACATGGCCTTCCCCGAGATGCCAGAGCGTCTCCCTCTGAGCGTCGGTGATCAAAACTATGTTACCGGTGTGAAATCATAATTTCCAGCATTCCAACCCCCGAAGAACTTCCTCCAATTTGGGTCGTTCAAAGGAGACACGAAAATCACCAGCTTTCTTTCTCTCATATCTTTCTTCCAAGAACTTCTCTGCAACCTCCAGTTCTGCCTTCCACCAAACTTTGGCCGCTTTCTGCACCATTTCTGGTGTCTCCGTGCCATCACCATCCCTTAAGACAACCCTCGAGCCCTCTCTCACAATCTTCGGCTCTCTTTCATCTCCCCTCCCGGTTCTCCCGACGGTGCAAGCATCGATCAGCTTCCTCATTTCTCGAGGCGCGTGGCTGTAGTCCGGGAACGTAAGGTCACTCTCGAGGCGACAAGTCCGCCAGACGGCACGTTCTGGCATAGAAACTCCCTCAAAGATGCACCACAGCACTCGGCCGAGCATGTACACCATCGCAGACTCTTTCTCATCAGCGCTCAATCCGAACCATCCAAGTGCATAGCCATCCGTGGATGGGGCATACGACTTCATTCTCGTATCATTCCAGCCCGGCACATATCTCTCAAGCTTTCCCCGGTATTCCTCCCTCTTCTCAGCAGGCATTTCTCCGTCGTCGCTGGTCGCCATGGTGACGATGTAGTCGAGGAACGCTATCTCCGGCGCCGAAAACGAGCACCAGACGCCGCGCTGTTCGAAATCTACCAGGACGAGGTCGTCACTGTTGGAGAGCAAGATATTGTCAAGCCGAAGATCGGAATAGTGCCTGCCCTGAGAACGAATGTGCACGAGCGCAGAGGTCAACTGCTTGGCCCAGCGCAGCTGGTCTTTCAGATGCAAGGTGCCTTGAAGGGCACGGCGAGGTAGGATATCACGCAAGGTTCCCGCAGCATGATATTCTTGCAGCATACCGATCACTCCTGTCTTTCCGCCAAAGCCACATTTCTTTGTGGCGAGGTATAAGGGGCGGATGATGTTCGGATGAGATGGCAGCGTCAGCAGCGACACTATCTCGTGATATATGTACTTAGGTTCACTGGTCAAGGCCTTGAGAATCATGGTCCGAGGTCCGGACTGGGTATTGGCGGTGACGATGCAGACGCTATCATGAAGCTGCCGCTGGTAATTGACGGATGTGACGTCGATCTGTGCCGGCCAAGCTGCCAATGGGATTTCCGGAACCAATTTCGCCAGAGACTTTAGTGACAGCAGCTCGTGCTCCAACTGAGTGCATCTCACAAGCTTAATCCGACATCTTCGAACGTCGCGATCTAGATTGTCGAACAAGATCTGCGATCCGAAAGGAAGAGTCTTGTACTCAGATTCGAATTCAGGATGCGTTGCCGTGTAATGCTCCAGGGCGCGAAGGATGTGTTGCGAAACTCCTTTACTGACGATCCTCGAGTCTTTGAAGCTGAACGTGGCGCCCAGATCGAGAAGCCGTTGGAGGTCAGACGGACTCTGCGACGGCTTCGGGATGAACGTATCAATACGGAGAGGAATGCACGGCGAGATGAAGAGCGGGATGGTATAGAACTGCGTGCCCATGCCACAACCGCCATCGATGCGCCATTTTGGATTGCGGACCGGCGTCAAGCTGTCAATTCGATTTTTGGGATTGAGCTCCGAGCATGCCCAATCATCCCCTAAATGGCCTGCCTGGCTGGTCGCTGACGCTGGTTGAGGAGGGGTGTACTCAGCGAATGCAGCAGTCGGGTGGACGACCTGGACGACGGCTTCGGGGGTGAGATCCATATTGATCGATCGATTTGTGATGAGCTGATCACTTGATATCCCTTGGACTCCTCTTCGCCCGGATGATAATTACGGTTGATTTGTGAGAACCTGCCGTGTGTGATTCTCGTGTCTGTTGCAAAACACTTGGTTGAGAGCTGTTAAAGGTTCTCAACTTCAAGTGAGTAGTCCTTGCGACTATATGCTGATATGAGCGTTCTTGCCGCCTTCGATTCCAAGTTGTAAACAGAAACTCCGTGACTCTCTTCAAAAATCCGAATAGAGCACCGCTTTCTTTCAAGAAATGAAATTTCATAAGAACACACCCACCATCTCCCCCCTCAAATCCCCCTCCAATTCCCCCTCTGATAAAGCCCTCCAAGAGCTGTACCGCGCAGAGCCTCCAAAAGTTTCATACCAGGTATCCTGCATGGCAACAGCCGCAATGCTCAGTATGGACGTCGGGACCGTCCATCGAATGCATTGCATTGCATCGCATCGCATTGGCGTGGGGAAATATGCACCTTCACAAGAATTGTGAAGAGCTCTCCGGACCCGACATCTCTTGATTGGCAGCGCGATCGGGATTCCGATAGGGCAATACCTGGCTCTGTTGGTGGCTGCTGATGTAGAGTAGACTGAGACTGAGACTGCGCATGGCGTGGCTCCTCATGGCTGATGGCCGAGGAGCCATTGGCAGAGATTGGCCCGGAAGGTATGTCATGTTGCTTGCTGTTGAGCCTCAGTCAAGCCTCGGGGGCGGAATGGACGAGGGGTGAGGGACTGAGGGTGACCGAAGATGCGGCAAAGAAGATGGCGGATGTCGTGATGATCGATGATCGGCAGTTGGCAATGGCCTGTGATGTGGAGAGAAAAATATGATTATATAATTACATAAATAAATAATAAATAAATAAATAAACAATATAAAAATATAAAAATATAATATAATTATCCGACGCTTATATCGGCTTCTCAGCGAAATCGCGAAATCTCCAAGACCAGTCAAGGGATTTTACTCTCTTCTTAGATTTCATCCGGTGAATACATGGATATGAGCATATATACGATTGAGAAAGGCAGAATCGTCCTTTTCTTTTGACTTCACTGTTCAGAGTGTTCGGGAGCAGCATCGATGATAAATTCGAGTTGTTGCTACAGCCCCTGTGAGTGAGACTGGCGGCATTCTCAGCCTCATTACCTCTCTCTACACAGTAGTAAGACAGTTGCTGAAAATATGCTGAAAAAAGGCCGTACGATATCAGAATACAAAGACTTCAAACAAATGGCTTTTGATGAAGCTGCGCTCGTTATGTCGAGAGGATGTGAGAATATATAATTTATTGATTGATTGATTATTGATTCATTTATGGTTGCTACAGCAATTTTGTTTGCGGGGGACACCATCCGCCTGTATTTCGATGTCCAAGGCTTTCCCCACACTCCAGCACGATTATCCCCAAACTTGATTCTGTGTGCACGCGGCGTGCCTTCACAGCTGGACAGAGGCAGAACGATAGAACGATAGAACCATCGAAACCTACAATGATACCTCCTGTAGACAACCAGACACTGGTCGCGAACCCGCAGTTCGCCGCCTTGCACAAGACACTCACCACACGCCTCCTGAACCCAGACGGCAGCACGAAGAACCATCCTACGCAGACCGAGCGCGATGCCAGAGCTCCTGTAAGCCCTCTTCGCATCCATTCAGACCCTCGCTGACCGACGACCATAGGAACTGCTTGCGCGCCGGCTGGAATCAACTCGAGCCATCGTCCTCGCCGCGGCGCTGTCCAACCTGCCTCTCACCGAACCCACGAAGCCCGCGAAGTCCAGCGTCCCAAGCTCTGGGCGCGAACAGCCTCTCCCGGCCGAGCTCACGGAACTCATCATCCTCCTCACCCTGCACCTCGACAGTCGGCAACTCAGTCCCGCAGACGCCGCCGTCCTCACCGCCAGCCCCGTCTACACCACCCTCCCGCACCAGCTCCAGGCCATATCCTCCCTCATCTCCACCCACGTCACGGCTCAGGCCCTCCCCCTAACCCGCCTCCTCAACCCCACCACAAACCCCTCCTTCCTCCACCGCCGCATCGCCGCCCTCCCCAGCGCAACCTCCTCTCTGCTCACCCACATCTCGGAGCAACAACGCGCCCTGCTCGCCGCGCGCGCCGCACTCACACCCCTCGCCACATCCGTCCTGCGCGCCCGCACAGCCTGCGCCGAGGCCACCATCCGCGTCCTCGAGACATCGAAGCACGGCGCGCTCGCACGGCACGCCAGAGCTTCGGCGGAGCTGCTGGCCCTGCAGGCGAAGACGGCGGAGGCGGAGGCGAGGACGAAGAGCGCGGCGGTCTGGGGGATCGTGTATACGCCCGAGGCCAGGAGCGCGTTGCGCGCGTATGCGGAGCATTTGCGGGATGGGAGGGCGAGGTTGGGGATGCGCGGACGGGATGCGGAGGCGGTGTTGGCGGGGTATGGGGTTGGGAGGGAGGATGGGGGGAAGGAGAGGGTGATGAGGGAGATTGCCAGGGTGTGGGGGGAGATGGAGAGGGAGAGTGAGGAGGTGAGGAGGGATATTGAGAGGTTGAGGGGGAGTTGAGAAGGGACTGTGAGATACGATGGCATACAACGGCACGCAGAAACGGTTTCTTCTCGGCATCAAGCATGGTTAGGGAAAGGACTTTTATCCTCGCTCTCCAGTCACCAGACCGCAGCCACCATGTCCGCGAACGCCATAAACGCCAGCTTTCAACACCGACGCCATGAGAAGACTCGCAACCTATCCGACCTAAGACTGTCTATACAGCACACGCCGCCCCACCCCCATCCATCCACCCATCCTGCGTCCAATCCACGGACCCCAACCAATCCAAGCAATCCACATCATCAAGCAAAAACGGATCAATCCCGAACTCCTCGGCCTCGAGCCCGAACCCCGCGCCCACCCCCTCCATCCCCATCCCAAAACCCAACGGCGTCGCAATCTGCGTAGTCTGCGCGCTCGTCGCATCGAAACTGGCGACCCCGGCCACTGAGCCAGCTCGCACGCTGCCCTGGGAGCGGGGCGGTGCGCTCCCGGCGCCGGCGGGCTTGAACAGGGCGTCGACGATGCGCTGGATGACGGTGCGCAGGCGGCGACAGAGCAGGTAGTTGCCGTCGGTCTCGCGGGACCAGGAGAGGAAGGCGAGGAAGTGAGTGAGGGACTGGATGGTGGCGGGGAAGGAGAAGGCGAGGTTGAGGAGGAGGGCGGGGTTGCGGGGCTGAGACTGCGTTGAGGTCGCTGACGTGGTGGTTTGTTGCGACGAGGGCTGCGAAGAGAAGGGCGTGCGGTTGGCTTTGACGCAGGTGAGCGCTGTGAGGCAGAGGATGCCGGAGCAGGGGATGCCGTAGGCGACTAGCTGGATGGGCCGTTAGAGGGGATTAACAGGGAAGGAAGGAGGGAGGCACGCACGAGCCAGTCGAAGTACTCGTTGAATGCGATGAGCTCGTCTTTGCGGAACCAGACGGCGAGCACAGCGTTCATCATCTCCCATGCTACATCGAAGAGGCCCTGAGAACTCGACGCCGCTCGCTGGACTTTTAGACGCTCGAGGAGGAACCGGTTTTGCAGATATTCCAGACGCAGCATGGACTGCGAGTAGAATGCGAAGCCCTGCTCTCCGCCATGGTTCGGTGCAGGGTTGCCGTACTGAAGCTGCGGTGGAAATGAAGCCACGGTGGCTTCCAAGCGTTCGAGTATATGACTACAAAATTTAGTCCTCATCCGAATCGCAAGGGGGAGGAAAGACATACTTTATACAATCAATATCCACCTTGACATCGGTCCCGAGACTGATCTCCAAAACCTCCTCCCGGATCATCCCCAGAAAGAAACGTGCCCGCGCCATCGTAATCGAATGAATCCGCCCCTCCGTATTCCAGCCCCGCTCGTCCAGCCGTGACACCGCCATCTCCAGCGCCTCCGTGCCACTGCTCAGCTGCTCATCGCTCAAGTCAAGCGGCGTGCGTGGCACGCAGTAGTGGCGGCTCAGCATGGGCGGGCGGCCGTTGAAAGAGCTGTGGCTCTTGTCAATGTTAAAGGCGAGGATGAAGACACGACGCTGGTACTCGGTCTCTGGGCGCACAGTGCGCGTGGCCGGCAGCCGGTGCAGGCCCAGGGCCATGACGGCGCTCGCGAGGTCGGCGTGCCGCCGCGAGATCTGGTAGCTCTCGTCGCCGACGCAGATGCTCTCGAGGAACATGATCTGCAGCATCAGGTAGACGACGAGGTCGTTCAAGGTCTCGGTGGCCTCGCAGTTGAGCAGGCACGAGTCGGCGGCGCGCTTCATGCGCCAGGCGGCCTTGCGGCGGGTATCGGTGGTGGCATCGAGGGTCTTGAATAAGGGGTCCCAGTCTTGCAGCTGCATGAACGCCATGCCAAAGAACGTGAACAGGATGCCCAGCATCTCCCAGCGCAGCAGTGGTCCGACGCAGATGTCGGGCCAGTCGCCGAAGGAGGCGTCTAGCAGTGAGTGCCACGGGTGCGTCTCGTTCGCGTTCAGCACGTCGAGGATTGGAGCGAGGCGGACTTCCCGCAGTGGTGGTGTGAGGCAGTCGCCGAATGTGTCCCACATGCCGGCGAGGGCGTTGCGGACGAGTGGCATAGGGACCTTGGGGTCTTTCATGGGGCCGTAGGCGGCGAGGAGGCGGTCGCAGGTGGGCCTGGAGGGGAACATGGCGAGGGTGTGGAGGGTGCGACTGGTCTTGTTCTTCTTGTGAGGCAGGGCGTCGCCGGGCGGGGTGTCGGGGACGGTATCGGCGTCAATGGTGGCGCTGACGTCGAAGAGGTCATGGCCGAAGTGTTCCTGGTTTTCGGAGTAGATGGCAGAGAAGGATGTGGGGCCGTAGGAGGCGGGGCAACGCTTGAAGAGTGTGCCGGGGGAACGAAGGGAGGCGCGGCGTTCGCCTGCGGAGTTGGGCGGCGGGGAGGCGGGCGAAGAGGGCGAGGGCTTGTAGGTGCGCTTGCTGGCGGTGCTGGGAATGCTGGACTGGCTGTCGGAACCTGGCCGGTAGCCCTGCGTCATGGGCGCCGGGTGGTAGATGCAGAAGATGGTGGTGCCGCGGGATGTGCAACGGGCGCAGTGCGGGTAGGAGTGGTCGCAACGCTGCTTGCTCTTGCGGCAGGGCTCGCAGGCCTGCTGCTTGCCGTTGCGGCGGCGGCTGATCTCTTGGGAGGTCATGGGGAGGTGAGATGCTGGAACGGGGGGTTGAGGATTGGGATAGCTAGAGCACACTCGGTAGCTAATTGATGTGGTGACAAGTGAGAAGCCTCAATGAGGTCCGCAGTCACACGTGAAATAGAATAACACAGCACCGCATGCAGAGCAACACCGAGGGAAGGATGGTACACTGCCGGAAGCAGGGAGACGGAGACGCAGAAGGACCTCCCTGCCTGTACCAGCACAAAGGAAATTAATTGTTTAGTTGGCACTGGCAGTGGCGCGGAAAGAGAGTGAGATTGTATTGAGAATACAGGAGAATACAGAATACAAAAAAACAGAACAACATGCAATGAGTTTGCTGCCATGCTTCTCAGGCCTCGGAGTTGAACGCCGTCGCTTCGGAGTTGGGCCACCGCAAAGGCGCGCCGGAGCCAATCAAAGGGGGCAGCCAAGCGGACTGCACGTGATGATATCCGATCGGCGACCCTTCTCACAGACAGAAAGCGAAGCACGTGAAAGCCCGTCCACGTGAATGAGAGATTGAATCGACGAAGGCTGAGGCCTGTGTGCACTCCGTACTCCATTCCATCTTGTATATATATATATATATATACATATTATATATAAGCCATGGCGCAGCCACACAGGAAGGCCGTCATCGTGGGCATCTCGGGCGCCTCGAGCTCCGGGAAGACGACGCTGGCGCGGCTGCTGCGGGATATCTTCCCCAACAGCTTCGTGCTGCACGAGGACGACTTCTACAAGCCGGAGGAGAAGTAAGTTACACGCATCTCTTGTCTTAGTTTTTTTTGTAGGGGACTAATAGTAAAAATCCGGTCACTGGGCACGGTATAAGCCTATAAGGAGTCACCCAGTGACTGGATTTGATAATCCCTTTTAAGATCCCTTCAACAATTTCACTTTGGTTCTGCATTCACTCCAATTCAACTTCGCCAATTCCTTTGTCTCTAGGACTCGCAGGACTGACATGGTACAGGTTGCCCGTGAAGGACGGCTTCGTGGACTGGGACTGCGCGGAGGCCCTCGAGATTCCGGATATGGAAGCCACTCTCACGCATATCGAGGAACACGGCACACTCCCCGTACGTCAAGACCGTTCCAACCCCCCTACCCCTTCCTTTCCCACCGCTTCCGCATGATCTGACACCCACACGCCCTCAGCCCACGCACGACTCCAAAGAAGACCGCAACCCCGTCTCCGCCTGCCCCGTGCCCTCCACCACCATCACCTCCCTCAAGTCCCTCGTATCCTCGTGGACCGCGCCCGGACAGCCGGGCCACATGCTCGTCGCGCCCACGCCACTGCGCCTATGCCTGCTCGACGGCTTCCTGCTGTTCGCGCCGCCCGTGCGCGCGCTGCAGCGCCACCTGGCCGTCAAGCTGTTCCTGCGCGTGCCGTTCGACGTGGCCCGGGCGCGGCGCGCGGCGCGCTCGGGGTATGTGACGATCGAGGGCTGGTGGGTCGATCCGCCGGGCTATGTGGAGAAGGTTGTGTGGCCGAATTATGTGAGGAACCATGCGTGGATGTTTGAGGGCGGGGATGTGGAGGGGAGGTTTAACGAGAAGGCGGTCAGGGAGGAGGGGATTTTGACGCCGGAGGGGGGGTGGGACGGGGATATGGATGAGACGCTGAGATGGGCGGTGCAGACGGTGATTGCGGAGTTGGAGAGGATTGCGGGGAAGGGAGACTAGCAGGTGTGGCTTAAGGTTGAGAGACGCGCGCTTTGCATGATTTGATAGCGTGCATATTGCTTGCTCATTCATTAGGCGCGTCAATACAGAGTCGAGCGAAAGGAACCGCATCGAAAAATGATCATTTTATCTATCCGTACTTTTTTCTTCTTCCTTGTATTTGTTTCTATTCTTTATACCAAAGCACCACGTCCACCTACTCTCAACAGCGCAGCATTCTGCTCCTCGCTACTCTGCAGCTCAGGCAGCTCCCGTTCTCCCCTGCCCGCTGGCTTGGGCAAGAACCCGATGCCTGCCAAGTACGCCAGATAGTTGCCCAGAATATCGGTGTTGGGACCAGGGCCGGCGGAGACATCTTCGCTTGTGAAGGGGGCGTCGGCGCGGAGTTCTGCACCGTCATCGGATCAGGCTGGGGGTTCTGGGGCGGATAATATTTTGTCCGGATCTGTGCGCTCCACCCCGCTCTGTCCCGCTCCGCTGCATAAGATTGGCGGAATCTTGGCGGGCACTGCAAGCGGAAATCAAGCTGAGATGTCGTGTTGTCGTCGTCCTCGTCGTCCTTCGTTCTCTAACAGGACAATTGCATGAAACCCTCAATCGGTTAAGCTTATTTTGATCCAAGAGCTTCTACTGTCCATCCTTCTCTTAATGGACTCGGCATAGTGAAAGAGCCTGGTACGTTCGGACCTCTGATATATTCAAGTTCTCCTCTCCTACTCTCTCAGCCTTGTGCAAGGGGATGATCGTAGCTAACTTCCGCTGCGATAAGACACAAGGTCCATATTATCGAGGATAATCCTCGCGCCTGCTCCGATGGTGGATAATTAGGAGTCCATATCCTTCTCTCTAGGTATCCGAATTCTTTCTCGCCATTGCTGCGCAATGCCTGTACAATACACGTTTCTCGGGAGGCCAATCCCTCGACTTTCACCGCGAAGAGTCGCCCAGCTCTTGGCTGGCATCGCCGTCTTCGCTGTCTTCACACTCGTTTTTACACTACCAGGTTCCATACCTACGGGACCATCACTGTCCAAATTCACAGACGGCCATCGGATTTCGTTGCCCAAGATCCCGACAAAATTACCCTCACCAAGCGTTCTCAATCCCTTTCGCCCGGCAGCACATGCGCCACCTGTCCAGGCGAATAGCACCAGTGGAGATTCGAGATGGCACCAGAGTTGGAAATGGCTGAGTCCATTCTCGTCTTCAATCACATTGGATGAGAACCGATCAGTTCTGCCACCATTAGTTGATCGCCCACGTATCTATACCTATTACGACGCCAAAGCTGAGAAGGCTGACGACATCAAGAGCCTCGAGAATGATATTCTGCTTATATGGAGAAGAGCATGGTGGGCTCAAGGATTCAAGCCAATAATTCTTGGGCCAGCAGAGGCGTTGAATAACCCACTATATGAGAAAGTGCAGCACTTAGAGCTTCCGCCGACAATCCGAAGAGAGATATCAAGCTGGCTTGCTTGGGAAAACATGGGCGGTGGAATACTATGCAATTTCTTAGCACTTCCTATGGGGCATTATGAAGATCCATTGTTGTCGTACCTGCGGCGAGGGGAATATCCTGAGCTCACTCGATATGACGAACTTTTCAGTGGCTTGTTTGTTGGGTCAAAGGCTGAAATATCTGCTGCTATACAGATCGCTCTATCGTCTTCGGACCTTTCAAAGTCTGACAATTTCTACGATTTGGTGCCTTTGGAGACTTTCAAAATTGATAATCCTCCAGAATCGATCGCATACTACGCGACAGAGATCCTAACGAGCAAGTTTGCAAAAATTTCAGATGAGATTAAGGCTTCCAAGGCAGAGGGCTTGAAATCTCTTACCAAGCTTATGAATGCGCATCTGCACAACACGTGGCAGAATACGTTCTCTGACGGTATCGCTGTCCTTGAGCCCATTAGGACGCATATGACAGCGATGATTGAACCAGCTGTACAGCTCGCTGAATTTCTAGCTCAATGTCCCGAGTCGCCAATAACTTTCTCTTGTCCACCCAATAAGAAAGATTGCAAACCGTGCGTGGCTTCTACACCAATGAAGATTTCGACACCACCGTACTACCGCAACATCACCAAAGTATATATCATTGGCGTGGTACCTCACCCTTGGACTACCGCTTCGCTTGAAGCTTTCACCTCGGAGATTGATGTGCCTTTTATCCGCCGGGAAACCGAACGAGATCACTGGCTCATCACCGCCACGAAAGAGCTTCTTGGCACTGGTGTATCGACATCACCGCGCCTTGTGAAGTTCAAGGAAGCTGTGGCCTCTCCCCATGGAACGGCACATTCCGTATGGTTCACGGCCGAGCGGGACTTGCCCGACGACCTCGACTGGCACTTCGGCTTCGTGGTACCCAGAAATGGCACCGGCGATGGCAGGTCCGAGACTCCTGTGCCGGGGCCGGAAAGGAGGCCAGCACCAGTTCCACGGGTTTTCTCGGACGGTATTCCACCCAGCACTGAGGACTTGGCGAAAGAAAGAGAGCTGCTTGACTATGCTAAGATGATGGGAAGGACGGAGGAGCAGACAAGACTAATCAAGGCGATTGAGGCGTGGAACCTGGCAGATGTCGAGGCTTGGCGGTTCGCGCGAGCATTTATGGCCAGGCACACAGTTGAGAGACAGAAGTGGGAAGAGGAGGAGAAGAAGTTTACTGGAGGCGCCGGGAGCGAGAGAGGAGGAGGTCGAGGTTGGTTCGATTAGTTATGAAGGGGGCAGAACTCATATCTTCGATACGATACACAATAGGGAGCGGGCGTTGATGTTATTTCTCATGTGGGCGCAGGCGTAGACGAGTGTAATGAATAGCGAGTATTTACTCTTGTCGTTGGCCGAATCGGGGACGTACAATGCAATACACATGGGCAAGCTACTCCACACTCCGCATGATACATATCTTCAGCATGTCGAGCTGGCACTTCAACCATCGGCAATATTCGCCGACACTGGAAGACTCGAGGCCTTCGGTCATGGCTCTTTGACCTCTGAACCTGAAGGTCCTCAAGAGTCAAATGAGGTTCTCCATGCAAAAGCAAGACATGTACGGATGTCTCTCAGGGGTATCCCCCTTCCCCGCTACCCCCAACCCACCCCCGAGTTCATGCTCTCCACAGCAATATATATGCAACAATTGGCCCTCGTTTAACTCGGAAACAGCTCAAAGGTGCAATCGGATGATTATATTCATCAGCATATTGCAGTCAAAGTAGGGATAAGTAGGGATTCGCATGCTAACTCGACCCCAGTTGCCCCGAGGTCCCTCGGCACGTGTTCTCCCGGGGGCGTGCATGCACATGGAGTAAGGAAGGCGGTGAGTGCTCGCAGCGAGTTCTGCCACCGCTGCCCCGCGATTTTCCACTGCTGTGACATGGTGACATGCAGATGAGCGTAAGATCCGATCGGTAGTGCGGGTTACATCGGTACCTGCAGAGCCCTGGCTTCTTCCCCTCCATACTGCTCGCAGACATAACTCCGAGCAATTGAAACATCACAGGCCAGCGCGAAAACTCTGCTTGCATACTGCCATTGGAGCTGAAGAAGACGACTTTATATATTTATATCTCTTGCTTTCCCCAGGACCGTCTCAGACTGCACGGCAGCGCGATTATCAGCAAGGAAGAAGCTATCACGATTTCACAAACGATCCGTCATACGAGACGAAGCAACGAAGACGACGACGGCAACAACTACAACTACACCAACAATGGCACCACTCACCCCCTTCTGGTCGCAGCCCTCCCACGGCGATATCCAAGAGGTCGTCATCAACGACGCCGAGTTCACTTCCAAGTCCATCTCCAAGATCGCCGTGCCGCCCTACGGCCTTTACGCGAAGATCAACTTCCCACCGGCAACCCACGCACAGGTGCCCACGTATGCCACGGTGCAGATGGGCAAGGAGGAGCACCTGAATCTAAACAGCGATTTGGTGTATATCAACCACAGCTGTGACCCGAGCCTGGTGCGTCTCGCCCTTCCCCTTCTCCCGTTCCCTCGTCTCTTCCCCGAAATGCCAGCGGAAAGCTGTGTGCGGGGAGATGAGGGAGGCGTTATGCACCCCGCCCCACCCACCATACAATGACGTACCGGCCGCACCCGTGCTGACATCCGCACCACCACCACAGATCCTCGACATCCCCTCCCTCTCCTTCCTCGCGGGCCCCAAGGGCATCGCGCCCGGCGACGAGCTGACCTTCTTCTACCCGTCGTCCGAGTGGGCGATGGCGCAGCCCTTCGACTGCTTCTGCGGCGCGGCCACCTGCCGCGGCCGCATCGACGGCGCCGGCAACATGACCCGCAAGCAGCTCGAGGGCGTGTGGCTCAACGGCTACATCCGCGAGATGCTGGCGGACAAGGAGGCCACCGGCCATGCGCACGGGCACGAGGCGCAGGTGAATGGCGTGGAGGGCAAGAAGAAGGTCGTCAGGGATAGGGGAGTTACGTCCAGGGAGCTGAGCGGCGAGATGGGCGGCGATACCACGGCTTAGAGGGATGGGGAATGGCTCAACGCGGAGATGGAGGAGGACGGCTCCCTGCTGGACTTGGCAGAGGGCTTGTTTTTGCGCGGATCCAACATCTGCCCCACGGATTCAACATCCGTCGCTGAAAAGTGTTTGTTATCGTTAGTCAGCTTTTGGTTTTAGTATCATTTTTTCTTGTGTAGACTGTAGTCGAATTGGATTCTAATTCTCTTGGGCCGATCTTTCATACTCACCCTATACGTTACATTATGATAGGTATACAGCATAGGTAACCTATAAAGTAGGTAACTATAGCTGAAGTAGATGATGTTTTCTGAATGTAAATTATGCACGGGCTAAAATCTATTGCACGGGCGAAAATCCACTGCACCATGCAATACATTTAGGCAAGCTTCAGCACGCGGGCCATTCAGGTTGACAGACCGCGTGTAGTCGACCATGACAGCGTACTTGGAGCGCGTGCCGCCCTTCTCCTGGTCCTCGCGGGCTCCTTCCACAAAGAGACGACTGGAAGAAGCTGAAATTCGCGATATAAGCCAAGATAACTAGCAATGGCACAGGCGCGCGTCTAATATAATAGGGCATCTACGGGAGAAAGAGCTTGTCTTCGAGAGGGATGTCAGACTCCGACGCCGCCATGGTTGAGTCTTGATGTGAGGAGACGCCAGGCGCGAGACGCTTCATACATAAGTCGCGTGAGTAGCCTGCTGAATCTGAATGGATACGGACACAGGGACATGCAGAGGTCCAACGCGAACGTCCTGTGGTCTGCGCTGTGGCAGGCTGGACGCGAATACGATGAAGATTTATAATGCTTCGTAAAAAAAATGGTTAACTTATCCTAAACATTACCCGTTACCCCTGTTGTAGGTAGTCACCGTGGCAACCACAGAAGCATCGCGGGCCGTGTCATGGATTCCGTCCCTCAACTGTCGCCGTGCCGGCCGGCCGACCTACCCCGTAATCACGGCCGAACTCTCGCCCACGAGCCTTCACTAACTGCTATAGCATCGTCAACCGAGCACCAGGCATCAATCTACTTTTAGAACTTAGAACGAAGGCCAAATCTGCATGGTCCCGCTCCTGCGGCTAAACTTAATGTAAGCGCCAAGGTGGCGCAGCATCCCTTTATTTCACGTTACTACCAACGACTCCTCGATGTGAGATTTCCTTCTTCCTCATCAACACAAATTCTTTCGTTTACGTCCTTCCCCAACTCCTACCGTTCAGCGGCACCTCCATTCGTTTATCACCAACCATCGTCATCCTACCCCTCTCCTCAAAATGCGAACCGACTTCCTCTCCCTCCTCCTCGTCGCCCTCCCCTCCCTCACCTCCGCAGCCACCGCTCCCGCCCCAGGCTCCATCATCACCCACCTCTTCCCCGACTGCTCCGGCCACCGTGTAGGAGGACACAAACCGCAATCCATCCCAGTCGACAAATGCTTCACGCTCCACCGCTCCGCCATCCAAATCCAAACCCCCGCCGTGTGCGCGAACGGGACCCGCGCAAAATGGGCACGCTTCACCGACGGGAAATGCAACCATGGAGAAATCACGGCGCAGGACGAGCTCCTTGATATCGAGGACTCGGATGTCGGGAAATGTCTGGATGCCGGTACGATAGGGAGGGGAGACGAGTCCATGCGAAGTATGTCGTTTTGGTGCGATGGGTTTGGGCCGATGGAGCAGAAGCCGGATGGAGAAGGGGAGGGTACACCGGATGAGGGCAGTGGCGAGAAGCCGACGCAACGTAAGGCTTCCGTGTCGCATAATGCTTGCTGGGAAGGAGGACGAGCTACTGCCCCCGTGTTCAGGCATCCCGAGTCGGATACTTGCCTTGATCTGCAGGGCGGACAGAAATTGCAGGTTTACAGTACTGCCGTGTGCGCGAATGGGACTGCGGCTCTGTTTGCCCACTTCGAGGGAGCGGGCTGTCATGGCAAGCCGGAGTTGAAGAAGGTGGAGCAGGAGATGTTGAAGACATGCTTGGATATGGGGGATGAGGCTAGTAGTTACTCGTTTTGGTGCACTGGTGCGACAACGACAGTGCCCGAGAAGGATAAATCTCCTGCGCCGGTCCAGCCGGGGAAGTCGAGTGGGCTGTGGGGATTGCTTCTCATTTTGGCTTTCCTTTTCTTGTTTATGGTGCTGTTCATTGTTGGCGTCGTTCAGCGGTTTACGCGCATGGGAGAGGGGTTTTTGGTGAGTAGTCTTGTTCTGACTATTGTGTTTTTTCGTCAGAATAATTGCTAATTGGATTAATAGACACTCTTCAACAGGATTTTCAAGCGTGAGGATGGAGAGATCCAACTTTAAGCTACGAGAAATGGTAAGGCTGCAGGACTCTCTATATGGCTATGCTGTACATCTGGAAGATTGCTACTAGAGAATCAATCATTTAACTGTACAGTTTACTAAATTGAACCACTACATCCGTCGCTGAAAAGTGTGTTTGTTATCGTTAGTCTGTTTCTTATGTAGACTGTAGTCGAATTGGATTCTAATTCTCTTAGGCTGATCATTCATACTCACCCTATACGTTACATTATCATAGGTATATACAGCATAGGGAAGCCTATATAGTAGGTAAATATAGCGGAAGTAGAGGATGTTTTCTAAATGTAAATTATGCACGGGCAAAAATCCAATGCACGGGCCAAAATCAACTGCACCATGCATCGTACTGGACTATCTCTCTTGCTCCAAGACTTATGGCTTAACATTCTCGAAGGGTTACCTTGTAGCGTTAGGTAGGTACATACTACATAGTGCCTCCGCCGGACCGACACCGACGACGGGAAAGCGGCCAGAGGGGAAGTCGGATGATGATGATGATGATGATGATGATGATGATGATGATGGCAACCTACGTACATACTCTACAGCTAGAACTGATCATACTCCGTAACGTTTTGCTGTGCTGAAGCGTCATTATCTCATTATCTCATTATCCCATTATTGTTTGGAAGTTTCGACTTCACTCCAGTCTTGGTCACAGCTCACAGTTCACAGCTCACAGCTCACAGCTCACAGGGTCTCAGCCCCAAGACCTCCAATCCCCCTCATCTCATCTCACTGTTTTATCCTTTGGCCCTTCCTTGTCTATTCTTGGCTCTCTTACTCTACTTCGTCCCGACGTCCTGCTTGCAGCGAGACACCTGTGCACGAGCTATACATCTCACTGGACATCCGGTTCATCATATCTCAGGCTGACTTTCCCATGACCATGTCTGATTCCCCAGCCACAGAGCCAGACCCCGCGACCTTCGTCTCTGCCCCATTCGACTACCTCGTCGTTGGCGGTGGAACGGCGGATCTCGTCGTCGCTGCTCGTCTCTCCGAAGACCCTGCTATTCGTGTCGGTGTGCTTGAAGCTGGTCCGGCGGCCTTTGACGACCCTATCATTGATATTCCAGGCCGCTTTGGAGACTCTCTTGGTACCAAGTATGACTGGCAGTTTGAAACCATCCGGCAACCGGGGATCAATGGGAGAAAGCTGGCCTGGCCAAGAGGAAGAGTTCTTGGTGGAACAAGTGCCTTGAATTTCATGACCTGGAATAGAGGATCTCGGAAAGATTATGATAAATGGGAACAACTGGGGAATGACGGGTGGGGATGGGAAGGCTTGCTGTCAGTTCAGTTCTCTTCTCCTTCTCGTTGCGCCGACTGTTTAGTTGCTCATTGCAATGCTGATCCCAACGTAGTCCTTACTTCGAGAAGAGCGAGCACTTTCACGAACCCGCAGAACCTCTGAAATCTCAACACCAACTCATCTATGATTCTGCGCACCACGGCACCTCCGGTCCCATCCAATCCATCTACTCCTGCCAGTTCGGCGCCTCGCACGCATTCTGGCATGAAACTCTCCACAATCTCGATGTGAGGCTAACAAAAGCCATTTCTCAGGCTCCAATGTCGGTGTCTGGACGTCTCTGACTAGTGTATTTCCCAATACTAGGAAACGCTGTTACTCTACTCCTGCGTATTACCTGCCTGCCGTCGAAAGACCAAATTTGGTTGTGTTAACTGAGGCATTTGTTCAAGAGATTTTGATTGAGAAAGAGGCTGGTGAGTGGATTACTAAAGGAGCGAGGTTTATACATGGTGGCGTGGAGTTTACTGCTTCAGCGATGAAGGAGGTTATTCTATCCGCTGGATCGGTGCAGAGTCCGCAACTGCTGGAGTTATCCGGTATTGGTAATCCAGAGATTCTTGAGGCGGCTGGGATCGAGGTCAAAGTTGCAAACAAGAACGTCGGAGAAAATCTGCAGGATCACATCAGTACGTCGTTCCTCTATCTCATCTTCCAAAGTTTTTCATATGTTAGTATAATACACAACCCTGACTGACCATCCAGTGACCACCATGATCTACGAGCTTTCCCCTACCGTCTCCTCCCCCGAGTCCCTGCACCACGACCCCGTTGCTCTCGCCGCCGCAACAGCCGAGTTCCACACCTCCGCCACAGGCGTACTAACCCAAATCCCCTCGTCGATCGCCTACCTCCCCTTCTCCCACTTCATCCCCGCTCCCACCCTCGCCTCCCTGACCTCAACCCTCCGCGTCGACACACCCCGCGCCTCCATCCTCGCCTCACAATTCTCCCCATCCACCCCTCTCGGACAAGTCGAGTTCAACTTTGACGTTTCCAACCACTCGCCATACTTCGCGTCCGAGCCGGGAAAGGTCTACGGCAGCATGGTCATCATGCTCCAATACCCCTTCTCCGTCGGCTCCATCCACATCCCCAGCAGCGCCACCTTCGCGCCCCCGCGGCGCGCCGAGGCCGGCGACAAGCCCGTCATCGACCCGCGGTACTACCTCGACGCCGGCGCGCTGGATTTCCAGCTCGTCGCCGAAGCGCAGAAGTTCGGCGCGAAGATCTGCGCCACCGCGCCGCTTGCGGGGATCATCGAGAAGCGCGTGTTCCCGCCGGCGCGGGAGTCTGCGGAGGAGGAGGAGGCGGAGGAGGATTTTGGCGACTGGGTCAGGGACTACACGATTACTGACTGGCACCCCGTCGGCACCTGTGGCATGGGCGGATCGGCGGGTATTGAGGCCGGGGTCGTGGATGCGAGGTTGCGTGTGTACGGCGTGCGGGGGCTGAGGGTTGTGGATGCGAGTATCATGCCCTTGCAGGTGAGTGCGCATATACAGGCGACTGTGTATGCGATTGGAGAGAAGGGGGCGGCGTTGGTGCTTGAGGACTATTATGACCGATCAAATGTAGAGCTTTAGATGGATGCAGGACGTGAAGAGTAGAGACCCAGATTGTAGACTGGTCTGTATATTATATTACATTATATTATATTATATTATATAGACTAGAGTAGGGTAGGTCGACTAAGGAGACGATGAGATATATACGGACTAAAGAAGGAAGGTTATTTGCGGGTATGGCGCAGTCCCGTCCCGTCGCGGCTCGGCTCGTGCCTTTAGTCTTAATCATACGCTAAGCTAAGCCTTGTCGATGTCTCTCCGTCTAAATAATTACCCAGTCGGTAATAAAGTAAAAGCTTGGCTTCCCCTCGCAGTTAGTGTTGTGTGATCTCCATAACCGCCTGGAATAAGATGTCCTTCTGAAGCGTCGGATTCCGTATTGTAGGTCTTTAATGGAGGGAGGACTTTGGCCAGTTATATACTGTAGCCTATCCGTGATTCTGCGCAAAGGAACATGATGGCCTTGCACAGGTGTACTGTACGGTCCTCCCTTTTCCATTCCTTTCACCAACCCTGCTTTACAAATCCAGCCACTTATCCATCTCCTCATTAGAGTGAGAACCGAGCTGACGCGCCGACGTCCGACACCCACTCTGTTGCGGGCATCACCACCACTTCTCGCCTTACTTTCAGCACAAAAGTCACTTTAAACCTAGGGATAAAGATCTCTTAGCAATGGCTCTTCTTTTTGAATTCTGTCCGCCACTACTGCCGCCAACACCTCCCTCGCGGAGCCGCCAGCCAACGACGTAACAGACACCGGGTATCCCCATCCAAGGCTCCTCTATCTACTTCCCACGCAAATAGTCCCATAACTATGCAGAGTATTGTCCCGCCATCTCATCAGAGCCTCATCCTCCCAACGCCCTCAAACGACGCCCGGAAGCAAAACGCAGCCGCCATACTGAAAAATACATCCTCCCATGTCCCGTCCCATCCCATCCCCAACGCTCAATGAAACTCATAGCCCAGTCCCCACCCACCCTCCGCCAAAGACGCATCACATCTTCTCCCCTACAAACCCATAACTACTCGTCCGCGCAGGCGGCGTCTTCAACGTCCCCACGCTCCCCCCCTTCACATGTCCGATCTTCTCCCCACTCGAGCCCTTCTCCCCCAACCCGCCAGCCGCCCACGCCTCCCCCCCATCCCTCGCATACGGACTCTCCGTCGCGCCCGCGAAATCGGGGAACTTCGCCTCGCCAACACTTCGAGGAGACAGCCCCGCCCTCCGCTCGCCGGTATACGCGCCAGCCGCAGCGGCATACGTCGGCCCGCCCTCGGCCCTCGTCCTGTCGCGGCCCAGCACGCCCACGAGCACGCGGCCGAGGCCGAGCAGCACGATGAGGACGTAGACGCCGAGCAGCGCGGCCGAGATGAAGGCCTCCTCCTCGATCGTCTGCCTCATGAACTCGACCATCTTCATCACCGCCCCCGTGATGTCGTCTGTGGCCTCCGACCCGGGGCTCGCGAGCAGCGCCTCCGCGTCCGACGAGTTCGTCAGCGACGCCGCCGCGCCCAGCGAGAAGACATCCTTCTCGAACAGCGGGAGGTCGACGTGCGCGTGGTCGTGCACCCACGTCAGCGCCTTCGAGATGCCCTCGATCTTGAGGAAGATGAGGCAGCGCAGCGTCTGCTCGATGGGGTCGCGCAGCACGGTCCCGCCGAACGTGTCGTTGAGCGTCGTCTGCACCATGTCCACGAACGTGTTGAGCGTCGTGTTCACCGCCGTCGTGCTCGTGTTCACCCACCCGAACACGTCGTGGTTGATCTGCGTGTTGGTCGCCGTCACCACCCCGTTCGCAGACACCGCCCACGCCTCCGACGCGTTGTTGAGCGCCAGCACCACCTCGCCTGCGAACGCGCCGGCTTGGGCCGCCAGCGCTAGCACCTCCTGCTCGATGGTACGGAGGAGGATGTACTGGCACAGACAGGAGAAGAAACCCGCGAGGGCGAGGAGCAGGACGAACAGCACGGGGACGGAGGTGATGTATGCGATAAACCACCTTGTCAGGATCTGCTTCTTCGTGCTCTTGCATTTGCTCGCCACTTTGATGCCGGCGGTCGAGGTGTAGGGCCGAGAGGCGAGATAGATGACGTCCATGGGATCGAACGCCTGCTTCTGCACGAGCAGGGCGCGCTGCTGCATTATGCGCCAGCGACGGATCTCGCGGTACGCCATGGGCACGCAGACGAGGATGGCGAGGGCGACGACGACGCCGATGAAGATCTGGCGTGCGCTGGAGGCGGTGGAGGCGAGACCGTCGAAGAACTCGTTGATGCCGTTGTTGTTGGAGCAGAAGCTGAGGGCCTGCTTCTCGGCGACGGGGAAGACGGATTTGTCAAAGTTGTAACCGGAGGTCGACTCATTGATTAGTTTCTTGACGGCCTCGAAGGGTGTGCGGATCAGGTTGTTGGTGAAGTTGTGGACTTGGTCGAAGTTTGGGATGTTGTCGCCGAGTTTCTTGAGGTCGGCGTCGAGGGCATCGGCGTCGAGGTTGATACCGTTCAGCTGGGTGATTTCGGAGGAGAAGTCGATGGTCGGGGGCGTCTTGGATCCGCCGAAGAAACCGGAGACGTCGCTGAGGGTCGCGAGGAAGGCGTTCATCTCGTTCTGGAAGCTGGAAATGCCGCCAGTGATCTCGCCTGTAACGGCGCTGATCGTCTTATTGAGGAACTCCCCAGCCTTATCGATGACGTCCAGAGCAGCATGCAAGGCTCCACCGACGACCAAGGTGATCAGGCAGACGTAGGTTGAAGTTAGCAAGTTGATGACGAATAGGACGATCTCCTCAACCCCGGTAACCGTGAGCATCAGCATGTCCATGAGGGCGCCGATGGCTTTCGTAACGCCAGCAGCGGCCATAGCATTGACGCCGGCTGACATATAGTGGGGCATTGAAGCCATCGCACTGCCCACATTCTCGACACTCGTACACGCGGAGAGAGCTTGAACCTTTGCCGACGCAATATCATGATCCAGGCCCTGAATTGCGATGAGGACCCTGCACAAGATGAGCAGTAACAGGACCGTCCATTTGTTGATCCAGACCTGTGACAGCCGTGCTCTCAGTCCGAGATATGGTGTATAGTAGGGCGCAGTGTTGGGTGCGATATCCGTATCGCGATCGACTGTGTAGCGCTCCTGTAACTCATGGTTGCCAGCGTCGAGCGTGCCAGGAACAGAAGGAAACGAGGATTCTCGCCTTGCGGAAGACATTTCGGTATGCAAAGCAAGGATGTGTCTAAGGCCAGCCAAAGGAGACATCTTAGTATATGTGTATATTTTATACAGAAAGGAAGAGGTTCGTATCGTATACGTGATTCGTATCAGTATATAGCAAAGCTCTGAATGAGTAGTTGCTGATGAGATGCCAGTTGTATAATATGAGAAACCACAAGTGACTGTTTGACGTTGACAGTAGAAGATGAAATATTAATGGTGCGTCAGAATCGAATCAATAGGAAATGTGAGTAGCCATATTATGATTGTGAGCGGCGACAATAGGGAAGCAAAGCACAATGAATGATAATAAGGACAATGGGGCCCGCCTCAATAGTCAATAACACAATAATAAGGAAAAGGAAAAGTTGATTGACGAAGCGCAGCGCACTCACCTTTATTACAAGATTCGCCCACGCACGTGGCCACGACAATAAACGCGACAATGGAACACCAGAGTACTCGACCAAGCTATTTTTTTATTATTTTGATTTGTTTCTTGTTTCACAGTTCTACCTGGTCATACGGCAATACTCGAACGTTTCGTCTTTGTCTGTCGTCGTGCCGCCGAGCATATGTATATATATAAATAGGCGCTTAAGGGTGAGGAGAGCTGCTGACCAGTCGTTTCTTTGGACGAGGCCGCGACTGATTCACCAAACGCGACGGGGACGAGGCTCAAGTCAACTCAGACAAAGAGATGCTCTGAGGAGACGTAGATGTCTGAGTATTAATAAGGCTTTGTTTCGTCTCGAGTCTGGTCTCGTGGATGATATGCAAAGCCGAGGGCGGCGCTGCTGAAGTATGGTGTTGACGATGGATACTGCTATGCATGCGATATGATGATTGATGATTGCGTAAATCTGCTCCTCTTGACTTGCGATGCGAGAGTCGAGTACTCGTATTGTACGATAGATGGATAGAAGCAACAATATCGAAGGATTCAGGAATACTGTTGATTATATGCATATACTCGAACGATCATGCGCAAGGGGACACCTGGGGGAGCAGGGCAGTTCGTTGATGGTGTCCATCTCTTCAAAGAGAAGCCGCCTCCGGGCGACGGACGGCACATTGCTTTTCTACTCCAGCTCATCGGGAGAGAGATGATGATGCCAAATTGGTCCTGAACAGGCTTTTTTTTGTTTTTAGCCACACACGTCGATCTGGCGATGCGAAATGAGGCAAATGAGGCAAATGAGGCAAATGAGATAAAATGACGAGGCCAAGATGATGGATGACGATGATGGTCGATGGGTGGACTGTGCGAGTGCCTTTTGTTGGATGAGAGTGAGAGCTGAAGTGGTGGTTTTCCTTGTTCCTTGTTTGTTGTTTATTGAAGTGGTCAGTAGTTACTTAGTCAGTCAGTCAGTCAGTCAGTCAGTCAGTCAATCAGTCAATCAGTCAGTCAGTCCCTATGAATTCAAGGTGCAACGAGTGAGTACCTATGCACGAGATCATCATGTGATGTGGCTGTGAGCATCTTCTGTTCATGTGAAAGTGAAAGAAAGAAGCATGCTCAGCGTCATCGAGGCTTTGTCTCTTTAGTCTCTTTGTCCCTTTGTATCTTTGTCTCTTTGTCCCTTTGTCCCTTTGTCTCCCTCAAAATGACGTCAAGCCACCGCCCCAAAACCTCTCCAGCCACTCACCACAGTCACGAGACTAGCCCAAACTCAGGGCCAGGGTAGCTCCCACCCAAAGGATCTTCGCGATCTTCGCGCCCCTTCCCCTTCCCTTTCACCATCGAGGCTGTGTAAAGAAAACACCAACTGACTCAGAGCCACTCGACTGATCCTCGCCTTCAGACACCAGACGAGACGGCCTTTCGTCTCGTCTCGCGAAGGCCTGCCAAGACCTGCTTGGTTGGCCGTCCGCGATCCAGCGCTTGCTTGCTTGTCTGGGCGCTTGCGTGCGCGAAACCGACGTGACGAGGCCAAAAACCAAGTGAGGTGAGGTGAGGCGACAAGCGCAGGTTCGAGCGCGGCGATTCCTTCTTATGGAACGAGACGTAGGTATGAGTGGGATTATGGGAGAGAGTTGGCGATAGTTGCGGACAGTCAGAAAGTGACCGTCCAAGAGACTGTCCTGAGCCAAGCCTGAGCCAAGCCGTACATGTTGTACAGTGCAGACCTGGAATCAAAGAGTCACGCAAGACAAAGAGCAATGAATACGGCAATGACGCTTCCCGGCAGACTACCAAGCAGTACGACTTTTGCAAGGTATATAGCCTAAAATCCTGTGCATGCAGACATTGCTCGTCCCGTCTCTCCCCATGGCCATGGCCATCGCAGAACTCCTTCTATCCCATGAAACCCATCCCGTCCGTCATAACATGCAATATGCCCGCTCAACTCCCCGCCACCAACGCCTTCACATCCCCCACCGCCATCCGCGCCGCCCTCTTGAGAAACGTCCTCTCGTCCGCCTCCCTGTACCTCTCCCACGTGTCCAGCCCCTCGCGCGTCTGTATACTCAGCGTCTCGTACCCCTGCTTGATCACCTGCGCCACCTGTGCACTCGTGAGGTGCTTCACGCTGCCGCCCCTCACGCCGTCCTTGAGCAGCTCCTTGTAGTGCGCGCTGACGCTCACGAGCGTGCCGATCGAGCTGTTCGCCCGCTTCGACAGACCGTACGCGTCCGAGAACTTCGTCAGGATCTCCCCCGTCTCCACGAGCTTGTAGAAGAGGTCGTCGTACGCGGCCGGCGTCGGGAGGAAGGACTCCCCCGCCGACAGCGAGAGCGCGATCAGGTTCACGAGCGTGTCGAGGAGGTGCTCGATGTGGGCGAGGTGGATGAGGTCGCTGGAGTACGTGGCGAGGAACCGGACGAGCGTGAGCAGCGACCGGAAGAGCTCTGACCAGTGGTATTGGAGGCGTGTTCGTGAGCGCGAGAGATAGGAGATGAGGCGCAGGATGATGCCGATGAAGAGGTTGTAGAGATCCACGTCGAGACGGCGCCGCAGGTTGTGGTTGATGCCGTCGATCATGGAGTCGAGGATGCTGGCGGCGAGAACGCGCTCGCCTTTGACTAGAGGTAAATAGGGGGACCGCTGCCGACAGAGGCGAACGGTCGTCTTGCTTTCTTCACTGCAGATGCGTTTGCAGAGAACTTGGTCTTCGATGAGGAGGCGGATGGTGAGGAGATTGAGCTTGGCATACAGCGACGTGCGTGTTGAAGAGTAGGCGTGCTCGAGGAGATACGAGGTGAGAGATAGGAAGCTTGCTAGAGGAGTTTCGGCCTGCTTATTCTCGGCTTCCATGGTTACGAAGTTGAAGCAGAAGAGCTTGTTCGCGTGGGCGAAGTCGTAGGCGGCTAGGAGAACGGCTGCCTCGGGACCAGGACTGGAATTCGGTTAGTTTGGGCTCAAGATGAAAACAGGACGAGACGGACAGTTTGGCAAACATTTCCTTAGCCACTTCGGGGTCGATCACAGGAGTTGCTGGTTTCGAGCCGACTAAGCCACCAAGACCGAACATGCCAAAGGTCGATGCCAGGGACCATCCTTCTGGGAGATCGTTTTGAATATCCACGTATCGCGTTCGTAACCTTGAACAGGTAGAGCCCGTTGATGTGATTATCTTTTTTATCGCACCCTCGTTCACAAAGTCCTCGAGCCGTAACCGGTACGGATTTTGGAACTCGAACTTGTTGTAATTCGCCAATAGGCCGAGGAGTGTAAAAGGCTCAAAGGCTCGAGATGTAGATTCCGAATCTTGTATAAACTAAGATTATTAGCAGAAAGTCCCTCAATGGATGTGATAAACATGCCTTCATTAATGATGGGAATAAATCCCTATGTGTGAAATATGAAAGAACACTCGTTTGATATGCGCCAGATGTCACAGATAATGCCACTTCAATTGCCTTTTGTCGTATATCCACTGCGGTTCTATTAGTAAACGTGTATTGACTATTGAAATATGAGAGGCACGTACAGGATCGACCTGTCCTTATGAGGGCATCTAATGCTGCAACGAACTCTGTGAATACTGAATCGACCTGATCCAATCCCGCCAGCACATTTATGACATCGGAACTCGGATTTGTATATTTCTTTGAAAGGACTGAAGCTAGAAATGCGGTGAGTGTCTAGCACTGTTAGCTGTGCTCCCCACAACCGTCGAATTCGGCTTACATCTAGAGCATGAGCATCCGTGGGCGCGCTTCCAGCCTTCATATTTTTAATAGCTCGAGAGAATAGAGTCCGTGTTTGAATCTGTCAAGCATGAGCGCCGTTTGGACCCCGCAAATGGTGAACTGACATGGAGGTTGAGAAGCTCGTCCGCACTTATCCCACCCAGTATGCGCCGAAGGGTTGTAGGATCCGGTTTGAGAAGGAAGAACTCCCTCCAGAATCCCTCAGATTTGTCATCGCCTTCTTCATCCTATAACAGAGAAGTCAGTGCCGAGTCGGAAAATGTTGCAGTGGGAATTTGTGCCTCACCTTGAAGAGAGCTTCGTAGAGCTCCACTACCTTTTGCTGGAACACCTCAGGTCTAGCTTGCTGGGTGAGGGGAGATGCCTCCATCCCTCATGTCAAGTGGGAGTAGGGGGGGATTGGTCGTGACTCGGGACGGGCACAGTGCAAGTATCGAATTGGCGTCATAAAATAACAAATTCCTATTGTCGTTGTTGCAAAATTGCAGCTTTATCAAAGTGCGTACGCTCCTCGGCCAGCAAATCCAGAGATCGTCCAAATCCCCAAGGGTGCTTCAGCCTTGATCTTGATCCGCATTGGATGTAGCGCCATCAAAGGATCAGCTAGGATGAGCTAGTCTCGAATGGGACGGCGGAGGAGCCAAGGCTGAACAAAGAGGCACGAGGCTGTCTCGTGGCCGGCCAGTGAGTGAGTGAGTGCCCTTAAGGTCCTTCTCAGCCTTCCAGTCATCGTCAATGATCATTACTCTATCATGGGACATATGTACATATGTATGTGTACATATGCATAGGTATTCTGACATCTGACATGGAAAATCACCCGTTATACTACCTATTTATCCATGGCCAAGATGGCCCAAACTCTAGCAATACGAATGGAAAGGCCGCTACGAAGTATTAATGGACCCTCTTTCACTGTAATCATAATCATCGCCCATAGCCGCATTTCCACGGCAGGCTGACAATTAAGCGCTTCTGATTGGCTACAGTTAGCGGCCGCACCCCGTGTTTTCGGCCCACCCAGGAACTGTTTGGCATCATAAGGTGCTTTCGGGTTGACTCGATTTCTCGGCACTTAGCATTCCCATGCATGATTAATACGCCATTTAACCTCAAGCAGCCGCAAATCGTACCTTGAACTTACAAACATCATATCCTCATTCGTATATACACGTCCACCAGACGACATTGAACATTGAATCCCACAAGATGGCCACTCCAAGGCTGGCGACCCCGTTGACATCATCAAGCTCCAGCCTGTTCAGATTTGTTTTCGCCTCATCACCTGCGACAGCAACACTTCAGCCATGCCGCCATGCCTTGCAACGAGTCTCTGCAGCGCAGTCTGCGCGCATGTCGACAAAGCGCAAGATGCAGACGAGCACATATCACCCATATTCTCTCGACTCGCATGTGCCGCCGCCGCCGCCACGAAACCTTGGTGCCCCAGAGACGTCCATCTCCAGAGGCATCCCGCAAGTCCACGATACAAGACCACCACAGATGACCGAGCACCGGCCGGCATACCAACAACCGGATACCCCACGGACAGATAGTGCTGTCACGGAAAAGGAGGCGCAACGGACGACGCCCTTAACGCCCGCTATTACCGAGACCTCATCTGCGGCACCTTCAACACAAGCAAAGCCAAAGCCTCGCTCGAGATTACGAGCACGCAAAGCCGCGATCAAGCTCACGCCTGGAGCTGTGGAGCAGTTGCGCAACCTGCTGAATCAGCCAGATCCAAAGCTGATCAAGGTCGGAGTCAAGAACCGCGGGTGCAGTGGCCTGGCATACAACCTTGAGTTTGTCGATAAGCCAGGCGCCTTCGATGAAATGGTCGAGCAAGACGGTGTAAAGGTCTTGATTGACAGCAAGGCTTTATTCAGCATTATCGGCAGCGAGATGGACTGGGTTGAGGACAAGCTTAACCAAAGATTCGTCTTCCACAATCCCAACATAAGTCAGTACCCTCGCATCATCCCAAATACGTGTATATCAGGACTAACAATTTGCCAGAGGAACAATGTGGCTGCGGCGAGTCTTTCATGGTCTGAAGAGTCTCTAGACTGCTTACGATTTCCTAATATCCCTTCGCATGTACATACATATCACACAGAGAGCGAGCATTAGCATTGGGCGGCGTTATACACAAATTGAGCAACGAAAGTTGTGTTCATTCATTGGCACAGACAGACGTATATATATAAGAAATATACTAGCTATTATTAAGGCCCTTTCTAGAAAACACTAGCTACAGAGACTGGCCTACACATTAGGCATATGTAGAGGCCTGTCTTACCCATCATTATTGTGATATTTAGCCTATCACTCCTAGGTTCTATAGATCCTAGAAGCGGTTTACAAAGGCCACAGAGCCTAGAATTCTAGAAGGGCTCTTGATTAAGGACAGAGAACAAGAGCGTATTAAAGCAGAACAGGCACAGTTAATACGAAAGAAAGGGTTAGGAAAGCATGTTCAAAAGAGTAGTGCTATTTATGTAGGTGTAGCTCACTGTCTATGCTCATCCACAAAATGACTCTTTGTCGGCTATGATGTCACGTGCACGGCCCTTCCGATCCCTGTATTCTGCCAGCCAAGCCAGCCACGTCTGTGTTTTTGCATCTTTGTATCCCCAAACGGGTCGCATCACAGCGGTTTCGTTCAGCTCGTATTTCGTAGGTTGGCCTTCCTCAAAGTTTTCATTCATGCGCCTTGGACGAGCTGAACTGTTCCGATTTAAATATTCTGTATCCGCTCGCTCTGAGTTGTTTCTCAATTTTGTTTCTCAAGTTGTCTTGCTCGGGTTGTCTTCTGACAGACAATAGACCATTGTCGCCCACACCGTACATCTTGCTTTGTAGCTGCTGAGCCTGCTGGCAATTACCTCGTAGCCTTGCGCATATTTCCAAGCTTTCCTACGCTTCTTAATTTTGGCCCATTCGGCCATTCTTCATTTCATCTCGTGAGATTGTGATCAAAGATGCCTGCTCCAAAGGACCCGTCTTCAAACCGCTGGATTCTTTCCTGGAGACCCACGATACCGCCAGCGAACCCGCTGCCAGAAGGCATCACGCGGTCCTTTATCTCTACCCCCAGCGGCGCTCTCGAGTTACTCTCCGCAAAACCGCCCTCTAACAGCACCTCGGCAGCACTTCAGTCTCCCATACTCTTCTGTCATGGCGGCTTTGGCTGTGCTGAGGTGTATGTCCCATGGCTCCAGCACCTCGCATCACGTGGGTATAACGCCCATGCTATGAGTGTTCGCGGCCATGGACACTCGTGGGCACCGGGATTCTTCAGGATGACGTTCTTGACGACGGCGTCCACGCTCGCAACAGATGTCGCAGCCGGGGTGGCGTATCTCGAGAAGGAGTACGGGAAGAAGGGCGAGGTGATCTTGGCAGGACACAGTTCCGGCGGCGGGCTGGTGCAGATGGTGTGCGATCAAGAATTGGCGGAAGTGAAGGCTTTAATATTGATAGCTGGCACTCCCAGTTTCGGAGCGTGAGCCTCATCCCCTACCTGCTTTCCGTTAACGTGTTTGTCACTCGCGATGCTGACATACAGAGTAGTGACTACGTCTACCGCTCCTGGTGGAGAATGGACCCCTGGTTCCTACCCCGGATGTATCTCCGCGACTGGTTCCATCCTCGCTCTCCTCTCTCCTCCACCGAACTCGTCAAAACCGCCTTCTTCTGTCCCTCCTTCCCCCTGGCGCAAGTCAAGCCATTTGAGAAGCTCATGTCAGAAACCGAGAGCTTGTTGTGGCCGGTCAATATCATGTTGCGGGGCTATATCGACACGCGAAGAGTACTGCTGGGCTGTAAGAAGAGAGTGTTTGTCTTGGCGGGCCAGCTAGATCAGTTGATGAGGGTGGAATTTATGGAAAGGACGGCGGCGGAATATACAATTGCATTGAAGGATATAGAGAAGGATGGCGTGGATGTTAAGGGGGGAAGAGTGGACTTTGATGTTGTTCAGGGGAGCGGGCATCATATTATGAATGATTTGCAGTGGGAGGATGGGGTGCAGATAGTGGAGGAGTGGTTGAAGGAGTTGAATGACGATGAATGATATAGGCTCAGGAATGACAGAGTATATGGCTAGGTATGGATACGGGGTTTCTGGCATTGTAATTGTAGGTTGGAGTTTGGGATCAGTATACCAGGATATTTCCACTTCAACTGCGTTTGATACGAGCATCACCCTTTCGTTTGGTTCATGGAGCTGCAGGAACGAGTCCCAAAAAGATGTCATACTAAATGTAGAAACCGCATCACTATTCAGATAGAATTCGAATAGTGATTATTTCACATAATCCATCCATCTGCGCCTTCTAAAATACATCTTGTGCTCTATTCGTGCGTGCTCCCTCCCTATGAACTTCATGAAGTCTCCGATGGCGGAAGTCGCTTAGCTCTACTTGGCGGGTTAGCATGCTTCCCCGCCAAAATAATTTTGATTTCGAACCTGGAGGATCGAGTCACACCGTTACATACGAGCGCAATTCTTGTATCGCGCACAACGTCAAACGACTTCCGACTTCCTCTGGTATGGCAAGCTGACAGAGGCACGACATATAAACATTCCACTTGTTCATCAAGCACTCGTAGTCTGCCAGTTCGCTCTCAATCGCTCTATCTCCACGGCGCACCACCACTCCACCACTCGGCGCACCACCACCACCATGTCCGACTCCAAATTTACAATCCGGGCTCCCTGCTCCTCCGCCAATATCGGTCCCGGCTTTGATGTCATTGGCCTCGCCCTCTCCATGTATCTCGAGCTCCATGTCACCATCTCGCCCGCCTCCACCGACTCCCTGCCCCTCAACTGCCGCATCACCTACGAAGGCCAAGGGGCCCCCGAAGTGCCTCTCGACCCAGAAGTCAACCTCATCACCCGCGTCGCCTTATATGTCCTCCGCTGCCACGACCAGCGCTTCTTCCCCCGCAACACCCACGTCCACGTCGTCAATCCCATCCCATTAGGCCGCGGCCTGGGCTCCTCGGGCTCCGCCGTCGTCTCTGGTGTCGTGCTCGCGAACGAGGTCGGCAAGCTGGGCTTGAGCAAGGCGCGCATCCTCGATTACTGCCTCATGGTAGAGCGCCACCCAGATAACATCGCTGCGACGCTCTACGGCGGCTTCGTCGGCACCTACCTGAACGAGCTCAAGCCCGCCGACGTCGAGCGCCTCGAGATCCCGCTCAGCGAGGTCCTCTCGAACACCGGCGGCGTGGACACCGGACTGCGGCCTCCGGAGCCGCCGTACAACATCGGGCATTATCATAAGTTCAAGTGGGCGCCGGAGATACGGTGTATTGCCGTCATCCCCGATTTCGAGGTTGCGACAGCGAAGGCGAGAGAGGTGCTTCCGCTTTCGTACACCCGCCCAGATATCGTCTTCAACTTGCAACGGATAGCTCTGCTTCCTACGGCTCTGGGAGAGAGCCCGCCGGACCCCGAGTTTATCTATCTGTCCATGCAGGACAAGATCCATCAGCCGTACAGGAAGACGCTGATTCCAGGCCTGACGGAGATTCTGCAGAGCATAACGCCAAAGTCGCACCCGGGACTACTGGGCATCTGTCTGTCAGGAGCTGGGCCGACGATCATGACGTTGGCAACGGATAACTTTGAGAAGATCGCACAGCATCTGTTGGCGGAGTTCAAGAAGGAGGGCATTACTTGTGACTGGAAAGTGCTGGATCCGGCGCAGGATGGGACAACTGTGATTTACGAGTCCTAATCCAGCTGATGGGAATCCGTGCCAAGCTGAGCCGAGGCGCGGTCTACAAATCTGTGCTTGGACCGAAGTGGATGTCTGGCGACAGCTCGAGGCGCAGCTTGGGACAAGGCCTGGGAAGTTGTGGGTGAGATGTCCTGGTCCTTGCCGTGGCCTAGTGGGCATGAGGCAGAGTGGATTTCTACACAAGACGAGAAGACGATGAGAGGCAGGAGTCAGGCAAAGTCTTCGCACCCATCTGTGATTGGTGAGCAGTCACTCGAAGGGCTAGCATAAGCATCTGGCTCAAGCTGCCTTCTGGCGGAAGTCGTGAGCGTTGTGGCTTCTTGTATATATGGGCAGAATCATGTAGATGCGATGCATTCATATACTTAGAAGAGACTAAAGAAAGAAAGACAGACACATTGCGGCATAGCCTTTTCTCTATGCCGGAAATAGATTGCTTGGAGGTACAGAATAGAGAGATCTTTATTTTCCCATTGCTAAATGCTAAATGCCGACTTCTAAACCTTTACAGTTCTACGGTGTGATGCATGAAAGGATGATGTGGAAGAAATGAAGCCAGCCAAAGTCAAAGAAGAGCCAAAACGTACGACAGTAGGTGGTTTCTGCAATTGTGTCTTCCGTGATACATTGCCTTATTGTAGTTTAGCCCTCTAATTTGGCCCCATATATCATACAGGCCCCCTTGCAGAGCCTAGGCTCAATTCAACGAATAG
>Ga0123337_10000141_pt1 | contig 145978 bp, 134 predicted proteins | sample frozenSSSSmetaG_FD_89792 | JGI IMG/M metagenome (GOLD analysis project Ga0123337, IMG submission 89792) | Glacier valley bacterial and archeal communities from Borup Fiord, Nunavut, Canada, to study Microbial Dark Matter (Phase II) -... | ecosystem: Environmental > Aquatic > Freshwater > Ice...
CCTCAAAGCTACGAGGTAATCTATTGAACGGCTGACTTTTGTTGATTCAGTCAGGCTACGAGAGCAGCTGAAGTAGACAAAGGGGGAGAAAGGGTGATATGCACTGCAAACGCGAATTCAAGAAAGCTTTACATTACGAAGAGCTTGAAATGGAAGCTTTCGAGAGTTCATTAAGAAAAGAAGGAAATAGTCGAGACTTATTTATAATTAAATCCAACAGATGGTCCAATAGATATGGTCAAGACTGGTACGTGGCAGGTAAGAATCTTTTCCTTTATTTACTCGGCACATTTTGCCTGATCAGATTATGCTTAGGCTACTGGCAACCTAATCTTGAGTTAATATTTATTGATATTGCGTATTTCCTGAATTTCTCTCTTAACCCTCTACATAAATTTTCAGATATATTTGAAGTGTCAGATAAACCGTTTTTTTCAGGATTAGCACATCTTCTTGATGTTTTAGCAAGACTTTTTTCGGGCTATATGATATTTCAATTTCTACAAGCATTTAGAAAGTTTAGTCGTTAAATGTGACAATTGATCCTCAAATTTATTCCAACAACAGAATGTTAACAGATACGTATTTTAACAATAGAAACGAATTGACCTTGCTTATGGCAGAAGAAATTCTGCTTCAATTGAAGGGGGACAATAAGAAGCAACATGTTGGAATACGCCAAGAGCAAGTTGCTACGCGACAGGAGATGCAGGGGATGCGGCAGGAGCAGGTAGAGACCAACAAACGACTCGACCGGCTTGAGAAGCGCACCGAGCAGAATACGGCGGCTATTGGCCAGCTTCAGGTATCAGTGCTTCGGATCGGCGATGAACTCGTTAAAGTGGCCGACCTGACGGGGCGGGTTGGGCGGTTGGAAGATAAAGTGTTCGTTTAAACTTAGCGGTGCCGCTCCACACCCACCTGTTCGCAGAATTCCAGCACGGGGCAGGTAGCGCAGCGCGGCAGTGTTCCCGTACAGAGGTGTTTGCCAAACGGCATCAGCAACCGGTTAATATCCCGCCACCGCTCGCGGGAGACCTCCTTCTCTAGCATTTTAAGCGTTTGTTCGGGCGTTTTGGTTTGCACGTACCCCCAGCGATTCACTACCCGATGCACATGCACGTCTACGCTGATGGCGGCTTGCCCGGTCGCCACGCCAAGGGCCAAATTGGCGCACTTCGGCCCTACGCCTTTCAACGAGGTCAGCGTGTCGAAATCGGCGGGTAGTTGGCCACTAAATTCATTCACAATTTTCTCAGCAATGCCCCACATGGTATAAGCCTTCTGGTCGGGATAAGTCGTGCCTTGCAGGAGTTGGATCAGCATTGGGATGTCGAGCACAAGGAGTTGTTCGGGCGTGCGGGCGGCTTCAAACAAACGCAGTGACACGGGAATGGTGGTTTCGTCGAGGGTACGGATAGAGATGATGCAGGAGATCAGCTGCTCGAACAGGCTGTTGTAGCCACGTTCGGCCAGCTCGAACATGGCCGCTTTTGGGTAAGACGCAATAGCCGTTTCGATGCGGTCGAGGATAACGTTGAGGTCGAAGGTGGTTTTCATACACACAACAACACGACCTTTGCCGATATGTCACAAAAAACCGCCGAACAGCCCGATCCTGCTACGCCTGAACTGGTGGTAGCCCGCTATGTGGAAGACCTGGCGTGGCTTCGAAAACGCCCCACCAATCTGCACGTTACGGTGTACGACAAAAGTGGTCAGCAAGAAGCGGCAACCCAGCCAAACGGCGTAACCGTACGGCTGTTGCCCAACGTGGGTCGGGAGGCTCACACGTATCTGCATCACATAGTAAGCCGCTACGATACGCTTGCCGAATGGACCATTTTCTGTCAGGGTAAACCCTTCGATCACGCCTTCGACTTCAAGAAAACCCTGCGTGATTTTGCAGACAACTCTATTGCCTTCAACCCGTCGGGTTTCCATTGGCTGGGCCATCTGATCGACACTGACGATAACCGGGGCGACCGTTTGTTTCGGCCCTGGAGCAAGAACGAAGACGGGCGCGGACTGGATATGGTGGGTTTTCACCGGGCGGTGTTTGGCACGGATGGACCGGAAACATACACATTTGTGCTGGGAGCGCAGTTTGCCGTGCATCGCGACCTGATTCAGCACTACTCACGGGCGTTTTACAAACAGGCGCTGGCAGTTTCAGTTGATTTCCCCGACGCGGCCCATTGCTACGAGCGAAACTGGGATCGTATATTTGGTGTATCGGGTATTGACCCAGGCTGGCTGGCCGGTCGGCAAACGGTATACCTCAAGCCAATGCGCCACCAGACAGGGTTATAAAAAACGGGCAGAATCTATGAAAGGATTCTGCCCGTTTTTTAGGTTACGTGCTTTATGAAACTACGCGTCTATTCGTCTTTATCCTCTTTCTTGCGGCTCTTGTTCGGATCACGCTTCGTAACGAGTTCACCTTCTTTTAGTTTCTTGGATACGGCAATAAAGGGGCCGGAGATGATCTGCTCGCCTGCTTTCAGGCCCGACGTGATCTGAATATTCTCAAAATCACTAATACCGGTTTTCACTTCGCGCTGTGCGGCTTTGCCCGCTACGTTGACGAACACAACCTCTTTGATCTCGGCTTTCTTTTCAGCCTGATTTGCCGGTTTTTCAATAACGGTGCCGTTGCGCTGCTCCTGTGGCTCTTCCTTCTCTTCGTCAGCACTCCGGGTCGTTACAGCAGCAATCGGTACGGCCAATACGCCCTTTTTGCGATCGGTTATGACTTCGACGGACGCTGTCATACCGGGCTTGAACGGGTAGCCTTTTTTACCTTTCTGATTCAGCAAATCTTCGTACGAGCTATTCAGAATTTTGATTTTCACCTCAAATTCCGTCACCGCATCTGCCGATAGGGCCGAAGCAGCCGCGCCAGTCAAACCATTAGCGGTATTAGCCACTTCATACACGAGACCCTTAAACTTGCGGCCCGACGTAGTGTAGGAATCTACATCGATATCGGCAGTGTCGCCGAGGGATACGCGTACAATGTCATTCTCGTTTACATTCACCCGCACTTCCATGTTTTGCAGGTTAGCAATGCGCATGATCTCAGTACCAGCCATCTGCGACGTACCCACCACGCGCTCGCCAAGTTCCACGTTGAGTTTGGAGACGGTGCCGTTTACGGGCGAATAAATCGTGGTTTTACGCAGATTTTCGGTAGCGTCGCGCAGACCAGCTTCGGCGCTTTTAATGCCGAACTCAGCCGCCCGTACATTGGCGTTGGCCGATTCTACTTCCTGCTTCGCTACGTTGTAATTGGCTTCGCTCGTTTCCAGATCGGCAGAGGAGATTACCTTATCGGCATACAGCTTTTTATTCCGCTCGAAATCCGCTCTGGCCCGAATCAGCCGCGCCCCTGATTGCGCCACGGCGGCTTTAGACTGCTCGCGCTGCGCCCGGTTCTGGTTTACCGTGGCCCGCGCCCGTGCCAGCAGCGACTCGTAATTGTCGGGACGGATCCGCACCAGCAACTGACCGGCCTTCACGGGGTCGCCTTCGTTAACGTACAGACCAATAATCTCACCCGACACGTCGGGGCTGATTTTTACTTCTACCTGCGGCTGTACCCGGCCCGATGCCGTAACCCGTTCGGTAATATCGGTTTGTTTAACGGTGGCAAAGTCCACCTCGGTCATATCGGGCTTACCAATCAGACCCGTTTGCTTGGCCACCACCAGTCCAACAATCAGCAGGACAACAACCCCGCCCAATATCCACCAAATCCGGTTCGATTTCTTTTTCATTGTCAATGAGTGAATGAGTGAATTGTGGATGAGTGAATAACCTCCGGTGCGCATCTGTACGCGTCAGCAATATTCACTCATTCACTCATCCACTCATTCACAATTAAAAAGTAAGGGGTTTATTCTGGTAAAAGTCTAAAATCTTGATGCGAAAGACGTAATCATACTTGGCCTGAACGAGACTGGCGCGGGCGCGGTCGACATTGGTTTTAGAGATATTGTACTCTACGGCGTTGATCGACCCGGCATTCAACCGGCTTTCCGACGCGGCAAAGGCCTGTTGCAGTGCCTGCACCTGCGCCTGCGTAGCCTGGTAGCGATTACCCGATGCCACTAAATTAGCGTAAGCGTTCTCGATATTCTGCCGCAGTAACAACCGTGTATTATCAGCCTGAAGCTCGGAGTTCTGGCGCGTAATCTGCGCGGTCTGTACGCGGTTACGTACCTGAAAGCGGTTAAAAATCGGAACTTGCAGCGTAAGCCCCAGAGACCGGTTCAGGTTGTTTTTTAGTTGTTCGGTGAACGTATAATTCTGGAACGAGAAGCTGGGCTGCTCAAGGAAAATTGTAGTTGATATACCGTTAATCGTAACCGTTTGTGGTAGTTGGGTCGTGCCGTTGGGTGTGGCCCGCTGCAATCCAAAATTTGAGTACAATGAAGTCAGACCAGCGTTGAACGTGAGTAGCGGATAATAATTCCCTCTGGCTACGTCAATGCCTTTCTCGTCGCTACGAACGCGCAGTTCAGCGGCTTTTACGTCGGGCTGCGTATCGGTAGCAATCTCATAAATCTGCTGGGGGGTGGCGTTGTAGGATGTTACGTCGGGATCAGGAATACTAACCGGCGCAACCTCAACGAGTTGATCGCCAAACTGATTCATGGACTGGAGCAGCGCTACCTTGGCCAGCGCAATGTTGCTTTGTGCGTTTACAATAGCGAGTTGGTCAGTAGCCCGCTGTGCCCGCAAGTCGAACAGGGCCGACTCGGCAGCTGCGCCCGCACTAACCAGTTTCTGGGTCCGCTCAAACTGCGCCCGGCTCACGTCCGACTGCCGCAGCGCAATGGTCAACTGCTCCTGGCCGGTTACTACGCTCAGGTAGTTCTGAATCACGGTCAGGATCACATTGTTCTGCGTAGCTTCGAGGTTTTTCTCGTTCGATTGCAACAACAGTGCGTTCTGCTTGATCGTATTCTGCAGAAGCCCACCGTTAAAAAGTGTAGTTGATGAGGATAGCTGGAAGTTGTTGGACAGTACTGACCGGGTTACAATTTGGTTCGTTCCCGGGTTGACGTTGAAACCCGCGTTGAAGTTCTGATTGGCGAAGCCGTTCAGGTTGGGTAACCGATTTAGCCTGGCCTGCTGCAACTGAATGTCACTGTTGCGAATCTGCAACTGACTCTGCCGGATACTAATGTTGTTTTTGAGTGCGATATCGATGCACTGCTGAAGATTCAGCTCCTGCCCATTGACGGGCAGGTTAGCCGCAGCCGTGCCGTTTGCGGGCGAAACGGCGGCTGGCGGGCGGGTGGGTACCTGCGCCAGGCTGACCAGCGCACTACCGGCAACGAGACAGCTTATTAGTCCGATTCGTAAAAAGCGCATACGTGGTGTTGTCATAGTCTTTGATTGGTCAATGTTACAAACTTACCCATGAACCGGCCATCCTTTTGGGATAAACGGCGCAAATTGGGCATTCAGTTATCAGTTATCAGTTATCAGTTATCAGTGGGTATAAATGCTTCAGGGCTGATTACTGGCTACTGATAACTGTTTACTGTCTTCCAGCCAGCCATCTTTGAGCCGTATAATGCGCGAACCGTATTCGGCATTGGCTTCGGCGTGGGTCACCTGCACGATGGTGACACCATCTTTCCGATTCAGTTCCCGGAACAACTCCATAATGTCACGGGCCTGGTCGGAGTGGAGGTTGCCGGTGGGTTCGTCGGCAAAGATTACGCTCGGCTCAGCAGCCAACGCCCGCGCAATACCCACCAGCTGCTGCTGCCCGCCCGATAGTTGCGACGGGAACAAATCCTTTTTGGCCACGATATTAAAGCGGTCCAGCAATTCGGCCACGCGGCTTTTGCGTTCCGAGCCGCTCGTACCTTTATACAGCAGGGGTGTTTCGATATTTTCGTACACCGTCAGTTCGTCGATGAGGTGATACGCCTGAAACACGAAGCCAATGCGGGTGCGGTGCAGGGTTGTGCGCTGCTTCTCGCTCAGTTTCTGCACGGGTTGCCCGTCAAACAGGTACTCGCCTTCGCTGGGTTCTTCGAGCAAACCCAGAATGTGGAGCAGCGTACTCTTGCCCGACCCACTCGGCCCCATGATGGAGATGAACTCGCCCTGAGCAATGTCGAGGCTGATGTTACGGAGAACGTAAGCCCGGCCAAAACCGGCGGGGTAGTGTTTGGATACGTTACGAAGTTGAATCATAATTAGTTAGTTTTGGGCAACCCACTGAAGCTATACCCATGAACTGCACAAGGCCCGTGCCGACTTTTCAGCGTGCTGACTATCAGACAACTACACACACCCGAAACCAGTACATGTCCGAAACCGGACATCTTCAGTATCGAAATCGGACACATTAATCCACTCTTCTGCAACGCCGAAGCGAGTTTCTGCATCTCAACCCAAACCAACACAATCTAAAAAATGAAGACACTGACCATACTCCTCTTCCTGTTCTCCTGCTTATTCGTCACCTCCGACGACTGGAAAGAAAACCGCGCGGTAAGCAGTTTCAGCGGCCTGAGCGTCGGCAATGGCATTGACGTCTATCTGACGCAGGGCAACGCCGAAAAACTGACTATCGAAGCCAACGGCGTAGACGAGAAAGACGTCATTAGCGAAGTGCGCAACGGCACCCTGAAACTATCTGTTGAACGTAGGGGCATGAACTTCGGGCGCAACCGCTACGTAAAGGCCTACGTTACCTTCCGGCAGCTCAGCAACCTGGCCGCAGCAGGCGGAGCCAGCGTGATTGGGCAGGGGAAACTCTCGTTCCGTGATCTGAACGTATCGGCAGCGGGCGGGGCCGACGTAAAACTAAACCTCACGGCTGACGAACTGAACGCGTCGGCAGCGGGCGGGGCTGATCTGGTACTGGAGGGAACGGCCCGGACGCTAAACGCCGACGGAACGGGCGGGGCTGATCTGGACGCCCGCAAACTAACGGCTGAGACCGGCAACGCCAACTCGTCGGGCGGATCGGACGTCTATATCTACGCCACACGCGAACTGAACCTGAAGGCGTCGGGTGGGTCGGATATTTACTACTATGGTCCGGCGCGGGTATCGTCCCAAAGCAAATCGGGCGGATCGGATATTACAAGAAAAAACTGAGTAACCGGGCCATCGGGCGGGGTCTGGACCAACGCTGGTAATGCACCACCTGGTCGGTATCCATTTGCACGATGGCCAGTGTTAACCGGCTGGTGGCAGCCCGATTTATTTCCTGACGGGTTATATACTGACGGGCTTCGGCGAGGGTGTCGAAGCCCGTCAGGTGCGTTCGGGCGGGCGTATGCCGACAGGCTACGTAGTTTGCCACGGGAACAGATTTGCCGGAAAAGGTAAAATGATTCATGTCTTTTGAGAGGACAGTCTGGATCTTTTGAGAGGGTAATTCGGAAAAAAAGTCAGAGGGTAGCTTCGCAGCGTTGCCGAACCCGGTCACGCGAACGTTTGAGTCGCATTTTCACGGCACTTTCGTTAATCTTCAGTTTTTGGGCAATCTGTAATATGTCGAGCCCATCCTGATATTTCAGGCGCAAAATCTGCGCGTCCTGCTCAGACAGCGATTCCATTGCCCGCGCCAGTTGCTGCAGGGTATGCTCCCGCTCATCGGTGTCGTCATGACTACCGTAATCAAATCCCTCTTCCAGCGAGCTGACGTTCAGCCGCTTATCACGCTTGATCTGATCAACGCAATAGTTGTGGGAAATAGAGTACAGCCAGGTCGAGAACGACGAGCGTTCCTGAAACCGATCGAGGTGGGCAAACATCTTGATGAAAATATCCTGCGTAAAGTCCTGCGCTTTCGCCGAGTCTTTGGTCATGGAGTAACACCGGCGATACACTTTCTGCACGTAACGGCTGTAAAGTTCTTCAAAGCAATCGTTTGGATTCGTGTTGCGGTACTGACGAATTACCTCTTCGTCCTTCAGTTTAGTTTTCATTGACCTGTAGATAAGTAGGATTTAGTTAACCTGGCAGTAATGTCCTGTCGCTTTGTTGACGGTTCAAATTTGGTGTATCTACAAGTATAAGTAATCAGGTATTCGACAAACTGCATAGTTTGGTCGATTTTTGGTAGTATTTGTACTTACAATCTAAATGCAGTGATTTTATTTGCTACACTATTGATTTCATGTTACCATAATATCTATATTGCCTCTATTTAACAGATATTTTGAGCAAATGAAAGGCATTGTGTTTACTGAACTTCTGGAAATGGTCGAAGAAAAGTACGGCTATGAATTTGTGGATCAATTACTTACCGAAAATGACCTCCCGTCGGGGGGGATTTATACGTCTATTGGTACCTACGAACATGCCGAAATGATGACATTGCTACAGCACCTGAGCCAATCGACAAACACGCCTGTTCCTGATCTGATGCGAACCTATGGGCGGTACATGTTCAAAACGTTTACCCGTAGTTATTACCCCTTCATCGAACGCGCACCAAATGCGTTCAGTCTGTTCAAGTCTATTCATCACTACATCCATGTGGAGGTGCGGAAGCTGTATCCTGACGCCGAACTTCCCCATTTCACGGTGGAGCAACCCACCGAAAATCACTTGTGGATGCGCTACGAGTCGGAGCGAAAAATGGCCGATTTCGCGCACGGACTAATTGAGGGGTGCCTGACTCACTACGGCGAGACGGCAACCATCGAAAAAACCAACGTTGCCGAAGACGGGACCGTAGTGCTGTTCGATATTGTGAAGCAGTAAGTTATATGGAAAGCATCGACCTCTTTAAACGCCGATTTACCCGCGAAAAAGCGGCCCGGATTCAGGCAGAAGCTATCCTGGAAGAGAAAGCCCTTGCGCTTTATAATGCCAATAATCAGCTGCTGCACCTTAACGAACACCTCGAGGAGCAGATAAAAGACAAACTGGCCGAACTGGCCCAGAGCGAACAACGCTACCGCCAGCTGATCGAGTCGATACAGGACATTATTTACAAGATTTCACCCGAGGGCTGTTTCACCTTCGTGAGTCCGGTAGTGGAGCGGTTGCTGGGCTACAAAGAAGACGAGTTCATTGGCAATCACTTTACCCGGTTTGTAGTAGAGAGCTATCGCCAGCCGCTGGGCGAGTTTTACCTGAACATGATTCAGAACCAGCAGGATAGCACCTATAACGAATTTCCGGTAATGGCTAAAACCGGTCAAATGGTCTGGATTGGGCAAACCGTGCGGACTATTGTGGTACAGGGAAGAGTAGTGGAACTGGTGGCTGTTGCCCGCGACGTGTCAGACCGTAAAGAAGCTGAGCATGAACTGGCCAAAGCCCGCCAGGTTGCCGAAGAAGCCCAACAGGCCGAAAAGCAGTTCCTGACCAACATGAGCCATGAGATACGAACTCCGCTCAATGCCATCATCGGTATGTCGCACCTGCTCTTCGATACCCAGCCCACCCGCCAGCAGCGCGAATACATCGACATTCTGAAAACCTCCGCCGATTTCCTGCACAGTCTGATCTCTGACCTGCTCGATATGACCAAGATAGAAGCGGGCCGGATTGAGATACACCCGCGCCCGTTTGATCTGGTGGGTCTGCTGCGGGCCACTCAGAAGGTATTTGCCCTTAAACTCAGCGAACGGCCCGTTACCATCGATGTTATGCTCGATGCTCGGCTGTCGGGCGATTTTGTGGGCGACGATGTAATGCTGAACCAGATTCTGATGAACCTCATTGGCAACGCCGATAAGTTTACCGAAGCGGGCAGCATTGACATATCGGCCCGGATTGTGGAGGAAGACGACTGCCAGTGCCTGATCGAGTTTCGGGTGAGTGACACCGGTGTGGGTATTGACGAAGACAAGCGGGAGTTGATTTTCAAAAAGTTCAGGCAGATAAACCCGCAGGGGCACAAGTACAAAGGCACGGGTCTGGGACTGGCCATCACCAAAGAACTGATTGAACTACAGGCGGGCAGTATCTGGGTGCAGAGCCGGGTGGGGCAGGGCAGTACGTTTATTTTCCGGATCCCCTACGCCCGTGCCACCGCAGCCGACGTACCCGACACCTACCGTCAGCCCCAGCCCGCCACCGGAAAACTGGCTATCGGGGATTTACTGGTGGTAGAAGATAACCTCATGAACCAGACCTATATCGGCAGCCTGCTTACCAAATGGAAAATACCGTTTACGCTGGCCGCAAATGGCGTTCAGGCCTTTGAAGCAGCCAAAAAACAACGGTTCGATATAATTCTGATGGACATTCAGATGCCCATCATGGACGGCTACGAAGCCACCGTTGCTATTCGCAGTGCGCACAACCCTAACCAGCACACACCCATTATTGCGCTGACAGCCTCGGCCATGCTCAGCAATAAAAGCGTGGCTATTGAGGTAGGTATGAACGATTTTCTGACCAAACCATTTGAGCCAGCCCAACTGATGAGCATGCTCGAACGGTACGCGCCCGCCCAGCCAATGGGCCAGACCGTACCCAGTAATGGTATGACCGAATTACCCGACGTAGCCGAGTTGACCGATGACTGTCCGCCCAACGTACTCACTTCTGACCGATTCCGCCATGTTGAACGACTCGACCGCAAACGCCTGCGCGATCTCTATGGTACCGATGCAGCCTATGCCGCCGATATGTTCAGTACTTTCCTGAACGACGTAGTACCCGAGCTACTTCAGCTACCCACCGTTTGCCACAGTCCAGATCGCAACCAACTGACTGCACTGGCCCATAAACTGCGCCCTACGCTCGGCATGGTAGGCCTGACGCAACTGGAAACCCAGTTGCATACCCTCGAAAAAGACCTGCTCATCGACATTCATGATCCAACTGTCACGCAACGCTGCCGGACCCTCACCGACCAGTTAACCGCCCTGCTGCCTGACCTGCAAAGCGAGTTACAGTCACTCACCGCCGGACAACCCGTATGAACCTGACCTGCATAATCGTCGATGATGAAATTATGTCGCGGCAGTCGCTGCAACGTCTCTGTGACCAGTACCCCGCATTAACGGTAGGGGGAAGTTTTTCCTGTGCCAGCCAGGCCCTGGATTACATGGCCCAACACCCGGTCGATCTGATCTGGCTCGATGTGGAAATGCCCGAACAGACTGGCTTCGATCTGCTGGAGCAACTCCCGGCCATTCCGTTTGTGGTGCTTACCACCAGTAAGGTCGAGTATGCCTTCGATGCGTTCCAATATCACGTAACAGACTACATCCGCAAACCCATTACGCTACCCCGTTTCAAGGTTGCCGTGGAGAAAGTGCTGGACATGGCCCGCCGGGTACATACCAATACCAAACCCAAACACCAGGAAATTTACGTCAAGTCCGACGGGCGCTACATTCGCCTGCCGTTCGATACCATCACGCATATAGAGAACATGGGTGACTACGTCAAGATTTTCACCACCTCGCAAACGCACGTGGTTCACTCAACTATGAAATCGCTCGAAGAAAAGCTGGGGCCACCATTTCTGCGGGTGCATCGGTCGTACATCGTTCACCTCGATAAAATCGTAGATATCGAAGAAAACACGCTGGTCGTGCAGGATAAGGTCATTCCGATCAGCCGGGCCAGCAAACCCGAACTGATGAACCGGCTCAATTTGCTTTAAGTTACCCCATAGATAAACCTTCCTCTTTTTACCCCCCCTCAATTTGTGACACAATCCATCAGTACTCCGTTTGCCGGCCCGGCCCCGCCCGACCTGTCTCCGCCCGATACGGCGGCAATGGCTCCGCTTACCGCCCCCGAAATGGTTTTGGTTCGTGACGGCTGGAATAAGTTTCTGGCTTATCAGGATATGCTGATCGAGCTTTTTTGTGAACGGCTGCTCCACGAAGAACCCGACCTCGTCAGTCGCTTTGGCAATGCCCTCGATGAGGTGCCCCAGTATTGGATGCAGTTGCTGGAACGGGCCGTTGGGCAGCTGGTCTGTCCGCACCGGCATGCCGGTTCGACGGGTACAAACAATGCCCATACCCGTTCTGCTTTGCCAACAGTGGCGTCTCTAACGCAGCGGCTCAACGACCTCGGTATGCAGCCCCAGCACTGGCAAACGGCCCGCCGGGTGTGGCTCTGGACTATGACACGTATGCCGCACCTCGAAGCCTACGACCACGAGAACCTCGCAAAGGGACCTAACTCGGCCCTGTACCGTTTTTTTTCGCTCTACGTGATGCGGCCCGCTCTTGATACCGGTCAACAGCAAACCGATGCTCCCCTGCCATTCGCAGAGCCATTGTTGGATGGTCGGCAGCGGCTGCTTGATTCCGCGCGGGCGTTTGTTCGCCAGATCGCTCAGGAATTGAACTGGCACGAAGCAGACTACGCCCAACGCTGGCACGAAATCAAAGACGAAATTGATCAGACCGGTACGTACACCCATACGACCGACGAGCTGACCTACGGCGCCATGCTGTCCTGGCGCAACGCCAGCAAGTGCATTGGCCGCATTTCGTGGCGGACCATGAAAGTACGCGACCGGCGGCACGTAACGGATCCCGACGCCATGTTTCAGGAGTGTGTCGAGCATTTGCGGATAGCTACCAACGGCGGGGCCATTCAGTCAGTGATGACTGTTTTCAGACCCAAAAAACCGCTCGAACGCTGGGGACCGCGCATCTGGAATGGCCAGTACATCCGGTTTGCCGCCTACCGTCAGGCCGACGGCACCGTACTCGGCGACCCCGCTAACCTCGCCTTGTCCGACGCCCTGACGCGGCAGGGCTGGACACCCCCGGCCCAAAAAATCGCCTTCGACGTACTGCCCCTGGCCATCGACGTACCGGGTCAGCCCGTTAAACTATACGAGTTCGACGGGGCTGACATTCTGCGCGTACGCATCGAGCACCCCGACTATCCAGCATTTAACGACCTGGACCTGCAATGGTGCGCCGTGCCGGCCATCGCGAATTTTCGGCTCGACATTGGGGGCGTTCAATATGGCTGCGTGCCGTTTAACGGTTGGTTTATGGAAACCGAAATTGCCCGCGACCTCTGGGAATCTGATCGCTACAATCAGGCCGAAGCCATTGCCCGTAGTTTTGGCCTGGACACCTCAAAACTATCGACGCTCTGGCGCGACCGGGCCTTTTTGGAGTTGAACGCAGCGGTGCTGCACTCATTTGCCAAAGCCAGAGTAACCATCATTGACCACCAGACGGCGGCCCGGCAGTTTATGACCCACGACCTGCGCGAAAAAAAGGCCGGGCGCGAGTGCCCGGCGCAGTGGTCATGGGTAGTGCCGTCGGCGGGAGGCAGCACCACGCCCGTCTGGCACCATGAGATGCGCGATTTTTACCTCAACCCCAGCCTGCATTATGCCGCCGACCGCTGGGCGGTTGTCAATGATGAATGAGCGAATCGTGAATGAGTGAATGGTTCGATTGTCAAATGCTGACATAAAGTCGCGTAATTTTGCCCATTCACGTATTGACTTTATAAGCTTTGATCCCAACTATTGGTATTCTCGGCGGGGGGCAGTTAGGGCTGATGCTGCTTCAGGCAGGCATCGACTGGAACCTGCGCGTACACGTTCTCGACCCCGATCCTGATGCACCCTGTCGCCATCTGTGTACGCAGTTCACAACCGGTTCACTGACGGATTACGATACCGTGTATCAGTTTGGGCAGGGCGTTGATGTGCTGACCATCGAGATAGAACGGGTAAACGTCGATGCGCTCGAAACACTGGAGCGCGAAGGCAAGCGCGTGTATCCGCAGCCGTCTGTTATCCGAATTATTCAGGACAAGCGGCTGCAAAAGCAGTTTTACCGCGACCATAACCTGCCCACCACCGACTTCGTCCTGACCGACACCCGCGCCGACGTAGCGATGTTTGAAATTGAGCGGCCCGATTTCTTTCCGGCTTTTCACAAACTCGGTCGTGATGGGTACGACGGGCGGGGGGTGCAGCGCATTGATTCCGTAGTGGATGTGGGGCTGGCTTTCGACGCGCCGGGCGTGCTGGAGCAGGCCGTTGATTTCGAGAAGGAACTGGCCGTTATCGTTTCGCGCAACGCCGACGGAGCGGTGCAGACGTTTCCCACCGTCGAAATGGTGTTTTATCCGAAGCTGAATATGGTGGACTATCTCTTTGCCCCCGCCGATATTTCGGACGCCATCAACCAGAAAGCGCAGACTATTGCCCGGCGCACCGCCGAAGCGTTTGGTATTGTAGGATTACTGGCCGTTGAGTTGTTTCTGGACAAGTTGGGCAACGTCCTGATTAACGAAGTGGCCCCGCGCCCACACAACAGCGGACATCATACCATGCGGGCCAACGTAACGTCGCAGTTTGAGCAGCACTGGCGGGCCATCCTGAACTACCCCCCCGGCGATACCACCGCCTACCAGCCCGCTGCCATGGTGAACCTACTGGGCGAAGCCGGGCATACCGGCCCGGCGGTGTATGAGGGGCTGGAAACGCTGTTGACTATGCCCGGCGTATTCCCGTTTTTTTACGGCAAAGCCCAAACCAAACCCTTCCGCAAAATGGGTCACGTTACGGTCATGGACCAGGACTTGGTGGCGTTACGCGAAAAAGTAGAAGTGGTAAAAGCAGGGATTCGGGTCGTGAGTGCATAGAAAAGGCCCCGGCATTTGTGCCGGGGCCTTTTTTTACACCTTCATCTTTTCCACATTCCTGTAGCTGGTGGCAATGGCCTCCATAGGCGGGCCTTTAATTACGTCCTGCTCCACGAAGTAGTGTTTCATCCCTGCCGTTTTGCGGGCGTTGAAAATGCGCTGGAAGTCAATACTGCCCGTACCGACGGGGGCAAAGGCACGCTCTGCCGTTTTTTCCATGTCTTTCACGTGCCAGAGCGGGAACCGACCGGGGTGCTTTTTGAACAGCGCAACGGGGTCCTGATTAGCGAAGGTGGCCCAGTACAAATCGAGTTCAATCTGCACGAGTTTAGCGTCGGTCTGGCTCAGTATCAGATCGAAAGGCATTTTGCCTTCCAGTTCCTTAAACTCAAAATCGTGATTATGGTAGCAGAACTGCATCCCCGCCTTTTTGCACATCTCCGCCGATTTATTGAAGAGGTCGGCAAACTGTTTGTAGTCGTCGATTTTGGTACGTTCGGGCGGGAACAGGTACGCGCAGACCATGTACTGCTGACCCAGCGCAGCGGCATCGTCAACAGCCTGTTGCCAGCCGTCGGTTAGCGACCCTTTGCTTTTCATTACCTTGCCCGTCATGTAGTGGCCGCTGGGAGCCGACAAACCGAGGTCGCTCAGCACGGTTTTGTACTCGGCGGGCGTCATGCCAAAGAATTTACCATCGGCATACCCAAACGATTCTACTTCCTTGTAGCCAATGTTGGCTACCTGTTTTAGGGTACCCTTAGGGTCTTTGGCCATTTCGGCGCGAAGCGTGTACAGTTGCAGGCCCACTTTTTTAGGAGCTGCGGCCACAGCATCGAAACGGGACAGCAACGTACCGGCAGTAGCCAGGGCACCCGTTTTGAGTACCTGACGGCGGGTAATCTGTTCAGAGAAGTTCATAGGTATCAAGTGTCTTTAGGGATACAGACAATGCATCTGCGTCGTGGTTTAACACGACATGCTAAAGGTACGCCGGCGTATTTTCTCCTGCTACTGGCAAATGAACGCGTATGGAACGTAGCGCTTTGCCACGGTTCTTTTTTTAGCTGCGTATAACGTAAAGCCGGGATTGTCAGTACTTTTAGGGGGAGAAGTGGCCATAGTTATGAAGCAAACTATACAGCGGTTAATTGCTTTTTTCTGGATAGTACTCACCCCGGCTTTTACCTGGGCTACCCACCAGGTGGGCGGGCAGATTGACATGCGGGCGTTGGGCACCAGTCCGGGTGCATACCGAGTAACTGTAACGAACTACCTCGAAGCCGGACAACGCGCCGATCAGCAGACGGGTGGCTCACTTGGTATCTTTCGCCAACGCGACAATATGCGGATGACTACATTCTCCGTGCGCGAAACCGGACAACGCGCCCGCGTTGTGTATGCTAATGAAACCTGCGCCAATCAGCGAAACCTACGCTTCATTGTAGCCACATTTGCTGCCGATATACAGCTCGATCCCGCCACGTACAACGATCCCGGCGGCTACTACATATCCTACCAGACCCGAAACCGAAACGCCAGCATTACCAACATTGTTGATGCCGTAATGACCGGCTATACGTTTTACCTGGAGTTTCCGGCTCTGCTCCAGAACGGGCGGCTATTTACCAACTCATCGCCCCGGTTTCCGCCCATAAATGGCGAGTACGTTTGCGTAAACCAGCCGTTTACCTTTCCCTTCGGCGGTACTGACCCCGACGGCGACGAACTTCGTTACACGATGGTGGCTCCGCTCAACCACAGTGGTGGCAACGGGCAGGGGGCTGTCAATGCGGTTTCGCCCGGCCCTTATCCCGACGTGATCTGGGCGCAGGGCTTTGGCACCGGCAATGCTATTCCGGGCAGTCCGGCCCTGACCGTTAACGAGCAAACGGGAAAGTTATCGGTCACGGCTGACCGGCTGGGGCTGTTCGTGTTTGCGGTTCGGGTTTCGGAATACCGAAATGGCGTCAAGATTGGCGAGGTTCGACGCGATTTTCAGTTACTGGTTGTGGATTGCCCGCCCGCCGTGACGCCCAACCCCGTTGCCGAGATCGTTAATCGGCCCACCGTCCAGAATGTAACCATTTGCCCCACTGATTCTGCCCTGCTTCAGGCCACGTTTAGCCCCGACTGGAATTACCAGTGGCGTCGCGATGGAGTAAACCTGACAGGGGCCACCAGCCAGTCGCTTACGGTGCGCACTACGGGTGAATATACCGTAGTGGCTTCTACCAAAAACTTATGCAGTCAGGTGGGCAACTCCGAAACCCTGAAAGTAAACGTGCTGGGCAGCGATGCTAAACTGGCTACGTATGGACACCTGTGTGCTACCTCCGGCATGGTCAGTATGTCAATCCAAACCACCGAAACGAATGTGAGCTACCAGTGGTATCGCAACGGAATACCGCTATCTGTTCAGACGGGCGTATCGAGCAGTGTGGCGCAGGAAGGTACTTACTGGGCCGTACTGTTACACCGGACGCTGGGTTGTATTTCACGAACCGACACCGCCCGGATTACGCGCTCAGCGGCTGTATCGGCAGTAGTCAAGTCAAATTCAGGTTTTGACCGGCTCTGCCCCAACGAGAATTTGTCATTGCTGGGTAGTGGCGGAGTTGAATACCTCTGGCAACGCGACGGGCAACCCATAAACGGTGCCACAACGGCGCAGTACAGCGCATCGGCTACGGGAAATTATGTTGTTACGGCTACTGATTTATTTGGCTGTACGGGTGTATCAGCTCCGTTAACGCTGGTTCCGGTACCACCCGTGGTGGTCACGCTCGACTCGCTGCCGCCCGTATGTGGCGCAAACGCATCGGCCTATACGTTACGGGGCAGTCCCGCCGGGGGCGAATACGCCGGAACGGGCCTGTTGGGCAGCGAGTTCAGCCCCGGACGGGCAGGCGTGGGTAATTTCGTCCTGACGTATACCGTGAAACCCGCGCCCGAATGTATGGGTACCGTAGCCAGCCGCACTGCCATTGTCTCCGTCATCCCGGCCATTGATCTACCTGACACAATGACCACGTATCGGGGAAACACGTTTGTGCTGAGTCCGGTAATGACCGGTGATCCAAACCAGTTTTTGTGGTCATCGGCTCAGTACCTCGATAATGACCGCATAGCCCGGCCAACGGTGCAGAATATCCAGTCCGATATAGTCTATACGCTCTCCGTGACCAACACATCGGGTTGCGAAGCCCGCGATACTCTCCGCATTACGGTTTTCAACAGCGTAGGCGTGCCGGACGCATTCAGTCCTAACAATGACGGCATGAACGACCGCTGGGTACTGTCTGGCATTCGCGCGTTTCCCGATGCCATCGTAACGGTATTCAATCGCTGGGGCGAGGTTATGTACCGCTCCCAGCCCGGCTATCCTGAACCCTTCGACGGTACGCAGAACGGTACACCGCTGCCCGCTGGTTTGTATGCCTATACAGTCTATACCATTCCCGAAAAGCCGGTTTTACGCGGCAGTCTGATGCTGGTGAAGTAGAGCAGGACAACAGGCTTCTGCGGGAGATCATTGCGTATTTTTGGCGTATTATCGTCATCGACAGCCATTCATTGTCATTCGTTGTCATTGATTGCCTGTCATCAAGGAATGACGACCAATGACCATCATCAATGACCAATAACACCTCTTCCCTGCCTGACCGCTGGTTCTATGCCCTTGCTTCGGCTGGTGTGCTGCTGAACGCCACGGGCCTGTTTCCGCCCATTCTCGAACCCGATGGCGCACTCTATGCCAGCATTGCCAAAACAATGGCCCAGTCCGGCGATTTCGTTAACCTCTACGCCGTAGGCAGCGACTGGCTCGACAAGCCCCATTTCCCGTTCTGGGTGGCGGCCATCAGCTTCCGCATCTTCGGCATCAGCACCTTTGCGTATAAGTTTCCGGCTCTGCTGTTTTTTCTGGCGGGTGTGGTCTATACCTACCGATTTGCCCGGCTGATGTACCCCAAACTGGTGGCGCAGGTAGCCGCGCTGGTGCTGCTGACGGCGTTTCACGGCGTATTGTCCAACTCCGACGTCCGGGCCGAGCCGTATCTGACCGGCCTGATTATCGGTGCGGTGTACCATTTCTGGCGGGTGTTTACCAAAGGGGGCCTGTTACATCTCCTCCTCGGCTCGCTCCTGACCGGCTGTGCGCTGATGACCAAAGGCGTATTTGTGCTGGTACCCATTGGGGCGGGGCTTGTGCTGCACTGGCTCATTACGGGCCACTGGCGCGAGTTGCTCAAGCCGCGCTGGTACGCAGCGGTGGCCCTGTCGTTTCTGTTTGCACTGCCCGAAGTCTATGCGCTGTACCAACAATTTGACCTGCACCCGGAGAAGGTTATTTTTGGAAAAACGGGCGTATCAGGCGTCAAATTCTTTTTCTGGGATAGTCAGTTCGGGCGGTTCTTCAACACGGGACCGATTAAGGGGGAGGGTGATAAGTATTTCTTTCTCCATACACTACTGTGGGCGTTTCTGCCGTGGTCGTTACCGTTATATGCAGGCGTTGCGGAATCAATTTACGGGCTGGTAAAACGCCGAAATCTATTGCCAGAATACGTATCGCTGGGGTCGGGGCTGGCCACGTTCGGGTTGTTTTCACTGTCTGGGTTTCAGCTACCGCATTACATGAATATCGTGTTTCCGTTTTTTGCCATCATCACGGCGCAGTTTCTGATAGATTTGAGTAGCCCTGTCCTGCAACGCTGGGTAGCTGGTCAGCGCGTTTTAGGCGTATTAATTATAGTGCTGACCATTGTCCCGGTGGTACTGGTACGACCCTACGGGGCCACGCTCGCGGTTTACCTCATCGAGGTCATGCTAATCAGTATAGCGATGCTTCTCCAAAATCGGGGGTTGCTGATTTCGCTGACGGGCTGGATGGTCGGGACAATGCTGATTCTCTTCGTCTCGTTAAACTTATTTCTGTATCCTGTCTGGCTCCAGTACATGGCCGGGCGAACGGCGGCACTGGCCATAAATGCGCAGTCTGGACCGGCAAAAAAAACCTTGCTCTACATGCCGGGAACGGGCGTTGGGGGCGGCAGCTTCTGGTCGTACGAGTTCTACGCCAGCGGCCCAACCCGCTACGTCCGCTCCGATTCAACCATGCGGGCAGCCGTCAGCACCCGCCCGCAATTGACCTTTACGTCGGCGGCTTATGCCGATTCGCTGCGTAACAAAGGATTCAGCGTTCGTCGGCTGGCCACGTTCCCGTACTACCACGTCAGTACGCTCTCTTACGAGTTTCTGAACGCCAACACGCGGGCCAAAACGCTGGAACCGTACGTTTTGGCAGAGGTTAGCGGCCCAGAATGACCCTCCTTATAGCTCGCGGATAACGCGGCAGGGGTTTCCGGCGGCAAAAACGTTGGCGGGTATGTCTTTCGTCACTACACTACCCGCCCCAATGGTGGTATTGTCGCCGATGGTAACGCCGGGACAGACAATGACGCCCCCGCCCAGCCAGACACTATTACCAATCATAATGGGCGCGGCCAGTTCCGGGCCTTTGTCACGCTCCGACGCAATGACGGGATGATAGGCCGCGTAAAGCTGTACATTGGGCGCGCACTGAAAATTATTGCCAATGGTAATGTGGGCGCAGTCGAGAAAGGTGCAGTTAAAGTTCATGAACCCATTGTCGCCAATGGAAATAAAGGTGCCATAGTCGCAGTAGAACGGCGGCTGGATATTCACGTTTTTGCCAACATGGCCCAGCATCTCTTCGAGGGCGGCCCGGCGTTCGGGTTCGGCATCGTGAGGGAGCTGATTAAACCGTACAAAGCGGGCGCGGGCGTCGTAGCGCATCTGAGCGAGTGTGGCATCGCTGGCGTCGTAGAGTTCGCCCGCCAGCATTTTTTCAAGTTCAGTTCTCATCAGGCTGGTCGATTTAGGTACGTACTGGCATATAAAAAATGCGCAGCAACGGATATCCGATACTACGCACCTGAGCATATTGGACGTCTTTGTTTGCTTAGTACCGCTCGTTGCCTTCGTCTTCTTCCTCGCCCAACTCGGTGATCTCTTCGTCAAGTTTATCGTCGTCATCGGCAATCTCACCGTCGAGCAGATCATTGGCGGGATCACCGGCGTTCGGCACCTCGTCGGCAGCATGCTGGGCCGTAATGGTATCGGTGTGCAACACGGTATCGGTGGCTTCTTCGCTGCCGGGGTTCCTGATGTCAGGTTCGTTATTCACGCCCAAGCCAGCGTAAGTCGCATCGTCCAGTTCATCGTTGTTGGCAGGCATGTCTACGTCCTGATGTGACATGCTTTCGCGGGGTTGGTTCTGGTTATCCATATTGTCGAGATTTTTTGGGGTAGTTTTTCTGGGACACAGAGACGCACGAAGAAAACACAAAGATTCGCAGAGAAGAAAGAGATTTGCGTCAGCCTCAGTGAATCTTTGTGTCTTCTCTGCGCATCTCTGTGTCCCAGAAAAACCCTAAAATCTCCAAACTGTTTATTTCCACACCACTACTTTCTGAACCAGCGCGGGCCGATCGGTGGCGGTGAGCCTGAGCAGATACGTACCGTCGGGCAACTGCCCCACATCCAGCAACGTCTCCGCCCCCATCCGGACGGGCTGAGCAGGCAACATGACTTGTCCTGATATAGAAATGAGCTCGACCTGCCCGCTGTGTGGGGGGCGGATGGTCAGGTACCGGTCGGTTGGATTCGGAAACGCCCAGGGTCCGGTGGGTTCGGGTTCAACAGCCGTGATGACGATTTTTTTGGAGGTGTTTTTCAGATAGCGCAGCCCCCCGCCCCGCGTCCCCAGCATCAGATCAGGCAGTTGATCGCCGTCGAGGTCGGCAAGGGCAGCCACCAGCCCTGCTCCGGGCAAACCCAGCGCGGGCAACGAATCAATCAGTACCAGCGGCTGATCGGGCTGGTTGGGCATGGCGTAGATGCGTACCTGACCATCGTTAGAGGCTGACACCAGTTCGCGTTTCTGATCGCCGTTCAGGTCGGCAACAGCCAGTGAGCGGGCGCGGGTCTGGAAAATATCCGCTGCCAGACCGCCGTACTGCTGATTGCGCAATTGAAACACCGGCGCAACTACCGAACCGGTATTCTGGTAATAGCTGATGGTACCACCGTTTTTCCCGATCAGCAGATCGGGCAGCCCGTCGCGGTCAACATCGATCACGTTGAACCGCTCATCAATAGCTACGTTAGCAGGTATCGGCCAGTTGACAACCTTACTCAGCTCAAAGCGGGCAGCGGCTCCCTTTACTGCTGCGTTCAGCAAAGCCCGCACCTCAACGCCCCCGTAGAGGACATCACCTTTATTAGCTGTCAGGATCAGGTCCACGCTTCCGTTTCCATCCAGATCAATGAATTGGGGCCGTACATTGACCAGATTCAGCGTTTGGCCAATGCCGAGATAATCCGTTGTGACCAGTACGAAAGCCGGATTTTGCGGAGTACCCCGGTTCTCGAACTGCCACAGCCCGGCCCGGTACCCGCTGTTGGTAGACACACCGGCAAAGCCCACCAGCATGTCCAGATCACCGTCGCCGTCCAGATCAGCGAGGGCGGGCGCAGCATTTTCGCCGAGATCGAGCATGTCACTTTGCAGAAAATCGGGCTGAACAAATCGAAAATCGGGCTTTCGGTTATTGCCCATATTCTTATAGAACCAGCCCGACGCCCGGAAGTCGAACCCGTTATTTTCGTTGAAGCTAACGTTGGGCGAAGCAATCAGGTCCTTTTGCCCATCGCCATCCACGTCCTCCCAAAACACAGCCGGAAACGCCGGAAACAGGACGGGTTTACTGGCAGGAAACAGGCTGTCAAACCCTACGAAGCGGGCATTACTGCCGTTGGGGCCGACTCCACGAATGCGGGCGAGGTTCTGGCAGGTAACGAAGCCAAACAAAAGGTCTTTGTTACCATCGCCATCGGTATCAACAATGGTTAGCGTGTTGCCCGAGTGCAGCGGGCGGGCATTGGGATTTGTACCGCGCAGGGGTGGCTTTTCGTCGGCCAGCGGGGCCGCCATCCGGCCCGAATTAGGCAGCGTACCACCGCAGTTGAGACCAAATGAGAAATCGTTGCAGAAGTTTTTCTGGAACCCGCCCCAGCATAGTCCCGACGTACGCTTAAAATCCAGCCCATCGCGTTTGCCGGTGCGCTCTACGCTCATGTTCTGATTGTAGGAAACCTGATCGCCGGTTGGGTCGAAGGTAAGAATATCGAGGTCGCCGTCGTCGTCAAAATCGGTAATGGCGGGTAGGTCGGTATTTCCGGCGTAGATTACCTGTCGGCTACTAAACCCCTCGGTCATTACCGGGTCGGCCACCAGCCGAAAAGCCACCTGTCCGTTCTGCGACTCGTTCCGAAACAACCGGATGCTGCCCGCTCCGGGAACAAACAAATCGTTGCGCCCATCGCCATCGTAGTCGGCCATCAGCATCCAGTCATACAATGGCGGAAACGCCGTTTCGTACTCAGGGGCATATTGCCAGACAACACCAGAGCCAGCAGGATTACTGACGGCCACAAACGTGCTGAGTTTTTTCGTTACCCGGTCAAATACCACCAGATCGTCGCGGGTATCATCGTTGAGCCGCATGGTGGCGTATTGGGTAGCGTTCAGCCCGCCCGCCCAGGGGTTGCGCAGCGTTTTTCCTGCCACCGTCACGCCCGGCGACTGATCGTACCGAAAGCCAAACGCCCCGCTCGACTGCGCATTTGCAAGTAAAGGCATGAGCAGGACTACGAGGACGAGCTTTTTCATTTTACTTTTGAGTCAGGTTTTAACACAGAAGAACGGAGCGGTCCCTTCCTCTGTGTTAAAAACCTAACGCTGAAATAGTCCCCAAAATTGATGATAGTCCTCAAAGACCTCTACGACAAGTTCCGGGAATGCACCGGTGTCTCGACCGATACCCGGAAAATAACGCCGGGCTGCCTGTTTGTGGCCCTCAAAGGCGACAGATTCGATGGGAACCGGTTTGCCGCCCAGGCCCTCGACGCCGGTGCGCGGTACGCCGTTGTTGACGATGCCGCCGTTGCCAACCAGCAGCCCGACCGGCTTTTGCTGGTCAGTGACGCGCTCACGGCCTTGCAGGATCTGGCCCGCCACCACCGGCAAACGCTCACGATTCCTGTGATTGGCCTGACCGGCTCGAACGGAAAAACCACCACCAAAGAGCTGATTCACGCGGTTCTGTCGAAGAAATACGTCACTTACGCTACGGCTGGCAATCTCAACAATCACATTGGTGTACCGCTGTCGGTCCTCGCTATCACGATGCAACATGAATTGGCCGTAATTGAGATGGGGGCCAATCACCAGAAAGAAATTGGGTTTCTCTGCACCATCTGCCAGCCGTCGCACGGGCTGATTACGAACATTGGCAAGGCGCATCTGGAAGGGTTCGGCGGCATTGCGGGCGTTCGGATAGGCAAGGGCGAACTGTATGATTACCTGACCCATTCGGGCGGTACGGTATTCGTGAACAGCCGCGATCAGGTGCTGATGGCCATGTACCGCGAACGACTCAAAACCCTGCGCTCCGAAGACACCTTCGCCGAAAGCGTTCTGTATTCCGGCGAACCCATTGACCTCGTGCAGGAAGCCCCGGTCGTGATTTATCGCGATGCAACGGGCCAGACCATTACAACGCACCTGCCGGGTTACTACAACTTCGAGAACATGCTGGCTGCCCGGGCCATCGGGCAGTATTTTACCGTACCTGACACCGACATCGACCGGGCCATTGCCGATTACAACCCAACCAATAACCGTTCGCAGGTAGTTCGGAAAGGTAGCAATACGGTTTTGCTGGATGCCTATAACGCTAACCCCAGTTCAATGGCGGCAGCCATACATCAGTTTGCCGTTACACCCGCTAATCGTAAACTCGTAATTCTCGGCGACATGTACGAACTGGGCGACGAAAGCGAAACCGAACACGCGGCCATTGGAAAACTTGTTGCTGAACAAAATTTTGACCTCGTGGTTCTGGCTGGACAGGACATGAAACACGCATTGGTTCACTTGCCCAAAGCCTATTATTTCCCCGACAAGTTCTCGCTCCACAACTGGCTCATGGACAACCCACAAGCCGACACACATATACTGGTGAAAGGTTCGCGGGGTATCAGTTTAGAAAGCGTGGTGCAGTTTTTGTGAAAAAAAAGTTGGGCCACAAAGATGCACCAGGACGCACGGAGATTCACAAAGGTTTGTGCTGGGGGAGAAGAGAAACTTCCTCTGTGTACCTCCGTGCGTCTTGGTGCATCTTTGTGGCTAAAAAAAGAAGTAATGAAATACCTTCCCCTATTTATCTGTCTGCTCATCAGCCGCCTTTCCATTGCTCAGCAGCCCTTCGAGAACGAGATTCGGGCGTTTGCTCGGCAGGACAGCGTCTCGCCCCCGCCCGCCAGTCCGATTGTGTTTGTGGGTAGTTCGTCCATCCGGTTCTGGAGCAGTCTGGCGCAGGATTTCCCCGGCAAACCCGTGCTGAACCGGGGCTTCGGCGGCTCGGAACTCAGCGACGTAATCCGCTATTCTGACCAGATCATTACCAAGTACAAACCCCGCCAAATTATTCTGTACGCGGGTGAGAACGACGTTGCAATCGGCAAAAAAACAGGCAAACAAACCTACGACCGGTTTGTAACGCTGTTCAAATACGTCCGTTTCAAACTGCCCGACGTCTCGTTTGTGTTCATCGCCATCAAGCCCAGCCCGTCGCGCCGACAGTACGCGCCGGAAATGGATGAAGCCAATCGGCTCATCGAAGATTTTCTAAAGAAGGAAGAAAACGCCCGCTTTGTCGATATCCGTCCGGCCATGCTCGGTCCAAACGGACAGCCGATACCCGCCCTGTTCCGATCTGACAGTCTGCACATGCTCCCCGCCGGGTACGAACGCTGGACCGAGGCCCTGCAACCAGTTGTTGACTGACCGGGCCGGGGGTTTCTACGGCGTTAAAACGTAAGCTCCATGCAAACGTCGGCGCGGGTGTAGGGCGATGGTTTTAGCGGAACCTCCACAAAGCCAATTCGCCGGTACAGTTCCAGCGCGGCTTTTGCTTTTCGGTTCGATTCCAGCCAGACCATTCGCGCACCTGCCTGCCGGGCATAGTCGATGGCCGCAAGGGCCAGCAGTTTACCGATACCCTTACCCCGAAACGCGGGTACCACCGCCATTTTAGCCAGTTCAAACGTATTATTTTCCGTGGCAATCAAAGCCACCGTTCCGATAATTTCACCACCCGACTGAGCCAGCAGAACCTGCCCGCCATTGGGCAGAATATGTTCTTCGGGATGGTCTAACTGCTCCAGATCGTGTGCCTCGATAGTAAAGTGTTCGCTGATCCAGGCTACGTTGATCTGCTTAAAATCAGGCTGGTGTGCCGGTGCGTATGGAATGATGGAAACGTCGTTCATGGGTGAGTGCAAAAAAGTTTATGGTTTATGAATCAGGTCCGGGAAGTTTGCCCGAACCATTGCAGAATAGATTGCCGCTGCTTGGCTGATCTCGTGAAAATGCTGACGGGCAGCAAGGGATTGTGGGCCACCACTCCTCGCAACGTCCGCCAGAACGCGCAATGTTTTCAGATATACGAACCTGTCATCTTCCAACTCTTCTCTATCTAATCCTGTACGCCTAATCGTTTCCAGTCCCTTCTTGGAGCCATTCACTGGTTTGATTACTTCGCCAACAAATGTTAGGTGTTCGGCTGGGTCGTCAAACTCAGGATGTATGATTAAACTGTCCTCCTCCCGATAGTCCTGCGTATGCGAACGGGTCCGTTTCTTTTCGTCTGACAATGGAAAATAGTTTCTCTTATACACCTGATTGCAGATTTGACAACAGTAGAATAGGTTGTCGAAATCGTAAGCCAGCCAATAGTATCCCGGTATTTGTAAAGGCTGCTTCTCATCGGTTTGAAAGCCCCCTTTGGGTCTGAAATGCTCTACGTCGCCGTGCGAGACGTGCGCGATATAGTCCTCACAAAAGCAACACTTTCCATTCTGTAACTCTCGTAAAACCGATTTAACTGACGTATGCCGATAAATATCTTTGAATCTGAATGTACTTCCTCCCGCTTCGGCTTCGCTGATTAAAGTCTTGGTAGCAAGACCACCCCGCCCTTTGGCTGTCAGAATGAGCGGTACCAGTACTGACGACTTGTCAATTCTTACCACGCTTACGACTGACTAATGAGTGATTGATTGATAATGTCCAGGGCCTTCAATGCCTCGCGCGATTCGCTGACGGGCAGATTACCTAATTCCTGTTCGAGTGTGGCCAGTTCTGTTTTTTCCGAAGCGATCAGTTCGTTTTTCCTCAGCAAAATACGCCGGCGTCTAATCTTTTCTTCCACCTCAGGTGAACGTCCGCTGATGCCGCCAAACAGGTCGCTACTGAGAATCTGATCAATGCGCCAGTTGTGAACATCTGCGCGGTTTGAATCTACCACTGTTTCGTTTCCTTCACGCCTTAACACAACTATATTAGCATCCCCCGCCGACTGTACAATCAGCGGACTGTGCGCCGTGACGATGAACTGCGTATTGGGAAACGTCTCGGTCAGGAACTTGATGATGGTCCGCTGAAACTTCGGGTGCAGGTGCAGGTCAATTTCATCGACCAGACAAACGGCGGGTTCAGCCAGCGGGTCGGGGCTATCGGGATACCGGTCAAGCAAGCCTTTGGCGAAATCCACCATCCAGGCAATGAGCGTCTTATAGCCAAGACTGAGTTCGTGTAGCCATACTTTACCATAGTGCGTATGAAATAGTACTCTGGGAGGGCCAAATCTCATAATCGGACTCGTAGTAATCTCTATCCCTGCAATTTCGTGCGCCAGCAGTTTATTGAGCATTCCAGCAATCAGAGAATATCTATTCTTCGATTCGTCGCCCTGCTTTAAATCGCTGTAATCAGCCAATATTAACAGTTCTTCGGCATTTACAAGAGGAACTCCGTCATCGAATAAATTAGCGACCCGGCCCAGTCTTTCTTCTGTAATGCCCCGCGTACTAATACGTCTTGACGCGCCATAAGCAGATAAGAAAGGCGTTTCGTGGCAATTTTCACCCTTTTCTACAATTGGACCATCATACTTAGTTTCGGAATACTGTCCGTCACGGGTAGTATGAACAACCAGTCTGATCTGATCGCCATAGATGTTACGGCCATCTGATTTGAGAATAGATACTTTAGCATCCATACCACCTCTGCTATACCAGTAAGGGCTAACATTGACACCCATTTCCAGCAGACACAACCCCTTCAGTACCGTCGTTTTTCCCGTTCCGTTGTCGCCCAAGATCACATTCCACTGAGCGGCTTTACCAGTCTCGGTGCCATCTTCGGTGAAATAGATCGTCTGCTTGGTGCCAAAGGAACGGACGTTTTCGAGCGAGATGCTTTTGAACCAGACGCGGGGGTTTTTAGTGACCATATCGATTTGTAACGCTAAAACAACAAAGGCGAAGATACCAAAATATCCCCGCCCGACTGATAACTGCTTACTGGTTACTGCTCACTGAACCTCACACCTCCTCCGTCACCAATTGTTTGTCGTAGAGTTCGCGGTAGGCTCCGTTGGCGTCCAGCAGTTCCTCGTGCGTACCAACCTCTACAATCTCGGCGTTGTCGAGCATGATGATGTGGTCGGCAAGTTTAGCCGACGAGACGCGGTGCGAAATGACGACCGAGGTGCGGTTGGCCATGATGCGCCGGAGGTTGTTCAGGATGATGTTCTCGGTATTGGTATCGACCGCCGAGAGGCAATCGTCCAGAATCAGGATACGGGGGTCGCGGGCAATGGCACGGGCAATACTGAGCCGCTGTTTCTGCCCGCCACTGAGCGTAACGCCCCGCTCGCCCACGCGCGTCTCAAACTGCTGCGGAAAATCCAGCACGTTCTGGTACAGGTCAGCATCGCGGATAGCCTGCTCCACGCGGGTCTGAGGCAGGTTGGGCTTGCCAAAACGGACGTTGTCGCTGATGGTGTCGGAGAACAGGAACACATCCTGCGGTACGTAGCCCATCTGCTCGCGCAGGTTCGTGAGGTTGTAATCCTGAATAGGAATACCGTCGATCAGAATCTCACCCAATGAGGCATCGTACATACGCGTGAGCAGGTTGGCAATGGTCGTTTTACCGGAGCCGGTAGTGCCCAATATCGCGATGGTTTCGCCCGCCCGCACGTGCATCGAGAAGTTCTTGACGGCCACAATCCCCGAATCAGGATAGACGAACCGCACGTTTTTAAACTCGATCTCACCCGCAATTTCGTGGGTCAGATTCTTCCGCGAAACGATGTTGGTTTTAATATTCAGGAACTCGTTGATGCGCTCCTGCGACGCTGCCGCCCGCTGCGTTTGGCTGGTGGTCCAGCCGAGGGCCATAACGGGCCAGGTCAGCATGTTCACGTACAGGATAAACTCGGTAATGTTGGCCACCGTGAGCCGACCGGCCAGAATCTCCTGACCACCCACATAAACCACCAGGATATTACTCAGGCCCACCAGAATGGCCACAATCGGGAAAAACAGCGAATCGACCCGCGTCAGACCCACCGATTTATCGCGGTATTCGTTGCTCTCAAGCTCGAATCGGGCCGCCGAGTTTTGTTCCTGAACGTAGGCTTTCAGCACCCGAATTCCCGAAAATGCTTCCTGCACGTAGGTAGATAACCGCGATAACGACCGCTGTATCTCTTCTGACCGGCGGATGATGGTGCTGTTGACAATGTAAATCGACACCGAGAGTACCGGCAGCGGCAACAACACGTACAAGGATAATCGGGCGTTGATACTGACCATATAGCTGATGACCAGAATGAACAGCACAATCAGGTTCAGCCCGTACATGATGCTTGGTCCTACGTACATCCTGACCTTACTGACGTCTTCTGAAATGCGGGCCATCAGATCGCCGGTATTATGCTGCCGGTAGAAGCTAAGCGGCAGGGTTTGATAGTGCTCGTAAATCTCATTCTTGAGGTCATACTCCACGTGCCGCGACATGACGATGAGCGTTTGCCGGACCAGAAACAGAAAAAATCCTTTCAGCAACGCCAGCACCAGCGTGCCACCCGCAAAGAGCAGTAGCCCAAACGCAAATATGTCGTACATGACCGACTGCAACGGCGACTGATCGTAGAGGTAGTATACGTCAATGGTTTCGCTGACCAGATCAATGGCGTAGCGGACAAGCTGCGCCGGAAAGATGCCGAAAAGGTTGGAGACGATGGTAAAAACCGTTCCCCAGATCAGGTACCATTTGTACTTGACGAGGTATTTATTGAGGTACGAAAGAGCTTTCACAGACGGGCCGCGTTTTGGGAGAGGTAACGCCGGGGTATGGTTTTCGGTTTCCGGGTTATCCGTACGCCATCATCCGATTGGGAAAACCAGGTAATGAGCCGTAATTTTGCAGGCCGGGTTTCTCTTTAACACAGAGAAATAGAGGATAAAACAGAGACAACAGAGCCTAAATGGTCAAGTGTTCATGGTTGTAGCAGTGAGTTTCTCCGTTTCCTCTGACCTTTCTCCCTTCCTCTGTGTTAAAAACTCCTCCCCGGTTCGTTCTTTTCTTTTCGGAAACAGTAAACCAAAAGCATGTTAAACAGGCGATTGTTACGGATTAAAGTGATGCAGGCGTTATATGCCCTCGAACAGGCCCGATCGGCCACGGAGCAATTGGCCATCGACGGTATTGCCGAGTTGTTCCAGCCCGATCTCAACTCGATGGAGCCGCAGAACAAACGGCAACTTGAGGGATATCGTAAACTGGCCAACCTGCTCTTTGCCGAAGCGATCAAAACAAATCAGCCCGCCGAAGACGACGACGCGCCCAAAAAAGTTTTGAAAGCAGCTAATGATGGCTTGCTATACTATCAAATTCGGCGAAAAAAAGACCGGCAGCATCTCGCCCAGATGATGATCCGGCAGGTAAACGGCATCTACGAAAGCTATTTGCAGACGTTGTTGTTACTACCCGAACTTGGCCAGGCCGCCCAAACCGACAGCGAACGCAAATACCGCGATGTAGACGAGAAGCCGTTTTCCTTTGAAAGTACGCTGAACGACAATACGGTCGTGCAGGCATTGGCAAGTTATCAGCCCCTGCGCGACGAGGCTCTGCGCGCTGGCATTTCATGGGCCGATGACCTCGGTTTTGTGCGTAAAGCCCTGCGCGAAGTGCTGAAAGCTGACGATACCTACCGCGCCTACTGCGCTCAGGCCACCCACACCGCCGAAGAAGATCAGGCCCTGGCGCAATACGTACTGCGAACGCTTATTTTCAAGCATGACACCATCCGCGATCACTTAGCCGAGATCGACCTGAGCTGGGCCGAGAACAGCGAGGTAGTGCGCGGCCTGGCCATCCGAACACTCAAATCAGTACAGTCAGTTACGGGTTTACAACTCGAACCCCTCACCGACGACTGGGACGAAGACCAACTGTTTATGAACACGCTGTTTGAGCAGTTTCAGGAAAATAACGACGAATTTGAAACGCTTCTGGTCGATCAGCTCCAGAACTGGGACGTAGAGCGGGTGGCCATGCTGGACCGGATTATCCTGAAACTGGCCCTGACCGAGTTACTAAGTTTTCCGAACATTCCCGTCAAGGTCACGATTAATGAGTACATAGAACTGGCTAAAGCCTACAGTACTCCGCAAAGTGGTAAGTTTGTAAACGGAATCTTAGACAATCTGTCCGAGAAATTACAGGCCTCAGGCAGGCTGCGTAAAAGTGGTCGGGGCCTTTTAGACAACAAATAACAGTAATCAGTTATCAGTGACCAGTTAACAGTGGCTGACGCGAACAGAAAATTATGCGTGAGCCATTACCAACTGATAACTGATAACTGATAGCTGATAACTGATAACTGACATGAGCCGTATATCACGTGATCTAACCTTTCTGCTGACCGGTATGGTTGGTGGTGCCCTAATGGGCCTGTTGTATGCCCCTGAAGAGGGCAAAATCACCCGCGACAAACTGACGTTCCGGCTGTCGAAATACCGTGAGCAAATCGAGCAACTGCTCGACGAACTCCGCCGGCCCAACGAACTTCCCGAAAACCTGTCGCGCCATGAAGGACAACGCGTAGTAAATGACGCCCGTGAAAAAGCGGAACGTCTGCTCGAAGACGTTGATCGGCTTATGGCCCAGATCAAGCAGCAAAACGCTTAATTTTGTTCAATGAAAAACTGGTTTTACATCGTCGCGCTCGGTACGCTGACCCTCGGGCAGTTCAGTTGCGACAACCGGCAGCAGGGGCAGGAAGCCCAGACAACAGCCTCCGAGAAAAGCCCTAAAATTACGTTCGCTGAACATGGCATTTATGACTTCGGCGAAATGGTTGAGGGCGACACGGTCGAACACGTCTTTGCCTTCACCAATACCGGCGAGTTTCCACTCATTATCAACAACGTAACGGCGTCGTGCGGCTGCACCACGCCCGAATGGCCCCACGAGCCGGTCATGCCCGGCCAGCAATCGTCCGTAACGGTACGGTTTAATAGCCGGAGCAAGATGGGCGAACAGAACAAAACCATCACCATCTTTGCCAACACGGACCCGGCCATGACCGATCTGCAGTTCCGGGCTCTGGTGATGCCCAGGCCTGATTCGACCAAGTCGTAAACTCACTCAATTATCTCCTGACATGAACGCAATCCTATTACAACTACTACCGTCCGGCGGCTCTTCCATGCTGGCTAACATCCTGCTTTGGGGTGGTATTATCCTGGTATTTTACTTCTTCATGATCCGGCCTCAACAGAAGAAGCAAAAAGATCAGAAATCGTTTGTCGATAACCTCAAAAAAGGTGACAACGTCGTAACCGTCGGCGGGCTGCATGGCCGCGTAACAACAGTTGACGCCACTACAGTCATATTGGAAGTGGACCGGGGCGTAAAGATGACCTTCGAGAAAAGCTCGGTCTCGCGCGAAGTCACCGGTAAACCTACCGAAGCCGAACTTAAATAAGGCCTGCGGTGGCGGGACGCCAGACTGCCACCGTGAACCGAATACCATGCCGTCTGTGACTACCCCGAACAACACTCCGTCGTTTCAGTTGAGTAAATTTCTGCTTTGCGTGGGGGCAGCTGCGGTGTTCTGGCTACTCAACGCCCTGAACAAACCCGACTACACGCTCAACGTTGAATACCCGATTCATTTCGTTTATAACGACTCACTGTACATACCCACCTCGTCCCTGCCCCGCACGGTAACGGTCAACGTATCGAGCGATGGCTGGGGTCTGTTGCGTCATGCCTGGCAACCCTTTCAGGACGAACCCGTTGATTACGTAGTACGCAACCCGCTCCAGGCTTCCATTATCAATACGTCGTCATTGACAATAGCACTGGCCGAACACATTAAGCGATTGCGCGTCAACCACGTCGTAGCCGATACACTCGACTTACAATTTGACCGGCGCATGACCAAAACCATCCGGCTGGCCGTAGACAGTACCCGCATTGATCTGGTTTCTCCCTATGTCATATCGAGCGTCATCAACGTAACGCCCCGTACCATTGAGGTAACAGGTCCCGCGCAACTGGTGCGCGGCCTGCCCGACACCGCCTGGATCCGCATCCCGCGCAAACGCATCGTAGCCAACTACGACGAAGAGCTGCCCCTGAATCAGTTCCGGCACCCCCTGCTGCACAGCAGCGCAACCAAAGCAGACGTCAGCTTCGAGATCGGCGAGTTACTGAGTCCGCAGTAGGGAAAACGGTTAAAGGACGTTAATACGGGTTCTCCTCACACCACCAGTTCTGCCTTCAGAAACTTACCCGTATGGCTTTCCTTTACGCCCGCTACTTTCTCGGGGGTGCCTTCAGCGATGATGTAGCCGACTTTGTTGCCGCCTTCCGGGCTATTTCGTAAGTTTACAAAAACGCTAAGAATCATGGAAAGCGCAGTACTGGAACAGCAGGAAAGGGAGACAGACGAAGTCCGTATCGCCATGTCGAAGGAGACCTTTCTCAACTGGTCGCCCGACGATGGTTTTCTGTACGAGTACGATAATGGCTTTGCCGAGCAGACAACAGGCATGAAACGGAGAGAACGCTACATCATCAGCAATATTCAGAACAAGTTCGATACAACCCAGGCCCATGAGCAACGGGCAATGTTATTCGAAGAATCCGATGTTTGGGTTACCGATAGCCAAAAGCGTATTCCTGACATGGCGTTCTTCACCCGTGAGCAGATTGCGGACACGAGCGAAACCGAGCCCATTCCGGCTTTCGTCGTCGAGTTGATTTCACCCTCTGACAAGGCCGATAAGATTGAGCGGAAAGTAATCGAGTACTTCAGCGCCGGGATTCAGATAATCTGGCACGTTTTCCCCGCCCTTCAGATGGTGCGCGTGTTCACCTCCGTCAAAACCAGCATCACCCACTTCGAGACCGACGTGTTTGATGCTGGTTCGGCTATTCCCGACCTGTCGATGACTGTGAACGAGTTGTTTGCGCGGTAATCTTATCACCCCGCCAATTCCGCCTTTAAAAACTGGCCGGTATAGCTCCCCTTCACCGTTGCCACTTTCTCGGGGGTGCCTTCGGCGATGATGTAGCCGCCTTTGTTGCCGCCTTCCGGGCCGAGGTCGATGAGGTAGTCCGAGACTTTGATGACGTCCATGTTGTGTTCGATAATCAGGACGGTGTTGCCCTTGTCGGCGAGTTTGTTCAGAACGTCCAGCAGGTGAGCAATGTCCTGAAAGTGCAGACCGGTGGTGGGTTCGTCCAGAATATACATCGTTTTACCGGTGTCTTTTTTGGAGAGTTCCTCGGCCAGTTTTACGCGCTGTGCTTCGCCCCCGCTCAGGGTGGTAGCGTGTTGACCGAGGGTAATGTAGCCCAGCCCTACCTCGTTCATGGTCGTCACTTTGCGCAGGATTTTCGGCTGACTCGCAAAGAAATCCAGCGCCTGCTCCACGGTCATGTCCAGCACGTCGGCAATGGATTTACCTTTGAAGCGGACCTCCAGCGTTTCGCGGTTGAAGCGTTTGCCCTTGCAGGTTTCGCACAGCACGTGTACGTCGGGCAGGAACTCCATCTCGATCTTTTTCATGCCCGCTCCTTCGCAGTCTTCGCAGCGGCCACCCTTCACGTTAAACGAGAATCGGCCTGGCTTGTAGCCCCGGATTTTGGCTTCGGGGAGTTCGGCAAACAGCATTCGGATCTCGGTAAACATACCCGTGTACGTGGCCGGATTGGAGCGGGGTGTCCGGCCAATGGGCGACTGATCTACTTCGATAACCTTATCCAGATGCTCCAGCCCTTCTACCGATTTGAACGGCAGCGGCTCGCGCTTCGACTTGTAAAAGTGCCGGTTCAGCACCGGAAACAGCGTCTCGTGAATCAATGACGATTTTCCACTGCCCGACACGCCCGTAATCGTGACCATGCGGCCCAGCGGTAATTTCAGCGTTACGTTCTTGAGGTTATTGCCCGTAGCGTTCTTAATCAACAGGAATTTACCGCTGCCTTTACGTCGTTCGGCGGGTACGGCAATGCCGCGTCGGCCACTGAGGTAGTCGGCGGTGGTACTGCCATTTTTCAGGAATTCGTCGGGGGTTCCCTGTCCCACTACGCTGCCGCCGTGCCGTCCCGCGCCGGGACCGATATCAAGGATATAGTCCGACTCCAGCATCATGTCTTTGTCGTGTTCAACAACCAGCACGGTATTACCGAGGTCGCGCAGGTTCTTGAGCGAGTCGATGAGTTTGACGTTGTCGCGCTGATGCAGACCAATGCTCGGTTCGTCCATGATGTACAATACGCCCACGAGTTGCGTACCAATCTGCGTAGCCAGCCGGATGCGCTGCGCTTCGCCCCCGCTCAGCGTGCGCAGGGGCCGGTCGAGGGTCAGATATTCCAGGCCGATGTCGACTAAGAAACCGATGCGTTTGCGGATTTCTTTCAGGATTTCCTTACCAATCAGCCGCTGCCGGTTGGTCATGCGGTCTTCTACGCCTACGAACCACGCAGCCAGATCGGCAATGTCCATCTGCGCCAGTTCTGAAATGTTTTTGTCGGCTATTTTGAAGAACAGCGATTCTTTTTTGAGCCGCGCGCCGTTGCATTCCGGGCAGGTACTGACGACCATAAAATCATGAATCCAGTCCAGAATCTTATCGCTGCCCTGTTCCTGCTGCCGTTTCAGAAAGTTGACAATACCCTGAAATTTAAAGCTGTAATAGTTCTCTCCCGGATATTTCTTCGACGGTACCGTGGATTCCTCCTCGGTACCGTACATCAGCGCGTACATCAAATCGTCGGGAAATTTACTGACGGGGCTGCTGAGGTTCAGTTTGTATTTCTTCAGTATCGCTTCGATCTCCTTAAAAATCCAGAGCTCGCGAAACTCACCCAGCGGGGCAATGGCTCCCCGGCTGATGCTCAGCGACTTATCGGGAATGACCGACTCTTCTGTGATTTCTTCTACTACGCCAAGGCCCGTACAAACCGGGCAGGCTCCGTAGGGTGAGTTAAACGAAAACGAATTGGGCGACGGTTCGTCGTAGCTGATACCTGATTCGGGGTCCATCAGATTCTGCGAGAAATACACCAGATTCCCGTCGCCATCCAGCATCTGCATCGCGCCTTTACCCTGCTTCATGGCAGTCTGCACCGACTGACTAAGCCGGTACCGCGACTGTCCATCGCCCTCTTCGCTCTTCGGCACGAGCCGGTCAATTACGATTTCAATATCGTGAATTTTATAGCGGTCCAGCTGCATCTTCGCCACGATTTCCTGCACCGTGCCATCGACCCGCACTTTAGTATAGCCCATCTTGGCAATCTGCACGAACAACTCGCGGTAATGCCCTTTTCGGCTGCGGATCACGGGCGCGAGCAGCGTTAGCTTCTGCCCCTCGTACTGCACCATAATCGTATCAATGATCTGATCCTGCGACTGCCGCTCCATTTTCCGGCCCGTCACGTAGGAATACGCATCCCCGGCGCGGGCATAGAACAGGCGCAGAAAATCGTAAATCTCGGTAGTCGTACCGACGGTGGAGCGGGGGTTTTTAGAGGTTGTTTTCTGCTCGATGGAAATGACCGGACTCAGGCCGTTGATCTTGTCAACGTCGGGCCGCTCCATATCGCCGATGAACGAGCGGGCGTAGGCCGAGAAACTCTCCATGTACCGACGCTGCCCTTCGGCATAAATTGTATCGAACGCCAGTGACGATTTGCCGCTGCCGCTGATACCCGTTACAACCACGAGTTTATTGCGCGGAATGCTGACGTCAATGTTTTTAAGGTTGTGTTCACGGGCACCGAGTACCTCAATCTGATCGTAACCGGTGAGGTCAATATCGGATAAGACGGCGGGAGTGCCGGTGGCTTTTTCTTCTGCTATCACGTCGTATTTGTTGGGGTCGGTGTATTCCTGATAGGAACGCTATGGAGCGGGGGCGGGTTCCGTTTCGGTGGGGCAATGGCGGGCGTTCGCTACCTTTGCCGCATGACCGATTTACACCAGCGTTTTCTAAATATAAAGACCCTGATTTTCGATGTTGATGGCGTCCTGACTAATGGCGACGTGCATTTACTGGAATCTGGCGAGCAGTTCAGAACATTCGACATCAAAGACAGCTATGCCCTCGGAGCCGCTGTAAAAGCCGGCTTACGGGTCGGCATCGTCTCGTCGGCCAACGCCGAAGGAGCACGGAAATGGTTTGGCGTACTGGGCATTCGTGACCTGTTTATGGGCGGCCCGCCGGACCAGAAAATCAACGCCTACCTCGGTTACGTTTCGCGCGACAACCTGACCGAATCTGAAATCCTTTACATGGGCGACGATATCATTGACTACCCCATTCTGACCCGCCCCGATCTGCTACCCACCTGCCCCGCCGACGCTGTTGATGAAGTACGGGCCGTATGCCAGTACATATCCCCAAAACCCGGCGGTCGCGGTGCTGTGCGCGATGTGGTAGAACAGGTGCTGAAAGCGCAGGGTAAATGGAATTAATGAGTTTCGCCACAGAGATGCACCAAGACGCACAGAGAGACACAAAGTTTTTCTCTCCTTCTTTCTTATTTTTCTCTGTGTCTCTCTGTGCGTCTTGGTGCATCTCTGTGGCGAAAAAACAAAAAACATGACACTTCCTCAACGAGACAAAAACGTAATCTGGCATCCGTTTACGCAGATGCAGACGGCCCCGCTACCCATCCCGATTGTGCGGGGTGAAGGCACGGTATTGTACGACGCCGATGGCCGAGAATACTTAGACATGATTGCTTCGTGGTGGGTGAACCTGCACGGCCATGCCCACCCGCACATTGCCCGGCGCGTGTCAGAGCAGTTGTTGACCCTCGAACACGTCATCTTCGCTGGCTTCACGCACGAACCCGCCGTCCGGCTCGCCGAGCGGTTGCTGGCCGTTTTGCCCGCTGGTCAGGCCAAAATCTTTTACTCCGATAATGGTTCGACGGCGGTAGAAGTAGCCCTGAAAATGGCGTTTCAGTACTGGCACAATGGCGGGAAACCACGCAGAAAAGTGATTGCGCTGGAAGGCGCGTACCACGGCGATACGTTCGGAGCGATGGCCGTGAGTGGTCGGAGCGCGTTTACTGAGCCGTTCATGCCGTTTCTGTTCGATGTCGAGTATTTGCCGGTGCCGGTGGCGGGTCAGGAAGAAGCCGTACTGAAACGGGCCGACGAACTCTTTACCGACGACGTAGCCGCGTTTATTTTTGAGCCACTGGTGCAGGGCGCGGGCGGCATGGTCATGTACGAACCCGACGTACTGGACAAACTTATTCAACTGGCCCGACGCAACAATACGCTTATCATTGCCGACGAAGTCATGGTTGGTTTTGGCCGGACGGGGAAGCTCTTCGCGTCGGATTATCCGACTCAGAAGCCTGACCTAATGTGTTTATCGAAGGGGCTTACGGGTGGCACGATGGCCCTGGGTGTAACGAGTTGCACCCAGGCTATTTATGACGCGTTCCTGTCTGACTCACCTTATAAAACCCTCTTTCACGGCCACTCGTACACGGCCAATCCACTGGCCTGCACCGCCGGGTTAGCCAGTCTGGATTTAACACTTTCCAACGATACAACGGCGAATCTGGAGCGTATTGCCAGTCAGCACGCAGGATTTGCCAAACGGCTTGGTACGTTCGAAAACGTGGAAAACATCCGTCAGCGCGGTACGCTGCTGGCCTTCGACCTGAAGAGTTCGGGAGAAACGTCATACTTCAACACCATCCGCGATCAGGCGTATAATTTCCTGCTCGACCGGGGAGTGCTGATGCGTCCGCTGGGGAATGTACTGTATTTCATGCCGCCCTACTGCACTACCAATACGCAGCTGCAATACGCCTACCGGCAGGTAGAGGAGTTACTTTATGCTATGAAATAGGCCGGGTCGTGTAGTGGTCCATGGCTTCGCTGGGGTGAATGTCCAGCACATGGGCCAGTACAAGCAGTACGAGCGTTCGGGACGCAATCCTGCGCGACACTCCGGCAATGGACGCAAACAGATCGACCGTGATGCTGTTGTGTTCGCCGAGGTGGTGCATGAGTTTCTGTTCCTTATCGCCATAAGTAAAGCGGATACTACGCTCGGCCTGCTCGCCCTTCAGGATCTCCCGTACCTCGCGGCTGGCCTGAACAGACATATCGGCCACCCGGACGTAGGCTTTTTTATCGTCGGGATTGGCCGGGTCGGGAATGATATAGTGGGGTTTGCTGAGGCTGAGCGGCACTCGAATTACGAGTACCTCGCGCTCGTCGGGGAGCTGCACCCGCTCGATATTGTAAGAGATGCGCGGAAAACAAAACTTGCTGATAGCCCGGACGAGCAGGTACTCGTCTTCATCGGCGTATTTCAGACCCGCAATCCGTTTGTCGTCGGCAACGCCGATGAGCATAATGCCGCCCCTCGTATTGGCGAAGGCGACTATACCCCGGATAATTTTTTCGGGATGATTTGTTTTCAGCTTGAACTCTAACTGGGAGCCTTCGCCCCGTTTAACCAGGTTCTTAAGTGCCTGATAGTCCATAACCGATGGGGTCATCTGGTTGAGTACTGAATCGCGATAAATATACGGCTTTCCCGCAATCCGGCAACCACTATAAATTTGTTCCTATTCACTATTTTTCGGTGAAAAGTCGGCAGTAGTTAGCCAACTTTTTCGGCAAACACGCCGTTACAGAAAAACAAAAGGTGTTGAATCAATCATTAAAATAACGTTGAAATGCTGGTAAACGTTGCGCTGGTTATTGGTACGTTCCTGTTTATGGAAGGGGTTGCCTGGTTTACGCACAAGTACGTGATGCACGGCTTTTTATGGAGCTGGCACCGCGATCATCACAATCATCACAAAGGTTTTTTCGAACGGAACGACCTGTTCGCCGTTGTATTTGCCGGCACGGCCATCAGCCTGATTGTGGCAGGTGTTGAACAGCCACAATATAGATTTCTGGCCTGGATTGGCGCGGGCGTGACGCTCTACGGCATTTTTTACTTTGTTTTTCACGACGTAATCGTGCATCGCCGGGCTAAAGTTAAATTCCCGACCGACGGGCAATATATGCAGCGCATCATGCGGGCGCATTACATTCATCACAAAGTGCACACCAAAGAAGGAGCCGAAGCCTTTGGTTTCCTATTTGCTCCCAAGAAATACGACCGCGCCGTAAAAGAGAAGGTGGCAGGCAAATCAGATCGGCCCGCCGAATCGACTCATGCCTGAGACTTTTTAAGCTATAGCCCAGACCTCCCGATCCCGTAGCCGCAGGCTAATAATGTAACTGCTGTGTTAGCCTATGGCTACCGGACCGGGAGATCCGGGCTACAAAAAAAGCGTATCCTAATTTACTGGGATACGCTTTTTCATGTCAGATCGACCAAAAATCAATACTCATCTTCGTTGAAGAAGAAATCGTCTTTGGTTGGATAGTCGGGCCAGATTTCTTCGATACTTTCGTAAGGTTGGCCGTCGTCTTCGAGTTCCTGAAGGTTCTCCACAACTTCGAGCGGAGCACCGGAGCGAATCGAGAAGTCAATCAGTTCGTCTTTTGTGGCGGGCCAGGGGGCATCTTCGAGATAGGAAGCCAGTTCAAGTGTCCAGTACATAGTGTATATTCGTCTTTAAGCCGTATTTTCAATAAGGGTGCAAAAGTAAAAAAATTGGTAATATCCAAACCTATTTCTGCAAAAATGTTGCGTGATGGAATCTGCACCGATTTAGGCCATTAACGTAATGGCGTTTTTTTTGTTTCACTACATACGTCTAAAGTTTAGGGTTATGCCCGAACAAGAATAAAATGATTGAAGTCTGCGCGTATTCGCTCGAATCCTGTTTAGCGGCCCAACGCGCCGGAGCGGGGCGTATTGAACTTTGCGGGGGCATGGCCGAGGGTGGTACTACGCCGAGTGCGGGGCTGATTCAACTGGCCCGTCAGTACCTGACTATTCCGCTGTTCGTGATGATTCGGCCACGCGGGGGTGATTTTCTGTACACCGACAATGAGTTTACCCTCATGCAGACCGATATCGACGTGGCCCGCTCGCTCGGTGCCGATGGCGTAGTTCTGGGTATTCTGAACGCCGATGGCACCATTGATGAAGACCGGACGCGACAACTTGTTGAACAGGCCCATCTACTACCCGTTACGTTCCACCGCGCGTTTGATATGACCCGCGATGCCGCCGAAGCCCTCGAAGCTATCATTCGCACCGGAGCCGTTCGTGTTCTGACATCGGGACAGCAGCCCACTGCCGAAGCCGGTATTCCGTTACTGGGGGAGCTGGTGAAACAGGCCGCCGGGCGCATCGAAATCATGGCGGGCGCGGGCGTCAATGCCGGGAATGCAGAGCGGTTATGGGCAACGGGCGTCGATGCGCTCCATACAAGTGGCAGCGCCCGGCACAAGAGCCACATGCAGTTTCGCCAGCCCGCTGTATCAATGGCTTCGGCCACACCCGGCGAGTATGAGCGGATTGAAGCTAATGAGGACAAAATTCGGGCCATTACAATACTACGGCCCGGTTTCCGGCAATGAACACCCGGTCAGTAAAAACCAGCTTCAACGCCTGCGACAGGACGATTTTTTCTACGTCGCGGCCTTCCGTTGCCATATCGGTAGCTGACTGCCGGTGGTTCACTTCTTTTACGTTTTGCGCAATGATTGGCCCTTCGTCGAGGTCGTTATTAACGAAATGTGCCGTGGCTCCAATGATCTTAACGCCCCGCTCAAACGCCTGCCTGTACGGGTTGGCCCCTACGAACGCGGGCAGAAACGAGTGGTGGATATTGATAATCCGGTTAGGGTACTGGTTCACGAAGTGGGGCGTCAGTACACGCATGTACTTGGCCAGCACAATGTATTCCGGCGTGTACTGAGCCAGTGTCTGCTGGATAGCGGCTTCGTGTTCGTCGCGATTACGGCCCTCGTGTGAGATATGGTGGAACGGAATGCCAAATTTACTTACCAGTGGCTGTAGCGTATCGTAGTTGCTGACAACGGCCAGAATATCGGCGTTCAGCTCATCGAACGCATGACGAATCAGCAGATCACCGAGGCAGTGGTGTTCTTTCGTGACCATGACCACAATATTCTTGCGCCGTTGCAGACTGAGCCGAAACGAGATGTCAGGGTTAGGCAATGTGGCGCGGAGTTCGGTCAGCAGGGCGTCGGCATCGAGCGTATCGGTAGCCGACTCGAACTCGGTGCGCATGAAAAATTGCCCCACCGGACTTACGTATTCGTTATTGTGAATCACGTTCAGCCCATGCCGAAACAACACGCCCATAACGTAGTAAATCAGCCCGGTGCGGTCGGGGCCTTCAGTAAGGAGAATATGTTTAGCAGGCGTAACCATAAAGTAGCGAAGCGTGTCGGCAAAGTACGTAAATCGTTCAGTACTTACCGACATTATGCCGACCTTACCGGCATTGGTTCAACTTCGGTGCAACGTTCACTGTGGCCTATCGCATGGCCCCCGTGCTGTCAGCTAAAACAGGTTCGGGTAGTCGGTAATGATGCCATCAACGCCCAGGGCCACTAGCGCATCGATCTCAGCTTTAGTGTTCACTGTCCACGGAATAACAGTCATATTCTGTTGGTGGCAGGCTTTGACCACCTCAGCAGTAACGGTCTTGTAGTACGGGCTATAGATGGCGGGGGTAAAACCCAGCGTTGCCAGATTTTCGGCCAGTGTTTTCGGATTGGCGGTCAGATAGGCCAGCGTAACATCGGGACTTTGCTGATGAATGAGTTGCAACGGCCGCACATCGAACGACTGAATATTGAACCGTTTCCCCAGATTCCGGCGACCGATAACCTCCATAACCAGCCGGACAAACTCCGTCGGCGCCGGGTGATACACGCCATCCATTTGCGGGGTCGATTTAATTTCGATGTTATAGAGCGGCTGCGGCAGCCCGCGCGCTTTGGCATACGTCTCAACTGAGTCAATCAGATCGGCCAGAAGCGGTTTACAAATTGAAAGTTTCTGCTGCTTCGGAAACTGCGGATGCGGTCGGTTTCCCACATCATAGTTTCTGATATCGGCATACGTCAGCTGATATAGGTTAATCGATTTTTCATCGGCTTTCAGGACAGGCGTACCATCGGGGCGGGTGCTGATGTCGGCTGCCATATAGGCGTCGTGGGAGACAACCACTTGCCCGTCTTTCGAGATCACAACATCCAACTCCAGCGTCTGAACACCCAGATCGAGGGCTTTTTTCATGGCCGGAATGGTATTTTCGGGCATCAGACCCCGGCAACCCCGGTGGCCCTGCCGGTTTAGCACCGGCTGAGCTACCAGAAACGAGGAGTAAACAAACAGGCAGGCAACAGTAACGATGGTTTTCATGAATTCAGGATTGATTAATGCATAAATAGGCTGGCCAGAACAGTTGTTCTGACCAGCCTTCATGAACCGCAAAGAGGTTCTTCAAAAGTTATACCGGGCACCAATCTGCACCTGGAACGGCGTGCCGGAGGGATTTACGATACCCGCTGTGTTGACGCGGTAGACAAACTGCCGGTTAGCCCGATCGAAGGGAGCCACCGCCGGGGTTGTACCCGATGCCGGAATACCCAGTCCATACAGTGCCTGAGTTCCCAGCGACCAGTTAACACCCCAGTCTTTTCTCAGCATGTTGGCAAAGTTGAATACGTCGGCCGACAGTTCAATATTGTGTCTTTTAACGATGCGAATCTGCTTACTGGCCCGGATGTCAATGATGCCGAAGAATCCGTTAATTCCGGCGTTACGCTCGGCAATTTGGCCCGAATACGTATTGATATAGTCCTTGATGCTCTGGCTGGCATCTGGATTGTCGATGATAGCCTGCAAACCAGCGCGCACGTTGGCGGGTACTGCTTCGCCATTACGGTCAAAAATGAACGCCAGGTCGTTTGTTGCTGCCACAAAGTCGGCGTTGCTGTTGGCGCCCGACAGTAGCGTGTAGCGCGTGCCGCCCAGCCCTGAATACCGAACACCAACCGACACACCATAAAACGTAGGCAGCGTACCGTACAGCACCACCTTGTGCCGGAAATGGTTATCGGAGTACGAAATACCAGTCAGATTGCGTGGATCATCCCGCACAGGTTGCACCAACGTGGCCGTATTGGCTACGTTACCGTTGTACGAGGTATTGTCACGGGCGTCATTCCAGGTATAGCTCGCGGTGAACTCACCATCACGGAAGTAGCGATACGTAGCATCAGCAACAAAAGCCATCTGATCTACTTTACCATCGCTGGTCAGTTCCAGTACCCGGCCCAGCCGCCGACTCACGCGACCCTGAAGCCAGTCGCCGGCGCCGTTGGCAGGCATCGTTTCCAACGGAACAAATACGCCCCGGTTGCCCTCATTGGCCAATCGGAAGAACGGTTCGGCCACCATGTTACGATCAACGTAAGTATAGTTGTTACGGGCCATTGACATGAACCCGGACAGGCTCACCTTCAGGCGGTCGCTCAGGAAACGCGTGTAAGACAGGTTGGCTTTGTACAGCACCGGCACGCGGGCATCGGCACCCGTCATGTTGATGGTAGGCAACTGAAACTGAGCCAGCGTTGGAATACTGTTGTAGTCGTTACGATAAGCCACAAAATTGGGCACAGGTACGTTGGGAGCGCGCACATCGACCGTGGCGAGGTTGGTCCCGTCGAAGGTCAGGTTATTGATGATGGCGTAGTTGTTGATGTCCGACGCAAATACCCCGGCACCAAACCGGATAATATCCCGACGCCGATCGTTCACATCCCATGTAAACTGTACGCGCGGCTGCAGAACAAACGACCGCAGCCGGTTGTCGGTGCGTAGCTTCAGATCTTCCAGTACGGCCTGATTCAGCGCGGCTTTGGGGTAATGGGCATAATCGAAACGCAGACCGGCAGTCATATCCAGCCCTGTTGCCAGACGGGTGGTCATTTGCCCGTAAGCCCCGGCGTTCCAGATATTGCTTCGTACGCTGATATCATCTTTCAAAGGAACTTCGCGGAAGTAGCGGTACGGTTGCAGCCGCTCAAAATTGTCTAAAGCCGACAGCGACCCCGCAACCGTGTAATGGAATCGACCGTTTACCTCACTGCCGTATACCGAGTTCGCGTTGGTGTACATCAGATCGACCCCAAACGTAAACTGGGCCTTGTCTGTGTTGTAATACAGGTTGTTAACGAGTTGCAACACGTTATTTTTGAAGCCTTCCTGCGCAAACCGGTGACCACCCGTCTGGATGCTGGTGGAGCGATTGGCTCCGGCAATGGACGACACGACGTTCTCGACCAGGTTACGCGGAATGTTTCGCTCGGGCAACTGATCACCTGGGCTACTTAGCTGGTACGTGTACAGGTGCTGTAGTTTCAGCTCGTTGGTTACGCGCGGACTGATCGACGAACGTAGCGTAGCCAGCAGGCTGTTGTCCCAGTTCCAGTCATTACCCGTCGACTCATAGATGTTGATCGGCGTGTTGTCGACCAGACCCAGTTTGTTGCGGTCGCTGGTAAAGTTATTGCGAATAGTAAGCAGGTTTTTGTCGTTCACCTGCCAGTCGAGCCGCAGGAAACCTGCGTTCGAGCCGCGCACTTTATCAAACGATCCATACTGGGGGGTGTTGGCCACGCCATACTGATTACGGGCGATGCTCACAAAGCGATCGAGCGTGGTGCGGGTTACGTTGAAGCGGTTCTCATCGTCGGGCGTCTGCACGTCAGCAATGATCAGTGGGCGCGAATCCTGCTGGCGATCCCAGACAAAGAAGTAGTGCAGTTTATCTTTGATGATCGGCCCGCCCAGCGAGAAACCAAACTGATTGGTCGAAAACGGCACCGTACGCGGATTACCCCGGATGTCGAACCGACTGGACAGCGCATCGGCGCGGGTGTAGTTAAACACACTACCGGTCAGCCGGTTGGTACCCGATTTGGTTACGGTCGAGATGATGCCACCACCAGCGCGGCCGTATACTACGTCATACTGATTGGTAATGACCTTGAATTCACGTACGGCTTCGATCGAGATAGAGTAAGGTGCCCCGCTGCGGCTGGTCGTAGCCCCGGCTGAAGTTGGGTTTTTGGCCGTCATGCCATCGACGGTAAAGTTAGTCGATGAGCCAAGCTGCCCCGACAGATTGCCGCCCCGACCAGCCAGTGGCGACAGATCGGTAAGGGTTGTGAAGTTCCGGCCATTGATAGGCAGGGTGGCAATGGCCCGCGCCGAAACGGCGGTGGCTGCGCCGAAGTTTTCGACCTTGTTTTGTAGTCCCGATGCTACAACTTCCACGACCTGCAGGTCCTGACCACTTTCCTTCATCGTCAGGTTGATGCGAATCAAATCGCCCTGGTTCAGCATGTAGCCAGTCAGCCGTTGTTCACCAAACCCAACGGCGGTAGAACGTACTGTGTAGGGACCACCCAAAGGCAGTTCTTTGAGCGAGTACTCGCCTTTTGCATTGGTAACTGTGCCGGTCGAGAAACCGGTCGACTCGTTACGGATCAGCACCGTGGCACCAGGCAGGGGCGTGTTTCCGTTTTCAGACACAACCCCCACAATGGAGGTCTGCGTGGTTTGAGCTACGGCACTGCCAAGGCCCGTCAATAATAGGAGAAGCGCAAATAAAGCGTGTTTCATTGATTCAGGTCGTATTTGATTTGAGCCTGCAAAGAGACGCGACTTACCTGAACCAGGCGTTACGTGTTTATTAAGAAATCATCACGTTTGTTTTACTAAATCCAGAGAATACATCTGTTTGTTAATTCTTCCCGGCTCGCTCCTATCTGTTCTGACAACAGACTACCGCCAGCCCTCCGGCTTCACGCCCGTTCGGTACGGGCTTTCGGTGCAGGGTTCGCAGTCGGGCCAGAGCGGATAGACGGTGGGGGCATACGGCAGCGTAGCGGCACGAAGTCGCGTAACATACACAAGGCGTTCTCTGCGGGCCGACACCTGAAAATACCCCAGCATCGGTAATCCGTCGGCTTTCTGGTTCTTGATATTGCCCGTTAGCGTGGCGGGTGTGGCATCGAACACGCTCCCAACGTTGCCGGTCAGGGTCTGCACCGTTTGCCAGTACTGATACGCTCCCCGACTTACGGACTGCTGCCCAATGGTCAGGTAATATGGGTCGTTGCTGGTGTACGGCACTTCGGCAATCCGCTGCCCGGCCAGGGTATTGCCGTTGATGAGCCGGTCCGATGCCATAATAATTTCGCCGGTGCTGCGGGTAATGTTCCAGCAGTCGGTGCAGCAAAGCCTTTTGTAGGTGGTTGGCGTATTGGGTGGCCTAAACAGGACACAGAAATCGGGTTGCTCGAAGTGCGTCCAGTCCCATTGGTAATAATTTTCGGTATCGGCAGGATCAGTCAGGCTGATCGATACCGGGAAAACGCCGGGGCTATTCGCGCTGAGTTTCGGCAGGTACGCCCACGTGACCGACGCAATATCCGGCACGGGCTGCATCGGTTCCGGCTCCGATTGGTACGTCTGCTCTTTGTAGCGAACCGCCAGCGTATATCGACGGCCCACTTGCCCCCGAAACCCAGCGGGTGAGACATAGCTACCTTTACCCGCATCCACAAAGCGCGTTACCCCGCCCGCATCGTCGGTTACCGACACGGCGGCTCCCGTTACGCGTTGATCGAACACGCTTTGGGTGCTGTTATACCCCGCCGAGAGCGACAGCACAAACCGGTACGGCCCCGGCGCGTTGGTCAACACGCCCTCGAATACCAGATACCGCTCGCCACCCACCAGTTGCGGGTCGTAGGGGTCGATGCAGGACGTGAGCAGAAAGGCGAGGAACAAGACGGGCAGGTATCTCATCAGAATCGAAAATTATAGCTGATCGACGGAATTACCGACCCCAGCACCGATAGTTTGTAGGCATTTACGCTGTTGTAGTACTCGGCAAACAGCACGGGCGTCTGCACATAGACCGAATACGCATTGCGCCGACCCAGCACGTTGTACAGCGAAAAACTCCAGTCACTCTCAAACCGGGTTTCCCGTCCCGAACGGGTGTAGCCCCGAACGCCGTTGATGGTCAGGCCAATGTCCATCCTGATATAGTCGGGCAGGCGGCTTTGGTTGCGCTCGGTAAAGTACGGCACCACGCGATTTCCCACGTAAATTTTGGCGTTTGGGTACGTTATGGGCCGCCCGGATGTATAAACGCCGTTGACCGATACGCTCGCACGGCTGCTGAGTTTGTAATTCAGGATGGCGTTCAGGATGTGCGGTTTGTCGTAAGGTGCGGGGTAGTAGTTGCCGTTGTTGACGCGGGTTTTGGGCTGTTCGCCGTCGATCTGGAAGCGCGTTTGCGAGTAGGTATAGCTGATCCAGCCAGTGAGCAAACCTGTGTTTTTGCGGATGTACAGTTCCACACCCCGCGCAAAGCCGGTACCCTGCAAGAGAGCCGTTTCGGGGTAGCGGTTCAGCAACAGCGTGGTGCCGCCCCGAAAATCGTTGACGTTGGTCAGCCGCTTATAAAACACCTCGACAGACAGTTCGATGACGTCGTTTTTGAGGTTCTGAAAATAGCCCAGCGATACCTGTTCGGCAATCTGTGGTTTTAGGTAGGCATCGGCCACCTGCCAGCGGTCGGCAGGGAGGGCGGCAGTCGTGTTACTCAGTTGCTGCAAATACTGAATCATGCGGCTCAGCCCAAACTTAACGGATGCTTTCTCCGACAGCCCCAGCCGTACCGACAAACGCGGCTCCAAACCACCATACGTTTGGGCGAAGCCGGAGTTGGTCACGACCGAATCGGTAATGGTTTCGGGCGAACGCGCCAGACCGGCGCGGTACCCATACGTGGTGGCCGGACCAAGCCGCCCGAACCACGAGTACCGCAGACCCAACTGCACCGACAGGCGTTTCGAAAGCGTAACGTCAGCCTGCCCATACACGCCGGTTTCTACGGCGCGTTCGTTGGGGAGCCGCACCGGGTTAATGTTGGAACGCGCATCGCCGGGGTCGAGCTGCCCTGCCGTTACGTCGTACAAAATACCGCTGGTGCCCGCTTCTGCCTGTATCCGCGTTCCGTTGGTGTAGGTAAAATTGCTGCGAAACTGCCCATAGTCGATACCGGACCGGAGGTTATACGACCGCGCCGAGTCGGGCGTACTGATGGTGGACTGGTAACGGCTCCACGTACCCGTAGTCTGCACCTGCCAGCGGCTCGACAGATACCGCGACCAGGCCAGCGACACAATCCGCGTTTGCCAGCGAAAGGCCGTTTGCGACCCCGCCAGCGCGACAGTTTGCAGCGAATCGCCGGGGAGTTGGAAACGGTCGGTGCTGTTAAAAACCGTTAGCGACAGTTTATTGGTCGTGTTCGGAAAATAATCGGCCCGCAGCACGGCATCGGTAAAGCCCGCCCCCGCACCCGCCAACGCTTTTATCGGAAACAGCCGCAACACCTGATCGACATACGCCACGCGACCAGCCGCGTAGAATGCGAGTTTGTTTTTGATGATGGGCGCATCAATCTTGAGCCGACTGCTCAGCAAGCCCAGCCCACCCGATACGCCCAGTTTTGTGGCTTTGGCTTCTTTCAATCGTGTTTGCAGCACCGAAGCCGCCCGCCCGCCGTACTGCGCCGGTACGCTGCCCCGGTAAAAGTTGATGTCCTGCACCACGTCTGGATTGAATACGGAGATAAACCCCAGCAAATGCGAGGCATTAAACACGGGCGCGTCGTCCAGCAAAATCAGGTTTTGGTCGGCGTTGCCCCCGCGCACATTGAAGCCCGTACTAGCCTCACCCACGTTGCTCACGCCGGGCAGAAACTGCACTGTCCGCAGCACATCAACCTCGCCAAGCAGTGTCGGCAGTTGTTTCAGTGTCCGCATTGAGAGCATCGTTACGCCGACGTTGTTGCTGCTGACGTTCTGGTCCGGCGCACTGGCCGTTACGGTGGTTTCGCGCAGGAGCGTAATACGTTCGGTAAGGCGGAACTGGAGCGACAAATCAGCGCGGGCTGTAACGGTACGCTGTTGCGTCTCGAAGCCCTGACTCGACACCTGAACGGTTTGATTTCCCTTTGGCAACGGCAGCGAAAATCCACCCGCCGAGTCCGTCACCGTACCAATACCCGTATCGAGAATCAAGACCGACGCACCCGCCACCGGCGCGTCGGTCTGTACGTTCAGCACCGTACCCGTTAGCCGAAACCGAGATTGGGCAACGGTGAGCAGGGGCAACGTAATCAGGATAAAGACGAGTAACGTTTTTTGCATACAGGGCGGGGTAGAATAGCGCATGAAAATACGGGCAGAGCGTCGCTGAAACAAACAAACCAACTATCTTGGCCGAATATTATTTTGCACAACCTCCAATCATCATGCTAAACCGCCGTCGCTTTCTGACCCTGAGTTCGCTAACCGCGCTCAGCCCTACGTTATTCTCGCTTAGTCCCAAACTTGCCGCACCCAGCCCCATCGTTGTCTCGACCTGGAATCAGCCGAAGGCCAACGCGGCTGCCGAAGCGGTGCTGAAACAGGGCAAACGCGCCCTCGATGCCGTAGAAACGGGCGTTCGCGTACCCGAAGCCGACCCCAATGATACCAGCGTGGGTTACGGCGGCCTGCCCGACCGCGATGGCCGCGTTACCCTCGATGCCTGCATTATGGACGAAAAAGGCAACGCCGGTTCGGTCACGTATCTCGAAAACATCATGCACCCTATTTCTGTGGCGCGGGCCGTGATGGAGAAAACGCCCCACGTTATGCTCAGTGGCGAAGGTGCCCTGGCCTTCGCGCTATCACAGGGGTTTAAGAAGGAAAAACTGCTCACGGCATCGTCGGAGAAAGCCTGGCGCGAGTGGCTCAAGACGGCCAAATATGAACCAAAAGTCAACATCGAACGGCACGATACCATCGGGATGCTGGCCATTGACAGCAAGGGCGATTTGTCGGGCGCGTGTACTACAAGCGGGCTGGCCTACAAGATGAACGGACGCGTAGGCGACTCACCGATTATTGGCGCAGGGCTGTTTGTCGATAACGAAATTGGCGGGGCCTGTGCCACGGGACTCGGCGAGTTGGTGATGCGCACCTGCGGGTCGTTTTTGGTAGTAGAACTGATGCGGCAGGGCCGGACCCCGCAACAGGCGTGCGAAGAAGCAGCCAAACGGATTGTTGGCAAGCAGGAATACAAAGACATTCAGGTGGGTTTTCTGGCGGTGAACAGACAGGGCCAGGTAGGCGCGTACAGCATTCAGCCGGGCTTCAACTATACTGTCTCGCAAAATGGCCGGACGCAGGTGCTGGAAGCCAAATCTTTTCTGAACAAATAGTTTGGGGTTTGCGGGCTGGTATCCGTAGTTTGGCCTGTTTTTGAACTCTTACGGATGGCTGTGGTTATTCTTACTATCGGCAACGTTCAAAAAAATCACCTAATAACCCTATCATACTTTGGAATCGGTATTCTCTGCAACAAAGCGTAAACTCCTGCTCGAAATTGCCTGGGAGGTCTGCAATCAGGTTGGCGGCATCTACACCGTAATCCGGTCGAAGGTACCGGCCATGGTCGAAAAATGGGACGATAATTACGTGGCTGTTGGGCCGTATTTCCCACAGCGGGCCGACGCTGAGTTTGAGCCAATGACCGAATCTGACGAGACTGTGATTGGCCAGACGGTACGCAAAATGCAGCAGATGGGCTACGGTGTTCAATATGGTCACTGGCTCATTACGGGTCGCCCGCGTATCGTTCTGTTCGACATTGCCAGCGTCAGTACCGATCAGCTCAACGCTATAAAGGGCGAACTCTGGAAACGACATCAACTCACGACACTGAACGTAGAACCGCTTGTTGACCAGACGCTTATCTTTGGCGAAATGGTCCGGCAATTTCTGACTTTACTGTCCGCTGACCACAGCAAACGCGTTGATTTTGTAGCGCATTTTCACGAATGGATGGCCAGCAGCGGCCTGCCCGATCTGCGCAAAGACAACGTGAAAATTGCCACTATTTTCACGACCCACGCCACCATGCTGGGGCGATATCTGGCCCAGAACGAACCCGGCTTCTACGGTAAACTTCCCTTCTTCGACTGGCTGCGCGAAGCCCGGCACTACGGCATCGAAACCCAGGCCACTATTGAGCGATTAGCCGCACAGCAAAGTCACGTCTTTACCACCGTCAGCGACGTAACGGCCCGCGAGTGCGAGGTGTTTCTGGGGCGGCAAACCGACCTGGTGCTACCCAACGGCCTCAACATTACGCGCTTTGCGGCCGTGCACGAGTTTCAGAACCTGCATATGCGGTTCAAGGACAAGATTCACGAGTTTATCATGGGTCACTTTTTCCAGAGCTATTCGTTCGATCTGGAAAAAACGCTGTACTTTTTTACGTCGGGCCGGTTTGAGTTTACCAACAAAGGCTATGACCTGACGCTGGAGGCCCTGGCGCGGCTCAACTACCGCATGAAGCAGGCCGATATGGATATGACGATAGTGATGTTTATGGTCACGAAACAGCCATTTACCAGCATCGACCCCGAGGTGTTGCATTCCCGCGCCCTGCTCGAAGAAATTCAGGAAACGACGCGGGCTATCGAAAAGCAGGTTGGCGAACGGCTCTTTCTGGCCGCAGCCTCTAACCCAACGGCCAACACCCTGCCCGACCTTAACGGTTTTGTAGACGAATACTGGCGGTTGCGCCTTCGCCGTACCGTACAAAGCTGGAAGACCAAAAAACAGCCGCCGTTTCTGACACATAATCTGGTGCAGGAAGACGATATGACGCGGTTTATCCGGCAGGCTAATCTGGTCAATAACGAAAGCGACCGGGTCAAGATCGTCTACCACCCCGACTTTATTGCCTCGACCAACCCGCTGTTTGGGCTGGACTACAGTCAGTTTGTACGCGGCTGTCACCTCGGTGTATTTCCAAGTTATTACGAACCCTGGGGCTATACGCCACTGGAGTGCGTAGTGCGTGGCATCCCAACCGTTACCAGCGACCAGTCGGGTTTTGGCGATTTCATCATGCAGATCATGCGCGACTACGAAAACCGGGGGATTTATGTCATCAATCGCCGGACGCAGAACTTTACCGAAGCCGCCGATCAACTCGCCGACGTCCTGTTCCGCTTTGTAAAAATGTCCCAGCGCGACCGTATCCAGCAACGTAACCGCGTCGAAAGTATCGCCGAGGTCTTCGACTGGAGCAACCTCCGCGCCTACTACGACACCGCGCACGATCTGGCATTGAAACGCCGGAAGTAAGCAAAGGATGGAATCGCCCGTACGATTCCATTTTTTTTTGCAACGCCGTGCAACCTGCCCCTACCTTTTCTGCATCTTGCTCTTGAAACTGAACCTCTATGCGCCTTCTTATACCGTTTTTCACGACCGAAACGCAACTGATTGCTGCGCTGAAGCGGGGCGAAGCGAAGGCGCACAAGATTGTGTATGAGCGGTTTTCAGGCAGAATGATGGTCGTTTGCACCCGCTACTGCGCCAACCGTGCCGATGCCGAGGAGGTCATGCTCGACGGCTTCATGCGCGTGTTTGAAAAGATCGATCAGTTTCGGGAAGATGGCAGTTTCGAAGGCTGGATTCGGCGCGTCATGGTAACGGAATCGCTGATGTTTCTCAGAAAATCGAAGCAGTGGCGGCACGAACTCCCGCTCGACAACGTACCCGAAGAACCCGATTACCAATGGGCCGATGCGTCGCTAAATGCCGACGACCTGCTGCGTATGGTAGGGCAGCTACCCGACGGCTACCGAACCGTATTTAACCTGTACGCTATTGAGGGTTACTCACACGCTGAGATTGCCGATACGCTCGGCATTTCGGAAGGCACCTCAAAATCACAGTTGAGCCGTGCCCGTGGGCTGCTGCAGGCGCAGTTGAAAAAAACAGAACAAAACCCGGTGTTGCATTCAGCAACACCGCGCACCCCGTCAACAACATACGATGAACAAAAACAACGAACCCGATAAACACCCCGTCGATAGCCTCTTTGCCCAAAAACTGGGCAATGCAGTTCTGGCGACCAACGCCGACGGTTTTGCCCGTTTACAGGCCCGTATGGGACAAACACAGGCCGAAAAAAAGCCAGGTTTTGTGATTTGGCGAAACCCGAACGCACAACGGTTCATGGCCATTGCCGCCTGTTTGCTGCTGGTCTGTTTGTTTGGGTGGCTGTATCTATCGAACAACACGGTCGGGCGTGTGGAGGGACAGCAGGTAGCCACGATAAAATCCGGGAATCGTCCGACTATCGACGTACCGGTAACGCCACAGGGCAACATACTCAACGCGCCAACTGCTGAACGGGCTGACGGATCGAACCCAACAACCGATAACCAGCCAACCGGGCGGGTTGCCCGCCTTGCACCGAAAACCAAAAAGCAGAATTCAAACGCCATCTCGCCCACCCCTCGCACCGAACTCGCGCAGAATAAACCGACTGAACAGCCGAAAACCGAACAGCCTGCTTCCGAAAAAATAGTTGGTCAGGCTCCCGTTTTGGCCTCACCGGATCAGGTAGCTGCTGTCAAGCCGGTAGCCACCCAGCGCGTGCTCGTTGTGACCATCGATGAGCCGGAGCGACTAATTGCCGCCCGGCAGGCCGTGAAAATGGAAGAGATGGAAACCGCTCTTGCTGCGGCCAGTAAACCCGAAAAAACCCACAAACCCGGTTTCTGGGAGCAGGTTCGGCGCGTGAAAGAGGGCGAGGTATTTACCAGAGCCGACGGCAGCGACGATGAACGCGGGTTGCTGAACCGGGCCTTCAATGGTCTCAAAAACAGTATCGACAAAGACAAAACAGCCCGGCAATGAAACGATCTATCTACGGAGCCATCATTACCCTTATGCTCCTGTGTGCTACCCGCGTACAAGCCGCGACCCAACCCGCCGACTCGCTCGTGATTCGGTTTGCCAACAAAACCCGGCTCGTTATTTACGCCCCCAACAAAGCCGGTATTCAGGCGCTCTCCAACTACGATCTCAACAAGATTGTCCGCGAAATGAGCGCACAGCTCGACTCGATTCCGGAAGGAAAATCCGTCATGGAACGTGATGGCGACCAGTATCTAAAGGACACGGTACTGGTCGTAACAAAAACCCGAAACGGCGTAAAAATCGTACTTGGTGGCACCAAATCCGATACGACCCGGCAGGATACCGTTAGAGAGTCTTCGGATCAGGACCGCGACTACCGCAACGCGAAACGACGCGACCGGCGCGACGGGAACCGACTGGCCTTCGGCTTCAGCATCGGGCTGGATAACTATATCACGCAAAGCAACCTGCCCGCTTACCCCGAAAACAGTTATGATTTACGGCCCGCTGGCTCACGGTATTTCGCACTGTCGGCGGGGTACCGGCCCACGCTCATTCGGGGTAGCCGGGCGTCGCTAAAGTTATATTATGGCGTGGAAGTGGCCTGGCAGAATTTCATGTTCGATGGCAACAATATTGCCGAGAAGACGGCGACGGGCGTGGCGTTTCCCGATGCGGGCCGTGAGTTGCAGAAAAGCAAAATGACCGTAGCCACAATCAGCGTTCCATTCGTACCGCGTATAACGTTTTACAACCGTCAAAACAGACAACCGTGGCATATTGGTGTGGGGGTGTATGGAACTTACCGGCTTGACAGTTACCGAAAGATCAAGGAAGCTGATGGTAGCAAGACCCGCGAACACTCGAACTTCAATCTGAACGATTTCCGCTATGGTCTCATGGCCGACGTGGGAATTGCTGGTACGGGAGGAATGAGCGTCTTCGTTAAGTATGACCTCAGTCCGCTATTTAAAACCAACCTCGGACCCGATTTACGAGCGATCAGCTTCGGCATAAGCTTCTGATTATGAATCAAAAAACCATCTCGATTATCGGCTGCGGCTGGCTCGGCTTACCCCTGGCCGAACAACTGCTGGGCGCGGGTTATACCGTGAAAGGCAGCACAACGTCGGCGCAGAAACGGGCCGTCCTGATTCAGCAGAGCATTGACGCGTATCAACTGGTACTTAATCCAGAGCCCGTCGGCAACCTGAACGCGCTCCTTGAAGCCGATACGATGGTGATCGATATTCCGCCCAAACGCGGAGCCAATGGGTACGGCTTCCACCCGGAACAAATCAGGTTTCTGACCGATGCGGTTCGGTCATCTTCTATTCAGCACATCATATACGTAAGTTCGACTTCGGTATATCCTGAGTTGAGCCAAACGGCTGTTGAGACTGACGTAACGAGCGAATCAGAATCAGCCGCGCCAGATTTGGTACGGGCCGAGCAGTTGGTGCAGTCACTCATGCCGGAAAAGCTCGTGACCGTGTTGCGCTTCGGCGGGCTGATGGGCCACGACCGCATCCCCGGAAAATACGTAGCCGGACGAATCGTTGACAGCGGAGCCGTTCCGGTCAATTACATCCATCGGAATGACGCGACAGGTATTTTGCAGGCTATTATCGGGCAGCAGCCAACGGGCGTTTTTAACGTCGTCGCGCCGGAACACCCCACCCGCGAAGCTATTTACCGAAAAAGCTGCCAGGACTTCGGTTACGAACTACCCGTTTTTGTCGAACCCGACGCGCCCGTTTCCTATAAAGTGGTTAGCCCTGACAAGCTGATTCAGCGAACGAAGTACAACTTTCAGTACCCGAACCCGCTGGATTTTCTGTACGGGTAGCAGAGCCGTTTACGCGGTCATCGCCAATACTGTAGTGAACGATTTGCGGTAAAACCGTTTTTAAAAAAGGCGGCTGCTTTTTCGCGTCGCTTTAGAAAAATACGATACATGGAAAATCCAGTAATGATTTTCGGGGCCGGCAGTCTCGGCCTAACGGCTTTGGACCTCTTTCAGCGGAACAACGTAGTGGTCTATGGGCTGTTGGATGATAATAAAGACCTGCACGGCAAAGAGTTCGGCGAGGTATCGGTGCTGGGCGAAACCGACGACGATGGTTACCTGAAACTAATTGGCCTGAAGTGCGAAGCTTTCGTAGCCATTGCCGACAGCCGCGTTCGGAAACGGCTGGTCAAATTACTGAACGAACGCCGGAAAATGCAGCCCGTTAATGCCATTCATGATACGGCAGTTGTCTCAAAAATGGCTACGCTGGGCCACGGCAACCTGATTGCCGCCCGTGCGGTCATCAACCCGCTGGCCGAAGTAGGCCAGCATTGCATCATCCAGTCGGGAGTAATCATCGAAACCCAGGCCACCCTTGGCGACTACGTACAGGTCGGTACGGGCACCACCATCTGTAGCGGGGCTACCGTAGGCGAAGGCGTATTCATCGGCGCGGGCGTCACGGTTATTGCGGGCGTCAGCATCGGCAAAAACGCCCGCATTGGCGCCGGTTCGGTGGTGGTAGAAAACGTAGCAGCCACGGCCACGGTATTCGGTAACCCGGCAAAAGGAGTGTAGTGCTTTAACACAGAGAGACGGAGTTCTCACAAAGAAAACGGAGAAGAACTCTGTTTACTCTGTGAGAACTCCGTCTCTTTGTGTTAAACTCTCCAAAACTACATATCCAGCAGCAAGCGGGCCGGGTCTTCGAGCAACTGCTTCACGCGGACCAGGAAGAACCGATTCTTTGCCGTCGATGATGCGGTGGTCGTAGCTCAGGGCCACGTACATAATGGGCCGCACCACGATTTCGCCGTTTACAACAACCGCCCGCTCAACGATGTTGTGCATACCAAGAATGGCCGACTGCGGGGCGTTGATAATAGGCGTCGAAAGCATGGAGCCGAACGTACCGCCATTGGTGATCGTAAACGTACCGCCGGTCATCTGCTCGATGGTCAGCTTATTGTCACGCGCCAGACCCGCCAGCCGCCCAATTTCCTTCTCGATCTGGGCAAAGCTCATCTGCTCCGCATTCCGAATAACAGGAACAACCAGCCCACGTTCCGACGATACGGCGATTGAAATGTCGCAGAAGTCATTGAAAATCATCTGGTCACCGTCCATCTGAGCATTGATGGCTGGAAACTCCCGCAAGGCTGAACAAATGGCCTTCGTGAAGAACGACATGAAACCGAGCCCCACGCCGTGCTTTTCCTTGAACTTGTCTTTGTACTTGCCCCGCAGGTCCATAATCGGCTTCATGTCCACCTCGTTGAAGGTCGTGAGCATGGCCGTTTCGTTCTTGACCGCCACCAACCGACGTGCAATGGTCCGGCGCAGCGATGACATCTTTTCCCGACGCTGATTCCGCTCGCCCGACATCACCGGCGCGGGGGCCGGAGCAGCCGGTTTTGGAACCGACGGAGTAAGTTGAGTAGCCGGCTTTGCCGTAGGAGCGGCAGCCTGAGCGTTTACCGCGTCCTCCTTCGTGATGCGTCCGCCCACGCCCGAACCCTGCACCTGTTGGGCTAAGATGCCTTTTTCGTCCAGGATTTTGGCCGCTGCCGGCGAGGGATGGTTAGCCGCATAGCTGCTTTGCCCGTTCTGTCCGTTGTCTCCACTGCCGTTGCTGACCGCACTGTTTTGCTGAGGAGCGGGTTGCGTCGGAGCAGACCCGGCAGATTTTGCAGCACTACTAATTTCAATTTTCGCGATCAGTGCGCCGATGGGCAGTGTTTCGCCCTCCTGCGCCACAATACGAAGCGTACCGGCGGCTTCGGCGGGTAGTTCAAACGTAGCTTTATCCGATTCAAGCTCGCACAACACCTCGTCCAGTGCAACCGTATCACCATCTTTCTTGCTCCACGACGCAATAGTCACTTCCGTAACTGACTCACCTACGGCAGGTACTTTCATCTCGATGACACTCGTCTCGCCCGTTGCTACAGTTGCCGCCGAAACGTCGGACCGTGCCGGCTCGGCTACACCCTGTAACGCGGGCGTTGGGTCCTGTTCAGGTTTGGACGGAGTTAATGCTTTCGGCTCCGGTTCGGGAACGGTGGCTTTAGCAGATTCGGCGGGGGGCGTGGGTTTAGCCGGAGCCGCACCGTTATCATTGATACTGCAAATGCTCGCGCCAATGGGCAGTACGTCGCCTTCCTGAGCCAGAATATGCAGCACACCGTCGGCTTCGGCAGTTAGTTCAAACGTGGCTTTGTCGGAATCGAGTCCACAAAGTACGTCGTCCATTTTCACCGTGTCGCCTTCTTTCTTGTACCAGGTACCCACGGTCACTTCGGTAATACTTTCTCCCACAGCGGGAATTTTCATGTCAACGGCCATAATCTATCAGTCGTAAATCAGTGAGTTAATCAAATGCCCGGCGAACAATTTCGGCCTGTTCTTGAGCGTGTTTTTTGGCGAAGCCCGTAGCGGGTGATGCAGATGCCTTGCGTGAGATAATGGGTAAATTCTGGCCAATACGCAGCAGATACGTCCAGTAGCCCATGTTATCGGGTTCTTCCTGCACCCAAATCTGCTCGGCCTTCCCATAGGGTTTCAGCACGGCGTCGAGTTGCTTTTTCGGGAACGGAGCCACTTGTTCGATGCGCACAATGGCTACGTCGTCGCGCTGGTCGGCCTGCTGTTTGTCCAGCAAGTCGTAATAGACTTTACCGGTACAAAGTAAAACGCGCTTTACCTTTTTCGGTTTGGCGTAGTCGTCACCTAACACCTCCTGAAACGCACCTTTGGTCAGCTCATCGACCGGCGATATGCACTTCGGGTGCCGAAGCAGTGATTTGGGCGACATCACCACGAGCGGCTTGCGGAATTGCCACGTCAGCTGACGGCGCAGCAGGTGAAAGAAGTTGGCGGGCGTTGTGACGTTGGCCACCACCATGTTGTATTCGGCGTAGAGTTGCAGATAGCGTTCGGGCCGGGCGTTGGAGTGTTCCGGCCCCTGTCCTTCGTAGCCGTGCGGTAACAGCATGACGACGCCATTTTCAATGCCCCACTTCGACTCAGCAGCGGCAATAAATTGATCGATAATGAGCTGCGCTCCATTCGAAAAATCGCCGAACTGCGCTTCCCAGATTACGAGTGCATTGGGTGTTGCCATCGCGTAGCCATACTCAAATCCCAGCACCCCGTACTCCGACAGCAGCGAGTTATACACCTGAAATCTCGGCTGACCGTTTTTCAGGTGATCGAGCGACGAGTATGTTTCGTTCGTTTCGGCATCGTGCAACACGGCGTGCCGGTGGCTGAACGTGCCGCGCTGCACATCCTGGCCACTCAACCGAACGGGCTGATTCTCGAGCAGTAATGTCCCATAGGCCAGCAACTCTGCTGTGCCCCAGTTCACCAGCTTCGTATCGGTCAGCATCATTCTCCGGTCTTTCAGCAACTTATCGATCTGTTTTAGTGGCTTAAACCCGTCAGGAATCATAACGAGCGCATTGCCGACCGTATCAATGATTTCCTGCGACACCCCCGTTTCGGGCGATTGGTCAAAATCTTCGGGTGTCGAGCTTCGCAACTCCGCCCAGCCGCGGTCCAGCGTGAGCGGTTTATAGGGAATTTCGGCCTTCTGCTTTACTTTATCGAGCCGGTCCTGCAACTGCTGCTTGAACTCGGTATCCATCCGCTGCGCCAGTTCGGCATCTACGTCACCCCGCTTAATAAGCAGATCTTTATAGAGTTCGCGCAGACCGGCCCGCTTGTCGATGATATTGTACATGGTGGGCTGCGTAAACTTCGGCTCATCAGACTCATTGTGTCCATAACGACGGTAACACACCATGTCTATGAATACATCGCGGTTGAATTTTGCCCGGAATTCGACGGCCAGTTTGGCGCAGAAAATCACCGCTTCGGGGTCGTCGCCGTTGACGTGAAAAATGGGTGCGTCGATAATCTTGGCGATGTCGGAGCAGTAGATAGACGAACGGGCGTCATCAAAATCGGTAGTAAAGCCAATCTGGTTGTTGATCACGAAATGCACTGTGCCACCGGTCTGGTAGCCGGGCAGCTTGGCCATCTGGGTTACTTCGTACACGATACCCTGCCCCGCCAAAGCCGCATCGCCGTGAATCAGAATAGGCATGATTTTATTGAAATCGCCCCTGTATTCTTCATCGGCCTGCGCCCGCACAAATCCTTCAACCACCGGGTCAACGGTTTCGAGGTGCGACGGATTGGGCGCGAGTTTTACATTAATCTCTTTGCCCGATGGCGTTTGGGTCAGGCTGGTATAGCCGAGGTGGTATTTTACGTCGCCATCGCCCTGAATCTCTTTCGGCATATTCCCCTCAAAGCCATCGAAAATCGACTCGTAGGATTTGCCGAGGATGTTGGCCAGCACGTTGAGCCGCCCCCGGTGGGCCATGCCAATCATCACTTCCTCAACACCCAGCTCTGCCGCCGTGCTGATGATGGTATCCAGAGCCGGAATGGTCGCTTCTCCGCCTTCGAGCGAGAAGCGTTTCTGACCGAGAAACTTGGTGGCTAAGAAATTCTCGAATACCGACGCTTCGTTGAGTTTTTCGAAAATCCGGGTCTTTTCTTTGGTCGTCGGCGAAAAAACGAGGGCCTCTTTCTCGATCTTGTTCCGAAGCCAGATTTTCACATCCATCTCCCGGATATACATGTACTCGAAGCCAATATTGCCCGCATAGATTTTGCGTAGCGACTCCATGATGGTCCGCAGTGTGGCGGGGCCGACACCCAGTAACTTACCCGACTCGAACGTAGTGTCGAGGTCGGCGTCGGTCAGGGCGTAGTCGGGCAGGTCAACGCGGGGCTGGCGGTCTTTGCGTTCGCGCAGGGGGTTGGTTTTAGCCAGCAAATGCCCCCGCGAGCGGTACGCCTTAATCAGACTGGCTACCGAAACCTCTTTCTCGGCGTGGTTCGCATCACGATCCGGCGTTTTGGTGGATTTGGTCTGTCCGTTGGCTGCGCCATTCGTCTTATGGTTGCCGTTTGCGGCAGTCGCATCAGGAGGATACGCAAGCGAAAACTCGAATCCTTTGAAAAACTGCTGCCAGCTTTCATCGACCGATTGAGGGTCCTGCTTATAGGACTGGTACAACTGATCGACGTAAGCCGCATCGGAATTGGCGATATAGGAATATTGGTCCATGACGGAATAACGTCGTTGTTTTGACCGGCAAAGGTAGCGTATCAGTCAGATAGTTGCCCGTACTCAGGCGTTTTTATCGGGTTACCAGATCACGACGGCTATCCTTTTACAACAGCATCCGGGCCAGTTTGGTTGAAATGGGTTTCTGGCCGTACGCTGACGACCACGAACACCTCATATTCTCTCCTCTTGCTTATATTTGGCTGTGAATAGACTCCTTTCTGCTGCATGAACGCCCAAATCACACCACCGTCGAGTGCTGCCCCGCCGTCGACGCGCTGGCATCGGGCCATGGGCATCCGGCCCGACGAAGCTAAAACAGTGGGGCTATTTTTCATCCACAACTTCCTGCTGGGCATCGGCACGATTCTTATTTACGTAGCGGCCAACGCCATTCTGCTGGAGAACAATCCCGAAACGAGTCTGCCGGTGGCCTATATACTATCGGCCATTGGGATGATTGGCGTTGGGCGCGTGTACGCTCATTTTGAGCATCATCTGCTCCTAAGCAAGCTGGCCGTGCGGGTACTGCTAACGGTAGTCGTACTAACGATACTGGTAGGTATTATTATAGCGGTGGGGCATTCGGTGGCGGCAGCGGTGGCTATTATGGTAGGTTACCGGACCATTTATCTACTGGCTAATCTGGAGTTCTGGGGTGTATCGGCGGTGGTGTTCGATACACGGCAGAGCAAACGGCTTTTCAGCGTGATTAGCTCCGGCGATATGCCAGCCAAAGCCATTGGAGCCATTCTGGCGGCTCTGGTACATGCTCACGAAGGAATCTTGCGGCTACTGATTCTGGCATTGGCTGCCTTCGTGGCGTCGTTGTTCGTACTTCAAAAAACGATAGCGTCGCACGAAGTACATGCCCCCCACCGCCCGGTGCGGTCGGCGCGGCAACCGGCATCGGCACTGGTTCAGAAACGCTTCGGGGGCAGTGAGCTTATCCTGTTCATGTGCCTGAGTCTGGCTACGCTGGCCGCCGTTGCTACACAAATCGAGTACAGCTTTTTTATCAATGTCAAGCACCGGTTTCACAACCAGACGGAGGTCATTTTATACGTCAGTATAGTGCTGGCCGCCACGTACGGCATTGCCATGCTGGTAAAACTTCTGCTGTCACGGCAGGCCCTGGACCGCTTCGGCGTGGAGCGGTCACTACTGGTATTGCCCTGGGTAGGGGTAGCGGGACTGGTTGGCCTGGTCGTGCTGAATATGGTTACGACCGACGAAACCGTCCGGCTGATCTATTTCTGCGGCCTGTATCTGGTATTCGAGGTGGCGCGCCGGTCGCTGTTTGACCCGGTGTTTCTGGTGTTGTTTCAGCCCCTGTCAGCTCCGCAGCGGTTGCAGGGTCATACCCTTGCGAAAGGTCTTTACGAGCCGCTGGGGCTGGGTATCGCCGGATTTCTCGTCTTCGCCCTCCATGCCCACCCTACGCTCGAAAAGCTCATGCCGCTGGTCTGGATTATGTTACTCGGCGGGCTGGTCTGGCTGCTCGCCCGGACGTATAAGCAGTATCTGCACGAACTGAACGACGCCATTGGTAAGCGATTTCTGGAACGCGACGATCTGGCCATGCCTGCTGCGGCTCAGGTGGCTGTGCTGGACCGGCTTAACAGCCAACAACCCCACAATGTGATGGCGGCTATTAGCTGGCTTGACCGGCACAATCCCGATGAACTGGCCCGGCAAATCCCCTTGCTCCTTACCCATGCCAACCCGCAGGTTCGGCGGCAGACGCTGACCGTAGCTGCCCGACAAACGCATCCGCTGCCCACACAACCCGTTCGGCACGTAGCCCTGAACGATGCCGAGCCAGGTCTGCGCGAACAGGCGGCTTATCTACTCGGTCGGCGTATCAGTGCTGATCCGGCTGAACTGGCTCCGTTGCTGAATCATACCGACCTGACCATCCGGCAAGGAGCTATCCGGGGTGTTCTGGAACTGAATCCGCATGACCCGGTAGCGGTGCGTAGCCTGACCAGCCTGGCCACGCATCCCGATTCCGCGCAGCAGCACACGGCCCTTTACCTGATTGGTACGCTGCGACTGGCTGATTTTACCCCTACCGTAGCCCGTATTCTGAACAGTACGCCGAACGGTCTGCTGCCCGATGTCCTGTTTGCCGCCGGGCAACTGACCGACCCCGCACTGACAAAGCAATTAATTGACCAGTTGGCTGACCCAAAAACCGGGCGTATGGCTACCAACGCACTCAGGGGCAGCCGCGCCAATTTGCTACCAATGCTACGCGACCTGTCCTATGAAACGTCCAGTCCGGTGGTCATCGAGCGTATCGCCGGTATTTGCGGGACTATTCAAACGCCCGATAGCCGACGGTTACTAAACGCACTGGTACAGCAACCCGATTTACGAATACGCGGGGCGGCTCTGCGGGCGTTGCGCCGTTTCCCGAACGAACCTGCCGACGATACCATTTTCCGCAACCTGCTGAACGAAGAAACCGCGCTGGCCCAACGGCTCATTTATGGTGATCTCCACGAACCTGATGAAGCGATTGCCAAAGCGATTGAGTACGAAATGGACGTGCAGGTACAACGACTATTCGATATTCTGGCGCAGTTATACGACGGGCAAACCATTACCGGGGCACGACTGGGCGTACACCACCCCGCCCGAGAACGTCGGGCTAATGCCCTCGAACTGCTGGATAATCTCATTCCACGTACTGTGTACCAAACGCTGCTGGCCTTGGTCGATTTGGTGTCGGCCCGCGAACGGGCCCAGCTTGTCGATGCCGAATTGGGCAAACCTGCTGACGACTACAAACAGATACGCCCCTACATTCTCGAAAAGGGCGAAACTGTATTTTCGACCTGGACCGTCGCGCTCGTACTACGAACCCTGCCACCCGACGAAGCCGATTCTATTCGCCAGACCTACCTGACCCGCAATCTCTACCCCTCATCCCTGCTCATGGCCCATAATGCAACTGCTGACCGCCAGATTCCCGATTACGAGCGGGTACTGCTGCTGACCAATGCATCCCTGTTTGCTGAAACGCCCGAAAACGTGTTGGCCAGTATCGCGCCGATTATGAAGGAAGAAAGTTACCGGGCGGGCGACGTTATTTTCCAGAAAGGCGACCTCGGTACAGCGCTGTACGTAATTGACGCGGGCGAGGTGAGCATCCTCGACGGCGAAACCCAACTGGCTGCGTTTGGCCGGGGTGATTTCTTCGGCGAGCTGGCTCTGCTGGACGCCGAAACCCGCTCCGCTACCGCCGAAGCCACTACTGACCTCCGGCTGCTCCGGCTCGATCAGGACGATTTCTTTGATTTGATGGAAGAACGGGGCGAGGTGTTGCGAAGCATCGTACGGAATCTATCAGGCCGCATCCGTCGGCAGAACAAACTACTGGCCAACAAACCAACGGAACAACCCGCTGGCTAAACGGATACAACTATGGAAAATAGCTATCTCGCGTTTCCGTTTGCCGGGCTGGCCTTGCTGTATGTACGCCGAACGCTCGACACCGCCACCCGACTGCCGGCGTGGGATAATGTACTGAAAAAGTACTGGTTAGTTGGCGGAATTTCTCTTGGTATTGCCGCCGTTACGTCAACCGACATTTCGGAGTTATTCTGGGTTGCTGCTTTCGTAGCTATTGGCCTGCTTAGCTGGCTCGAACGCCACTATCGCCCCGCCCGAATGCTATTGCTGGCTCTGGCCCCCTTCGTGACTATCTTTCTGTTCTTCAAGCTAATCAAGTGGCTGCTGCCGACGTTCTATAAAGAGTACGAAGTTTATTTTGGATCGACCATTGGATTTGCGGTATTGTGGCTCATTGTCTTTTTCTTCATTGCCAATCGGCAAAAAAAAGACCTCATCAAACTTCAGGAAGAACGTAGTCAGGAGCGCGATGTGGAGGCTAGCCTACGACGGATTGAAGCCGAACAGCGACGCCGGATTGAAGAACGGAAAGCCGAGCTGGAAGCCCAAGTTTCAGAACGTACCGCCGAAATTACCCGCCAGAAAGAAGAACTGGAACAGACATTGGTCGAGTTGAAAGCCACGCAGAACCAGCTTGTTCATTCCGAGAAAATGGCCAGCCTGGGCGAACTGACTGCGGGTATTGCCCACGAAATTCAAAACCCACTCAACTTCGTCAACAACTTCTCCGAAGTCAGTGTCGAACTACTTGATGAACTGGCCGAGGAGCAGCAAAAAGCCAGCCGCGATCCCGAACTGGAAGCCGAACTCCTGACCGACTTACGGCAGAATCTGCAAAAGATCAGTCAGCACGGCGGGCGGGCCAGCAGCATCGTGCGGGGCATGTTGCAGCACAGCCGCGCCAGTACGGGGCAGCGCGAACCGACCGATCTTAACGCCCTTGCCGACGAGTACCTGCGTTTAGCGTATCATGGTTTACGAGCCAAGGACAAGACCTTCAACGCCCAGTTCAGCACCGACCTCGACCCTGATTTAGGGCTGGTTACGGTCGTTTCGCAGGACATGGGCCGGGTATTGCTCAACCTGATTACCAACGCTTTTTACGCCGTTCGCCAACGCCAGAAGGAGCAGTCAACGCCAGAAAAAACAGCCTATCAACCCACCGTGCGGGTACAGACGCGGTGCCAGAACGGAAAAGCCGAAATTCGGGTCATCGACAACGGTACGGGCATTCCGGAATCGGCCATGAGCAAGATATTCATGCCCTTCTTCACCACAAAACCCACCGGCGAGGGCACAGGCCTGGGCCTGTCAATGGCGTATGACATCGTCACGAAAGGCCACAGCGGTACACTATCAGTGGAAAGCCAGGAAGGAGAAGGCACCACGTTTATCATTACCTTACCCGCTTAAGTAGCCCGGATGTCCACGTCCGGTAGCCGTAAGGCTAAAAAACGCACTACAGTGTAAGCCTTGCTACCGGACGTGGACGTCCGGGCTACTTAAAAAATCAATCTGATGAAAATACTGGTAGTTGACGATGAAATCGACGTAAAGGACCTTTTCGAGCAGCGGTTTCGTCGGGAAATCCGGTCTGGCGAGTTTGAACTGGCCTTTGCTAATTCGGGCGAAGAAGCCCTGGCCTACCTGGCCAGTCGCCCGTCGGAGGTGGTGCTGATTTTGTCCGACATCAACATGCCCGGCATGAGCGGGTTTGAGTTACTTCGCCACATTCGCAGTGATTTTAATGCCCCGCCCCCACCCGTCGTGATGATGATTACAGCCTATGGCGATCCCGCTTCGCAGCACCAGGCCGAAGAATTAGGAGCCAACGACTTTCTGACCAAACCCCTCGACTTTTCTCTGCTCAAAGACAAACTACGGCATATTGTGTAGGTTGGACACTCTTGTCCGACCAGCCGCGAAGCGGCTAACACGATAGCTACTATGTTGCTGACGCGACTGGCCGGACAAGAGTGTACGACCTACTTTCTCTTCCTCTATGAAAGCAAAAATCTTGGTAGTCGATGATGAAACCGACCTGGAACTACTCATCAAGCAGAAATTCCGGCGGCAAATTCGCGAGAAGCAATACGAATTCGTCTTCGCCCACGATGGCCATGAAGCCCTCACCATGCTGGACCAACACCCCGACATGGATATGGTTCTGACCGACATCAATATGCCCGGTATGGACGGACTGACACTCCTGATACGCCTACACGAAACCAACCCGATGCTGAAGGCGGTCATCGTATCGGCCTATGGTGACATGGAGAATATTCGTACAGCCATGAACCGGGGGGCGTTCGACTTTGTGACCAAACCCGTCAATTTTGAGGACCTCGAACTGACGATGGAAAAGACGATGGCCTACGTAGCGCAGCTTCGAAAAACGCTTCAGGCGGTGCGGGAGAACGACATTTTGCGGATGTACGTCGATGAATCGGTGTTGACGTTTATGAGCCGGGCCGAATTTGAAACCTCATTATCGGCCAGCGAAACGGTGACGGCCACGGTTATGTTCATCGACATCTGTGGTTTTACGGCCATCGCTGAGCGTGAAAACGCTGATACGGTCGTGAAACTCGTTAACCGCTATTTTGATGTAATGGTGAAAGAAATCATTGCACAGAGTGGACACATCGACAAGTTCATGGGCGACGCCGTCATGGCTGTATTCCGGGGCGAGTATCACCTTGACCGGGCTATTGAGGCAGGTCTTGGCGTGCGTGCACGCATTGCCGAATTCAAGGATGACCTATCCAGTCAGACCAGTTATCATCCGCAGGTATCCATCGGCATCAACCCCGGCGAAATGGTATCGGGCAACATCGGCTCCACCGCCCTGCGCCGACTGGATTATACCGTCATCGGCGACACCGTAAACACCGCGCAGAGACTCCAGGGTACGGCCCGTCCCGGCCAAATCGTCATCACCGAAACGGCCCAGCAACAAATTGCCGAATCGTTCACCTGCGAACCTCTCGGCCACGCCACCCTCAAAAACAAGGCCGAACCCGTCATGGTTTTTAATGTGGTAGGCTGACGTCAACGCTGCAAATCAGTTACGCCCTGCGGGAAAGCTAAGCCGGTAGTTTATCTTCAACATACTCGACGTACCAAGCCAGGACCAGTTTGATACACTTAAGTAGATAGTCGGGCGTGATTTTCTTGTGGGCGCAAATTTTAGGTGTCATTGTAGAGGTTGCAACGAACCGGTCCCAGTCAGCCGATGGCATGTGTTGAAGATCGTACTGCCGCAGGTCGCAAAACGGTCTCGCTTGCAACTACTTTTCCAGGTCGTCAGCGTTGAGATAGAACGTATCGGGTGAATAAGGATACGGACCGTCGGACCGGATATAGTCCACAATGGTACTCTTACCGGAACCATTTGGCCCGGCAAACAGGGTTAGGATCGGTACGGCGCATTAATGGATAATGGTCAGTGACCGGGCGGGCTTCTGGAGGGGGGGCAATTGCTTGAGCACGGTGCGGGTGCCATCGGGCTTAAGTTCAACCAATGTGTTGCCATCAGCAACTACTATGGAGAGATTGGCACTGAGGGTAGCCTGAGAAGCCGCATGCACAGCCTGAGTGGCAATGGCAGAAATAGAAGTACTGACGTCTTCGTCGATCTGGCTGGGAAGGTAAATCATGGTGTGAACTGGTGTCATGGAACAAAGCGTTAAAACTACTTAGCAACGTTGGGGAAGCAATTGTCGCGCCTTTTGTAACAATCTACGCAAAGTTTTGATTCAGAACCGATTGAACGGTTTAAGCCCTACTACTGCACTACCATCGGCCTCCTGCCTTCCAGCCCGGCACAGTACTTGCCCAGCAGTATATCCTTTCCAATACGGCCCAGCAACAAATGGCCGAGTCGTTCACCTGCCAATCTCTTGCCTCCCATCCTCAATACAAAGCCAAACCCGTTGAGGTGTACAACGTAGCCAAAGATTGGCTGGAACGGTTTCGGGTAACTCACGCCAAAACTATTTCCAAATAAATTTTCCAATTCTCCTGTTCATTCCTTACTTTTGCACTCCCAAACCCGGTACACCGGGTAGCGGCATATACGAAGGTGAAGGTCTGCTTTAGCAGAAACCACTCCTGACTTTTCGACAAGCCACCACGTTCTGCGTGTCCGTGCTTGTCTGCTTAGGTCAGGTGCGGTGCGCCCGGCCTTTTTTTATGTCGCTCAAGAGGCCTGAAAATGAAGCAAGTATAGGATTCGTCCGACAATTTGCCTACTTTTGCGGCCCCATTCGGAAACGGGAAATCGTTCAAAATCGGGTTCGGGAAAGCATATCTTAATTACCTGCTTACTTTAAACAAACACAAATGTCTGGTTTAATTGGCAAGAAAATCGGGATGACCAGTGTGTACAATGCGGACGGGCAGGCTCTGGCATGTACAGTCATTGAGACGGGTCCCTGTGTCGTCACCCAAGTTCGTAGCGTCGAGAAAGACGGCTACGCGGCTGTGCAACTGGGTTTCGGCGAAAAGAAAGAAAAGCACACCAACAAGCCGATGCAGGGCCACTTCAAAAAGGCCGGCACCACACCCAAGCGCAAGCTCGTCGAATTCAAAGGGTTCGGTAAAGAGCTCAACCTGGGCGAAACGCTTACCGCTGCCGACGTTTTCGGCGAGGGCGAGTTTGTTGATGTGGTCGGCACCTCCAAAGGTCACGGATTTCAGGGCGTTGTAAAGCGTCATGGATTCGGTGGTGTAGGTGGTCAGACGCACGGTCAGCATAACCGGGGTCGTCACCCTGGTTCGATTGGTGCCTGTTCGTTCCCTTCGCGGGTATTCAAAGGTCTGAAAATGGCTGGTCGGATGGGTGGCAATCGTGTCACAGTACAGAACCTGCGCATATTACGGGTCATGCCCGAACAGAATCTGGTCGTAGTGAGCGGTTCGGTTCCGGGGGCTAAAAACTCTTACGTTATTATCGAAAAATAGGCCATGGACGTAATCGTATATAACAGCAAAGGCATAGACACGGGCAAAAAAGTAACGCTGTCGGAAGAAGTTTTCGGCATCCAGCCCAACCAGCACGCCATTTATCTGGACGTGAAGCAGTACCTCGCTAATCAGCGTCAGGGTACGCACAAAGCGAAAGAGCGCGCCGAAAATGCCCACTCGACCCGCAAACTGAAGAAGCAGAAAGGAACGGGCGGTGCCCGCGCTGGTAGTGCTAAGTCGCCGGTTTTCATTGGTGGTGGTCGTATTTTCGGACCCCGGCCCCGCGACTACAGTTTTAAACTGAACAAGAAGGTGAAGTCACTGGCCCGCCAGTCGGCATTCGCCGTGAAAGCTCAGGCTTCCAAGATTTCGGTAATCGATAGCCTTGCACTTGACGCTCCCCGCACCAAAGATTACATTCAGTTTCTGAGTGATATGCAGATGACGGGCCGCAAGACCCTGCTCATTCTGCCCGACGTGAACACAAACGTAGTTCTGTCGAGTCGTAACCTCAAGAAAACGAAAGTAACGACGGCGTCGCAGGTAAACACCTACGATTTGATGAATGCCGACCAACTGCTCATCAGCGAAGAAGCTCTGTCAAGTATTCAAACCATTTTCGACAACACAAACGCATGAACGTCTTAAAACGGCCAATCGTCACTGAGAAGATGACGGACCTGAACAAGCAGGGCAAGTATGCTTTTGAGGTCGATTTGAAAGCAAACAAACTCGAAATCGTGAAAGCGATTGAGAAGTTGTACAACGTCAACGTTTCGGACGTCAACACCATGCGGGTGTACGGTAAGAAGCGGAGCAAGAACATCAACGGTCGCGTTGTAACGGGCAAGACCCCAACCACCAAAAAAGCAATTGTGACGGTGGCAGAAGGCGAAGTAATTGACATTTACGCTGACCTGTAAACCGGGCAATGCCCTTATTTTAATCAGTCATGGGAGTTAAAAAAATGAGACCCGTAACACCGAGTATGCGCTTTCGCGTAGCACCCGATTTTGCGGAACTAACAGCCAGCAAGCCGGAGAAAAGCCTGCTGGAACCCCTCAGGAAAACCGGTGGCCGCAATAGCGAAGGTCACCGAACTATGCGCTACATGGGTGGAGGTCATAAGCGGCACTACCGCATTATTGACTTTAAGCGCGACAAAGTCGGCCAGACGGCCGAAGTTTTGACTGTAGAGTACGATCCCAACCGTTCGGCCCGCATCTCTCTGGTGCAGTACACTGACGGTGAGAAGCGGTACATCATCGCTCCCCAGGGTATCACCGTTGGCCAGACCATTCAGTCGGGCGAGGGCGTAACCCCGGACGTGGGTAATGCCATGCCGCTGAGTTCGATGCCAATCGGTACCATCGTTCACAACATCGAACTGACACCCGGTAAAGGTGGCGCAATGGCCCGGTCCGCCGGTACGTACGCTCAGTTGGTTGGTCGTGAAGATAAGTACGCCATTCTGCGTCTGCCTTCGGGCGAAACGCGCCGGGTGCTGAGCAAAGGTATGGCTACGGTTGGTTCAGTATCCAACCCCGACCATATGAATGTGGTGTTGGGCAAAGCTGGCCGGAACCGCTGGCTGGGAGTTCGTCCCCGCACTCGTGCCGTCGTGATGAACCCGGTCGATCACCCTATGGGTGGTGGCGAGGGCCGCGCTTCGGGTGGACACCCCCGTTCACGGAACGGTCAGATGGCCAAAGGTCAGAAAACCCGTAAGAAGAATAAGGCATCTGAGAGCATGATTATTAGCCGACGCAAAAAGTAATAGATAATGGCACGTTCACTCAAAAAAGGCCCATATATTGATTTCCGCCTGGATAATAAGGTCCAGAAGCAGAATGATTCGGGCAGAAAATCGGTCATCAAAACCTGGTCGCGTCGGTCCATGATCTCGCCAGATTTCGTAGGCCATACGTTCGCCGTACACAATGGCAACAAGTTCATTCCGGTATACGTAACGGAGAACATGGTAGGCCACAAACTCGGTGAGTTCTCGCCCACGCGCAACTTCCGGGGTCACACCGCCAAGAAAGACAAGGGCAAACGATAAACAGTTATACGGTTGTAGAGTCATAAAGTTCTCCAGTCTATTTGACGACAAACTTTACAGCTTTATAACTCTACGACTTTACAACTTCAAAGCATGGAAGCAGTAGCAAAACTTAAAGATGTGCCCACGTCGCCCCGTAAAATGCGGCTCGTTGCCGATCTCATTCGGGGTCAGCGCGTTAGCCGGGCGTTGGGAGTATTGAAATACCAGCCGCAGACGGCCGCTGCCACGTTGCAGAAAGTGCTGTTGTCGGCAGTTGCCAACTGGCAGCAAAAAAATGAAGACGAGCGTATTGAAGACGCCGACTTGTACGTCAAGACGATTTTCGTTGATGGCGGACCGATGTTGAAGCGGCTTCGTCCGGCTCCGCAGGGTCGCGGCCACCGGGTGCGTAAGCGTTCGAATCATATCACCATCGTAATCGACAGCGCGGCTCAGCCCGTACTGGCGCAGGATGAAGCAGAAACCGCCCAAAACGAGAACTAAGACATGGGACAAAAAATAAACCCAATTGGCCTGCGACTTGGTATTGTTCGGGGCTGGGAGTCGAGCTGGTACGGTGGCAAAGAGTTTGCCGAAAAGCTCGTTGAAGACGAAAAAATCCGTAAGTATATAGCCGCCCGTATTCCGAAAGGAGCTATTTCGAGGGTCGTTATTGAACGCACACTAAAGCGTGTGACGCTAACCATTCATACGGCCCGTCCGGGTATAGTGATTGGTAAAGGCGGTGGCGAGGTTGACAAGATCAAAGAGGAATTGAAGAAGATCACGGGCAAAGATGTCCAGATCAATATCTTTGAAATTAAGCGTCCTGAAATTGATGCCAAACTGGTTGGTGAAGCTATCGCTCAGCAGTTGCAGGCACGTATCTCCTTTCGTCGGGCCATGAAGCAGGCGATTCAGTCGGCAGTGCGGGTTGGTGCGCAGGGTATCAAGATCAAGGTGTCGGGTCGGTTAGGCGGTGCTGAAATCGCTCGCTCAGAGCAGTACAAAGAGGGACGTGTTCCTCTGCACACACTCCGTGCTGACATTGATTACGCCCTCTCGGAAGCTCAGACGGTGTATGGTAAAATCGGCATCAAAGTCTGGATTTTCAAAGGCGAAGTCTATGGCAAGCGCGATCTGTCGCCAGCTGCTATGATGACGCAGGCGCAGGCCAGCGAACGTGCCGCCGGTGGTGGTAACGACCGTGGTGATCGCCGGGGTCCTCGTGGCGACCGTGACGGAAATGACCGCGGTGGTCGTGGTGGTCGCGGTGGCAATGACCGGGGTGGCAACACCCGCGGTGGTGCACCCGGTGCTGGTGGCAACCGTGGTGGCGGCAACACACGTGGTGGTGCACCCGGTGCTGGTGGTAACCGCGGTGGTGGAGGTCCAAGACGATAAATCAGTTGGCAGTCAGCCGTCGGCAGTTAACAGTCACGTACTGAAGACTAACGACCAACGACGAACGACTTCAACCTTTTAGAGCTATGTTACAGCCAAAAAGAACTAAATTCCGTAAGCAACACAAAGGTAGAATTCCGGGCATCGCATCGCGCGGGTTCGAGATTGCCTTCGGTACGTTCGGCATTAAATCGCTGGAACCCGGTCGGATTACCGCCCGCCAGATCGAAGCCGCCCGTATCTCCGTAACACGGGCCATGAAACGCGAAGGCCAGGTTTGGATTCGTATTTTCCCCGACAAGCCTATCACCAAGAAACCAGCCGAGGTACGGATGGGTAAAGGTAAAGGTGCACCCGAATACTGGGTGGCCGTGGTAAAACCCGGCACGATTATGTTTGAAGCCACTGGCGTTGACCTGGCAACAGGTCAGGAAGCCCTTCGGCTGGCCGCTCAGAAATTGCCCGTTCGAACCAAATTTGTGGTTCGGCGCGATTATCAGGAGCAAACTGAGGACTAATTCCTTAAGCCACGAACGAAATGAAAAAGGAAGATTTGAAAGGATTGTCGGTTGATGAGATTCAGACCGAAATCGGTGCCGAGCAAAATCGGTTACTGAAACTGAAGTTTGCCCATGCGGTATCTCCTGTTGAGAATCCCATGCGTATTCGCGAGAGCCGGAAACGGATTGCCCGCCTGCACACCGAACTGACAGCTAAATCGCGGCAAGCGTAATAAGACACCACAATGGAAGAGCAACAAGCACCCGCCCCGCAGGAAGAAACGCAGACCCCGGTGGCAGCAGAGCAAACGACCGTCACAACACCCGCAGCTACTCCCGTAATAGCAGAAGCAAAGGGCGAAGAGCAGACGTCGGAGCGTAACGCCCGGAAAGAACGGATTGGTAAGGTTACGTCTGACAAGATGCAGAAGACCATAACCGTGGCTATTGAGCGTAAAGTAAAGCACCCGCTTTATGGTAAGTTCCAGAAGAAAACCAAGAAACTGACGGTTCACGACGAGAACAACGATTGCGGCATTGGCGACACTGTTCGCGTAATGGAAACCCGCCCGTTGAGCAAAAACAAACGGTGGCGTTTAGTTGAAATCATCGAAAAAGCAAAGTAAGCCATGTTACAGCAAGAATCGAGATCAGGAGTAGCCGATAACTCAGGCGCGAAGGAAGTGCTGGTTATTCGGGTCCTGGGCGGTACGGGCAAACGCTATGCATCGGTCGGTGACAAGGTTGTCGTCACGGTGAAGCAGGCCCTCTCGTCCAGCAATATGAAAAAGGGAACGGTATCGAAAGCCGTTGTCGTTCGTACCAAGAAGGAAATTCGTCGTAAAGACGGTTCATACATCCGGTTTGAAGACAACGCCGTAGTACTGCTCAACAACAATGACGAGCCACGCGGCACCCGTATCTTCGGACCCGTAGCCCGCGAACTGCGCGAGAAGCAGTTCATGAAAATTGTATCATTAGCACCGGAGGTACTCTAAGCTATGCAAAAGAAAATAACGCTGCCGAAACACAAATTCCACGTTCAGAGCGGTGATACCGTTCTGGTTATCGGTGGAAACGCAAAGGGTCAGCGCGGAACGGTGAAGGAAGTAATCGTAGAGAAAGATCGCGCTCGGGTTGAGGGCGTGGCTATGATTACCAAGCACATGAAACCGACCGCATCAAGCCCACAGGGAAGCTTAGTTAAAACGGAAGGCTCGATTCATATCAGCAATCTGAAACTGATCGACCCAGCCACTGGCGAACCCACCCGCACGGGTCGGAAGGAAAACGAGAAAGGGAAGCTGCAACGGTACTCCAAGAAGACGGGCAATTTTGTACCGGATTCGTACCAGAAGCAATAAAACGAAACAGGTCTATCAAGATGGCAACGCCAAGACTTAAAGAGAAATACGTAAACGAGATCGTACCCCAGCTGAAAGATAAATTTCAGTACAAGTCGGTCATGCAGGTACCACGCCTGAGCAAAATTGTTATCAACAAAGGCATTGGTGCCGCTGTTGCCGACAAGAAACTCGTGGATGTGGGGGTGGAAGAGCTGACTACCATTACGGGTCAGAAGGCCGTTCAGACCATGTCGAAAAAGGCCGTCTCGAACTTCAAACTGCGCGAGAAAATGCCCATTGGCGCAAAAGTCACCCTGCGCGGTGAGCGGATGTATGAATTCATGGATCGGCTGACATCGGTATCGCTACCGCGCGTTCGTGACTTCAAAGGTATTAGCGACAAAGGATTTGATGGTCGTGGCAACTATACGTTCGGCGTACAGGAGCAAATCATATTCCCCGAAATCAGCATTGAAAAGGTAGCCCGTATTTCAGGAATGGACATTACGTTCGTTACCTCGGCTGACACGGACAATGAAAGTTACGAACTGTTGAAAGCAATGGGTATGCCGTTTACAAAAGGCGGCAAATAACAACCAACCGACATGGCAAAAGAATCATTAAAAGCACGGGAACGGAAACGCGAAGCAATGGTTGCCAAATATGCAACCAAGCGGGCCGCCCTGAAAGCCGCCGGTGACTACATCGGTCTGGACAAACTACCCAAGAACGCATCGCCGGTTCGGCTGCACAATCGCTGCAAACTTACCGGACGCCCACGGGGATACATGCGTAAATTCGGTATTTCGCGGGTAACCTTCCGTGAAATGGCATCGGCAGGTAAAATTCCAGGCGTAACTAAGGCAAGCTGGTAGTTTCCAGACCCTTCCACCAGTACCATATTCAGTTTCCGTAATTTTGTGAACTCTCTCAGAAACAGGGATTTGCAAGTAACGCAACGATCAGAATGAATACAGATCCAATAGCAGATTACCTGACCCGCGTCAGAAACGCTATCATGGCGAAGCACCGGGTAGTAGAAATTCCTGCTTCCAACATAAAGAAAGAAATCACGAAGGTATTGTACGACAAAGGGTTTATCCAGAACTACAAGTTCGACGATAGTACCCCGCAGGGTTCAATCAAGATCGCGCTCAAATATAACCCGACCACCAAACAGTCGGCTATTGTTGATTTGCAGCGGATTAGCCGTCCGGGTCTGCGCCAGTATCGGGGTGCCGATAATCTGCCGCGTATCCTCAATGGCCTCGGCATTGCCATCGTAACGACTTCTAAAGGCGTTATGACCGACAAGGAAGCCAAGACGCTCAATGTCGGTGGCGAAGTATTGTGTTACGTATATTAACCGAAATAGAACGATGTCACGCATAGGTAAGAAACCCATTGCCCTCCCCAGCACCGTAACGCTGACCGTGAGCGACGATAACGTCGTGACGGTGAAAGGGCCAAAAGGCACGCTGACCCAAACGGTTGACCGGGATATTTCGGTCGCTGTGGAAGACGGTCAGATCCAGGTGTCGCGTCCTACTGAGCAGAAACGCCACAAAGCCATGCACGGTCTGTACCGTTCGCTGGTTAGTAACATGGTAACGGGCGTAAGCGAAGGCTATAAACTAAACCTCGAAGTAATTGGGGTTGGTTACAAAGCTTCGGTAACCAATAATATCCTTGAGCTCCAGCTTGGCTACTCGCACAACGTGTACCTGGCAGTACCACAGGAGATCAAAGTAACGGCTGTTACGGAGAAAGGTCAGAACCCGAAGGTTTATCTGGAAGGATATGATAAGCAACTGCTCGGCGATGTAGCGGCTAAAATCCGCTCACTGCGCAAAGTAGAGCCGTACAAAGGCAAAGGTATTCGCTTCGTAGGCGAGCAGGTCCGCCGGAAAGCCGGTAAGTCCTCAAGTAAGAAGTAAAGTCATTTAGGGTCATTGATTGTCATTCAGTAGTCATTTTCATTTGCTACTGCTGACTATTGGTGACAGAGAATGATAATCATTGACAACTCCTCGCCTATTTGGTCGGAATCAAATAATCATGGCAATAAGCAAACAAGAAAGAAGACAACGGATCAAGTTTGGTATCCGGGCCAAAGTATCGGGTACGCCCGAACGGCCACGCCTGTCGGTGTTCCGCTCGAACAAAGGCATTTATGCGCAGCTCATTGATGACGTGGCGGGTACCACGCTGGCCTCGGCCTCGTCGGTTGAAGTACAGAGCGAAATACAGGGCAACACGACTGAAACCGCCAAGAAAGTTGGACAGCGGCTGGCAGAAAAGGCCATCGCCAAAAACATTGACGCTGTCGTATTTGACCGGAATGGCTACCTGTACCACGGTAAAGTAAAAGCATTGGCCGACGCAGCCCGCGAGGGTGGCCTTAAGTTCTAAGCGATAAAAAGCATGAATACGAACGCAGCAAGACCGACAAAATACAACGAAGCTGACCTGAAGGAAAAGGTAGTAGCCATTAACCGCGTCGCCAAAGTGGTTAAAGGTGGGCGCCGGTTTAGTTTCTCGGCTATCGTCGTCGTCGGCGATGGAAATGGTGTTGTAGGCTACGGATTAGGCAAAGCCAACGAAGTCACTGATGCCATAGCCAAGGGCGTAGAAGACGCCAAGAAAAACTTAGTGCAGGTTCCGCTTTTGAAGCGCACGGTTCCGCACGAAATGGAGGGTCGGTACAGCGGTGGCTTTGTCCTGCTGAAGCCGGCTGCTCCGGGTACAGGTCTAATTGCTGGTGGTGCCATGCGTGCCGTACTTGAATTGGCTGGCGTACACGATATCTTGGCGAAGTCGAAAGGCTCGTCAAACCCGCACAACGTAGTAAAAGCTACGCTTACAGCTCTGTTGAAAATGCGTTTACCTCACCAGGTTGCGTTTCAGCGGCAGGTGAGCGTCGATAAAGTTTTCAACGGTTAACCAGGCATAATTATGGCACGGGTACGCATTACTCAGATTAGAAGCACCATCAAGCGTCCACAAACGCAGAAGAATGCCATCAAGTCTTTAGGCTTAGGCAAGATCAACCGCAGCGTTGAGCGCGAGTACGATGATGCAATGAAGGGGGCTATTCTGAAAGTACAACACTTGGTGAAGGTCGAAGAAATTTAAGTACCTTTGCGATTCTTTTAAAAACCGCCATTAACTGGCCGGACAATTGTCATTGGTATCACGTATCGTTTACACGATTTATGACTGCCGGTGACAATTGCCGACTGTGAAGGGCAAGACAAACAAAATCATGAATTTAAGTAACCTTAGACCGGCAAAAGGTTCCGTCAGAGAGCGCAAGCGAGTCGGACGCGGGCAAGGCTCAGGTATGGGTGGTACATCTACCCGGGGTCATAAAGGAGCGCAGTCGCGTTCAGGCTACAGCCGTAAAGTACACTTTGAAGGTGGTCAGATGCCCCTTCAGCGTCGGGTGCCAAAGTTTGGCTTCAAAAATGCCAACCGCGTTGAGTATAAACCACTCAATTTGGATTCCATTCAGGCCCTGGCCGACCATACCAAAGTGACCGTCATTGATTTTGACTTCATGCTTCAGCATGGTCTGGTAAGCAAGAAAGATTTGGTGAAGGTCTTAAGCCGCGGTGAAATGACCGGAGCCATTGAAATTCATGCTCATGCTTTTTCCGCCAGTGCCAAAGAAGCTATTGAGAAAGCGGGTGGTAAGGCAATTGTGCCAGCCAAGCCTGTTAAAGAAGAAGCCGCGAACTAATTTGTGTGAGCAGGAAAAAGCCGCCTTACTTGTATGAACCGACTCATCACCACGATTAAGAATATTTTCGCCATTGACGAGTTGCGGAGCCGAATCCTCAACACGTTGCTGTTCATCACGGCTTTCCGTTTAGGCTCAGCTATCGTGCTTCCCGGCGTTGATCCCAACAAGCTGAATTTGAACCCATCGGGTCTGCTTGGTTTGTTAGACACGTTTTTGGGTGGCGCGTTCAGCAAAGCTTCGATTTTTGCGTTGGGTATCATGCCCTACATATCGGCGTCAATTGCCATCCAGTTGCTGACGCTGGCCTTACCTTACTTCCAGAAAATGCAAAAGGAAGGCGAGTCGGGCCGTAAACGGTTGAATCAGATCACCCGCGTATTGACCATTGTAGTTACGGCAGTACAGGCCGTTACGTATATTCAGACCACCATACCACAGGAAGCCCTTCTCATTGATCGGGGATTTCTGACTATTTCATCAGTATTCATTCTGACATCGGGTACGATTTTCTGTATGTGGCTCGGTGAGCGCATCACGGACAAAGGTATCGGCAACGGTATTTCGATGATTATCATGATCGGTATCGTGTCCCGCCTACCGGGTGCGTTGATTGGCGAGCAGCAGTCGCGTGGGTCGGGTGGGATTCTGATTTTCGTACTTGAACTGGTTGCTCTGTACTTCGTTGTTATGGGTGCTGTCGTGCTGACGCAGGCCGTTCGGCGTATTCCAATTCAGTATGCAAAGCAGGTTATCGGAAATAAAGTAGTGGGAGGACAGCGGCAGTATCTGCCCCTAAAGCTGAATGCGGCCGGTGTTATGCCAATTATCTTCGCGCAGGCTTTGATGTTCCTGCCGGGTTATGTGGCGCAATTATTTGCGGACAAAAGCGATTTTGCCGCCAGTGTGCAGAATGCGTTCTCTACCTACACGTCGTGGCCCTATAACATCCTGTTTGCGGTGCTTATCATTGTCTTTACTTTCTTCTACACAGCTATATCGGTCAACCCAGTTCAGATTGCCGATGATATGAAACGAAGTGGTGGGTTTATTCCAGGTGTTAAACCGGGCATTCAGACTTCAGACTACATTGGTACTGTGCTTGACAGAATTACGTTACCGGGTGGTATTATGCTGGCAGTTGTGGCCATTTTGCCCGCTATTGCCAACCTGTTTGGTATGACGAGCAGTTTCGCGCAGTTCTTTGGCGGTACTTCGTTGCTGATCATGGTGGGTGTGGTATTGGATACGTTGCAACAAGTTGAAAGCTATCTCTTGATGCGCCGGTATGAGGGGCTCATGAAATCAGGTCGTGTGCAGGGACGCGTGAACGAGACAGCAGCCGCTGTATAACGAAATGAATGGTAAGGAGAAAAAGGACAAGATGATTTATCTCAGGAGCGACGAAGAAATCGACCTGATAAAAATTAGTGCGCAGGTACTGGGCAAAGCTCATGCTGAGGTCGCCAAGCTTGTCCGGCCTGGCATAACGACGAAGGAACTTGATACGATTGCCGAGACGTTTATTAAGGATAATGGTGGATATCCATCATTTCTGGGCTATAATAATTTCCCGGCCTCGCTATGTATATCTGTCAATGATGTGGTAGTACATGGGATTCCGGGACGTTACGAACTTCGGGATGGTGATATACTTTCGGTAGACTGTGGCGTAAAGCTGAATGGATACCATAGTGACAGTGCTTACACTTATCCGGTTGGAGAGGTTAGCCCGGCGACCCGTCGTTTACTGGCCCGAACTAAGGAGTCAGTTTACGTAGGTGTCAGGCAGGCAATCGATGGCAATCGGGTTGGTGACATTGGCTTTGCTATTCAGCAGTACAATGAGAAAGCAGGATACTCAGTAGTGCGCGAACTGGTTGGACATGGTGTAGGTCGAAATCTGCACGAAGCACCTGAAGTACCCAACTTCGGTAAACGTAGTCAGGGTGTCAGATTGCGCGAAGGTATGGTTCTGGCCATTGAGCCGATGATCAACTTCGGCAAGAAAGGTGTAACGCAGGATAAAGATGGATGGACAATCCGCACTGCTGATCGTAAACCATCAGCTCACTTTGAACATACCGTAGTGGTACGGCGTGGAAAAGCAGAGATACTGACCACTTTCGAGTATATAGAGGCCGTTACCGACAACACAAGCCTGATGGTTAATACGCAGGAATTGATGCCCGCATAAAGTAAACATGGCAAAGCAGAATTCAATTGAACAGGACGGTATCATTCTCGAAGCATTGTCGAATGCAATGTTCCGGGTCGAACTATCCAACAAGCACGAACTAATTGCGCACATCTCGGGTAAGATGCGAATGAACTACATCAAAATTCTCCCGGGTGATCGTGTGAAACTGGAAATGTCGCCTTATGATTTGAGTAAGGCAAGGATTGTGTACAGGTACAAGTAGTTTTCGATTTCGGATTTCGGTTAGCTGGCACGTTCATAACTGACGCATTAGCCGACCATAAGCCGTAAACTGAAAACTGTAAACAATTGAAAAAAAATGAAGGTAAAAGCATCGATCAAAAAACGCAGTGAAGACTGCATCGTGATCCGGCGGAAAGGGAAGCTGTACGTGATCAACAAGAAAAATCCCCGTTACAAACAAAGACAAGGATAAGCATGGCACGTATTGCAGGCGTTGATATTCCGGACAAAAAACGTGGCGAGATTGCGCTAACGTACATCTACGGCATTGGCCGGAGCCGGGCGAAAAAGATCTTGACCGATGCTGGTATCAGCGTCGACAAGAAGGCCAATGAATGGTCGGACGATGAAGCGAACGCGGTGCGTACTGCTATTTCGGGTGAATACAAGGTAGAAGGTCAACTGCGCTCTGAGGTTCAGTTGAGCATCAAACGCCTGATGGACATCGGTTGCTACCGGGGTCTGCGTCACCGGAAGGGCTTACCCGTTCGTGGTCAGCACACGAAAAACAACTCCCGTACGCGGAAAGGCAAGCGGAAGACAGTGGCCAACAAGAAGAAAGTAACCAAGTAGAAAACTGGTCGCTCACGATCATGGCCGGTCGTTTGACGTCGCTTAATAGGCGGCACGTAACGATACCGATGATACACTGACGATTACCTCACAACATGGCACAGGCAAAACGTAAAGACAAAGCAAAAAAACGGGTAGTGGTCGTTGAACCCGTTGGTCAGGTACACATCCGGGCTACATTCAATAATATCATTATCTCGATTACCAACATGAATGGTCAGGTAATTTCCTGGGCTTCAGCTGGTAAAATGGGCTTTCGTGGCTCTAAGAAGAATACCCCCTATGCTGCTCAGACCGCAGCGTCGAACTGCGCTGCAGTAGCCCACGATCTGGGTATGCGGAAAGCCGAAGTATTCGTGAAAGGTCCAGGTTCAGGTCGTGAATCAGCAATTCGTACTATCCAGAATTCGGGTATCGAAGTCACTACGATTCGTGACATTACCCCCTTGCCCCACAACGGCTGCCGTCCTCCTAAGCGTCGTCGGGTTTAATCTCTTTTATTGTTCAGCGTTTAATCTTTAAGGTTCAAAGTTATCTGTACATGAAACTTGAATTTGAAATTTTGAACCAATAAAAGAATGAATAAGGGCAGGTGACATTGAGTTGTGTCTGCCCGTTGTTTCACTTTATTCATTCAATACAGAATGGCACGTTACACAGGCCCCAAGGCCAAAATTTCTCGCAAGTTCGGTGAGCCGATTTTCGGACCGAGCAAAGCGCTGCAGAAAAAAAATTACGGACCGGGTATGCACGGTCGGGGTCGCAAACGGAAACAGTCCGAATATGCGCTCCAGTTAATTGAAAAGCAGAAAGTAAAGTATACCTATGGCATTCTGGAACGTCAGTTCCGGGGTCTGTTTCACCGGGCGCAGGTTCGACAGGGCATCACGGGTGAAAACCTACTCAAGCTTTGCGAAGCCCGTTTGGATAACACCGTATTCCGGCTGGGTATTGCTCCCTCACGAAACGCAGCCCGTCAGTTGGTGGCGCACAAGCACATTATTGTTGACGGCGAAGTCGTGAACATCCCTTCTTATTCACTAAAGCCTGGTCAGGTGATCGGTGTCCGCGAGAAGTCGAAGTCGCTGGAAAATATAACTGCAAGCCTATCGGCGCGTAACACTCGCCGGTTTAACTGGGTTGAGTGGGACGGTCAGGAAATGATTGGTAAGTTTCTCAGTTATCCTGAGCGCGATCAGATTCCGGAGAATTTCAACGAGCAGGCCATCGTCGAATTGTATTCGAAGTAATTGGTCAGGCACAACGCCACTGGCGTTGTGCTGCCTGTATATATAGTTTGGTTGTTCCGTTGCGTCTGTTTGTAATTCGATCAGCAATTCAACAGACAAACAAGCAAACATCCAAACAGCATTAGATAGTCTTCACGCAAGGCAGAGAACTGCTGTAAACAATACAAATCGTATGTCCATTTTAGCGTTCCAAATGCCCGACAAGGTCGTCGTGGAGAAAGCCGACGACTTTCACGGTGTATTTGAATTCAAACCCCTCGAAAAAGGATACGGTGTAACGATTGGTAATGCGCTCCGGCGTATTCTGTTATCGTCGCTGGAAGGTTATGCCATCACGAGCGTAAAATTTCCCGGCGTGTTGCACGAATTTTCGTCTATTGAGGGCGTGGTTGAAGACGTAACGGAGATCATTCTGAATCTGAAGATGGTTCGGTTCAAGAAGATCAACGACATGGTCGACAATAAAATCACGGTCAATATCAAAAAGCAATCGGTTTTGAAAGCCGGTGATATATCCAAGTTCTCGCCCTCGTTTGAAGTGTTGAATCCCGATCTGGAGATTTGTCACATCGACGATACGAAAGACTTGGAGATGGAGATTTTTGTGGAGAAAGGCCGGGGCTATGTTCCTTCCGACGAGCCACGGATTAATGAACTACCGTTTGGTCACATTCCAATGGATGCCATCTTTACGCCCATCAAGAATGTAAAGTATAGCGTTGAGAATACACGGGTTGAGCAGAAAACTGATTATGAGCGGTTGCTACTTGACATCGAAACGGACGGTTCCATTCATCCAGAAGAAGCACTCAAGGGTTCAGCTCATATTCTGATTCAGCACTTTATGCTATTCTCGGATCAGACGATGAGTTTTGAAACAGCCAAACCAGAGGAAGAAAGTGTAGTTGACGAGGAAGTACTGCATATGCGTAAGCTCCTCAAGACGAATCTGGCTGATCTTGATCTGTCAGTTCGGGCGTACAACTGCCTGAAATCGGCAGATGTACGGACGCTGGGGGACCTGGTACGGCTTGAAATTTCGGATATGATGAAGTTCCGCAACTTCGGTAAGAAATCACTGACGGAACTTGAGCAACTGGTAGCGGAAAAGAATCTGACGTTCGGTATGGACGTAATTAAATACCGCTTGGACGAAGAATAGAAAATTGTTTTAGCTTCTGCGTTCGAGATTTTGAGACCTGGAATCTAAAACCCCACCGGCGGGCCGGTTGAACCAAAAAAGAAATAATGAGACACGGTAATAAAGTAAATCACCTCGGACGCACACACTCGCACCGCGAAGCGATGTTGCAGAATATGGCCTCGTCGCTGATTATGTACAAGCGTATCGAGACGACGCTCGCTAAAGCGAAAGAACTCCGCAAATTTGTGGAGCCAATCCTGACTCGGGCTAAAGAAGACAACAACCAGAATCGCAAAGTGGTATTTAAGTCACTCACGAACAAGGAAACGATTATTGAGTTGTTTGGTACCGTTGCTGACAAGATCGCCGATCGTCCAGGCGGTTACACCCGTATTATCAAACTGGGCAACCGGGCTGGCGATAACGCTGAAACCTGCCTGATTGAACTGGTTGATTTCAACGAAACGTTGCTGGCCGCTGCCGCTGAAAAAGCTGCTGCTACCACAAAAACACGCCGTAGTCGCCGGGGTAGTGGTGCGAAAACGGCTACCGTCGATGTAGCTCCTGCAACAGTTGCGGTAGCCAATGCTGAAGAGGTAGAAACGCCGGTTACTGAAGCTCCTGCTCCGACAACGGGTGGTGATGATCTGACGGTTGTAGAAGGTATCGGTCCGAAGATTGCGGAACTGCTCAATGCGGCTGGTATTACGACCTTCGCTCAGTTGGCCGACGCCGATGACGCTACGGTTCAACAGGTGCTGATCGACGCAGGTCCGCGTTTCAACGTACACGACGCTACGAGCTGGAACGAGCAGGCTGCACTGGCCCGCGATGGTAAGATGGATGAACTCAAAGAGCTTCAGGACCGTTTAAAAGGCGGAAAAGAAGAATAGTCTTGCTATACAATACGATCATATTGGAAGAGGGTTAACCGTGATGGGTTAGCCCTTTTTTTTAGTCTCAAACGCCAAAACGCACACAATGAAACACACGCAGCAGCCCGAAGCTTTATTGGTCTTGCAGGATGGAACCGCTTACAGGGGGTTGGCCCTCGGTAAAATTGGTACGATAGGGGGCGAAATCTGCTTCAACACGGGTATGACCGGCTATCAGGAAATTTATACCGATCCCTCCTACTATGGCCAGATCGTTATCAACACCACCTCGCACATCGGTAATTATGGGGTGTTAAATGACGCCGAACAGGAATCGAACGGGGTTAAGATTCGCGGCATGATCTGCAATTTCTTCTCCAACATCCACTCACGTTATACCGCCGATGGCTCGCTTCAGGATTATTTTGAGCGAGCTGGCATTGTTGGTATTCACGGTATTGACACACGCCAGCTGGTACGCTACATTCGCTCGAAGGGCGTCATGAACTGCGTTATCTCATCCGAAATTCTGGACCCGGCGGCACTGCTGGACCGACTGGCCGACGTGCCGGATATGGATGGGCTGGAGTTGTCATCAGAAGTTTGCACGAAGGAAACGTATGAGCAGGGCGACCCGGAAGCCCGACTGCGCGTGGCGGTGCTTGACCTCGGCGTGAAACGGAGCATCCTGACCAATTTCAACGAACGGGGCGTATTCACCAAAGTGTTCCCAGCCAGGACATCCTATGCTGAACTGGCCGCCTGGAAACCCACTGGCTATTTCCTCGCCAACGGCCCCGGCGATCCGGCCGCTATGCCCTACGCCGTGGAGACAGCAAAGCAGATTGTAGACGAAGAAAAACCCGTTTTCGGCATCTGTCTCGGCCACCAGATTCTGTCGCTGGCCAGTGGTATATCGACCTATAAAATGCACAATGGCCACCGGGGTCTGAATCATCCAGTCAAGAATTTAATCACAGGGCGTTCCGAAATTACCTCTCAGAATCACGGGTTTGCCGTTAATGCCGACGAACTCCGCGACCACGCCAATGTTGAACTAACGCATATCAACCTAAATGACAATACGATTGAAGGAATGCGCCGGAAAGATAAGCCTGTCTTTTCAGTACAATACCACCCGGAATCATCGCCCGGTCCGCACGACTCGCGCTACCTCTTCGATCAGTTTGTGCAGATGATGAACGAGTAAGAAAAATCCCGGCGTGAATACGTCGGGATTTTTTTGGCTTGTCAGGCGGGTTTTGTAACACATTGGCAATGGTTGGCCTAAACAGTGTAATGGCATTCGTAATTGGTGCTAACCTACCCGACGACTGGGCAGTGTTCGCAAAAACCGTTGCGACAGATTATCTCCGCAAGGCTAAAGGCGGCATAACGGCCACCGCACTACTCACGGATGAGCAGGCCACCCATGTACGACAAGCAGACAAAGGCAAACTGACCCAGGAAAGCTCCGTTACCGAAGCGACAGGCGTAACGGTGAGCCGGCGCCGGGCGGTATGGGTATGGCATTCAATCTGACAGTCGGCTTTCGGTTACGTTACTGCGCCAGAATTCGCGGCTCCACACGCGCCTGAACGGCCATTGGCGAGTTTTTAGGGATGCTGGCAAATAGGCGTGCGCCTGCTTGGGCGTTTGCCGGTAATAAACGTCGTCGTCAGTTAAGACGAGAGACTGGTAGGCATCGTAGGCTTTTACGGTCAGGTCGGCAAAGGGTAATTCGGGTTGCCAGTTGGGGTGTTTTGTCGCTAACTGATTTCTCAGCAACAGACCAACCGGAGCGTTGCTGATTATGGCGGGTATTGGCCTGAATTTACCTTCCGACACGTTGAGCGCGTATTGCAGGTACTCCTTCAGCAAACGAGGCCCTTCATTGGCAACCTCATCGACTCGCAACTGATCGGGCCATATACTTGTGACGATATAAACCCGTTCTCTGGCTCGCGTTACGGCTACGTTCAGGCGGTTCTCGCCCCCCTGCTGGTTCAGGCTTCCAAATTGCATGGTAAGTTTTCCGCGTTCATCGGGTGCGTAGCCTACCGAAAAGATAATTACGTCGCGCTCGTCGCCCTGTACATTCTCAATGTTTTTAACCAACAGGGCAGATCGGTTTTCCGAATGATTGTCCGCATCGCGTTCTTCCAGTTTGTCCAGAATCAGCTGTTGCTGCGGCTGGTTGAACGTAACGATACCAACGGAACGCCCCGGCAATTCGATGGCGATCTGATCGAGAAGCTGTAACACCGCATTGGCTTCAATGGGGTTCGTATTTTGCTGCCAAACGCCGGTAGCCTTCACGTACCGGATGGCCGGACTGTATTGATTGGCATCCGCGAAAAACGGTAATAGCTGGAGCCGATTCTGATAGAAACGCTGATTTGAGAACGTGATCAGATCAAGTGAGCGGCTGCGATAGTGTTCGGTTAGCGATACCTGTGGCAGAGACTGAGCCGCCAGTTCAAGTAGCGACTCTGCTTCGAGTTCGGCGGGCATATCCTCATCCGGCTCGGCTTCATCCAGGCGGGTTCGGTACAAATCGCTGGGGCGTAGCTGCTGGGTATCGCCCGTGATAACAACCTGCTTAGCCCGCGCCATAGCTGGAATCCCCTGCTCGGCAAAGCACTGCGACGCTTCATCGAAAATCACCAGATCGAACAAATCCTCTCGCAGGGGAAACACCGCCGATACCGTTTCGGGCGATGCCAGCCAGCACGGAACGAGTTTAAACACTTCATCGGCAAACGCGCTCATCAGCTTCCGCATGGGCCAGATACTTCGTTTTTTCGTGGTCTGATGCCACAGATCGCGGTAGGTCACGACATTGTTCAGTCGATTAACCGTCAGGTTCCGGTACGTCTGTTCGCGTAATTTGATTAGCAGAATTTCGCGACTGAGGCTCTGTTTTTGCTGGATGCTGTGCTGCAACTGCTGTTCTGTCTGCGCCATCCGCAACGACGATACCATACGTAACGACGGGTGTTGCTGCTCAATGTGGTCCAGCCAGGCCAGATACAGAGAATTCCGGAACGTGTCGGCCCAGACGTTGACGGGGGTTGTTTCTAACCGGCTTGTAATCAGCTTTTCTGTCTCCGAAAACCCAGCTTTCAGGCGGTCAGCGTCGAGAAGCAGGTCAAAATCGCGCCGGAGCGACTGCCGTAGTACTTCTGGTGCGGTAGCGTCGTCCCAAATTTGTTGAGTCTGTCGGTTCGTCAGGTATCGCTGGCTATCCGTCCGTTGTTGGTTTATAACCTGCGACAACGTCAGGAGTTCGTCAACCACCGCCCGGAACTGTTCGGTATGCTGCCAATAGGACGTGGGCAGTATATTCGGCAATATCAGTTCAGCCAGTTGATTCATTACGCTCCGCGCCTGCCAGGCGAGCCGCAAACTTTCGGGCGTGCCGGGCAATGGCAGGCCCAACAACAGCGGCTCCGCGTCGAACCGTAATCCTTCGAGCCGGATACGTTTATCCACCATCCGGGCCAGCGTTTGCAAATCAGTAGTGGTCATCGACAAGCTGTTGGCCTGCGCCACCGACCGGAGTTTGTCTTTACCGGCATTCGTCAGTAGCCACCAATTCCACCGCACCCAGGACGGACGGGCGTCAAGGGCATCGGTCAGTAGTTCGCGAAACGACCGCAACCCAGCCGTTGGTAGCGATGATTCAGGGCCGGGCCGGGCAAGCGTTTCATCCCAGGCGTCGGCCAGTTCGGTCAGGCGTGTTTCGGGCTGGGTCAGTGCGGCATGGGTCGGCGTGTTGCGCAGTAACAGCACCAGTGGCCATAGTTTGGGCAGATCGGACCTGGTTAGTATAGTAGTTAGCTTAGCCGTTTGCTCTTGCCAACTTTGCAGGTCGGGCAGTGGACAGGAATGCCCCAGCCGGTTGGTAAGTAGCTGGTTGGCCCGGTCGCGCGTTTGCGCCCACTGCACAATGGTCTGGTCAACACGCGTCTGATCGGCATTTGTAAAATCGGCAAACGACACCCGCTCCTCCCACGCATGGGTCAGGCCCAACTGATGCCGGTAAGCCGCCAGACTGCTTAGCCGCCGACTGAAGTTATCAACAGTTTCATCATAAAACTGTTGATAAACATCACCAACCGGGATCACTGGCGTGTCAGGATTGCTGTTCAGGTACAGTTCTTTCGCCGACAGGCCAAACGCTGTGGCATTAAACAGGGCATCTTTAAAGGTCTGGAGTTCAGCAACGGCATCGTCAATCTGACGACATTCACGGTCGAAATCACGTTCCAGCAGGACCGTGTTCAGGCCATTATTTTGTTGACGATATACTTCGAGCTGGTCAATCTGCGCGGCAATCTGCGCGAATAAGGGCCGCCGGTCGTCCTGAAAATCGTGAACCAGCGCCAGAAACGACCCCATACCCACCTGGCGCAATCGCTCCTGTACAACGTCGAGCGCGGCCCGTTTCTGACACACCAGCAACACGCGCTTGCCGGCAGCAGCAGCATCGGCCATCAGGTTGGCAATCAACTGCGACTTCCCCGTGCCTGGTGGCCCCTGCACCACCAAAGACTGCCCCGCCCTGACCGCCCGCAAAGCCGCTTCCTGCGAGGCATCCATCGGCAACGGAGTGTGGATATTTTTTTCGGGAAGAAAGGAGGTGGGAGAAGAAGGGGGGGAGGGAGGGCGCGTTTCATATCTTTCTTCCGCCACCTCCCCTTCTTCCCTCCCCATCAGCGCGTCATAGTCCGGAACGATGTACGAACCCGCCTGTGGGAAAATGCCGAGCACGGCTTCAGAATAGAGTTTCAGTTCGCCAGTACGTTCGAGTTGTCCCAGACTTTTGGCATTTTGTTTATCAAAATATTGAAGCTGATCGGTAAATAGGTCAGGATTAAAGTTGATTTCGAGGGGGCCATCGCGAAGCCATTCATATAGCTGCGTTCGGAAAACCAGCGGATCGCGGTCGAAGTCATTCAGCGATTTTTCGGTTACGTCGTCGGGCAGTTTTACCTGATTGAACTGACCGTAGGCAAGTAAAAATGTTGGGTTTAGAAAAGCTACCTCGTCGCCCCGGCGCGTTAGTGTCCAGTGTTTACCGCGTTGCTGGATACTGCCTGGAAAGAAAAGCAGCGGCCCATGCACCACAGTCCCGTCAATAAATTTACCCCGCACAAACGGCCATCCCACGTACAAATCTTCGGTACCGCGTTCTTCCTCGATAAACCGCGCCGTGCGGTCAATACGCCGAAGTTTACGGCTCACTTCATTGCTACGTTCAAGCCGGGCATCCAGCACGTCGCAGAGAGGAATCGAGGCTTTGCGGCCAATCAAATCCGAAATCAGGCTGAACGAAGGCTTGTTGAGCAAGAAATCGGCTTCATGCAGATCCAGAAACTGACTGACGGGCAGACTAGTCAGCACCAGCGAGCGGTTACGACTGCTGAGGTTGGTTAGCCGTCGACGAAACTGGCGGAGACTATTTGCACGGATCGAGATCATCACATACTAACCGGATCATCGGTTTTCTTCTCCGGGATAAGCCAGGATGCCAGCACGCTCATAGTCAGAATACCAACAATGATATAGAGCGAGTATGCGGGTTTAAAGCCGATATCTTTGAGCCAGGGTTCGGCCAGCATTTTCAGGCCGATAAACGTTAGCAGAACCGCCAGACCAACCTTTAGGAATCGGAATTGATCCATAATACTCGATAGGAAGAAGAACATGGACCGTAGTCCCATGATGGCAAACACGTTCGAGAAAAAGACGATATATGGGTCTTTCGTAATTGAGAAAATAGCCGGAATTGAGTCAACGGCAAAGATCAGATCCGTGAACGCCACTACGATAACAATGATGAACAGGGGCGTTACAAACAGTTTCTGGTCTGACTTTCGGCGGATAAAAAAATTGTCAGTTACGTTACGTTTGTACACGTTCAAATACTTGCTCGTGAACCGCACAACTGGGTGCTTGCTGGGTTCAATTTTCTCGTCTTCGTCGTTCTGGAAAAACAACTGAACCCCGGTGTACACCAGAAATGCGCCGAAAATATAGATAATCCAGTGGAACTGTTCGAGCAGGGCTGCACCGAGGAAAATGAAGGCAAATCGCAGCACAATGGCTCCCAGAATACCCCAGACCAGAATCTTTTTGTAGTACCGTTCAGCTACCCCGAACGATTTGAAAATTAGAATGAAGACGAAGATATTATCTGCCGAAAGTGAATATTCTACCAGGTAGCCCGTGATATATTCAAGGGACATGTTCTTCTGAAAGGCGGCCAGACTGACGGCAAAATCGCCGGGAATCAGCTGGACATGGGTAGCGTACCGGTTTCGGACTTCCTCTAACCGGGCCATATCCGTGATACCGTGTACCAGATACCCGTAATTCCTAAGCAGAAAGTAGAAGCCGATAGACAGTACCACCCAGACGGCACTCCATGCAGCGGCTTCTTTAAAGTGAACAATGTGGCTCTCCTGGCGTGAAAACACGCCCAGATCCAATGACATAACGAGGAGTACGAACCCCGCAAACGCGGTAAAGAAGACAGTTTCGCTGGTAATCATAATGAGTGCGGGCTTCCTTGTCAGCAGCCCAATCCTATGTGTTGATTTTCAGAACAAAATTAACGGCAATACACCAGATCTGGCAGACGTACCAATCAGATTCGGCACAATATTGGCATAGTGGCGTATAGACCTTAGTTTTGACCTATGTTTAACAATAAAAAAGTGGTGGTAGTCATGCCCGCCTACCGGGCCGCCCTCACCCTTGAACGTACCTACCGCGAAATTCCGTTCGATCTGGTCGATGACGTAATTCTGGTTGACGATGCCAGTCCTGATAATACCGCCGACGTAGCCCGGCAACTGGGCATTCGGCATGTAATCAGGCACGACCACAACAAAGGTTACGGCGGCAATCAGAAAACCTGCTACGCCAAAGCCCTTTCGCTCAATGCCGACATCGTAATTATGCTTCATCCCGATTATCAGTACACCCCCCTGCTACTGCCCGCCATGATTACAATCATCGGCAACGGGCTGTATCCGGTGGTGTTGGGTTCGCGGATTTTGGGGAAAGGCGCGCTAAAAGGTGGTATGCCGATGTACAAATACATTGCCAACCGATTTCTGACTTTCACGCAGAATCTATTGATGAATCAGAAGCTGTCGGAATATCACACCGGTTACCGGGCCTTTTCGGGCGAGGTACTGCGGAACCTCAACTTCACCCACAACTCCGACGATTTCATTTTCGACAACGAAATGATTGCCCAGATTTTTTATAAGGGCTACGAAATTGGCGAAGTAACCTGCCCCACCAAGTACTTCGACGAGGCATCGTCCATCAACTTTCAGCGGTCATCCATTTACGGACTTGGGGTGCTAAGGACGTCATTCTATTACCTCTTCACGAAGCTTGGGCTAATGCGCTGGAACGTGCTGACGTAGCGTAATCGGGTTCGGCAGTAACGGCTTCCAGCACCATTGCTTCAAGGGTCAGACCCGGTCCAAATGCGCAGCTCAGGATATTGGCTGGGCGGTTATGTTGCTGCACATCTTCGGTCAGGTCGGGATTTTTGCGGGCGTTCCAAACCTCTTTCAGCACAAACAATACAGTTGCCGACGACATATTACCGTTTTGCCGCAGTACCTCATAAGCATACCGATTGTCGAACGGCGTAATGCCCAGCTGTCCCTCAATAACCTCCAGAATACGACGTCCACCGGGGTGCAGCGCGTAGTGGCCAATGTCGTCCAGTGTTAGTCCACACTGATCCAGTAATCGCTCCATCAGCGCGCCGATTCCCTGCTGAATAAACGTGGGCACTTCAGCCGTCAGGGTCATCTCGAACCCGAAATCGCTCACGTGCCACGCCATTGCCTGTTTCCCTTCTGGCAGCAGATCGCAGTAGAACGACCGAAGCCGGAACGCCTGTTCAGGACGGGGTTTGCTTTGCACCAGTACAGCCGCCGAACCGTCGGCAAAGAGCGCGTTGGAAAGCAGGTGATCTGTTTCTGTTTTCTTCTGGAAGTGAATCGTGCAGAGTTCAATACAAACCACCAGCACATTGGCGTCGGGTGTAGAACGCACAATAGCGTCGGCGGCTTTCAGACCGTTGAAGGCACCGTAGCAACCCATAAAGTTAATGGCCAGCCGCTGCGTCGTTCCGGGTAGTCCAAGAGCTTCTATAATCTCGATATCCGGCCCCGGCGCGTACAAACCCGTGCAACTTACCGTAACAACGTGCGTAATACGCTGGGGATCAAAATCCGGGTAGCTGGCGAAACAATCCCGGATAGCCTTTAAAGCCAATGGTACGGCTTCCTGTCGGTACACGCCCATTCGTTGACTCACCGTTGGAAACGGCTCCATGCCGGGTGAGTTGGTATAAAATGTAAACTCTTCCTTTGGCCGCACATAATCAGCCAGCACTGAGTGCCGCCGGTCAATGCGGGTATGTCGGTACAGGGCCATAAGCCGCCGGGTATCCCGTTCGTCGAGCTGTAGGACATCAGCCATAAACTCGGCGGCATTTTGCTGAGTCGAGGAGTAGGCAGGTACGGCCGTGCCAATACTATTTATATAGCCGTTAGTAAGATTTTGCATAGAATGGGATTGCCGGAATTGAATGAGGGTACGTGGTGGGCAGTATCTATCTCCTATAACTTTTCGTTTGTCCGAAAGTTCGCTGCCTGAATACTCCTATGAATAACCCACGACACCTATCAGAACAGTTTTCGTAAAATCTACTCGTACCTTCACCGGAGTAGTAGTCTATTCTGGCGGGCATTAGCAATAATTTTAAGCCTTACATATATCCATAACTCGTTCGTTATCAGTTTTTGACAGTTCGCGACGCAACGAATAGCAAAAAAATTCAGGCCTGACTCTTGACAAACGCCTTAAATACCTTAATTTTGCATCCACAATTCGCCAACAGAGGTAAATTGTTCATTGCGAAAGTAGCTCAGCTGGTAGAGCGCGACCTTGCCAAGGTCGAGGTCGCGGGTTCGAACCCCGTCTTTCGCTCCGAGAAAAAAGCACCGAGTAACGGTGCTTTTTTCGTAAACGCCGGGATGGTGGAATCGGTAGACACGCCGGACTTAAAATCCTGTGGGCCACAAGCCCGTGCGGGTTCGACTCCCGCTCCTGGTACAAGTCCCTCTAAAAAGGGCAAATAATAGAGTAACAAACCCGCTGATCTTCAGTGGGTTTTGTGTTTTAAGACCTTTCTATTTTCTGTTGTTATACTGTTTTTTTGCTGTTTTTTGTTACCCATTTTCAGTACTCACCGCTATTTTTCTAAAGGAATCCGCGAGGCATATAAAAGTGTACCGTTGGGCGATACAATATCAGCATATAGCTCGTTTTTGCTTACTCAAATAAGTTTTACCCTATTCATCGCCCCTGTACCCAATATCCTGTCCCGTATTCATAAACTGCGTGAGTTTTGTGCCTATTCACAAGCCGCCCTAGCCTGGCATCCTGGCATTACCCGAACGGCATACAGTTGCCTTGAAAACAGACAAACCCGGCTCAGAATCGAGCACACCAAGCAGATTACCGCTTTCTATGGTCTCACTGCCACCCACCTTATGACCAAAGATTACTCCCCGATCATCCCGATCACAAATACAAAGGAGAGAGGGACAATGAGTGACATATTCGTTAACAACTTTTAAGACGCACGAATCGTTAATTCAGTTGTAAATTGTGAGACTAATTCACGTTCAAAATTTCATGAAGAAACTCATTTTCAGTGCGTCGATCTGCCTGCTTTCGCTGGCGGTTTCGGCCCAGACTACACCAACTACCCAGCCCGATCAGCAGTGGTACCTGCGCGACAAAACTCCCACCACAGCAGGCATCGACGTAGAACGCACCTACCGCGAACTGCTCAACAATCGGAAACCTACCCCCGTTATCGTGGCTGTCATTGACGGAGGTATCGATACCACCCACGAAGACCTGCGCCGGGTGCTTTGGATCAATCCTAAAGAGGTGGCTGGCAATGGTAAAGACGACGATAAAAACGGCTACGTTGATGACGTACATGGCTGGAACTTTATCGGTGGCAAAGATGGACATAACATCAACTACGAAACGGCCGAAGTAACCCGACTGTATTCAAAACTGAAGCCCAAATACGACGGTAAGGCCGGGGTCGCGCTCGACCGGTCGGCGTTCAAAGGAGCCGAGCAGAAGGAGTTCGATCTGTACCAGAAAACGAAAGCCGAAGTCGAGAAAAACCAGAAGCAGTACAAGGCAGAGTACGAAGGTATTCAGCAGTTTGCCGGTCAGTTTACAGATGCGGTCACGGGGCTAAAAGGGACGCTGAACGTAACGAAGCTCGATACGACAACCCTGGCTATGGTGGCTGATACGGCGAAAAGCATGAGCGTGAAACGCCCGGCCATGGGTATTCTGAATATGCTCCGGCAGCAGAACGTAGGCGATGCTGACAAGATGGTGGGCGAGTTTGCCAAATACATCGACCAGCTCAAAGCCCGCGCCGAATACCACTACAACCCCGATTTCGCTACCCGCGACATTGTGGGTGACGACCCCGAAAACACCAAAGACCATGACTACGGCAACGCCGACATCATGGGTCCTGACGCAAACCACGGTACCCACGTAGCGGGCATCATCGGGGCCGACCGGACAAACAATCTTGGCATCCGGGGTATTGCCGATGCGGTGCAGATCATGGGCGTGCGGGCCGTGCCGGATGGCGATGAGCGCGATAAAGACGTGGCCAACGCCATCCGCTACGCCGTTGACAACGGAGCACAGATTATCAACATGAGTTTCGGCAAAGACTACTCGCCCCAGCGTGAAGCCGTTGAAGATGCCGAACGGTACGCCCTGACCAAAGGGGTTTTGCTGGTACATGCCGCCGGTAACGATGGGAAGGACATTGACACCGCTGCCAACTATCCCGACCCGCGCTTCATAGACGGGATGCTGATTCCGAACGTAATTACGGTGGGCGCGAGTGCCGAACCCAATACTGGCGATCTGATTGCCAGCTTCTCGAACTACGGCAAGAAAACCGTTGACGTGTTTGCGCCGGGCAAGGACATCTACTCGACCGTACCGGGCAGTAAGTACGAAAACAACAGCGGCACCAGCATGGCCTCGCCGGTTGTGGCGGGTGTAGCTGCCGTGCTGAAATCGTACTTCCCGAAGCTGACCTACGCCGACATCAAGCGCATCATCGTGCAGTCGGCCACGCCCTACACCACCAAAGTGCGCCGACCCGAATCGGAAGACACCGTCGATTTCTCGACCCTATCCCAGCGCGGGGGCATCGTGAACCTCTACGACGCCGTGAAAATGGCGATGGCGATGGAGTCTGGTAAAGGAACCGGGATGAAGGGAAAGTGATACCTTCAATCAATACACAAAACCCGTCCCGGCAAGCCGGGACGGGTTTTTTTGTTTTTACGATCCAGTTTGCGGTGGTGTTGCAGGAAATAGTAGCTTCTCGATCAGTTCGTGAACCTTCGTGCAGGGGTTATGATTGGCGTAGTCGGTTTGACCGGCAAAGCTATCGGCTAAACTCTTTGCCCAAATAATAGCCTGTTCAACGTCGCCGTATTTTTGCAATAGCGTGAACATATCCGGGCTGTTTTTCTGGTACTTGTAAGGACGTTTTAGTTTGTTTGACAGCTCGCGTTCCAATAGTTCGGCGTATGCATCGCGGCTCATGCCGTTTTGAAAGAACTGAAAATGGAGCAGGTACCAGAGTTCGAAAGCTTCGTTTGTCCAGGCGCATTGTACACCATTGGCTTTCCCTTTGAAAATAGCATTGTTGAAATGCTCTTCGGGAAAACTGTCCCGGTCAAATACGGCCCAAACTTCGTCAATCGTACGCCCTTGTTTTTCCAGCCTTGCTTTGGCACGTAGCGCATCGTCAATGACGGTGAGCGTATTATGACCGGTGCCTTCGACGGTCAAGTCAACGAGATCTATCACGCCGAGGAGCAGATTTCGCTTTAAGCCCTCAAAGTAGTTCGGCTCGGTTTTGGTGCCTTCGCAAACGATCAGGTAAAACCGGCGAAGGGGCCGGAAGTCTCGTTTACGCTCAGTTTCTGGTTGCCTAAACCAACTTTTGTTAGCGTCAGTGATCTTTATTTTTCGTGCCATGCCAGTTCGAGTTTCGACAAATCGCCGATGAACGGAATGGCCCCGTAGCGGCCCTGAATATAGTCCTTCTCATACGACCGGTCTTTCCGCACTTTATCGCCATTCTCTTCCTGATACTCGACCAATGAGTACAGGCAAGTCGCACCGTATTGATCCTTCTCCGTGAAGTAAATCTGGTCGCGCCGGAAACCGCCGTAGGTCAGCAGGTTAGTGTCATGCGTGGCAAAGATCAACTGCGCATTACTTGAGTTGAGCATTGGGTCATTGAAAAGCCGAATAATGGCCTGCGTCATCAGCGGATGCAGTTTAGCATCGAGTTCATCGATGATTAGAAGACCACCTCTATCTAAAGCAAGATATAATGGAGCAAGTAAATCGAAGAACTTATTTGTACCAGCAGATTCGTTAGCTTTAAGGTTAAAAAATACGTCGCTTACGGGTTCATTTGATGGACCATATTTTTTATGTACAACCATCAAATCAGTAGTACGTTTTCCATCTAATAAATTGAAGAAAAGCTGTTGATCTTCTGGTGTATGGCCCAATAGATAAGTATCATCAATGTCTCCCTTCTGTAATTGTATACCAGAAATTCCTAGCGAGAAATGGGTAATTATTTCTGCCATCTTATCTCGAATAGGTGGAGAATCAAGTAGCTTAAATAACGTCTTTCTGAACCCACCGTGATCTATTCCTGATATGGGCAGCCATCCATTGAACTCTTCTAATATGAGTTTCGCCGTTCCTCCGTTGAACTGGTCACAGACTGCCAAAAATAGTGCGTTATCACGCGTTTTATCTTCTAAATCTTTTCCTTCCTCGAAATCTTTCGACACATCAATGCCGTCATTATTTCTCAGAAATAGATATTTTTCTTGCTTCTTTCTCGACTCAAACAACCACTCTGTTTGTACTTTCTTTGCATCGGCCTCAAAGCCATATCTGTAACGGATACCGTCCAATAAAAATAGGACCTCGAAATAACTTGGAGCTAACTCCGTCTCTGTATTTAACAAAAACGGCTCAACAAATAACTCCGCATTTGAGGATTGTGCCACAGAAGTAGTTACGATACCCCGCATCACATACATCGCCCTCAGCACGTTCGATTTGCCGCTGGCGTTGGCTCCGTAAATGACGGCGCTGCGCAGGAGCTGGTACCGTCCGGCATCGATCAACTGGTCCTTGTGTTCGCTGATAGACGATGCATCCATCCGCAAGGTCTGCCGATCTTTGATGGACAGGAAATTGCCAACGCTAAATTCGATGAGCATTTTCGTAGGAGATTTTTAAGTGAGTCCGGCTAAAAGTCAGCCACTTTTATTGGTAGAATCAATAAAAGTGAGAAAAAATCTCAAAAAATACATTATTTCTTTATAAATCGTCCTGTTTGCTCACCGGAGCCGTCGGTTAAGCGCAGAATGTATGGACCGGGTGGCAGGCTGTTCGTGGGTAACTCGGCTTCGTGGTGGCCGCTGGTGCGACGGAGCAGGAAGGGGTAAATAACCACGACACCCCGGCTGTCGTAAACACTCACCTGAACGGGCTTTGTAGTGTTGCTCTGGTAACGGATAGATAATACTCCGTCACTCGGGACGGGGTACAGCCGTAATGCCGAGATCGAATCGGAAGGTGTGGCTGACTCGATGATACGCTCGGTCGAGAAGCCGACGCAGGTTTGCTGGCGTATTTCTACTTTATAAATACCCGTTTGCGCTACCGACAGCCGGTAAGCGCTGGCATTAGTAACTACAACATTGTCGCGGAACCACTGATACAGGTAGGACGCATCGAGCGGGGCCACGAGAGTTACGGTAGCACCAAGCGGCAAGACCAGTTCGGTTTCGGCGGGCGTCAGGTCAATGGCATTGACAGTACTCAGGCGCACGACGGTAGGCTCCGATACCCACTGGCACCCCGTCTGATCGTCGCGAATCTGATACGTTCCCGGCTGGGTAACAGTCAGCGTGGTCGTTCGGGCTTCGGGTAAGACCTGCCCGTCGCGGAGCCAGACCACCGCATTGGCCGCGCCCGACGTAGTGGCCGTAAGGGTCATAGGTTTGCCCGGACAAAGCCACTGATCGCCCGCCGGGCTAAGCGACACAATGGGATTTCTGGCCGTTACGTTTACTGCTTTTGCCGTGACTGAACAACCCGCCTGATCGGTCAGGCGCAGGGCGTAGCTGCCAGATTGGGCCAACGCCAGGGTAGCCGTATTGGCTCCGGCGAGGGCCACACTATTGCGCAGCCACTGGTACTGGTAACCACTTTTCTGTACCGTCGATTGTAGAATCAGCGTCTCGCCGGTGCAAATCGTGGTATCGCGACTGGGCGAAATACTGGCCGTAAGTGTGCAGTTAGTGGCCCGGCGCAGGCCGCTGATAATCAGCGAAAATGGCTGATTGTTGTAGGTGAGCATGCCTTTATACGAGACCGTAAGCGTGTAGGCCTGACCAGGAATGGGGTTTTCGATAAATACCTGCTCTACGTTATCGAGGGTATTATCGCCGGGTTTAGCGGGCTGATCGGGCTGGGCGGGATTCAGGACAAATGGTAGCAAAGTACCACCGTTATCGGTCAGGCGCAGATCGAGGTCGTTAGTTAGTTTGGGCGTCCGGCTATCGAGCGAACTGGCCGTAACAGGCGTGGCGGAGGCTTCGGGGTCGGTCCAGCAGAGCGTTACCACCAGCGGCTCGCTGCCCTGAGCCACAATCCGGCGACTAACTGTTTGCTGACTTGTCAATGCCTGTTCAAGCACCTCGTGGGCCAGGTTTTCGTTCAGCAATACCCGCGCGGCTGCTTCAGCGTTGAGCAATCCCCAGCCTGTGCGGTAGGTGGGGCCGGTGGCCGGGTTAGGCCGATTAGCGGTGTGTAGGGCCAGCCCACGCAGGGTGGCTGCCCGCATGAAGGCCGGTCGTCCGGTTGCGTTGCCACCCCGTTGCTGCGCGTACAGTTCCTGCAACAGAAACAGTGATCCCGATACATTGGCCGATGCCATCGACGTACCGCTATAAGTGTCATAATCGGCGTTACCAGTGCTTAACGTAGAGTAAATGGCCGTACCCATGCCCAGCAAATCGGGTTTAATACGTCCATCGTCGGTCGGTCCCCAGCCGCTGAAACCAGTAGATTCCAGCGCCCTAAGTTGCTGATATGCTACATCAAAGGTGGGCTCGGCGGCTCCGATGGTCAGCACGTTTTTAGCGGTGGCTTCGCCCGGAATAACGTTGTAGCCATCGTTGCGTTGCCGAACAGCGGTGCTTTTGCTGTTCGTATCGCGCAGATAATACGGTGTTCCGGCGGGCGGCCCAGTTTCGGCGCGTTTGTTATCGGCGGAGCGGACCATCAGGAAAAACGGGTTGTTATAGGCCAGCCGGTCCAGGTCACGAGCCTGTGCTGAATAAAAGCCGAACAGGTAATCTTCGGTCTGACTAATAGCGGTATTACCCCACCATTCCCATTTCAGGTTCGGATCGGTGCCGGGGCGCGATGCATTAAATACCCAGCCTGCCACCGGCCCGTAGGCATGGTTGGAAACGAGCAGATCGGGTGCTGCCGTAGTCAGTTCGGCCAAATCGTTGGTGTAATCCCAAACCGAAAGTTGCGCTCCAAAGGCCATTCCTTTAGCCTTAGCGTCAATGCCTTTAGCCAGCAGCGTACCGGCCAAATGCGTGGCGTGGTCACTGGTTCCGTTTGTGATGTCGCGTTGCCGGATGCGGCCCGCGCCCAGTTCGCGGTGCGTGGCCAAGACCAGCCCACCATCCCAGAGACCCAGCCGACCGTTCATAAAGTCCGACCCACCCGACAGTATGACCGGCAGCGTTCCGTTGCTGAGCGAGGTGGTTCGCGTACCCAGGGCCGCTTCGGCGTTGTGGAGCAAGTAATAAATGGGTTGCCCGGTGGTGTCGACGCCCTGTAACCGAAGCTGCCGGTATTTGGAATAGTTTTTGAGGAGGGGCCAGCCGTGTTTATTGGCCAGTTGAAGCGTCTGTTTTCGCTGGTTCGCGTATTGATTCAGCAGTTCAGTTTGCCCGTTCGGGTTAACTTTGCGAATGGGTTGCTGCCCAAATACTGACCCGTTCAATAGCAATAGTGCGGCCAGTATCCAGCCCGTGGCCCACACAAAATGTGCCTGGTAGCTGATAGGACCATGTAGGCCAGTGTGTCGATGCCGGGCAGAAGGATTCAGAATAATCAACAGGTTAATGAGTCAGCAAAACAACAGCCAAGGCTAGCCGCTCAACTCACGTTTCTTTCCCGCAAAAAACATACCGCCGAATGGGGTTGATAGCAGAAAATAAAGTTTGATGTGTTAACAGACAAAACCAACAGACCCATACGCCTATAAACCATGATAAAAATTGGCATTATCAACATCTCCGACCGCGCCAGTGCGGGCGTCTATGAGGCCACACCGGGGCAGGCCGTAGTGGCCCTGCTTACCGAGTGGCTGAACTGCGAATGGACCCCTATCCTGCGCGTCATCCCCGACGAGCAGGACCAGATCGAGTCCACGCTGATCAACCTCGCCGATACCGAAGGCTGCTGTCTGGTGGTCACGACAGGCGGCACCGGCCCCGCCCCCCGCGATGTAACGCCCGAGGCTACCGAAGCCGTTTGCCACAAAATGATGCCTGGTTTTGGCGAACTCATGCGACAGGAAAGCCTGAAGTATGTACCCACGGCCATTTTATCCCGGCAAACAGCGGGCATCCGCAACCAGACGCTGATCGTAAATCTACCCGGCAAACCCAAAGCCATCGGGCAGTGCCTATCCGTAGTATTTCCAGCCATCCCGTACTGCATCGACCTTATCGGCGGCCCCTTCTTGGCCGCGCACGAGGAAAGGATGACCGTGTTCAGACCGAAAGGGTAAGGTCACGGCAGCGAAATCTTGCCCATCGTGATACTGGGTACGCCCTGCCGGTTGCCAAAAGAGGTGGTGCCGCCCATCAGGCATTCGTTGGCCAGTACCGCAAACAGCACCGCTTCTTTAGCGTCGCCGTCAATGCCAAGACTGGTGGTGTTTGCGAAGATGCAGTTTGGTAGTTTCTGCCGAATGACTTCGGTAAGGGCGGGGTTGTGCGCTCCGCCCCCGCTCATATAAACGTGGTACGTCTGGCCCGACTGCATGACCCGGCTAATGGCCCCGGTAATGGTGTCGGCACTGAACTGTACGAGCGTGGCCATCAGGTTGGCGGGTCGTATAAATCCGGTCTGGCTGCGGGTTTGGGCGGCTTCAACGTAGGCCCTGCTAAAGACTTCGGGTCCGGTGGTTTTGGGAAAGGTAGCGTCGAAGAACGGGTCTATTTTCAGGGCTGTAAGTAGGTCCGCGTTTACCTGGCCTGCACGGGCCAACGCCCCGTTTTGGTCGTAGGGCTGGTTCAGGAATTTACGGGCATAAGCGTCCAAAAGCGTATTGCCGGGGCCGGTGTCGGTCGTAAATACCCGGCTCGCGTCCTCATCGGCGGGTAGGTACGTGAAGTTGGCAATGCCGCCCATGTTGAGCAAAATGCGATTTTCGCCCGCTTGCGAGAACATAAAATAATCGCCGTATACAGCCAATGGGGCGCCCTCACCCCCGTGGGCTACGTGTTTCTGCCGAAAATCGCTGAGCGTAATAATGCCGGTGGTGGCCGCTACGTGGTCGCCATCGCCAATTTGCAGCGTGGCATTCGGGAACCCCTGGCGTCGGTGCTGACTTCGGGGAGCGTGATAGACCGTCTGTCCGTGACTCGCCACGATGTCAACAGCGGCCGGGTCAACATGCCACTCGCGCAAAGCGTCTAACACCATCTGCCCGTGCAGCCGCCCAATGTAGGGATTCAGCAGACACAACTGCTCAAAGTCGATCTGCCGTTTGGCGAAAATAGCCCGGACTTCATCTTTGAAGCTATCATCATACGGAACCGTCATAAACCGTTCGAGAGTTACGGAAGTGGCCGGTCCACTTCCCGCAATACGGCAGAGGGCTACATCGAGGCCATCGAGCGACGTACCCGACATCAGCCCGATAATCCGGCGTTCGGGTTTTTGGGCAATTGTAAACAGGTGGCGGAGTTGGGTGTTCATAGCAACAAAAAAACATGAATTTCTGGGGCGACGAGCAATTTTCTTTTTTCGAGAGTATTCTGTTTCAGGCACTGGGGCAGTCGGTACAGGTGATTGAAGCGCAGTTTTTGTCGGGTGGCAACGTCAATATGACCGCGCAGGTATTTTCTTCGGAGGGCGTTTTCTTCGTCAAATGGAGTCACAATGGGCATTATACCACACCCGAACCCGATGGTATGGCGTACCCTGCCCCGTTCGAGGCCGAAGCCCGGGGGCTTGATCTACTTCGCCAAACCGACGTATTGCTGATTCCGCAGGTTATTGGCTATGGCGAACACAGCGGCAAATCATACCTGATTCTGGAATACATAGACACCGGCAAACCCGGTCCCGGCTATTGGGAAGCCCTCGGACGCGCCCTTGCCGAACTGCATTCGCATACCCAGCCGCTGTTTGGACTGGCCACCGATAACTATATCGGCTCACTGTTTCAGCGGAATACCCCCACCGCAAATGGCTATGACTTCTTCTTCGAGCAGCGGTTGCTTCCTCAGGCGGGCATGGCCCTCTACAAAGGCTTGCTGAGTAAGCCAACTTATGATAGCCTGTTACGGCTACGCACCCACCTGCCCAGCCTAATCCCAACCGACCGCCCAGCCCTGCTCCACGGCGATTTATGGTCGGGTAACGTCCTGGTTACTGAAGCCGGAACGCCCGCCCTTATCGACCCCGCGGTGTACTACGGCTTCCGCGAAGCCGAACTGGCATTTACCAAACTCTTTGGTGGTTTCGATCAGCGGTTCTACGACGTCTATGACGAAGCGTTCCCACTCGAACTGGGTTTCGATGAGCGCGTGGCTCTCTACAACCTCTACCCCCTGCTGGTTCATGTGAATCTGTTTGGCTCCGGCTACGTTAGTGGCGTAGAACGAATTCTGAAGGGTTTTTAAAGAGAAAGTTTTAAAACGGAGGAAGCCACAGAGAGAACAAAGTTTCTTGAGTGTTCTCCATTTTCTCTGTGATACCCTCCGTCGCACCGGCGCACCGGTTAAAATATTTATGGAAATCTCTTCTTTCGAGCAGTTTGAACTGAACCGGCAGTTGCTCAATGCCGTGGCCGATTTGGGCTACACCGAGCCAACGCCCATTCAACAAAAAACCATCCCGATTAGCCTTGGCAACCACGACGTGCTGGGTATTGCCCAGACGGGTACCGGCAAAACAGCGGCTTATCTGTTACCGCTACTGATGAAAATCAAGTACGCGCGAGGCAAAAACCCCCGTGCCCTGATTCTGGCCCCCACCCGCGAACTGGCCATGCAGATTGCCGAAGCCGTGGCGCAAATTGGTAAATACACCGACCTACGCCACGTAGCCCTGTTTGGCGGACTGGGTCCCAAGGCGCAGATTGCCCAGCTCGAAACCGGTGTCGATCTGATTATTGCTACGCCAGGACGATTGCTGGATCTCTATCGTTCAGGCCACATTGTCCTGAGAGAAATCCGAACGCTGATTCTGGACGAGGCCGATAAGATGATGGACATGGGGTTCATGCCCCAGATTCGCGCCATTCTGGAGGTCATACCCACCAAACGACAAAATATGCTGTTTTCGGCTACATTTGGCGGGCGAGTAGAGCGGCTGTCGGGCGAGTTTCTGGAAGCACCGGTACGTATCGAAGTGACGCCCCAGGCATCGACCGCCGAGATGGTGGAGCAGATCATGTACGACGTACCAAACTTCCGCACCAAAATTAACCTGCTCGAATACCTCGTTACCCGCGACGATTTCAGGAGGGGCATCATCTTCGCCCGCAGCAAAGGCACTGCCGACAATATCTACAGGTTTTTGGCTAGGAAAGTGGTTGATCCCGAACAGGTTCGGGTTATTCACGCCAACAAAGGTCAGAATACCCGTATCAACTCGATGGATGCTTTCAAAGAAGGGAACGTACAGATTCTGGTGGCTACCGACGTGGCCGCGCGGGGTATCGACGTAGCGGATGTGAGCCACGTTATCAACTTCGACGTACCGCTGATTTACGAAGATTACGTGCATCGAATTGGCCGGACGGGCCGCGCCAACCATACCGGCGAAGCCATTACGTTTGTGACAAAAGCCGAGGACTATCACGTGCAGAAAATCGAGAAGATTATCCGCATGACGGTGCCGCGCCAGTCGTTGCCCCGCGCCGTAGAGGTGGCCGAAACACCCTTTGAGGAGGAACAGTCCATGCTACGCGAAATTGACGAACAACGCCGAAAAGACGACCCGACATTTGCAGGGGCCTTTCACGAGAAAAAAGAAAAAAACCAATATCCCGCCAAGGGTAAACCTACTATGGGCGTTACCCCAATCAAACGTTCAGTCCAACCAAAAACAGCCGCTAAAAGCACCGGAATGCGCCCGGCGGGTAGTCGCCCAAAGGCGGGCAGGCCGGGTGGGGCAAAGGCGGGCGGTGGTAAACGAACGGGTGGCCGGGGTAGTCGGCGGTAATTCGGCTGTGATGTACTAACTTGAATCCCCGCGTCGTTCTACCGGGACAGGAACCCCTTCTCTGTGCTATGATGGTTATGCGTTTTCGATTTAAACTGATGTCCATAAGTCTGCTTGTGCTGCCCGTTCTGGCAATGGCGCAACCAGAGCAGCTTATTACATCCCGCCGAAATAACGCCCCCGTTGCCACCACGCGAGCAGAAAGCCAACCCACACCCGCCGACAGCGGAGCCAAGGCTACCCCCGAGGAACCCTCCACCGGCGACATAAATACAATGCCACTCTTTGGTGAGCATGCCAAAACGAGCGAGCAGATTGACCGGGAAATTCGCTTTCTGAACGACTGCGACCGCAACTTTGCCACCCGCCCCGAAGCCAGTGCTTTCTTTGCCGACCGTGGCTGGGATTACGTGGCCAATGGCCAATTGGATACGGCGGCTTACCGCTTCAATCTGGCCTGGTTGCTCAACGACCGTAATGCCGATACCTATTGGGGGTTAGGCGTGGTCTCCTACCAGAAAAATCAGTTGCCGGACGCCATTCGGATGCTAAAGCGCGGCCTGACCGTAGCCGACAGTAACGTTACCCTGATGACCGACCTGGCTACGGTGCAGATTAAGTATTATCAGGAACACAACGACCCTGACATTCTAACCGACGCCGAAACGACGCTGCAACGGGCTGTGGCGATTAGTCCCAGCGCATCAGCCTACCAGAAACTATCGCTGGTTAATTATCTGAAAGCCGATTACATCAAAGCGTGGTCGTATTTTCACCAGGCCCGCAACCTCGATCTGGCCACCCTGGATTTAAGTTACCTCAGCGACCTGATCGCCAAACTCCCCGACCCGCAGGGCGTGTTTAAATAAGAAGTCTGTTCAGGATATAGGGATGTAGTGCCGGTCCGGGCTACTTTGCCGACCGATCAAGGAAGCATAAACAATTCAGCGTCAGTTATCCGCTTCATCTTCTTCAATGGCCTTCTTCTTGTCGTATTTGAATGTGGTTTTGCCTTTCTCGTCCCACTCGGTCACGATGAACGGCTCGAAATCCGCATCCCACTGATTACCAGCGTGCTGCGTAATTCGTGATCGCATTCGTCTCCCGCCAGGGCTCACGGGGTGGTACTGCGTCCAGCGACCTACTTTTACGCCATTATCGTACTTACCTTCTTCGGCCAGCAATCCATTTTCATGAAAGGCCATGTACGTACCTGTCGTGCGACCATAATCAATGGGGATGATTTCCTTGATTTTGCGGTGCGTGGAGTCGTAATAAATTAGTCTGGACTCAGCCAGTACGCCCTGATGCCACTGCGTTTTATCGATGAGCATGAACTTGCCATCGTACTTTTCCCAGCGACCATCGCGCATACCGGCGTAATAGAATCCTTCTTCAACGAGGTCGCCGTTTTGGTAGCGTTTATAGGGACCGTGCAACAGCAGGCCCGTACCTTCGTCGCGGATGATAGAACTCGTGACCCGGCCCGACCGCTGAAAATAACGAAACACTTCGCGAACGTAGGGGAAGGGTTTTGCCGCATCGTTATCGCGCAGAATATGAAATTCCTCTATAATGGTCCGGTCGCCACTGCCTATTTTGGTGTATGATTTTATAATTGAAAGCCCCTCGTACTCGGTCTTCAGAAGTTTGGCTTTACTTTTCTGTTTGGCCCGTTTCTCTTTCAGCTTCTTCACCTTCAGCCCCAGATCGGCCGGTATAATACCCGACAGATAGGCATCTTTCTGCTTTTTCAACGACTCCTTATCAGGAACCCCCAGTGTTTTGAGCGACGAAGACACCGAACTAAACGACGAAAACGGCGACGGTGCCGCCCCGGACGGGTCCAGCACCGGTTTGCTGGCGGTGGTCAGCGCGTCGGGTTTGGTCGTTTGTGCTATTGTCGGGTAACCAAACAGGAAAGCACTGGTCAGGCAGAAGTATATTGGTTTCAGAGCAATCATAACGAGCTTGGCGGATAGGTCGGCGTTGTGTCGTAGTTTTGTAGCAGACAGGCCAACCCCCTTTTTGTAAACGTTTGGTGTGCCGCCCTATTTTGTTTCATCGCCGGTTCTGACTGGCATTATTTAGATCATTAATCGTGGAAAAAGAGGCTCGCATCTACGTAGCCGGACACCGGGGCATGGTCGGTTCGGCCCTTGTTCGCAAACTCCAGTCCGAAGGCTTTACCAACCTCGTCACCCGCACGTCGGCAGAACTGGACCTGCGTAACCAGGCCGCTGTGGCCAATTTCTTCGCGCAGGAGCAGCCCCATTACGTGTTTCTGGCGGCTGCCAAAGTAGGTGGTATTCTGGCTAACAACACCTATCGTGCCGAATTTCTGTACGATAACCTGATGATTGAGGCCAACATCATTCACAATGCGCATCAGACCGGCGTAAAGAAACTACTGTTTTTAGGTTCGTCGTGCATTTATCCGAAAATGGCCAACCAGCCACTTAAAGAAGAATACCTGCTGAGCGGTTTTCTGGAGCCGACCAACGAGCCTTATGCCATCGCTAAAATTGCGGGTATCAAGCTCTGCGAATCGTATCGAAGTCAGTATGGCAGTAATTTTATTTCGGCCATGCCCACGAATCTGTACGGCCCTAATGACAACTACGACCTCAACAGCTCGCACGTGCTGCCCGCCCTGATTCGGAAATTCCACGAAGCGAAAGTCAACGATCAGCCAACGGTCGAAGTATGGGGAACCGGCTCGCCCCGGCGCGAATTTCTCCATGCCGACGATCTCGCCGACGCCTGTTTCTTTCTGATGGAACACTACAACGACGACCTATTCGTGAATATCGGCACTGGCGAAGACGTAACTATTCGCGAAGTGGCCGAGATGATTCGGGAGGTAGTGGGCTACGAGGGCGAACTTCGCTGGAACACTGACAAGCCCGATGGCACCCCCCGCAAACTCATGGACGTATCGCGGCTGCACGCCCAAGGCTGGCACCACACCACCGACCTCCGCAGGGGTCTCGAAAACACCTACCAGAATTTCCTGGAAAACGAGGTGATGTACGTGGAGTAGGGTAAGGTATAGGAGTAAAAGGGGTAGGGTGTAAGGACTGGCGCATGATATTTTCGGCCAGCCCTTACACCCTACCCCTTTTACTCCTATACCTATTTACGCTTTTATCAGACTCACGCCCGTCATCACAGCCGGCTGCTGAATGCCCATGAGCTGTAGGATGGTGGGGGCGATATCGGCAAGTTTCCCGTCGTTGAGTGTCGGGTGGTACTCATTGTCCACCAGAATACACGGCACGAGGTTAGTGGTATGGGCGGTATTGGGCGAACCGTCGTCGTTAACCATAAACTCGGCGTTGCCGTGATCGGCGATGATAATAGCTGTATAGCCATGTTTCAGCGCGGTTTCAACTACTGCTTTTGTGCAGGTATCTGCCGTTTCGGCGGCTATTTTAACGGCCTCGAACACGCCCGTATGGCCCACCATGTCGGTATTGGCGAAATTCAGGCAGATGAAATCCGTTTCTTCGTTTTCCAGTTCCGGCACAATGGCATCGCGAATCTCGTGGGCGGCCATTTCTGGTTTCTGGTCGTAGGTTTTTACCGGAATCGTCACCGCATTGCCCTGCTCATCAACAATGGTCATTTCCTTCGGGGACGGGCATAGCAACCGTTTTTCGCCCGCAAACGGCTCTTCGCGACCACCCGAGAAGAAGAACGTCACGTGCGGGTATTTTTCGGTTTCGGCAATCCGGATTTGCTTCCGGCCGGCCCCGGCAATGACTTCGCCGAGGGTATTTTGCAGGTTATCTTTCTCGAAAATGACCTGAACACCTACAAACTCATCGTCGTACTTTGTCATCGTGACGTAATACAGGTTCAGCTTGTGCATGTCCTGCTCCGGAAAATCCTTCTGCGTCAGGGCCTGCGTAATTTCACGACCCCGGTCGGTACGGAAGTTGAAGCACAGCACTACGTCGTCATCATCAATCACTGCCACCGGTGAGCCGTCGGATTTAGTGACGATGATGGGTTTGATAAACTCGTCCGTTACGCCCGTATTGTACGATTGCTGAAGCGCGTCAAGAACAGCATCGGGTGAGCAGTGTACTTCACCTTCGCCCCGAACCATTGCATCGTAGGCAATTTTGACGCGGTCCCAGCGGTTGTCGCGGTCCATGGCAAAGTAGCGGCCCGTTACCGTCGCAATTTGCCCGGTTGTCTGTGCCATCGCCTGTTGCAGGCCCGTCAGGAAACCCAGTCCGCTTTTGGGGTCGGTGTCGCGCCCGTCGGTAAAGGCGTGAACGAATACGTCGGTCAGGTCGTGCCGGTGGGCAATGGCCAGTAAACCTTTCAAATGATTGGTATGCGCATGAACGCCCCCGTCAGACACCAGCCCAATAAAGTGTACTTTTTTACCGTTTCGTTTGGCGTAGGTCAGGGCATCGACCAGCACGGGTTCAGTATCCAGCGTATATTCGGCAACGGCTTTGTTGATGCGGACCAAATCCTGATACACCACCCGGCCCGCGCCGAGGTTCATATGCCCTACTTCCGAATTACCCATCTGCCCAACGGGTAACCCTACGGCCAAACCCGAGGCTTCGAGCGTACTATTGGGGTATTTGGCGTACAATGACCGAACAAACGGCACATTGGCGGCTTCGATAGCCGAGACTTCGGGCTTGAGCGGAATGCCCCAGCCATCGAGGATGATGAGGATGACTTTTTTATTCACTTGTTAGGTAGGTTAGCAATTGCCGGCAACAACGCAGGCAGATTTGATAGACGTCTTCAAAAACTTCCGGGCCTTCATAATACGGGTCTGGCACGCTGGGCTGGTCGCTGACGTCAGGGTCAAATTCACGGAGTAGGAAAATCGTATCCGTCGTGTACAGGCCCGTGGCGCGGTAGTTCAGCTTTTCGATGGCTGCGAGGTTTTCTTCGTCCAACGCTACAAAATAATCGAACTGCGCCAGATCCTCGCCGGTGAGTCGGCGGGCGTGGTGAGTTAGCGTCAGGCCGTGTTGCAACGCATTTTCGCGGCTTCGGCGGTCGGGTAGCTGTCCGATGTGGAATGACGCCGTACCCGCAGAATCGCAGCTAAATCGGTCCGATAAACCCGCTTCGGCCACCAGCGTCCGAAAGATCCCCTCCGCCACCGGCGACCGACAGATATTGCCGTAACAAACGAAGAGGACAGTTTTCATCTCAATTTTGAATGAGTGACTGATAGACGGTCCGGCGTTCCGGCGAGTGAATACCTCTGGTGTCAGCATATTCACTCACCGGAACGCCGGACCGTCTATCAGTCACAATTCACTCATTATTTCTCCAACGGTTCATTATTCTCGTCCACGATGACGAAGATGTCTTCGGTGGGCTTTTTCATCAGGTACTTTTCACGGGCGTACTTTTCGCGCAGCCGGTCGCTGCCCAGTACTTCCTTACGGTCGCGCCGGATGGTCTCGATCTGCGAATTATAATACGTGACTTCGCTTTCCAGTTCGCGCAGTTTCCACCAGTTTTTGAACTGTGACGGCAAATCGTTAGCGTCGAAGAACGTCATCCAGGCCAGCAATCCCAGGGCTGTGGCTGCGTAAAAATTGCGGAGAAAACGAGGAATGCGGTGCATAAGAAGAGTATTTTGTCATCCCAACGAAGGAGAGATCTCAATGTAATTAGACGTACAACTGCAAAGAGATGCTTCCTGCCGCACCGGCGGACCGGTCAGCATGACAAAAGGCTAAAATTTCAAACCAGGGAAATAGGCGGTTTCGCCGAGTTCTTCTTCGATGCGCAGGAGCTGGTTGTACTTGGCCATGCGGTCAGAGCGCGACGCCGAGCCGGTTTTGATCTGACCCGTGTTGAGGGCCACAGCAAGGTCGGCAATGGTCGAGTCTTCGGTTTCGCCGGAGCGGTGCGACATTACGTTTTTGTACGAATTACGCTTGGCAAGGTTCACGGTATCGATGGTTTCGCTGAGCGAACCGATCTGGTTTACCTTCACCAGAATAGCGTTGGCAATGCCCTTGTCGATGCCTTCCTGCAAGCGCGTTACGTTGGTCACAAAGAGGTCATCGCCCACGAGCTGTACATTGGTGCCTTTCAGCAGGTCGGTGTGGAGTTTCCAGCCATCCCAATCGTCTTCGTCCATGCCGTCTTCAATGCTCAGGATGGGGTATTTGGTAGCCCAATCTTTCCAGAAACCGGCCATTTCGGACGACGTAAGCCGGTCGCCGGTCGATTTTTTAAAGTGGTACTGTTTCGTTTCGGCATCGTAAAACTCCGAACTGGCCGCGTCCATCGCAATCCAGACGTCTTCGCCGGGGCGGTAGCCCGCTTTTTCGATGGCCTGAACAATGGTTTGAATTGCTTCTTCGTTCGATTTGATGTTAGGCGCAAAGCCGCCTTCGTCACCTACGTTGGTAGCCAGCCCCATCTTTTTCAGGACGCTTTTCAGCGTATGGAAAATCTCGACACCCATCCGCAGTGCTTCCGAAAAACTCGGCGCGTTGGCGGGCATAACCATAAATTCCTGAAAATCAATGGAGTTGTCGGCATGGGAGCCGCCGTTGAGGATGTTCATCATCGGTACGGGCAGCGTATTGGCACTCACGCCCCCAATGTAACGGTAGAGCGGCAACCCGGCTTCCTGCGCGGCAGCTTTGGCAACGGCCAGCGACACGCCCAGAATGGCGTTGGCACCCAGACGGCTCTTGTTAGGCGTCCCGTCCAGTTCCAGCATCACGGTATCGATCAGGTTCTGGTCAAACGCCGACATACCAATCAGTTCAGGAAAGATCAGTTCATTGACGTTCGAGACGGCTTTCAGTACACCTTTGCCCATATAGATGCTCTCATCGTCGTCGCGCAGTTCAACGGCTTCGTGCTTGCCGGTCGAGGCACCCGACGGTACGGCGGCCCGGCCCAGATAGCCGTTTTCGGTACGTATATCTACTTCGATAGTAGGATTGCCGCGCGAATCGAGGATTTGCCGGGCATGAACGCTTTGGATTGTACTCATTTTCAGGAAGTAATAAAAGTTATTTACGAAAAGACCTGTTTCTGCTGGCAGATGTTTCTGTTAGCAGGCGGGTTTGCTTACCGGAGGCAAAGTAACGCAAACTGGCGCGAAAGTTCAGGGAGTCTGGGTCGAAAACTACCCCATTCAGGTATATATCCTAACCGAAACGTATTGGAAGAGGAAGGCCGAAAATAAAAAGCGGAGACCCAGTTGCTTAGGTCTCCGCTTCAAATTAAACGGTGTTATCATTAAAATAGGCGTCCGATAAAGATCAGGACAACCGCCCCACCAACAGAGATCAGCAGGTTCATTACCAGACCATCGTTGGAGGGATCATTACCCAGCTTTTTGGCGATGAAGCCACCCACCAGGCCACCCACAATACCAAGAATAATGTTGACCAGCATACCGTTGTGGCTGCCCATAAATACGCTGGCCAGATACCCGGCAATGCCGCCGATAATGATTGAATACAGGAATCCCATGACGAATTAAGTGTTTAGAGTGATGCCGATATGGCGGTGTAACACTACCAATAACCGGCACAATCTCAAAAGGTTGGATTAACTATTTTACGGGCCACCGCAGAGCATGACCAACTTACTCTTCGGCCAGGGTGCGGGAAATGTTCATGCGATAGACGCCCAGCGCGGGCAAGGCAGCCGCCAGCAGCCCAATCAGAATAGCTACGCCGAGCAATGCCCATTCTTCGGGCAGGATGCCGAAAGCGGCTAAATCGTAATGATAATCTGCCGAAACGCTGCTCGAAAACAGCCACAAACCAACCCGGCTCAGCCCAATGCCCAGCCCAAATCCAATCAGAGCCAGTACCAGACCTTCGAGCAATAGCATCCCGAAAAGCTGCGCCCGTGTGGCTCCCATCGAGAGCATCAGGGCCATTTCGTACCGCCGTTCTTTCAGTGAATTATACAGCGATACAAATACGCTGATACCGGCAATAAGCATGATGGCGATGGCCAGCTTCTGCAACGTCTCAACGCCCACACCAAGTAGCGAAAACAGCCGGTTAATCTCGATGTTGGGCAATGCCGCCTGTACGCTGGAGTTCTGGTTAATGCTCCGCGCCAGCATCATGCCCATCGGATTCCGAAACTTAATGAGCATACTGGTGATCTCGCGCGGTTCCATTTCTGCCGTGTCTCCGTCGGGTTTCACGCCGACTTCGTGATGATCATGAATGGCCCAGATGCTGGCTACGGGTGTCAGAATAAGCTGATCCGTTACGGTGTTGGTCGGGTTTAAAATGCCCACGACCTTGTACTTAGTATCGGCGTGGGCTTCTCCGTCGCTATCCAGGCCGTGCGCACCGGCAAACGCATCGCCGATTTTCAGCCCGGTAGCCTCCGCCACGCGCGGGCCAATGACGGTTTCGAGTGGCTGTTGGAACATCGCGCCCTGCCCCACGGTAGCCCCGAAGTGGTCGAGGTATTTCTGGTTAGTACCGATGATCCGAAAGGAACGGTAATTATCGCCCATCGAAAGCGGAATGGCCGTTTTGATCATCGGGTTGCGGGTCAGTTGCGTAACCTCATCGAGCGGAATGTTGCCCGTTGGTGTGTCGATCTGATAAATGCTCGATAGAATTAGTTGCAACGGACTGCCTTTGGCCCCAATCACCATGTCGATACCCCGAATGTTGCGCCGGAACTGGTCGTCTAACTGCTTGTTGAGCAACAGCAGCAGCGAGATAATGGTAATGCCAAACGTCATCAGCAGCCCGCTCAGGAAACTGCTCAGCGGTTTGTCGATCAGGTTGCGCCAGCTAATGCGGAACAGGTTCATAACGTCAGGGCAAAGTGGTGCGAGGTGATGTTAAAGCCCTTTTTCAGATACAGCCGGTGGGCATCGTAGCGAGCCGGGTTCTGCCCCGAATCGAGCGAAACGGTCTGACAGCCGGTTTGCCGGGCCTGCTCAATGACAAAATCGAGCAGTACACCAGCGTACCCTTTGCCACGTGCGGTGGGCAGGGTCGACAAATCGTCGATGTACAGGGTCTTGCCGCTGTGCAGGAAGTTCAGGATTCGGTAGCCAATGACAGCGGGGGCCGGTTCTGTGGAGGATTCGTCGTCCACGAACGCCAGCATGAACCCATCATTGATTTGCTGAAACTGAATGCGTTTAAACGCATCGTCGGCAGTCAGGTGCATCCGCAGGGCCAGCATGGCGGACAAACACTGCCTAACCTCGGCATCGGACTGAGCAATTTTGACAATCATAGTTGTTGGCGAATGGTCTGTAAAATTTTGTCACCCCCCTGCGCCAGAATATGTTCAGCCAGATCGTTTCCGAGTCGTTCAGCGTCGGTAGCGGGGCCGGTAAACGCTTCGCGCAGCAGCGATGTACCGTCTAAGCTAATCAACCCACCGGTCAGCGTAATATCATTGGCCGTATGCGTGGCCAGGGCAAAAATCGGGATGCTGCACCCGCCCTCCATCCGGCGCAGATAAGCGCGTTCGGCGGAGAGAACAACCTCGGTCGGTTCGTGATTAGTGAGTTTGCGAATGGCATCGAGTTTATCCAGCGAAAGCGTGTCGGCGGCTTCAACGGCCACGCTGCCCTGCCCCACGGCAGGCGTAAATTCTGTGATGGGCAGGTGATCGGCAATCAGATCATCGTATTGCATTCGGTGAACACCCGCATAGGCCAGCAATAGCGCGTCGCAGTGCCCTTCGTCCAGCTTACGGAGTCGCGTTTGCAGGTTCCCCCGCATGTCCACGATCCGAATGTGCGGGCAATAGTGCCGAAGCATGGCCACGCGCCGGGTTGAGGAAGTCCCCACCACAAACGATTGTCCGCTCGTCAAGGAAAGCGATGTATCGCGGCTTACCAGCACGTCGTTAACCCGCTCGCGTTCAGTGAAGGCAATGATACCAAGACCCGGGGGGAGGGACGACTGCAAATCTTTGGCACTATGGACGGCAATATCGATGGTACCCGCCCAGAGCTGGTCTTCGAGTTCCTGCGTAAATACGCCTTTACTACCAATTTTTGAGAGCGACCGGTCCAGAATCTTATCGCCTTTTGTTTCGAACAGGATTAGTTCGGACGTTAGCCCGCCGGTGTGTAAACGAGCCTGGATGTGTTCCGCCTGCCAGAGCGCTAACCGGCTGCTGCGGGTGCCAATTCGGATATGCATAATACGGCAAAGGTACGGCTTCGCTTCACCTAAATCAGCCATTACCGGCTAACTTCCGCTGGTGTCGAGTTGTAGAAAGATGACCCCAAAAATACCCTTAAAAGCAACATATTGCCTGGATGGCTCATTCTGGTAAAATTGTACAGTAAGCAGAAAAACACTTGCTGATTGTGCCAAAACGGCATATTTTACCTATTAGCGGTTTGTTTTTATGACAGCATGGCGGGCAATTTGCTCTTAAACCGGTTAGGCACGGCGTTTGACTACCAACCAGTATCTGAACAGAAAACAGCAACTCCTATGAAAGCGATAGAAAATGTATTTCAGGGAACGAGCAAACAAATTGACTTGCTCAATACTCTAAACGGCGGTTCGAGCCAGACCACAATGCAGGTTGAGCGCGAAGATGACCAGTTGGTAATTACACTGCGTGCTCCCGGTGTACGGGCCACCGCATTCAACGTGCTGGTTGAAGGCAGCAAACTGGTGATTTACACCCTTCTGGTGAGTAGCTCCGCCCGGCAGGATGATGATGAAAACCAGCGGCTGGCCGTACCGATGTTCCTACGGGTACTCGATATTCCCGATTTTGTCGATTCTAACGAGATCGAAGCGGCTCATGAGCATGGTAAAGTAATCATTACGCTTCCCTTTAAGGATAAAGAGACTATGCATCGTCGAATCGATATTAAAGGTTTGTTTAACTAACGAATTTCCCGTCCGGGGTTAGTTATTGCCCTGTACTCCATAGATGCGTACCAAAGCCGCTCCCAAAAGAGCGGCTTTTTCTTGTTAACTGGCCCTAAAAAGCCTGAACGGACAGCCCGCTAAAACTCACCGCCAACCGCCCGCAGCAACGCCACCACGTACTGCACCTCCTGGCTACGAATCTGCACCAGTTGCTGTTCGTTGGCCAGTACAGTTCGCTGGGCGTCCAGCACTTCGAGATACGTACTAAGTCCTTTTACGTACAGTTGGCGGTTGTAGTATTCAGTACGGCGGGCCAGCGTAAGCGTCTGTTGCTGCAACTCAATCTGTTCGCGCAGGATGCCAAGGTTATCCAGCGCGGTTTCGGCATCGCGCCGGGCAAGCTGCAGGGTTTGACGGTACGTCTGGCCGATGGTCTGCGCCTGCTGCTTCGCCAGGGCAATATTCTGCCGGGCTCGGTGTCCTTCATACAATGGTACCGACGCGTTGATGCCCACCAGATACGTAGCACTACCCGGCGTAAACCACGAGCCAATCCGCCCCGACAGCACACCCGCCTGCCCCACCAGGTTGACACGCGGATAAATACTGGACTGCTGTTGCACCGCCTGTGCATCGGCTACCTGCCCCTGCCGTACAACCTGCACCAGATCGGGCCGACGGGCAAGCTGAGCCGCTTCGATTTGCGTATATGGATAGGCTGGCAGCGACTCGGGCAGCGCACCCACCGGCACGGCAAACTGACCCGTTTCGTCGGCGCAAAGCTGGGCCAGGCCGTTAACGAGTTCAACGCGGGCGCGGGCCAGCCCCCGCAGGGCCACCTGCAACCCAGCGTAATCGGTTTCGGCCCGCTGCACGTCGATCTGGCTGATGAGACCCACCCGGAACCGTTCGCGCAGAATGGAAAGCGTGGTGTCACGCGACTGGATATTACGACGGAATGCGGCCTGTTCGGCGTCATTACCCCGGACGAGCCAGTAAGTACGGGCAATGTCAGACGCCAGTGAAAGCCGGAATATCTGATAATCAGCGTCGGTAGACTGCACCTGAAGGTCGGCTACGGTGATGCTGTTTCTGATGCGCCGAAACAGATCGAGTTCATAACTCGCTTCGATGGGCAGCACATGAAATGTGTTGAGCTGAAAACGCGGCAACAGATCGGGCGCATTAGGGATGGGCAGCGGGCGGTGTTCCGAGAGACTATGGCTCGTAATCAGGATTGAACTCCGCAGCGACGGCGACAAAAACGACTGCGCCACCCGCACCCGAATCCGGGCTTCTTCGAGTCGGCTGAGGGCCGCCCTCCCGTTGGGGCTGTTGCTTAACCCCTGCTCAATATACGTATTCAGCAGCGGGTCGTTGAATCGCCGAAACCCTTCCAGCGACACCACCGGAGCCGGTTCTCCAAATCTCGGCGCGGCAAATAATGCAGCCGGGTTCGTGGTCGATGGTGTCGATTGGACCTCACCAGTGGTGCCGGGCTGCACCGTTACAGCCCCACCGGGCGCGTTGAGGGGGGCGGTTTGGGCAAATGCCGCTTCGGAGAAACCGATTAGTACAGACAGAAAACAGACGAGGTGTTTCATAGGGTTGGGTGGTGAATAGCCCGGACGTGGGCGTCCGGGCTGTTCACCGGGCTACGATTACGCAACGGGCTTGGCAGGAACGGGTTTATACAACCGCACTTTCTGCCCTTCGTGCAACTGGTCATTGGGGTTCAGTACAACGCGCTCCTGCCCCGTCAGGCCGGTGGCAGCTTCGATGGTCGTGCCGTAGTCACGGCCCAGCGTAATGGAGATGAATTTGAGCCGGTCGTCGGGACCTACTACCACTACAACCGCGCCGTCGGGCGTGACTTTCAGGGCGTTGGCAGGCACCAGCACCGGCCCACCCGACGCAATCATATCGAATTTGACCGAGCCGTACAGGCCCGATGGAATCTTATTACCGGGGTTCGGAATCAGGATTTCGGTCAGCAGTGTGCGGGAGTCCGTGCGTAGCGTTCCCGATGTCCGTACAACTTTACCACGCAGCGTCTTATGCAGTTCCGGTACCGATACCGTGGCGGGCATGCCAACTTTAATCATCTGAAAGTACGTCTGCGGCACATCGACAAACACCCGCAGCGAACCGAGTTCTGAGATGGTGAAGAGCGGCTGCCCTGACCCCGGCGAGACGAGGTTTCCGTTCTCGGCGTTGCGGGTGGTGACAAGGCCGGAAAAAGGCGCACGAATTTCCTGCAACGCTTTGAGAGCCTGCAACCGGCGCAGATTGGCCTGGGCCACCGCCACACCCGACCGCCGGGTGTCAATATCCTGTTTGGCTATGGCACCGGGTAGTTGGACACTTTCGAGCCGGTCGAGGTTGGTTTGGGCAAGTTGCTGATCGGCCTGGGCGCGGGCAATATCCTGCTCAAGTTCCGGCACGTCGATGCTGGCCAGCAGCTGCCCCTGTTTCACCTGTGCACCGATGTCCACGTACCATTTGCGCAGAAACCCCTGCGTCCGGGCAAACAATGGCGTTTGGCGGTACGGCTGAATCTGTCCCGGCAGCGTAAGCCCGGTGGTGTCCGATCCCTGTTTGAGCGGTACGGCATTGACCACCGGCTCGCGCGATTTTTCGGCGTTGGCTTCGGCCTTTAGTTCCTGCGTATTGCGAATGCGGGGCAACACGCCGAAAAACACAAACGCAGCAACCAGCAACAACAGAGGAATCAGGATTCGGAGGATTTTCATTGGTCGATGGGGTCAATATTCACCACGGCATCTTTATTCAGCGGGCCGTACAGGTGGGGGAATAATTCGTTGTTGGTAGCCGCTTCGTATCGGAGGTCGGCGGTTAGTTTAGTCGGGTCAACATGCAACAGCAACAGATCCGGCACATGCTGGTAATACCGTTTCAGCACCCCGGCTACCTGCTCTTTGGCAGACAGATGGATGAAGCCTTCGTTCGCTAAACTGGCCGCTGCATAGGTCAGACTATCGCGTTGCGCGGTCCAGTCGGTGGTGGTAACAATGTGGTAGATCATGCGTTACTCTTGCGGGCTAAATAACTGAATACCACCGGCACGAACAGCAGTGTAGTTAACGTGGCCAGTATTAATCCGCCAATAACGGCCCGGCCCAGCGGTGCGTTCTGCTCACCGCCTTCGCCCAGGCCAAGCGACATGGGCAGCATCCCGATAATCATGGCAATGGCCGTCATCAGAATGGGGCGCAGGCGCGTCCGGCCCGCTTCCAGAGCCGCTGCGTACGCATCGCCCTTCACGTCGGGCAGGTAATCTTTGGCGAAACTGACCAGAAGAATACTATTGGCGGTAGCCACGCCCACACTCATAATGGCCCCCATGAGCGATGGAATACTGAACGTGGTACCCGTCAGAAACAGCAGCCATACCATGCCACACAACGCGCCGGGCAGGGCTGTAATGATGATGAATGGATACCGAAATGACTGAAAGTTGACCACCATCAGCAAATACACCAGCAAGGCTGCGAACACAATACCCAGCCCCAACCGGTTAAACGCGCTTTCCATACTGGCCACCTGCCCCCGAATCGTAATGGTATTGCCCGGCTTGAGTTTGGGTTTGTATTCTGCCACCAGTTTCTCCAGCTCCTTCGCCACCGACCCCAAATCCGTCCGCTCTACCGACGCATATACGTCATACGTAGGCTGGGTGTTCACGCGGTTGATAATCACCGGCGACACCGTGCGTTTAATGGTCGTGACGTTGGCCAGCAATTGGGGCGTTATCCCGCTGCTGCCCACGGGCGTTTGCAGGAGTTTGTCGTACGAATCAAGTTTGTAGGGGGGCGTCTGCACCGTAATGATGTACGGAAACCCCGTGAGTGGGTCCGACCAGAAATTAGGACGCGTCTGCCCGGACCCACTCAGCGAAATGTTCATGTTGGTGGCCACCCGCTGCTCGGTCAGCCCGAACTGACTGGCCCGTTCACGATCTACCTCCACAAATAGTTCGGGGGCGTCGAGTTCCTGATGCAGGTGCACATCTACCGCCCCGGCAATGCCCGCCATGCGGTCGCGGAGTTCGCGGGCCAGTTTCAGGTTGTTGGCCTGATCAAAGCCCGACAACTGCACGTCGATGGCCGAGGTCAGGCCAAAGTTCAGAATCTGACTCACGATGTCGGCGGGCTGGAAAAAGTACGTGATACCGGGCATCTCCTCACGGAGCCGGTTGCGTATTTCGCGCACGTAGGTTTCGGTGGGCTGCGAGCGGTCTTCGGTCAGCGAAATGAGCAACTCCGTATCGGCACTGCTGAGCGAGGCATTGTCGGTAAAGATGAAGTTGTACCGCTCCGGCGTCAGGCCGATATTGCTCATGACCGTACCGATCTCAGCGGCCGGAATCACCTCCCGAACAATGTCAGTAGTGCGGGCAGCAATCTGCTCGGTGGCTTCGAGCCGCGTACCAGCGGGCGCGCGCAGGTGTAGCCGAATCTGCCCCGCATCAACGCGCGGAAAAAAGTCGCGCCCTACAAACGGCAGCAGCAGGGCCGTAAAGCCAATTACAACCACAAACATTATCAGTGCCACCTTCCGATGGTCCAGCGTCCAGGTCAGCGCATTCACGTAGCGGGTCTGGAAACGGGTAAACGCCCGGTCGAACCGGCGCGTTGGCCGGTCCGGCGTTTCGGCATGGCTATCGCCGGCAACGGGGTGGCCCTTCAGCAGCATATCAGCCAGGGTCGGTACCAGCGTTCGGGAGAGTATATATGACGCCAGCATGGCAAAGACCACCGCTTCGGCCAGTGGCCCGAACAGAAACCGCGCCGGACCTTCCAGAAACAGCACCGACGTGAAGACAATACAGATGGTAAGCGTCGAGACCAGCGTGGGCGTGGCAATCTGATTGGCGCCCTCCAGAATGGCTTCACGCAGCGGCAGGCCCAGTTCCTCGTTGCGGTGAATGTTCTCGATGGTTACGGTGGCGTCGTCGACCAGAATGCCGATGGCCAGGGCCAGCCCACCGAGGGTCATGATGTTGAGCGTTTCGCCCAGTGCATACAGCACCGACAGCGACGCCAGGATAGACAGCGGAATAGACACTGCCACGATCAGCGTACTGCGCCAGCTTCCCAGAAACAGCAGAATCAGGGCTGCCGTAAGCAGGGCCGCAATTAACCCCTCCACCAAAACGCCCTGAATGGACGCCCGCACAAATACCGACTGATCGAACAGTTCCTCAACCCGAAAATTGGCCGGGGCAGCCGCCCGGATCGTGGGCAGGATTTCGTTGCGGATAATATCGACAACCTCGGTTGTGGACGCGCTACCCGTTTTTACCAGACTCAGCAATACGCCACGTCTACCGTCCTGCTTTACAATATTGCTCTGCACGGTAGACCCGTCGTGGACAAACGCTACGTCGCGCATGTGCACGGTGGTGCCGCCAATGGTTTTGATCGGAATATCGTTCAGGATACTTACCGCGTCGGGTTTTGAGTTGAGCCGGACGTTGTATTCGCGGTCGGCCAGGCGCAGGGTACCGGTGGGCAGCGTCAGATTTTGGGCGGCCACGGCGTTCAGGACTTCTTCGGGCGTAGTATTATGGGCAATCAGCTGGCCGGGTTCAAGATCGACAGTAATCTGCCGCGCCTTGCCGCCAAAGGCCAGTGACAGCCGCACCCCGCGCAGCGTAGCCAGCTGCGACCGCACGCGGATGCGCGAATAATCATTGATCTGCGATTCGCTCAGACTGTCGGACGAGAGGCCGAGTTGCAGCACCGGCACGTCGGTGGCGTCGTAGCGAACAATGAGCGGGGGCTGTGTGCCGGGCGGCATCCGGGTCAGAATCGTCTGCGAAATGGCTGTGACCTGCGCAATGGCTTCCTCGATTTTTACCGTCGGCTGGAAATAGAGTTTAATGGCCGTGGTACTGGCATACGTCTGCGATTCGATCCGCTGAATATCGCTGACGTTGTTGATAATGGACGTTTCGGAAAAGCTCGTGATGAGTCGATCCATTTCGTTGGCCGACAGCCCGTTATAGCCCCAAAGTACCGTGACGACGGGAATATTGATGCGCGGAAAGATATCGGTCGGCATCTGCCGAACGGCCAGCCCACCCATAATGACGATAAGCAACGCCATAACGGCGATGGTGTACTTCTTTTCTAAAGCTAACCGGACAATCCACATAGAGCATAGACCAAAGGCAATGGAGCGGCAATTTCTAACGGGTTATACCGAAAAGACGTTGAGTAAACCTGACTACTTCGGGAGGGAGCCGTTGATACCGGCTATTCAGCCAATTGATAATCGGCAAGTTACAGAGACCATTCGCAACAAGTCAACAGGCCGGGTTGTAACATTCGGGGAATTAGTAGGCCTGATACGGGTCTTCACATTCGATGTGGGGAGGAAATTTGCCGATGGGCGCAATGGCGTACCTTTGTAGCTGAAACAAAACCAATTTACGATATGCCAACGGCAAAAATGAACACCGACAGGGGAACGATGACCATCGAATTTTTCGATCAGGACGCCCCAAAAACGGTCGAAAACTTTATCTCCCTCGCCAGGAAGGGCTTCTACGACGGGACAAAATTTCACCGCGTCATCAACGATTTCATGATTCAGGGGGGCGACCCCACCGGCACCGGATCGGGCGGACCAGGCTACAGCATCGACTGTGAACTGACCGGCGAAAACCAGTACCACGACCGGGGCGTGTTGAGCATGGCGCACCGGGGCCGCAATACGGGTGGTTCGCAGTTCTTCATCTGCCACAGCCGCCAGAACACCGCCCACCTCGACCGCAACCACACGGTATTCGGCAAAGTCGTGGATGGCCTGGACATAATCGACCAGATCAAACAGGGCGACAAGATTACGAGTATTGAGGTAATAGAATAAACGTTTTTTGTCATTTCATTTTCTGTCATTCCGAGGGACGAGGAATCTCCATGTAGAGCAAATCACAGCTCCATAGGGGTTCCTCGTTCCTCGGAATGACAAACCTGCGAAAGATAAACTATCAGGAATACGACGGCGTTTTTCGCGAGAAAAAGCCTGAAGCGGCCAGACCAACCGATACTAAGGCCAGCCCCCAGGCAATCATGGCTGTTTGCCCCACATTGCCCTGCCCGGCCCCAATAGCCACATACGCCCAGGCAAATACCAGCATATACGCCACGCTGCGAAACCGGTTAAAGACCCACGCGCCAATCACCAGTCCAACCACCAGAATGGCAGCCGCCCAGGTTGGTGAGGACAACAGTTGCGTGTTGAATGCAGTGGCTTTGAGATACACCGTTATGTTCAGAATCGTGGCGACGGTGAGCCAGCCGAAATAGATGGAAAACGGAATCCGGGCGAGCCACGTCTCGGCAGGGGTCGTCGGCGATTCGGGCAGAGTAGCATCGAGGTCGGTCGAGACGATGGGGGTGCGGAGCTGCATCAGCAACCGCTGCTCGATCATGACCGCCGTAGCCAGCATGACGAGAATAACCAGCAGGGCCACGCCGATGAGTTCATTGTTAAAAAGCGGACTCCAGATGGCATTGGCCAGCGTATTAACCACCACCAGCCAGCCAATGGCCCGGAACCGGACGTTTTCACGCTGCGACGGCAACGCCTGATAAATGGCGAAGGCCAACAGCCCCAGAAAGATCACCCCCCAAATCGAAAAAGCGTAACCCGCGGGCGTAATCAGCGTGTGGTATTTATCGGAAATGGCCTTATTAGTCATGCCCCCGAACGCGCCGGTATTGGAGAGGGCATTCATCACGATCATCGTGACGACGCTGAAGACAACGAGGAATTGACGGAGTTTGTCGTTTTGCATAAAAGCCGAACGGAATTGGTGTCTCTCAACAACCAATTCCGTTCGGCTTCTGTTTTCGGCATGCAAACCTGTCAGGTCTTTGAGACCTGACAGGTTTCAGTCACAACTCCAGAATCTTGAACTCGGTCCGGCGGTTACGCTGGTGTTCGTCTTCGGTTTTGGCGTTTTTCACAATCAGCTGCGTCTCGCCGTAGCCTTTGGCCGTGATGCGGCTGGAGTCGATACTCTTCGAGACAATGTAATCCACCGCCGATTTAGCCCGGTTCTGCGACAGTTTCATGTTGTACGCATCGGTATCCCGCGCATCGGTGTGTGAACCCAGCTCAATTTTTAGCGTTGGGTTATCCTTCATGATCGTGACGACCTTATCGAGTTCAGGCTCGGCATCGGAACGGATGTTGTATTTATTGAGATCGTAATAGATGTTATCCAGCACGATAGTTTTGTTCAGCGTTGCTTTGTCCAGCAGCAGGGCTACGTTATACGTTGTGTCAGTCACGGGTTTGGTCAGGAATACCATCGAAATGCCCTTACCCTGCATCGTAAACTTCTCCCGGCGCGTCAGGTAACCTTTGCGTTCGGCCAGAATCGTATAGTCTTTGCCTTCCTGCACGGGGTATTTACCAAATGTACCCGGCTCGCCCGTTATCGCTTCGGCAATGGGTTGATCCGTTGCATCGTCAATAATCCGCACCCGCGCCGAGTCAAGAAGGGCAACTGGTGTTTCGTTGGCTGATACCGTTCCGGCCAGGAAATAGTTGACCGTTTTTGGGGCGTCCTTTTTGGCGATCGTCGTCGTATCAACCGTCGGTACTGTACCTTCCTGGAAGAAATAAATATCGTCGTCACCTTTGCCACCCGCCCGGTTCGAGGCCAGGAATCCTTCGGTCGGTTTGGTATAAATCAGGCCAAAATCGTCGGCGGGCGAGTTGATGGGCTGCCCCATATTCTCTACCCGCGTTACGCCCCCCGTGCGCGTCGCTACAAACACGTCGAGTTTGCCCAATCCCGGATGCCCGTCCGATGCGAAATACAGTTTAGCATCTGCCCCGACATGAGGAAACATCTCGTCGCCGGGCGTGTTGATGGTCCGGCCCATGTTGACCGGGCGACTGAACCGGCCCGATGCGTCGATGCTGGTACGGTACAGGTCAATGCCGCCCGCGCCCCCGGCCCGGTTGGAGGCAAAATACAGCGTCTTGCCATCGCCCGAAAACGCCGGTGAGCCATCCCAGGCCAGCGAATCGCTGATGGGCAGCCGCAGGGGTTCGCTCCAGCCGCCTTCGCCCAGCCGGCTGATGAACAGGTCCACGTCTTCGCCCCCTTTACGCTTGCCGGTGTTGCCCCGCGCAAAGACCATTGCCTTGCCGTCTTTCGAGAACGCCGGTGTGCCTTCGTTGACATTATCCTGAAACACATTCTGGCTGAATAGCTCAGGTTTGGCGATGGTACCGGTTTCGTCGGGTTTGCTGTCGAGTTTGGTTTTGTACAGCCCCAGCATCGGCAGGCCGTTATTTTTGTAGGTCTGCTCCTTGCGCGACGCCGTAAAAATCAGCTCGTTACCCCGTACCACCGGTGCGAACTCGGTACCCGTCGTGTTGAGGTCGGCACGATTCTGGAGCGTAATGGCCAGTTTGTTCTGCGCAATCAGATCAACGACTTTGAGCGTCTCGATTTCGGCTTTGGCCTTGGCCAGCACGGGTTTAGCTGTTGTCTTGGGCGCGGTGGCCACAAACTGTTGCAACTGATCGAGCGCGGCAGCGTAGTTACCCTGCGATTTGAGCGCGTAGGCGTAGTTGAAGCGGGCATCCGGCTCGGTTGTTCCGGCTTCGATGGCTTTCTGGTAGAACGGTACGGCCTCGGCAAAACGGTTGGAGAGCCGGTACGACTCGGCGATGTAATAGTTCAGCCGGGCCGGGTCGATAGTTGCTTTCGCAGCCTTATCGAACTGTACCAGTGCCGGGTTATACTCCCCGGCATCGTAGAGCCGAACGCCTTTTTTATAAGCCTGCATGGCCGAGTTACAGCCGTTTAGCAGCAGAGCCAGACTCAGCAGCAGTAGTCCGGCCCATGACGTATTAATTTTCATAGTGGTTAGTCAGCGAAAACGACGCTCCGGCCAAGATATGACAATTTCTGCCGGGACTTAATTTTTAACGAATACAATCGCCATTTATTGAGATTTTTTCGAGCGCAGCATGAGCCTCCACAGTATGAGTAAATTAGTACAGGCCACCCGTTAATACAGTACAACTCAGGATAGCATGACCTTAAAACGATTTGGACTGAAACCCACCGCAACTGCCGTACTGGCCGGGTTGCTTATTGTGATAGGCACCGCCTACGCCGTTCGGCAACCGCCCACCCGACCAAACGTACTGGTGATTCTGACCGACGATCAGGGGTATCACGACGTATCATACTACGGCACCAAAGACCTGCAAACGCCCGGTATGGATGCAGTGGCCCGCACCGGGATGCGTTTCGATAATTTCTATGCCAACTGCCCCGTTTGCTCGCCCACCCGCGCGGCCCTGCTGACGGGTCGCTATCAGGACCGGGTGGGCGTGCCGGGCGTCATCCGTACATATCCCAACGACAACTGGGGGTACCTGGATCCTAAAGCCACCATGCTGCCCACCGAACTTAAAAAAGCCGGGTACCACACGGCTATTATCGGCAAATGGCACCTCGGCCTCGAAGCTCCTAACCTGCCCAATCAGCGTGGGTTTGATGAGTTTCATGGCTGGCTCGGCGACATGATGGACGATTACTTGCTGAAACGAAGACACGATGTCAACTACATGCGTCACAACACCCAGACTATCGACCCGCCCGGCCACGCTACTGATTTATTCACCCAATGGTCGGTGGAATACATCAGGCAGCGGGCCAAACAGAACCGGAATGGACAAAACCCATTCTTCCTCTATCTGGCCTACAACGCCCCGCATTTTCCGGTGCAGCCACCCGCCAAATGGCTCCAAAACGTGAAGCAGCGCGAACCCGGCCTGAACGAAACCCGCGCCAGTTTAGTGGCCTTTATTGAACACCTGGACGACGGCATCGGGCAGGTAATCCGGGCATTGAAAGAAAGTGGTCAGTATGAGAATACGCTCATTATTTTCACCAGCGACAACGGTGGTCACCTGCCCAGTATGGCCAACAACGGCCCAGCCCGCGATGGTAAGCAAAGTATGTATGAAGGGGGCCTGCGCGTACCTGCCTGCATAGCCTGGCCCGGCAAAATCCAGGGCGGGGCCGTGTCTGAACAGATCAATCTGACCAAGGATTTGTTCCCGACCCTGCTCGACGTGGCCGGCCTGAAACCGACGCAACCGATTGAAGGCCGCAGTTTCCTGAACACCCTGCTGGGTAAGCCCGCAATTGCCGAACCCGACCGACCGCTGTATTTTACCCGGCGCGAAGGCGGCACCGACTGGGCCGGGCAGTGCAGCTACGCCCTGCGACTCGGCAACTGGAAACTGGTGCAGGACAAACCCAATCAGGCCCCCGAACTGTACAACCTGAACAATGACCCGCTCGAAAAAAATAATGTGATTAAGGAGCAGCCACAGGTCTATAAAAAACTGAACGCCCTGCTCATGCTGCACATTCAGGAGTCGGGGCGGGTGCCCTGGCAAAAGCCGGTACAGACCGGTAAGTCATGATATTTTCTCATCCTAAACCTGTCCATGACGTGATTCGCTACCTGCTTTCCTCTTTACTACTGCTGGTCAGCTTCCTGATTATCAGACCAGCTACGGCTCAGACCAGCACCGGCAAACCTAACTTTATCGTCATCCTGACCGACGACCAGGGCTATGGCGACCTGGGCTGCTACGGCCACCCCAGCATCAAAACGCCCAACATTGACCGGATGGCGGCCGAGGGGCAACGATGGACCAGCTTTTACGTGGCCGCCAATGTCTGTACACCCTCGCGGGCGGGTCTGCTTACGGGGCGGCTGCCCATCCGAACGGGTATGTGCAGCGATAAGCGCCGGGTGCTGTTTCCTGACTCGGACGGAGGGCTGCCACAGAGCGAAAACACCATTGCCGGGATTCTGAAAAAGCAGGGGTATCGCACGGCTGCTATCGGCAAGTGGCACCTCGGCCACCTGCCCCAATACCTGCCCACGAGCCACGGCTTCGATTCGTACTATGGTATTCCGTACAGTAACGACATGGACCGGGTGAACGATCTGGATACCCGCGAATCGCTGATGAATCCCAAAGTGGAGTATTTCAATGTACCGCTGATGCGTAACACCCAAATCATTGAACGCCCCGCCGACCAGACCACCATCGTGAAACGCTATACCGAAGAGGCCCTGAAATTTATTTCTCAGAAGAAGACTGGTTCAGCAACCCAGCCCTTCTTTCTGTATCTGGCCCATTCGCTGCCCCACGTGCCGCTGTTTGCCTCTGCGAAGTTTAAGGGAACCAGCGAACGGGGCCTGTATGGCGACGTAATTGAAGAGATTGACTGGAGTACCGGGCAGATTCTGGACGCACTCCGAAAAGCAGGTCTTGACAAAAACACCTACGTCGTATTCACGTCCGACAATGGCCCCTGGGTTATTTTCGACGAAAACGGGGGCAGTGCCGGGCCGCTGTTTGGCAGTAAGGGTACCAGTTATGAAGGAGGGGTTCGGGTACCGGCCATTTTCTGGGGGCCGGGCCGGGTGGAGCCCGCCGTTGTGTCTCAGATGGGTAGTACGCTGGATTTGCTGCCCACGTTCAGCAGCCTGACCGGGGCCACCCTCCCCACCGACCGCGTGTATGACGGCTACAATCTGGTGCCGGTATTGCGCGGTACGGGTAAAAGCCCCCGCAACGAGATGCTGTACTACCACAGCACCCGCCTGTTTGCCGCCCGAAAAGGCGATTTTAAGCTCTATTTCTTTAAAAATAACCCACAGGGCTACCCCGAAAAATTGGAGAAGCTAACGACGTATACACTGTACAATCTCCAGCACGACCCCTCAGAACGCTTCGACATTGCCGCGAAATACCCCGAAAAAGTACGTGAAATCGAAGAAATGGTTCGGCAGCATCAGGCAACCGTAGTAGCGGCACCGAGTCAGCTCGAAAAGCGGATTGTAAGCCAGAAAAATTAAAAGCCCAATCCAGATTCTGGATTGGGCTTTCGTAATTCGTTCGTAACGGTCCTTATGCTTGTTGCTCCAGACTGGCTTCCATGGCCAGTTCGGTTTCGTAATCGCTGATGGGGACGCAGGCGCAGATGAGGTTGCGGTCGCCGTAGGCCGAGTCGATGCGGCTCACGGTGGGCCAGAACTTGCGGGCGCGTACCTGTGGCAGCGGGAAAACGGCCTTCTCGCGGCTGTACGGGCGGTCCCACTCGCTCGACAACACGATGTTAGCCGTGTGGGGCGCGTGTTTGAGCACGTTGTCGGCGCGGTCGGCTTCGCCGTTGGCAATCTCGCGGATTTCGTTGCGGATGGCGATCATGGCATCGCAGAAGCGGTCGAGTTCGGCCTTCGATTCCGATTCGGTCGGCTCGATCATCATCGTACCGGCCACGGGAAAGGACACCGTCGGCGCGTGGAAACCATAGTCCATCAGCCGTTTGGCAATGTCCTCAACCTCAATACCAACCGACTGTTTGAACGGGCGGCAGTCGATAATCATCTCGTGGGCGCAGCGTCCGCTGGTACCCGTATAGAGCGTATCGTACTGACCGTCGAGCCGGACTTTGATGTAGTTCGCGTTCAAAATGGCACGTTTGGTAGCGTTGGTCAGTCCCTCGCCCCCCATCATGGCAATATAGGCGTAGGAGATCGTCAGAATCGACGCTGAGCCGTAGGGCGCGGCAGATACCGCACCAGACCCTTTGCCCGGCAAAAACGGCACCAATTGCTCCGCCACGCCGATGGGCCCCATACCGGGGCCGCCCCCGCCGTGGGGAATACAGAAGGTTTTGTGCAGGTTCAGGTGGCACACGTCGGCACCGATGGCCGCGGGCGAGGTCAGGCCTACCTGCGCGTTCATGTTGGCCCCGTCCATATATACCTGCCCGCCGTGCTGGTGAATAATGGCGCAGATTTCCTGGATATTTTCCTCGAAAACACCGTGCGTAGACGGGTACGTAACCATCAGCGCGGCCAGTTCGCTGCTGTACTGCTCAGCTTTGGCGCGGAGGTCCACTACGTCGATGTTGCCGCGTTCGTCGCATTTCACGATGACCACTTTCATGCCCGCCATGACCGCACTGGCCGGGTTGGTACCGTGCGCCGACTGCGGAATGAGCGCGATGGTCCGGTGCTGGTCGTTACGGCTTTCGTGGTAGGCCCGGATGACCATTAGCCCGGCGTATTCGCCCTGCGCCCCGGAGTTGGGTTGCAGCGACATGGCCGCAAAGCCGGTAATCTCGCAGAGCCAGTCGTTGAGGTCGGCAAAAAGCTGCTGGTAGCCTACCGTTTGTTCGGCGGGGGCAAAGGGGTGCATCTGCCCGAACTCCGGCCACGTTACGGGAATCATCTCGGCGGTAGCGTTCAGTTTCATGGTGCAGCTACCGAGCGCAATCATGGAATGTACCAGCGAGAGGTCTTTTTCTTCCAGCGATTTCAGGTACCGCAGCATCTCGTGTTCGGTGTGGTGGGTACTGAAAACGGGATGCGTCAGATAATCCGACTGGCGAACAAGCCGCTCCGGCCAGGTGATTTCCAGCTCGTCGGCCAGCGTGTCGAGGTTGGCTTTCACGCCGAACACCGTTAGCAGTTCCGATACGTCGTGCAGCGATTTGGCTTCGTCGAACGAGACGCCCACCTGCCGCCCGTCGGCATAGTACCGCAGGTTGACCTGTGCCGCCCGCGCCGATTTCCGCAGTGAGTCAGAATCATTGACCTGCACCGTTATGGTATCGAAGTAGTTTTTGGTCAGGATCGTATGGCCGTTTCTTTGCAGCGCGGTAGCGAAGAGTTTGGTCAGGCCGTGTACCCGTTCGGCAATGGCCCGCAGTCCGTCGGGGCCGTGATAAACCGCGTAACTGCTTGCCATAACGGCCAGCAAAACCTGCGCGGTGCAGATGTTGCTCGTTGCTTTTTCGCGCCGGATGTGCTGCTCGCGGGTTTGCAGAGCCATGCGGAGCGCGGGTTTGCCCTCGGCATCGACCGATACGCCGATAATCCGACCCGGAATCTGCCGCTTAAAGGCATCGCGCGTGGCAAAGAAAGCCGCGTGTGGGCCGCCAAAGCCCATTGGCACGCCAAACCGCTGCGCCGAACCAACCACAACATCGGCTCCCATTTCGCCGGGAGGGGTCAGCAGCGTCAGGGACAGCAGATCGGCAGCAACAGCCACAGTAATGCCCAGTTCGTGCGCTGAGGCAATCAGGTCGGTGTAGTTAAATACTTCGCCGTCGGAGGCCGGGTACTGCAGGAGCATCCCGAACACCTGGCCGCTGGTCAAATCCACGCTGCGGTGGTCGCCCACCAGAACGGTAATGCCCACGGGCGTAGCGCGGGTATGCAGGACCTCGATGGTTTGCGGGTGGCAACGGTCCGAGACGAAGAACGTAGTAGCTTTTTTGGTCTGGGCCGGACGCATGGCAAACAGCATGGTCATGGCTTCGGCGGCCGCGGTGGCTTCGTCCAGGAGCGATGCATTGGCTAAATCCATACCCGTCAGCTCCGACACCACCGTCTGGAAATTAAGCAGGGCTTCGAGCCGTCCCTGGGCAATTTCGGCTTGGTAGGGCGTGTAGGCTGTGTACCAGGCGGGGTTTTCGAGAATGTTCCGCAGAATCACGTTCGGCGTTACGGTATCGTAATAGCCCGTGCCGATATACGACTTGAATACTTTGTTCTGGCTAGCCAGTTTTTTAAAATCGGTCAGGAACTGCCGTTCGGTTTTTGGCGCGGGCAGATTGAGCGGGCGGGCCAGCCGGATGGCGTCAGGCACGGTTTGCTGGATCAGTTCATCGACGGAGTCCACCCCTACGGTCTGGAGCATCGCGTCGAAATCGGCGTCTTTCAGGCCGTTATGACGGCTTTCAAACAGGTCTGTTGGAAGAAGATTGAGTTTCATACCGGGGTTGCCCGCGTGTTTTTTTGTTTGATTTAGAAACTCAAAAATACGCGGGAAGGTGCGAACTTGGCCCCTGCTTTTCCGGATTATGGTCCGATAATTGTTTGCACCTCCCAAATGACACCCTCAAACGACCCATTAGTCTCGGTTATCATGCCCGTTTACAACGGCGAGCGGTTTCTGGCGGAGGCTATTGAGAGCGTGCTGAATCAGAGTTATGGGGCATTTGAACTGATAATCATTAACGACGGCTCAACCGACAGAACGGCTTCTATCACGGATCAGTATGCCCGGCAGGACACCCGCATTCGGGTATTGACCAATGAAACAGCGCAGGGCTTTGGGGGAGAAAAGGCGAGTAATTCAGCGTATAAACTGGCAACGGGAAAATACATTGCTAAACTCGATGCCGACGATATAGCACATCCGGCCCGCCTATCTAAACAGGTCGCTTTTCTCGACCAAAACCCAGATATATTTTTGGTTGGCAGTTTCCTGGAACTCATCGACATTACAGGCCAAGTTACGGGTCAACGCAAGTATCCAGTCAATCATCAGAGCATCTACCAGAATTTTTACTATAAAAGTGGTATCGGGCATCCATCGGTAATGTTTCGAAATGGGGTTGTGGAGACTGATTTTTACGCACTTCGATTTCCGGCCCTTAACGATTATTACAGCTTTTTTTTACTTATGAAAGCTGGTCATCGGGTGGCCAACCTACCTGAGTATCTGGTACAATATCGCATTCATGACGCAAATACCGTTTTTACTAATTTACCTCATAAGTGGGCTGTAAATATGGCTATTAAACAGAGCTTTGTACGGGAGTTTGGTTATAAAGCTCCACTTCATCATCGACTGCTACTTCAACTGATTACACTCGGCATCACTGTCCTGCCAGAACGTTTTCTGATCCGAATCATGAACCAAACCCGTAAAATCTTAAACGCATAACAACTATGATTGGTAGATTGATACAATTAGGTTCGCAGATGGTCTGGAATGGGGTAAGGGCTATTCCACCCTATGTCAGCGATTATTGGCAACTGAAAAAACAACTGAATGGCCGTACCGATTTCCCAGTTCGCAGCTATTACCCGGCCCTTTTCGACCGATACAGCGAAAGTGGTTATTTCGCCAAGCACTATTTTCTTCAAGATTTGCAGGTAGCGCAAAAGATTTTCAAAAACGCCCCTATTCGTCACCTCGATATTGGTTCACGTATTGACGGATTTGTGGCGCACGTAGCTACGTTCAGACCCATAGAGATTCTGGATATCCGCCCCCTAAGCCGCCCTATTACTAATGTTAGTTTTCGGCAGGCTGATTTGATGGCCTTGCCACCTGACCTATACCATTACACCGACTCAATTTCGGCCTTGCACGCCATCGAGCATTTTGGCCTTGGGCGATATGGCGATCCTATTGATGTGGACGGTCACCTGAAAGCATTAGATAACATTTACCAAATTCTAAAACCCGGTGGGCGTTTTTATTTCTCCGTACCCATTGGTCCACAGGGCATCGTTTACAACGCCCACCGGGTTTTCGATCTGTCTTATCTTATTCAACTATTCACGAAACAATATGACATTGTATCGCTCTCGTATATAGATGACAATGAAAACTTGGTTCAGGATGCCGACTGGCAATCTGACTTAGTCAGGACTAACTTTGGCTGTAGCTATGGCTGCGGTATTTTTGAACTAATAAAACATAGTTGACTAATGGAAATAGCGGCCGGACAGGATAGAGCCAAGCGTTGGATTAATCGTTTGCTGCCTAACGTTGCATTGAAAAACGTGGCTACTCGTGAGCAGTGGCTGAAGAAAACGCTCGAAAACCTGCCAGCCGGGTTACGGATTCTGGACGCGGGTGCGGGTGAGCTTCAATACAAACCCTGGTGTAGTCATCTCGATTACGTTAGTCAGGACTTTAATCAGTATGACGGGCAAGGCGACGGGGCAGGTCTGCAAACTCAGGCTTTCGATACCTCACGCATAGACATCGTTTCTGATATTACCGCCATTCCAGTTCCTGATGAATCGTTCGATGTGGTGATGTGCATTGAAGTCCTTGAACATGTACCAGATCCAAACCGCGCCATAACCGAACTGACGCGCGTCCTCAAAAAAGGTGGTACGCTCATCATCACGGCTCCTTTTTGCAGCATTACGCATTTCTCGCCGTATCATTTTGCTACCGGCTTCAATCGGTATTTTTATCAGCAGGTACTGGGTGAACACTACATTATTCAGGAGGTTACGGCCAATGGTAACTTTTATGAATACCTGGCTCAGGAAATCATGCGGGTACCGATGATAGCCCAAACGTATTCCAATACAAAGGTTAACCTGATTGAAATGGGATGGCTGGCGCTGGCTCTTCGAGTGCTGAACCGGCTCAACAGCAAAGCCAACGGCTCAGACGATATTTTGTGTTTCGGCTACCATTTTCAGGGCACGAAAAAGTAAGGACTTCCATCAAAAAACATCATAATGATTGTAGTTGAGTTGATGGGTGGGTTAGGAAACCAAATGTTTCAGTACGCTATTGGTCGTCATTTGGCCCTGCTCAATCAGACCGATTTGTATCTCGATAGTACTTTCCTGATGGACAGGGGACCTCGCCGGAAGGATTTTGTTTTCAGAAACTACGATTTGGATCTGTTTGACTTACCCGTTCAGTCTGCCCCGGCGTACCTGTCGGCCCGCTTTTCCCGAACCAATACCCTGCCGAAACGGATCTGGAACCGGCTATGGCCCAATCAGTCGGTTCGGTTCGTATATGAAAAGCACTTCCATATGGATGAACAAGTACTAAGCCGCCGGGGCGACATGTATCTGGATGGCTACTGGCAAAGCGCGCGCTATTTCGATGCCATTACCGATGTAATCCGGGCTGATTTTCGTCTTTCGTTTGATTTACCAATCCACAGCCAGCAATTGGCGAACGATATCAATAACACGAATGCCGTTTGTCTGAATGTTCGGAGAGCTGATTTCGTGACTAACCCGGTACACGGCACGACCAGTTTATCATATTATCAGGAAGCCGTAACCTATATCAATGCAAATACGACAGACCCGATTTACTATGTTTTTTCGGACGACATTGACTGGTGCATCAACAATCTCCATTTGCAGGCACCTACCGTGTATGTGGGCCACGAATACGCCGGACCTAAGTTTGGGCATTACCTGCAACTGATGCACCAATGCCAACATTTCATCATTCCCAATAGCACGTTTGCCTGGTGGGCGGCATGGCTCAGTCCCCATGCTCAAAAAATAGTAGTGGCCCCCAAACAATGGTTTGGCAAACCTATCCTCCCGGCCAACACCAAAGATCTTATCCCTCCTTTATGGGTTAGGCTTTGAACCAGTCAGGCTATAATTTCTGAGGCCGGTTCACCGGGTACACCTGTCCTCTACTGGTGCAACTCGTGTTTGTTAGTAGGTGACGGTAATCATATCGTTCTCACTGGCAATCCGGTATCGGGCATCGAACTTAGTGATGTGGGCCGACAAACCTTCGATTGACGGGTAATCACCTTCCCCGATGAAATACCGGGCATCATCAATTAGGATTATGTGGTTCCGATTGTGAGAAAATATAGCGTCGAGTTCGCCAAATATGGGGCAATCTGTACCGCCCTTTGCGGTTATTCCGCCCGAATAATGCCCGTCCAGCCAGAATAAGGCAGGTTTATTTAAGGTAGCCGTTACTTCTTTCAGACTCGTTGCACTGTCGCCAGCAATTATACGAATGTGGGGTTGATTCTGGAATCGTTTCTGAGCCATTTTGGCTAAGTCAGAGCTTAATTCGATAGAAACGATTTCCTTAAATTTATCTTTTTTTGCATCAACCATATCGCCCAGATACGTCCCCGTTTCTATCAGGGTTGATAGCTGGTATTTTTTCTGATACTTCGCGATGGCAGCCTGCTTAACAACGTGTGGAGTTGGAAAAGGCATACCACGCTTCTGCCACCGCTGTATAATGGAGTTTCTAAATAAGCGATTATTAATAGCGAGCAGGGGTGACAAAAAGTAACGCATGAAGTACAGACGAAGCATTGCGGAATCAGATTAAAGAGTGAGCGGAATTTTATGCAGTTTTCGTTTTTTTGTCATCGACTAATTTTTCCTGTTTTAACAGTGCCAATTCGTAGGTTAGATCTTTTATTTGTGACTGAAATTTTGACACTACAATAGACAAGTGTAGCAGAAAGCATATAATGGCAAACAAGGCAATCAGAAATAGTAACGAGGGCGCGTAATACACGTCGAGCAGAGCCGCAATACGCTGTAATCCCTGCCGCCAGACCGAAAAAACAGCCAGTAAAACAGTTCCTAATATCCAGATGATCGAATATTCTTCACGCAGTTTCCCACGCACAATCAGGCGGGCAACAATATACATGAAGGCCAGCACACCCAGTATGCTGAAAATCTGCACTTTAAACGGTATTGCATCCATTATCGTAGGGTGTTTTTTAGCCGGGCAAATAGAAATAGCGAACCCAGGGTCACTTTGGCCATGTAGTAAATCGATTTGAACGATGTAATAGACGACACGCCCCCCTGCCGTTCCAGCATCTCGACTGGCACCTCCCGAATGCGTAACTTGTGTAAACCAAACTGCACAATGGCTTCTGGTTCGGGGTACTCATCAGGATAGTAGCCGTCAACAATAGCCAGCGTCCGGCGGTTCATGGCCCTGAAACCCGATGTACTGTCGCGAATAGTTTGCCCAATCAGTAACCAGTTCAGACCGGTAAAGAAGCGAATCCCAAGTCGGCGGGTAAATGTTGACTGAAACCCAATCCGATTCAGGAACCGCGAACCGATTACAACATCGGCTTTATCGCTGAATAGGGGTGTCAGCAAGGATGGTATTTCATTGGCCGGGTGCTGCCCGTCGCCATCAACCTGTATGGCAATGTCGTAGTTGTATCGGTACGCATAGCGGTAGCCACTGTGCATGGCCCCACCAATGCCGAGGTTGACGGGCAAGTCCAGACAAAGGCAGTCGAGTTGCCGAACCACACGCATTGTATTATCGCGCGAGCAATCATTCACGACCAGAATATCGAGGTTTAGTTGATGCAACCGGCGGCATTCGGCAATTTGGGCGACAACGCTGGCAATGGTTTTCTCCTCATTATAGCAGGGTATAACAACAAGTATGCGCGGTGTGGTTGACATGGGGAGATGTGGCTATTGGTGTTTATAAATAGACAGCGACCCGAGTGTCGCTACGGGTGTCAGGCATCGGATCTCAACAGGCTGAGGCTGATGGTCAAATACGAAATAGCGCACATTGAGTTGCTGGAGTTTAGGCGAGCACGGGTCGAGTCCTACCTGAAAACCGTCTTCAAACGTATTCTGAATCAGGACCGAATCAGGATGAGCAGGGTCGATATAAGAGTTATAGACGGAGTGGGCGTAGCGGTTATAAGCGTTTTTGCGGGGCATACCCGGGTCCAGAACGGCCATTGTTTTGAAATCCGGCTGGTTCTTGACGCCACCAAGCTGGTTTACGCCCGTTGCCGTTACCATGTATGCAATGTACTGACTACCCAGCACGACCCAACGGGCATCGGGGTCTTGCTGGTGAATTTCGCGCACTTTCTGATACAAGGCATGTTCAGTAATGGGCGCAGTACCCTTGGCTACCGGATTGATTTTGAGGGCAGGTAATGTAAACAGTACCAGTGCACCAGCCACCACAAGATACTTCTGCCGAAACGCAGTTATGGGCAGCATCAAATAATTTAGCCCGGCAAAAAACAGCGTTGGCAAAAATAACTGATGCCCCTTGTAAAAGCCGCCCGACGTACTGATGTTGAGCCAGGCTGCAAACAGCATAAAACAGAATACGGCTATCGTTAGCAAAGTCGATACAGTGCCACTAAGTTGTAGTTTGGGTTGCCTGTTCATGTAGTCCAGATACAGCACAGCCAGAAAGACTTCGGCAATGCCAAAGGGAACCTGTGCCCGGCGGGATGGACTCATACTGAACAGGGTGATTTTGGCCAAAAACTCGGGGAATCCTAACTCAATATAAACCAGCATAAACAGCACCAGCCCAAGCAGTAGCAGCAGCATGGGATCGAACCGGCGGGTGCGCCAGCCATACAACCCCAGCCCAACGGCAATGACCGGCGTGAAGGTGATAAAATGCGAGAGTTCGCAGATGTTGAGCCACGCCTGCGGAAACTTATCATTGTTGATCAGCCAGCCCGAATAGTATTCAGAAAACCAGTTGGCAATAAAGCCCGTGCCGCCTATTTCACTACGCTTGCCCGGATAAGCCGTATTGCTCATTAAGTCAATAGTCGGTTTGGCATCAAGGTAAAACTGGTAGAAAATGACGCCCAATACGGCAAAAACCAAAGCGAAAGCCGCCAGTTTGGGCCAGAGTTTATCGAACAGATAGTCAGGTTTATAATTCCGCCAGACATAACCAATCAGCAGAAATATCAGCAGATAGCCGAGCAAAATCTGGTAGGGTGGATACAAGGTCAGTGCGAATGAGGCAAACGACCACAAGAAAAGCGGAGCAGCAATGAGGAGTGTTCGGACACTACGGGCATAGAAAAGGTAAATGGATGAAATCAACAATATGCTCGCGGCAAACTCGGTAGTCAGAAAAAAGAAAGACCACCACGCAAAACCCGGTGAGAAAATCAGCCAGACCGACCCCAGCACCGACAACCAGAAGTTGTTTCGGGTCAGCAACAGAAAAAGTAACGTACTGGCAATCAGGTTAAAGAAAATAACGAAGTTCCAGTGCCAGGCAAATCCATGGTCAAAATCGAACAACAGAAATCCCCAATGGCTGGGACGAAAGATTGATACAAAGTGACTGACCGGAAAATACCCTACCAACGCTGCCTTACCACCCCCAATAGCAGGATTGTCGAGCGGAAACCCCTGATTGGCCTGCGACAGCATGAACGGGGTTACTACGGCCCATTCGTCCATACGTATCTGTTTTGGCGTACCGGAAATAATACCCCGCTTGGCATCAGAACCATCAGGAATAACCGTATTCCACATGCCAACAGACGAATAGTTTATTTTCGCCAGTGTTAGCACGATAAACAGCCCAATGCAAATCACAATGAACCACTTCACCCGCTTATCAAACCGGATGAGTTCAAACGGACGGTCGGCTTCGGAAATAGCAGCAGGTTTTACCGGCATAGGCGCGGTGTGGACCGGCGCGGGCTGCGGGCGGGCCTCTACAGGCTGGGCCGGCGCCGGGCGGTTGGGCGAAGAAGTGGCCCCGGCAACGGGCTGGCCTTTCTTTTTCTTGGACATGAGGACAGTTACGGAAGGATTATTGTACGGGCTGTGCAGCACCGAATCGGTATGCACTACTCAAAACTACGAATACCATGCCAGTTCTGCCAGTTAAGGCCCGTCTCTTCCCGAAAATACCTAATTTGGCCCCATGAATACGTCATTTGTCCGGCGCGGAATCCCCATTATTCTGGCCATTTCGCTGCTGGTCTATGCCCTGAAAGATGTTTCGTTCGGGGATATTGTCCATCAGTTCAAACAGGCCAATTACGGGCTTATTGGGCTGGTGGGGCTGGTAATTGCCTTGAATTACTTTGTGCGGGGTGTGCGCTGGCGGCAGCCGCTAATGGCCCTCGGGTACCGGCCAACAGCCTTTCGCACTACCGTGGCCATGCAAACGGGTGTTATTGCCAGCATGATCGTGGTCGGCTCCGGCGAGTTGACCCGCTGCCTGACCCTGCAACGTACCGATGGCGTTCCGGTGTCGCAGGGTATTGGTTCGGTGGTGGCCGAGCGCATCGTGGATTTGTTTATGCTGGCGGTAGTGCTGTTGCTCACATTTGTGCTGGAGTTTGGCCGGATGCAGCGGTACCTCGCCGATTTATCGTTTGCTTTGCCGGGGCCGTACCTGCTGAGCGGTGGTCTGGGCGTGGCGCTGGTGCTGGGTTTGCTGATCTGGCTGGCAGCCCGCAACGGAGCCGTGCGGCAGCACGCGCTGGTAGTCCGGGGCGTCGCGCTGCTGGCCGGTTTTCGGCAGGGCTTTATGGCCATCCGGCAACTGCCCCGCCCCGGTCTGTTCATTTTCCTGACTGTATTCAGTCAGCTACTCGTCTGGCTGGCTACGTATCTGCTGCTGCTGGCGGTCGATTCTACGCACAACCTCCCCCCTACCGCTGCGCTGACCATTCTGGCGGTTGCGTCGCTGGGGGGGCTGGCGGTTCCTACACAGGGCGGCATTGGTACGTACCATTTTCTGGTAAGCCGGGCGTTGGTACTGTATGGCTTCACCATTGCGCAGGGTGTGGTAACGGCCACGTTTCTACACGCCATTGGCTTCGGTATCAACCTGTTGCTGAGCGGCATCAGCTTCCTGATCGTGCCGTTTTTGTTGCGGCAGCGCAAGCGCGTTGTTGAGCGGGCTGTGTGATTTTTTGTCATGCTGACGAAGGAAGCATCTCTATGGCATTAACAAACCTGCCATAGAGATGCTTCCTTCGTCAGCATGACAAAAAACAATCAATTCTTCCCACTGCCAACCTTCCCTGCCTTCGCCGGGACGCCGGGCTGGGTGATTTCGAAATTCTCCTGGGCTTTGGTATCAGCCACGATTTTGCGGACGTCGGCGAGGAGTTTTTTGGCGTCGTAGACCACGCCGTCTTTTACGGTGTAGGTCACGCCCCCAACCCGCTCCACTTCGTTTTTGTCGTTCAGGTGAATGGCCCCGGTGCCGTAGAGCGTCTTGAGGTTAGCCAGCGGATTCTCCTTCACAATCACGAAATCGGCGAGTTTACCGACCTCCACCGAGCCAATCTGATCGGCCATGCCGAGGGCTTCGGCGCCTTTGATGGTGGCCGCCCGGATGACCTCCAGCGGATGAAATCCGGCTTCGCGCAATAACTCCAGCTCGCGGATGTAGGCAAAGCCGTAGAGCTGGTAAATAAAGCCCGAATCGGACCCCGCCGTAACGCGCCCACCCCGGTTTTTGTATTCGTTGATGAACTGCATCCAGAGCTGGTAATTCTTTTTCCAGGCCACTTCCTGCTCCGTTCCCCAGTCGTGCCAGTACGATCCGTGCGAGATGCGGCTTGGTCCGTAAAACCGCCATAGACTCGGCAGGGTGTAGTCGTCGTGCCACTCGGCGCGCCGGGCCAGCATCAGCTCGCGGTTGGCTTCGTAGATGTTGAAGGTCGGGTCGAGGGTGAAGTCCAGCGCAATCAGTTCGTCCATGACCTGATTCCAGCGTTCGGTGCCGGGTTTGGCGGCCTGCTGCCAGAGGTTGCCCGCTTCGGTAAAGCGGTCCTGCTCGTTGTTGTAGTTGTAATTGGCCGGGTAGTCCTGCACGGTGCGGTCGGCAAAGAGGGCTTCGGGCAGGCCGTACCAGTGTTCCATGGTGGTCAGGCCCGCTTTGGCGGTGGCCAGTGCGTTCATCCGGGCCACTTCCAGTTGCGCATGGTGGCAGGCCGACCGCAGACCAAGTTTCCGGTTTTCGTCCAGAGCCGCCCGGAACACGCTGGGTTCGGCCCCGAAGAATTTGATGCCGTCGGCCCCGCGTTTGGCGTTGAGCTGCACCCAGGCGCGGGCCTGTTCGGGCGTGGTGATGGGGTCTTTTGCTCCCTGTCCAAAGACGGTATAAGCCAGAATGCGCGGGGCCGTAATCTCGTTTTTGAGACTTTTGGCGCGGTGTTCCAGCACCCAGTCCAAGCCGTTGCCGCAGCTTGGGTCGCGGATGGTGGTAATGCCGTGCGCGAGCCAGAGTTTAAACACGTACTCGGCCGGGGTCCCCTGCGTTTGCCCACCGATGTGGCCGTGCATGTCTATGAAGCCGGGCATCAGGTACATACCGTTGCAGTCCAGTTCCTTATCGCCGGGGTTCAGTTGCGGACGCGATTTCGGGTCGATGGGAACGCCAGGATAGCCCACCTGCCGAATCTGGGCAATTTTATTCTTCTCAACCACAATATCGACCGGGCCAATTGGGGGTGCGCCGGTGCTGTTGATGAGCGTCACCCCCCGGATAATGAGTCGATTATACGGACCATCGCCCTCAGCACGGGCGGGTGCTTTGGGTATTTGGGCGGTCAGGGAGTGAAGAATGAAGAGCGTAAAGTGAAGAACGAGTAACGGGCGGAGGTAGCGATTGGACATGGGGATGTGTTGTCAAGAACCTATTCAGCAAGAACCTGTTCAGCAAGATACGGCGTTAGGTAGTAGATTTGACAAAAAAACAGTAAGACCATGTCAACTGTAACAATTCACGTCCCCGAAGAGAAGAAGGCAGGTTTGATAAATCTGCTGAGAGACATACCTTACATCATCATTGAGTCAGATCAGCCTTCCGGAGAGACATCCGAAGCTTGGCGCAGTTTGCAGGGTAAATACGCTCAATCCGGCATCACAACCGAAACGCTGAGCCGCGAAAACGAAATGGATAAAGCATACCGATGAAACAGACCATCACGAAAAATTTCCTGCTCATCGTACTGCTCCTGGCGGTAGGCTTTGCATTTACGATGCGGGCAACGGTGTTCCAGAAAGAACCCACCAAACCCACCGTTGCCGAAAAGCCGTCGGCAGAGTTTGCCGCCTATTGGTTTGCGGGCAAGGCCGAACTGAACCACTACCGGCTCGAACAGGCGCAGTACGGTGCGTTGAACCCCGGCGAAGCGGTGCTGATTTTCGTAACGGAAGATTTCCTGACCGATAAGCAGGTAAAAACCGACGCCCCCAGCGACCACGCCGTGCCGGTGATGAAGACCAACATCAGCAAAAAATTCGTGACCGGCATCTACGATTACTCGCTGTTCACGTCGGTTTTTACGCCCATCGGCAGTGGCCAATCGTCTCTGTACCCAAACACGCTAAAGGTCAGTACATCGGTTCAGGACTGGTGCGGGCATAGCTACCAGCAGCTCAACTATCGAAATAATGGCTACGCAGTCAGTGGCAAATCGTATTTCGAGAAGATTGCAGAGGAAGACTATACGGTCGAAAAAGCAATGCTGGAAGATGAACTCTGGAACCGCATCCGGCTCAACCCCGCCAAACTACCCATCGGCGATGTGCGGCTGATTCCCGGTACGATGGCCGCCCGGCTACGGCACAAAACGCTGGAGCCGCTGCCCGCTACCACCAAACTCGATGTTTATGAAGGAGTTTTGTATCTCGGCAAAAACCTGAACGCCTACACCGTTGAATACCCAACCGATGACCGGACGCTGGTGATTGTCTTCGAGAAAAATTTCCCCCACAAAATCGTGGGCTGGTCCGACACCTACCGCAGCCGCGACGCCCTGCTGACGTCCCGCGCCGTGCTGACCAACACCATCCAGACCGACTACTGGAACCACAACGCCCCGGCAGATAGTACCCTGCGGGCAGACTTGATGAAGTGATTTTTTTAGACACAGATTTTTGGGCCACAGATCGGATCGCCGAAGCGAATGCACCAGGACGCACAGAGTTACACAGAGGGAAAAGAAATAGAACAGTACATCGAAACAGCATCTCCCTTGCCTTTATTCTTCTCAATTTTCTCAAGAAGCACTTTGTGCAACTCTGTGCGTCTTGGTGCATCTCTGTGGCTAATCCTTTTTTCCTGCTCACCAGAGCAAAAAGCCAAGTCTCCAGACCCCATCTATACGCTGATTTTTATCGACAAAACCCGCAGTGTCAACGTCGATAATGCGTTTGTGGCCAGGAAGTACGGGCGGGCCATCAACAAAATCATTAACGATAACATCCACCAGCAGGGTGACCGGCTCGACGTGTATTTCATCCACGAAAACACCAGCAAAGCCCGCGCCCTGAACGTAACGGTACGTTCGGAAATGGAAGACGTATCTGCCGCCAGCCCCACCGACCGCGAAGCCGCCGAAACCGAGTTTGCGCTGCTGCTGAATCGCGAAAAGGCCAGCATCAGAAAGCGGGTGCTGCAACAACTCAACGCACAGAATACCGGGTTATCGAATCAGCGTACCGACATCTGGGCGAGTTTACCCGTGCTGGAGAAAGCCAACGAGAGGGGCATGGCGGTGAAGGTCTATTACCTCAGCGACATGATCGAGAGCGTACCGGCCAGGACCGGCGCACCGGACAACCGGCGCGATTTCCAGAAAACCCCGCCCAAAAGCACCAACCAGGCCGACGAATGGGCCAAAACCGACGCGAAACAACTCAGCCGTTACGCCATTGGCTCGCCCGATATTGTGATGATTTTACCCTTCGCCCCCAACGCATCGGCCCGCGAGAACAACCCCGCCGTTACCCAATACTGGCAAACGCTCTTCGCCGAACTCGGCGCGGGAAATGTGGAGGAAGAGTAAACTGAGTAGTTGCCCTTCTCATGCACTGCCTGGCTTTTCTATTCAATCAACCCAAATCAGTAAAAGCAGGGCCAGACGACCCCAACCTTACGTTTTGACAAATGCCGTAATGAGTATTAATAAATTGTTCGTTTACTACCACTTAATAAATACAGAGACAAAGGGTTACATTTAAAACTACCTTTCTGCCCAATTAAAACTACCTTTCGTCTCAATTAAAACTTGTCTAATCACATTATCATGAAATACCTACTTTTAACCAGTATGCTGCTGCTGAGTGCAGTAGCTGCTTTCGCCCAAAATTCGGCTGTCGTTGCTCAGAACGGAACCGCCAACTCCGCCAGCGCGCTCCAGGGAGGCTCCAGCCTGACGGCCACCATCAGTCAGGTAGGAACCACCCCTACTACCGTGACCAACAAC